>Ga0265301_10000040_pt1 | contig 203111 bp, 318 predicted proteins | sample AusTroGonzalo_MG_2_FD_193488 | JGI IMG/M metagenome (GOLD analysis project Ga0265301, IMG submission 193488) | Bovine rumen microbial communities from tropical cattle in Woodstock, Queensland, Australia - Gonzalo_04 | ecosystem: Host-associated > Mammals > Digestive system > Stomach > Rumen ... | reverse complement strand
CACTTATAGCGCACCGATGCTCGTTGCAGGTGCAGATGGCAAGCTTCATGTGAAGCACGTGGTCGCTCCCGCCAAGAGCAAGTAATCAGAAATTCAACCAATAAGGAGACAACATGGAAAACAAATTTTTTTCTTTGACTGGAACGGAAAGCTACCATAGCTCCGACAGATGCACGATTAACCCCGTCCTCTTCCACCGCCTTGAAAACGCCAAGAAGTCGGCCATCAGCCGCCTCATTACGTGGCTCCGCGACATGGACACCATCTATGAGGTAGATGGCACGGAATACCTGTTCCTTGACGAACTTGAACCTGAAGGCACGTTTGACGAAGAAACCGTGGCCAAGATGGGCAAGGACGAACACAACCGCGTTTCCGTGGAAGACCTTGGAAAGTTCCTCAACGGCATGGAGTTCTGCTCGCTCTATGCAGGCGGGTCTCACTCCTGCGAGGACTACATCGACATTCAAATCAACGAAGCAGAATTTGAGGACTAATAACATGGTGCAATATATTGTAGTACGCTCGGGAGAAGACGCCACCGCTTACGGACGAATGTTCGCGACTCCCGAAAAGGCAAAGAAATTTGCAAAGCAGGTCGCTGAACGAGTGCAGGAAGACTGGGAGGATAGCACTCTGAAAATTTTTGAAAATGAGGTAGTCATTGACCGATACGCGCTTGACCTCCCAAGCATCGTCTGGCGCATTGAGCACATCGTTTCCGATGACGAGCCGTCCCGCGTATGCCCGCACTGCGGAAAGCGTGTCACTCCGTCCGAAATTGGCGACTACCGCTGGCAATGCGAGGACTGCGATGAGGACTTCTATGACTCCGAGTGCGTAGCCGACAACTAGCGCTTGTGCCATGACCGCAAGGTTGAACGAAAGCCGTTCCCCGTGCGGTGCGGTCATGCTCCTTAAACGCACGGGGAACGCACCTTTGGCCCCATCGTCTAGCGGTCTAGGACGAGGGATTTCGTAAATACCGTTGCCAAATGCGCAAACACTTGCTATATTTGTGTCAGCATTTAACTGATTAATTCATTTGTCACCGTCGAATAAAAGGTTTAGTTCACTAGCCTCTCAAGCTAGAGATTCGGGTTCAAATTCCGAAGCTGATATTATATATACTTGCAAATATTGTGGCAAGCCATACAATAAACGCCAGCCTTGCGTTTCACATGAACGGCTCTGTAAACTAAACCCAAACTTTGAAAAAGTTCGTGCGTACTGTTCACTGGGTGGAAAAAGTGTAAACCATCGTAAAAAATATATAAAGGAACGCAAAACTTATAATGTAATATGCTTAAATTGTGGCAAACCGTTTACCGTCACAATGCTTGAAAGCGAATATAAAAAGAAAAATGATAAGTTTTATTGTTCGCGGCATTGCGCAAATAGACGAATGCATTCCGCAGAAACTCGCGAAAAAATCACAAAAGGACAAATAAAATACCTTAAAGACAGTGGACATATATATCCAGAAGAAAAATATTGTAGGATATGCCATACTAAAATGTGCCGATATGCAAAAAGTGATATATGTCATCATTGCATAGCAACAACAGATGACGGTAGGGCATACCTATCAAGTCGAATAAAAGGGAGCGGAGCCGGCGGTTATAGAGAAAATGCGCCCGGCGGTATTAAAGGAAAATATAAAGGTATACATTGTGATAGCACATGGGAGCTTGCATATCTTATATATCAATTAGATCATGGTGTAAATATAGTTAGAAACACAGATGGGTTTAAATACATATATAATAATGAAGTTCATACATATTACCCAGATTTTAAAGAAGGAAATACATATATAGAAATAAAAGGTAGGAAATATCCAAAATGGAAGTATAAATTGGAGCAATTTCCAAAGAATATCCCCCTTCAAGTTATATATCGAGCCGATATACAGCCATACATACAATATGTTAAAGCCAAATATGGAACAGATTTGCCCAGTTTATATGATAAATAATTAGAATGATATTCTAACCGTTTTGTTCCCCTTCCCACCGTGTCCCCATGTGTCCCGGTTTCCGGGGGCCTGGGGGAACATCGTGGAGCTGTTCAATCAAACAAAAGGAGACACGATATGAACAATAACGATTTCTACTTCCTCGGCACTAACAAAGAAGGCAAGAAGGTATGGCTTGAAAAACCGCGTTGGGACTGCGGGTGGTACTGGGGCTTCGGCTACCTTGAGACCATGCGTGGCAACCGCGAGCCGTCCAAGGCCATCGACATCGACATGCACACCCACTGGGACAGTTGCGTACGCGACAGCCATCGCAACGCCTATGACTGGTTCGAGCTCGAGTTCGGCAAGACCCTCACCGACAGCTTCAACAGCAAGGTCAAGAAGGAAAAGGGCGTCAAGTACTGCCGCTTTACCAACAGCCAGCTCTGGACTCTCTGCGAGCTGATTGAGACCGTCTACACCCTCAAGGAGACTGCTGAAGTGCTCGGTCGTGGTGGCTCCCACTACACGACTAACCCGTGTGCGGACATCATTCAGAACAAGGCCGAACGCGACCGCATCAACTCCGAAGTCCTCCCCGCAATCTTCGCTGAAATCGGCAAGCTCTTTGACGAAGTGGACAAGGCGGAAACACCGAGCAAGCCCATTCGTGGTAGCGGGTGGCAACAGCCGAACGATTAACCCCCGTGGCCGAAAGGCCACTTTTATTTTTAAATTTTTGACTTCAGGCCCACCGTGTCCCATAGGCGCCCGGCATTTAGGCGCCTGGGGGGACATCGTGGAGGTGTCAAAAGGAGATGACAACATGAAAGACTATTGCAAGGACTTGAAATCTTCCCTCTCGCCCACGCGCGACAAGATGGTGCGCGACATGGTGAACTATCTGTGCAGGGTGCGGGAAAAAGTTTTAAAAATTAACCCCGCGGGAAAGGCGTGCGTGCAACTAATCACTGACAGTCACCATGACAGCGGAAAGGAAATTTGGATTACGGGCGACAGGAGCGTTTCAAAGATTTTTGAAGACGTAAACGAAAAGTTGCCAAGAAAATTTAATAATCGTCTTTTCATCTTGCGATGCTGGGCATTAAAGATGAAATGGGGCGAATTTTACCAGGAGGCCTAATCAACTTGTGGTGCGACTTCGGCAACCCGCCACCGATTATTGACCGTTCCTATGGCGACCCCGGCTACGCTTCAAAGAAGCTGGACAGGGACACCGCGGGGACAAAGACGAAATGCAAGTACTGCGGACGGCCTACCTACCGATTTGTAGGCGCAGTCCCCGTGTGCTCGTTCTGCACTAGCAAGGAACCGGCCAAGTGGCCATAGTCCCTACCGTGTTCCATAGGCGCCCGTTCATTGGGCGCCTGGGGGAGCATCGTGGAAACGTCAACCAAAAGGAGACAACAATGATTAGAAATTTTAAAACCGGGAAGCTCGGCCTTTCCGACCCGGAAATCGAAAAGGAAAGACACGATATTTTCGTCGCCATGTGCAGCAGGCACGGGCTAGACCCGAATGACTCCGGCTCCAAGGTCGGAACGGGACACCTGTACACCCCGACCGAAATCCACAGGGAACAGGTGCTGTGGGCGATGTCTATGGCGAACGCAGTCCTCTGCTACGGTGGCAAGCGCGAAGCATGGCTCAAGCACGCCTGGAAGTTCCAGTCCCAGTCCGTGTGGGAACATGACGGACTCGGCAACCTCCGCAAGTACGGATACAACAAGGTGCAGAACCAGGCATACTCCCTCACTGCAATGGAAACCGATACCATCTGGGAAGCACAGAAGGAACGAATTTCCAAGGCGACCATCATTCCCAATGTGGTCAGCGACACCGAAGGAACACTCAACGGCATAAGGTGGTAAAATCAATTGCCCACGGGTTAAAAAGGCTCGTGAGTTTGAAACAGCGAGCAATGTGAACTGCTGAGAACTCATAGTTGATTAGACTCAGTGAAGCGGATAAATCCGCTGAACTACGTTAGGAAGGTCAAGGCACCCTGGGATGTACGGTCAAGTCCCCCGCCCTGCCGAGCGTCATTAAACAGTCCTGATGGGTAGGGACAGTGTGGCGTTCATGACAAGCCCTCCTAACATTGTCGATGACCACCCACAGGGAGTAATCCCTGCATTACCTATTAAGTTAAGGTTCCTCAAAAGGGCCAATGTCGGGGCTCCTCTCACCCACTAAACATGGGTGAGTTCCCGCCCCGGCAAAGGATTTATATGAAATTTACAATTCAGTTCAAGACTATGGGCATGACCCTCTACGCGGGACAGGTGGAAGCCGTGCGCGTAGACAGCGCAAAGACCGGAGCCACAGACCTGCTCCTCCGCAGGAACGTAAAGCAACTTGACTATGCGGCTATCCTCGCGCCCGATGGTACCGAGGCCGCACTGCTCAACGTGTCCCGATACAACACTGGGCATACGGTGGAATGGCTCACAGTCCATAAATAATTTTTAATTTTTAATTTTCGCGGTCACCGGGTTGAATGTTCGAACAGCGCCCCGGAGTTCGGTGACCGCGTGTGCCTCCTATTAACTCCGGGGCGCACCTTTTCCCACCGTGTTCCATAGGCGCCCGATATATAGGCGCCCGGGGGAACATCGTGGAACCGTAAATCAAACAAATCAACCAAAAAAGGAGCTTAATCATGAGCAGTTATGAAGAACAGGCAATAGCAGTTTTCAAGAAGCACGGCATCACCATGAAAGTGGGCTCGCCCAAGTACGGCCCGGTGGACTGGGACAAGGGCTATGACCACTACACGTTCCCGGTCACTCTCCGCAAGGACGGCAAGTCCATGCGCACCATGTTCACCCAGTCCCGCGTGGGAGGCTCAACGCCCCCGACCGAGCACGACATCGTGTCCTGCATCACCAAGGCAGACCCGGGCACCTTTGAGGACTTCTGCTCCGAGTTCGGCTATGACACCGACTCCCGCCAGGCCGAGAAGACCTACAGGGCAGTCAAACGCGAATGGGAAAAGGTCGCCCGCGTGTTCGGGACCGATAGCGAATGCCTTGAAGACCTCTGCAACGTGGAGGCCGGAATCGGAATCCGAATCCGCTAAACATTTTTGTTGTCTCCAAGCCCTGCCGGTTTCCGGCGGGGCTTTTTTATTTTTTGTCCAGGGCGCCTCCAGCCCACCGTGTTCCCCATGCCCCCGATCTTCGGGGGCCTGGGGGAACATCGTGGGGATACATTCAACCAAGGAGACAACATGAACCTTTTTTCCACCCTCTTCCAAAACCTTGCCAAGCTTGACGAAACCGAAATCAAGACACTCAGCGATGACGAACTTGACAGAATCGGCAACCTCGCGCAGAACGTGGCCATGTTAGCCCTCGGCAAAGATGACAATATCCTCATCACGTCATGGGTAAACGACAACCGTCCGGAGTACCTTGACTACTTCTTCGCATTGAAGCCGGAATGGCTCCAAAACACCAAGGACGACAAGCAGGTCAAGCTGTGCGTGTCCATCGACCTCGGAACACGCGGGAAGTGGTATGCCCACATGGTCATGGACTGTGAAAACGGGGAAATCAGTGAATATGGCGAAATGGACTTCTCGCCCGATGAACTTGACGAGCAATCCTTCCCGTTCCAGTACATGCTTTCCAAAATCAAGGAAATCTATGACAGGAAAGCCAAGGAAGAACCCGCCAAGTGCTCCGTTGAACTCAACAGGGCAAAGAGCATCGCGGAGGAACTGCTTGCACCGCACGTGGATGCCATCAAGCAGATTTGCAAGGAACGCAACATCGCGCTCTTCGTAGACCATAGCCTTGACGGGACGAACTGCATCCGTGTAGTCCCGAACGTTATGGAAGCATGGGACAATGAAGACAGGAAGACAGAAATCCCGTTGGATGACATCCCCTACATCGACCTCGACCTCTGCTCGTTCAATTCCGACTACGACTCGTTCCACCGCGTAAAATAATTTTTAATTTTTGGAGGCACCATGTCAAATAAAAAATTTGACTTCCCGTCCCTGGTGGACGGGAAGTCCATTCTTGAAATCGCCTTCTATGGCCCCGATGACCACAAGTTCCTCAAGCAGGAATTGGGCGCATATTGGTTTCAGCAGGAGATAGAACTCCCGTTCCTCGGTCGCTATTATGGCAAGTTCATTGCCGTCATAGACTACAGCGCCCCTAGCGACTACCGCATGCAGGGCGATACCACCAAGCAAATCTTCGGCATCGGAGACACCCCCGAAGCGGCAGTCAAGAATGCCCTCGAATCTTTCGTCAAGGCATACGAGCCGTTGCTGGGCGCTCTCAAGACGGCCCTCGCGGCCCTCTAGGCCCACCGTGTCCCAGGGGTCCCCAATTCCCAGGGGCCTGGGGGGACATCGTGAAACCGTCAATCAAAAGGAGACAACATGAATATCAACATCAAGAAGTTCTGCGACCTCTGCGACCTCGAACTTGACGACCTCATTTCCGAAATGTTCTCGGGTACCGGATACGCCATCAACCCCAAGGACGATGCCGAATACGATGCTTCCCGTGCTGCCGTGGAATACACCTACGGCAAGGAACACGCCTATGTTGAACGCATCTTCGCGGCCATGCTCACGCACGGCAAGACCCTCGTGGCCACCGACCCTGAAGGCAAAGACCACGACTTCACCCTCGACATGCTCGAAAAGGGCCTCGATGTACTGCTTGAAAAGGCGCCCGAAGTGTTCCGCGACTTCGTGCATGGCGACAGCGACATGGGTTCCGGCCTGGCGCTCGCGGACTGCACGTTCTTCGGGGAAATCGTTTACGGATGATCAACAAAAGGAGACAACATGGCAACAAAGACACTCAAAATCGACTTCAAGGTCAACCCGAAAGTAACTTACGTATCCCCGGAAATCCCGGACTATGAAGATTTCAAGTCCTACTGGGCAGACTGCCACGATGGCGAGGAAGACGAATATCCCTGTCCCGAAGAAAACTCCAGCGAATACTGGGACGAAGTGAACTTTCAGAAACAGCTTGAATATGATGACTTCAAGGGAAACTTCAAGTACGGCCACCTCATCGGCAAGACCTGCCTGTTCCTCGGCTTCTATGACTCCCGCTACCCGGACTTCCGCCCGTCCCACGGCTCCGGCAACGTGAGAAGGATTGACAGCTTCGATGACTTCATCGAAGCCTTCGCAGGCAGCAACCCCGATGACGTGACCATCTGGCAGGACAAGGAAGGGCTCCATGTGCAGAACACCCACCATGACGGTTCGTCAACCTACCTCGTCAAGACCCTCACGAAGAAGGGCGAACGGTACTGGAACAGGAAGGTCGATGCCGGTGAAGACTCCTACCAGGACATCAAGTACCTCGCGGAAACTGAGGGCATGTCCTCCAACATCGACTACTACCTCTTCTGATAACCTCAACTCCCCCTCCGGGGGGGAACAATTTTTAATTTTTGATTTTTGTTGTCCCCACCGTGTTCCCCATGCCCCTGGAAACCGGGGGCCTGGGGGAACATCGTGTGACCGTCAATCAAAAGGAGATAACAATATGGCAAATGAACAGAAACCCTCAAAGAACATGATACGCGGCTCATGGTTTGGCCACGCAGAAATCCTCCTCACGGGCCTCGCCAACATGGTTGTTGGAGTGGAACTCGTCAAGGAGTTCCATGATGCCTTCCATGCCCTGCATGGCCTCTACGAGGACGGGGACGACCTCAACTGCCTAATCGCGGGACTTGCACCGAAGCACGGCCTTGGTGCAGAAGACCTCCCGAAGCAAGAACGCTTCTGCAACGCAATCCAGACCATCAAGGACAAGGCGAAGGAACAGGGACTCCCGCTCCAGGTTGGCGTACTTGATGACAGCGATGGCCTCTGCCCAGCATGGTATGTCGATGTGCATTCCCCGGAAACCGAGGTCTTCGAAATCAAGCTCACCCCGTTCGGAAGAAAGATTCGCGACCTCGTTGGAAAGAGCAGTATCGCCTTTTCCACCGATATCACCGAATGCTACTAAAGCAAAAATGGGCCCGTGCAGTTCGGAGGGTAATGACTAATAACCCATCGCCGGGCTGCACGGGCCCATCGAAGCCAAAACCCCCGGCGACAGTACAAAATTAGTATTTTTTACTTACAAAAACCAGTAAAATATTTTTTAAAAAGGAGACCAGCCATGTACATCCTCAACTCTGCCAGGTTCGAAAAGAAATCCAGGAACATCCTACCCAATACCAAGGGACATGTCAAGCTATGGGCCCTCCCGGCCACCCTGTACAACAAGTTTGAAAATGCCAAGAAAGCCATGGATGGTGCCGTGAACGATGCGGTCGCCTGCGCCAAGAAGGAAGGCACCTTTGTCAAGGTGCTCGATGAACCCTCCTATCCCATCAAGGTGGTCGAATGCACCGACACCATCACTATCTTCCGTATCACAGATGACACACCCGAAGATTAAATTTTAATTTTTGATTTTTGTTGTCTCCCAAGTCCCCCGGGTCTCCCCGGGGGACATTTTTGGCCCGATCCCGCCCCTGCCCACCGTGTAACACCTCCCTCCTGTTACCCAAGGGCCTGGGGGGACATCGTGCCAACAGAGACAACAAAGGAGACCAACATGCTCTTCAAGAAATTCAATATTCAGCCCATCATGTCCCTGCGCACCGAATGGCGCGACTATATCGACACATGGTTCTCGGACAAGAACTACGACCCGTGCTTCTCGGTCGGCCCGCTGTTCATTACCTATAACGGAGACATAAAGTCCCACAGGGCCGCGAAGTGCTCCATAGACATCGTGGTCTCGCATGATGCCGTGACTACCGAGCACACCACCGTCAGCGCGGTCTTCACTCAGTCTCCGAACGGGGTCAAGTGGGCCATTACCCGCGAAGATGGCCACAAGACCAAGGTGCTCCATTCAGGTACCGCCCGCGATACCGACCTCCTCTCCGGCAACCCATGCCCGGCCATCCTCAAGGAACGGATGACCAAGGTCGCCAATGCCGCCATTGAACTAGCCAAGGTCGAAAGAACTCTCATGCACCTATGAAAATCCTCATCCGGCCCCTAGGGCCACCGTGTCCCCCCTTCCCCCATTCCCAGGGGGCCTGGGGGGACATCGTGCAACTGCAATCAAAAAGGAGACCACAACATGTCCTACATCAATACCTTCACTAACGAAGTCGCCGAAGCCATCTTCCAGTTCACCAAGGAAAACCGCAAGTTCCCTAACAAAGACCTCTCCGAATCGGTCTGGGGCTTCGGCTACACCAAGGACTCCCCGAGACGAATCTTCTCCGTGACCAAGATGTACCTCTCCTGCCAGCATGCTGCCACAGGGAAGAACATCTACTTCGGCTTCACGGTCTCGCCCGGCAAGTATCCCCTCCAGTTCAGAGTGAAGTACTGGACGCAGGCAGGGGACGAACGGGTAGGCGTGGAGTTCATCGACACCGATGAAGTCGCCCGTGTACAGGATGTCCCCGCAGTCATCCGAAATGCCGCAAGGAAGACTTACGAACAGGCACGGGCCCTCTACCTTGAACGCCAAGGCGAAGCAAGGGAACGCAGGGAAGGCGCCCGCTAATATTTTTTGAAAAAGGAGACACAAGATGAAAGTTATCGACCTCTACAACATGTACAAGAACCGCCCGGCTCCCCGCTCGACCTTCGACAAGGCCGTGAGAAACTACCAGCTCGAAATGCTTGAATCCATCATTGACAACAACTACAGGGATGTCAGCAAGGATTCCGATGTTTCGCAGGTAAAAATTTCACATCTGCTCAACCATGCCGATGGGGACTTCCTCTCCATTGCCGACAAGGCCACCAAGGAACAGTGGGCAAAGGTCAGGAGTCTCTGCCATGAAGCCTCCTATGGCGGCAACTTCCTCGTCTACACCGAGGATGTCATGGAAAACCTCTATCCAAAGTCCATGAGAACCAACGCCCGCAGGGAAACATGCCTCGACAAGCAGGCCATCGCGCTCGCCAAGGCCATCAGCCTCATGCACGTGACCGTCCACGCGGTAACCTCCAGGGCCGCCTAGTCCTACCGTGTCCCACATGTCCCCAGATTCCGGGGACCCGGGGGACTATCGTAATGGCGTAATCAAAAAAGGAGACAACAATGATAAAGAACGAATCCCTTCATAAATTTTTATTGCCGTGGGCATTGACCTCCGGCAAGGTCGTCACCCGAAATGTCGTAAAGACCATCAAGAAGTGGGCCGCAGGCGAAATCTACTCCTCTGACGGAAAAGACCAGGAGACCTATAAAGTGGCCTCCGATGCCCTGGCCACCGATGCCGAATGGTTCGAAATCGAACACCCGGCTGACTCGGGCAAGAAGGTCACCCGCCTGACACCTATCCGCACCCTCGCAGAGGCCAAAAAGCTCGGATACAAGAAGTATGTCGTGCCGGAGTTCCCGGAAGGCTTCGACCCGGATGCCAAGGTCGGTAACCAGGAGTTCACGTACGGACAGATGTACGCCGCATGGCGAGGCGAATTTGAACGGATGATTACCGACCCGAAGAACACATATCCCCTGTTCAACGACCTCCGCGGAGCACCGGACTATAATGCTTGGGAATCCGTGGAATGCGCTTCCGATGACGTGGCCACCATGTTCGAACAGCTCGCCAACATGACCCAGGAAATTGACGGGATGCACGTGTACTTCTACGACAACGACCCGTGGTGGGAACAGGCCGACAGCGGAGACTTCGGCGTACATATCTATGACGGGATTATCAAGCCGGAACAGATTGTCAAGAAGTACCTCCCAAAGAAAAAGAAGGCCGTACTCCCGGACAAGACCCTGACCCTCACGGCTACCGAGGCAAACTGGCTGAAAAAGCTCTTCAATGACCACCATATCGACAGCATCGCCGAAATGGACGGGCCGACCGACTACGAAGCCATGAAGGGAGTTGCCGAGAAGCTCAGGAACCTCTAGCCCCCGACTACCGTGTCCCACATGTCCCCGGATTCCGGGGACCCGGGGGACTATCGTACCAGTACTTACATAAGGAGACACAGATGAAAATTATCCAGACCACAAGCAAACCCGCATTTGACGTATTTACCACAGGCCAGCTCGACACCCTCCTCAAGGCGTGCCAGACCGTAGAACCCCGACTCTATATTTCCATCATGGACTACAATACGGGCAAAGTCCACCTCGGAATGCATTACGACCAGTTTGACGAAGAATCCTTCATCACGGTCAATGTTGCCTCCGATTCCGTGGCTTCCGCTTTCTATGATGTATATACAAGGGTCTACGAACGCTGTATCTGATTCTCCCATGAGACCCGGGGAAACTCCCCGGGCCTCCTTTTCCACATTTCTCCCCAAGGAACAACAAATGCCCGCTTCAACCTTAAAGTCGCTCCTCGACCTCATCAACTTCGCCATCAGGAACAAGATGCCAGGCGACCCGTTCATGGACAACAGGGACTCCATCTTCCACCTGCTCTGCTATACTTTCCTTCCGCACCACTGCTCCGTATCCAGTGTCGAAACTGAAACAGTGGAAAACGTGGCATACAGGTACCACGCCGATGTCATCGGCCCCACCTTCCAGGGAAACTCACACGTCAGACTCACTTTCGAACTTATCCCCGCCGCGCAACGTTGGCAGTTCAATGCCACCTACTTCAAGAACCCCGGCGCCTCCGACATCTTCGAGGTGGTCAAGGACGAAAGCTTCATCGAGGATGCCACCGTCCCCCGTGTCACTCTCAACCTCGTCCATAAGGCGAACGTAAGGCACGTGAAATATTTTTTGAAATCCGGCCAGAAGGTCACCGCCTCATTCTACGAACTCTACCTCTCCCTCCCAGGCGCCCATGGCTCCCCAAAGACCATAATGGACAGGAACTCCCAGGAATGGCTCGAAATCCACCTGGACGGGAATCCGAACGACCCCCGTGCCACCCTGTTCCAGATGGGCGACTGCATCCCCTCGCAGGTCGCCACAGACCTTGACGAACTGACCGTGACCGATGTGTCAGATGCTGGACTGGTGACACTCTCCACACACTCGGGAATCAAGTTCACGCTCTCCGCTGACGAAGCCATCGCGGCACTCCCTGAACTACAAGTCCAATAATACTCCCCTTTGTTGTCTCCCATGTCCCCCGGTGACCATGTGTCACCGGGGGCTTTCTTTGTACCCGGGCCCGCTCCAGCCCACCGTGTAAAACTCCCCTCCTGTTCCCAGGGGACCTGGGGAACTCATGGCACCTCCCGCCCCCTTGCCCACCGTGTATCCACCCCCTCCCGATCTTCATGGGCCTGGGGGATACATCGTGCCTCCGGTTCCATCGGCATCAACTGTTACCCATAGGAGGCTCCCCCATGCCCATTATCCAAGTCACTTACTCCAACGGCTCCAAGGCTACCATTGACATAGACCCGTCCGACATCAGGAAGGTAACCATCGACCACGGAAGACCCCTGGACATCAGGGTGCGTACCGTCTTCAAGTCCACCGGAACCCCGCTCGACCTGTTCTTCCATAAGCCCAACGCGCCCACCATCATTGACCAGTCCTGTCCCCTTGTCTCCGATGTGACCGTCTTCACTAACGCTGAACCCGTGTCCCTCGCTGACCCCGATATGGTCTACGGTACCATGAGCAACTGGATGTGCTTCGCCCATGTGAAATCGGCATCCATTGAGACCGATGGGACGGAGGCACCGCAGGAATAAATTTTAATTTTTTATTTTTCATTTTTTGCCCACGTGCCCACATGGTCACTACTGTTTCGTAAACTTTTTGAAACATAAGTGACGTGTTGTGGAACGGGGGACAGGGAAACGGAGGAACCGTTGCACACGGGTTTAATGTCCCCTTTTTCCCCCTCCGTACCCCGTGTCCCGTCGTGCGCCCTCCGTCCCCGTGATACCGATGAATGTATAATCGGGGACAGGTATGGGCGTAGGTGGGAAATCGGGGAACCTTTGGGCAGGTGTACGGTTGAGCAGTAGCAGGGTTACCATAATTCTATCAATTCTATCAATTATATGAATGAATATGTTTCACATGGAACATTTGAAGCTCATGGAGCCTACCGTGCCCCTGAGCATCCCCATTATCGGTGGACTCGGGGGACTATCGTAGCGGCGTAAACAAAAAAGGAGATAGCAATATGAACATTGATTTAATACCACATCTAAGCGACTGCATTGATTTGGATAGTCCATTTGCACAAGACTATATTGCCATTATATCTACCCCAGATACCGGGAATGCGGTGGAAAATCATCATATTGTTCCTGCCGCGTATTATAAATATGTGCTAGGCTGTGAAAAGACCCGTCAAGTATCTTCATTAGATATGGTACCGGAAAACATTGTTCCTCTTTCCAAGGAACGTCATATATTAGCGCACTACTATTTGGCACGTTGTATTAAGCACGCCAATAATATCTTTACCGATTCACAGATATACGCTTTTCTAAACATGTTTTCAAAGCGTACCATGAAGAAACACCCACTATTTGAAGAAATGGCAGGATTTGCCGATGAAAATAAAGGAGTTAAGCGTAGATACAAACAATATGATTTATGTCCACCGACCATTCCTACGGGTTGCACTTTCTATAAAGATGCAATTATTCATCAAGACCGCACCGGAGCATGGATAACTCAAATCCGAGACCACGGGAAGGAGCATTATACCTATGACCATTTCGGCAACTGTTTGGATATTCAAATAGAAGGGCTACCGTGCATATTTGTTGTTCGTAGTCTATCCACGGGACGTGTTCTTTCCATCGCGAGTGATGTCGATGACCAGTACACCTACATCGGATTTTCAGAATCCGGGGATTGTCATTTCTGTCATGATTGGAAAGGTCAAATTACAAAATGGAAATATAAGGTCAATAAAGACACATATAAGTTTGCCGATGCCATGTATAAAATGTCCAATTATATTTCCCAAATACTCACAGATGATGAATTTTCCGCTTTTATGTCCATAATTAAACGCTATGCTGGAAAACATAGTACAATAGAGTCAGCTCAATACTATGATATTCCCACGGCACCGAAACGCATGTTTAGTAAAGTCCATTGCGATGATATGGTTAAACAATGCAAAAACAGCGCGGACAGATGGCTGTCACTATATAATGACGGAATACGACCGGATGGAATGGAAGCGGCAAACTATTACAAAAATCTTACCGATATTTGGCAAAACATGGATGCTGATACTATGGCTAATCATCAACATGTAATTGAACATAAACGGGTCGATACCAACAAACCGGAGAAAATTAGCTTTATTCGCCGATTACTAGCAAAACTTTTCCATCGGCAACCGTGTCCATGTGGCTCCCGGTAACCGGGTACCTGGGGGAGCATCGTGTGGATGTAACAATTCAGCAAAAAGGAGACAGCCAATGCTTGACACAAAGACCCTTACGGAAGAGACCATCAAGGAATGCCGTGAAAATGAGGAATGGCTCATGAACAAGGTGGAAGAGTACGCACCCGAAGGCACTACCTGCGAAATCGAGGAACTGCGCGTGAGCGACATGGAAGGTGACGAGCACATCTTCTGCGAAGTCACCATCGCCTGCAACGGTCGCAAGCATCACTTCAACTACTATGCGGGGACGGAGGGAGTTACCCTCGTTGAACGTCTCGGCGGGAAGAAGGGCGAAGTTGCCGATGGTGCCAAATATGGCAAGAGCTTCGTGATGGAGTTCTACGTCCTGTCCAAGGACGATGCTGATGCCTTGGAAGAGTTCCTTGAAAACTTGGCTGACTATGCGCCCAAGAAGGAAAAGAAGGCAAAGAAGGCAAAGGGAATTTCTGCATTGGAAGAAAAGTTGCGCATGAGCATAGCCATTCCGCATTCGGTAATCGAGAATGCGGAGGCGTTGGTACTTGCGTGCCTGCCGGAAGCCAAGATAACCGAGTCGGAGGCAGGTTGCGATGACGAGGAGCACGTGTGCATATCGGTACGGTTTACGCTCATGGGACGTGACTTCTGGTGGACTACTAGCAGGGACTTCTACGACTATTTCCGCATGGCGGGCAAGTGCGGCACCTATACTGACGAGGTGTCGATGTCCGTGACGGAGTGGCCGAAGGGGGACAGCGTGGACATTTCCTGTGCAGTGAAGGCAAGGGAGGAAGTGGCGGAACATTTCCACCTCGCCCTGTAAATGTGGACAACCGTGTCCCCGTGGTGCCTGGGAAGCAGGTACCTGGGGGAGCATCGTGCAGGTGTAAAAAAGGAGACAGCTTATGGCAAAGAAGACATTACCTCTTATCGAGAATGGCGCATCCGTCCGCGTATGGGTAAACGAGAAGCTTGGGAAGGTCGTGACCGACTTCCTCGGGGACGGGACGAACCTTGGCGATGACGATGACGAGGACTACTACATTGACGAATCGGGGGAATGGGTAGCCGACCACAAGACTGAGTACGGTGCCTATTCCCTCTGTGCATCCTACGACATCGCGTGCTTCGACCTTTCCCGTCTGGACTGCGTATCTGACGGGGACATCGTGTACGGTGGCAAGACCGTCTACTGTACCGACAGCGCCCAGGTACTCATGCGTGACGAGGGAAGCTATGACCGTCCCCGCCACAAGGGGATAGTGATGGGCATGCTCAACCTCCCAACGGCGGGATGGAAGCAGGTTGCGGGGCATGGCTTCGGGAAATAGCCTGCCGTGTCCCTCTAAAAAATTTTTTGAAAAAGGAGACAGACATGAAGATTTTGATTGGTGCAAGGTGCGTGACGGACAATGCACGCATAAGTGAAGCGGAGGCGTTGGAAACATGCACTCCGTCCGTGATTGCGGTGGACTGTTCCCGCGGGATTGTGTCGGGCATGGTTCGCGGTGCATTGGGGAACGCGATGCGCGTACTGGCCGATTGTAGTCCCGGCTATCGCGAGAACCGCGTGCTCATGTACAAGCTGGATGCTTCCGCAGACTGGATAACCGTGACTGGGGATGCCCTTGACAGAGCCTTCACGTCCATACCGCGATACTTGGAGGGGACTAGTGATGGCGTACTGTACATCACGCTCCCCAATTACGGGAACGTGGAAATCTACAAGATTGAGGAAGTCTGACCATGTGGCAACCGTGTCCCCGGTGTCCCCGGTAATTGGGGACTTGGGGGAATATCGTGTGAATGTAAGCAAAAAGGAGACATGCAATGAGAAAACCAACTGCAAGCGGCATCAAGGCGCGTCTTTTCGAGAGTGCCTACTCGCGTGACCTCGCAAAGTTCAAGGACAAGCTGAACGCCCTGATGAAGGAAATTTCGGATGACGGGTACTGGCTAGGCTACCACGTGACGGATGGGGACGGGATTGAGCTCGTCATGCTCCCGAAAAGCATCACTACCGAAAGGGACGATGCCAACGGGCCGGAGTTCTGTTTTGAGAACGTTCTCAACGAGTTCGAGCCCCTGATGAAGGATGGCGAGTTCGCGGTCACTCTTTACCCTGCAAAGGACTGCATTGACGAAACCTGCTGGGTAAAGTAGGTTCAGCCCATGCAACCGTGTCCCCGGTGTCCCCGGCAACCGGGGACTTGGGGGACTATCGTATGAATGTAAACAAAAAGGAGACAGCTTATGGCAAATATCATCAACATGGAACATGAAGCCAGTATTGCTGACGGTCGTTCCACCGACAGTTGTGTGACCTTTGGTCGCGACTCGGAGCTTCTTGTGATGGCGGTCGGAATGGGAGTCCCTACGGGGGACTGGGCATCGAGTGACGAGTACAGCCCGGAGCACATGTTCATCACGAGCGGCATGGAGCAGATTGTCGCGCTCGCGTTCGGGGACGATGCATGGATACGCGACCAGATGGCGTGCGAGAGCGACTACGGCATTTGGTTCTGCACTTTCCGTCACAAGAAGTTTTCGCCAGGAAAGACCGGGAAGGAAGGCGACCCGTTATTCCGCATTGTCGCCAGTCATTTCGATGGCAAGGTGCCGACCATGTATTTGCAATGCATCTTCGAGGAACAGGGCGTATATACAAGCTGTTCCAACGACCACCGATTCAATACCCCTGCGGAACTTGCCGGAGTCATTGACGATGCCGAACGCGAAATGTGGGAAGCCCACGATGCGGGCGAACTTTTCCCGCCTCGTCCGCGCAAAGCTGAACCACTCGCGGAAGAGAGTGTGGAATAGGGAAGTAAAAAATTTTAACATTTAGCCCAGGAGACAACCATGAATATCAGCAAGCAAGAACTTCTAAAAATCTTGGAAAATCACGCCCATTGGCTTGCAAAGGACTGCGATGGATGGAGGGACATGAGGGCCGACCTGTCCGAAAAAGACTTTAGCGGTGCCGAACTCTGTGGAGTGAATCTTTCCAAGGCCATACTTTGGAAGACCAACTTTCGCGGGGCGAAGCTTATCGGGTCGAAGCTTTCAAGCGCTAACATGAAGGCCGCCGATTTTACCGATGCAGACCTTTCCTATGCCGACCTCCGTTGGATAAAGGCCGACTATGCGAAATTCACTAGGGCAAATCTCGCCCGCACGGACTTGCTGAAAGCGCACTCGACAGATGGCGACTTTGCCAATGCGAACCTTTCCGGCACAAAGTTGCGCAAGGTGAATTTCAGTTCGTCAAATTTTACCAAGGCGGCATTCATTGATACTGACCTTACGGATGCGTATATGTCCGGTGCGAACTTTACCGATGTAAAGTTCGAGAGGGTACTCTTTGCCCGCACCTATCTTGCAACGGCAAAGATGGTAAGGGCGAACCTCGACAATGTGGACATGTCGAGAACGAGTGTACACGACATATACATGGATATCTCCGATGTGGACTTTACGGATGCAAGTCTCCGTGGTGCGAAGCTCATGCACGGGAACATCTACAGGTCGAAGTTCAATAACGCGGACTTGACGGATGCTGACCTTTCCGAAGCGTTCCTTGTTGAAGCGAATTTCAACTCAGCAAACCTGACCAACGCGAATCTGACCGGAGCAAATCTCGAAGATGCTATCTTCACGAAGGCTACGACTGACGGTGCCGATTTCGCCAACGCCAAAATGAAGGACACGAAAATCAGCGACAGGCAGATTTCCAAGGCAAAGGCGGTCAAGGTGTTGAAGCGTGTCCCGCAGAAATTTGTAGTGACAGTTACCTACACGACCACGGTCGAGGCGGTCGAGGTCACCGAGGAAGAACGCAGGAAGGAAGCTGAACGGATTGCCGAAGGGAAGCTCATTTCCACCCTCGATGCCGATGTCGTGAGCGTGAAGGCCGAGCCCGTGAAGTAGCCAGCAACCGTGTCCCCCAGGTCCCCGTTCTTCGGGGACCTGGGGGACTATCGTGTGGATGTAAGCAAAAAGGAGACAACATCATGGACATTAAAGACAGCAAGTTTTTTGTCGCGGCAGACCTCAAAATCCTCCGCGCACTCGGTTTCAGCAACCTTGAAGTCAATGTGGACACGGAAGGCGAATCGGAAGAAATCGCCCTCGGTGACGGTCAGTACCTTGTGGGCGAGAGGGGCGACCTCGGCACATCCTACTATGTGATTGACCGCGACTGCCACGAAGCGTTTACCCACGGCGAAACATCCATCATGGCCCTTGCGCACTACCAGGCGAGTTCATTGACCCACTACAACTACGATGAAATCCCGGACTATTTCTGGTGGTGGGAACTCCGCGAAATCTTCTTCCGCAAGAACAACAAGAAGGGCGTGAGCGCAAAGCGTTTCCAGAGGTACCGCGATGACATTGGCATGGCCGTGGTGTTCAGCGCGGACTGCAAGAAAGTGAAGCTCGCGAAGAACAAGTTTTCCAAGTACGACAAGGACGGGTGCTATTCTCCCCTCCCGGACGAACTCCCGGCCTTTGACGAGTGGGAAACCATCAAGGACAATACAGGCAAGCCGCTTGTGGCCAACTGCGCCAAGGTGTTCGAGTCTAGCGTATTTGCCGAACGGTCACGTGCGCTCAACATCCTTCTCAAGAAGTTCTACAAGCGCATCAACGGAAAATAAATTTTCAAAAGGAGACAACATCATGAAAGAAAAAGTTTACATTCAAGAATATGGCATCCGTGGTGGCATGGATGAACGTGCGGGTGAAACAACCAAAATTGGTAGGCATCATGTAGATGACTGCCCGGAAAAAACCCTGTGGGACATGGTGCTCAACGAAATATCCGGTGGATATGAGCAACGCCTGTTCGTGAACGATGACGAATATGACATTGTTGGTTCGGATGAAGACATCAATGACCTTATTGAAGAAGGCATGGAATCGTTCAAGGAAGAGCACCACATTGGCACGATTACCTCTATGGGCTACTATGACGATGTGTGGAGTGGAATCATGTCAGACCGCACCGAATACCGCATTGAAAAGGAAGTCATCAAGCCCACATTGGAACAGGTCAAGGAAGCTCTTTTCAAGTACCTTGAAACCCGTTTCGATGAAACGAAGGTTGTTGATGACTGGCACGATGTTTTGGTAGAAGGGTTGCAAGCAAGGTATATTACCAAGCAGGGACTCAAAGAAGACATCGAGCGCATATTCAACGGGGATGAGGTGTGACAGCAACCGTGTCCCATGTGTCCCCGTTCTTCGGGGACCTGGGGGACTATCGTAATGGCGTAATCAAAAAAGGAGACAACATCATGGACATCAAGGAAAGCAAGTATTTCACGGAAACAGACCTAAAGGTTCTTCGCGCCCTCGGTTTCAGGAAGCCGGAAGTTGAAGAAGGCGCCGACTATGGCGAGGAAATCTACCTCGGCAATGACACTTACCTGTACGGGCAACCGAAGGACATCGCATACGCCAGTACCGGCTATTACGACTACTTCGTATATGACCGCGATTCAGAAGAAAGCTATCGCCATACCGACCATGCTCTCATGGCAATCGCCGAGTTCATGGCGGGTCATCTTGCCTGCGATTTCTATGACGATATCCCAGACTTCTTTTGGCCGAATGAACTCCATACCATTACCACGCGCCTGAACCTGGTTCATAAGGTAGTGACCGTCAAGCGTTGCCAGACATGCCGCAGTGAACTTGGCTACGCCTTTGTCATCAACGGGGACGGTTCGCAGATAAAGATAGCAAAGAACAAGTTTACGAACGAAGACAATTACGGGAACTATGTTCCTCTGCCGGATGAACTTCCTGCATTTGACGAATGGGAAGCCATCATAGGCAAGGACGGTAAGCCGCTTGTGGCTGACTGTTCCCATGTGTTCAAGACGAGTTCCTACCGCGAGCAGTGCTGTTTGCTCAATCGTGTCGTGAAGGAACTTCATGACCGCATGGACTAAAAATAAATTTTCATTTTTCAAAAAGGAGGTAATGCGATGATAGTACATTCCGTTACTACGCTCAACAAGAACTGGGCATCTGCCAAGACCTTCCTAGTTGATGACATTCCCAAGCGTGTACACACGCTGAAAGATTGGGCTGAATACTTCATTGCCGATGGCGAGGAAGACAACGTCAGGGAAGTAGTTGTTTACGGTTCCGCGCCAGAGGTTACTGTGGTTCCCTATGACGGGAAGAATCCGACCTGCGATGCGGTTTCAAGTCTAATTGACGCCGATACGCAAAAGGTTGTAATCAAATGTATTGACGGGAACGTGCTTACCGCGACCGCATCCGTGTTTGAACACAACAGCGAGAGCGGTATATGGGTAGAATGCTCCCTGGTCGAAAATAAGTAACCTATGAACCAACCGTCCCCCGATCGATCCCGGCATGCCGGGACCTGGGGGATTATCGTGTTGGTACAAAACACAAGGAGACAAACATGATTCAACATATTGCTTATTACAACGACCCTATCGACATCTTCGAGCTGATGAACAAGGATGCCAAGAGCATCGTCAATTATTACAAGAAGGGCAAGGGTGCGTATTTGCGCCCTAACGACCCTGATTACGCCCCTATACAGGGATGCCATCCGGTTATGGTGGGCAAGGAAAAGTGGTACGTCAAGAAGTCCATCGACCGTACGAAACTTGATTCCGATGGCAACTACATCGACTTGTACAAAGCAATTTAGCAAACATATCCAAAGGAGACAAACAATGAAAGGCAATTTCGCAAAGTTGGCCATTTTGGTCAAGAATACTGTCCGCATGGACGAAGCATCAAAGATTATCGGAAGCCGTGATGAATCCGGCACAATCCTCTCCGAGCTTACCTCGCTTTTCTCGGTGACCATTGACGAGGAATTGGCTCACGCCATGAGGGCAAGCCTTTCCGGTCTTTCGCCCGATGACAAAATCTCTGTTGAGGAAAGCAAGTTTGAGACTTCAACATCGAAGGATTCATCGGCAAAGCAGATTGACTACATCTTTATGCTCACGGGCAATTTCACGGGCGTTATCAAGTTGCGCCTTACATTCAATGTAGAAATGGGCAAAGTTGATTTCTACATGCAGACGCTGGCGCAGGATGATAGCGGCAAGGTAGTTGGTGAGAACAGTATCGGGGAAGACGAACTCTGCGGCATCCCGACCGCCCTCCCGATAGCTGTAACGTTCATGCTCAGGGACTGCAAAAAGAATGGATAACCAACCGTCTGCCGATCGATCCCGGTCCTTCGGGACCTGGGGGAGCATCGTATCAGCGCACACAAAAGGAGACAAACCATGACAATCCACAATCTCATAAACGGCACCGCAACCCTCGACATTACTGTTGATGCCAAGAATCACGTTACCGCCGTGTTCAGCGACCCGAATACCTACGATGAACGCGAATTTACCGTGACCTGCAACACGGACAACGCGTTCATGGTGCTTCAAGACATCATTGACCAGTTCGGTTTCGCAGATAACCCGTTCTTCAAGGCGTTTGGATGGGAACTGGAAGGCACAAAGGAAGCTACCGTAGCCAAGGAAGCCCCCCTCAATACCCCGACAAGAAAGCTTGAATACGGCGTGATTACGGCTTATCCGCACTCCGTCAAGTTCACGGCAATCCTCTCGGACATGAAGGGCGTGGCGGTCGCAGAAAGCCCGGAAATCATCTTCCTTAAGCCATCCCATCCGGCTTACATCCCGTGCAATGCATCGAGCGACAAGTTCGCCAAGCTAACCTCGTGGCTTGCAGAAAGGAACATCGCATACGAGACATCGGGCATTGCGGACTACGCCGAAACAATCTCGTTCCTGGTCGAAAAGTAGACCGACCGTATAGCCCAGGTGCCGGATGCCACGGCACCTGGGGGAACATCGTAACGGCATAACAAAACCAATCAAAAAGGAGACAACCCATGAGTAAGAGTAAGATTAAAAAGTTCCCGCATGAAATCGACTGTTGCCTGAAGAACGTGCATATCAAGGTCATCAAGACCCGTTCTCGCGGCAAGGACAAATACGTTTACGAAATCAGCGCAGACGGTACAGAACCGTTCATCCTCGACCCATGTTTGAGCTATGATGCAGGCGAATGCCCGGAATTTGAAGATACATGGTGCGGTGGCAAATGGGACAACGGCAAGTTCAAGGGTTGCGAATATGACATCAACATCATGGACAAGAGCGATTTCGGTGGCGAAACTGACGATGACAACGTTGGTCTCCGCGCCGCCATGTATGGTTGCGAAATTGTCGATGGTGAGACACAGACCAATACCAATGACGAAATCCCGTTCATCCCGGTAACATGCTGGTTCGAGAACAGCAAGGGCAAGCGCACCGAGTTCAAGTGCGATGACTCGGAAAACTTCGTTGAACTATTTGGCGAATGGGATGGTAAGAGACTCCCGACCGCCAAGGAACGCGAATTTACCGTCACGGGTACCCTCATGTTCGAGGTCACGTATGTCACGAAGGCGACCAACAGCGAAGATGCCAAGAAGGAAGCCTTCAAGCGACTAACCGAAATTTACCACAAGAAGGGTATCGAAAATCTCGGAGTTCTCGGTAGCTTAACCATAAAAGAAAAACCATAAAATATTTTTTGAAATTTGAGGTACAACATGGCCGAAACCAAACTCGAAACCATCATCCGCGTAACCAAGGAACTTAATGCAATCAAGGCTAAACACCCGCGCATCATAGACATCGGAGTCATGAGCGTGGAAGAGTTCATGGATACGGTTGGCAAAGACCTTCCTGCATGCGTTGTGAAACCGCTGAAGCCGCATAATGGCGGGTATGCGGGCTACATCCGCATCAGGTGCTCCGATGAACTGAAACGCAAGTTGAACTGCCCGTCCATTTGGGAATATTTGTTCCATGACAAGGCAGAAGATGCCATCATCGGCGCGGTGCAGGTGCTCCATGCCGCCTGCCTCAACAGGAACAACCATGACGAGGCGAAGTTCCTCGGCGAGCTTTCCAGGGAACTCCACATCGACCGTGTAGCGTAGCTACCCGGTCCCGTGGGACCTGGGGGATCATCGTAAGGACGTAGCAAACAAGGAGACAAGCATGGCCAAAATTAAAAAAGAAAAGACCCCGAAGCCAAAGAAGAAAAAAGTTCGCAAGGCTTACAATATCAAGTGGGACACCGATGGCGCAACGCTGAAGGAATGTGGACTCCCGCGTTCCGTGGTCATCCCTGATGGCGTTGCGGACGAAGATGTCGGGGACTGGCTCTCGGATGAATATGGCTACTGCCATGACGGGTACACGACTAACTTTGAAATGGAAGAAGATGAAGCCTAATATTGAAATTGTAAGCATTGACCAATATCGCGGCTCGTTCCTCTTGCGAGTGAACGACCTCGATATTATCCCGAAAGTTCTCGCCCATATTGAACATGACAGCCCGATTGAAGGCGATGAACATAATGTCATTGTGATTGGTTCCAATATCGCAGTTGAAACAGACTGTGTTGGGCGAGCATCTTCATTGGCTAATGAACTGAAAGAAAAATTCAACCAAACGGAGGCTTAACATGTCTGATGGAAAAATCAAATGGGTTCCGGTACGTTTTCGCCACGCAATTTCATTTAACCCGATGGATGCCGAATTTGTGAAGGCGGGAAAGGAATCCGGCAGAGTCATGGAGGCGAGTCGAAAGAAGTTTGAGGACTACGGTGCCTGCCTCGCCGAATGCGAACGCCTCACAGATGCAGGCAACTGCGCCCGTTGGGAATTTGCCTACCTCGCGAAGGAATTTGCCAAGAAGCTCAACGAGCTTGCAGATGACAAGCGTTTCTTCATGAAGGGCGTTGCTGACGAAACGCAGGACACAATCTATGCGACCGCAAGAATGATTGAAACAATGGCACGCGAAATGGTGCAATAATAGGAGACAACCAGTGACAAAGATTAAACTGACTGAACGCAAGTTCACTCCGAACGAGCTGAAACAACTGAACTCCAAGACATACCTTTCCTGGAAGTGTACCCGCCAGACAATCATTATTGGGAATGACACCGATTTCGCCTTATTTACAGTGAGCGAATGTCTCGGTTGTCCGCACCACTCAATCGGCATCACACCTATTGTGAAGCGTGGAGATAACGCATTGAAGGTGGTTGTATCCTTCATGGACAAGGGGGAAGCCAAGCGGTTTTCCGCAATCGGTGCGACTACGGTAATGTTCACGACCGATGGTACTATTGCTGATGCGGTCGGCCTGGGTTCCGGTCTCGCCAAGGCACAGTACAAATTGTTGTACCAACTCCCGTGCGGAGCAGTCCGTGTGGGACGCGTACCGAAGAAACAAAAAGCTACCGTGTAGCACGCCTCCCCGGTCCTTCGGGACCTGGGGGATCATCGTAATGGCATCGAAACGACTCATTCAACAAAAGGAGACAAATATGAGTATGTATGCAGTAATCGGATATGGATTCTCGGAAGTCCCGCGCAGGGAACTTGACGGAACCGCACACAAGGCATTCCCGGTCATCAACAGCGTTTCGCATTTTGACACCCGTGGCGGTGCCGTAGATGACGTTATCAAGCGCCTTGAAGACATCGTCAAGAATGCCGATGATGATGTTGTACTTTCTTCGTACGGCGTTACCGATGTGTCCTATGACGCCAATGATAACCACCTTACGTATTCAAGGACTGTCTTCGATGAAGACCACCCGGAATCAAACCTCTTCGGGCTTCGTAAATGCATGGAGCTTTATGGCCACACCCATGTCGAAGTGAAAGTCGGTGGCACCAAGGCAACCTACGCAATCGTCCGCGTCAAGGAGGACTAATGATTACAAGACTCAACCTAAGCTGTATCGCCCGTGTCTATCCCTATGAATACATGGCATTTAGCGACACCTACGACAAGTTTTGTTCCAAGTACTCCGATGACGGGCAACTCGCAGAGCAATCCCGTTTCATGGTCAATGCGGCAACCAACCCTGATTACCGCGTTGATGATGAAGACGATGCCAAGTTTGTGAAGGCAATCAAGGCAGTCATCAATCGTTTTGCTACCGATGGCATCCGCGTGTTTCCGGCTGTCCTTGATACCGAAACGCAGTTTGAACTGTTCTTCGGAGTGGAAAATCCCTCGGATGAACTTCTCGCCCTCATGGGCGACAATGTTCTTACCGAAGAATACGATGACTCCGATGAAGTCTTTGTTGCATGGTAAGGAGGGACTGTAATGATATGGAATCCACATGCGTACATCGTTTCAGTCAAGGGTACTACCGGGAATGGAGCGGTGTTTAATGCAAGCTTTACCCATTGTTCATCCAAGGAAGGCATTGACTTGGCGGACGAGCTGACAGATGCCGCCAATCATCACGACTACAACGTTGATGACAGCGGGATAAAGAATATTGTCATCATGGGCGTGTTCGACTGCGGAAAGAACAGCTAACCGGTGGCAACCGTGTTCCAGGTGTCCCCGATCTTCGGGGACCTGGGGGAACATCGTAAGGGCACGAAACCAAAACAACTTAACAAAGGAGACAACCTATGAACGAAAGACAGAAAGCCGCATTTGAACGTACTGAAAAGCGCTTAAAAGAGCGCTTGACCAGATATGAAAACGATGAACTTGCATTGAGCCTCATTGAATACAACCCGAAGAAGGATGGCACCGCACGCCAAAATTTCGCGGACAACTTTGCCATCCGTGGTCTTGGGACTGCATTGAAGTACCCTAGCGGCTACTCATGTCGCCGTGTGGAAGTGAAGCCAGTAACATACAACGGCTACAAGGGTTCTACTGTTAGAAGTCTTGACATCAGCGTTCTCGAAATTGAGAAGCCGGAGGACATGCAGAAGGCGGGAATTGACCGCCCGGTTAAGCATGTAAATGACGAACGTTTCGCATTCAGCATTTTCAGCGACTTCGAGGATATGCCGACAGATACTACTGCGGAACAGTATGTGAAGGTCATCCATGAAAAGATCATTCCGGGAATCAGGGCAAAGCAGGAACAGATTAAGCAGGAACTTGCAATGCTCCCCGAAATGTTCAACCAGTTTATCATCATGGGCAACATGTACAATAAACTGGAAAAGGAGACCGAGGGCTCGTACCTTTTGAAGTACGCCCTTAGCGACCTTGTTAAGTCAATCCCCGATTTGCACGACTAGATTTGTTGTCTCCAGCCGGGCGTATGCAAGTGGGCACAAGCGCCCCGCGATTACCCAGATGAAATGACCCAAGACAGAGAGAACTGTTAGGGTGGGGAAAGTGGGGAGACGAGCTAAACATCGCCACGGAGGTTCGAATCCTTCCCCCGGCAATTTTTATTTTTATTTTTCTTCAAATCAGGTAACAACAACAGAAACTTAGAAGCATTCAAATCCATATTGGAGAAGCTATGCCAGGAAAGAAATATTTAATATCATATAATTGGAAACGCAACCTTAACGGTCAGTATTGTTACTACGACCATTACGAAACCGATTCACTCGTTATAGCTATCGTAAAGTTTTTGCTATTAAAAAGAAAATATGAAGTAATGACAATCGAATATCGTGGCTAATGATATTTCCAAAAAGAGGAATTAAATATTGAAAAATTCGCAAAAGGATAGATACTACAACAGACTGCAAAAATGTCTGAAGGAAATTGGTAAACTCACTCCGTTGAGATATGTGGAATGGCATGAGCATCGTGATAAAGTCTTGAAAGAGTATGGATTTACGATGGATGATTATTACAAGATGTGCAGCCTGACTGAATCCAACACTAAGGTCAGATGCGACGAAAGCGTTAGGACATTCAAGGAAAAACAAAAGATTATGCTTGACAAGAAGCTTGATGAATGTGAAATTCAATGAGATTGATATGTTGAACCAAGTAGATTGTTGATTTAATGATACTTCCAAAAGAGGACTTAAATTAATAAAAGGAAAATAAAATTCATGGAAAAAATCTTATTACTTATGGCATTTTCCCTATTAACAATCGGTTGCGGCGATACTTCAAATAATGCTATACAGCCGAAAGAAATTTGCCATTACGAGACTGCTTGCGCTGATGTACAAAGTGGTGGTTTTCGCGACAGACATTCTGGTTGTAAAAAACCATACCAGAAACAAGTTTGTGAAGAAATCCATTATTAAGGTTTAATGGTACTTTCAAAAAAGAGGACATAAATTAATAAAAGGAAAATAAAATTTATGAAACAAATGCTTATCGGGTTCATTCTCGGCGTGGTCATGTGCCTATCCATGGGAGCTGAACTCTATCATCCGGTGCGTAGCATCATTACCCGTACCGAATCAAACTTCCGTCCTGACATTGCATCCGATTTCAAGGCGGTGCTGATGAACCAGGAAACAATCTACAACCTTATCAAGGACAGATGCCATTCCAACTAGTCATGGTTGCCAAAGTTGTCATGGCATGCTACATTTGAAGTATGAAGAAGCTAATCTTAAATATCCCGCACTCAACTCCATGCCTGGACTTTTCCAAATGGAAAGACCCCGAAGCCGCAAAGGCTGAACATGACAAGTGGACGGACTGGCATACCGATGCCATGTTCAGTATCCTTGGCTCGTTCAACGAAGGCAAGGTCGAAAAGGTCGTGTTTGGTCGTTCCCGATATGAAGTGGACGTAGAACGCCTGCTCCATGACCCTATGGAGGGTATCGGGCAAGGCATCATCTATGACAGCTTGAAGAACGGGCAGGTGGAAGTCCGCGATGTATCCGTTGATGACTCCGTTGAGCTTACCCGCGCATACGTGAACCATTGGAACAAGGTGGCTTCGCTCTGTACGGGCGATGGATTGCTGATTGACTGTCATTCATTCCCTAGCGACTACAAGGAAGCGATGAACGCCAACGGGGAAATGGTAGATGTCTGCATCGGGTTCAACAATGACAACACGCATCCCGGCGAGGAAGTAATCAGGACAATCAAGCGAGAGTTTGAACTGCATGGGTACAAGGTGGGCATCAACTCCCCGTTCAGCAACGCGTTCGCCCCTGTTCCCAATTTCCCGTCCGTGATGATTGAACTCCGCAAGGGCATATATATGGATGAAGGCACCCTAAAACTTCTGTCGGGTGCCTACAAAGTGAATCAGGTCTTGAACGAGATATACAGAATCCTGACGGCCTAGTGATTGACTTGGCTATTCCATTTTTCCAAGTAAGACGGTAGACCCCTCATAATCACATCGGGTCTACCGTCTTTTTCGTAGTCCCAGTTGCTAGGGGCAAACCTATCGTCCCAATGATACAAGCCCTTGTGCTCGTCATCAAGGTCGGGTAGCTGTTCAAATCCTGCATCGGAATAGACCTTCGTGAGTCTGCCGATGTCGTAGTGGTCAAGGTGGTCGCCACCGAGTTCCTTCGCCTTCTCAATCATGGAGGGAGCAACGCCCCTGATGTTCGTATTGTTATGGACCGAAACGATGTCGCCATCGCCCTTGATGGCAAATCCTGCATCAAAGCCCGCGACCTTGTACAGACGGGTACCGGTTCCGGCATATTCTTCCTTGGTGTACCATGTCAATGCCGCGGGATGTCTGGACTTGCGAAGCGACTCCATGAAAATCGGGTAGTCATGGTCAAGGTCGCCATTGGTGTCCCAAATCCCGTTACGGATATTGCTGAAGATTTCGGATTCGGGCATGTCCTCCCCGGCTTCGTCAAGGATGTTGCTGAAAGCGGACTTGCGGTGTTCCGTAGTGGAGTCGCCAAACAAAGCGTTGTTGGCTTCCAAGCAAGCCTGTCTGAACTGCCCGTTTGCCGATTCCATGATTGCCTGATGCAATTTCGCCCACATAATAATACCTTACTGAATTTTACAGCAGTTTATAAGATCCCGTCCCAACCGTGTCCCATGTGTCCCCGATCTTCGGGGACCTGGGGGACCATCGTAACGGCATCAAACAAAGGAGACAAACATGCAAGTACCGTTTAAGGACAAGAAGAACTACCTCAAAGACGAATCCAGAAAACTAGAAGGCTTCGAAATGGGGTGGATCATGAAGGAGTACGATGATGCGGAACACGGAAACTCCGTATCTCTCTATGGCCTGAACAAGGGCCAGGCGTTTGATATCAGCAACAAAGGTGCCCGCGCCACCGTGGCATTAAAGTCCTGCTATGTCGTTGAATACATGTTCAACGAGACGAGCAATACCGTTGTGTTCACCGATGATGACCTGGAAGGTGCCATCGACTACACCCTCAAACTTATCGCCCTCGCGAAGGCATAAGAGAACCGCAAGAAACGAAAGCATCAAACAAAGGAGACTACATCATGCCCGAAATTAACGATGAAAACAAGCCGGAAGGCTACTTCATGCCTGAACATATCCCGCAGACCATCGAGGACATCCGCGTGGGCGATGTGTTCCATAGCCATTGTGTCGCAACGATGGCATGCAACTACTATTACAAGGTCATCAAGCGTACTGCAAAGTTCGTAACCCTGCGCGAATTGCGCTCGATTGAACGCGGTACCGGATTCTTCCAAGGCGTCCAGTATCCGATTGACGAGTTCATGGACCAGTCGTCCTGCTATAACAGACGCCGAAAGGAATACCCGGATGGAAAGGTCTATGCCGAGGTTACCCGCAGGCTCCCGACAGAACTCGACAGGGAAGGACGTATTTGGGTCAAACTTGAAGACTATGAATACGCAACCCCGTGGGATGGCAAACTCAACTATTTTGACCACGCAGACTAGGAGTTCACTACCGTGTCGAAATACCCCCGGTTCCATGGGGACCTGGGGGACTATCGTATGGACATCACTCAAACAAAGGAGACAACCATGTCAATCAAGAACAACAGAGTTTACATCGCCGTAGGCATGTTCTGCGGTACTGACGATTCCGACCTTTTGGCCCCGGAAGTATACGAAAGCCGCGAGGATGCTCGCAAGGCTATCATCGAGGCAATTCTCGGCGCGGCAGCGAGTGCGGAACTCATGGACGAGGAAAGACACCTCGTCAAGGACGAGTTCGGCAACGATGACCGTGTGGTTGTCACGGTTCAAGGAATGGTCGATGGCAAGAATGTCATTGACGATTCCCTCACCGTGCTCACCGATGAAGAAATTGACAGGGTTGTCCCTGCCGATGTAAGGCGCATCACCATCAAGGACAATTCCTATGATGAATACTGGACATGGGAAATCCATGAAAAGGCCATCGGCTAAGGAGGCACAATATGGGAACACGCTCTACAATCGGATTCCGTTCCGGCAATGAAGTCCGCTACATCTATGTGGCAACCGATGGCTTCAACCACGGCGCAACACTTGAAAAGATTGGACATGACGCATGTCTAAAACTTTGGGAGCAAATCGGCGAAGCCGAGAAAAACGGGCAGAAGGTATGGCTGGACCACCTCTATACCGATGATGTGCTTCCTATTGACTGGGCGGTCGTTCAGCCAAATGCGCGTACCCCGATTGTCGCGTCCGAAAAGAACTGGAGCAAGGCATATCTTGAAACCCAGTCCTTCCAGTTGAGCGGCATCGTCAAGGTGGAAACGAACTGGAAGAATAAAGTCAGCCCGTTCGACCTGATGCACCTTATCAACATGGAAGGAACCGTGTGGCTCTATGACCTGGACAGCGACAAGGTGTTCTTCATGGGCGACCCCGGCGTTGTCGAAGACCTGGTGTACAACCACAAACCCGCAAGTTCCACCGGAATTGTAAAAAAGCAGATCGAGTTCTAGACAACCGTGCCGGGAATCCCCCGGATCCACGGGGGCCTGGGGGCTCATCGTAATGGCGTACCAAACAAGGAGAACAACATGCAGAAACTGATTTTCTTCCATACCTACATGGGAGCCCGGTGTGACAGTCCGTTCAAGGGTAAAAAGCCTGTGGATGTGCTCGGCTACGGGAAGATGGTAAAGCCGCGCACAGTCGATCCCAAGACCGTACTGGGCAAGCTTTTCGGCATTGGCAACAGCATGATGGAGCCGATGTCTAATGAATGGATTGCCGATGAACTCAACATGTCTAGCATTAGACAGCCCGAAGTCACCCGCCTTATCCATGAAAATGTGGACGAAAGCCGGATGATTGACTGGGTTTCCGAAGAAGACGATGGAAGCTGCGAAGACGGTTTCCCGATGCGTAAGTTCGTGGACGCATACTTTTTCTCGAAGGACGATTGCGACCGCGTTGTGGGCATCCTCAACCAAAAGTTTACCGCCATGGCAAAACGCCAGGCCAAGCGCGAGAACAAGACACTTGAACAGGTCGCCAAGGAACTCGGCGCCGAACTCGAAGCATAGACCTACCGTCCGACTATGCGCCCGGATCCACGGGGACCTGGGGGCACATCGTATGAGCATAACAAACAAGGAGACATATCATGATTTACGATTTTGCACAACAATCTCCGCGAATCCTTATCGACGAAGGCGATGGGCACCTTGTGGACCGTAGAACCGCAGACAATCTTAAAAACGGGAATCCCATATTTTATAGCACGGACGAAAACGGGCACGCCGTTCCGGCATTCAACAAGGAGTAAACAATGAAACATTCCAAGACCGTAATTACATTTCCGTACGACATGGCATGCGACATCAAGTACCTTCCCACTAGCCGCCACAAGAAGCCGCATACTATCCGTGGTAGCCACCGCGTATGCGGAAGCATCCCAGTCCTTGAAGAAAAGGACTTCCCGCTTGCATTCACTGTGACTACTTACCGCACCGTCTGCCCGAAAGCAAAGACACAGAAAGACCTCTCCGAACACCTCCCGACCAAGGCCGGGTACTTCCCCATCCATGTCCGCGCATACAATGGCAAGTTCTACAGACAGTACCAGTACGGATTCGGCACAGTCGAAACCACGTGCGGGGCCAAGTGCGGAGTCAAGAACGTGGAAGGGTTCAGATATGAAGTGGAACGCTATTTCGCATCGCGAAACTACGGAATCAAGATGACCCCGCCGGAAACTGGCAAGTTCCTTGACAAATCCATTCAGCTTGAAGAACACATATACGAGTTGTCCAAAATGCAGTCGGACGATAGAAAATGCTTCATCGAGTTCTGCAATCAATATGTAAGTTTCAAGGGAAAGCTTTGGGTTGAATGTGGCGAGCCGTTCTACCACTACATGACATTCGGCATGGGTCATGGCAACGGCGGTACAGCGTTCTTCGTGGGATTCGCGAAGCAATGGCTTACATGGCACGAGGGAAGTAACGTGTACAACGCCTTCCATCGCGAAAAATGTCTCAAGAAAGCCCGCGAAATCGCAACCCGGCGGGGCGACAGCATGAACCTGCTGAACAACCCGAAGGAGAATATTCAAGTTTTCCTCCCGAAACTTGTAAAAATCAAGGAAAATATTTTCTAAATTACGATTTACTAAATCGTGATTTGGTAGATTTGTTGTCTCCGCGTCCCCCTGTCCCACCGTTACGATATGGTTCTCACCCGGTTCTCATTGAGGAACCATACGGTGCTACGAGGGGGATATAATATATGTAAAAGGAGTATCTATGGGATATACTTGTGGTCGTCATTTAACTAAAACTCTATGTAGGCGTATAGCGAAAACATGTAGCACAATTACTGAATTTGCGAAAAAAGATATCCCCGCATATAACAAAGCATTAGCCAATGGATGGCTTGATGAATGGTTTATCCGACTATCCCACAAACCTTTTACTAAAGAAGATTGCTTACTTATAGCAAAACAATGTTCATCTCGTGCTGAGTTTAAGCGTAAATCTCACGCGGCTTATAACAATGCATTACAGAATGGGTGGATAGATGAATATGCATGGTTCAAAACAACAGCCGAACTTAGACGGGAAAGACGCACCTTTACCGATGATGATGTAATTAACGCATCTAAGAAATATACTAAACTAAGTGATTTTTCCAAAGCTGAACCGGCCCGTTGTGCTATGGCATATAAAAGAGGTTTAATTAATAAAATGCCGTGGCTAACTCGTAATGCTGAAGTAATGAACCGAAAATGCCTTGATTGTGTTTATGTTTATGAATTTTCGCTACATAAAGTTGCTTATATCGGACGTTCGGTAGAACCACATTGCCGAGACATTAAGCATCATAAGTCTACCGATGTCGTTGCTCGCTATGCAATAGCTCACCATTTGCAAATTCCAACGATGAAAATTCTTAAAGATGGCATCACTTATAAACAAGGGGCAATGCTAGAAGCTAAAATGATGCAGACTTATATCAACCGCGGCTGGCATCTTTTAAATAAAGCACCGGCGGGAAGTATTGGTGGACTAGGTGCCGGAAAACTTACTAAAACCTATTGTATCAATGTCGCTCGTAAATACGCCACGGTTGCCGAGCTAGTAGCTAATGATGGTTCAGTATATAACAAATTATGCAAATGTAAATGGCTTTCGGAATGCGATTGGCTTCATAAGAAACATGTCCCTAAAGGAACTTGGAGCAATATGTCAAAGGAAGAACTTTTATTGGAAGCCCGTAAATATTCCTCTCGAAATGAATTAATGGATAAATTGAAAAGCGTGTATGAGATTATTCGCGCAAATGGATGGATGCCCGAAGTATTCCCGAATAGCCTCAGTGCGCCTAAAAAGGTTGCCCAATGCACAACAGATGGGAGACTCATTTGTATTCATAATTCAATTAGTGATGCCGCTAAAGCGTTAAACACTAAGAATCCGTGTATTTCGGCAATTTGCCGTGGAGTACCCGGTAAGCACACTTGCAAAGGGTTTACATTTAAGTTCGTGGAGTAAATCGTGATTTGGTAGATTTGTTGTCTCCACGTCCCCCTGTCCCCATTGTCTCCGGGGACACGGGGGATTATCGTAAAGGCACAAACAATAACCACTTAGCAAAAGGAAACAGTCATGCAGGAAAACAAGAAAACCAACCCCATGCTTCTCATCTATCTCGTTATATTCTTCATTGCCTTGTGTACATACGGTTTCGGCTACTATGCCGGTTCGAACTCCGATCCGTTCAAAGTTTCCCAAGCAATGGAAGCCAGCGATGAGGCGAACAGGAGTCTCCATGCCGAGTTGTCCAAGTGCAGAGAAGAACTGTCCGCATTCCAGATGCGTCTAAGAATCAACAGCGTAGCACAGATGGATTCGATACTCGCCGACATTAAGGCAAAGTATGCCGAGTCCAACAAGAAGTAGGAGGAATTATGGCATATCAATCTTTTGAAGAAGAGGTGAAGGACTACGACAAGCGTAGGGACATGCATTACTATGTGTATTTCAGCGCCGCTACTTACACATACAAGGTGGATGTCATCCAGTTCAAGAAGAAGTCCGACATCAAGAACGAACGATTCAAGCACGAAAAATACTACTCCACCTACAAGGCTGCTCGACGAGTCGCTGACCGTCTCACCGAGGATGACAAGAATGTCGCCCATCTGTTCGGTAGGGCCGCTCGCGATTACACGGATAAATTGCATGAGGCCCTGAAGACAGAAGGCATCACGGCGACCCAAACGTGTACAATCGAGGCCGCTATCGCAAACACCAATGCACTTACAAAGCTACTCAACGGCAAGTTTTACTAGTTGCCAAAGCTGGCAATAAGTGCTATATTTGCTCTCGAAATCACGCGCTCGTGGTGTAATGGACAGCACATCAGCTTCCGAAGCTGATAATTCCAGTTCGAAGCTGGACGAGCGTACTAATGGAACTGGACCCCTGAATGGTGCAAATTTGATATACCATGCCCGTGAAAGCGAGCGATGGAACTCAAACACCCAAACAACCAAACACCATCTATCAAACCTTGCGCCTGGGCCCGGTACCATCAATTCTACATCATGAAACCCAGAGACACGGGAATGGTCCCGTGTCTTTTTTCGTATGCTACCGTGTACCGATGGTTCCAGGTCTCCCAGGACCTGGGGGAACATCGTAGCGGCGACTAAAACAGAAACCCTTTCAAGGAGACACATCATGAAAAGACTCAACAGGCTTCTCGCCGCAATCAAGAAATTCTCTTCTGTGGACAATGTTGCCCGCTACATTCACGGTATCAAGTTTGACCTCAACCGACAGACAATCGAGGCAACCGATGGCAATGCCGGAATAATTGTCAAGGGTAGCAAGGGACTTGTTGCCGCGATGGCAAATGAATATGCCGAACATCTTGGGCTTGAACCGGTCGGGGGCGACTTTGGTGTAGTCAAGCTCGCCCCGGCAAACGGCAAGATGTGGCCTAATGCCGAACGCCTCGATAAGGAAAATACGCTTAAGGCAGACTTGCGCAAGTGCCTCAGTTTCGAACACGACCCGAAAACGAACAATTACGCACATATTCACAATGGCCAGTTCCAGCGTCTCAATCAGTTCTGCAAGGTGGTCAAGGTGCCGTTGAAGCTCATTCCGGGCATGACATATCTCGCCCCTGTCATGCAATATGGAAAGAGCAAGTTCAATGGTGAAGAAATCTACTTCTGCATCGCACAGATGCCGAAATTCCGCGCTCTATATGACGCACAGGACAATCTCATTACCACCTGTGTCCAGTATGAAAGCATGGATGAAATCGACAATGAAGCCATGCAGGTGTTCAAGCAGATGGCATAAGGGGAATTGATGGATAACAAGACAGAAAGCTTCTATTTCAACTTCGCATATTCTCTTTTCGGAAAGAGAAATCCATACGCAAGATACCGCGATATATTCGGTCGAGTGACCGTCCCTGCCGGACCGGATGCCAAGCAAGCCGCGATGGACAAGATTGCCACCAAGTTCAACAGGCACGAATGGGGCTTCCTGTACACGCAGGAGCAATTTGACACCTTCCCGTCCAAGCCGTGGTGGAAGGGTACAGAAAGGGTCATGGACTTCGACGATCTGAAATGATCAATGATTTGGCCCGCCGTGTAGACAACCCTCCCGGTCTTCGGGGGCCTGGGGGATTATCGTAAGGGCACAGAAACAAAACCAATTAACAAGGAGACAATTATGCCGCAAGCCGCACACAACTTCTATGAAAACGAATTGAAGCCAACCCTTCTCGAAGTATTCGAGGAAATCTACATTGATGTCACTAAAGGTGACGAATGGTACCAAATCGGATGCGAAGAGTCCGGCGTACCGGAAGATTGTGAATGGGAAGACCGCGATGGCTTCTGGAGCCACAACAACGGCGGTGTCGAAATGTCCTTCATCCCGAGCACTTCCATCTTCTCCAACGGTTGCAGACATGCTCCATGTATTCAAGCGTGGGTGGATGGGCAGTACAAGGAATGCAAGGAAAATGCATTGGACGATGAAAACTACCTTGAATGGAAGGCTGAACAGGAAGCCGAAGGCAAGGAGTCTGATGTCGAATACTGGCTCTCCGATACCGATGATGGCAACGAGTTCGAGAATGACCATGAAGATTCCTACATGGAATCCACTCCGTTCTGCAATGTGAAAGCATGGTTGCAGGGAGTCGATGGCTACCAGTTCAGGGGCGAAGTTGAACCTGATACCGTCTTGAAGCTCCACTTCGAGTTCTGCTTCAATGATGACCTTGGATACGGTCGTCCGTACATTTCCTGGTGCCCCGGTGTCGGCGACCACCCGAAGTGCGCTGCCAACATCTACTTCGAGGCCAAGAATGTCGAATTTGCCCGTCAGCTTCTCAAGACCAAGATTCTTGAAATGGCCAAGCTCCCGGACGATGAACAGCGCGAAACGGTCGATTTCTATGCAGACGGTCTCGATGATAGACAGTTCTAGGGAGGTGACCAGGTATGAAAGCCATTCTTTATGACTTGTTGCTTCTCCTGATTGCATCCGTACTCGTTTCTTGGTTCCCGGCGCTCGCATATTGGTTCGAGCACCCGTGTACCAAGAACGATGCGGTCCAATTAATTGCAATCACCAGCGACATCATCGGATTTCTTGTATGGCTCAAGGCCATGCGGAAATTTATTCCTGATTGCAAGAATTTTATTTCCGAGTTCAACCGCCTATTGAATGAAGGCAATAAATAATTTTTAATTTTAAGAGGATATCAATATGGTGAGATACGTACTTTCCAAGTTTTTCCGACCGGAAAATGTCGTTGAATACGCCGTATCCCGTATCAAGGAATGCGGTGGGACTCTCGACAGGGTTATTTACCCGAAAGAGGGAGAAGAAGGCATCTGGGTTACCTTCGTCAAGGACGGTATGCCGGATGTCTACCGCATCAGCAAGAGTCCGATGGGTCCCTATAAGATTTACGAGCTTCCGACACTCACGTTCTTCCATGACGATGAAGTCGCGAAGTTCATGATGGACACGCTCCGCTCCATGCCGGACAAGAGCGTGCTTGAAGCGACCGACAGCCCGCACTTCAAGTCAATCTGCCACTGGCTCAACAAGGAACCCAAGGCTCTCTTGGAAGAAATCAAGGAGGGATGATGAAGAAATTTTTGATTTTTGCAATCCTGCTGTTCACTGCGACCACGCTGTTCGCAAACAAGCCATCCGGCGTCTGGAGACTCGCACGCACAAACGCGATGCACTCGACCGCATGGAACCATCCGGGGACAATGGTCAACATCGGCGGTAAGGTTGTCTGCCATTACGCAGGACAGATCAGCTTCCCGCTGAACGACTACGGTCGATGTGACGATATCCTTATCCTGCATCTTGCAAAGGCGCAGGCGATGGAGGAAGACGGGAAGATTATTGGGCTGTACTGCGCCTATGACTGGTCATACCCGGACATGGGCGGCAACTACCTGTCCAATGACGTATATCGCGACAACTGTCCCGACATACTCGCGGCTGTAAACGGTGGCTTCGAGATAATCGGGGAATACTGGTTCAAGCCCGTGGAAAACCAGGCCATATATTACAAGGACGGGGAACCAATCAAGCAGATTATGTCCAATACGAGGGAAACGCTTGACAGGTTCGACAAGAGGTACGAGAACCAAATACGCTATCGCGATACATACGACTGGGTATTGCGGCGACCCGGATACGGATGGGACCAATGGGAACGCCCCGGAAGCGTGTACGGGAAACGAATGGGAAAATAGCCAATACAATACATATTGACGGCGTTGGTTGCCATGCGCACCGCCGTTTGCTACATTATGAAAAACAAGTGAGGTGTATTATGGAAAAGGAACAATTAGAAAGACTTTTGAAAGTGGTTAAGGACGCTTCTGAACAGTTCGGGGGTATCTACTCCCGTATTTGGGATGGCCTTCGCGCCGAACCAAGTTCCGTGTCAAGCATGGCGTTCCTTTCCGTATATAAGGATTGCAAGGATGCAATGGATTTCGTGCTTGCTTACGAAATGCCTGAAACGTCCATCTACACGAAGTACAGGATACCTACCGATGCAAGAAACCATTAAGGACTTCTGGAAACTGGGCAAGGACCAGTTTGGGGATACGCTGTGGATGCAGAAACCCCGTAAGGCTCCCAACGGATACTGGGAAACCTGCATGGTGTTCCACTACCCGAGGGGTACCCGTCCCGGCAGGGGCGAACACCGCATTTGCGCCTGCATGACTGACTATGTGATGAATGCTACCGCGTTCGATGGGATAATACCGGAGGACATCCGCTACAAGTTCCTTGAACTCATGAGGGCAATCGTCATCGCAAGCCGTTATGCGTGGATGCTCCGGCGCGGAAATACCGGGTTCGCCGAGGTCGATGGAGAGCGCAACGCGTTGTCCGTACATACTGCGGTACATGGCTGTAATGAAATACTACGAATCAATGTGGGTGTTATTCCCGAACTCGTGAAACTCGTGGACAATCTGTTCAATGGAGGTAAACAATGAGAAAGCATTTCAAGTGCAAGTTCAACCCCTTGCAGATAATGGTCGAGACGATATCGTACAAGAATGGGCATCGCGCTACGTCCGGCATCAATGCCAATCGCTTCAAAGCTGAACTTGCGAAAACAGCACAGGAATGCCATGAGAAGAATTGAAATCGACCGCCGCATGACAACCAGCACACCGGTTACCGATGACATCAGCGGCATGCTCGCCAAGATGGGCGCATGGAAGCCAAAGTCACTTGAACATGTCATAATGGCATGCGAACGCATCATCCATGCGGCGAACGATGACATCTACTATGGCAAATCTAAACACGGGGATGAAGAAAAGCTCGCGTACCTCAATGCAATGAAAGGCAAGCTGATTAAATATCCCAATGGCATCGCGAACTCAACCGAATACATCTACGTGACCGATGTGTCCGTTGATGACCGGGAATGGGAAACCGAGGTAAGCCTGAATGGTGTCCGGCTGTCAAAGTACAACCGCATCGGCAACGATGAAATTCAGATATATTCCCTGAAAATCATGTTCAGCACCATAATCGGCTTGGAACCCGATGGCGTGACGGTACAGAATCACGGGCATAACGTCAAGTACGAAATCGTGTCCAGTTTTGAGGAATACAAGGGCGCAGTATCAAGGATGAAGGCAATTATCCCGATGATACAAGGCATCCCCGATTACCTGACCCGCGACAGCGTAAAGATTCCCTTACACAAATCAACCAAGAAGGACAGACAATGCCAGACTCCACCTACATCTACAACGACAGGCAAGGTAACATTGAAGTCATGCGGGGCGCTTTCGGATACAACATCATCCTCACAAGGAACGATGGGGAATGGGAAGGCAAAAAGCACACGACAACCGCCTGTGTCGGGGACTTCTCGAAAGAAAGGCTCCAGGAAATCGCAACAAAACTCCAAGAGTTCGTAGACTCCATTTGATCCGTGCCGTGAAACATGAAACAACCGTATAACCCAGTGCCCCGTTTTCATGGGACCTGGGGTATCATCGTATGTACCGAAACGAAACGAGGCAACTATGACTATCACGCTTAACGACCCTATACAGAAAAAGTCCATGAGCAAGGAAGCCAACGCGAACGTGCTCGCGTGCAAGACGAACATGTTTGGCATCCTGAACTCCCTGGGCAACCGGGTGGACATATATTCCGGTACAAACTTCTTCGACCACAACAAGAAACTTCTGCAACGAATCTTCCTTAAATCAACGTTCATCCGATGTGTCCTGTGGTTCGACAAGAACCATGCGACCTGCCTGGGGGTAAAGCTATGATAATGCAATGGAAACAGCGCAATGGCGCAATCATGACCGTGGACATTGACGCGATAATGCGCCTGGAATATATCCCAAACGAGAAATACGGTCGCCCCATGCTTACCGTGATGACATGCGATGTGGTCGATACAATCAGCGGTCGCCCGGCCCTTCCCGGGGACCCGGCCTACATACCCGACTGCGACACCGCGGAAGTCTTGATTAACCAGCCACAGAAGGGGCCGACCTCATGGAAGCTGTTTAGGATTCCGACCGAGATTATGGAGCTTCACAACTACCTTGTGAAGTGCAAGTCAAACTGATTCAACCGTGTACACCATGTTCCCGTTCTTTGGGGACCTGGGGGATCATCGTAAGGCAACCGAAAGGAGATTAAATGCGAAACGAATATAAATGCGTTAGCGGATGGCGCAACATTGCCGCACCTATCTTGTGGAATGCACTCACGAAGCCATCCTCCACTGATAGCACGCGCACCGACCGTACGGAAGCCATGAATGACGCCCTAGCAAGCCTCCACCTGAATGCAGAGGTAGTCGGCATCAAGCAGGGTCCCGTCATTACCCGCTATATGGTAAAGGTGGGCGATGGCATCCGCGTGCGAAATGTGCGAAATAATCTCGAAGACCTCGCAATGCGCCTTGGCGTGCCATGCAAGTCCATCCGCATCGAGTGTAACGATGGCCTTATCGGCATCGAAGTCCCGAACGAGACACGCTCAGTAGTCCCGTGCCGTACCATCGTGACCCCAGATAACAGCGGCCTGATACAGTTCGGCTCGCTCAATATTGGCATGGGTGTCGATATTGTTGGAAATCCGGTACACTTCAACCTCGCAAAGGCACCGCACATGCTTGTCGCGGGACAGACAGGTTCAGGCAAGAGCGTGTTCCTCAACTCGCTCATCTGCAACCTCCTGATGAACAACCATCCCAATGAATTATCCCTCGTCCTGATCGATCCGAAGGGAACTGAAATGCAGTCTTATGCGGCGATACCGACAGTCCAGGTCATCAACAACGTGCGTGATGCCGTAAAGAAGCTCGCCTCGCTTGTCGATGTGATGGAAGCCCGTTACAGAATGTTTACGGAAGCAACGGTTTCGTGCGGAAAGCCTGTACGTACGCTTGATGACTACATGGAAACTGTCACCGATTACACACGCGACATAAGCAACCGTTGCCGCATCGTCGTGGTAATTGATGAAGTTGCCGACCTGATGGCATGCGATAAACAGGGCATGGAAACAAGCATCGCCCGTCTCGCCGCGAAAGCCCGTGCCGCAGGCATCCACCTAGTCCTCGCAACGCAGAGACCTTCCCGCGATGTAATCACAGGCACAATCAAGGCAAACCTCCCGACCCGCATCGCGTTCCGGCTCCCGTCACAGGTAGACTCCAAGACTATCCTTGATGAAATCGGTGCCGAGTCGCTTCTGGGACGTGGGGACATGCTGTTCAAGACTACCGATGGAGTTACCCGTCTGCATGGATGCTGGATGTCCGATAAAGACATCATGAACTTCATCAACATGTACAAACAGATTTACAGTATAATCAACAGGAGAACCAATGAAAAACCCGTTTAAGTGGATGCATGACAAGGCATACAATGACCGCAAGAACCACCCGGTTCGGGTCAGCCTGGACTTCATGTTCATCGAGGCGATAGTTGCCGCATGGCAGGCGTTGTGGATTGTATGCAATGATGTAACCCAATGCCCAGGCACGATGTTGCTCGCCTTCCTGAATCTCCTTGGTTTCGGCGGTTTATTGTGTCATGAACTCGATAAAATCATCGGGGTTTGCACACATGACTGGCGACACGCAGATATTAGAAACCCGGACATCATCAGTCTTATTCTAGGTCTTGAAAAGGCCGAAAAGGACATCAACGAAGGAAAGCTCGCCTGGAAGGCTGCGTTCTACGACCCATCTAAGGAGCGAATCGAATATACCCACATTCCTCTGGATCCGAAGCCGGAAGAAGAACCGACCGTATCCGAGGGCATCCAGGGCTAAGGGGACCTGGGGGCGAATCGTATCAGCAACGAAACAAACAATCAACATAAGAAGGGAAACAACAAAATGCTCAACTGCTCATCCTACCTCCGTTCTCAACTCTCCAAGGCTTACGAGGCCGCAAAGAAGGTCATCACTTCTACGGAGATTGAGAAACAATACATCATCAATGCCAAGGCGGGTTCGCAGTCCGCACGTGACACCCTGTTCAACCTTTACATCCCGATGGTCATTACTTTCGCCCGTTCCCGCAACTACGAAATGTACACGGGCGAAATGAGCGACCTTATCGGCGCAGCCGCTCTCGGGTTCAATCGCGCCATTGAACTGTTTGATAGCAGTCTTGGTTATGAATTTGGTTGCTACTACAAGTGGCATATCAAGAATGCCATGAACAAGGAACTCTATGGCGATTCCGTTGTCGCCGTGCCGGAAAACTTGCAGAAGCCCGCCAAGGGTACCGATGGCAAGCCTCTTCTCGATGAAGACGGACAGCCCATCAAGCGCAATCCGGTCAAGGTCGTGTCCGGCGATGCAATGGTCGGCGATGACGATTCCAAGACCACCCTTCTTGAAACGTTGAGCGCAGAAGGCGAAAACGGGGCAGAAGAAGCCGAAGAACGCGACCGTTCCGCACTGGTCAATGAACTTCTCTCTTCCCTTCCCGAAATCGAATGCGATGCCATCAAGAAGATGGTCATGGGCGATGACCACGTGTCCACCCGAGAATGGGGCGAATCGCATGGCTGTTCCCACGAATGGGCACGCAAGGTCAAGAACCGAGCACTGAAACGCCTCCGCGAAAAGATGTCCGAAATCTACGTGGAAGACCGCATGGCGGTATAAATGTCATAATAAATGGCGGTATAAATGGCGGTATAAATTATGATTGTTTGTGACCATTGCCAACGATATGCCACTTCGGCTTGTCAGAACTGCGGGCATTTCAGCGCCCTCTATGGAAGCATCACCGGGGAGTATTCCGGTGGATGGGTAACCCCGGAAGAAGCTGACCATAAACTCCGCGAAATGTACCCGGAAGACTTCCATGGAAAGTTCGCCACGAAGATGATACTTGCCTACAGATTTGTCTCTCGCATTCTGCTCCCGTTCCTCCTGTACGAGAAGTGGAACCGCCCGAGACAATACATCAAGGGCGCGTATTATCCGTGGGAACACCCGGCAACAAGTTTACCATTTTAATTTTTAATTTTTAATTTTTGGAGACACACCATGCCTATCGAAGTCAAAGTAGAAGAAGTCATAAAGAAGAATAACGGCGTTATCCCAATGGAACACGTAGAGGCATCATGGTGGTCCGACGACCACCAGGAACGCATTCGCACCGAAGACGGTACCTACATTGACCTTGGACAGCTTCGCTTGCTCTTTTGGGAATTTGCTAAGGATGACATGCCCAAGGAATCCATTGACAGGTATCTTAAAGAGAACAAGGCTCTCGACCTGGCCGTGTACGGCAACATAGCGCGAGTGTTCTGGTACCGAGACCATGCCCGTGATTTCCAGTCAATCACCGATGGCCGAAAGTTCTGTAAGACATTCGCCATGCAGATTCTTTACCACCCGGAAGTCAAGGATTGGATGGCCGCGGAAATGCACGACATCGCCATGGATGTCTACCGTAGACTGGGCCAACGGCTTACCGATTTTGCGACGGACAGTTTTGCCCTCACGACCCCGGAAACTTAGGAGACTATATGGAAATTGAAAGATCCGAAACACTTGAAAACGAAGGCCTTGTTAAGTACTATGACAAGCAGGGCAGGATTGTTGAAATCGCCTTCCTTAAATCGGGCTCCGGGTGCACAATCGAATACCTCACCCCTCCCCCGAAACCGGATGCAATCACCGATGAACGCATTGTCCGTTGGAGCACCGGGCAAAAATACTACACCTACAAGGAGGAAGGCAAAACTAAATTTATGGAGTTGAAGAATGACGAAACAGACTGGCACTATTGATGGAAATGCCCACCCGAGCATAAGCCCCTGGTTGGCATACAACATGCAAGATGTCAAGCTTTGCCAACGGATGGACGAAATCGACCAAATGCATTGGATAATGGAACTTAAGGAACGCTGGGGAATCTTCTGGCGCATACCGTACTGGTGGCACCATGGCCACCGTCCTGTTTCACACTTAACCAAATAAGGAGAATTGACCATGAACTACTCGATGATTGTTGTAATGTACGGCTTCATGATTTTTTCAATATTCATGGGCTCGATTTGCCTGTTCATTAAAAAGCAATATGAATGCGGCTTCATGATGCTAACCTGCGGTGCCGCATGTTGCCTGTTGAACATAATGGTGGACATGTCGGATGAAGTAAATTCATCTACCTTTACTTTCGTACTGGATGTCATCTTCTGTGCATTGGTTTCATTTGGTGCAATGTGGGCTGAATGGAAAAACATCAAGCATAAAAAGGCACGAAATGCCTGGCTTACCGAGACCGGGACAACGACCGTCATTGAACTGAAAGAGCATCTGGACGAGCTTATCCAATATGGGCATGGCGGGTGCAAGGTCGTCATGTTTGATGGGCTTACATATCATCATGTTGGCCGCAACATCGGTGTTGGCAAGGACACCATCTATCTTGGATAGGAGTATAAGTCCCTAAAATTTTATTTTTTGGCAATCGGGACACATAGTCCCGGTTGCCATTTTCTTTCAATTTTGCTAAATTTTGACCATGAAAGAATATAGCTGGACCAAATATTTTATCCCTCCTTTCCATAACGACAGAATTTGTGCCGATACAATCTGGGATTCCGCAGGCAACCGGACCACGACTTCCTCTTCGGAAGCCGCATTTAAGGGCACCGCAGATGCCCATTTCAAGGCCATGGCAGCAGCCATGAACGCCACTGTGAACGGGACCGAACTCCCCGCGAAGATGTCCTTTGGTCACCCGGACTACGAGGGCACCATGACCGATTCCATAGTAAGGTTCAAGGCGGATGGCGAGGAAATTGAACTGCATGTTCGCGGTTGGGGATTCCTGACAGACAGAAAGCGTCTCCACCCGAAGGTTGCCGCTGCCATCCAGGACGAATACGGGCAGTTCATCGTGGACTGCATGAACTCTATCAACACAGACGCATAAGGAAATATAATGGGATTCTGGGGTATTTTGACAAATGGGCGGTCGCAAGCTCACGCCCTTTAGGGCGTGGGTAAGACCCGCCGATAGCAGATGTAAGAAATAAATAACATTTTATGTACACTAAAATAGCTATATTTATTGAGTAAAACTACTAAACTATAAGTATAGTCAAGAACTTATTATGGAACTGATAAGAAGCGAAGATACGAAGGCGAAAATTAAGGCGAGCATGGCTGAGACTCATGCCCGTCGTAAGTCGCAGATATGTCGTGTCTTTGAGCTCAAAGTGTCCATACGGCACAACCCGAAAGAGACCTTCCAGAAACTGGCCCAGTGCTTCAAGGAAGCGAAATGGGTAATCAACGACATGCTGTCGTTGTCCAAGGACAATCCCGACAACAGTATGTTCGACTACAAGTACACCGAGCACAAGGATGTAGTCCACTACGACAAGGACAAGAATCCGGTCACTTCAACCATTACACTACCGTCTGTTCTCCACAGGGCTACTGTGGCCCAGAAGAAGACAGACATCATCAACCTTGCAAAAGCCAAGAAGAAAGGAATCAAGGTTGGTGCATTGAAGTTCAAGTCGGAAGTGAACTGCATCCCCATCATTACGGGTTTCACGAAGATTCTGGACGCAAGCCATATCACCATTCCTGGGTTCAGGAAGCTGAAGGTGAATGGATTGCATCAGATAGAATTTGAGGAATACGAGATAGCCGACGCCAAGCTTATTCGCAAGGCGTCCGGCTACTATGTAAAACTCACCATTATGTTGCCGAAGGAACCGAGAAACCGCACTCGCCGGAGTGTCGGCCTGGACTTCGGCATCAAGAACACGATAACGACATCGGACAACAAGACCTACGATTGCAAAGTGCAAGAAACCGAGTACCTGAAGTACCTATCAAAGATGTTGAATAGGCACAAGAAAGAGAAGGACTCCAAGCGGCGGTGGAACTGTAGGAAGCAGCTTGCCCGTGAGCATGAACATGTTGCAAATATCCGTAAGGACATCTGCAACAAAATCTATCACGACCTTGTGTCCAATTACGATGTCATCTACATACAGGACGAGCAAATCAAGAACTGGCACCAGACGTGGTTCGGCAAGCAAGTCCAGCATTCTTGCATGGGTGCCCTTAAACAGCGCATTAAGATGCTGGTTAAGGCAGACCGTGCATTCGTGCTGTCCAAGTGGCTGCCGACAACCAAGATGTGTCCGGTCTGCGGTGCAGTCAATCAGATTGGATTGGATGAACGCACATATCATTGTGATTGCGGATACACCAAGCCCAGAGACTGGCATTCCGCCTGTAATGTACTCTTGTTTGGCACGACTAAACGTGCTGAGTGCGTGGAACACGCCTCCGCTGAGGTAGCCGCCTCTATGCAGTCCAGTTCTACTGGGTTAGCACAAGCGGCTCCGTTGAAGCGAAAACTCGAAGCTCACAGCCTTTAGGCTGTGGGTAGTTCACGGGTTTAGCGGCAGCCAAGTACATCGTAAGTGACAACGGTAATGGCGGTGGTAGCGTACAATATGTCTACACGCCAGCTCAAATTGCTGAAATGGAAGAAAGGGCTGCAATACGACAAGCCAAGTGGGAAACCGAACCGCGCTTACCGAATACTTCAGTAACGAGGAGCTGTCCGCAGTTATCCGTTTCCTCGAAAAGCTTCAACTCATTTATCCAATAGGAACCGTATGAACATAATCGACACACTTGGTCTAAGCGCGTCCCATAAGGGACAGAGCAACAAGACCGTCCTGAACCTGACCCATACCGACCTCGATGGCGCAGTTGCCGGTATCGTGGTAAGAAATGTATTCCCGAACGCAATCACCGTCAAGGTGAATTACCGCGGTTCCGCCGAATACGAATCTGCCTGCGAGGCAATTACCGGACTGAACTACGATGCAATCGTCATCACGGACTTCTCCCCGGACAACAACATGGTACAGTTGATACACTCGGTAAATAAGCCGTACGTTGTCATCGACCATCACCAGACAGCCAACATTCGTCTTGACGATGAACTGGGACTGTACCTCGTCAATACGAAAGTCTGCGGTGCTGTTCTTACCCTTAAGAATCTGGCGCACTTTGCAAACTTGGAACACCTGGATACATTGTGCAAGGCCACCAACGACCATGACCTTTGGATTAGACAGATGATTCCGCTCTCGGACAACCTGAACACTTTGCTCTATGAGCTCGGCTATGACGAGTTCATTGAAAAGTTCATGGGCGGGATGGAAGGATATAATCTTCCTTCGGACACACTCCCGATTCTCGACAATCACGACAAGGCAGTAGACGAACACATGCTCAGGTGCGAACAGCATAAATTACCATACAACGGTTACTATATTGAAACCGACCGCTTCAACAGCGACATCGTTATCCGACTTTTGGAACACTACGACTGGCTCGTACTCACGGATCCAGAAGAATGCTCGCCGGGTATGACAAAATTATCCTTCCGTACAAGCCGGAAGGATGTGAATATCGGGCAGTTCTTGAAGGAATTGGGACGAGGTGGCGGTGGTCATCCTGGTGCCGCGGGACAGCTTATACCGACAGCGGAAAAGGATGAGTTCATCAACATGGTAGCCGAGAACCTGTTCGGAACCAACTAAGCCGAATGATTGACCGGGTCTTGCCAATGGTAAGACTCGGTTTTCATTTTATCGGTATCTACAACAAGCAAGTCAAGGTTAGAGAACCTGAAGCCGGTGGAGTTGATGATGTCATAGGCTGAAATGTCCGGATTTCCATTAATGTAGTGATAGAGATAACGGATCACCATCCCATGGGACACGGCGACAAAGGAATCAACGCCATTTTCATGCTTGACATTGTTGGCAAGCTCGCTCAATATAGCCTTGATTCTCAGTTTCATTGTCGATGGGCGCAGGGGGACCAGTTCCTCAAACTCTTCCCTGGTTATTTCCCAGAACTTACGTGCACCCAGTCCCTTGCAGTCGAACTCACCAAGTTCTTTGCTCACTTCATCGGGATAGCGCTCAAACAGCATGTTGGCGGTGCTCATGCAGCGCCTTGTAGGGGAGCTGATAATGGTGCGTCTAGCCTCTTCCGGTATATGACAGCCCACACGCTCCTCCCAGTCATCCGGCTTGTCCAGAAGCGTTATATCGGCATCGTCATAAACGGCAGCCATCGTTCCCGTCAGGTTTGCCGATGTAGGTGCATGTCTGATGAAATAAATTTTCATTTTTTACTCCAAGCCCTTTCTGGACTCCTTGTCCAGCTTGCGGCCAACTAGCCACAGATAGATCCTCCACATCCACTTGGATTCCGGATTGAAACATACTGAACGGTCGTCAAGGTAAAAGTCGCATCGAATCTTTCGGCCAAAGTTCTTCGGTTCCCAGCCAGATTCAAAATAGTCGCCGATTACGTTGGAATTGTAGTTGGCAAAATATAATCCATGCCTATTGCAGAAATTTATTGCGTCATTAAGATATTCGCCATCGGGGAAGTCCTTGCCGCCATAGTTTTCACGGCACGTCCATAGAATAATCTTGTCGCCCTTCTTTTGCCGTTTAATCAGCCAATTAATTAACGGTTCGTTTGGCCGACCATAGGAAATATTAGGCCACCCTTTGTAGCAAATTGTTCCGTCGAAATCCACTGCGATAGTGCTCATTTGTTCACCTTTTCCTGTGTTGGGTTTGGTTTCTTGTCTTCCTCGGTGCGTTTCTTCAAGATATCGAAGATTTCCTTGAATGTAAGCACCTTCATCTTTTTCTTGTTTTTCGCTGCCAGCTTGGCCGCTTCCTCCGACTTGATCCTGGCTGCAATCACGAAATCCAGCTCGGCAACAAACTCAGCCTTCTTGCTAGTCTTCGTCTTCTTGTAGATGAACATCTTGGCGTCTTCGTCATAGGCCATGCCATAATCCTTGGCATCGGAAAACAGCATGGCCATTTTCGTCTCGTTCCGCATGAAGGCGTCGATTGCAGCCTCTTCCTTTGCAGCAGCGGTCATGTTGTTGAGAACATGGCGAACCTGTGCCAGGTCGTATTCCCGGTCGTCATCACCGTCAAGCCACTTGACCGGGAACTCCAGTGAGAACCCGGCCTTGTTCTTGTATCTGAATGCCAGGCCCGAATCGTTTTTCACCAATGTAAAGCCATTGGTGGAGAATAGGTTCTTGATTGCTTCTTTCTTGATGTATGTAGACATCATTCCTCTGCTGGTGTAATTATGGAGGTTTCCTTACTATACAAGGTTTCCTGTTCCATCGCCTGGAATAATTCAGCCGCGCTGGAAAAAACTTTGCCATTGAACATGATACGTCCGTCTTTATTCTCCGGCGTATATCCGGCTACGGCTAGATCAGTAGCCCGGTAGACCGGTCGCCGAGCATAACCATAACCTACCGGCCTGATATCCTGATAGGAATCCGCTGGACTCAGATCAAGGGAAAGCGCCGGAGGGGGAGGAACCGGTCTTTCCTCTCTGAGATTAATCTTGCTTTCCTCATGGGTGCGGTTCCATATCTTGCGAACCATCCCGCCAACGATACAGCCGTAAAGTATATATTTGATGCAATTTATGCTCATTTCAGCCTAAAATTAGAATTTTTCTTACTTTTTTCTTGTAAATATATTTTAACATTTTACCCTCGACCGGAAACGGCAGTCCGGTCCGGGCCGCGATGAATAAACTCCTATCAGGAGGTTCCATATGGACGAAGAACAGCTAGAAGTCGATAACGAAGAACGAATCATTAGGCTGACCGGGGAGATTTCAGAGGAGTCTGCTGACAAGTGCGTCCGGGCCATCCACGAGCTTTGCCGCGAGCCGGGGGAGATTACATTAATCATTTGTAGCGATGGCGGCTCCCTTGATGACGGGTTCCGAATCATCGACGCGATGACCATCGCACGGACAAAGGGATGCACAGTAAACACGATTGCATCCGGGAAGGCAAGTTCGATGGGCGCCATGATATTCTGTGCTGGTGTTCGCAGGACAATCTACCGCCATGCAAGGATAATGATACACCCGGCTTTCTACAATGAAGAGTCCGGTGGCGTCACTACCCGTAACGACGCAATGAACATGGCGCTTGAACTGGATTACTACAACGGCCTGTTCAGGAACCTTCTGTCCACCATGTCCATCCCCCAGGACCTCCTTGACCGGATGCTCCGGGAGGATGTATTCCTCGGGGCGGACGATGCAATCAAGTACGGCATCGCCCACGAATACGAGTCCGAATACATCTAAATCATTGAGCGCATCTTGCTCATTGATTCGGCTGCCGCTTCCGGGGAAGTCCCTTCGATTTCCCCGCGTTCAATGACATTCTTGCATGCCGCCTTGATGCTGTATTCCACATTGGTTGGTACGTGTTCCTGAACGCACCCGCTGTTCATAATCACCAAAGCAACCATCAGCTTGCTTGCATCGTCGGCAAATTCCGGATCCAGTCCGAGATTGCGATATACGCTATCTACATCCACGCCTTCAGCGGCATGTTCAATGACTTTTCTGTATGCTTCTTCAAACGGTAAAACAGATGACATAATCACCTCACTTCAAAAGGTTCTGGACGGAGTGGTTTCACCCATTTGCAATCAACCACCTTGTTCGGTGATTCCATGCCAGGGAATTTCTCCTTCCAGTTAAATGTAACTTTATATTGTAATCTTGTCTCGTGGCTTCCATTGGTAATCAGTACGGTAGACGTACCCTTTTGGCGATTGTGGACTACCCTGCCACTTTTATACCCCTTGGCCTCCAGCTGTTTAAGCAGTTCCGGGAAATCCTGCCCCACCATGCCCTTGGCAGCGCATTCGCACCCGATATCAATCGCCTCTTCTGTTTCGCTCATTTTGTTTCCTCCAATACACGTTTTAAAAGTTCAAGGTTCTTGATGCTTTCCCTATAGTTTGCATTAAGTATGGCGGTCGCATCCATTTCCGCCTGGGTAACATAGTCCGGGTATCCGTCATTAGATTTCAGCCTCTTGTCCCGTAGGCGCAACGGGACGGAGTTCGCCCGCAGCTTCTTGCGGAACTCCTTGATTGCGCCGTCGATATCATCAAATTCATCTTTTCCTTTCATCAGGCGCCGTACCCTCGTCGCAAATTTGATCTAATATTTTCTTCTGCATTCCAAATTTTTCCGCAACATACCACCAACACCCGCGACTAGTCGTAGTCAAGAATGTTATTGGGCCATATTCATTTCCAAGTGTGTCACGATATGTATATAATCCACCGCGGCGTGCAATAATCATGCGGCCTTCCGGCTGAATCGGCTTAAATCCTTTGGCAAGCAGCTCGGCAAGGTGCGATTCAAGAGTATCAATATCATCTGCATATCCAAATACCATTGCATAATGAGCCGACTTCTCGCCAAGAGCCGACTTCTCACCACTAGTGCGATTAAAAACCTGCATGAGAAGATATTTGCCACCTACCCCACTCGCCCGGTCCGGATGAAGCATACGGTCAGCAATCTGCAACAGGAACCGGCCAATGATTGAACCGTATACAATGTTAGCCATATACTTCATCGTTTCAGCATGCTCCCGAGTTCACTGATAAGATCCATGTCATCCATCAGTTCCAGGTCGCGGGCCCTGTCCTTCAGCCATTTGGCATGGGTTATCAAAGTTTCCGGGTTTTTGGACGTTTTCCACCCTTCATTCAACCTACCCTTAAATTCAGCCTCGCCATTGTAGAACGTTATTTGCCCGTACATCTGCTTATTGCGGTATAGGTAGATGTTCAGGTCACTTGTTTCAACATCTTCATATAGCTGACAGATGTATTCAAGTTTTTCCACATTTTTCAACAGTGTGTTGAATTCCTTTTCAGCAGCAGGAAATGCCTGAATCTTGATAACGTCCGGGTCGCCCATAAACTTGTACAGCTTGGTGAACACAACGCCGGTAGGCCCACAGAACAGCTCCCCAAGCGGAACATTTTTCCACCTAAGCTCAACGATGTTACCATCCGCTTCATTGATGGTGTTGCTTGTATATGCCGAACGCCACTTGTCGCAGTATATCTTCTTATAATCCATCTGGTTCAAATCCCTGTGGTGCAGATTCCACTATTTGCTGAATGTTCGGATGTGCAGCAAGCGAGAGTAGCTGCCCGCCTAGATCCTGAAGGACATTTATCGATTCCTTTGCAAAATATTTTTCAATTTTATCGTCGCAGTTGTTATAAACCAATTCGCATCTTGCCAGTGATGAAATCACCTCCTCGACAGCCAGCGGGCATTTTGCCTGTATCTTTTCCTTAATCTTCATAAGTTGCTGGCTTGGGGACATTGGCTTTTCATTGCTCATATACTTACCTGTCGTTATCGTACCATGCGTAGTATTTATTGGTACCCGGTTCCATTGCAAAAGAGTTATACTTGCCGTACAGGGATTCCATGATTTCCCAATCGTCACCTGCTATCGGATCGATTGCGTCAATAAAGGAATCCCTGGGTATCGGCAACAGCTGAACAGTCAAGTCCAATGACTTGTTTTTTGGCGATATGTAATGCACCGTATCGTCCACCATGAGGAAATCGGACACATGGTGGATACCGTCGTTCATCTGGGCTAACATGTTGGCTATCGTAAACATACTTAAATCGGGTTAATCTTTTCCACTTTGCAGTTAAAGAAGATGTTTTCACCGGTGCATGTTACCGATGTCGCGGATGACCAGTTAACTTTTATTTCAGTGTCATTCGGGAGTTCGTCAATCGCCGACTTCATGAACATGATGGCATCCTTCTTGCGGCAATAGAACTGCTGAGTGTGCGATGTGCGGTAAACGCCGTCCTTGATGAAGGACGTTTCGCTTGAAACCATGTAGAATGACTTGCCGTGCTTTACTTCCAGGAGCGCCCTGGAAAGCTTATCTACTTCATGTTGCAGCCTGGTGTTGTCGGCAACCAAGCTTTTATTGGAATTCTCTCTTGTCATATGCTGAATATAGCAAAAACGGACTGTAATGGCAATAACGAAAACTTATAAGCTATAGATATTCGCGAATAAACATTAAAATGGAGTTCTCCATGACCAACGAAAAATGCAAACGTTTTCTTGATTTCACAGCCCGTCTTGAAAGTGTTGCCACTACTGAACGGGAAAAACAGTTCATCCAGGAAGCCCGCCAGGTGTTTGCGGGAAGTGCCCAGCTTGAAGGCATCTTTGACCGTAACATGGCCGAGATTTCCAGGACCAAGGACCCTTCCATGCGTACGCATAATGGCCCGGCAAGCAAGCAGATGAGCCAGGATGAGAAGAATGCCTACAACTCCGATGTCGAAGCCCGCAACAAGCAGTGGGGCAAGCAGCTCAACGGCATGAAGCGCAGGGTCAAGACAGCCGAACACACCCTGGAAGAATATGCCGAAATCGCCCCGGGCGAACTCGACGCATGGGTTGAAAACACTCTCCGTCCGACTATCGAGGAATACCTTGACAGTGAAGAAGGCGGCCTCGTATGGGCTGACGAATCCAAGAAGAAGGTCAAGCGTGAGCGCGGTGCCGGTGGTTTCATCACGCCTGAAATGAAGCGTGCAAAGTACGACGCTGACAAGAAGAAGTGGATTGACGACCGGAACAACGAAAAGAAGGCAGCCGAGGAAAAGAAGAAGGCTGAAGCCAAACAGACGGAAGAAGCCAATCAGAAGCCCGATGCCAAGGCCGAAGCCAAGCCTGAACAGAATGGCAATGCACCAAAGAAGGAAGAAAAGAAGCCAGGGTTCTGGAGCAAGTTCAAGGATGCAATGAAGTACGACCCGACCCGTCCAGGCCGCATCGCAAAGAAGGCATGGAACTTTGCAAAGAAGGCTCTCTCGGACAATGTTGCCGAGGAATCCATCGCAACTTCCGACCTCCGCGCATGCTTCGAAAGCGTGTTCGGCAACTCCGACCACCTCTCCGACGATGCAATCCGCGCCATCTGTTACAACGCAGTTGAACGCAAGTGCCGCTAGTCGATACTACACATTAAACGGAAAAGCACCGGTTCTCACCGGTGCTTTTTGTATGTTAACGGGAATTATTGTCAAACCTCGTCCGGCTTCTTCATGCCAGGTATGTGCTTGTAGGCATACATAACGACATAGTACAATATAACATTTCGCACATCCAGCTTATGGACCGTCTGCGACGGATGCTGCATTTCACATGTGTCCGGGTCAAACGCCATGTCCTTGTCATACGGATCGCGCCAGGTGACCGCCATCAAGTCCGCATCGAACTTGATATCCTTGACAGTCTTGGGGGCACATTCCTGCAATTTCTCGTTGATGCGGTTGATGTAAAAATCAAGGTGAGACTTGGAATTATGATACATGTCCGTGCAACCCTTATAGTGGGCCTGTGTAAACCGTCCGTAATTACTCATTACCTCATTGACAGTAAAAAGGCACGGATTCAGCACAATGAAGTTGCTTGCCCAGTCAATGTCGGATACTGTGCTTTCGGCAACACTGGGGTCACACTCTGCTAACATGGCAACCATGCCAGAAAAACGACTCCCGTCAACCTTGAACAATTCAGTGCCAATATCCCTTATTGAATACTTGTCAGTATTTTTACACCAATCGAAAGCACGGGAATATTTTGACCGGTTAAAATCAACTTCATCTGACGGGGCTTCACCAATCACTATGTCAGGATCAAGTGGCAGGGCAAGGCACCTGCTTTCCCAGAATTCATGAATATAACCCATTGGAGTACCGGAATAATGTGCTTCGCTTCCATAGAATTGCAACAGGTGTCTATACTTGTATTCTCGACATATGCTGGATATGAAACTGTCACTCTGGTCCAGTTGTTCCACTGTCCGCATGATGACATTTTTACCTACGCTGACTTTACTGCCATCCTCGCTGATAACGACATCCTTGTTCCCTGTCCATTCGCGGACAATGTTGCCCACTCGGCGGGCGATGGGGAATGCCGTAAGAATTAGTTGCAGTTCGCGGATTGCGGTCAGGATTTCAAGACGCTTGACATAGGTGTCCTTTTCGTCATAGCTTGCCAGGATGCTGCGCAGCTTCTTCACACGGTCTGGATCGTAGGTTTCAGGCGCCCGCATGTTCATAAGGACATTGTCGATATAATCCTGCACGACCTTCTTTCGGGCATTGTATTGCGCCATCTTAGCCTTATGAAGCGATTTCTTGGCTTGTTCATATTCCTTCTGGACAAGGTCAAGGTTGGCTTTCTTCCCTTTCAGGTTAAACTCTGCAGCCTCGATATCAGGCACTTTGTCGTCGGTGGCCTTGATGATGTTGCATGCGATTTCGGTAAACATTTACACCTTCCTGTAATCATGTAATATCGTGGGATGTTTCTCTAGCCATTCCTTGGTCTGGGGATCGTTAGGCCATACCATGCACTGAGTAATTTTCATTGCCTTGAGGTATTCCCGCTGCACTTGCTTAATCTTGCGCTGCAAGGCGACTATTTCTTCAATGAACGGGCGTTCGGCATGGCGAATTTCCGAATCCGGGAGTTCATCATAGACCGTTATTTCATATCTCATGGCACATTCAATGCAATACTTCTTCCACTCGTTCACTCGGGGAAGATCACCTGGGTCGATAACTGACTGTTCATATGACAGCATCCCCTTAGAGGTGATTATCATTTCAGCATAACGGGTATTCGAGTTATAATTGATAACGTGCTTGCCCGGACGAATGTAGAATACTGGATCATCGCCAATCGTACCGAGCTCCACTATCTTGATTATGCAATCCTTATGTTCATTGAGAACCTTGGATAGCGTCCTCAGTTTTTCGATACGTTCCAGCGTATCATATTCCATTTTCATTCGAGCAAGCAATTTGGCCATTTTTACCTCTAACCGTTTACAACCGGCTGCCAATAGAATATTTCGTCACCAGGCTTCACGGCACGGTGGTCCTCGCATGCAACAAGGAAGCCGTCGCATGGAGCCTTAAACTCGGCATCGTCCGGGTTGTCGCTGTCCGTAATCATGGTAGCAAATACTTCGCCCTTCTTCAGCGGTGCGCATCGGTGGAAATTCACCTTATCAATAAGCCCGTATGCATGTGCATAAATAGGCATGCATAATTGTGCAGGAAGCAACAGTGCCCCCTTTTCAAACTTAGGCATAAACTGGTCAATCCAAGAAATAAACGTCTTAAGGAAGGCAAACTGGTCAAGGACGATGGTTCCATCCTGCAATCCAGCAAGCGTCATGCCGCCAAGTTCCACAGTAAAGCCAACCTTGCCCTGTTCAATGGCATACTTCTTGATGGTACTGGTCTGGGATTCGCAAACCATGTAGTCGGTATCCATGTGGCATTCGTTCATGAACTTAATTGTCGATGCCGCATATTCATCATTGTTAAGCAGCACCATGTTGGTGCATGCCGGCGAATTGTGCACGTCAATCACAATGTCAGCGCCTTCGACAGCCTCCTGGATAAAATCGCGCACCGCAGCGGCATCCTCGTTCAGTTCGGTAATATGGTTCTTGGTGAATACACGGTTGAAATCAATCGGCTTGTCCTTTTGGATTGGGTCCGGATACACGTCTGTACGCTGGCCAAACTCGCGCTTGTTGGTCAGGAGTCCCCACTTGTTCACACCAATGATAAACCTGATGTCATTTTCATTCTTATAAGCATCCTCGGTCGCCTGTGCGAACGACTCATACAGGCGGTATGCAGCAAGCACGGCATTCTGTTCATTGCCATGAACGCCAGCAATCACAAGAATCTTGCGACGGTTTTCTTTTTTACCTTCCAAGGTAACGTCTTTGAAAAATGGGGTACTTTTAGACATGTTCTTCCTTTAATTCGGGGTTATACGTGTTTTCGACCATCATGGCGAGTTCCAGTTCGTCATTGAACTGTTCAAGCTGGCTCAATGAGGCATGGTCAAGATCAAAGCTGATGAATACCGGGATGCTCTCCTCGCTGAGGTTGGCAAGCAGGTTCAGGATGCGCTTGCGGCGCCAGCGCGGCATGTCGGTAATGGGATATTCCTTGATGACATCCAGGAAGGAACCCGGACAGTAATCAATAGCCTTCGACAGCTTGTCCTTCAGTTCCTTGCGTATCTTGTCAACCTTTCCCGCATCGCCGATAATGGGCGCACGGTGGGTAGCCGGCTCGATGCCCTTCATGGCAAATTCGCTCACCACATGGTCAACCGCGTCATGCATAAGCTCGCCCCTGAACAGGTAGAGCCACTGGGTTGCCGTGCTGCCCTTGGCATCGGTGAAAGTGACGACACCCTGCTTCACGAACCGTTCGTTTCCAACTACGTCCGCAAGCGGGACCAGTTTCCCGCCAATTTCAAACTCCACCTTGAAATACTTGGCGGGAAGCTTCTTGCTGATGTATTCGCGGATGTAATCAGGCATCCACTGTTTCTTGAAAAGGTTAAGCATGGTATCCTCCTTTGCTTGTGTTCCATATGTAGCAAACTGGCAAACTAATGGCAACTACAGACAAAAATGGCCCTTTCGGGCCATTTTCGCATTATGGAAACAATACGCTGGTTGGGCCAGCGACTCCTATAGTTTTTTCCGAATCAGTTACAACTCACCTATCGGGAAGCTTTGGATGCATATGAGGCTTCACAAGCATCGCTCGTCTCTTCAGCAGGGCAATCACCTCTCAAATTGAGAGATCTTGCGGAACTGTCGTTGGTTTCTGCTGCATCGAAGAGAGCCTTGGCAGCATCCTTGCCGGTCAAGCCAAACTTCTTGCGGAGAGCGCCCACGCCCTTGGAGATGGCAATGAATGCGATTGCAGAGCCAATGACGATTGCTGCGGATTTTACGGTTTCATTAGAGAATGGATTTTTCATTGTTATTTCCTTGTTAAATGATTAGGTTTTGTGTAACCCTAATGTAGCAAATGATTTAATACTTGGCAACCGGCTGTCCAGAATTTTTTCGGACTTCCTGCAAAAGCTTTACAGTTTCCGGACAGCCCGCACACATCGCATCCGCCCATGTAATGCCCTCATCGCCCGCTTTCAGCTTAGCCGGCTTGATATGGTTGAAGTACATCTGGGATACGAGTTCGGGGGTGCACGAACGCAGGAACTTAAAGAAGTTCACTGCATAAGTAATGCCCTTGATGGTCACCTTGTTTGTGGTCGAGTTGTACAGCAACCCGGCATTGCTTGACAGGTATTTGGCCACTGAGCCAACAAGTTTCGCAGCTTCAATGGTATTCTCCTTGCACAGCCGGGACACCCTTTCCGGGAGCTCGCTCTTCCATCTTTCGGTACTGCCCTCAATGATATCAGTTGCCGTCAGCATTTCATCCAGTGATGCCCCGTTGGTATTGTAGAACATGCTGTAATAGAGTTCGCAAAAGCTTTCGGAATATTCCGGCCCAACATACCCGTTGACCAGGAGTTCCAGGAGCTGCTTGCCATCCTTTCGCTTGAACGGGTCAAACTTGTTCTGGCTTTCCCCGTTGAACAAGGCTTCCGACAGGGTGGACCATCCGCTTCTGGTCGCATCCATGTTGGTATAATACCGTCTTCCCTTGCGGATGGACGAATCCTCGCTAGGATCTAATGCCTCACGGTGCGCATTGATGTATTTGACGATTGCCGGATGGCAACCTTCTTCCTTGCTGAATTCCAGCCATTCATCGACAGTAGGGGCCAATTCGACAACGCAAAACCTTCTCATGTGGGAAAGTTCCAGTTCCTTGACCATGAACTCGTTTGCCGATGACGGGTTCATTGCCGCAAACACTCGGGAGCCTGGTGCAAGCTGCGCACTGCCGATGTGCTGGTCGACGGCAAGTTCCATGAGGGCATTGATGATATACTCGTTACGGTTGATTTCATCAAGCAACAGGTCGGTCACCGTATCCGGCTTGAACCATTCCATCGGCTTGTAGACCGTATGATCGCCGGAAACATCAGGAATACCGGTCAGGTTAATAGTTTCAGCAGTGGACATGCAGGGACAGTACGCGAAATACCTGTTCTTCTGCAGGGATTGCTTCTTAACAATGGTTGTCTTGCCGATACCGGTGTCGCCAATGAGCAATATCGGCTTCCAGGTCGGTATGATGTCAATCAGTTCATAGAACTGCGCAATGCTACAACGACGCATTATTTGTTAACCCTTTCCTTTAAATCATCACAGAACTTCACAGTAGGAACCATGCGGTCGCCCAGTTGCAACACCGCCCCGGTTTTGGGATTGCGCACTGGCCTCGATTTGCGGCCTTTGACCGAAAACCGTCCAAACCCACGGAGTTCGACAGTATTGCCCTTTTCAAGATGCAGCTCAATTAAATCCAGGAAAGCTTCAACGACTTGCTTGGTATCTTTCTGTGTAATGCCTGTCGCCACCGCGATATCGGTAACCAGGTGTTGCTTAGTAATATTCATGCTACAAATATAGCAATTAATTATCGATTTTGTCATTCACCTTGTATTTTCTGTACAGTTTCAGCAACCAGATGCAGCAGAACAGGGCAAACCCGTAATTTCCGTACAGGGGATACTGCCACACACCGCTAATGATGTTGCTGTCCAGTACAAACAGGCCACAGCAGATGTTGGCTGCAGTCGAGAGACCTATCCACCCGAGGGACACGCCCTCGACCGATTCGGTCCTCTTGATTTTAACGATTGCCGGCACATTGCAAATAGCAAACATGAATGAGCCGGCATATCCGAGAATGACACAAAATATGTGGAAAATATAGTATGCAGTAGACATTTCACCACCAGCTTATATGCGGATCATTCCATTGCTCATTTGGCGGTCGGAATCATTTTGCTATGCTTTTTCCCTTGCTGATATGTGCGCAATAGAAATAGATGCACCTGGCGAGTGATTCGGCACGCTGCTGATGGTCGTTTAAGATATGGTTGACTAAATATACATATGCTTGCATAAAGCAACTTAACGGATTCTCGAAATATGCCGGGAATTTTCCCTCATTAAATGCTTCGCTATCTTCCTTGGATGGGCCAAGTTCCGAGAGGAACGGATATTCAAGCGCGAAGTTTTTAGCATTCATCCGAAAAACTACGTGTGGAACACCGTTCGTGTCTTTATACGAATATTCAAACACATTGTCGGCCTGCTTTTCATCGCATCCTATTTTTTGAAGCACATCGAGGATGGGCTTAACGCTTTCATTGAATGCCTCGCCGTATCGGTCATTCCAGTCATCAAACCAGCCCTTATGTTCAGATTTCCGTTTATCTTTAACGGTTTTCACGGTGTCATAGATCTTGTATGGTTTGGTTGTCATGTTGGGTTCCTCTTTAAAAGTTAAGTTGCATTTTTCAACAGGTCGTCGATTCCCATTGTCCACCTGCACCAGGCAGGTACAATTCCGGCACCGGTTCCAGCTTTCACCACGCAGATACGGTTGACCTCGCGTGGGCGTTCCCAGTCAAACTCGCAGTCGGTAAGAAACACTATGCCATCATAAGTCCTGTGTTCCATTTCAAGCCGTTTAAGCACGCACTGCGGATTTGTCATGCCACCCCCGAACACGTCCGTATTGAATACGTCCTTAGGGTCATGCAGGATTTCAGAACATACGTCATCCCAATAGCACAGGTCAAGCGCGGCATCGCCGATGAAGTTGTTCACTGCGGCAAAGCACCGGTTTACCAGGTTCATGCTAAGCATGGAGCCTGATACGTCAACTGCAAACAATAGTTTCGGCTTGTCCTTCTTGCGGACATGGCCAGGGGCTATCGAGCCGAACCGGCGCAGGGCCAGGTTGGGCATGGACCACGTCTGCCTGGTCGATGCACCGAAATTGCTAGTCATGAACATGTTGAACAGACGAGCGGCATCTACATGCACGCGGTTGGCTTCCTTGATAACCAGGGCCAACTGGCCACTGGCACCACCTTGCCCATTGGCAAACTGAATCGAGGCGGCATCGCGGATATTGTCGGAAGCGTCAGAATCCTGTCCCCAGTCCTTCATGTCCTGGGCCGAATTTTCCGGGTCAAACATCTGCTGGATAGCCTGATAGGATTCGCTCTTCCCATCATCACTATCCCCTGCATTGTCGCCACCGCTTCCCGATTCGCCTTCGTTTTCGGAGTCGGCATCGTCATCATCAAAGTCATCGGATTCCCCGGAACCTCCACCGCCTTCCTGGGATTTATCATCCTCGCCTTCTTCCCCGCCAGATTCGCCATCGTGGTTCGGTTCGCCACCTTCCTCGTCACCGTTGTCGCTTTGTTCACCGTTGCCTTCGCTCCCGCTATCTTCCTGGTTGCCGTCCGGATTCTTTTCGTCGGTTTCATTTTCGGAATCCTCCTTGCTCTGCATAAGGAGGTCGAACACCTTTTCAAGGGTCAAGTCCTTGACAGGGTCAAACCCGGCTGCAGCAAACTTGTCGGAATAAGCCCAGATGCTCGGGAACAACTGTCCAACAATCGCCGAATTGTCATCGACGGTAGTATCGACGACATGCCGGGCGTATTCATATACCACCAGGTCACTTGCAAGCCTGAACATGGCTTCAGGCATCTTTACACGGGTATCGCAATGGTGCAACGCTATCCTGAGGCAGTTGGCATACAGCACCGCCCCGAGCAAGGACGGTTCCATCATGTTCACGAACCAGTCACTGTACTCGATAAACGGCTTTCCGGCATCGCATCCAGCTCGCATGGTTATCGACTTGTCACTAGTCATGCGCTTGTTGAGCATGACATAGAAACCAAGGAGAATGGGCGCCCGGTTTGACATCAAGTTAGCCGCATAGGACAGCTTGGACTGTATTTCATTTTCGTCAAGCATCAGTATCTCTTAGAAACCCACTCGTATGGATTGAAATCTCGAAAATTTAAAGAGAATTTTTCCTTGACAGCTTCCTTAAGCGTCACATCTTCGGTGGCATATTGCAATACTGCGCCGAACACGGATGCGATAAACGCAAGCGGCCAAATAGTGCACAGCAATGTGCAGCTAATGACTATAAAAAGCAATCCCCGTAATATCTTTTTCATGGATTATATCCTCCGATGTTTTAATTACTGATATTGTGTACATGGAGCACTATCATCTTCCTCATACCTCCAGCAGACAGACTTCGGGTTATCTATTTCGCTGTTGGTTGGGTCATTGAAGCGACTGCCAAAGGAGCAAAGGTTGTAGAATGCATTGGCACAGTCGCCACGGTGCTTGCAGAGCTTATACTGTCTGTCCATCATCAGTCATCCACTTCCGTCGCAGTCTTCATCGCCTTTTTGGCGACTTCAAGACTGCATTGCGGGTCAAGGTTCATCGGGCCGAGAAGGGTCACCAGTCCCATGACCTTGCCCATATGAGTCTGGCCAGGCAGCATGAATTCGCCATTTCTCTTTCCTAGAATGGCATCATACCGTTCCAGTGCACCTTCCCTGTCCTTTGCCCGTATAATGAAAAACGGTTCGCCAAAAGACGTGGCCTCCGGGTGCCTGGGATCATAGCATCCTACAAGATATTTTAACATGACGATACCTCGATTGCATTGGTACATTTCTTCATAGCGTCATCAGAATCCTTCGCCATGACCGTAACGATTTCCTTGGTGAGATACCTGCCTACCTTGATAAGGTTCTTCCTTTCGCTGCGCTTCCTGGACTTCAGTTCATCGGCATCAAGGTAACGGGTTACCTTGAATTCACGGTCATCGCGGTCATCCTGGAACAGTCTAGCCATCTGGTTAAACTCTTCCTCGGTAATTTCTTTGAACTGCATATTTGCCAGCATATGCAGGTCGAGCACGTAGTTAACCTTGTCACCAAACAGGTCATAGCAAGACATTTCAATATATCCGGAACTGACACTAGTATTGACAGCACTGATATAAGATACGCACAGGAACTTCTTGACCGTTCGGGTAATACGCTCGCCCCTATAATGGTAGGAATGTTCACTATACTTGCGTGAATAGATGGATACAGGGTCAACACTGCTGAAAAATGCAGTATCATTGACTTCATCGTGATATCCAATGACTTCCTTGTCAATCAGGATAAAGAACTTGCCCCGATACTTTTTGAAGAACCGTCCAACGAATCGTTCGCGGTCGGATGACCAGTAGTTATTCTTGGATTTAAACGCCTCGTACTTTTTGTTGATGAACAGGCTATGTGCTTCAAACGTATCAAGCACTCTCTTTACGGATTCTCTGTCAAACATGTCATATTTCATGTTGGGAATATAGCAAAAAAGGCGCCCCGTGGCAACGGGACGCCTTGCTGGACATTGAACGCAAAGCTCTTGTCGGAAGCGTCAAGCTTATTAGTACCAATTATCCTTATTCTTGGCCCATTCGTTATTGCGGCGTTCGCGAGCTACCTTCTTCAAGTCAATGCCGCTAGACACCGCGAAACTCTTTGCCGCCTTGGCCTGTTTCTTCCAGCGAGCATCCTTCTGCTCCTGGGTCTCCTCAACAAATTCTTTCTTCTTCTCTTTCATGTTGTTCTCCATTCGATATTAGTATCCGTGACAGGGCTCGAACCTGTGTAAAACACCTCTTTAGGAGAGAGGGGCCATTCCAACTTGACGACACGGACTCGTTAAAAACATGCGCACCAGGCATCCACCTTCATTGCCTGACTTTGGCCGACCCGGAATCGACAGGGCAGGAGACTCCCGTGATCAACGGAAGCTACACTATGCGCATTTGTTAGTCATTCATTCATTCAGTTTCCTTCAAATCGCTAAGGGACGACAGCACGGCACCCGCAACACTCTTGGTCTCTAACAGGTTGTGCATGAACAAAAGGTTCTCGTACTTGTCCATCTGATAGTTAATGCTGGCAAGGACATCCTTCAGCGTGGCTGTCGGTCCGTACACCCTTATAAGGTCAAGGACCATTCCCTTGTGTTCCTTAGCGGAGCAATAGACTTCCAAGTCATTGTGGAATTCGTTTTTGTCAGCCATTTTTCCTCCATTAAAAGTGATCGGCGCACGGTTTCCGGATTCCAACACCGGGTTTCCCCCGAATACAGGGAGGCGTCCTATGGAAATTAGACGATACCTATGCGCCGTCTGCTTACCGGATGCGCCAGATGTTATCCATGGTTCAGCGGGCGCCCGTTGGGCAAAAGTGGACCGGCCTGGACTTGAACCAGGGACCAACGGGTTATGAGTCCGCCGCTCTGACCAACTGAGCTACCGGTCCGTTTAAATTTCCCTACCTGGCCAGAGGGCTGCATGTGTGGCTCTTTGTTGCCACCCGCACGGAATACTCCTTCAACCGGTAACCCGGCCAATGTGCTACAGCAGGTTTCGAACCTAGCGTCTCTCGCGTCAGTTGCCCGAGGCGGGTATGTTCTTCCAACTACACCACGCAGCCTGTTTTTCTTCCATGCGTCCAGTATGTCGCCGTGCACTGCGACAATTTCAAATTCAAGACAGTCCTTTCTCACTGTGACCTAGCCTACTCGTTCGACAGCTTGCGCCGCTATTCGGATCAACTGGGACTTTAACCCAGAGCCTCCAACGAGGGTTGCCCCGGTCGGTGTTCTAGTCATTTGGAACTAAAGACCCGCGACTTTCGGCTTAGACCTTATTCTATCTCAAAAAAGTTTCGATGGTGCCCGGTTTAGAACGGTGTCATTAAGTTACACATCGAACTTAAATCGACCGAATATACACATTGTTTTTGCTTTTAACACGTACAAATTCTTAGTAGCGGGTCTGGGAGTCTGACCCAGTATCTCGGAGCTTATGAGGCTCGAATGGTATATACGTTCCACTCACCCGCAACTAAAAACTCAACAGCGTTTATATTCTAGCTCCGGAGGAGAGGCTCGAACTCCCGACCTGATGCTTACAAGGCAACTGCTCTACCAACTGAGCTACTCCGGAAAAAGACGTACCCTTATCTGCGGTCACCTAGATGATCCGAGTCGAGCGGATATAGCCGGTGAAGCGGAACCCTTACCATCAAGGGCGTTACTCTGCATACCGGTGCATTCAAATGGCCCTACATGCTTCCTACTCCGAGTAGGCAGACATCGGGTACGTGATGGTTTAGCTGATACACCTGGACTCGAACCAGGGACAACGCGATTAACAGTCGCGGGCTCTACCAACTGAGCTATGTATCAATAAAAGCGCCGGGGTGGTTCATGATCTAAACCAGGGAAGAACCACCCCTTGCCGCTTGCCGTTCTCGCATTTTTCGCTTCCAGAGGCGCCTTGTGCCACGGTACGCATGTACATGGTGGGTCCAAGGTACAATAGTAAGCAAGCGACTATTTTCCGCTACCTTAGCCGGTAGGCCACACATATCCAGTTTCTCGAGACCCGGAGTCTGCGTTTGGTTCTGCGGATATTAAATTCGATGTCACCGGTGCGGTTAGGCGTGGGTCTCCACAGGCTTTCACCCTCAACCAGACGATGTGCCCTAACAATCTTCACCGATGACGTTTTATAGAACATCCCGGAATCTTAAAATTTCCTACTTTGGCTGTCCCATTCTCCGCGATTTCTCGGGGAGGAGGACCGCCCGGCCTTACACCGTACTTAATAATAAGGCGTTCCATAAGCGTTGCGGATAGGGACGGAACCTATATCACCCGCGCTGTTTGCCACATCCGTTATTTGATACATTCGTGGCCACGATGGCGCCGGGGTCCTAAGCACAGACGCTATTAACGCCTGCTCGTTTAGACGACCGCGTTTTTCAAACACACTGCCGGTTATAGCGCCGGCCTACCGCTTTACGCTGCTGTGACTGGTACGCAGTCCACAGTGCAACCCGTATCCACGAAGGGACCAGGAGAATGAAACTCTCGGCACACCCTGAGCCACAATTAAGTAATCCGGGTGCTCTCGATTTTACGAGCTCGTCTACCTTAGCCGATGCTAGACGAGAACCCCTTGTCAGGGGAAGCCTCTGACCCTGTGAATCTGTTACGAAGCATCTTGCCACGCCCATCCACCAAGATGGGTCCTCAGGTCATACTTTGGTCCACTGCCTTCATGCAACATCGGCAACACTCGTAACCGTATATGCAATCTACCCCGTGCTGAAGGGCGGTCCTACCGGCAGGAGGACATAAATTCAACAATATGTGCCCGTTTCCCCGGCCCCTAGTCAGATCAATTCCAACGGACCTTCCCGGGTGTCCGTCAGCCTATTGGGCCTACGAGCACATATCTATTCGTGGAGGTGAGGGGGTTCGAACCCCTGTCCTAAACTTCCTTCCAATTCAACCATATCGCCATCAATCGTTTCGGGCCCTGACCTGTTGCCCAAGGTGATCTAACCAGTGAGGGTTCTGGATTAAAGTAAGGTAGGCCATGCAAATCCATAACTCCGGCCTAGATTCGAGAGATATGCACTTGGTCCCGGGATTTATTCCTCTCGCTTGTCCCAGGCAGCAGCATAACTACCGATTAGGCAGCCATGCGGCAGGCGTATGCATTGTTAGCATTTATTCTTTCAGTCCGTTTTTACGAAGCCACAGACTAACTTCGGGCGAGGCCTCCATGGTCAGATGCCCAGTCGAAACCAAAGCACCCCCAGAGAGCATGGGACTAGTTGCTTATCGTCCCAAGAAACCAATCGAATGAGTATCCAAGCAACGCAATCATCCAATTGGCGACATTCAACGGAACAAGGGGAATCCCGATTCGCTACCCCTCACATGCCACCCTCCCTAACGGGAGTGCCTTCATTACTGAAGACCTCAAACAAAGGCATGTGGACCACTTAATTGTTCATCCAGACTGTTCCAAATTGTTCGACACATTTAACCTTTTTATCCGGCATGCGCTGCAGCCACACGATACCGGGCGAGCACCAAAGGTCGATTTCAAACCGCTCTTCTTGTTTAATTTCGTCGGAGTAACTGGATTCGAACCAGCGACCCTCTGCTCCCAAAGCAGATGCTCTACCAGACTGAGCTAAACTCCGATGTGCCCCTTTGCCTCACGGCGCCTTTGACGGCAAGATCTCCCAGAGGGGGGCTGACTCTTCCTACTGCTACGATCGCTCCCTTCCCAACGTACTACGGTCAGTCCAGGAACAACGCCCCCAGCCGAGGGGCTTAGGTCGTTACGTCGGCGCACAGTTTGCACGCCCAGTACATGGGGAGAGTTCGACGGCCACAAGTGACCCTTAAACTCTTTACTATTGAGACCATGCCATGTTTTTGGTACGACGAGGAACTACGATGCCGCTGCAGGCGGCCACCTTTAAACTTTTCGGTAGCACGGGAAACAAACGGTGAATAAAGAACCCGTGCTACCGCTGCACTATTTAAACGCTTCCGACATGTCAATCTTCTGATATGGCTCTCGGCCAAATCGCCGCTCTTCCCGGCTGTTCCAAATGTAGCAAATGTTTTTGCTTTTGGCAACCAGAAAAGTGAAATTTATTGCAGCTTATATGATATTCAAAAATTTTTATCGGATTTATATGGGTAAGCTGCCTCGAAATCATACCGGACATTGTATCCCGGATTCTCTGCCTGGCACTTTTCCTTCATCTTGCATAGTCCAAACTTCGAAAAGAACCACACAAAGGGCCAGAAAATGCCGGTTTCTATCTCGATGGTTATCTTGGGTCTTGGGACGGCCTTAAGTAACTCATCCAATTTCTTTTCTTCGTCGGGCATATTCATAATCAGTCCTTTCCAGCTTCCAATATATCAATTTCCAGATCATCCTGTTTGGTATAAAGGTAACTGGTCAGATATTTAACAAGTGGATTGGACACCTTAATGCGCACCTTTATCTCACCATCCGACCGGTATCGACATGAGGTCATATTAATCATTTCATCCAATGTCACATTCATGTCTATAGCGAATTTCGCTAATGTCATGGTAAGGCGTTCTTTAAGACCCGCAGCAAGCTTCTTTCCATCGCCATCTTTTCTTGGAGAACATAACATGGAATAAGATACATTGGTGATTTTTGTCGGTTTGTCATTTTCTTTCAGTGACTTTACCAATCTGCGACGGCAGTATGGGCAATCTACCTTAGTCGTATTTTTAGCCATGCTAGTCCTTCTTTCCGTTCAAACTGATCGGTTCAATATGACGTTTCAGTCCGAGATCAGTCTGCATCCAGTCCGGTTGGTTAATCCAACGTAAAGTAGTGGTTTCACCCGCATTCATTTGGAACGGTTTCGCGTCCTTAAGCATTTCAGCCTGAATTTCCTCGGACCAGAGGGTGAAGAACCAGTTACCAAACTGCTTCAGCTTGTGCTGAATGAAGCAATACAGCTTTTGGCGTCTCGGGTGTCCGGCATCCTTTGCTTCACGTTCATAACGTTTGAACTGTTTGCGAAGGGCAACTGTCTTGGAACTGATTGTAACTGCTAAGTGTGTCATTTTGTATCCTCTCTTGATACCTCAAATGTAGCATCAACTGCGAAGAATGGCAACTAGGCAAGTCTAAGGTTACATTTTGGTTGAATTTTCCGCTTTAGCTGAATTGCCCAAGAAGGTATTGAATGCTGTTCGACTTCATTCCTGTACATTGAGTTTGCAAGGTTTGCGATCTCATCAATGTTACTCTTTGTAAACCCAAGACCCCGTGTGAGATTCATCCATAGCATATATGCATACTCTTTCGTGCCTTGATCATCCGGATCGACCGGGGTACCCTCGAAATCAGCCAGGAACTGCAGGTACCCCTGGAATTCCCGTCCATATTCAAGATACTTCGCGAATGTCATCTTCGATACATCAAGACTGATACCGAGATACATGCACTGCTCGCTAATTACAGTCTGGGTATATGTATCCATTACCCGGTACCCATTCCGTTCAATCCACCTATACTCATCGGGGGTGTCCGCCTCAAAGGTGAAGTTCGGATCTGATGGGGAGTTGATTTTTATTCTAAACAATGCGGTACCTATTCCAACGAAAGGGTCAGGGAACTATATTTTTATATCGTTTGAACATCTTGCGCAGCATTCTCAGCTGCCGTCTTGCTTCTTTCGTCGGATAGATCAGAGCAAACTGTTTTTGGGATGGACGATACCACAGGTCGGCTTTACAGTTCTCCCCAATGCGATAATATCCAACGTCGCCATCATTCCAGTCAGCCCGGATATAATACAGTTTTTCGATGTATTAACCAAAGACACCGATATCCGTAACTCATAGCCGAATAACTTTATGGTCATAAATCACCCTGTGTAGCATTTCCGCTTGCATTCGGGACAATTATACACGAATTCCCCGGTCATCGAAGTTTCGCAGAACTTCTGAGACACCATGAACTCGCACCCGCAGTGGACGCACTTGAAGGTCAGCTTGTTGCCTGATTTCAGTATAACGACATCAGGCTGATTACATTTTCGATGAGGATTCATCTTTCCATAGCCCGCAAAAATCATAGAGTTAATACCTCGTATTTTACTACCTTCTGGCGTATTTCCCCACACTTCTTGCATTTCAAGACATACAGGAACGCACAGGGTCTTATATCACTTTCGCCATACACCGGCAATTCTTCAATGGTTTCCCACTCATGCGCACATAAATGTTTCAATACCAGGTGGACAATTAATACCACAGCAGCGGATACAATCAGCAGAGCGATCAGGACACACAGTTCAAACGACATAGGCACTCCTCACCATTCACGAATATGCCCGTCCTCATAACGGGTCTTATAGATTTCAACATCCCAATTACCACTGGAAGTCTTCCAGTAGCGGGCCCAGTTTTCGGTATATTCCCCGATGTGAAGACCGGGAAATACCTTGGATACAAAGTGAACCGGATGACCAAATTCATCCAGTTCAGGTTTCATGTTCGGATCAATCTTGTCCATTCTTATCTCCTCGGACTGTCAAGCACATAGCTGTAATCGTGTATAATTTCATCTATCAACACACTCCACTTATGGGATTCCATGAACGGAATCGCATCCATGCGGAAGGCACCAAGGTCCGGGTCGTAATTGTAATCCTTCTCTAAGCACAGGTGGCAGGACATGTTCGGAAATGTATGGAATATGCTCTCAAACTGCAACATCTTGGCAAAGATGTTACCGAGGGTATTCAAATCGGTCGAAGCAAACACCGTATATCGGGTATTCCGTTCGTCCTCATACAGGATGGCATAATGTTCTACTTGTTCTTCACTCATATGGCGAACGCCTTCTCGTTAAACTTTGTACGGGCATGCTTGACGGCTTCCTCGTCTGACGCATCCACGATGAGACCGCGGTAGAACTCTGCCGGGAAGATGCCCTGTTTGGCCTTCCAGACGAAAAGCAGGGTCTTGCCCTGGTAGCCGTCCACCTGACATTCAACGCCATCACGGCCTTCTTTGGAGGCAGTCTGCAATTCTTCAAGGTCGTCCTTGGCCACGGCCACGATGTCATAGCCGAAGAAATCCTCTACCTTTCCATGAAGATAGAGACCACCGATGCCATGCCACTTCTGGTCACCGTCTTCAATCTTTTCAACACTAGCGAACAGCATTATTTACCTCTCTTGCTATCAATGATTAAGTTTGCCACCGGTTCCGGGACCGGGATTTCATCCAGCGGGAGATACTTGACCATCTCCCGCACCAACGAACTTGATACGCTCCGGTATTTCGGTTTCGCAATCAGCGGGATGAACTCGAAACGGATCATGTGGCTGAACCACTTGTACTGGTCGGCCAGGTTCAGTTCATCGGTAGCATCGGTTGCATTACGGATGCCGCGGATGATGTTCATGCAGTTTTCGAGATATTCGCGGTGGTTGCTCATGTAGTCGAGAACGGTATGTTCCGGCTTCAAGATGTCCACCATGAACTCCGTCTTTGGACAACGGCCCTTGGTGCCCGCTGTTATAAGTGCGGAATAGATGGCATTCTTCATTTCCTCAGCGGGAAGGAAGCGTTCCCCCTTGCCCGGGTTCTGGGAAATCAGGATGACCACCCTGTCAAACAGGTCGCCCGCACGGAGTGCGATATCGAGGTGACCGTTGGTAAAGGGATCGAATGAACCGGGATATACACAGGTTTTCATTGTTGCTCCTAGTAGCAGACGCCTGGGAATCCGCAAGTTTCCGCCACGTTGTTCAAGATTGTTTCGCGTTCGGACTGGGAAAGTGCCGGGATGTGCCTGTACCGGGTCTCAATATCGTACTTCGCCTTGGCCAGCCAATAAAAATCCTTCATGCGCCAGTCTATATCGGTAAGCCGGTCATATGCCTCCCCGCGTTCCCATGCGGTGAGCATTTCGGAATTGAGTCGCTTGCGTCTACGGCATTCCGGCTTCACCTGGCCACAGTCGAGCGCATGTTTCATCGCGTCTTCACGGTCAAGGTACACAATTTTGTCATCCACGGAAGCGGCAAACCCGTCACCATGGCTTTGACAGACATCATAAAACTGCAAAAGCTGGGTAAACGCTTCGCCATGGTCATGGCCCTTGCCGAACGGGGCATTTATTGGCTGTCCGGACGGCACAAACTTGCCAAGGCAAACTGCTGCGATAATCATTCTGTCTCCTAGTAAAATGTGCGGGTCAATTCGTCGGCCAGACGGTACAGGTTGTTCAGTTCCTGTTCCGTCATGGCGCCGAGTTCGTCCTCGGTAAAGATTTGCTGCAAGCAGAAGAACGGATCGTACCAGGATTCGCTACATCCCATGCTGTTGCGGCCCGGAATGGGCTTCGCATTCTTGCACTGTTCAAGGAGCTGTTCCTTGGTGAAATGTTCACTTTTCGCCATGATTACCAACCTACCTGTTCAGAGATTTTACTTTCCAAGTTCATTTGGTCAAGATTATTTCTGATTATGCCACGCCACAATACCTCTCCGCCATGTTCATTGCTTTTGGAGAATACCGCCTTATAAAATCCATCTTCTTGTTTTTCAAAATAGACAGTATAGGCTACTAACGACCTACTGAACCGAATATAGTCGATGTGTTCATTAGCGTTATGAATACCCCTAATTCCACCTTCATGAATACACTTGATTCCCAAGTTTGCCAGTAGATTTCCAACCTTCTCAATCGGGTTACCCAATTCCGGTGCATTATTCTTTTCGATATCAGCACACGAGCGGGGGCAGGCCGCATTAGAATCGCAGTCCTGGCATTGTTCCGGGGTAGCCTTTATGCAAGATTCCATCGTTTCACCTACGGGGGAATCATCCTTCTTGGGTTCAGCGGGTTCGCTTTCCGTAGTATGCTGTTCGGCAAACTTTTTAGCTTTCTCAGGTGTCAGGTCAAGTGGTACCGTAGCTATATAGTTCCTGACAGCTTCCATCTGCTTCGCCGTTTTACTCCCGGTAGTCACCTGTTTTGCAGTAATGACCGGAATGCCATTCTTCATGGCCATTTCCGTTACGGAATGGGTATCTTCCTCAGTACCGCTGTCAATGCGGACGCCCTCAACAAGGCCCAGGAATTCCTCGTTGATACAGTTAAGGAGGTGACGATAATAAGCGGCGCCTGCCTTGAATCCTTCAGAATAGGCACGTTCGGCTTCCCTGAGTTTTTGAACTTCTGAGCATACTCCCTGTGGGAAGTTCGGCTTATACATCGTGGCCAGTTGGTCACCAGCCACGCGAATGGCAATATCTTCAATCTTGATTAAGTCTTGCTTTTCCATGTTATACATCCTTGTCGGTGCAGCTTTCTGCCAAGTGGTTGTCGATGATGGCGATTGCGTACTTGATGCCTTCGCGGAAACCCGCCTGTGCGCCCGCCTTGAATTCAAATTCTTCGGAGATATCATCGAACATCTTGCCATCCGCAAGAAACTCGGCGGTACCCCTGGCATCCCGGTCAATTTGGTTTTTATTCTTGAAAAGGTTCTCGATATTCATAATATTACTATCCAAATGTAGCAAATTGTGCAGTGAGCGGCAACTGGCTAACCTCTCGGCTTAGAAGCGCCATTAAGCCGCATTCCCTTGTACTTGCTTGGGTGTCCTGCTTTGACATTCGGGACACCTAGACGGTGGGCCTTCTGTGATACCGCTGATATGCTGATATTGAACAGCTTGCTTATCTGGGTATAGGTCATGCCGTCAGCAATGTATTTCAGTAGTCTTTTTTCCTTTATGGTACTCCAGGTATCCTGCCTTGATGTATCGAATCCGGCCTTGTGCAAGGCCCTCTGTAACGTTTTAGGCGCAACATGGTACTCATTTGCAAGGCCACGCAGCGTACCCTCGCCGTTGCGATATTTATCCACCATTTCGGCAAGAACTTCGGGCGTGCCGTTGACCTTGGTAGGTTCACCGGCGGTGTATCCCAAAATCTTACGAATTGACCAGATTGCCATGCGGTTGATTTCGGGATATGCAGCCAAAGCATCCTTTGCCTGCCTAGGTGTTCCACGGAACAGCGGGAGAATAGATATAAATTGTTCTTCAGTCACGTTCAAAATGTAGCAAACAGCTCAACTGATGGCAACCACCGGTTGGCGGATTTAATGACATAGCATCCAGAGTTCGCCAAGCAGAAATCCAATCGCCAGTCCAGCAGGTATCATAACCATTCGTTTCCAGTTGAATTTCTTTTTACGCGGGATGTACCCGGGCGCAGGCGGCAGCGACTTGATGAAGTTGTTATATTCTTCATTCGCTTTCCGTTTCTTTTCGTCTGCTTCTCGTTTTTCCGCGACATGCTTCGATACTGTATAACTCCACTTTGCCACCCAGCTATTCTCGCCTGCCTTTACATCGGCATTTGATTGAGCCATGAGGTACGCAACTGCATGCTTAATATCATGGAATATGATGATGACTGCCTTGTCAGCACTCGACAAGTCTTCAACAATATCGAGTTCCTTCAAATGGTCATCAAACGCCATCTTGTCCTTAATCGGAAGTTTAAGGTTAAGACACCCACCATCTGGAGTAATCCCAGAAGTATTCACAACCGACAGCGGAATCGGCAATTTTACTCCTTTTCGCGTAACCCGAACTCTACGAATGTACTTACGGGTTCCGGTCAGATAGATTGCATAAAGATCAGGTTCTTCCTTATCAAGATCGTTGCCAGACATCCCATAAATCAATTCAAGGTCTTCAGGATCTGTCAAATCACGCTCTGTCATATTAGTCGTGAAATTTTCATTACCCGGCTTCGGAATTGATGAAATGAATGAAATTATCTTAGTATTAGAATCATCAAGGCATTTTTCCGGGTGTGCCAATACAGCCTCTGCGATGCACCAGGTATCATATTCATTATTTGCGGCCATTGGTGCTCTATCGTAGATAAACGCAACCCGTTCCACAGAGTTATAATCATCATCACCTGCATAGCGGCGGGAATTATCAGAACTTCTTTTTTTGGTGATTATAGGCATTTGGGCGCAGCGGAAATAAACCTTTGATTTATTCTCTTCCATTTTTATTTTCCTTTAGATTGACATACTCCCACGGCTAAAGCCGTGGGCTTTCCGTTCAGCGTAATGTCCAACGATATCCGAAATGTAGCAAACCACCAAGCAAATGGCAATATAAACTGTCTTGAAAGAGGTTTCTGATGAACAGCCCGCTCGTAGTACATACCAATCTTTCCCCGAACAAGACCACCAAGCGCACCCACGCGATTGACACAATCACCATCCACTGCACAGCAAGACAGGTGACCGCCGAGGAGCTTGGGGAAATCTTCGCAAAGAAGGAAAGACAGGCATCATCCAACTACGGCGTAGACAAGGATGGGCGCATCGGCCTCTATGTAAACGAGGAATCCAGGAGCTGGTGCAGCAGCAACGCAGGCAACGACCACCGCGCAGTGACAATCGAGGTATCAAGTGACGCCAAGGCGCCCTATGCCGTCTCCGATGCGGCCTATGCGTCACTCATATACCTGGTGGCCGACATCTGCCGCAGGAACGGTATCAGGAAGCTGCTCTGGAAACACGACAAGACCCTCGTGGGCAAGACCGATGCCGACGGTAACCTGTTGCAGAACATGACACTGCACAAATGGTTCGCCAACAAGGCATGCCCTGGGGCCTATCTTGAAGAACGCATGTTCGACATTGCCGCGAAGGTCAATGCGTTGCTTTAATTGAATGTAATGAAAACATTGCGGTCTGCAATGGATAATACGCTATTCTCGGTACACGGGGTGCAAATATCCTTATATTGTGTATGTCGCCCGATTGAAACTGCTTTACATAGCTTTTGTATATTTCCGAACGGGAATTATCAAATATTGTATCATCTACATAGAAATTCGGCGCAATATTGGGATTGTTACGGCACAAATACCCTATAACCCGTTCGGCAACATACCGGTTGCGTACAACCGCACACCATATCGTCTCATTTCCGTAGTTCATTATGAGCGCTTTCGGCTTAATTTCATTATGGACGCCATTGAATGACATGGTGAAACGTTCTGCAAACTTCATGAGAAACCTGCCAACCAGGACACCGTATATGACATGTCTTATCATGTTTACTTCGGAAACGGCATTATCCGCACTGACGACGCATTGCACTGTTCAGGGTGTTCTTCCATCCACTTGCTGCACGAATCCTTATCGAAACCGCCATCAAACAGGATGCGAACTCTCCCTGTGGGAATAAGGAGACCGTCAGCATCGCATTCATCGCTAAGGATGTCTTCCACCACGCAATATGAGTATTGTTCAGCCATAGTTCCCCCTAGCAGTAGGTTCCGTAGAAGTACCGGTCCTTGTGGGCTTCCACCCACTTGAACATTTCCAGCAGCTCTTTGTCATGCTGGATGGAAATGTTCCCGTTCACATCTTCGCCTACCTGCTTCAATAATTCGGTAATGTCCTCGATACGGCGGTTGACCCTTGCGAGTTCTTCCTCATGACGCTTCGGATGCCGCACGATGTTGAGCGCGTCATTCTCATAGCCAATCGCCCAGTTCACCTTCTCGATTTCGTCGATATTGTTCCACCTGAACAGGAACTGACAAGTACATGCCACCGGGGCGACGATCCGGTCGGGCCCACAACTCGCCGATACGCTGAGCCGCTTTCCACAGGAATTGAACTCGAAATGACAGTCAATCCAGCTGTCGAAATTACTCCCGATATCGTCATCAATCGCCTTGATTGCGGCAATGAACTTTTCGGTATCGTAGAGTATCTTGTGCTGGATGCGGTAATTGGCACACAGAACGGCCCCGAGTTCCTTGTCGAAGGACATGAAATAGTTGCTGCCCTCGACACCCTTGGGAAGGTCGTAGTACGGAGCATCGACCGCCTGGTACGAATGAGTGAACGCGGTCATAAGGTCGGCGAAGATGGGGACCTGTGTTTCCGGGTTACAGTAGATTACCCCGTCATAGTCCTCGTCCTCGTCTTCCAGGGACCGGATGCTCAGCTTGTACAGGAGCTGTACGGTTTCGCTCTGTTCATGTGTACTCATTGACTACCTCGAGATGAAGAAATGCTTCTTGTTCTTTTCGATGAACTCGAAGACTTCTTTCTTATCCATGGCGAAAAACTTGCATTCCTGGAGCTTCTTCTCGTGCGCCGCCTTGTTGAAGCAGATGTTGAAGGCATCGTTGTCGTAGGCAAGCATCCAGTCAGTATGCTCGATTTCATCAACCGATTTCCATTTCGCCATGAAGTTTTCATGAAGAGGAACCTGGGTCACGATGGCAATGACATCGGACTGGGCCTGGGGAGAATATAGAGTACGTCCGACCTTGAAATCTCGCTGTTCAAGACTTTCGCCCCAACCGTCGGAGAACTGGCCTTCCGCATCATCGATAATCTTGGCCAAGGTTTCCTTGAAATCGTCGGTATCATAAATGATGTTTTGGTCAATGTAGTACCCGACACAAAGGCAGATACCCTTCTTCTTGTCCCATGTGAGGAAATGTTGGGCGGGTTCGACACGCTTCGGCAAGTCCTCCTCGTTGTGCGGGAAGTTGCGTGAGAACCATGAGGGTCCGAACCAGGTGAGCAGTTCCGGGAAGATTTTCCGTTCCTCGTCGAGGTCAATGTCACCATAGTTCTCTCCTGTACGGGTATTCACTTTGCGGACATTCACCTTGTAGTAAATCTGGACGATATCTGCACTGTATGTTTCTTTCATGTTACTTTTCCTTTCCAGTTAGGTAATACTTGACTTGGCTATCACTCAATTGCCGATAATCCTTATCGAAATCGCGTTTCCATTCCACATATCCTGTATCACGCTGGCACAACATGATGTGCTTGCCACCACAATAGACATTGAAATAGGAATATCCATCACGGCCATCCAATACCTTCTCGACCTTGGTTGCCCACGGGTACTTGATACCGATTGCCTCTTCACAGTTCTTTGGAAGATTTGCGATGCGCTTCTCTTCTTCCTCCTTGGCCTTGCGCCTGGCTTCCGCTTCGGCTACAGTTTCCAAGTGCTGGATAATAGCATCGGCAATCTCGTTTTCATCCATTGGCCGCCTTGTTCGCGGATCCGGTTCATAGCCATCAGTGTTATCGTCATAGAGCCAGCAGTTGCACCCGCCCTTGTAGTGTCCACTGAACAAACCGGTCTCACAAATGGATGATAGGATGTTGCACATGTTCCTGTAATCACCGGGCGTGTAATATTCCTTGTTCGCATCACGAAAAGTTCTCGGCTTCAACTTGTTTGCCTCACCAATGAGGAATTCCGGCGTAATGTCCATGGCGGCAGCTCGTATCTCGTTCACGCTGTGTACGTTCCGATAATCATCCCTGCCGTCTCGGGCACATATATCGAAGTTCGAGAACGACATCGGCCTAACACCGGCACCCTGAATCCAATACTGGGGTGTGACATCGTTAAGAAGTGTAGGATGGTAAAACAGGAACCAGTGCATTGTGTAGTCAAGACTACAATCGGTTCCTCGCCAGTTGTGCGTGACACGCGGTTCGCATGTCACCCCACAAAGGAACACATCGTCCAAATATAACGCCCCGAACTGATAGTCCCCGAACTTGCCTCGCCATTCTTCATCCAGGCCTGGATAATCCATTGTGTTCTTTTCGATACGCCAGTTATGGTTACACAGCCAATGGTTTTTACCATTGCTCTCATTCGGGCGAAACTCGATTTTCCATTCAGGCTTCTTCTTTTCCAACGCGGTCTTGATGCGCATAAGTAACGGAAACTTTACAAAGTACGACCTTAACCGCCAGAAACGCTTCGCAATCTCGATCCTGTCCTCGATGGTGGCATGTTCCGAACGGATCTGTCTGAGCTCAATCATAAGCTTGGTAACATCCTCCCGGTCATACTTGGAGAGTTTCAGGTCCAACTTGATTTCATTGTCGATGAACTCCTTGGCAATCTTGAGACGGTCAGAAATCCTGGTTTCCTTTGCATTCTTCAATGCAGCCAAGGCACTGCTATACGCCGCATTTGCCTTCTCCATGGCCTTCTTGGTTTCCAGTTCCTTATTGGTGCAGTCTTTCACCTGCTGTTCATGGTCCGCATTGCACTTGTCAAGCCGTTTCTTCAAATCCTTCACTGGCATGAGTATTTCCTTACACGAAATTTGTCGGGTTGGTTTCTTTGCTCTTCTGGAACAGCGGTGCCAGGAACACCTTGCACGGCTTGCCCAGCTTCTTGCATCTTTCAATGTTACACTTGACGCCATAGGATGTTCCGTTCCAGAACGCCAGGGCAACGTCGCAATCTTCCGTCATTGCCTCATCCTTTACCTGGTAAAATTCTTCACCGGTCTTACCCTTCGCCTTGTCCCACAGGGATTTCACGCGGTCATAACAGATGCGCCTGGCATGCGGTTTCTCCTGTGAACAATAGACGATTACATCTTCGTAACCGTTTGCCTTCAGATACCGCTGCGCCAGTTCATCGGCGCCATAGCAATCGCCAATAAGAAATTGCACTTTCTTTGCCATCATGTCATCCAATGCAGCCTGCATTTCCGTGGTAAGCTCGGTTAGCGCCGAACTACCAGATACGAAAACTCGCATTGGATGCTCTGCATCAAACATTTTCACTGGCAGTCTCCTGCTTCAACGCCTCGATCTGCTCGTCAATCTTGCCGATTTTGTCGTTAATCGGCTTGCTCACCTCGACAATGCTGTCTTCAAGAGCCTTGCGCTGTTCTTTCAGGGCCTTTATGACAGCATCGCGGTTCTCTTTGATGATTTCCATATCGGTCATGCCAAGGAACCTGACGGGCAACTTCACGGTGCACTTCTTGTTAAAACTGCCACGGAAATCGTACATGTGCTGACAGTAGATTGTCTCGTGACCGGCATTGTACTGCCACTGGTGGCTGGAGACCTTCGTGGTCTCACGGGCGACCCACTTGGCGGCATCCTTCGGCTCCACATCAAGTGAATTGCATTGTGCCAGGATGTCAAGGACGGCCTTGATACGGGAAGTCAATGTCTTCTTGGCGTTGAGATAGTTATCGAAAATTTCGGTTCCGAGTTCAAGATTGGTTTTGGTAGCTTTTTTGCTCATGATCAAAATGTAGCAAATGATTAGGCAATCGGCAACCGGTTGTCAAATACCACATCAATTGCTACATTTATCCCAAACATAGGAGATTTCCATGTACAACTACCTGAAAGGCGGTGAGCAGTACAGGTACGCAACCTGCCCCATCATCGTCACAATCCCGGAAGGTGACCCCCACTACGTGGACCACTGTACCGATTACAAATACATTTCCCAGACCAAGATTAACCTATCGAAGAAGCTGTACGAACTGTTCGGCATTCATCTCGACTGGCACACTTTTATGCAAAGGGTCAAAGGCCAAACATGCTGGGCCAGTTCGGAAGTACAGTTCTGGATGCCCGGTGAGGATATCAGCGCATTTGATGCCACGCATACACTTGCCTTCCGTCGTCCGTTCAGCAAATATCTGCAGAAACGCCCGAAGATCGAGCTTTTCCAAGACGAATTAGGCATCCACTGGCTAAAAATAAATGGCGACATCTAAGGAGAATACTATGCTCGCATCAATCAACACCAATCTCAGCGTATACATCGAGCCCAACGAGCTCACCTGGCAAATCATCCGCGAAAATGACAAGAAGTATTATAGTCCCAAGGAACTCGACGAGCACATTGCCAAAAAGAAGAAACATATGACCACGGTAAATGTCCGGGGAGAGAACAAGAAGCTACTGAAGATGCAGATTTGGGGGTTCATGACGGAATTCGGCGCACACATGCACATGGGCATGCCAGGCCCCTGCTTCAAGAACAACCAGGTATTCTTCGAGACCGACGAACTCTGTCCCATCTACGACGTGGCACCCAAGGTACCGGAACCGGTTACCTATTCAGTCATCAAGGGAAGTGACGTTGTCATCGAGACCGATTTCAAGGATGGCGAAACGGTTCGGGTTAACTTCGAGAACCTGGAAGAGGAAGGGCTCGACCTGCAACAGGAATTGAATAGACTAGAAGAAGGACCCCATGACGTGTTCGCCTACTGGGGAATCCCCGGCGAACCGTTGACACCATGGCATGACCAGATCGTAGACGGTGAGCAGGACTACATCATACACGAAGGAAAGAACAAGATTATCATTCACAACCAGTATGATGGGGTACTCAAATGCAAGCTCAGTTTCGCACCATACAAAAAGAAGGACTAAACTAGTCCTTCCAGAAACAATACAAGCAGCCGTGCGGGCATCTGCGTGGCTTCGTCCCGAGAATCTGTTTCTTGGCGAGGCACATGCAGTCCCCACGCTGCTTTTTGTCTGGAGCCCCATATTCCTTCTGCGTTTCCCTGTCAAATCCGAGCAGTTCCAGGTCATAATAGCTTGCACACCCGTAGTGCAGGAAGTTATAGGGGAACAGTTTCGGCTCGGCACAGCACTCTAAGCGGAAATACTGGTAGAACCGGCAGAAAATCGTGTCAATGCGCCTGAATACGGCATCGGGAGCCGTAAACGAGTCATAGAAGACCTTGTAGCCAGCCGCTGCAAGGCGTTCTTTTACGTGGGGATACAGGTCCACCACGGACACCCTGCACCTGATTTGGTTACGGCATTCCTCGACCACAGGCTTCCACAGTTCCAGTACCTTGATGATGTTGTCCTGTGTTTCCTTGGACCACAGGATAATCGGATCGAGCCGGAGGACATAGTGGGTCAACGGGAAACCTCTGGACAGCAGCTTTCTAAACTGTGCAAATTCATGGTCCGGGGTCTGGACATTGGGTTCGAGGACAGTACCGCCCTGCCCGGTGACGGTATGGTGGAAAATTACACGGTCCTGGACAATAAGGAGTTTCTCAATCATCTCGTCGTTGAGTTCCTTGGAGATGACGATGTTGGCTTCCAGTAGCTTCGTTTCCCAGTCAGGGACGAAGCACGGGTCATATGTTTCAGTTATGCCTATTTTCTTCATATTCTATCACCAGTTGTGTTCATTTTCTGCACGAAGTATGCTGCCATATTCACTATCGTTCAGCAAGCGGTAATACACTTCCCGTGCCGAAAGTATCGCCGCGCGTTCCTTGAGGAACCTTTCCTCTTCGGCATCCTTGGCTTCTTTTTCTAATTTCTTTGTACTGAACATCAGATGCTTGTCCGGGTCAAACGAGCATTCCCAAGGTCTCTTCGTATTCTTAGTGAACTCGTTAGCAAATAGGTCATTTGTTTTTTTCAGCCAGAAATCAAATGCAATTTTAAGTTCGTCGTCAGTCAAGATATGCACCGCGCCGCTGTAAATCTCGTGCTCGGTCGGCTTGTATGTTCCATCCAAATAAGACACCCGCAAAGTCATAGTATGCCGGTCAGTCAATCTGGCTGCGTGATCATCATTTACCATCTGGCGACAATACAGATGCACATTATACTTATCCGCATAATCTATGCAAAGCGGGAAATATACGTTAACGTAATCATATCCAGGCGGCTCACCAAATGGATTATGATGTTTGATGACTTTAGGACCAAATGAAAACGCTTTTCCTACGAGTTTCTTACAAAAGCTAATGGCTTCCGCGTTTTCATCCTTCCAAGCCTTTTCCTTGGCTTCGTGCTCCAGTTTTGAATCTTCCTCAAATAACTTGCTGCGTCGCTGTTCAAGTGCCTCTATCTGCTTATTGATACGCATGATTTCGGCATGGTTCTTTGACTTCATAATACCTCCTAATCAAAATTCTCCGTTACACCATCTCGGTCATGCCTACGGCGTTTCAGCTTCAAGTCAAGTGTATTTGTCAGCCAGATGTCCCACCCAGATTTTGGGAATCCATTCATTTCAGCAAATCGCACATGAATCAGGTCACCTTCAAAGTTCCAGGTGAAGTCCCAATCACGATACATCTGTCCCAATCGAGCATTCACATAATCATTGCTACACGGAACCTTCTTGTTGATGCACTGGTCGATGAAATAATACTGGTCATTTATCGACTGCAATTCCTTGTTTTTCTGTTCTGCCTTTTCCAACTGGCTTCGCATGAACTGGCAGGTTGATGAGTATTCATTAATTTTCTCACGCAGTTTGATCATTTCAGCCGTATTCTTAGTTTCAATATTGGGAATGTCCGCAACATGTTCAGCTTTCAGTTCCTTGTCAAGAATCCTGACCGACCACACCGGCTTGCTATCAGTAAAGAATACCCCATATACTTCACCTACGCTTGGCGTGGCATCCGAGGTGTTCCACACAACCATGGAACGAGTCTTTCCGTTCCACCGGTCAGCAGTTACTTCATACAGTTCAACCCCATTGAAACGCATTTATTCCTCCTGATGACAAGTAAGGACAATCTTCTTGCCCGTATTCCGGTTAGTCCAGGTAATCTCATACGCTTTATCACCCGGTTTAATCTTGCCGAGCATGTATTCAGCAACTGAACGAAGCGCCTCATCTGTTACATCGTTTTTGCACTTCCAATCGCCCGGGTTCTTGATGGTACCGGCATAAATTGCAGCCATACCGCATCCTACATGATATTCAGCCATATTACTCCTCACTTAAACCATCAGCCTGCCACAACAGAGTATCAAGTACCACAGTTCCACCGCCTATTCCGCTATCATCTTCATTGTCCGATGCGAGTAAATACAACCCACCATCCTGCTTATAGACCTGGAATATGCCGCTCCACCCTTTCGGATAATCAGCAAACATTGGTGCATCATCAGGTAACTTAGACTTACGAATAATCTGTTTAAACTTACCAATGGTAAGAGTCTTTAAGTCAATCTGCCTCTGTGTCAAGGATTTGCCATTTTTCATGTTTCGTTTTCCTTCTTGCGTTCATTCTCGATCACACGTTCCAACGCGGCAACCAGTTCATTTACGGTGGTACATTCACTGAATGTGCCGTCAGTGATGAAACAGTCGAAGTCGGTTGCCGCATCGCATTCCATCAGCATCCCGTCCACGACATCGAACATGGTGCAGTCGGCCAGGCATGTTGAGTTTTCAAGGCACTGGCGGGTGACCTGGAAGCGATCTTCCAACCAGTTAAGTACCCATTCTTTCGGGTCCGTTATGATTTCGTGCATAGTCTATCCCTTCATCCATTCATTGACTTTGTCAATCGGGAAACCAGCCCTTACCAGGTAGTCATGAAGGATATACCCATAATATGCCGAATAATTGGGCGGCCATGAAGCTATCTCTTCCTTAACCCATACGTCCATCGGCATGATTTCCATATAGTCCACATGCAAAACAGCGTGACAGTTCATCTCAACAAGAAAATGGTACAATGGCGCATAGCTCGCCGACACTCCGTCGAAAAACTCAGCGAATGACGATTCATGCATAAACTTGCGAACCTCGTCCTTCACTTCCTCGGAAACGCCTTCCCTAAATTTTACATTCATGTTATCGTCCTTCAATAATCTGTTTTACATGGGGGTCGATACAGCAATCGACTTCAAACAATGAAGCTACGTTGAGCCGGTGATACTTTTCGAGTGTCACCCCGTTATACCGGCATCCTTCCTCACCATTTCTATTTTCAGAAAACTCGTCACTATCCCACCCGAAGATACCACAGAATGAGCAGTTCTCTGAATAGTCGAATTCAAGGTATGGACAACATCTGCAGCGCATATTATTATTCTTCTTCTGGAATGAATCCTATTGGGATTGATTCAACCGGTTCCCAATACCACAGAATAAACATATTGGGCGTCACCGCCGATATAGACTGGATGTCATCCCGGTCAATGTCATTCTCATTGACAAAATCAGTCAGATGTCCCGCATCACTGAACGTTCTTCTTATCAGCACTGATAGCCTCCTTTAATTCTTTCTCAATTTTCCGCTCAATATCATCCTGCCAAGGGTCCATTATGGACATATTGTCCGGCCATATTATTTTCCAGCTTTTCCATTTAAATAGGCCAACATCCCTAACGTCCGGCGCAAGCTTGAATCCGGATACCTTGATGATATAATCAAAAACGACGGTAAAATCTGTAATTCCCTCGGCAATCTTGTCAATGGTAATCGAAGTAGGACTGAACGCCATCAGATTTCCCCCTTCAAATACTTGATTGCAAGGTCCACTATGTCCCTAGATTTACACGTAAGCGCAACAAGCTCACCTGGCTTGTACTTCTTTTCAAGGGCGCTTATAGCCTCGTTCTCTTCCTTGCAGAAGTCGTCAAGGAGTTCACGTGCCATGTCATAACGTCCCTGGACATTTTCCAATAAATCGGACAGTTTTCTGTCACCATACTTGTTGAGTAGTTTCTGGATGGCGATGATATCATTGAACTTGTCCTCGACTATTTCGATATACGCTTGCCTGTCATTTCGGTAGCTTTCCTGGAACAATTTAGACTCGGTATTGTCCTCGCGTTCTTGCGTTTCGCTCATTTCTACTCTTCCTCCAAAGTCCTCATGTCGCCCACGCTAATCTTGATAAGACGAGGAGTATTCCAATCAACGATGTCCCGATGTGCCTCGTTCCGAATGCCATTCAAGGTCGCGATACGCCAATCATACAGGACACCGGTGTCCGGATCGACAACACAGTTTTCAATCCTGGTAAAGTAATTGGCCCTTTTGAGTTCGTCCTTCACTGTCAGCAACACCAGGGTGGCATATCGGAGAGCAAAGACGTAGTCGCGGAACATTTCGCTATCCTGCTTCGTGGCGTCGGAAGCAAAACGTTTCTGCCAGTCCAGACTGACTTCGAGTGCCGCCTGGTAATACGTGGCCACCTCAGTGTCCAACTCCCCAACACTAAGTAACACATCACGGATTTCCTTCCTGACTTGACTAATGGGTCTCATCGATATCCCCCTTATACGGTTTCTTCTCGGTTACAAGCATCTTGGCCACCTGTGCAGTCGCGAGATCAGCAGTCGCCTCAGCAATGGCTTCCGCATCGTCAAACTTGCAGGCAGTTTTAAGCATGATCTGAGCCATTTCGACCGGATCCATGGTCTCATTTGCTGCCCACGGAGGAAGTTCCTCTTCCTTCTTGGGCTCTGTCACTTCATCGACAGTGATGCGGTACTTCCATATGCCTTCGTCAATAGGTTCAACAGTAGCCTTTGCATTGCTGTAAGTTTCCAGGGCAAGCTTCGCATAGCGGAATGCCCCATCGAGAGTGCTCATCCTCTTGTGGAACGGAAAACGGCTCTGCTTCTCGATATGGTCGGTCATTTCCTTGAAAGCACCAACCGTCATTTCTTGATTTGCTTGTGGATAATTCATGGTATAAATGTAGCAAAACCGGTGCCCAATGGCAACAAAACCTATAAACTGTAGACATGAATTTCCTTGAATCATTATCACAGCTTGACATCCCTCGCCCCTTCATGGAAGCAAGTGCAAAGGCGTTTACCGCCATATTCGAAGCCAAGGATACCAAGATGGAGAAGGCCATCAAGGAGGCATGCAAGATTGCGGGCGTAAAGGATGAGGGTGACCTGTCTGACGGAAACCACACTTTCAATGACCTGTACAACCAGCGCTGTGTCCTGTTCGCCGCTCTGGTAAACCTGTTCCCGAAGATTTCCTGGAAGACAAAGAAGCATGACGACGGAAAGCCATGCTTCGGTGGAAAAAACTTCCTCGTCTGCATCGAAACTCCGAAAGGACCATATTCCTATCATTACCCGATGAAGGACTGGGACCGATTCAAATGCAAGGAAATCGAGAAGGCCAAACCGTTCGATGGTCACACGGACAAGGATGTGGAAAGGCTCCTCTCGCTCATTCCGGAAAACCTGCCAAGAAGTATCCTTGGCGAAATCTGGAACCGAAGGGGCGACAAGTCCATGTCCAATTATCAAAAACCGGCCCCATTGGTGGAGTCGGTGAAATACGTGAAAGGCCACAAGAATTCCAAGGGCGAAGAGGCCCCGTGGGCCATCGTTTCCCATGAGACCGGCAAGATCCTGTCATCCCACAAGTCGGAATCCGAGGCCAAGAAGCACCTTCAGCAGATGGAATACTACAAGCACAAAGGCTAGAGCAGGTCCAGCACCTTCCCGATATTTTCCTCGGAAACACCGTTCGCTTCCATGATTTCAAGGATTTCGGTCTGCCAGGTCGTCAACAGTCTGGATTCTGACTTTATGGGCCTTGCGCGGGCCACGCAGGATGCCGTAATGTTGCCCAACGCCTTCTCAATCTTGCCATGGATATCCTTCACCGCGAGTCGGGCATGAATATCATTCAATGGCCCTTTTACGGATTGGACATAGTTCTCCAGATTGAGCTGGATGCTGTCCTTCATTTCCTCACGCATTCTTACTCCCGTACAAGACATTGTACATTTCGTATTCGGCTTCCGGATGTTCCTCGGGGAACGGCCACGTAAGCTGCTCCTTCAGCCACTGGACTTCCTGGCACTGGTTGTACATGAAGTCCACATATTTCCCACTCTTGGTTTCTGCGCGGAACACCTTCATCTTGGCATCGTTTACCCCGATATAGTAGAATTTCACCTGCTCCGGCCCATTCATGAGCCACGGGAACCTCATGAGGATATAGGACCTGATTTTGTCAAGGTCATCGTTAAAATCAGGTTTCTTGGGAAGGTCTCTGGGTGTCTTAAACACAGGCAGGTCAGGCTGTTCATTCGTCTTCACATCAGTAATCTTGAAGATACCCATCTTCATGAAGGAATCCGGCTCGCAACGCTTGCACAGGTCCCTGGCTTCATTAAGCTGCTTGTTGAATTCATCCATGACCTTTGTGAGGTTTCCGGCATCAAGCTTGGCACCCTGCGACTTCGCAGCATTGCACTGGACATCGATTTCCTTGTTTATGGCGCTGATGAACTCGCGGTATATATGGATGAGCCATACCTGGTTGTTGAACACCTCGACCAGGTGGGCAAAGTGCTTCAGCAGGGCCTTTGGGTTATCGGACATGTGCGTCATGCGGTTCATCAGGTCCGCACGCACCTTATCGTCATATTCCTTGCATCGCATGAAAAGAATTTCATCAAGCTTCTCATCGGTCATTTCATCAACGTTCATTTCATCAACTCCTGTATTGAAGCGAACCGCTCGGCAAAGTACGCAGCCAAAATTGCACCAAAGATCTCATTTTCGAATACTGAGCCCGACTGGTATCCGAAGTCGCTGACATGTGCATGATACTTATCATTGAACACGCTTTCGCAGTTATTGTACACGGCCACCTTTCGTTTCTTGTCGGGATAATACGAGATGAATACCCGGTTGACCATGTACGATTCCTCCCGGATGACATATTCCACGTATGTATGGTCACCACACAATTTGTGAATTGACAACTTCGGCAATCCAAATGATTCCAGCTTACGCATAGCCTTTTCGCAAATTGGAAGGATATCCCGATTGAACATGTCATCCATAGAAAGACCCTTGTTCAACTGCTTGGTTGTCGTCTTGGCAACCTTGTTGATTTCGTAATCAAGGATACGTTCCAGGGTGGCAAGGAAATCATCCTTCACCATGCAAGTCTTCTTAATCTTGGCCACATCGTTAATGCAGACATCAGTATGGCCATACCACTGCTTGGACGGAATCGTTTCCTTGAGTTTCAGGAAGATGTGGTTAGTCATAGTGTTCGGAGCGTGATAATGATAATATCCCCACAGCGGATGTTCAAACCCGGTTTCACCAGCCTGTTCATACATATACTGCTGGTAAATCCACTCGAACATGTCAATGCCGTTGCTAATGCACCTGTCTTTCATATACTCAGACGAATGATGGTCAATGACATCCGGGTGAATAATCGCATAGGACGCATTGGAAAACCGTTCATCGAACGAATTGCCAAGATTTGCATTCGGTTTGCTCATTTCAAAAATGAGATATCCGTTTGGAAGTTCTTTCAGGAAACTGAATTTTACCGGTATCACATGCGTAGTATATACCGTATGGCGATCTTCGGTACTGAAGAAACCACCGCCGACCTCCTTGGTCTCAATCCAATCCGTATCATAATTTTTGCTAAACGGTTCCATCACTTGCCCTCCATGTAGTCCTTCTCGCGCTGGAAGGATTCTTCCAGTTTCTTTTTCCAATAGTTCTCGCTACGTGACCAGAACAGCTTGCGGCCACTCATTGTAGCGCCGTCAATGTGGTTGGATATATACTCGGCAGCCAATAGCGCTTTCGACCGGCGTGCGTAACTGATGCGCAAGCGGCACAGGTCACGGTACGCCTCGAAATATGCCTTGGCATTAAGGCTCATTTCAATATACGGGTTGCGGATCGGTCCAGACATGACCATTGTAAGGTCTTTTTGTTCGTATGCACTTTCAGACATGGCATTCTCCTTATACACAGTATGCGGCATACGGCGAATCGTATTTCCTGAACATCTTGCCAAGATCCGGTTTCACCACGCCTAGTTCATTTGCTCGGGCATATAGGGCCATGAGTGCCGGCTCCGTATCGTCACCGAAGGCATAGGTCGGATTAGCCGTTTCAATCATCCAAAGCGCCCTTTGCACCATTTCTTTCTCATCCTTGCAGAGAACAAACTTTCCGCATTTGGCAGCAATCGAAGCTCTGGTATCCGATGTAATATCGTGGGTACCGTAGGTGATAAATTCGTTCTTGCTGGAGAGGTACACGGTCATGCAGACGAACTCGCCTGCATAATGTCTCCTGGGATCGGGGAACCTTCCGTTCACAGCAACTTCGATATCCAGTGCGAGAGCATCCTCGCTGTCGTCCAATGGCTTGCATAAGTGTGTATTCATGTTCAAAATGTAGCATTTCCTGCTAGAAATGGCAACATTGGTGTAGTTTCCAGGCATGGAACCGCAAGTCATCATATCCCTTACAAGCTGGAAGGGGCGCATATACAACGAGCTTACCGCCCCGGTCATATTCTCCTACATCACCCAGGAATCCCCGGTACCGTTCAAGGTGGTACTGGTACTGTCATCGGACGAATTCCCCGGTAAGGAAGCCGAAGTGCCGGAGGGCATATTGAAACTGGCAAAGGGATGCGAAAACTTTGAAATCCTCTGGACGGTCGCCAATACTGGTCCATACAAAAAATACTTCCCCGTGAAGGAGAAGTATCCAAGCTTACCAATCATTACCGTAGACGACGATTCTACCGCATATCCGCATTTCATGAAGACCTTGTGGAAGCTTCACACCGAACATCCGGACAGGGTAATATATGGATGTGCCGGACAGCCGTACTCCTGGATGAACAGGCACAGTATAGACGGCGTTAGGTATGGTGTCGCTTTGTATCCGCCCGGTTCCACGTATGACCTGGATGCACAGTTCGGCATCAAGTACTTTAAGTTCATGGACGACGAGTTCATGAGGCTCCTGTGCCTCCTGAACGGCACCCACCATGTGACCATAGACGCCAATTCAGTCCTTATTATCAACGGTTTCGCCCAGGACAAGGCAATCGGTCGTGTCCATGGGCGAGAGTTCCGTGAAATCGGGGACATGTGGGGGCGCCTTGGGTCAGAGCATCCCGAATTGAAGAAGATTTGGGAAGAAAAACGTAAGATTCCCAACTGAGCATGACCTAAATAGTCCATGATTCCAGTTTAAACCACGTGCCATCATCACGCGGTCTCACTGTTATTTTTAATGTAATATCATAACTGTGGCCATCCAGGATATATTCTAACTGGTCAAGTTCCTCAGCCGACTGGTTATTATCGTACACGTGATACAGCGTCACACGTACAGTGTCATCTTTGCGCTCACAGATGAATTCGATGAAGCTATCCGGACTAGCATCTTGGTTGTCCCAATGATAGCAGAGGCCTGGAATAGTAATGAAATCAGACAGAGCGAATGTGCACTCAATGTCCGTAGGTGAATTCGCACTTAGCTCCCTGACGTTGGAGTCAGTATTAACCACGTTTTTCAGTTTTTCAAGTTCCGCCGCGATACCGGTCGGCGTAATTTCTCCGTTGCAAAAACAGACATTCGCATGCTTATCGGATACGGTAATTACCTGTTCGCCGGTTGTAACAATATGAACCCCGTACCGATTCTCGAGTGTACGCAATTCATCCAAGAATGTCTTAAGATTGTTGGTCATTCTGACTCCGTGTTCCATAATGTTTCATTTTTCACCCATCCTATGACTCTTTTAAGTTTTTGAGGATATCACACAGGTCTTCCTGCAGCATGCAATGCAGCGGTTCCTCGCCCTCGATAAAGAGGATAACCATCTGGGGCACATCGTACTTGTCCGGCGGACAGTACCGCATGACTAGCGTCTCGCCCACCATGCAGTCGGTGAACCGCCGGTCACTGATGCGGCTGTGCGTAAACACGATGTCATGCTCGGGAAAGTACCGTTCGCATGCCTCGTAGAAGTCCGCCTTTGTGACCACCGGGCCGTGCATTATTTACGCCCCAGGTACATGTAAGTGTCGGAGTCTTCGGCCCATGCTGCAATGTGCTTCTTGCAGGACGGGCACTCCGTTGCCAAAATGAAGCTGGCCTTACGTTCCGGGTTGTACCATCGGGCCCTCCCGCGCATGGGGGTGCATTTGTAGACCCACATCTGGTCATAACCGGCCATGAAGGCGGCCTGGCAGTGCAAGCACTTGAACTCTACGCCGTAGCGGATCTCGTTGAACTTGACATCATCGTCCAGTTCCACGTCGTAGTCACTGGAAATGTCGAGACTCTTCCTTACATCTTGTTCCGATACCATATTACACTCCTAGATTGGAACTGTCCTGCAAAGGTCACAGTAGTCCTTCTTCCACACGAACCATGCGTGGCACATGGTGGTCGCCCAGCGCTTGCCGTTCTCGTCCCACTGCTGCCCGTTGTTCCATGTGGGCATACGCTTGGAGAAGGGGAAGCAGAATGCCGGCGGGTTGTCCAGGAGGAACTGCTTGCGCTTCTCGCCTTCCCAGAACTGGATTTTCAGGAACATGGCCAGGTAGCCCCGGTGTTCAAGATGTTCCAGACACTTCTTCACGAAGTCGAGTGCGATGGAATACGGGGGATTGGTGACGATGAGCTGGTACTTCCGTTCCGGCTTGAACGTCATGAAGTCCTGCACGATGGTCTCCGGGTACCCGCGGTCCACGATGTCTACGAATGTATTCACCGATTCCGGACGGTGGAGGGAGAAGTTGAAGTAGTCCAGCGTGGCCCTGGCGATGTTGCCGTTGCCCACGCACGGTTCCATGAAGGACCACGGGGAGAAATCAGTGAACTCATTGTCGTACATGCAGAGAGCCTTGAAAAGCTGCTCCACCGCTGCAGGGTCGGTCGCGTAGAAGTCGTTATCGACACGACCGTTTTCCGGGTTGCCCCCGGCCAGTTTTCCACCTTGCATCATATCCTCATGTGGTTAATTGTTTACCTTGTAAATGTAGCAAAAATTTCTTACACCGGCAAGAAACTTACACGCATTCCCGGCATGCACCGAATTTCAACGCCTCCGAAATCTCGAAGGCAATCGTCTGGTACTCCTCGGCTGTAATGCAATACTTGTTCAGCACGTCTCCGCTCGGTTGCTTGATGTCGCAGCGCATGTCGCGACAGCCGAATTCCTGTGCATGGGCCTTGTCGTGGTCGTACTTGCGCACGAAGTCGTTGTAATCCAACGGCTCCCCGTTGATATGGCAGTCGGGGTTCAGTTCGCAGATGTCGCCGTAATGCGGCGCAACCTTGTATTCTAGTAGCATATCGTGTCCTCTTTTCCCCAAATGTAGCATTAAGGGACACGCATGGCAACCTGGCTAATCGGGGAACACCTTGTCGAGCGCCTTGGTGAACAGGTAGTGGGCGCCTGGCCCCCAGACACCGTTGGCAATGCCTGTACCGATAATCCCCCACTTCGCCGGTTCTTGAGCCGTCAATGAACAGTATGTCATTCCCGCCATGATGGGGAGGCCCACCCAGATTATGTAGAGTACCAGGAGAATGCAGATTAAGGCGGCTACGCCAAGTCCCTTCATCAGCGTGAGATAGCATTCCGCCCATGTCTCGTCCTTGAAGAATACTGGCCTCAGGGGCACCGGGGACCACAGGACAATCGCAGCAATGACCAGGATACCGGGCACGAGGCCGACATCCGGCCATGAATGCGGCCTGACAATGTTTGCACTTGAATGATACACCGCCGCGAATTTCATTGAACTTGACATCGTCATCCAGTTCCACCTCATATTCACTGGAAATATTAAGACTCTTTCTTATATCTTGTTCCGATACCATATCACCTCGCATTTACATTTCATATCTTTGCAGATGGATTACAGATTCAGAATTCACCTGTCCATGAGGGCCGTGCCACCTAAACTTAAAAACGGTAGTTCCTTGAAGGAGATAGTAAACCAACGCATCAACCTTCTCCGGGAATGTTTTCGGGAGCGTATCATTAATCGGTTGGTCGTCAATGTAGACAGTGCAGGATGTTGACAGGATTCGTTCAACCTCGTCACGGAACACCTTGATGATATCGTCATTGTCATATTTGGTGCCAACTGCCAAAATAAAGCTGTCACGAATTAAAAATACCATTTGTTCCCTTTTATCAATGGGTGAAGTCTTGTTCAAGTGCGGTAAGATCGGACAGCAGATTGCATAAGTTCTTGGTCACCTTGCAAAGCACCTTGGCCATTTCCTTATCGGAAATTACAGTAAGGTGAGCCATGTCCATGATGTCGCACTTAGTGTCTTTCTTGTCCATACAGAACAATATGCCGTCGGAACGCAAGCTCAGTTCATTAGACACGCTGAGACGGTAATCACAAGAACGATCCAGGCGGTACTCGCCGGGAGCGAATTTCCGCAAGTTGTCGATCCTGAATATTCTGTAATGACCACCAGCCGTCTTGTCATAGGTGTGCTCGTCATGGATACCCCATCCGCCAAGAGTCACCCACTTGCCAACGAACTTGGCCGTGAGCGCATTCGTCTCCTCGGCGTCAACCGAGGCTCTGAGCTTGGCCCGCTCGTTGCGCAGGTTCTGTATCTGATGGTCAATGTCGTCAAGTTTCTGTCGTGTAGTCTTCTTCATTGCTGTACCTTTACTGCAAATGTAGCAAAGGGGACCGCCGGTGGCAACAGGGCTACTTTGAAGACTTGTCAAACACCTTATCCAACCACTTATCATATAGGTAGTGTGCGCCTGGCGCCCAAATTACATTGAAAACCAGAGTGGCGACAACTTCAAAATCTTTCGGTCCCCGATTTAGCAATGCGCTAATAGTCAAGCCAGCCAATATAGGAAGGCATACCCAGATAAGCCATCCGGCAATAAAAGCACATACTATGATACCCATAACAATGCCTTCAAATGTTTTCCGGTATGATTCCCACAATGTACAGGAACCATAGTCATCCATATGCGCAAAGCGAAGCACTATCGGTGCCCACAGCGCAATGGCTACCAGATCCCCGGCAACTACCCACCAGCTGATGTCAGTATTCTTGGTCGCAACCATATAGGCTATGAGAATAAGGCCCGGCAGCATGAGAGCAAGGGCTATCATGCCCGATTTGGTAAATGTCCATAAGGAACGTAGTGCACTTTTGTAAACTTCAAGCATTCTATACCTCTTTTTGGTAAATATAGCATATTTTTGCTATATTTGGGGCATGACTAGCAATGAAAATACTTACCAGACACTTAAAAGCCTTTGCAACAACTCCATCTGTCAACGCGACAAGGATCCTCGGTGGATTGTCAGCGAGGAATACGCACTTACCAAAAAGGACTTCAAGATTAACTGGCACACCCCCGGAGTAATGGACGGGGGAATAGATGTCGATATCAAAGTCGGCTGTGATGGAACGCTGTCCATAAAAACCATCCAGGATGGCATAGTCGAACTGGGAACGCTCGACAAATACACCATGAAACTCGAACGCTTCCGCAACCGGATGATAACGATTATAATTGATGCCAACACAAACAACCCATATAATGACGGAAGCGGCAAAATACAGGTTGTAGCCATTGACGACCCGGAGTACATCCTGTGGCAGGTACAGTATTTCAACTACATAGCCAACGAGGAACAGTTCGTTGTAGTCAAGGCCAGGTCAAAGAACGAGGCAAAGGTCATCGCATGGCACGATTCATGCTACTGTTATCGTAACGCAATCAACCCAGATACATTCAAGGTATGGGAATACAGCGGGCCGCACATCATTTCCCGTGACCCGAAGTTTAGCGATGAGGAGATGAAGAAACAGATGCTCATCTGCGAGGAATACGACAAGGAATATGGTGAATAATTGCCTAATAAAAAGGATTGCCTCAATGGCAATCCTTTTTGTTTTACTTCAGTATCAAATTTTCCAGTTTCTTGTATATCTCATATATGAATGAGCCTATGAAAGCAACTGCATGCGAGATGACAAATCCCACCCACATCGGAAGCAATAACGGGAACAATATCAACATAGGAGCAATTACCTTCCCGTACCGTTCCCTACGTTCTTCGGTGGTCGGTTCATATTCAAGCGGATCATCCCCGGCCATATATAATACGGCTACGATAAAGAATATGGAATTTATTGCGCCATATACACCCATTACAGTATGGGATACTATGGTATAATGTTCAAAGCCAAGCGCATTAAGTCCCATCAAATCCAGATACAGCAGCACGATTGCATCAATAACCATTGTACTCCACATGATGCCCGGATATTCGGCGGTCAAATCAGACAGTGTGCTATGTAATAATTTTATAAGTTTCATGTATTTACCTTATTTTTAAGATTTCCTGGGCTTCATCATATTGCGCAATTGTGAGATACCATGGCTTTGCGCGGATCGAGTTCCAGCAATACTGGGTACCGTTCTCATAGTTTCCAAAATTCTTATATGACGGTCGTGCCAGCTTTTTCACCAGCCCGTAATACAGCAAGTCTACGTCACCGGTGTACTCCTTGTACTCGTCCCAGAATGTTTTATTGATGAACTGGATAAACTCGATTGGCGTCATGTCGCCGATGTAAGTTTCCACCACCTTCTTGGATTTACCTTTGCGGTAATTGACATCGCCATGAAGGCAGCACATGGTATGCCAGTTAAATCCAATCTGCTGCCTGCCATAACATTCAAATTCATAGACACTGTTCTGGCAGAGCGCGTATATGTCCTCGTCTCTGTTCTCAGGCTCGTAGTAGAAGAAATTTGATAATTTGGGATCGCTTCCACGGTCATACGTCTGCATGAAAATGTCGGTAATCATGCATATTGGCAGTTCTTTAAGCTTCATGCTGGCAAACGGAACCACATCCAAGTTTGTTACGCCGGCACGCCAACCCCGGCGCAGATAACGCGTATCAAGTCGTCTGACATGATTCTTCCAATCTTTCCACTCGATATACGGCACAGGCTCACGAATGGCGACATTTTCCGTCGGAGCATACTCTTTGGCCGGAGTGAAATGCTGCTTGACATGACCACAGTCCCCCAATGTTCTATCGACAATCATGGAGTCAAAATCCAAGTGTCTACTCGACACCATGGCATCATAACGCATGGTAAACGTCCGGAAATTATAGTCCCGCCCAACGACAATGTAGTTACGCCAGAAGCAGTTAGTGGAACTATCACAATAGGATCTTCCAGTACCGCAAACCTGATGCATCAGCGGCTTAATCATCTCAACAAGCTTCCGTGCATCGACATAGTAGTCGCGAAGCTTTTCAATCAATGGACTGCATGGGATGCGGTCAACGTCCTTGGGCATGAGCGATTCCTTGCCGATCGGGCCAACACTGAGACCTCGGCTAATGACATATATGCCCTCGTCAGGGGAATCGTGCGTACGCTTTCCAAGTGTAGTAAACGCAGAAACATCGTGCATTACTGGCCGCACATATGGATTATATTCGTAATCCCAGTCATAATATGGACTAAAATACCGAAAATCGCCAGCTTTACTCAAAGCTATCGAATCTTCGCAAATGCAACTATGCCCACGGGACCAACTGCTATCCCGATCGTTATAATAAACGCCGAGAACGATGCAGTTGTCGCTCGGCTTACCGTAAAGGTCGAAAATACGGTCGATTTCCGTGCATAGCTGGTCATACAGCTTTTTGCTGGTTTTCTTTACTGGCTTAGTCATATTCACCATTTTGTTAATATTATTTTACATCCACTTAGTGCTTATTTTTCCTTCGTCCCTCATGTCGCTTAATATGTTCAGGACAATGATGGGAATGAAGAGGAACACGACACAATACGCCATCAGGGCGTACCCGAATATGTTTTCAGTAGTGTTGGCATATTTCCACGGTTCTTCTTCGAGAAGGACAAGAACATAAACCACTGTGCCAAGTGCAAACATGCTGAACAACGCATATACAACCGCCATCCAGCCAAAAATAAGGCCAACGATGGCAAACAGCAGTATGTAAGTGGCGAGAACTATAATTGGGATCGGTTTCACGGTCTATTCTCCATGTCTTTCTTCATTCATGGTTTGGGTACCGCCTGCTTGTTATTCTCGATGCACAGGTACGGCTTCTTCCGGTACCAGTTTTTGCCAGTAGCTATATTCGGGTTGTAATAGTTGCTTGCAATAGTCTTCCATGCCTTCTCGCATTCATCGAGGGTCGAGAACTCCCCGATTGGCAATGGCCAACCGGAAAGGTAGGAAATGAGGATGAAATATTTAATCATGGGTTATTTCAGGATATAATTGGTAACTTGCTTGATTTCACGCCCATCGGAACATGTAAACGAGCTAGACTTTCCATACGCGGTGTGAACCGTATGCAAGACACCCGAACACACCGGCTGGTCATTTCCAATCATATACAGAACACCCGCTGTATCTTTTGGCTTGGCCAGCACAGCGTATACGACCAATATGATCAATAACGCAATGATGGATATCGCCAATTCCATAGTGGAATTTTTTGTTGACATGTCGTCCTACTTGTTTAATTTTTCAACTTCTTTCCAGAAACCGTCGAGATATTCCTGATTCTCGCGCCATCTTTCTTCATCTTCTATCATATGTTGCTTATGATATTGAATGTCAGATACGGCAAGGTTAATCAGATTGGCCTTATATGCATCAAGGCCTTCCTGGCTAGCGAGAGCAGTCTTCAATGAGTCCACGTATCGCGCATGCCATGTATCTTCATCCGGCTCGGAACTTGAAATCTGCTCAAGTGCAAACTTCTTTACAGGAAGATATTTTTCGTCGCAATCCCATTCCTGGATAGCGTTCTTGACCTTGGTGAGACGTTCCAAAGCTTCGGCATTCTCGGCAGCTTCCTTCTCATGGCGAGCGGTTGCCGAATCAATTTCAGTTTCAATTTCCTTTATCCATTCATCGTCAGTTCTCGCACGAAGACGTTCAAGTTTTTCCTTGGCCTTTGCAAGTTCCTCCTTATGATAGGTTTCCTTCTCCAATGTCTTGGGTATATTTGGAGAAAGTGGCTCATCTCTATACGCGCAGAGAATGCCAAACCCGCGCAAGCAGAGCTTTACAAAATCATACGCACTAGTCATGCCATCTTTGATAATGAAACTAGTAAAGCCAGTCATTTGCATATTTATTTCCTCTTTGTTTATGTGACATATGTAGCAAAGATGCCACTACGTGGCAACTTCGTTAGTCGTCGTCATCATGGAACAGGTTGAACGGATCGAGAACGTCCTTTACGACCTTTTCCGTGTCATCGGCTACACATTTCGCGCCGCGCACGCCCGCCTTGGTGGCAGAAGATGCGACATCAGCAACGGCATCAGCCGTATCCGCAATAGTTCCAACGATTCCACTAAGAATACCCATAATCAAGTCTCCTTGTTGTTAGTTCCCGGAAGCGCCGGGAAGCGCCATGAAGCTATTTCATAAACATCATATTCGATGCAGAAATCTTCGTTCTTAGGATCATAGTCAAAACAGTCGAATTCCTCGTCATAAAGGAGTTTCACCGTCTTGACTGTCCCATCAAACATCTTGAATTCGACAGGGACTATCCACGACTTGTCCCATTCCAGTTCATGGTCAAACGGTCCGCATTCAGTGAAATCAGAATGCCATTCAGTGTCTATCATTCTATTCCTCCGTATCCAGGTGGCTGTCGACCCATTCGGTACCGCACAGGATATCAATGGCATAATACAGACCCATTTCAAACCCCTTGGCGAATGAATGACGGTCAAGGGACGGGTCCTTTGCACTCTCGCACCGGAAATCACTGCTTCCTTCGCGTAGGGTCCGGTATTTCTTAATGTGTTCCAGGAACTTCTTGATGTCTTCTTCCTCAACTACCATAATTTCTCCTAGATAAGCGGTATAATAGGAAACAGGTCATCGTCATCAATCCACACATCTATCGGAAGACAATCGCGAAGGATGGACACATCACTAATAAATTGCCACTTGTAATCATATTTTAACCTATCCCTGATTCTTACCAAGTATTCCTTGCCATGGGACATGCGAATCGGGTTCCAATAATTGGGCCTGTGGCTATCTGTTGAAATCGGCTTGCTAAACCAATGCGTAAATGGCAAATGTTCAAGTTTCTCAATCGTCGTATCCGGGCGAACTTCAATCAAATCATAAGCTCCACCATTGTCGGTAAACAGGTAATATCCACCCCCATACTGCATGCTCGGAATATGCAGAGTACAGTCTCCCCGGTGCAGCAAGTTCCACTCGTACGGGTTACCCGGTCGAGTCGGTTTCAGTAACAGTAATTCAATCTTCGGCCCTAAGCAACTCATATTTCCTCAACTAGCTTCCTTGGTCGAAATTTGGCTTAGAATTCGCTGTACCCTTTTGGCGATATGCTTTCCGTCTATGGAGATATAATGGAAATTACCATCGTTTCTAATACTTTCCTTGTATTTGTTGTCATATCTGAAAAAATCAGTCCAATATGTCAAGTGTGGCAATTTACCGTCAGCTACACAGGTACAGTCATACACGAACGCAAGTTGGTCCTTATAATAATACCCTACCCTTTCCTTGTATGATGAAATATGTTTCTGTGTAAACTCGTACTTAGATGCTTCAACAAGCGAATCAATTTCTTTCTTGGTATCGAGATATTGCTGACTTGGTGCTAAGTTACGGAATTCTGGGTCTTTTGCCTTGGCCTTAGTATATTCTTCGAGGATTCCAGGATGTACAAGGCCAAGCCAACCTACAAAGTCTTCAGCATCTTTCTGATTCATCAAGTTCTCCTGTGTTATGTACTCAATGTAGCATTGTTTCCTCCTGTTGGCAACTAGGAACATTTTTGCTACATTTGTGACATGGACCAGAAAACACCAAAACCAATAGAGCAATACGCCGTAATCGCCATATGCGAGATATGGACCATCAAGGTCAATGGAGTCGTTGAAACCAGATATCGTGACCCGTTTAAATTTGTCGATACCGTGGAGGAGGCCGAAAAGATCATCCAATATGAAAAGGATGAATCAATCCTTCACCGCAAATGCGCATATAATACAAAAACTATATAAGACTAGGCAAAAGTGTATATATTATAACACTTTTGTATATAATTTTTGCTGAAGACTGCATTCTGGATATAATCCTTAAGCAGGAACCGGTATTTCAGTCCCGATTCTTTAATTTTAGAGAAAAGTCCTTTCCAGTCCTCCACTGCAGCGAGTGTTTGCTTCCATTGCTCATCTCGGGGCTGAATATTGAATCTTGGATAGAACCATCCCTTTTCGAATTTCTTGTAAGCACGGCGTGCGATCTCTATCGAGGCGGCAATCATGTCCGGCGTATTCCCGTTCCCGTAGGCGAAGTTGCCTACGACTGACGAGTACATCGGGTTGACCTCGACGATATCATACTTGTGAAGTTCGGCAAGCATCTTTAGCTTGGTTGTAAACAGCCTGCGTTCCCACTTGTTGTTGCATAGCCGGTTTACCTTCTTGCCTTTCTTGTGATCCTTCGGCTTGATGCTTAGATCCTCAATGGCGACCGTCCTGCATTTCCACACATCCACAAGTCGGGAAATCTCGTGTGCAATCGCAATCGTCTCGTGCCTTAGCTTGTTCGTAATGTACTTGGATGCGGAATCGCTGCTTGCCTTGCCGGAGGATACCGTTAATTTGCTCAAATCGAATACACGCTTGTGAAGCACCCTGAATTCATCGTTCTTGTCGAACTCTATTACGGAAAGCCCGATATAGCTGGGATTCATGTCGATACCCAGTATTCGGTTACGCTTAAGCTTCTTGAACCTCGCATCGTATATCAGACTCTCATCGTAAGTAAGCCATACGTACTTTTCAGACAACTTAACCGATACCGTTATCTTGTTTTGCTCCGCAAGCTCCTGCACCTTCGCAAGCTCGTTTGCTATCTTCTTCCGCATCGGAAGAAATTCTATGTCAACATGCCTGCCCCGGCATGGCTTGTACAAAATCTTCTGGTTATTTAAGTCGAAATCAAATAGACGATTTCCTTGATAGTTCGCCTGACCCTGTATTCCTACAGGAAACATCCTACGATATTTGAATGTTAGCTTGTCTATAATCCCGGTAAGGTACTGGTGAAGGTTGTTCTTGCCGCCGAACAGTATTCGCGTATCCCCGTTTAATTTATGCAAGGCAGCCGCTTCCTTGATCGCACACTGGATGAACCAACGGTTCGTTGCAAATAAATTATTACAGTACGCACGGACTTCCTTCTCGTCCATCCCATCCTGATAACGGTTGTAGGCAACGTGGACTATACTACTGAACACACGCATGTCGTCCAGCACATCTATCCTGTTGCTTATTGTCAGCTTAACCGTCTTCATTTTTTCGATTTCTTAGGCAATTCTATTGCAAATATACTTCATTTTGCTATATTTGTCAATAGTTTTATATGATTTTGAGATGTCAAAAATGGACAATGGGGCAATTTGCCGAATACATGCGACAGCAGTTTGAATATGTACATTCAGTATTCAGCAGTCACAGCCTATAAGGGCAGGGTTATGAAACTATGGGAAGAATTCTAAACAAAATGTACATCTTGTCCGGTGGTGTCACCGGGGAAGACAAGCTCTCCTCCTACCGCTTCCTTACCAAGAAGATGCTCGACACCACCCCGCAATGGGGATACGTGTGCCCACTGTTCGACAAGGCGCTCGAAGTGGACAGCACCGGCCACAAGGTCGAGTACGGCAAGGATTCCTATGACGCCTACTGGCACACATGGGACAATACCCTGTTGAAGGACCTGAACTGCAAGAGGGTCGCCAAGATCAACGAGAAGTGGGAATACCTCGACATCGAGCCGTTCCACGAGGGAAGCGTCGATGACTACCTCCGCGAACAGGGATACACGCGCAAGATTGGCGACTATGGCTCCGGATGGTACGACAAGGACCATGTCCCTCCCTTCAAGCTGGCCATATTCAGCGCAATCCACCGCAAGCTCGAACTGGAATGGGACTTCAAGCGCAACCGCCACGCGGGCATCGTCCCGAACATGAAGAAGGACGAGCTCACAATCTATACCGGCGAAGCCTCGCACTACTACGATGGCGAAATCGGCCACGTCCGCGTGGATGGCATGAAGGTCGTCATTGACCTGTACGACAGGACCTACACCTTCGGGAGCGAGACCGACCAGGGCTTCATCGACTTCGTTAAGCTCTGCCAGGATTCCAATGCGGCGATGCTCGACGCCACCTCAAAGGAAAAGTACAAGAAGGACCCCGAGTTCGACGAATGGCTCGCCAGGGGCAACGCACGCCAGCTTGCACGCCGGCAGGAACAGTTCGCCGAGATTTTCAACATGTACAAGGAGAACCCATGACCAATATCCCCCTTATTGTCCATCTGGGTGACGGCTGTGTCATCGTAGGCACCCTCGTATCGTTCGAGCAGAACATTCCCGTGACTGTCTTACTCGACTGTCCCATCGTCCAGTTACCCGAGTCATCATGCCGGGTGTCCGTCCTGACCAATACCGTGGGGACCCTCAACTTCAACGCCAGACACGTAGTCAAGATAGGGACCGACAAGGACCACATGGTCGAAATCAAGGCAGCGCTGGATGTCGTGCTTTACCTGACATCCCTGCTGGACCTAGAACACAAGGCCGGAAGTTCCGTTGAACAACTCTTACAACAAATCCACTAGGAGGATTTATGAAAGACTATAAAGAACTTATGGAACTTGGCAAAGAAGAAGTAGAACGTCTTTGCGAAATCTACGACAAGGAAGTGATTTCCGTCAGTTGCCATAGAAACTGGCAAACGGGTGAAACCTATTACGATGAACCCGTTCCCGAAGGTGTAATACCTGTGTGCTATTTCTCAAATGCGACTCACTTTCTCCGTATGACACCGGTGTTTGAAAAGCTGTCTGAAACGCAGCTTGAACAACTTGGCTCATACAACAATGACAAATACAGACCATCGTTCTTGGCATACCGTGATTAGGCTGAGCGAGAGGGATAACTGGAAACCCGAGAGGAATAAATGGAAAAATTTGACGTAATACCTGAAGCCGAAGATGCGCCAGTCCGTGGCGACTTCCCGAGAATCGGAAACAGCAACTACCGGTTCAACCTGTGGTACAAGTTTCCGAAGAAGATCAAAAAGCTGAGTGACGGGAAGAGATACGACAATTACCACGGAGACCACAACTTCGTATCCGATAAACTCATCGACTACATGAGAGAATCCATGTCCGGCATCAAGCTCATCGAGGCCTTCGACGAGCACGAGGACTACTGGTCTGGAAAGGTGCTGAAATCCTACAGAGTGGAAGCCTTCATTCCCGAACGAGAATGCGGAGTCGACACAGTCTACGCTCAGGAGAACATGAAGTCTTTCAAGGAGATCGCCTTCGAGAAGTCTGGCGAATGGATCGCCAAGATGCTAGAGAGGGCAGGCGCTTCCCTTGACATCAAGAAGTGCCAAAAGCGCATCAAGAATCAGGAAGAAGAAGCCAAGGCGCTGATGGCGTCTTGTAAGGAGCTCTCTGATATCATCAATGACTGGCAGACAAAATGAAATGCAAGGATGACTTCCGCAAGGTAATCAAGGAAGTCGAGGTGGAACTCTGATGAAGGACCTAGAAAACTACGAATCCGACTGGCTTCTCTGTGTCGCCGGCATCTTCGACGGTGACAAGACGCCATCCGGCTACGAAATCTTCTGGAAGAAATACTGGGACAGGCTATGGCGAAAAGATATAGACGAATGATTGATCCGGGCTACGAGAGCCCGTTCATATCGAGGATGCCGGGGATACCCGCCTCCATGGAGGACGACCGGGAACCGACATACGAATACAAGAACCGGCTGAGCGACGATGACGACATCTGGGAATGGGAAAAGCTCGAGGACGAGGACGATGACATCTGGGTGGAATACGGTGACGGATGGCACTCGGAAGAAGCCTTCATGGACCCGGATGCAAAAGCCGACTTCCCCGATGACTACCACAAGGGATGGCGGGATGATGACGATGATGACTCCACATCCGAGTCCATATCATCGGACGATTGCAAGGAATTGTTTGGAATCTTTTTAGTAATAGTGATAATCATGATGGTCATCCTATGGTAGACCAAAGGAGTTAACTCGATGTGTGAAATTGACACAGACGGACTCGATCGCGACCAGCGCAGATACATGGCATTCATGGATGCCGTCGAAAGGCACGGGCTGGATTGGGTAAAACGGGCATGGGATTTTGAAATCTGCCCCAAGGAAATCGCCAAGAAGGCACTGGAACATGCAGGATGCAACTTCGACAAGATATGGACGCTTAATGCACGAATTGCCCACAATCCATACACTGACCGTGACATGCTGACCGTAACATGGCTGACAGTCGCCTACTACCTTGAAAAGAAGGGAGTGATTAGCCTAAGAAACGTCGCCGAAGCCAAGGAACGGGTAGAGGAATATTGCCGCAAGGAAGGCCTCTAACTATAAACTGCAAGGGTCACGAACCCTTGCAGTTTTACTATGGAAAAGACCCAGATACAGTTCTCCAACTTCATCGACAGAGTATGCGGCGAATTCGCCTGCATGGAGGCAGCAAAGCCCCTACAGGAGGGCTTCCGGTGCCTATGCGAGTCCATCCATACCGCAAGGGCCATAGAGGTGAGAAAGCAATTCAATCTCCTCATGGGACGTGTCAATGACTGGATTAAGAAGGAAAGGGAGCACCTCTCCAACGGCGGGCGCGGTGACCCGATTACCGAACCGATTTTCATCGCAGAACACGAACTGACCGATCTCGACTGGGGCGACCCGGATGATTTCGACTTTTCCGACCCGGACAACCTGGACAAGATTGCCAACTTCGACAACGGGCTCACCATCCGCATATCGCTCGTCCCCGACGAATATAACGATACCGGCGCCCAATATTCCGTCGGGATGGACCTGGTCCAGATTACCATCCCCGACCTCGCCGCAGAGTGGATGCATGAATGCAGACGCACCAAGAATGCCTACCTCAAGGACAAGGCAATGCGCATCTGGAAAATGATGCAGGAACTGAAGACCAGTGACCGGGTGACACTTGACATCCTTGACGGTGTCGAGACCCTCCTGAATACAGGTACGGCTATTGAAGCGATTACCCACGAGCTGACACACTACGTCCAGGAGAAGTGCGGCGAAATGCCTAACGCCGAGGAGGAAGTCGCCAAGTACGGAATCAAGCCCGAAGAATACGACCCGCATCTGCACCACGAGTTCCTTCCCTGGGAAATCGACGCCGATGTCCAGGGACACATCATCAGCTTCATCCGTATGAACTGGCTGCTCAGTCCGAACGAGATGGCCAAGAAGATTTACGACATGTTCATCCATTCCAAGAGGAATGAAGGAAGGATCCCCGAGGAACGCAGGAAACAGTGCTGGCAAACCGCTGCCTCACTGGCACGCGCTGTCAACCTGGCCACTGAAAGAGACGGGTATGACGGCGCCGAAGAAATCATCAAGCACCTTGATGACTACGGGGTATAGAAGCCGGATACGTACTACTTCTTGATTCGTTTAATTTCTTTGATGTATTCGAACTCGTCGCACATTTCATCAGTCGCAACGTTTAAGCAGTATAGGCCAGTCAATTCGTCATCCGCAAACACTGCATCATCCCAGATTTCAGTGACTTTTTCTCCGTGTTCTTTGCCCCATGAGATTTTGTAGTGGACTTCTTGATATGGGTCGGTATGCTCCGCGTCCTTAAACATCACCGTCCCATCGACGTACTGCCTGGAGAGTTCTTTCGCTACCCGGTATACTTTCTTTCCAATATCAGAAGCCATGTCATCAATGCTGCCATGGATTCCAAGCGCGGTTTTTGCTTCGGTGAAGAAATTATGAAGATTTTGATTTAGCATTACGGGTAGCTCCTTGGCATTGATATGTCTCATATAGAAAACATAGCAAACTGGGCACCGTCCGGCAACCCGTGGCTGTCGCAAGGAATGGCGGGTTATGCGGGGCGATAATGATACTATACAGACTACTGAGCTAATTCTATAAACTACAGATTATGCAAGATATACATAGCGAAATAATTGGTACTGATGGAAAACAATATGATGGCGAGCAAGCAATCATATCACTTACATCATGGAAAGCACGGATTACAACCGTCGGGCTAACCTTATTTAGTCTCATATCGAATTGCCCTGGGTTTCATATTGTCCTGGTTTTATCGACCGATGAGTTTCCCCAAAAAATGCTGGAGATGCCAAATGATATCATACTATTGGCAAACTCTAAGAAGATAGAACTTTTATGGGTAAAAACTAATTTCAAATCATTCAAAAAAGTTTGCTTCACTATGCATAAATATCAAACAGTCCCCATCATTAGCGCAGATGATGATTGTATATATGTATGCAACTATGCACAAGAGCTATATAATGCGCATCTGAAAAATACAAACATACCAATCAATTATCGAAAATCAAAAATTCCGTTTTGCACATGTGGTCCAGCGACTTTATACCCGCCATCACTGTTTGGTTATATACTAAGTGAATTTGAACAATACACCACATCAAGCTATCAAGATGATGGATTCTTTGCCAATATATTTCAAAAGGCAGTTATCCAGCCATTAGCGATATCAACTACATTTCCATGTTACTTTCATGATGAGGACAAACCGCTCACCGGCTCGGCTAAGGTGGCTGAATGGGTTCGCGATCAACGCTTCGCCTAAAATCATTTAATGTTGGTTGCATATTTATGCATGTTGTATGAATCAGCAATAAACAATTCCATGTAAGTTAAATTGCTATGTTTGCAAAACTCATCAATACGAGTCGCATACGAACGTTCCGTTCTATTATCCAAAATTAAGATATTCTTGAAATTATGCATTAAATACAGCATCAATGGCACTGACATCGAATCGGTATTTAATAGTAAATTACGATCGGTAACGCTATTTGTATTAGCTATGTGAGCACATCTATGTGAGCAAATGAATAATTTGTGATAATCCGTAAAACAACCTAAATATGACTTGAAATTCTTGTTAAATGCAGTCTCCGATATCCGCATCGCGGTCGTTGTATCATAAAACAAATCATTTACGATAACCACTTCATCGGAAGCTGGAATATGATAACTAAGATCATGTCCATCAGTAACATGGGTTATATATACAAATTCGGCTGGATTAAAATGTAACGATAAATCATTGGACAAGCGTGGAATAAATGTATTCCATACATAGTTTGTGGTCCAATGATGCTCATTAAACCTAAAATTACTATATGCTTCAGGTTCTTCATGAGTTAAATCAATGACGCCTGGCATTTTATTCACAAGTTTGTAGTTAGGGGAATGAATTGCATACCGAATTATTTTATTTACCATAATATCTCCTAATGGCTTTAACACATGCATCACGTCGTCTTTCGTATGGAATAGAGGTATATTGCTTACTTAGTGCAGTATCATTCTTTTTCATATCGATGAATAACGTTGATATTTCCGGAACAACCATCGGGGAAATGTTTTCATGCGCCAGAACATCTGTTATCCATAAGTCGCTTGAACATATTACATCCATGTCTGCCGATGTTAAACTATACAGTAAATCATCCATGAACCACTTTGTGCTGTAAATCATGGCATAGCCATGAACATGTCTTCCCCAAGTTCCTGGCGTAAAATAATTTCTAGGATACGCTTCAAGTAATGATAACATAAATTCAGCATAATTGGGTAGATATAACATATCATCATCGCCAGCAAGTATGGCATAATCATTGTGTTTATATCGCTGAATTGTAGGAATAACTTTTTTGAATGCCTTGGTGTTTTTTCCGGATATCCAATTTATTTCAAAAAACGGAAAATATGCTTTCGATAATAGGCGGATATCGGCGGGAAGCGCATCCATCGAAGAAAATTCGGCAGCCGATAAATTTAGAATTATCTTTTTTGGCTTAATAGTCTGTGTTAATAAGCTGAAAATGGATGGTCCAGCATCTTTGACACGTCCTTTCCATGAAGTCATTGATACAATATAATCTTTCATACGGCCACACCCCGTTACATTCCCATTATTGCCGTTTCATCCATTTCTTCCACACCTAAGTAATTATGTACCGACGGTTCACTCACTATGCGGCATGGCGCCCCTATCCACCTAATCATTCGTGCCTGTTCTTGTAATGATGTCTCATTGTAGTAATGCAGATTCAGTAAAATCTTGCTACGAAGGATCCACCGGTCAAGCTCGTTGCTATCCCAGCAGTTGGTAAGAATCTTGACATTGTGCCTTTTGCTCAATTCGTCCAATATTTTCTTCCGGTGGTCGTTCATGGACCCATAGAACAATATGTCGATATCCTTCTTGGCTTCCTTAGGCCACACCTTATACGGTTTGAGCACATGGAGCTTCACATCAGGGCGAATCAGCTTCAATACCCTGATATTCTCCTCATCATAGTCCCACACTTCATCGGCTTGCGTAAGCCATGCGAAGTACCCAACGTGCATGAAATTGCGCTGCTTGGCGAGCAACGGTTCCTGGTTGAACACGATTACCTTACCATCTTTTCTCTTATATTCGCCAAGGGCATGAGCATGTGATAAATCATGGGCTCCACATATGATGACATCGTTTGACCGGTCATCACGGAATTCATGCTTCAAAGAATCTATGGTATCGTTAAATGCGGGATGTGATTGTACAAACTGCATGGCTATGCCCACCCAAAGCGTTTTTCTTGTGTGCCGGTCATATACAAAAACTACCGGGATTTGTTTCCCGGTAGTTTATAATATTATAGGACTAGGAACGACTAGTAATCGCTGTCCCAGCGGTTCGACCGGTTTTCCATCCTGCGGTCTGAATATTCATTGTAGTCCTGCAATTCCGGATCATCCGGATTTGCACGCCGCCTATAATAGAAATCATCGGCATCCGGATCCACATAAGCTTCAGAATCCTCATACATATAGGTAGTATATTCATACACCGTTTGATCGATACCATCCGGTCCCTCAACATCACGATTGACTAGTCTACAGCCGAGATTGGTCATAACGGCATCAATCATTTTACTGTCTACATTATCCGGCCCAGTTTCATTAGATGAAAGCACCCGGGTAAAGGTGAAGCAGTCTCCCATTCGATTAGTAGTATCACCGTATCTGTTACGGGCGTAATCTTCGCCAAACGAAACCTTCCAACCCATGTGGTCAGCAAGTTTTTCAACCTTATCGACTATTTCTTGCGGAATTTTAGGGCGGTTAAAGGAAACACCTTGGGTTGTACGATCCCAGCGAGCCTTTCGATTAGCCTTACGGTCAGCTGGGTTCATATTCCATTCCGGGTCATTATCTAGCGATTCGCCAGCATGTTGAACCCGCAACTTGGCCTGGTATACGAACACGCCGTTATTCTTAGTATCCTTGGCGGCAATAAATTCCTTAGGAGACGAATAAATAACAACCCACCCCTTGTCGGAAGAATGATATCCCTTCTGCTCGCGCATAGCCCTAGTGGCTTCTGCAGCACTCATGCAACGGTAATAGTCATAATCATTACTTACCAAACGAATATTCTTTTTATCAACAACATCCTTGGTAATTTCCGAAATAGGCATATTCTTGATAGTGCAGTTGCCTTCAACCAACGTATAGTAGTTGCTTTCCGCACGAGGCAACTCGCCAGTACGGTAAGCAAATGCTTCACAAAGGGCAGCAAAACCCTGCTGGAGTGGACGGAGGGCATCCCGGCACCCGAACTGGTTACATACGGATTCGAGGAATGCGTTGAATTTTACTTGTTTGCTAGACATCAGGTGTCTCCCATAATTACTTTCAAAGCAGTTTATAGTATTTTCATTTTCCGGAATCGTCGCGCCCAGCTTATCATTGAGTTCCCTGTATCTCGCCTTAATTTCCTCAACCGCTTCCGGGGGCATATATTCCGCATACAGTCGATCATGCTTCTTGGCACCGATCTCGATGAATTCCTTGACCAGAGAATCATATTCATCCGATGGAATGGAGGATACTTCCACCGCAGGCTCGCCAAAATTCGGCTTGCTCTCCTTGATTATCTTGACCAGGTTGCCAATGGTGTCATTGAGGGCACTGCGGGCAATCAAGGCCTCCTTCATCTGCTCATAAGGAATTTCTTCATAATTTCCGCCTGACCTGGTAAACATTTCCGTAATCGACTTGGTCAAATTGCCCCGTTTTGGCATTATCTCCTGCAATTTAGCCATTGCATCCTGGGACTTCCTGGCAGAAACCTGCGCATTCATCATAGCGTTCCGCAGGTCTTCCTTGTGGGCTCGGTATTCAGCTTCGGTCTTGCCTTCCATGATGTACGAAATTGGCATCATCTCTTCAAGCTGCTGTTTCTGCTGGGCACCGATGTACTCCCGGTACGTGGTCAAAATCTGGGGCTGCAGGTACTTGGTCGGCGGGAACGGGGCATCTGCCGTAATCACCTTGGCAGCACCCAGGCTGCCCAGATTCGGGTCGTAAGCGTAAGCGACATATCTCACGTAGCCGTTGGCCTTCATTTCATATCCAAGAACCGCAATCTTGCACCGCTGCGGATTCCTCACCACCGACCGTATGATATCCTTGGCGCATTCATGGTCCCGCCGGCACCGGTCGCCACGGCTGCTGTAACGAGAACGGAAATTCAGTGCATGGTCACTGAGATTGCGGGAGTTCAGTCCGTTAAATATCATTTTCGCAACCAGCGGGATGTACTTCTTCTCAAGTGTGTCAATCATCGTCGATTTCCTATTTAGTGGCCATATAAAAACTGCCGGCGGTAATCACCGGTAGTTTATAATTCAAGCGACCGCAGCCGCGCTTAAACGTCTTTATGCTTCTTCCTTTGGCGCCTCTGCGCCCTGTTGCCCTTCCCGCCCCGCCAACCTTCAATCAATAGATCGCGAGCCTCCGATACTGAAATATGCCGCTGGATGGTCAGGGCCATTACAAGGTCAAACGGGATACGGGAACCGTCCGGGTATGTGTATGGGGTATCATCCCGGAACAAAGACGGAAACTGTCGTGGAAACAAAGTCATGTCAACCCTCCTTAAATCATCCTTCCCCATTGGGGTGTATTCATCCATTCATCGCCAGTCGGCAAGTCGCCGATGAAGTCCTTAGCCTTGCCGAAGTTGATGATGTGCATAGAATCAGTAGCCTCCGTGAAGATGATGGCGCTCATTTCAGAACCGCTTAATGAATACTGGTTCAATGTGACCCTGGTATTCGTAGGATTCAGCAAATATTCCCCTGGAGAGTCGGACATAACCGTAAGGATTCCAGTTGGCGGAATCAGCAACAGCGATATGAGGTCCGGAGTCATGATAATCCAGTGCGGAGGGCATTCCGAGACATATGTGAGAATGTAGTTCACAAGGTCAGCGACCTTATCCTTGATATCATGGTATTTCTTGTCCGGATTGAGCTTAAAGGTTTCAATCGAATTCACCTGCATGTTGTTTCTCCTATGCTAAATGGTCCATTTCAGACCGTTCTGTTTTCAGTATCTGTTCACGCTTATACCGGTCGAGCGCATGGTGGTAATCCTTCTTGTTCAGGATGTACCCGTACGACCGCTTGCCGGTCTTGGCAAAATATAGAAATCCCCACCAGAAATGCTGCGCCATTCTAATCCACCACAGGCATCCCCAGATATTCTTCCCGGTACCGCTTTTCATCGAGCTTGGATATCTTCAGGCGCTCATATTCCGGGTAGGAAATCACATGGAGTTGTTCCTTCTGTTTCTGCTCTTCAAGGACCCGTTTCCATTTCTCTACCGTTTCAGGTATTTTCATCATTCTTCTCCATTGATACATTCAGTTTCACATTGTGGATCGTTATCGGCTCCCGTTTCGGGTGTAGCTTCACCTCCACCTCACAGTGGCCCGGTGTACGCTCGACCTTAACGATTTCCACGGTAGCATCTATGCACTCCGGATGCACTGCAAGGAATTCCATTCGGGCATTACGCACATGTTCTTCAATGGCATCCATTATAGCAGTATCCGGTACATTATCCAACAACATCTTTTACCTCTGGTCTAAGCTCCGGGCGAAGTTTATCGCCGAATCCTTAGCCACCGGTTGCCCGTTATGGAGGTATCGCAATGCCTTCCTTAGTGGATAATGGGCGGACTCTGGCCTTTTCTTCGGTAACTTTCTTCCATTCTTCCCGGCAGGCCTTATCAACCAATTCATTAAGCCGCTTTTTGTATGCGGCCCACTTGGGTTCAAGCATCTTATTGTCCCGAATGACGCTGTAATACATGTCCGCAAAAGTAGGCTCGGCAAACAACGGGGGCATCAGGCGCTTGCTCAAAGGAAGGTCATGTTCTTCAATACGCATAGCAACAAGACCGGCCTTCCAGTCATCGTACGCCTTGGAAGATTGTTTTACCTTCTCCCACCGGTCCCTGGCAATCACATCCAAGTGAGCGGCAAACTTGGCGGAGTCGCATATATCTTCCAGCTTCCAGTCACTCACTTCCTTGGCAATGTAACTGGCCGGAATCGGATCCTTTTCATGCGCATCCAGCCATTCCGCCTCGGCCTCGTAGTCATATGCGGAACGGAAATGGCCTATGCAGAACTTGAATCCACCCGGATATTTCTTGTAAAGGGCGTAGCAAATGTCGCCCGCCCGCAGGACGTTATCATCAAACTTCTCTACAAATATCTTGCTCATGTATTCCTCCTATATATTCGCAATGTGCTGAATAAGGTCATACTTCATGGCTCTCAGCAGTATATTGAACACATCGTCCTTCTCGAATCTACCAAACGGGTCCATGGACAAATCCTCGCTCGTATGACAATATGATTCCATCTTTTCCGGCATTATCTTCTGGACAATAGCTTTCAACTTCTCAGCACGTTCTTGCGTTGTCTCAGCATGATTCGAAATCGTATCGCTTACGTTCATCAGTTCGCATATCAACGCATTCTGCTTATCGTTCAGCATCGTTACATGCGTTGTCGCTTCTAGCAATGTTTGCCGCAGAGTCCCGGGCCCATTCGTGCTACACACAGCTTCCAGTGCTTCAAGACTAATCTTGAAAGGAATTCCGTTCCTATAATAGGTAACAACGTATGACATGTCATTGTTATTGAGCGCAATAGACAACTTTCCGCCTATCTCATCAACAACCGACTTAAGTTCTGCAAGGAAATCGTTTTCGTTGAATTCCGTTTTCTGTGTCATCCTTCGAATCCTGTCTCGTTAATTTGGATAATGGTATCTATCTGCCCAATGAACATCCTGTCTTCATCCGTGAAATTCCACCAGCCGCGACCGGTCATATGTTTTCTATTTGCGGTCATCTTTGTCTTTGCTGCCCCGAGAGTGGCAAAGTGGGTAGCCTGGGAAATATCGGTTTCCCAACAGCCGTGGCCCTTTCCTCCCCAGTAATGTATTTCCGGGTCGTTGCGGCCAGGGGCAGGAATCCAGCAGAGCACCCATGTTTTCAATGGAACTTCAATCATCTGTCCCTCCATACGACGGTAACCGATTTTGGTACCGAACAGTCCCTCCACCTGGTTTCCAAAAGCCGAATGGCCTCATCCATGTTGCCAAACGATTCGGGCGTCCAACTCTCGTAATACGTTGTCCATACATAGTGCCACCACAGGAACCACACCTGGGGGTAAAAGGTGCCGGTTTCCCGCTTGATGACCCGCTTGGGCAGTTTTCTCATTAGTCTATTCCACATGATTACCTCATTAGCATGCCGATGCTATCGCACGGCCCCATTTCAATCCATTCAACTCGCCGTTTGCCATGCCGGGTCACTATCCTGGCCTTGTACTTGACCGCATAGCAATGGGAATACCCGAATTCCGGGTGGTTTTCGCTCCTGTACTCAATCCTGTACATCAGAACCCCGTTGTTGCCGTAACTGACCAGCATCTAGGAATATACTCGAATGCCCCTAGTTCAATGAGGACATGCTGAGTCTTGTCACTCTGATTGATAATGACAATATTCTGACGCTCTTCGTGCACAGTGTATTCCTGCTCACCGAAACTTAGCTCGTATGCAGCCGGAACCTCACCCTGTTCGATATCCCAGTCGGATGCCCACAGTATCTTCGTGTTCCCCCTGGCACGGACATTGGCATAAATATCATCACCATTATGGAAATGGTTTCTGATTATCTGCACCTTATTCGGTTCAACATCAAATGAAAAGCTATTTATCGGGCCAAGCCTATACATAAATCCTACTTCCGATAAAGGTCGGCAATGTTTTGAACGAGGGTATAATCAATGATAATCTTGCCATTGTGGAAGGTTGCCGTTGCAAGATAGTAAGTCTTCACAGTCTTCGGCGCCTCCTTCATTGCAGCAAGGGTAAGTTCCCCCTTGAGCTTCTGATACAGAAGGGTGGATGTCCCCGACAGGATAGACGGTTCTCCATTTTCAATTCGGTCCAGTGTACTGATGAGACTGGTATCGACAATAAACGAATTGTTGTTTATGCACACTACTTCCGTATAGGGGTTATAGTGCTTATAGTCCCAATACGTCATGAACAGTGCCGCGCCTATTATCAATACGACGATTGCAATTGGAATGATCGCGCATAAAGACATATAACATTTTCCTCCGCTTATTCCAAAACTAGCATTTTGTTGCCACTATTGCAACGGTTTGCTACATTTTATGCATGGAAAATGCATCTACACCGCCACTATTCAATATCGACCGCCAGGAAATGGAAACGCTCCTTGATAAATTTAAGGAACGAAAGAAAACTGACCGTGATGAAAAGATCAAGTCGTGTATTAGCCGTCTTGAAAAGGCCGAACAAGCTATTGCGGCAACCCAGGAAAGCTTGCGTACGCTATTCGCACTTCATACGCAACTGGATTTAGCTGATCGCATTTCATTCAACAACCCGACATCGCTATATTTCACCTCCCGTAACGGAGAGCAGTGCGTACAGAACCGAATGCAGCAGCCAAATTTAATCATTACGGAGAATTGCAAGCTAGGTGCAATGTGTGTCGTCGAAGGACATGCGGATACAGGCAAGCATGCCATATTCTTCGACTCGCACACCCTTCGCCAAGAAATTGAGAAAAACGGGATTTACGGTAATGAGATGCTAATTATGCCTTTGCGCTTATCTTGCGAAAATTACAAATATGTTCTTGGCAACGGCCTCAAATATGGAGGACTTATCGATCTACTCGAAATCATGGTTAACGAACTCCCGATCTACACGAAAGCATTTGTTGATTATATCAAAGACAAAGGAAAATAATGGAAAGACCGGACGTAAAATACATCATCGTGAATGACTACAGGGACCAGGCCGTACAGAACTGGACCTTTGCCGACAGGAAGCGCATTGTCTATTGCAACAGTGCCGAATAGGCAATGAAGTTCGCTGGCAAGGCTGGCGCCAAGCGCACCATGGACTACCTGAAGAAGAACTTCCCCGGCCAGGACCTCAGTATCGTAGAAGCAACATTCTACAACGACGTTACGTTCAAGGAGGCCAAATGCTAGCATTTTTCACATTTGTGGGAAAGATTTGAAAGGAGAACTCAAATGAACCTGAAAGAACTCTCAAAGGAAATCTCCTACGCGCTGCGCCATGCACCGTGGGAATACGAACTGGAACTGGATGAGGAAGGCTTCGTCCCCATCGAACAGCTCCTCCATGCCCTCAATGAGAACAAGGATTATGACCGCCCGGTCACCAAGGAAGACCTGGAAGAAATCATCCGCACTTCCGACAAGAAGCGTCATGAAATCGTAGGGGACCGCATCCGCGCCCTCTATGGCCACAGCGTCCCCCAGACCATCAAGAAGGAAGCCGGGACCCCTCCTGACATCCTGTACCACGGCACCAACGAGTTCTGCGTGGAGGCAATCGCCAAGGACGGCATCCTGCCCATGGCCCGCCAGTATGTCCATATGTCCACCGATACCCAGATGGCGGAAACGGTGGCCAAGAGGCGCAAGGGGCGCACGCTCATCATGCGGATTAACGCCAAGCAGGCAATGGCCGACGGCATCGAGTTCTTCGTGGGCAACGACAGGGTGTGGCTGGCAAAGCGCATCCCGCCCCAGTACATTTCGGTCCTCATGTTCTACAAAGCCAACAACCCCGCCAAAGGTGTTCCGGTACCCTTAGCCGAATTCATGAAACAAGTGAACTACTGCAAGGAACAAACCCATGATAATAGTGTTTAGGACGAATGTCGGCACTGCCGCCTATGACAGCGACACTATAATGAAGATTGAATATAACAGGGCAACTGTCGTAGCAAGCATTACCTATGCGGCACACAATAAACTAGAACCCAATGTTCTAACCGCCCAACACTATCTCAAATCCGCCAAGGAATTTGACGAGATTCTCAACCAGTGGAAGAAATCGAAGGAGACGCCCAAATGATGCAGAATATACTTGACTCGGTGGAAAGCTTGGTCATGTTCAAGGCGAAACCCACCCCGGAACAGCAGGTCAAGGAACTCGACGAGCAGATCGAGGACCTGAAAAAGAAGCGTCAGCTCGTTATTGACGGGGTGGACAAGAAGTACGTGAACGAGATGCTCTCCCGCATCATGAACCAATGGGTCATTGTGGGCGGATGGAACGATGATGACGAGTGTCCGTTCCACGGGCAGCATTACACCATCTACAAGGTCGTGAAGGCCTTGCAGTGGGAAGGCGGGAACAGCTTCCGTATCATCGCGAAGCACATGATGTACCTGTCCGCCGAAGGATACCTGAACGGTGGCATCTATGAGGTGGATATCAACCGCCGGGTCAAGGACATCGGGAACCTTGCCGTCATTTCCGCGGAAAAAGCAGCAAGCATTATCAAGAATGCTCGCAAGACAGTGAACAAGCGCCTTGACAGGGCATTGAATGAAGCACAGGGGAATATCTAATGAAGCCGTACAATGAACGTGTTGTGGAAATGAATCATGACCAGGATGGGAATCCATGCACTAGCGCGGCACGTATCCAACGCTGGATTAACGAGCGCTTGGACTACAAGGACTACACCAATACACTGTTCTCGGTCCTCGTGCTCGATCCATCCTATGAGAAACAGGTGATAGAACTCATCGAACGCAACTATCCGCACTATACCTACTGCGATACCAAGCTCGGATGCTGGTGTCTCAACGACGACTGGTACGAGTTCTACGCGGACGCAATTACGGAATGGGACGGGGTCTACCCGGTCAACTGGAACATCGCCGACGTGGTGTTCCTCGAAGAACTGTACCTCAGGCGCAAGATATACATCGATGCCGCTTGGGTCACCGAGAACGGCCTGAAACCTGTCCACTAAGGAGATCCTATGAGCAAGGTTACTCGTGAGCAAATTACGCAAGCTGCACACAAAGCTTGTCAGGTAAAGCCGAAATACGGGGGTATTTACTCCGTACTATTTACGAATACATTTGATGAGATTCAGGAAGACTTGGAAGCTGCTGTAGAGGTAAACAAGTCTCTCCCGGACTGTATCACTTCTGTCAGCTGCAGAGCGACCGGCGAAGTGAATGGTATTTTCAAATTCAGTGGCAACTTTACGACGAAAGGTGGGAAGGAAGTCTATGTGTCAATCAAGGTAGACAGAAGTTCCGCCGAATTCGATATTCATCCGGACTACTGGTCTGAATTCCTCCGGTTATGTGCCGAGCGATTCAAGGATCCTCCACCGGAACCAGCCGAAACATATGAAGACATAGTGCGGCGCGAAGGATAGCCCGCCATCCAACAAAAACAAAAAAGGGCTCCGAAAGGAGCCCTTTTCCGTGTTTTGCAAAGGATTTCTATCCAATACGCATCATTCCCCAGTTGACCCTTGAATTCCGTATCATGAAATCATATCCCTTGGGACCAATTCTTTCCACCAAATCGGTGTGACCCCATACCCTGGTCCAAAACAGCTTTCCGTCGGGTGACTGATTCACCAGGACTACCCTGACAGTATCGTCACACAATTCATACGGTTTTGTCTCGGTGAACAACAGCACAAACAGGTTACGCCCCGGTTCCCCGGATTTAATGGAGTACCCTGGCATGTAAACCACATTCACGCATGACCCTGGAAATGTATACGGGAGTTTACTTAATATCGTATGCGGACCCGGACAGTATTCCACTAGGTTGTCCTTTTCCACCCTGACGGTAATTCCTTCATATGGATTATACGGAAGTCCAAGCAGCTTCTTTAAGGCCGCAAACATATAGGCTTCCCTCCGTCATCGTCACCCTTATCTCCGAGTGCAGTCGTTCCATCCCACACAGCCTTGCCGTTTAACGGGGTATCGCCGATTGCGGTATCAAGCGACTGGCATCCATACGTCGTAACCACGGGGAACTTGTATGGATTCGGTACGCTCGGGACATACGGTTGTAAAGGGTCCCTGGGCCGCAACGGCTGGTTAGGCTGTTCAGGAATCCGCTTCAGGAGATCCTTCCAGTCGTCAGGATAAGGCACCTTCTCGTCATTGGGGTCAATAAGGCCCTCCTTCACCATCTGCTTCAGTTCTTCTACGGTCAATTCAAGGTCAAAGCCATTCCATTTGAGCTTCATAATCACCTCCTACCCAAAATTACTTCCATCTGGGGTCATAAGGCATTCCGCATAGCCTCATGGTATCGTTCCAGGTCTTAAGCCACCACTCTCGGAACGTCAGCCGGTCATCAAATGCCCATAGGACAAGAATAGCCGGTATTCCAAATGCGATGAACAGCATTACAACCATCGGGAAATACAGTACATACTCAATCGCATAGAATATTGCCCTGATGATGCCCCTCAATATTTGTGCAATAGTACCCATTACCCGTAGCTCCCGTAGAGCTTCATGACCTTCTCGCCATCAAACAGGACCGTTCCAATGTTCTCGGTGATATAATCATAGCCCTTGATGATGTTTTCACGATCGTTGCCAAGTGTTCCAAGAAGGCGATCCTTGTTGGCACGCAGAAATTCTTCGCATTTCTCTTTAGCACCGTCCGTCGTCATATCCTTGATGATATGATAAACCCGGTTATACCGGTCTTCCTTTTCCAAGATCGTGTCAATCATTTCAGTCAAAGTCAATGAAGGACCCAATTTATACCCCTTTGAACAAAACATGTAGTCATCATAGATGATTGCGGGTATAATCCTAGCAACCTTGTTTGTCAGCATGATTGCAGAAAACTTGATTCTATCAAGATAATACATATCATTGAAAGACACTTCAACAACCTTGCCATCCTTGCCAACCAGATTCTTCGCAAATCCGCCATTTTCAGGCAAAACAATGCGAGTACACAAGTTCAATGACAATCCATACAGGATCATTGGATTTTGTAACTTCGTCGTCTTGTCGCCAAAATTAACTTCCGTGCCCGGTTCAAGGAATGCCCACTTTCCCACAACGTCATCAGCTATCGACTGCAGTCTCTTGCAGAATGGGACAAACTGTTTAGCAAGCTCAATCGAATCCGATTCATCGTCTATTTTCTTCTGTATTCGCTCAAGATTATTACTCGCCTTGTCATACCATTCCGCATGGCTGGAATCATTCAGGTATTCGGTGTATTCAGTTTCGTTAGGGGGGTTAAATTTCTGCATTAGATACCCAATATGTTGCAAAGTTTCTTGATTGTGTCAATGTTGTCGCCCATCAGGATATGGTCTACGTCCTTGACGTACGATTCACGGTTCTCTTTCAGCATTTCTCTGAATTCTTCCACGCTCATCTTCCACCAGTCGTGTTCAGCGCCAATCTCTTTAAGCAGCGCATTGATAAAATTTTCCAACGCACATAAATCGCCGGCCTCAAACGAAGTCTTCGTATATACATCCGGTTTGGAGTCATAATCCGGCGCAAACCGGAACATGTATACAGAAACCTTGGTGCTCTTGAACCACTGTTTCGGAGTAAGCACCGTTTTTCCCTGCACATCCAGGATATCGAATTCTTCATCTTCGGTGCCTGTTGTCATCTTAAGCACCCGGAAGACGGTCGGGTGATTCCCGAGGCCGCTCTTCGTCGCATACCACTTTCCGAATAGGTGCTTACAGCCTTTCTTGGCAAGCTCAACAACCTTGTTGTAATGACAATACTCCAATGAACAGCGACGATATTTCTCCTCTTCATCTTTGGCTTTCTCTTCAGCCTCTTTAAATTTCTTTTCATATGCCTCCAATTGGTCTGGAGACATAGCGCAGAACTTCTTGAACAAGTCCGCCTTGTGTTTCATTTCTTCATCTGTCATAAGTTAGGTTTCACTCCTCTAAATGTAAGTTCATTCCATCGCGTTGTTAGCAAATCCCCATAGCATTTTTCCATACCCGCGTACATACCTATGCTAAAAGCGTCGTTCACCTCAACCAGGGCAGTCTCACCGGTGTCAAGCACGCCAACATCCAAGCAATATGCCCAAGGCGCCATTACATAATCATGAACCATCTTCTCCACTTCCGCAGTGTCCACTGTAATACTTTTGTCGCCATCATACCAGAAATATCCCTGGATTTTCCCATGTATTACCGGTACGCGATATTCGGAAACCCAGCGAACCTGTTCGGAGCAGTACAGTTCAACATTGCCGCCGATGTTGCACAGGGGGGACAGGTCGTCGGCTGTACTGATAACACGGCCAGTAAACCGTTTCACCTTGCGCATGGGCTTGATGAACACCGGCACAATTTCGCCGTCGGCTTCAATCCTCCGGCGGAAATACTTCATGTTGCCGGACCATACGTTGCGGTGCAGGTATTTGACCAATTCTTCCGGGTAGTCGTCGTTTCGGTAGTTATCCACCCCGAGCTGTCTAAGCGCAGGGAGTGTAACCTGCAGGCCACCGGCCAAGAAGTCGCCCGGCAGCAGAATGATGCGCCGTTGCAGGATCTCCTTCGCGTGGAACGGTACGTAGTTACCCTCACCGAAATACTCGGCCAGTGCAGCCTCTTCCGGGGCGAATGTCGAATTGTCTTTCAGTTGCAGGTAGTTCATAATCAAAATGTCCTCTGGATAATCAACACGATACCCATAATTATGAGCAGGCTAATCATTGCAATGTTCAAATTACGGCTAAGCCGTTCAAACCGGCGTCTTGCATTTTCCTCATTGCGACGTTCCTCGGCAGTGATGCATCCGCGCACATACGCCGGATTCTTGATCGCTTCCTCCGGCGGAATGTAATGGGAAGTCTCGATTTCCCAGTAGTTGCCGTCCTTGTCGTGATATTCGCGCATGATTGTCATAATTTCCTCAGAAGTTAAAGGTTTCACCCAGCAAGTGCTGTTTCACATCGTCCTCACCATCCATCTCGGCAATAAGCGGAAGCAAATTGTCATAGTGGGGACCCTTATAATTCAATGCCTCCGGGGAATCCATCCATAGGGGGAACGTATCGGTGTAATCCCGCCTAGTCAAAGAGTAATTACAGTCAAGCTGGTATGCCTTTCCGGTTATCCTGATATCGACGGGTCCATACCACGAAACGTCTTCGACAGCAACATACTCATCCAGTTTCCACGCATTGTCAAACCGTTCCATATGCAAAATCTTGGAAACCAGCAAATCTTTGAGAGAATCCACCAGTCGATGCCGGATATCGTCTTCCTTCGAGGCCAAGAAGTCCCGTCTTTCGTTCAATTCAGCAATTCTATCTCGGACCCCCGTGATAAGGTCATCGGGGAGTCTTGAAGTCACATTCTCGTCCCGCTTGACATCGTACATAAGCTTCTTTATCATCATGTACTTGCCAATCAAGCTGCGGATTGCGCGAAGTTCAGAGAATGTATCGACGGTTTTCAGAAGGTCTTCTGGATATTCAATCTTTTTCATGCAATAAATATAGCAAAAGAGCGCATTTTTTGCTACTTTTCAAATAAAAGGAATGTAAAATGGAAGAAGTAACCCAAATTTCAGCAGTCCCAGTCAGTGGAATCTGGTGTGCATTCAAGTTGGCCCCCATGTCCCCGTTCTTTCCCATGTTCAACATCTCGGAGGCGAGGCACGGACAGAATCCGGTGACCATCCTGTCCACCGAGAAAGGGAAATTCAGCCAAAAAGGCGAAGTTTGCCGTAGAATAGGCCCTCTTGATACAATCGATTCATGCAAACTTGAAGTAGACATTCCATACACCTACCGGATCAAGTTCAAACTTGAAGACGGCACACTCCAGACAGTCTACACCAACGACGACGAGGCCGAATACCTTCTCCGACTCATGTCCTCCGTGGAAAATATCGAGAAGTATCGCTCGATGTGTCTTAATGGGCAGTGGGACCTGGCAATCCAAGAACTCATGATTGACCACAAGGTGGACAATTCCTATGTCTCTTCAGCAGACAAGGCCAGCCTTGATAAGCTGGCCAAGTCAGTCGGGATTACACTAGGACCCTAGCCGTTATAATTTTCAATCAGGCTTTTTAGTTTCAGAACCATTTCATCAATGGTTTTGAAGTTGTAGTCACAATATGAGAACAGGCCACCGCATAGAAGAATATTGAAATACCCATCTTTATAGTCGTCAAACATGGGACGCATCTTGCTTATCCACGCAGAAACATTCGGACATTGTTTTGTGGAAACATTAAACCCATAGTCGTCTCGGATACGGTCATCTTTATCGCATTGCTTGAAATTTAATACAGTAAAATTCTTTTCCAGCATGTCCTTGATTTTTCCAAGCTCTTCAGGCGTAAATTCCACCTGCCGACACACCAGTTTAAAAGGTTCCTGTAGGACAAGGTACGCATCCAAATGTTCATCTGGAACCGAATTTATTTGAGCGATTACTTCATCAAGCCGTTCAGAATCAAACTCATCCGGCTTATTCTTTACAAGATCTTTCAGTTCATCGATGGCACGTTCGCGAAGACTCTTACGCTTCGCTTCTTGTTTAACCGGCTTCTTGACCATTGCATTCTTCCTTTTCTTTCAATATGCTAAAGTGTGCAACAATGCCAGTAAATCTGGCGTTTTCAGGAATCCCGTTGATAACATGCATCATCTTGTCACCATCATCCCGTTCAAGGATATGATCACCAGCCTTAGTTCCCGGGCCTTCGTCACCGGTAGCCCGCCTGGCAATAAACGGTCCTTTCAGGTCTACATCGTATAACCCACCCTCAAAGAACTGGGGTTCAAACGATTCCTTAAAGATTATTGACTTTCCATCATTGGAGAGAACGACGGCATTAAGGTCGCCCCCTTCGCCAAATGCATTTTCAACACCAACATTAAGGAACCCATACCCATTCCGGACATAGCTTCCAAGGCAGTGATATAGCTGTTCAAGCGTCATATCTTGATGCCCCACATTTCAGCGGCATTCTTCTTGATTGAACCGGTCGGATCGATTAGTTCGAATTCCGGTTCCAAGTCCTCCCATGTAACAAAGTACATTCTCGGAAGACCCGTAAGATAATGTTCACCTTCCGGCAAGTCCAGCTTCAACGGTTCCGGCCACATGCGGACCATATCATCACAGCACCTGTGTTTCGCATCCATCGTCTTAAGCTTGGTATCAAGCCCTCTTGTGTAAAACACGATAAGCGTATCATTTCCGGACGCAAATTCAACCCGGTCAATCATGTGAAATACCGAGTCACCTGCACGGACAATCTTACCCCTATATGTTTCCATCAGGAGTTCAGCCAGTTCAGTCTTAACCTCACCGGTCTTTTTACGAAGCTGGGTTTCTTCATGCTGCAAAGCGCAAATTTCGGCCTTGATTGTTTCAAGTGCATTATGCTGATCATAATCAGTGCTGATGTCGAGAGCTTTTTCAAGCATTTGCTGGCATCCAACAAGATAACCCTTCTTCTTATGAATTACCTTGATACGCACCAGATGGTCAATCAAGTCACGGATTCTTTCTGAATAAACAATCTTTTCCATATATCAAACCTAGCATTTATGCACGTGGCCGTCAACCGGCAACTTCCTCAAAGCCGATTCCACCCACGCGCTTGCGCCATCCGCAACGGTCATTACCGGATGTCACCTTCTTGGCATAGAGTGTATGGGTACTTTCCGGCTTCCCTGGATAGCAGACAACCAAGGCAAAATAATCACCATCAATCTGGACATCAATCAAGTCCAGTTCAGTACATCCACGGTTGGAACTGGCCATTTCCCAATAACGGGTATGGAACACACCATTTTCATCCCGGTTGGCATATACGGAATTCGCACAATAAAACGCCTGCATTATTCTACCTCGATGTATTTCGGTTTAATCTTCTTTCCCAGTTCAATAGCTTTCCTTTCGGCTTCCTTGTGTTCGGCAACAATTTTACAATGTTCTTTGTAATATCCAATCATATCCTTTGCACGCTTAATCGTCTTGAAGCCAACCCGATTACTCGGGAACTCCCACACCAGAAAGAAATCATCGCACATGCTATGCAGGTGCTCTATACAATCGCAATATTCCTCATAAGAAAAACTGCTATAAAAGAACAGCCCCTTCATCTGCGGAACATACAGCGTCCTATTGTATTTCGGGCTAAAAATTTCCTTAATTCGCCATTTCATCAGTTGATAACCTCCCCTTTAGGTTCGTCTTCATAAACATAATCCTCGGAATTCAATATCCAGACCTTGTAAATCCACTCTTTCAACTGGTCAAGGTCCATAGTGGTTCCGCTCTGCACCGCGCCGTTATATGCCAGAATGACACTGTACTTAACACAGTCTTCCACCGGAGGAAAAATTGCACACAGATCCTGGTTGTATTGCAGCTGCAATACCTCCATGTCATTAGCATCCTTGGTGATGTACGGGATGCCTATTTCATCCAAGTATTTCTTTACTTCTGCACATTTTATCATATCTCAACAAGCTCCATTTTGACTTCCAGAGGCTTAAAGTCCTGTGGATGGTCTTGGAATGACAACCAGTTGATCAATTGGGCCAAATGGATAGATGTCTTCCCCACTTGCCTCGCTGAGGATAATAGCATCCTCCCGTAATTCTCGTAATTTAGCTTCTTTGCTTGCATCTCTTACCATTGCCTTCATGCATTTGAGCACTTTTCCTGATATTGGTTTGCTAGTCCTGGGGTCATAGGGATGTTTACCGGTCTTGCCGAAATTGCATACGCAATCTTCACAGTCGATTTCCGCATAATAATCACAACAGAAGTCTCGGCAATCCGTAGTATTTTGCCAATAACCCAAACATGGAAGGGACAGTAGTTCCCTAGCCTTCTTTTTTCGATCCATTTGGTTTTACTCCGCACAATTTGAATACGCTTAGGATGAATGCTGCTACCTTCTTCAAGTCCTCAGTACGGGCGACTGTGCATCCTTCTCCCTCGGTATGGTTCTGAATCCACACGTCATACATCGGGCCCATATTTGTCTCGATAATGATATCGACATCATCGGTAACGCTCAGATGGAGACGGTTTGAGCCAACGCTCATACGGTTTCCATCAGCGTCGATAACTTCCTTGACACTGGTCGCCTGCAATATGGTCTTGACCAAGTCTTCTATCCTAGTATCCTTCATGGTCTAATCCTTATACAGTTGATACTTCTTGCTCAACTTACGGCTAATTTCATCCGGGAGTGGCTTGAACCAGATGCCAACGCGGCACCGGCCCACACCATCCGCGTCGGTAAATTCCGGTGTCAGGTCGGTCTTGCAAACATCGTCGATATACCCATAGTCAATGAGCGGGACAAGACCAAGTTCCTTGGCGACCTCTTCCACCTTCATTAGATGGTTAAGGTTCTTTGCCTCACAGATTGTCTTCGTGAAGATATCATTGATGTAACCATCCCAGATTTCTTTCGGGATTTCAAACGCAATCGTCTTCGTAGGACGGGAGTTTTCCGCCTTGTATTGGAAGGTTTTCTCACCCCGTTCATGAGCAGCTTTCGCCGCAGCATATACACCAGGATGACGATACAACATCCAATAATCGGGGTCGTCCGGGGTTTCTACTGGCAGTATATCGTATTCGTTGTCCTTGACGACACTCATATGCTTAAATACGTTTAGCCAGTAACATTCAGCACAGTGGCCAACCATGGCGGCAAGCTTGCCGGCATGAAGGTTCAAGTCCTTCCTGATTATAAAAAGTCTTCTCATATTACTTACCCATTACATAATTGATTCGGTCAGTGGGAATCCATTTCTCGATCCATTCTTTGATATCCGGTGTGACCTGTTGGTGAAGCTTGTCTCGCCAGTGCCAGATAAACATCCGGGCTTGACTTTCCTTGTCCCACTTATACTCGACCATGGCATCGAGTAACCCGTACTTGTATAAGAGGACATCCTCGGCAAGCAGCCTGACAAACTGGATTTCATCCGGAAACTCATTGGCCGGAAAGTCATACTCCTCGGCAGTGTATGTCTTACCCTTGTACTCGAAGGCATCACGGACCTCAGAAAAGTTAAGGTCGGGAAGCGCCTTACAGAAGTCACGGGCGTCTTTGTAAGCATCGATGAAACCTTGAGTAAACCGGCACTTGCCCCGTTTGCCCACAGTGTCATGAACCATGTAGTGACGTATTATGCCAAGCTGGTCTCGCCTGTCCTTGTAGGATGAAATATCAGGATAGGTGTCGTACGGGCGCAAGTCGGTCTTGAGCAGCGGTTCCTTTTTGAAGGCCTCCATTTTAGATTGCAGCTCCTTGGCGTACTGGACAAATTCGTCACAGAAACCATTGTCACCATATGCCTTGGCACTGCACTTGTAACAGATTCCCTTCCTGTGGAGTGGAATGTAGAACTCTATCGACATGTCGATTGTGCGAGACACCTTCTTGCCGTATCCGAGGTCACGCTCGACCTTGATAATCGAGTAATGCGAATCCAGTTTGCACTTACCATCAGTCAGGTTAGGATGGTCTTCAAGAACCGACGCACGGAGCTTTTCGTAGGCAACCTGGAGATATCCATCCGGATACCACCCGTACTGGGCCGGAGAACTGTTCCCGGTGTTGAAGTCGGTCGAGACCACATGGAGCATCTGCATGCCCGTAATCCAATTTCTCAGGTATTCCCTGAGCACTTCCTGCCAATCCATGGCACGGAGACGTTCCATGATATCTTGGCCGCGCTTGGTAAGCATCTTCCCGCTTTCGTAATCGTGTAGGTCCAAAATCCTCGGGGAATAGTAGGCCGGATCCTCCGGCGTACGTGTCTCGAAAAATTCTCGACGCTGCGCTTCCTCGTTCTCGCTACTCATAATGCAGTTCCTTTACACAACTTGTCTACTTGCCCCCGCAACCAGTCCACCTCGGGCACCGAGGCGCCAACTGGGCAAATTCCATCGATATTACCCTTAGTATCGTCCCATGACTGGATGGGTTTCGGGTAGGCGTTAATCGTATCTACCCGGAGTAATTCTTCCAGCCGTTCCTTAACCACATCGTCCAGATTGGAATCCCAGATGGTCTTCAAGGCCATCTCGACATTCTCGTAATAGTCATCCCAATCGATAGGGCAGATGGAGCATTCGCCTACCATATGGAACCCGTCTTGTCAAAGAAGTTATTGCGCACCTTGTCAAGCAGCTTGTCAAGCTGGTTACCGGTAAGCACCTGGTCTACCCTGGAAATCCGAAGATCGTTCCCGGTTGCCACAGAGACCGAAAGCTTGGAGCCACCATACGGAATTTCAAGCTTGTCCTTTCCAGCAACCTTGAGCATCTTTCCCTTGACGGAAACAAACCCATTGCCAATGAAAATAACCTTTTCGACCTTGGTAATGATGAAATTTTCCTTGATAGGAACACCTTTGCCCATCATCATGGGCAACCGGTCATACTCAAGCACCCATTTGTCCCGGTAGAAGTCATCCAGAAGCTTAATGCGGCTAGTCTGGTCATCCTTGGAAACCGTCCGATAATTCTCCTCCGCCACCCGCAATGCCTCCCTGGCATTTTCAAGCGCCTTCCAAGCCAATTCCTTCTTCGGGTCCGGCTTGGAAAAACGATAGGTCTTAACGGGAACCACTTCCCCGGTCGGAGAGGTGATTGTAGCAGTCTCGGACTCAAATAAGTCGTTTAACGGGCCGAGCTTGCTCACTGGCAAACCTCCTGCACCTCGTCGATGGAGCTGTAATTGAATGTCCGTTTTACGAGTTCCACATGGTCCTGGTCGGGGCACATGGTCTTGCCGATGGAATCGGACAGTTTAACAGCCCAAACCCACGGTGCATCGTTGTGGGCCTTGACCTTCACAACCTTCATGACCATGGAAAGCGGCTTGCGCTCGGCATTGCCCTTGAACTTCACGATGGAAGCACTGAGGAATGTCCCGATGCCGAAGGCAATCTTGATACGGAGGTTGAAGTGCTCGGCGATGGCGATGGACTTGTCCACATCGAGACTGTCGCTCCAACAGCCAACCTTGGTGGCCGGGTCAATCTTCAACTTCTTGTAATGGGCAATGAGCATTTCGCCCCAAGTGTACGGGTTGCCGGAGTCATGCCGGCAGCCATCGAACACCTTGGCATAGAGCTTGCCGCGACGAGAGCCTGCACCGAAATCTTCGAGGAACGCCTTGAAGCCAAAGTTATCGGACAAGGCAATACCGAGATCACCGCCGAATTCGTGCATCCAGTCTTCAAACACCTGAGTCTGGCACTTGCGGAGCTTTACATCATCGAGGCCCTGGTAGACCGCGTAAAGCTCATGCGCAAAAGTGCCGATAGCCTTACAACCAAGCTTGATAGCGAGGTACACATTGGATGTACCCACAAACACGCCCGGAAGTTCCTTCAAGAGGGTGGACACCATGTATTCGTTCCATTCGTCGGATACGCCACGGCGGATACCGAAGTCAGAAACGGTAAACTTGATGCCGCGTTCGGATGCTTCCTTCCACTTCTTGATTACTTCGGCAAGGTTACGCTTGGAAGCTTCCCAGTCGATTTCAAGGTCGTCGAAGTAGAGGTGCTGCACAATCTGCAACACGTAGATTTCAAACCAGTAGACATCCATCTGGGAGCCTTCTGCCCAGATTTTGAGCCCACATTCATCGTCCGGATCATATTCGCAGTGAATGTATTCACGCTGCAACTGGAAGCGTTTCAGTTCACGGAGGAAGTCATCATCAATCCACGGTGCAACTTTACCAATTCCAGTAAGTTCCCAATCCGTATAGCGGAGGGTGCAAAGGTGGTCGAGTTCGCGATTGATTGCATCGTGCAAGTAATCAAGGCGTACACCCTTGGAACGGAGTTTAAACTCCCAGCGGGCCTGTACATTACGGTGCTTGTGGAAGTACAACTGGCCCATGCTGTACTTGTATAAATCGGTTGCAGTCAAATGTTGAATAATCCATTTATTCGGGTCCTTTTTCTTGTACTGTTTCGGAAGAGCCGGCGTAATGAGCCTTGCATCCGGCTTGCGACGACCCTTTCTGTTCGGCATTGCCAAGCTAAGTTTCTTCTTTTCTGTAAGAATCTGTGCCATTTTGTACCTCGTTTAACACCATTCGCCAACCATGAGGTCATATCCCAGGCCCCAGTTGATCTTGTTTAATTCCTTGTATTCAACATTTCCCATTTCATCATGTCGAATTTCGGGGACATGCCGATGCAAATGCGTCTTCTGGTCCCATTCGTCCAAAGGAACATCGGGTAGTCTGCTTTTCGTCCCGGAATACTTATGCTCCGGCGACAGCTTTCCACGTTCGGTTATGATGGATAGCATTTCTTTCTTAGAAATCCGCTCACCATATTCATCTTCGATAACGAAACGGCGAGAATTCCATAGTTTTCTCCAATCATCAAGACTCTCGGCTATGCCCGGAATCACATGAAGTGAAAACGCCCACCCATAGCTCGATTTTCCAATATGGAGTCCATAATTGGACCTATATGGCCAATTATGAGGCAACTCCTTATTTCTCAGATAATAGTTGGTACCCATACATCAACCGTCTAGTTTACCAAAGAATGCATTGAACTCAGCTTCCACATCGTTAACAAGGATTGCCTGATATATTTCAAATCCCGTATCTTCACCGGTATCCTTTCTGAGCGCATCACAAATCCATTCCATTCGATGCTTCACAATCAATTCAATAGGATTACCGTGGAGCTTGAATGGCGTACGGAGAATGAAGTACGGATCGAGTTCGCCGGTGGCATCCTGAAGGTCACAAATGTAGTTAAATTGTGGACCACGTTCCACATGAAAACGCGACTTCCACTGGCCATTTTTATAGAAACAACCAACACCATCAAGAAGCCTTCTAGTAGAATGAATCCAGGAATTCAAATCCTTGACCACCCGCATGAGCCAGCGACGCTTCATATTGCGTTTCAAGTCATGCCTGTACACAAGCTTGTGAAGTTTAAGTTCATGCTGCAAAATACTCTTCGCACTATCATCCACACCGTCTTTCAACGCTTTCTGGATACCATGAATATCCTTGATATTCAAGTTCTGCCACTTAGAAATCCTATCAATTTCCTCTACAGCACGCTCACCGGCGCAGTTACCCCAGTCCTGGATGATTTTCAGTGCCTTTTTCACTTCTGCAAATGTAAGTTCCATCTCAAATCTCCTTAATTGGCAAAAAACGAATACACGCTAGTTCTTATGGCACCAATCTGAATAGTGCCTTCCAGCAAGTTTGTATCAACGCCGATTAGTAAATTTAAATGCTTTCGGTATTCATCAGTCAGGAACTCATCAAACATCGTTGTGGGAGGTGTGCACATGACCATTTTCTTCATGCACATACCGACAAAGCACTGTGCTGCCATCAAAACATCGCAATCTGCCGGTCTAAGCAGCTGTCTCGTAATAATATCGGCAATCTGATGGGAAATTTCCGAATGTTTTTCAAGTGAAACAATTTCATGCGTGTATCTGTTAAGCACATCTTCCATTATTTCAATACGGGCGCAATACATCTCTCGAACGAAGATTTTCTGTAAATCCTCGGTAGTCTGTTTGCTCCACATATCCTTGATATCCAGACTGTAATCATAGGTCATGCGTCCGCCGCATCTCTCATATTCAAAATGAAGCGAATTTCCATTTTCCTGATTGAATGGAATAAGAATCTCATTCACAAATCGTTCAAGATTATTATTATACTCACGAGGGGTAAATTGAGGAATCGCAAGTGGAACCACATTACATACGTCATAATGACCGGTTTCCAGGTCAAATTTCATGGAAACTTCAAAAGCATTCACTTGTCCATGGTTCCAACGGAAGAACAGGTACTTAATGTCCTGAATTTTGTCAGTACGGACGGTCCACGGGTCCTTCTGGAGCTTGATTGCCCAGTGGTAGAACTCAGTTTCCTGTCCATCCTGGGCAGTGCATCTTACGTCGTCAAATTCACTTTCAGCCATATTAGTCCTTCGTATCTTCGAGAAGCTGCGGGAGGTCTTCCTGCATCTTCTTTGTAAGTTTCTGGTAAGCACGGGTCATCGAATCCTCGGAGAAACCGCGCCAGGATGTGCGGGCGGGGTATGCACGGTCGGCGCCTTCATCGTCACACTCAATCACGATGCACCACCCGAAGATGTGTAGGAAGGTGTTGATAAAAAGAAGAAGTCCTGTGCTCTGGAACTCCTTCCAAGTGGTCTCTTTCGGCGTCGTGTACAGTGCCATGTTGTCATCCTTTGCTAAAGCGGGAGACGAGATTCGAACTCGCGACCTAGGCAATGGGAATGCCTCGCTCTACCACCTGAGCTACTCCCGCATGGTGGGCCTCCGTGGTAAATCACGTCACGGTAACGGGTGGTCCAACCGTTTCCCCTTTTACCCCAGGGGAAGGGTGCCTAATTTCTTCCTTATGGGAGCGAATTTCCAGAAAGGGGAAAGGCATCCCCCGCCGCATGATATCTGCATGGGCACAGAACCATTTACTGATGATTCAGGACCGCTCATCGGCTGCCTGGTCATGACCCCAAGCGACACTCCACTGATTCTTGTGGCAGAACGGACGACTGTTATCCCGAATATAGCAAATTTCCAGCCATATCGGAGGATTTTCCTAAATTTTATTTCAAGTCAATGATTGGCATGATTTTGTCATTGGCCACAACGTCGGGGAGCTCGCCATTCCAGGTTTCAATCCACTGCAACGTGATATATTCCTTGCTGTTTTGCTGCTTTAACGCCTTGAGACGGGTGGCAATTACTACAGAATCAGCCTTGGCAGCAATAACCTTGGCAGCAGAATCAGCCTTGGCAGCAATCTTCTTCTGTTCATTCTGGTATTCAACAGCCTTAAGGATATTCTTTTCCTTCAAGGAATTCTGTTCAGCAATCTGCTTATCCAAGATACTCTTGTTAAACTGGGCGTCAAACTTGAATTCATAGATGGTAAAGCCGTCAAGAATGATATGGGAATTGGCTGAATCCAGTTTGTTACGCAAAGCCTGTTCCATACGGCGACGGACTTCTTCACGCTTCTGCAACATTTCTTCTGCAACATATTGTGGGGTAACACCGGTAATGGTTTCACGCATCTTCGGCTGCAAGATAGTCACGACCGCATCAGTACCGAACTGGCCATACACTTCATCAACCTTCTTTGGATCAATATGATAGTTCACGTTGACCCCGACGGTAACTTCCTGCATGTCCTTTGAGCCGGCACCGACCCGCATGGTTTCAAGCTGCGTCTTGACCGGAATCTTGACCACCTTCTCAGTGATGACATTGTAGAAGTTGAGACCAGGTTCCATTGTTTCGCTCACCTTACCGAAGTTGAGAACGACACCGCGTTCAGTTTGGTCGATCTGGGAGCATCCAGTGAACGCGAAGAGGATGAGAATTGCTAAAAATGCAATGATTTTTTTCATGTTGTTTTATCCTTGTTTGTTAAAAATTCGAAATAGGCTGTGCTTGCTTCTGGATGGCATCCAGTTCACTGATACAGGCCTTCAAATGGTCAATATCCGACTTGTGCCCGTCATCAAGCTCGCACTGGTCAAGAAAAGACTGCTTGACTTTGAGCTCGCCGACAAACATGCGGTAAAGTTCATAGGCATAGCGGAAGCGATTCTTCTGTGTCGCACCGCCATGGCACGGAACATTCTTGCGGTCTTTCTTCTCGGCATCCCGCATGATAGCTTTAAGTTCCTTGCCAAGACGCTTCTTGTCGCTTTTCGTCATGAGCAGGGTAGCCTGTTCATACTGTGCACAGCAGATAAGCTTGGCAAAATCGCTCGTAATCTTGGGCTTCGATTCACGTGTACCCAGGATTTCCCATACAACCCCGATGCCGAAAAGCACGATTGCGATAATGGTAATGATGTCGGTCATTTGATTACTCCTTTTAGTGATGACTGATGTCACCGGACATTGTGTTAATATTACCCGAAACGGAACCACCCACGTCCACGTCGCCGGAACTTGTTTCAATATTGCCGGCACTTCCGCCGATTGTAATGTCGCCGCTAGAGCTTGTGCAGTTTCCTGCATCGCCAGTAACCTTGATGTATCCGGAACTTGTTGTAACAGAGCCGACCGTACCTTCGATTGAAATGTTGACAACCTTTTCCTTGCAGACAATCACTTCATCGCCAACAATGATGTTGTCACCATCAATCGTGATGCTTGAACCCGACGGGGCCTTGATTGTCTTTCCATTGATTTGGATGCAATTTCCATTGATGCTATTACATACCAAGATAGCCATTGATTCTCCTTAACGTTTCCTTATCCATAAATTTACTATCAGTCAGCAATGCTGTCACCTTGTCAAGAAAGACCCTAAACGGTATGCTGATCCACCTGACATGATTTTTCGGGTCATTGTGCGAATCTTCTCCAAACGGGTTCAATAGTTCCATGTGCCAGCACTTGTCCTTCGGCCATTTAATATGATGCTCCACTGTAAGAACAACCGGAGCAACCACCGACTCACTATCTTTCGGATACATCTTAATCCGAGAAGAGTCATCGGAAACTTCAATGCCATATTCGTCAGTTTCCCTTGCAATAGCCTGCTTGATTTCATCTTCGGTAAACTTATCCTGGATAAAATCATTAAATATTCTGCCAAGTACACCTTCCATTAAATTTCCTCCGGGTGTTCAAACGTTATAATTACTTCCACATTGTGGTCGTACGTCGTCATGGAACGAGTCTCATACCACCTATTGTTAGTATCGTCGATGAGGATAAACTCATCGGTTTCGGTGTTATCTATTCTTGACGGGAAACTAGTTTCATCCATGGCTTGCTGCACGAAACACATCTGTTTATTTAATCCATAGCGATTCATTGCACCAGGGATATGCAGGTCATCGATTTCCAGTTCATCCTTAGTATTGACCCACTTATGCTTGTAAGCACACTCGATAGAATCATCCTTGGTCCATACCCGACCACGATTTTCCGCCGGAATTTCCAGTGCGTCGAATAGCCACTTTACGACGTAATCCCGAATTTCATCCTTAGTCTTCCACCCCCAAGTAAACAAACTTACCTTGACGGGCATTCCATGTTCATGTTCAGCAATTTTTTCCAAGACATAGCTTGAAATTCGCTTACATTGCTCCTCCAAAAGCGTACAACTGTACAAGTCGTCAATGAGCGTATTCTCGATGTCTATAAATATTTCCGTCATGTTCCAAATATAGCAAATGCCGGCATTGCCGGCAACTATATGCAATCCTAGATTTTATGGAACCCGAAGCCAGGCCCATCCATCATGAAACGCTGTCCGCTCAGTTCTTCTTGACATACTCCCACGACTAAAGTCGTGGGATTCTGGGAGTTGCCACAGATGGGCAACATGTCCCAAAGGTAGATGCCCCTACCTTACATAAGTTACGGGCGGCATTTCTATCCCTATCGTGTTCCGCACCACAGCTAGGACATATCCAATGACGGATAGATACATCCTTTAGGTCGTGGTTCTGATAACCACATTCGGAGCATAATTGCGACGATGGATACCACTTATCGGCGTACATTACGGTCTTACCAGTCTTATGAGCTACATATTCGAGAATACTCAAGAAAGCATTGAACCCGAAATCGTACATAGACTTCTTGTACTTCTTGGATAGGTTGGCCAAGTCTAGCGTCTCAAACACCATAACATCGTAGTCTCGGCAGAACTGCCGAGCCAACTTCCAGTGCATATCGGAACGCTGATTGGCTACTTTCTCGTGTAGCTTCTGCAATGTACGCAGCGAACCTCGCTTACCCTTGCTCTTTCGGTATTTTTCTGATAGGTTTCTCAATGATTTGAGGTTCTTCTGCAATATTTTAGGCATACTACAATCGTCGCCGTTAGAGGAAACCAAGAAGTCGTGCAGACTGAAGTCGAAACCAACGATTTCACCCGATTTAGTCCACTCTGTCTGTGTACATTCTTGCTCAACGACGATGTATATGTAGAATCCGTTGCTCTTGCGTTTGACAGTTAAGGTCTTGACCTTGCCATCAAAATCCCTGCTGTTCCAGTAGGGAAAATCCTTCTTGCATATCTTAACTCTGTTAAAGTCGTGGAATTTATATCCAGCTTGCTTCGTTGTGAATGAACGGTATTTAGCCGTCTTCTGAAAGTGAGGCGGATTGGTCTTCTTTCCAGCCTTCAAGTTCAAGAAGAACAACCGATATGCTCGGTCTATCCTATCTGTGATGTCTTGAATGGCTTGCGACGGAACCTCATTCCACTCTGGATATTGTCTCTTCAGTTTGGTTAAGTGCTTCTGCAACTGGTATTTATTAAGCATCTTATGATAGATACCGTAGTACCGACGGTGCAGAGCAATGCAGTGGTTGTATATCCGTCCAGCAACTACAAGTATATTGTTGAGATACCTTAGAGCATCTCGATTGTACAGCTTGTACTTGTATGTCTTCAATTCAACCATAGATAAGCAAATGCCCACAGAACGCTTAATTTGCCCGTCAGCATTCCGTGGACATTTAAAATCTAACCTTGATAGGAGGACGGGCAAGAACTCTTATCATAGAGAAGTTTATAACAATCTATAAAAACTTTTCTTAATTGGCAACCATTTTCATCATCCCACGGCTGAAGCCGTGGGCTTTCCGTTCAGCGTAAAATTCAGGTGTTTGCATTTCGGCGCAGTTACCTTATGCAGCCATTTCCTTATTGCTTCGAACATTCGGACTCCCATTTTTCAATGAATTTAACCATGTCGTCAGTCATCGGGATAGGATGCAATATGTCATCGCCGTACCAGCGGCCCTTTACACGAGCCTGAAGGCACAGATTGATGTCATGTTCCCATTCATCCTCGGAAATATTCCAGTCAGCCGGCGGCTTATTGGGTAAATGGAAAATAGGTTCAATAATAGAATGGTCATGCACATTCTTAGCCAGGTGATAACTACGAAAACCGCCTGCAACGCCAATAACCAGATTTGGCAGAGGTATGTCAGGAAACATCTTGTGCATGGCTATCCCCCGATCGTCTTGATGTAATCTTCAAGGATTTGGTTATGGTGGAACGCCAAGTGAGCCTTGCGGGCTACGCTCAACGGGAACCATGCTGCCTCGGCAGCATCGTCGTCACCCTTGACTGCCCCGAAAATCCCACGAACATAGACACCCACGTCATACGCCCAGTGTCCAGGAACATTCTCGCGAGGGTCTTCCGGGATATACACCTTCAATTGGTGAACCTGATTAGGGTAGAGTACAAGCCCCGTTTCCTCATGGAGTTCACGACAGCTGCAATTCTCGATGGGTTCATGCGGATTGGTAAAGCCACCAGGGAGACACCAGTAGTTAGCGAACGGCCAGCGCTTGCGGCGCACTAGAAGCACCTGGTCCTCTCGACCAATGGTAGGTTCGCCAATGCTGTTGATAACCACGGAAGTCACCGTAACCGAAGGTTTTGGATAATCGCCTGGCTTGTAGTTGGCAAGTTCCTGATGTTCAGTGTTCCAATGTATTAGCGGATTATCCTGGTGATATAATCCATGCTGGAAAATATACCCAAGAACTTGCGGCGAAACCGACATTCCCCCATACATGGGGTTCATGAGCATGTCACTACGGACAGCTGTGGACGACACATCGGGAACATTTACGAAAATAGGGTTGATATCGCCTCGGGTACCAAGTTCCGTATGGAAATTGAAGTTTTTTCCACGGTTGAATACACGGATGCTGTACTTGTCGATGAGCTTGTCAGAATCTTTCCACTTGCCGGCCAGAAGGGCTTCAAGCTCATCCATGCCGATAATGAGGTCAATGTCCGGATTCTTGTTCTCGGATCCGGAAACATATGTTCCATACACTGTTTCGAGATTATCGAAGGTACGAACCGACTGCTTATGGATGTTCAGTTTCGGAAACCGGGCAATCAACATGCCATAACGGTCCTGGAATGATGCATTGTACTGTTTTTCATCATTGTCGGTCACATAGACATGGACTTCCGGGTAGTTTTCCAAAAGATACTGAATAATTGCCTCATGGGCAACGGTAAGCGGGTCAAATGCGCCGCCATAAACTGCAATCTTGTGTTCCATAATTTACCAATTCTTTATCCCGGCTGGGTAAGATTCATCAAATTTAACATAATATGTGCCTTTATATCCCCGTTCAATGGCAGTTTTAACGAACTGAATCGCGTCTTTTTCCGATTTAAACTTCACTTCTCGCCATGATTCGGAATACATTTCAAAAGCACCCATGGCAAACTCGGCTACCATCAGCCTATAACGGATCCAGTAACCAAATATAAACCAGCCATGCTTCCACTGTGGTATCCACCAGTCGTCAATCTTCTTGACGCGATGCTTCTTATCAATGTAAGTCGTCATCCGGAAATTCCTTCTTCAAATTTTCAACCCACTGGTCACACTTTTCGTGCCAGTCGGTAATGGTCTGCCTGAATGCCTTGTCACCAAGCACGCCGTTGATAATATGCTGACGGTCAGTGATGTTCCCGTTGACCTGCAGTTTCAGGCCGAACTCCACTGCCGCACGGGTGAAATTCAGCGGGACATCCGCCTCGTAGAAGTCATTCTCGTTGGCAATGGGCGCCGGGGCGCACTGGCCAACCCATCGCGACACCTTGGGTGAAAGCAGCACTTCCCGCATGAAGTCATGCACGGGCTTGCCATCCTCGCCGATGGTTGCCTTGCAGTCGGCATCGGCCAATGTATGGAGCCTAGGGAACCACTGGTGGGTCACAATCTGCATGATGCGGAACCTGGACTTCATTTCACCGAGGACCAGGGCGTTCATGTGGTTCTCGATGACCCAGTGAAGCGGGACGATATTGGGGATGACCCCACCAACCTCGTTTCGGATCCATTCGTTGAACACATCCAGGCTGTAAAGTTCATGTCCGGCCATGTTCTTGCCCTCGTTCTTTTCGAGTGCACGCTTCTTGCCGGCATCGTGGAACAGGGCAATCATCACGTCCACCCAGTCATGGCCATCGCGTAAATTCTTGATTACGAGGGCGGTATGGTCCCACACGTCACCCTCGCAGTGTACCTTCGGATGGGCGACCCCCATCATTTCATTTTCGATGAACGGGAAGAAATCTCGGTTTTCGAGGATGGTCGAGACCGGATGTTCCGAGTTGAAAATGTCTATTGCCTTGTTGATATTAGGATTCATACCCAAAATGTAGCAAAATGGGCAGAAGGTGGCAACTAGTCCTTCACCAGGAACAAAAACCGTCTGCGGGAGTTTGTAAACTTGTTGTACTGTATGAAGCCCTCGTCGGTAATGTACTGCCCATCGCCGACCATAAGTCTCTCTTCTTGCCGTTCGGTCTCAGTGTGCATTATGAGCTGGTCGCCAACAAGATCAACCCTTGCCGACCTAAACCAATGAATCTGCGTTTTCACGTTCCCATCAGTGTCAAGCAAGTCCGTGATACATACTTCCTGCGACACAAACGGGGCCACATTGCCAAATGTTGAATTTTGAATAAACCCGGTGTCTTGGCCAGCAATTTTAACCAATGAACCAAACCCCATCAAGTCCCGCATGATATCCGGCGCACTCTTTCCAGTTTCCCGGATTTCATCATCCTCATCCTCGTTACTGTGAACTATGTCGCACCTTCCCTGGTCAGTCGTAATATACAGAGATGGATATGAATCATCCTTATGTAATTGTTTCGGTATCCTGACACCGCACATGGTAAACGCACGGCCATTAGACCAGGAATTGGAGCATATTTTGTTGCAATTTCCAGCACCGCTTCGAATAACCTTTCCACCCAACGCCGAATACAGGCGATACAGGTCATCAATGGTTGGCAAGTGCCAGCCGTCCGGTATGGTCTCCTTGATATCCGCATGCGAATACAATACACCCCGCGAACCATCTTCAGCCGTCACGCTGACGGTAATGGACGGATTGAGAGCGCGTATAATCGCTTCCGTCTCCGGGGTTAAAGCATCCGCCTTGTATCTATATGTGACGAGTTCCCTTGCCTTACCAAACTGTAAATAGTTACGCGAATGCGGCGTGTTGGAATGGGTCAATAATATAAGTGACGCTCGGCCATATGTGCCGGAGTTGCCTACCTGGTCGGTTATCCTAAACTCCCCAATACCCCGGCCATTGGTATATTCCTTAACAAGCATATCGGTAACAACTGTAACACTCGTCTCGTCATGCGGGAGGTTCGCTTTCTCCAGTGCATCACGCACGGTTCGCTCACGTTCATCACGCACTTGTGCCCAGTAGTTGTCAGCCTGGCCAAAATCAAGACATGACGACAAGTCCTCTAATAAAGAGCCATCGATGATGGTATCGCCTATCTTGACCCCTTCAAGAAACACGTTATATATCGCATCATACACATCTATGTTGCCACCCATACTAACATAGCATCTGGAGGAAGTCTTTACCACATAGTTATTCGGCATATCATGGTGAACATACACCGAATCATTAACCCGGCCATTGCATTCATGCGTTATGACATTTGCCGTCTCAGCATCGGCAGGATGTTGCCAGTCAATCGAACATGTCAGTCCTTCTTCTGTGCGGGTAACACACAGGATCGGAAGGAATACCTTGATTTCCGGGCGTACGGGGCATAGTATGGTTTCCAGTTTTTTCAGATTTGCCGGAATTTCCGGAATTTTCGTTGGAGAGTACTTGAGTGGTTCGGCCATCCACGTCCTGCCTCCAATAGTCTCCGTACGGTAGGTCTTGCCATCCCTCTTGTCAGTGAATGTTCCGGACCGGCGAATGCGGTTCTTGCCAAGGCATATACTCTTAGTAATCTTCTTCCTATCAGCAATCACCTTGGCATTGTTTGTAAGTCGCTCCTCGCGCATGCGGACCGCCAGCTCACGATATGTATCATGCCCATAGGGTGGGCATAGTTCAAAGAATGGGCCACCAAGCAAGTCCGAAAGTTCAACCTCGTCGTACTTGTTGTCGCCCTTGCGGACATCCACATTGTCATGGGCATGGTTCCACCGGTTATTCACATGGACTAGACGGCCACCGGGCCCGATGTCGATACCCAGCATGGATTCGCCATACAGTTCATCGCTTTCGGTCAAATTCTCGAAACCAGGAAGAACGGCCAGGTAAAGTTTCACCGGCAGCTTCTTATCCCCGGCACTGGCCATCCGATAATGGTCAAACATGCTCTGTGAATTGAGGTGGCACCACACATGCGGCTGGGTGTATTCGGCATATTTGTTCGCCGTTTCAAATTCATCAAGAGGGATTATCTCATAACGTCTCTGTCCATACTTCCGTCTGCGGAGCATGCGTCGCATCGCGCTCCATTGCTTGGCTATCCTCTGGCCATATATTTCATCAAGTTCCTTGAATGACGGGCGTCTACCGTCAATACCAAGATAACGGTCATACTCACTCGAATGGGCAATGGAAATAATGCGAATTATGTCATGAAGACGGCCAATCGGCCCCGGTTCTTCATCACCTGTACCAAGCGACAATTCGCCAAACGCAATTCTTGCGGCACCCGGCGCGAAACGGATCTTGCACTGTCCGTCCCTGAAAAAGTGGGTACGGACCTCCTGGTATGCTGCACGGGTCCAGGAAGAAATCCCCCTTTTCTGGGCAATTTCCTCATAGATAGTCTGCAGCCGCCCCCTGTTGGGTAGGGCCATCAGGACCTTCTTGGTGTAGCGGTAGGCATCGCCTTCTGAACCATGTGCAGTTTCGTTCGGTAGCATCGTTACTCTCTTTAAAAAACAGAAACTGCGGCCTTACAGGGGCGTCCCCCTGCTCGACCGCAGCCTCCAAGGACCTTTCAAGAACACGCGCCAGCCGCTGACCACCTTGCGGTGAGGGCCGACACACGTCCCATCCAAATCCTCTTCGTTCAATCCAGCCAGTCAGCCGCGCAAGGGGCCGCCTAGCCGTTATTCAATATATAGCAATTACTGTTGCATTTGGCAACCGGTTATTTCTTTTGCTGGTTCGGCTTTTCGACTTCATCCGCAGCACCCTTCAAGATAATGGAGAGACTGTGGACAATTTCCTGTGTATCCTTGCCAGCCTGCTGCAAATTGGCAGAATCGGCAAGCTTAGACACGATTTCAGAACCATACATGGCGTACATTTCCGTCTTCGGCGGAATTGCAGAAGCAAGGATGGAAAAGAACAGGAATGCCGGTAACCAATATTGGACTCGCATGAACTTAATCCATGGTTCAATTTCTTCCACATCCCGTTGGCTTCCGGAATCCTTTGCACCCTTCCAGATAACGAACATGACAAATGCGATAATCGCACCAAAGAATGCCACGGTAGCCAAGACCTTGAAAAGGTCATCCAAGCCATCAAGGAACGAAGTGATGAAAATAAAAGTAGAAAGTTTCATGGTTTAATCTTCTTATTACTTGGTTCCGGTAGAGCCGAAGCCACCACGGTCCTTATCAACCATCTGGCCTTCAACAATGTTGATTTTCGGCTGCTTCTCCATGATGCGGAACTGGCAGATGCGTTCACCGCGCTTGATTACCGTATCGCGGGTAGCATATGCAGGGAAGCGCCACCAGTCATTAGGGCCACAATAGGAGTTGTCTACGACACCAACAGAGTTTGCCTGGAGAACACCGAAGTTCTTGAGGGTGGAAGAACGCGGAGCAAGATGCGCTTCATATCCTTCTGGAAGCTTCATTGCCACGCCAAGATGAATGAGCTTAAGTTCACCTTGCTTGATTTCCACATCTTCGTCGGCAGTAAGATCAATCCAGTCACCCTTTTCGCGAATGGTGATACGGGCGGTTTCTGGGGAACGATATTGGACGGTGATTGTTTCTTCTTTCATTTTTTCTTTCCTTTTTGTTTAAAAATTCTTCCATTCCATCGGAAGGATATTTTTAGAGAGTTCGACTGCAAACTCGTCGATTTCTTCCGGCGTATAGGCCTTTTCCTTTAATCCGGATGCGGCAAAAGCCTTGTTAACTTCCTTGCCAAGTGCACCGATATAGTCGATGATGTCGTCAAACGTCCAGTCACCATTCTTGATTGCAAGGAGGAAATCGCGGTCATTGCTGTACGGGTGCTTGTTGTAATCCATACAGACCATGTTGCACAAATCCTTATCAGCGCGGTAGACCGGGACGGTATGCTCGGTGGCGATACCGTAAGCGGTAAGGAGCAGACGGACACAGTGCATGATGTTCTTCGCATCGTAGCCTTGGCCATGCTTCAACGTGGTGTTGTAGCGTTCCTCGTTACGGGACTTGACCCAATCCCAATACTCGTGCCACTTCTTGCATTTACGTGCAAAGTCGTTGCGGTTCACGAAGATATGGGCAACGGAGCTCAAACCCTTTGGGATGGAGTTGAGTTGGATATCATCGCTGCGCTCGATGTCACGGACGACACCATAGCCCCAACGCCACTTGTGCTCGGGAAGCTGACGGACACCCTTGAATACCTTGGAGAGACATTTCCGGACGAATTTGTGGATACTGATGGACAGCGGCTTCTTCTGGAAATACACCGCGTAGATGCAATCGCCATGGTCGATCCGGGCGATGGAGAACCAACGCTGGACTTCTTCCGGCTTGCCGCGATAATTGGCCTTAATCCATTCCATGAGGGGAGTGGCGAGGTTGCCATCGAGGACATAGATGAAATCGACGAAACGCGGGCGCCTCTCCGGCTGCGGATCGAATACCTTCTTGTTCAGGCCCTTCGCACGGTCAACCTGGCCACGGGCATACTCGCAGAACGACTTGTCACAACGCATGGTGAGGAAGTCAAATTTCTTTCGGAGGATTTCGAGGATAGACTGGCCCACAAATACGCAATGCTTCGGAGCATAGAGCATTTCGAGGGCCTGGGGATTGGCGGAGTTCAACTCGGTAAGGAACTTCGTGATGTCCCAGTAGACCTCGTTGTTCTTCTCGTCGGCAATCTGGCTCGGGGCATCGTGCTTGATGCGCTCGCTCCATTTCAGGATATACACACCGTGAATGTCCACATCGGAAGTCTCGGTGGCAAGACCGAACGACTGCGAACCCGCGGCCACCTTGATGAGGAGGATACCCTTTTCATGGACCCTCTTCTCGGTTTCGGACATGGCACCGTTGGTTACCTGTTCCTGCCAGTACCGTTCGAGTTCCTTCGAGAACGGCGGGAGTTCCGGGATGTTATTCTTGAAAATTTCGCTATTATCGTTCATGTTCAAAATATAGCAAAAATGCGGTCATTTGGAAACCGCATTATGTTAAATCTTACGCAAGGTTGACTTTCAACGGAATGTCCCGCCTGCCGATGGCTATCTTCCTTACAGTTTCCCAATCCTTTGCGGACAGGCCATCGAACAAGCCAAGGCGTCCTGTCTGCAGATAGTTGCGGAACGCATTGAAACTGTTGCACATGAGGTTCACAACATACGGCTTGTTGTCAACGCGGAACTTGTGCATCGTCCCTTCCGGGATTACGATGCGCCACTTGTTATCCTGGATCCATTCAATCACTTGACTATCCTCCCGGACGCGACCGCATCCCTGATTTTCTCAATGAGTTCAACCTCTTCAAGACCACTCAACGTGCACAGCGTATTCGGCTTGTGCAGCATCTTTTCCTTGAAGAGCTCCCGTGCATCGAACGCGAGCCTCCCAAGCGAGTCCTTGAACTGGTCACGCTGGAAATGTTCGCGGAATTCCTTTGGAAACGTAAGTTCCAGCTTGAACTCGCGCTCATTGTAATCAAGAGCCTTCAATTTTTCAACCGCATCCCCGAAGGACACTTCCTCGTCATCGTACTTGAACTTGTCGGCATACACTTCGAGGGTATGGTCGGCATCTTCCCACTGTACGGAACCGTCCGGACACGGGAAAAGCTCCATTTCGATGGGGACAAACGGCTGAATGAGCCGCGCCTGGGCGATTACGGCAGGAGATACGGCCTCATTGGGGCGCCCATCCGAATAGATAGCATACCACCCCGGTTGGGAACAGTCCTTCTCGATTGCTTCGAGAGTATTACCTTTGCAATCGATCATCCGAACACCTTCTGGAACGCTTCAAAGTTTTCGGTGTCCGCTCCACGGCAATATACGGCAAACTCGATTGCCTTGAAACGCTTACGGAATTCCGGCACGACTTCCTTGTAGGCAGCCGCGACAACTTCCGGGTCATTACGGAAGGCACCGCACCCGAACGCGCCGAGGATGACCACATCCGCAAACTGCTGCGCCGCGGAGTTCAAAATCTGACGGGCACGGGACACATGGAGTGCCTTCAATTCCTCGGGAGAAATATCCGGTGCCGGTTCGCGCTCCTGGTTGTACTTGGAAATGTTCTTCTCGCGCAGGTTGGGCGCGGCGCAGGTAATCACGTCGATGAACACCGGCTCAGGGAGCCAGTCGTAATCATCGTTACGGAGAATTGCGACATTCGGCGTATAGATGATGTCGTCGTTGTGCAACGGGCCCACGTTCTTGCGGTGTGGGTCATAGAAACGGATATCCGCTTCCTGGGTCGTAAGGCACGGGTAGAGCGTGGTGCAACGGCAGATGCACTCTTCCTGGGCAGAGGAGCCAGTAACCACACCACCACCGGGACGGGTCGCGCTCGCAAAGTTGAGGACGGCCACCTTTCCACCGGGAATGGCCTTCTTCCACCTCAACGCGCTGTCAATCGAACGGTCGCGGGAGACCGTAACCGGGCAATCCTCGTCGTAAATCGGGGCGATGGACTTGATGTCCACCGGTTTCAGGTGGAACACCTGGTTCAAGATGGAATTCTTGATGATATCCCCAAGCATAGGGTCATCGTTGATCTTGCCCATCGTGTTCTCGAAGATGCCGATGTTGTACTTTCTGTTGTCGTTAGGCATTCTGTGCTCCGCGGTTAATTTTCTTGATTTCATCGGTCGTTTCGGCAATCAGGTTATTTGCCTTGGCGAAGAAGGATTCGGTTTCCAGTTCAATCTTGCGGTGCTGGAGTTCGCACATGAGCACATACTCATGCGAGAGTGTCTTGCACGGCATGAACGCCCCGGTACGGAATATGCCGGCAGTATGAAACCATGTGTCAACGAAATTCAGTTGAACCTGCGCATTGAGGCACTTGAATGAACCGTTGGCACACTCGCCAATCCAGAATTCCAAGGCAATCCCGTCCTTTCCCTTCTTGAAACGGGTGCGGTCACGGTCGGTTTCATAACCGCGCTCGACCATCCAGTCCTTGAACTCACTAATTTCTGTCCATGTAGGTTTTGCCACGATTACCACATCCTGTTCATTGATTTGTCCCACTCATCCTTGATTCTCTTGTAGTCGGCGAGGATGACTTCCCGCAGGCGCTTGCCAAATTCCGGTCCTTCCTGGATACCTTCCGCGGCAACCTGCTTTCCGTATTCGGGTACGCCCTTCCTGCAACGCGCAATGACATCGCATATCGTCGCCGCACCATCACCCAGGGCGGTACCATACGGGTTCAGTTCGCGGTACAGGTTGGTAATGAGCCTGAATTCCGGGGAAGCGGCCAGTTCAACGGAATAGAGCAACTGCTCATCGGCAAGACCGAACTTTCCGGACATGATGCCAATCAGGCCATCCCTGATGCGCTCGGCCATGCGGATTTCCTTACGGGTGCAGCGGAGCCATTCCATGGACTTCTTCGGCAGCATGCAGATGAATACCGACATGATTGTATCGGCATCCACGTTTCCGCGTACCAAGGATTCCACGAGCATGCGCTGACGGTCAAAGCAGAAGCCGACATCCTGGAAAATTGATCCGATGCCATACTCGGACAGGTACCCAATCATGTTCACGAAAGGCAGCACGCCATACTCGGCACACTTGTGCAATTCGTCATGGATGCGCTCCATCGCCACGCTCTTGATGTGGTGCAGGCGGCTGCGCATGGCCAACTTGGTAAGGTCGTCAATCACGAAACCGAAACGGGCGGCAAATCGCATACCGCGAATGATACGGAGGGAATCCTCGGTCATGCGGTCATACGGGTTGCCCACTGCACGGAGACGACGGAATACCAGGTCGTCAATACCGCCGAAATAGTCGATGACATTGAGGTCCTTGTCCAGACCCATAGCGTTAATGGTAAAGTCACGCCGGGCGCAGTCTTCCTTGAAGGACTTGGTGAAATTCACCGAATCCGGGTGGCGACCGTCGGAATAGTTGCCATCGACGCGGAACTGGGTCACCTCAAACACCAGGCCATCATAATGGACCAGGATCGTGCCATGCGCTTCCCCGTTATTGGAGTCGCAGCGGAAGGCAAGTTTCAGGTCCTCGATGGGCATGTTGGTCGCGATGTCCACGTCATGCACGGGAACTTCATTTTCGGAACCCGACACCATGTGCAACTGGCGAATTACGAGGTCGCGCACGGCGCCACCGGCAATGTATGCCTCGTGCCCGCGCTTATGGATTTCGGCGAGCAAGCCGATACCCTTCTTGACTGTCTCGGAAATGTACTTTTCTTCAATCTTCATGTCCCAAATGTAGCAAAAAGGTTGCCTTGCGGCAACCTGACTGTTTAATCCTTCGGCAGTTCATATCGGTCAAATATCTTGACCTCTTCCACATCCAGTATTTTTTGCACCTTATCCTGTGCGTATGTGCAGAAATTCTCCGCATCATCCTTCCGCATGAACACCTTCTTGCCCACCAGGCACCAAGAATCCATCATTTTCAGTACAACGACATATGCCGGCTTAGGATCCTGCTCAGCAACCGCAACCGGTGGGTTAATTTTGTTCGGATGGGGAGGCACCGGCATCCACCATTCAATCGAATGTCCCTCATCCCCAGTTACCACATCAAGGCAACGGTCGCCATGGGTAACTATCCGACCAACATCATTATAGTATTGCCCCACATCCGGAGTTCCGTCTTCCCATAGCAAACAAAGAAGACCATCTTCTTCTGTAGGTTCGCGTTCATCCATTGAAATCCACATGGAACCGGTCGCAGATTCGCGCTGATATGACGCAATCATCTTCCTTAATGTGGCATTTTCTTCTTCCATACGTGCAAAATCGGAAAGTGCAGTATCTGCAAGGTTCTTCAAATGTTCCAATTCGCCTTTATGAACCTCCACCTTGATGTTATGGGGCAGTTCCATTCCAGGCATTACAGGATAATGCGGGTCGTTAGTCTTATCAATCATATTTTAACTCCACAATGGTCTAATGAAGATGAATTTGCCGTTCATCATCGGGATTGTCAATGTTCTGCGCGGTAATCGTGATTGCTTTCGCATTAGGCATGCTGATATCCTTAATGAAATAATTTCGCATATTATAAAGCGGGCTATTCAATATGTATCTAGCTAAGTCCTTGAACATCAGGTTCTTATTCAGATATTCCTTTTCGCGGTACTCGACAACGAAATCAACCAGCATTTTGGTGTATTTTTGCTTGTTTCGAACACTCGTATATTCCTCGTCAACTTCAACGGCAATTGAATATGTACCGTCATCATTACTATAGAATAGATTCTGCCCATTTATTGTCGCAATACGGCAAACATCATAGGGCAAAAGAGTATTAGTAAACACAGCATCGGGAAAGTAACGATGGATTAAAGCTTCCCACCATTCATCCTTGTATGTATTACGATCCTCACCGTCTTTCCATTTTTTCTTCATTATGTATTACCCTTACCAATGTCGGTCTTTGGCCCACTGAAATGAGGAGTGTTCGCCCATATTGCACTCATGAGGGCGTCCTGGGCATCCGCGGCATGTCGGTCAATACCGAACATCTCGCATAAGCAAGGAAACGGCCCCACGCTTTTGTCATCGACAGGTTTGCCACCATATTCGCCCACTTCCTCGAAGCGGTACTTCTGTTTCACATCCGGATACTTCTCATGGTCAACTTCCGAAAGGAACATATCCACTGGACGGACACAGAGCGACCTGTCGCCATACAGGTGACGATAGACTACCATCGGTTCACTGGTCTCGGAATTGTTGGCAATCCCTTCGACAATGTAATACTTGCCCTTGAAATGACGGTAGATGCCGTGCTCAACTACTTTCCTATTTTCCATCTTTCTTTTCCTCTGGAAAACGATATTCTTCCGGATGAAGGAACGCCGGGTCGACCAGTTGCCCTTCCCTTTTCATGTGCTCAATAAGTTCTTTCAGTATGATACGGTTTCCTGAGTCCTCGGTCCATAAGTCACACTCAAAATCGCTTTCAACCTTGGCTGCGCTTTCCGATTTCCATTTTTCAATTATTTCTTTCGGAATTGAAGCGGCCATCTCAATACACCCTTTCAGGTACCAGGCATACTCCCGGTCAGTAAGTTCCCCCGCACTGTGCCGGCAACAGGGGCAGTTGCAGAATTCTCTCATATTTTTACCACGAAGATATCAACCATAGTACAAAAACCACGCAAACAAGCGTGAAAATAAACGCCAATGCACGGTCCATGTCCATTTTTACTTGTCCTTTTTGGATTTCTTGGAGAAAGGCCAGTCCGGTATGGCAAACCAGTCCAGCATTACATCAATTATCTCCAGTATCAGTTCCCACATCGTCACCCTCTTTCAACATTCCGTTGATGTAATTCTGGAATTTTTCATTCGCGGAATCCATCTGCTCCGGAAAATCCTCGGTGGCAGTATTCATCAGGATGTTGAACACCTGGTCATCCATGTGGAATTCCGGCCTGTCCTTGTTGTACATAAGGCTATTGAAGATATTGCCGTCGGCATGACGCTTCACAGCCGCTGTCCAGTCAATCCACATCTCAAGCAACTGGTACAGATTCATTCCAGATATGCCCTGCTCCCCAAAATGCTCGGGGTGATGATCATTCTCGGCATAGTGATGGTCAAGGCCCGGCTTTATCTTCGACTTGGCATCGTCATAAGACTTTTCGCCATAGGTACTAGTCTTCAAATTAGGGGTGCCCTTGTCAAAATATTTATGTTCAGGCTCCACTAGCTTGGAGGCATCGTGATTCTTAAGACGTTCAAGGAACTTGTCACAGAACTTCTTGCCATTTTCATTCACTAGGTCAATATGCTTCTGGGTTTCCGGACGGGAATCTCCCTCGTATTCCGGCTTATCGTATCTAGGCATTGAAGAAAGCCTCCATCATTTCGTCGTTTATGTCCTTCCTGAGAGCATCCCAACGGTCGGCATCTACCTTGAAACCGTAAAGGATGACGGGCTTGTCGCCGTGAATACCTTCGGCAATATACTTTTTCGTAAGTTCCTTGCCGAAATCAGCATCTACGTCGTTTTCGCTCATCATGGCCTTGACTAACAGTCCAAATTCATATACTGCAACGGGAGCATAATCAGAATTTTCAATCGTCCCAATGAACGCACTGTCCCAACGCTTGTCCAATTTACCAACGATTGGCATATCCCAGCGACTAGAATCGCCGCGCTCATCGATGTCATGCAGGACTTCCATGATTACCGGGGCATGCTCATGCTGATATGGGAGGGACCTGACGGTATTATATTCAAAATCTTCCTCGGCAGCGGCAAACAGCTCAGTTTCCATGTATTCGGGGTCAGAAAGCTGCTCTTCGGTATATACACCCATCTCTTTCGCCCAATCAGGGCCATAGCTTTTCATTTTTGACCTGATTGACAGCCCACGTTCATAGACCGGAACTTCAATACCATGTTCGTTCACCATAGTTCCAATCATGCCCAATTCACACCCATCGGGGAAAAGCATGTACTCATTCTGGTTATCGGTACGGCAGGTCGCTTCTTCGAATCTCGCCTTTACTGCATCGGAAAATCCTTCAAGGTCTAAGTCATGAGGAGCAAACAAGTCATCGATTTTCTTCTTTTCTTCTTCCTTATCCATGATTACCCTCATCTACAACAGTTGACCAATCGGGAGTACTGGCTAAATGATGACAACATTGCCCGGGTTGCAGTCCAAGATTATGCTTAACCGATTCCGGCACTTCAACTGCAGAATCAAGTACAGCCTTGCAAGACGGTTCTTCCAGGTTCTTACGAAGCGGATCAACAAATTCGGTATCGTCGTATCGCCTAATCTTGTAATACATTTCACCGGTACCCGCAGTCAATGAATAAGGCACTGGTTTTTCATCCAAATGATTCGGATACGCAAGCGTATTGGTAATTGTTGGCGGAATAATCGCATCGTCTTGACGGGCCATTAAAACCTGTCCCTTGCCTTTTGAAAGCCATTCGGATAGCTCACGATAAGTTGCCAATCCGGCAGACGGGTTAATCTTCACATCGTCATCATTAAATATCTTGATCACATGGTGGTCCAGCTGCTCACTAGAACCCAATGTGCCATCAATGTATGCCAGTGCAAATAGCCGTCCCGTACCGGTAGTTTCGGCGCAGTGGTCCCAGGTGGCGCCTGCATTCTGCGCAGCCATTCCATTCCCGCGAGCAAACACACGCTTAACACCCAGAGAAGGATTTACGTATAACACCTCAGCAAGGTAAGGTGCACTTGTTTCAGGGTCATTCGCATCGTCATCATCCCAAACATACATCGTCTTGGGCGGATTGAACAACACCGGGCCTTCAGGCAAGAATTCCTTGATATCGGACAGTTTTACTGGATTATTTTTATTCATACAAGAAAATATAGCAAAAATGGCACTACTTTGAAAAATAGCAGTGCCATTGAATTGTTAAAAAACGTTTACTTTGAAACAATTTCAACAATACGATTGGCAATCCGCTTCACGTCTTCGCGTCCCTCGTTCACAAGCACGATAGGTTCCGGGAAATGCGGATCGTTGGAACCAAGCCACTTGTTATACAGGTTAGTCTGCATGTCATCCGTAAGAGCGACCATCTTCCTGAAATCGGCCAGCAGCAGCTTGTTCTTCTTGTATTCCTCATCAGGAAGCACACTGAAACCGGTGCATTCCGTCTCGATTCGATTGCGGCGGGCATAGCGGTTCACCACGCGGTAAAGGCGCTCGTCGGTATTCGGCACGGTGATGCGGAATACATGGTCGATAGTACGCGCTGGGTTGACCCATTCGTACATCCACTTGCACATGACGGCGCTCTCGATGAAGATCGTCTTGTCGTTATACGCCCGGTCAAAGGTGAAATTGCAGAATATCTTCCCAAGCGCAGAACGCAGCGGGTACTGGACAAGGTTCATGAGGAAATCATATACGGTCTCGTCCTTCAAGGCGAGGTCGCGCACTTCCTGGGACAGGGAACCGAACATGTCGATTGAATCCTGGCCCCAGATGGAGGTGACAGTGCCGTACACGCTAGGGTTGCTCTTGTAGATAACCTTCATCAGGTCGTCCGTGTTGATGACCGGGTAACCCATCTTCCTGAGTTCTTCGGCCACACTGCTCTTTCCAGAGCCGATATTTCCACAAATGATACCGATTTTCATGCTATTTCCCCACTTTGAGGTTGGCATCCGAGTTAGCAGTATCGCCAAAACGGCGTTTGACGATCTTATGCTCAATGTAATACGGGTCAAGGATGCGTTCCTTGTCAATCCAGGATGCGCAGAGGTTTCCATTCGGATGGAACACGGCCTCGTAGACACGGTTCGGGTGCTTCTTCACTTCGAGACCCTGCTGGACCATGTTAGCGCCCTCGGAGGCGACCGTCGCGCCACGGTACTTGTAGATTTCCACATAGTAATAGTAGCCGAGGATGTTCAGGTACTTCTCGAATTCAGGGTAATTGTCAATCTTGGCCCAGATATCGTTCAGCTTGACCTTGTTGTCCACACAATACTTGGTCTTTTCCAGGTTGATTGCGGTCGTGTCGTAGTCCATGAGCTCGCGGAAGATGAAATTGTTGGCGCCCATGTCGATATAGGTGTCCAAATACTCCTTCATCTTTTCAACGGAGTTCACTTCCTCCTTCAAGAGGAGGCAGGAAATGCGGTGTTTCATGTCGGAATGGTTCGTAATGTCGATGATGTCACGCATCATTTCATTGGAACAGAAACCTTCCTCGTTATTGAAGCGCATGAGGCGTTTCGCAGTCTCGTCGGTGATTGCCGGGCGGGAAATGTTCAAGTGATTCCATCCGTTATCAATAAGATGGTCAATAATCATCTTGTTGCCCACCTTGTCAAAGAGGTGCGAACCGTTGGTCGTGATGGTGCGCTTGCGGAAACCAAGCTCGTTCACCATTTCAAGAACCGGAATGAGCTTCTTGGACATAGTCGGTTCACCGCCCGTAATGGAAATGCTCGGGTTGAGGGGACGGATCATTTCAAGAACTTCACGGCAGCGGGTCAGCCACAGGTTATCCGGCAGCTTCTCCTTCTGGTACATCAGCCCCTTGTTGGCATAGCGGAGCTGTGCAACACAGAACTTGCAGTCCGCGTTGCAGTAGTCGCTGATGAAGATACTGAAGTTGAAGTTCTTGTAGACATCAAAATCACCAGTAGCAAACTTGTGATGAATGCTCTCGTATTGTGTAATATCGTAATTCTTCTGGCGTTCTTCTCTAAGTTCAGGCTGCCAGCGAATTTCTCTTTCTGCACCCACTTTAATCATATTTCTTCTCCATGAAATCCTTTTCGGATGACACCGTGATTAAATGAAAGCGAACCAATGATGTCGGCATCGACCACATGGTTCTTGTAAACCTTGACAATGTACTCCATCCCAGTTGCCTGCGAAGTGTACAGATACTGTTCTATGTCATAGAACATGCCGTTCACCGTCTTGACATATTTAAAATCCTTAATGATACGCACGGTATCGGCAATCCAGTCAATCGGCGTCCACATTTTCTGTATCTTTCCTTCGAGCTCACGGAACAGACAGCTTTCGATACCATTACCATACTGAAAATCGACAAATTGAAGCATCTTCTTGAACGAATCAACATGTCCGGCAAGTAAATTGGTACTGGTGCGTAACTGAACCCCATTCGCCTTGGCGATGGTCGCGAGGCGCCTAAGCTCGTCGTTTCCAATGTTACGCTGCCTGGACGAATACTTCTCGCCCATCATGATGCGGTCATTCTCCCATTCGTCCTCGGCCATGCGGCTAATCGAGATATTGTGGGTGTACCCATTCTCGATTAGGTGCTGGAAGACGGTCTTCCCCTCGTACTTTTCAAGGAGTCCGATGCCTGTGGTAGACACGGTGCGTTCATGCACCCCGTGCTTGGTCAGGATACGAACTGTCTCGACCAGGCGTCTCGGGAGAAGAGTAGGTTCCCCGCCTGTGATGGTCGCTTCCAGCTTCACACCGGACAGCTTTTCCAGACCCTTCTCCAAGTCCTCGTAATATGTAGTGTCACCCATGCGGAACTGGTCCGTCTGCCCCTTGTTGATGCAGAAGTCGCATGCGTTCTGACACGTATTCGTGATGAACACGTTCAGGTTGCAGGGGTTGTAGAACCTGTACTCAGTTTCACCCACCTTAACGGTGTCCACCGAGGCATGCTCGACATCGTGCTGTTCGGTCACGAAGTCATTGTATGGAGCAAACTTGATGGTATTCACGATAGATTCCTCTCATGTTCGGAACGGGCAACCAGGTCCTGATGGAAACACAGCCCATCTACAGAGTAAATCTGCCAGTTTTCAATGTTCTGGACAATCTTCACCCCATCATAGTCGCTTCCAGTCATCTTACCATAACTCTGAAGGTAAAATGAGTGGTTAATGGCCTCCATCCCGGCATTCTTGATTTCCTCGTCAATCCACTCATCGTTATGCCGCTTGCGGGTATTCAGGACAATATTGAAGTTCGGCATGTATTCGGTGGCGAACACATAGTCGGCAATCAGCTTGATATGGTTTTCATGCTTCCTGATAAGCCAGTAGTTCACCGATACCTTGATTTCAAAGGGAATGTCATACCACTTGTACACACTTACCAGGCGAGGCAGGTGTTTCCCGAGCACGATGCCGTTCGTCAGGATATTCACCTTCTTGCAACGGCCAGTCGAGATGGCATATTCGAGGAATAGGTAGAAATTCTTGTGGATCAAGGGTTCACCGCCCTCAAACTGAATCTCGAAGTCGCCATGGCATTCATTTATGATGCGACGGAACACATCGAAATCCATGTCGATAGTATTTCCCGTTCCGGAGTACATGCAGCAAAACGGGCAGTCCGTATTGCAGCGGTTGGTAATATTGATGTAAAGTCTTGTTCCTTGTTCCATACACCGAATATAGCAATACGAATAAAAAATGACAACCGGCCCTCATGATGCCGGTTGCCTACCACAAAGGAGGGTATGTGGTTTGAATTACTTCTTCTTGCCCTTGAGAGCTGCGACAGTTTCCTGCAACTTTGCAATCTTGTCGTTAGCCTTTGCAAGCTTAGCGGCAGATGCGGAAGCAGCCTTGTCAGCCTTGGCGACAGCGGACTTGAGGGACTTCGTGAGCTTTGCATTTTCAGCAGTGAGCTTCTTGATAGTTGCCTGAGATTCCTTGTCTGCAACAGTCTTCGTGGCGGAAGCAACAGCGTTCTTCTTCATTTTTCAATCCTTTGTTAGATGTTAATGTTTTTGTTATCGAATATATAGCAATATTTTCACATGTTGGCAACAGATATTCACAAAATATGAACAAAAAATGCCGACGGCCAGGGTCGAACTGGCAACCTGTCGATTAGAAGTCGAGTGCTCTGAAGTCCATTGAGCTACGCCGGCTGAAAGACTAGGCCTTGGCCGGTCTCAATACGAGCTGGTGCCTGAAATCGGCCCATACGGTAGAAGGGGTCGTACCGCTATAACCGCGGATGTCCACGGTGGAATGTCCGTCGGAATAGGTGAAGACATCGGTGACACCATGCTGATTGACGGCGCCATCGGCGAAAAGGGTGACGCCGAACTCGGAAGGGCCACCGGCGACCTCGCCGCCCTGGCCCCTGAGCCATTCCTTGGCGGCATCGAAATCGCCACCGGTCGCTTCCAGGGCCTGCTTACATAGAAGCATGCTCACCTGGGTCGCCTTGCGCAATTCGTTGATCTGTGCTACCGTAATCATGTTGTATCCTTTTGCTTGAATAAATCCGCGACATTTCAGATGACTTAGGGTATCAGACAAGGCTTGAACTTGCAACAGCTGGTTCCACAAACCAGGGCTCCACCGATTGAGCTACTGACACCATGTAGAGGAGAGGACAGGGTTCGAACCTGCAAGCAGCTTTTGAGGGCCACGGGGGCTTAGCAAGCCCCTGCCTTACCAATTAGGCTACCTCTCCATAGCTCCGACAGCTCGGGTCGAACGAGCAACCGGTTCATTACGAATGAACTGCTCTACCAATTGAGCTATGTCGGAATACTTTCGCGGAAGCGGAGGGAGTCGAACCCCCAAGCCCTTGCGGAACCACGGATTTCAAGTCCGCTTGAGTCGCCAATCTCGTGCGCTTCCATAGCGGAAGCGGCAGGACTTGAACCTACATGAGGAACTTCCTCACCACCGGGTTCGGGCCGGGGGCCTTACCAATTAGGTCTACGCTTCCAAATTCGCGGAAATGGGAGGACTCGAACCTTCATGCAGCTTTCACCACCACGCTCCTTTCCAAGGAGGGCCAATAACCAATTATGGGACATTTCCAAATAGTGGGACCGGGAGGAGTCGAACCTCCGACGCGCAGGGCTTCAACCTGCCGCTCTACCAACTGAGCTACAGCCCCATAAAAATCTTTCGAGCGCTCTGACGGATTCGGACCGCCGATCAGTGGGTTGCAACCACTTGCCTTAGACCAGGCTTGGCTAAGAGCGCATATCATTATCCCGAGGACAGGACTCGAACCTGCACGCCCTTCCGGGCACCTGCTCCTAAGGCAGGCGCGTCTACCATTCCGCCACCTCGGGGAATTGAGCTGGCTGGACTTGAACCAACAACATCAAGACTCAAAATCTTGCGTGCTACCAATTGCACCACGGCCCAATAGTAGCCCCTCCGAGGCTCGAACTCGGGTGCCAGGAATGAGAATCCTGTGACTTAACCGCTGGTCTAAGGGGCCATAAGTCGGCACAGAGGGATTCGAACCCATCACGTACAAATGTACACTGCGCCCTGAACGCAGCGCGGCTACCAGTTACGCCACATGCCGATAGTCGATCTGGTGGGACACGAACCCACAATTCCTTTCGGACGACGCATTTTGAGTGCGTTGCGTATGCTTTCCGCCACAGATCGGTATAATAAAGCACCTAGTCAGAATCGAACTGGCGAGTGCAGTTTGGAAGACTGCCGTGTTACCGCTACACCATAGGTGCATTATAGTGCTCCATGAGAATTCCGCCATCTCGACTCCCGCCTTAAAAGGGCGGTACTCTATCTTCTGAGTTAATGGAGCCGACACGACTGAATTGGCAGTCGTCACCATCATAATCGTTTGTATTTTCGTTTCATATTCATTGTCCCTTGTAGTCGCCCAGACCGGCATCGAACCGGCACGCGAATACTCGCTGCGGATTTTAAGTCCGCATTGTCTACCCAATTCCATCACTGGGCGTTGTTAAAGTTAGTCTCGTCGAGTGGTCTCGAACCACCACGTGTATTTCAACACCAACCCCTCAAGCTGGCGGGTCTACCAAATTCCCCCACGACGAGATAGAGCACCTATCCGGGTACGATCCGGAGCTTCAACCATGGCAAGGTCGTTTGCTACCACTACAACATAGGTGCATAAAATTTAGTTGCCGATGATGGGATCGAACCACCGAAAGAATCCCGCGTTCAGAGCGCGGCGCCTTACCGCTTGGCTAATCGGCAATATTAGCTCCACCTCCACGACTCGAACGTGGGACCAGGCGATTAACAGTCGCCCGCTCTACCTACTGAGCTAAGGTGGAATAAAGAATAGTGGGTGTGGATGGATTCGGACCATCAAAGGCGTAGCCGTCGGTTTTACAGACCGAAGAAGATCTCCAACTCTTCGGCACACCCATAAAAATTTCGCAGGGACTGAGAGACTCGAACTCCCGTAGACGCTTTTGGAGAGCGCTAGACTAGCCACTGTCCTAAATCCCTATAATTTCGTACTCGATAACGGAGTCGAACCGCTGACCCGCTGCTTGTAAGGCAGCCGCTCTGGACCAACTGAGCTAACCGAGTATAACGAGAGCGGCGGGGTTCGAACCCGCGAATGGCGGTTAGACAGACCGCTGTGTTGAGCCTCTTCACCACGCCCCCAAAATGTTTAACGCAGCCCCCGGTGCTTTAGGTTCTTATGTTGTTTCGGCGCTTTATACCGACCGACCTTATCTTTGTCGGGACCGGCATTCTTTAACTGCCGGGCTGCATCGTTGCGGAAGAAGGATTTGAACCTTCGACCAACGGATTATGATTCCGCTGCTCTGACCGGACTGAGCTACACCGCAATAATTTCTTCGTGCACCATCAAGGACTCGGACCTTGGACCCGATGCTTAAGAGGCAACTGCTCTACCAACTGAGCTAATGGTGCATATAGAATTAAAATCGTGGATACTGATGGTGCTCGAAACCATACCAACCGGGTGCAAACCGGACGCTCTTCCTCTTAAGCTACAGACCCATAGTCCTCACCCCTGAGCTCGAATCAGGAACCTCTACCTTATCAGAGTAGCTATCTAACCAATTGATATAGATGAGGATGGTGGAGCACGATGCAACCTAGGTTGCTTCCCGGCAAAGCCGGATGGATACTGCTCCAAAATCCATTTAGTAGGACCTCCGGGTGTCGATCCCGGTTCCCCGCCGTGAAAGGGCGATGAACTAGCCAGCGTATTCTAAGGTCCCATAAAGTAGTGCTCCATCAGGAAGTCGAATCCCAATCGTCCGGTTCGTAGCCGGGTGCTCTTCCAGTTAAGCTAATGGAGCATAGTGGATCGATGTCGGGCTCGAACCGACGACCTCTTCGATGCGAACGAAGTGCTCTACCAAAACTGAGCTAATGACCCATAGTGTACTGGACCGATATCGGACTCGAACCGATGACCTCCTGCATGCCATGCAGGCGCTCTACCAAAACTGAGCTAATGGCCCATAATAAAAGTCATCCGAAATGTCAATCTGCTGCGAGGCTTCACGAGCCAAGCGTTAGTGGATCTGGCGGAATTCGAATCCGCGACCTCCTGCTTGCAGGGCAGGCGCTCTGCCAAAACTGAGCTACAAACCCAAATGGTAGGTAATTAAAAAACCAGGTTGCTCTTTTGTTGCAACCTGGTTCCTTATCAACCTAACCTTTTATAAGGAATTTTTACCAGTGCAACTGTCCCATTTTCTTGGCGCAACCGAGATTACGTTCTGCCAATGCAAAACTCATCGTGCGATAATCTAAGTGTGACAGTTGTTGTTTCATAGTAAATTCTCTTTCATAGCTTATTTGAACACATTCGCGCCCAAATTGGCTATTCGTCATATTGTTTATAGCAATAGTAGAATAAAAATGATGGATTTTCAAGGCTTTTTTGAAACTTTTTATGTAAAAAGAAATTTACATCATTTTTAATCTTCCGCATGGCCAGGCGAGAACTCCGGGTGAGCCTTCTTGTACTCCGGTTCCAGTTCATCCATCCGTCTCGTGAGCCACCCGATGCAGTCACCGTTGAACCATGTCTGATGCTTGAACACGTCGTTGTCGTCAATGATCTTTGTCCACGAAGTTTTCACAATTACCTTCGGGGCGCCTTCCGGAGTTGCCAACGGCCCTGCGACGCTGATGTACAAATAACGGGTATCATCTATGTTAAAATTGGCCCGGTATTTTTCACCTGGGAAACCAGCGCTCGAACTATTATTGATTGAGATATAAGACTTTGCAGGATCAGCCTTGGCAATTATATTGAGTATCTTTTCCCTTTGCTTCGTGGTGAACCTATGGTACTTGCCAAATTCATAGATATGATGCTTTTCCACGTAGTCAGAATAGAGTGCATCCAGGAATTCTTCAGCCCTATTCATTGACATCATCCTAGTTGCCATCCGTTGGGAACGGAAATACTTCTTGAACAGTTCCGGTTCCATGTTGCACACCGGCTTGGCATCGACGACATGCCAGCCATAATCCTGCAAAGGCACGAATCCGGCCATTTTCAACATCGCAGTAAAGTGGATGTAACCGTCATCCATCGGCCTATTATCATAATCGTATAGCGGCATATGGTCACCAATCCAGTTCATCAACCTGTTGAACGGGGTGCACAGGAAATGCCATGGCATCCTGAACAGCGTGTAATACAGGCTCGGCTTGACTAGAAGCACGTTTCTGGTGTAATTGGTCTTTGCATACTGTTCAAGACGTGCCTTCGACCAACGAATATCCAGACGGACACTCATTTCGTGCAATGCAGCGACATATTCATCCATTGTCATAAAAATAACCCCGGTTGTTATCCGGGGTAAAACTATTTCAATAGCAAATGTTCATTGCGTATTATGCGCGACTGCCGAATATGAGACTGAATGAATTCATGAAATCTTCCGCACTTTCGGCATAAGCATCTTCCGGGACATATTCCTGTCCAGTCAGTTCAGCCTGCATCTTCTTGAAATCACCATATGAATCGCCATTCACATCATAACCGTGCTCACCCAGTGGTTCAAGGAACAGGGTCTGCACATAGGCATCCAGTTCTGTCTCGTCATCCGTCGAGAACCGGGCGCTATTATCAAATGTCGCAAGCCGTTCCAGGACCAGGTTACGGCCATATACCGGATTTTCCATGGCCATGCGGTTAAACATGGTAACCGCGTCCATGCCCGGTTCCTGCACAGCTTCGGAGCGTCCACCGAAGACTATCATGTTCGGTGCATCAGCTGACATTACCAGTTCCCCTCGCCATAATATTTGTCAAGGTCCCAGTCATAGCAATCGTTGACAGGCAGGATATACCGGGCGCCGACACCCGCTGCCTCCCCAAGGTCATTACGGGTGAAATTATTGTCATAGAAAGACTTGTTGAGCTTGAAATACTTGCCGGTGACCGTGGAAAATACCTGCTTACCGTCTCCGCTGACATACCAGCCGATCTGCAGCGGCTCGTGCGTTCTTGGACTATTTTCATGTTCCAGATCAGCAAGTGATACATTCTTGAAATGCGGGCCATAGATGCCTGGCTTATCCTTGTAGTCAACATACCGCCAGCCCTTCTTGTTGCCAATATTTTGGCCGCTCAGGTTCCATTGGGCAACCTGGTTGACTACCTGCATTTCGTTATCATCTTTAACTATCTGTTCTTGAATATTGTGCTTTACATCCTTAGCCGCATCAAACGCCTTCGGGATACCGGCCATACCACCGGCACCAAGCGCTGCTGCGATTGCAAGCCCGATAGCATTCTTCTTCACGTAGTCAGTAATAGAGCCGACGCTTTCGGCAACCATCGGGAACTGATGTTTTTCAAAGGACTCGCCTTCGGGTGACGATGTGTAATGGACTGGTTCCACGTAGGATGCCTTCGGAGGAACACTCAGTGCATCACCATATAGCTTTGCTGCAACCGTCTTCGCGGATACACCATCCTCGAAAGCACTGAATACATAGTCGCTATTCTTCTTGAATGCTTCGTTGACAGCATATTCAGTAATATCCTTGCCCATGTCGAGCATCATCTTACGGAATTCAGTACCCACATTTATCATATAGGTATTGATAGTCGTATCCGCACCAACATCGGTGGACATCATTTCATCGGCAGCAGCCTCACAAAGACTGCGGCTGCTGGAGTCAACGGCCATTGATTCAAGAATTTTGAGGTACTTAGAGAATTCCACGGTAAACCATCCCTTATTGTATCTGGGGACAGATTTATAAGATTTTACTAGAAGTCCAGGTGCCTATCGTTCCAAAGCACTAGTTCATTTTCAGGATATAGCGACCTGGAATAGATCCAAATCGGGCCACCGGTCAGCACATAGTCCGGGGTAGGGCCATTGTACTTTTCCTCGGTATAGTCATTGAACAGGTAGCATTTCCGGGCCGGGGTGTTGTTCTCGTTGGTGTAGATGCGGGCATACTTGAAACCAAGTTCCCTGCACTCCTCGGCAAATGCGTTCAGCATCCTGGTGGCAAACCGTTCCCGACGGTACTCGGGCAGCACGCCAATCCACCCGAGCCACGCGCTTTCCGGATCGGACGCCTCGGTATAGATGCCGGACATGCCGATGAACTTACCCATCGGGCAATCCGGGGTACTGTCGCTCCACAGGTAATAATGCCAGATGTCATTGGGGTCATGAGACGGGTCGCACGAGAGCTCGAAACAGCTCTTCAACGGACCACCCTCATCATATAGGTGTTCGTCGGGAAAAATTGTGGCAAACAGTTCATGTGCCTTCCCAACCAACTCAGGAGTTACGAGATGCCTTACGAACATGGGTCCACCTCGCAATGATGAATGGCGACATACACGAACTCACCGTTCCAATCACCAACTTCCTCTACGCCGAACTCCTCGGTATTACCCAGACACCTTACCTCGATGTCGGGCTGTTCCAGGAGCAATTTAGCCAACTTATGTGAAGTCATAGTCATGCTGTAAAACTATTACACTTTGATTTCAATGCCGTATGCACCTATGGCCTGCATGCGCTGTTCGGGACAGTGGATATTTACCGTCTTGTCGCAGGAATAGCCGCAATGCGGGCACCGACACGTATAGTTCACGTAATCAAACGCACCCCGACCCTGACGGGTGACCTTGGCCTCTCCGAGGTCGGCATCGAAAATGCAGTCGCATTCCTCGCACACGAAACGGATCTTCTTGGTAGTGCCTTCACGAACGATATCCATTAGTTGTACTCCTCTGCAAGATATACCCGCTGTTCCACCGGAATCCACCTGATAGCCGATGTTTTCACATTTTCAATCATAACAACGAGTTCACCGGTATCATCAGCCGGTGCCGGATTGCCAACCTTCTCGTGAACACACTTAGATTTTGCACTAAGCTTGATATAGACTCCATTACGAATGTCGCCTATGATTGCGGTTTTGTGCTCGTTCATTTAAAACTCCTTTATAGCCTCATACAGATTATTCACGTAATAGTCAAACGCATTCTGTTTCATATCTCGGTAGAGTTCTTCATACAAATATGCTGGAGGCGTCTCGGGGCAATTGGAACTAGCCTTGTAGAACACCTCAAACCGGTTCTCGGCATCATTCTGACGAAACACCAGGATATCCTTTGAAAAATCATTGCCGTCATGCGTGAACCCCAGTTCAATCAGGCGCTTGGTAAAATCATCCTTGGTCATCCGATTCCTCCGGTAGCTCGTATTCCACCTTGTGTATTTCAATTTCACCCACCTTTCGCATGTCCTCGATGTCACTCAGGGTAACATCGACTTCAAGCTGATGGGTCGTATGCTGATTCTGTTTTACATACTTGATTGGGACCGCAGTGAATGTTATCACCGACCCAGGTTCCAGTTGTTCGCACCATGGGCCCACCCGGACCCAGACATGATCGCAAATCTGGATATGGCGTTCATCCATGATGGCATACAGCAGGGCGAGATTTCCATAACAGTCCACCTTGATGAAAGTCGCCTGGTATCCATGGCGCATCATTGTCTGTCCGAGATTCCGCATCTTGCTAGTCCAACAGTTTCAAGAATTCATCCAATGTTTCAGGGGTGTACACATCAATCTTCTGGCCGGCCTTCTGATACTCATCAATAGCCTTAATCTTCTTCGGGCCGGCATTGTCGCCAAGGAGCACAAGGTTGCACTTCTTCGTAATGGAAGAGCAGATTGTACCCCCGTTGGACACTACCATATCCTTGAACACGTCACGGTCAAGCTTGGAGAACGTACCGGTCATGATGCATACCTTTCCAGCAAGTTTCATGCTCTGGGCTTCCTTGACCTTCTGGGCCACGCCGAGCTCAACCATCTTGGCAATCATTTCCTTGTTCTGGTTAATGAACGTGACGAAACGGGTCATGATGATATCGCTTACGCCCCCTTCCTTTGCAAAGTCGACGAAATCACCCAAGAATTTGGCGGAGGTTCCAGGTTCAGAGGACACGAAGGACCTGAAGCCGCCCGCCTTAGACACGCAGGATGCAACCACCGGAGACGCCTGATGTCCGAGCCCCTGAATGGAGAACCCTTCAATAAGCTGATGCAGGTAGTTGTCCTTGGTCTTCGCGATTGCCGCAATAATCTTCACGGCGCTCTTTTCACGGATGTTGCCGAGGCCAACCAAGTCTTCCTTGGTAAGCGTGTAGAGCTGGTCAAAGGAACGGACCTTACCCGCCTCGAAAAGCAATTCGGCCATGCTTTCGCCCACACCCATGATGTTCATGCAGTCACGGGAGGCAAAATTTGCAAGTTTCAACACAAATTGGGACGTACAGTTTTCATTGTCGCAAATCCAAGCAACCAATTCACGACCTTCGGCGTTCACCGCATATTTCAATTCAGCACCGCAGAACGGACAGACCTTCGGGCGCATGTAGCGTTCGCCGGCGGTTAGTCCATTATACGGCTCGACGTGTGGAATCGGTTCCGGTTTATGACGATCATACTGGTCGCGAATGACTTCATAGTCATCCTTGCTTCGTCCTGTTTCAACACACTTAACAAGTTCCGGAATAATCTCACCGGCCTTACGGATGACCACGTGGCATCCCTTGTAAAGGCCAAGATATTCAACGGTATCCCAGTTATGTCCAGAAATGCGGGAGACCGTAGTCATAGCAAGATGTACTGGTTTGACGATGCATACAGGTGTATTTGCACCGGACATGCCAACTGACGGTTCAATATCGACGAGTTCGGTTTCCTTTTCCTCGGGCGGGAACTTGTAAGCACGATAGAAGTTCGGGGACTTGGCAGTGTAGCCCAGTTCCGGCTGACGGTTCTTGTCGTTCACCTTGATGACCACACCGTCAATCGGATAGGCCTGTTCAAAGCGGCGTTCACGCATGCCTTCGGCAACTGCGGTGAACTGCACAACATGTTCAACAACATGGTGTTCCGGAACTTCAAAGCCAAGGCTGATAAGGGTGTCAATATCTGCAGACTGGGTGGTATTCGGGCTACCCTTTACAATGAGATAGCCAATAAAGGAGAGGCCACGGCGTTCAACTTCATCAGGTTCGTGAAGTTTCAGGGTACCGGCGGCACCGTTACGGGGGTTGGCGAACACCTTCTTGCCTTCCGCGGCGAACTGTTCGTTAATCGGTTCAAAGTCGTCATATTTCCAGACGACCTCGCCACGGATTTCGACATTGCCCTCCATGGCAATCTTGGAAGGAACACCCTTTACTCGGAGGGCATTTTCAAACACGGAGTCGCCGACATTGTCCTTTCCGCGGGTGACAGCATCCATCAGCTGTCCATCCTTGTAAATAAGGGCAAGACCGAGACCGTCAATCTTGTATTCAAGTTCCAATTCGGGCACATTGTGCTCACGTATCATTTCGGTACACCATTGATTGGCTTCGTCAATGCCGTTCGAGTTGGAAATGGAAATCATGGGGATTTCATGTTTCACCTTCCGGAATCCTTCGGCGCCATCTTCCACATGGCGAGTAGGTGAATTATCGAGGATGAATGCCGGATTTGCAGCTTCAAATTCCTTAAGCTGGATATATTTCTTGTCATAAACATCGTCCGTGACGATAGAATTGCCGGCGGAATAGGCCTTTGCCCATTCATTGAGAGTTTCCACTAGGGATACGTATTCATTAAAATCAATCATACCCTGAATATAGCATAAATTGGCCCCGATGGCAACAAAAAAACGGCCCGGAACTAGCCCGGGCCGCATCTCTCTCCTCACCAATTTATCGCTGGATGCCCATCAGGTTCACGGAACCCTTGGAAACCACCTTCTTGCCATCCGTAATGAAGACATAACTTTCGGCAGGGTAGCTACTATGGAGCTTGTTCACGGCATATTCGTTCGGTCCAATCATGCTGGCGTTGAGATAGACCGGCGTATTGGTACCAACAAGGGACATTTCACCACCAATATGCCAGTGACCCATAATTACAGCATCAAAATTCTGGAATTCATCAGCCGAGAACATCCCCTTGTCCTTGAAGTTGTCACGAACGACCGTAGAGAATGGGGAAACGAATGCGCTACCGCCCTTATAGCGGTCGCCATGTTCAAGTTTCCAGCGCTGCTGGCCAACTTTTGTGAACTCAACCACGGAATCGGTCAATTTCATGGACACATTCTTCGGAGATTCCGGCATGTCATAGTATTTCTTCATGAAACCATAGAGAATATACTCGTAAGAATCCTTACCCTTGTTCTTAAACTGATACTTGTCAGTGTTGCGGGCATGGTTTCCGACCACACAGGAGATGGTAATCTTCTTATAGAGCTTCGAGTAAGCGTTAATCAACCCCGTAATGAAGCTGAAATAGTCCAAAACACAGTCGGTAATCACCTGCTGGTTAGTTTCTCGAAGTTCAGCATGGATATTACCGGAAAAGATGTCGCCGAGCATGAAAATATGGAGTTCATCACAGCCATATATGGAAGCAAACTCATAATTCTTCTTGAAAAGAAGCTCATGGCGCTTCTTGGAGATTTCCATATTATAGTTGTTGAGGCCATTGATTGCACGGCCATCCACAAATTCACCATAATGCACGTCGGAAATAGGCAAAATGTTGAAGAACTTGCCATCAACATTTCCCTTAGGGACCTTAGTCACATTGAGTGTAATGGGATACGGTTTCACATGCTTCACAGATTCACTCATCGCATCAATGATTTCCTGCGCAATGAACTTCTGAATCTTGGCTTCGTTCAATTCCTTCTGGACATTAGCCATGTCCTTGCGGAGAATGGCAAGCTGGCCTTCGGAAGCCTGATGCACGATAGATTCAAGGTCATCGACTGCAATGTCGCCATCATTTTCCGCCGCACTCTTCATGCGGTTTCTCTGCTTGCGGACATTTGAACGGAATGCATCTTCCGAATCAGTCACCCATCCAAGGCCCCTGAGGGTCGTGTAAAACGGATAGACCTTGTTACAGTCAAGCTTGTAGATGCTGAGGAGTTTTTCGACCGGAGGGAGATCGGTCTTGTTGTAATGAGTGCCCGGGGTCGGTTTTCCAATCGCCTTGAGGAGCTTCTTGGAATCTACGGTTTCTTGTTTGCTCATAGTTTACTGGTTGTTGATAAGTTGTTTCTTTATGGTAGAAAACTAACATATTATTTTTTGCGTGTCAACCTTTTTGCTTCATTTTTATTTAAAAATTACGAGAATCATAAAATTTTTGCTATATTGAATATCATGAAGACATTATTGGTAATCGTTTCTAAAGACCAACAGCAATATGCCGAGAAAATGAACGAGTCGATCGGCAAATTATCGGTACAGCCTGACGGCGTACTCGTTGTGCTCGACCGTCCATCGCTCGCCGAAATCAACGCCACCAAGCAAGCATATACAAACAAGCTAACAACCGTGCTTGTGTCGTCATCATTGCCTGAATTCGTCGGGCGTCCACAAATGAACTTTCATGTACCATATTTCTGTGCAGCGCATGTGAGAAATTTAGCGGCAAAATACTCTATTCAGAATGAATATGACGCCATAATCTTTATAGATGGCGACTGCTATCCCGACACGGACTTAATCAAGGCACATGTGAAATTGCTAGAATCCGATGAACCTATCGTGACTGTCGGAAAGCGGTGCGAAGCAAAATATGCCTGGCATGACCAGCGCGAAAAGGACCCCACCTACCCTATACCAATATTTGAAAAATGCGAACGGATTACAAAGGAAGCATTCTTTGTTGATTCCGGTGTCCTATGGACATGCAACATGGGTATCAACCGTAAAGCCATGGAATTCTTATTCTCCATAAACAAGATGCTGTATGGACGAGAAGAATTTTGTATGTCGGATTTTTGTGGAACATGGGGCGGGGAAGATGGCTTTATTGGTCTTGAAGCATTATATCTTGACATTGCCGTTATGCCCATATGTGCGCCAAATAGCGGAGTATTGCACAATGAGCATCCACGACCGCATGACAAATACGACCATGAAACTTTTATAAGCTATCTTGAAGAAAAGCGTGAAGAGCTTCTATACCTATTGAAGGCAAATGGAATCGATTGCCCACGCTATACGCCCAAAGATATTATAGTCGGCAACAGGGAATGGATAGCTAAATGACAGTGACAAAAGAATATTTCGAGTATAAAAAGTATCCAGACAGGTTTCCTGCGCTTAAACGCTTCATGGCGTTCTGCATGAACCTAAAGCAATCTGTCACATATCACGACGATCCGGGCTTTATCGGCATCTGCATCTATGACACAAAAGACCATCCGATTACCAAGTACGGAAAATATACGATGTGCTACGACACTACTGCCAAGAAGGCGCTCGTGCTAGGAAGTCCTGATTGGGAAATCGGCATGTCCATGCTTTCGGGCATCATCAATAATTTCTCACAGAAAGAGGATGAAGAACTCATCGACTCTCTGGGTGCAAACATTGGCTAAGTGAACAATCCTGCAATCGCAAGAATCAATGCAACTATTGATATGGCTATCGGCAACGCGGTAGCCTTTCTATCGTTCATCACATTTTCCCTGATTACATTTCCTAGCTGAGTCTGGAGGCCATCAAGGCGTTCGTTTACCGAATTGTATTTTAGGTTTACAGCTTCCAATTCACACCTGACGCCTTCGCTGCATACATTGTTTGTGTCAGCCATGCTGGATCTAAACTTGTCCATGCTCTGCTGCAACGAAGACACCTGTTCCTCGGTTTTATTCAGCCGTTTAAGGGCACCATTCTGCACGTCAAGTGACCGCTGAAATAGCGGCATCTGTACAAATCCCCTCAGGATGTTGGTTACATACTTGGTAACATCCCTCATTACTTCATCCGAATCAAGGTCAGTTTCATAAGTATTGTCAAACCCCGATGTAGTATCGTCACCATTGACCAGCAGGCCGCCCTTGACAAATTCGAGAACCTTCTCGATGGCAGCAGCATCCTCGTCAGATGGAGGTTCAGACACTTCCGAATCCATCTCGCCACAGATTCGGTCAATCTCGTCATCCAGTTCACTTTCCGACACCATTAATTCTTCGGTCGGTTCATATATCATGATATCGTAGCCGGTTTCGTTTTCAACCTTCGGTGTAAAGGAATTCGTTTCGGCAAGACGCCACTTTCTGTATGTAAAGTCAGCATTTCGCTTACTGGGTGCAGCAACCACAAGACGATGACATTCACATGCATCAAGGACAATGGGGAGAGTGCTCTCGGTAGCGAATACCGTACACGGCCACGTATCTTCATCCTTTCCAGCGGCTTCGCAGAAAATCTTAAGTGTCCGGTCGTTCTTCATTGCCGCAATCTTCGGGCAAACAATCCCAATATATTCAGAGGCGGATTCCATCATGGGTTCCATGAATATGCCTGCACTTCCGGAAACCTCGACAACCACTCTAGGATCGCTTACCAATTTCCGGTCATGGAAAATATTCTTTTCAATAATACGGCCATCGCCATCAACAGCAATTATAACACTCAGATCTATCATACCGCTAAACTACTTCAAGTCGCTCTTAAACGTAACATAGGACAGCCTGAACGCATCCACCACGCCATCATTATCAGCTTTCGCCTGTCCAGCCGGTATGAACCTAATCTTGTCAAATCCACCCACTGTATCGGCGGTCGCCATAAGTATCCTGCCGTACCGTGTATCCGGCACGGAGAACTCAACTTTAAGAAGAGTCCCGTCAATGGTAGCGCCCACAGAATGGGCCATTGCATGCCCTTTCCACGGCTCATCAATACGAACACCCTTCTTGGTACGGTCAGGAACAGCCAAATCCTCTACCGTACATCCGTTTGCCATAATCTGGGCGCATACGGAAACAACGGCAGCCTCAGTAAAACGAATTCCGCCGATAGTAGCTACGGCGGAATCCATAATCTCTGCTGTAAACCGAGCAAGCTCTTTCTTACTTGCCATCGCTCCTCCACTTAACCAGCAGGTCATTCATGCCAACACGTTCAAGTGTACGTTCAAGCGCCAGTCGCCTGCGATTCCAGTAGTCGCTCACATTGCGAAGTAACAGGCGGACTTCCGGACCAATTTTAGGGTCGTTAATTATCTTCGCAGCATCGTCATACACCCTGCGGCAAGATTTCCACTCAGCTTCAAGCTTCTTGGTATCACTCAGCAGGAGTTCCCACACCCGCTTCTGTTCCTCCGAGAACGACTTCTTGATTGCTTCTATCTTCTGTAAGTCCATATTTCTTTCTTCCTTCCGGTGTCGATATTTCAGCTTCAAACGCTTTGGTCAGGCGATTCTTCTTTTCTTCGGCATTCGCGATAAGCGTCGGTGCGTTCTGCAACAGATAAGCAGCCTCACTGGACAAGTCCTTGCACTTGAACACCTTGTAAGTCGGTTCCGCTTCGCTAAACCAGCACAGGTAAAGGTTCTTGATGGGAATGCCCGTCTCTTCCTCAAAAATGCGCTTATAGCAGTGCAGTTGCAACGAATACTCGGTAAGCTTGCATTTGTCCAAGTGACTACATGGCGCTTCCAGGTGAAAATCCGACCTCACATCAAATTCGGTATTGGTCTTCCAGTCCCAGATTTCGAACCCTCCCGACTTGACATTGTAGAAAATCTGGTCAATCATCCCGCAAACCATGTACTTCGGACTGCCGATGACAAGTTCGGAACGCACACGGTGCATCTTGCCCTCGATGTCCGCAATAAACTGTTTAACCTTCGGAATGATTCCGTTATACAAAGGCTTTACCGGGTCGCCCGGCATGATTTCCATAAGACCAGGATACTTCTTGAAGTCCTTGTTAAATTCATTGAAAACAATATCCTTTGGATATGGCTGCACCTTGTTGGCAAGCGAAGTTTCAATGAACTTATGGACCGCAGACCCCTTGGCACGGGAAATAAGGTTATTGCGCTTCCATTCCAGAAGCAGCTTGTCTGGATCCACCTTCTGCTTCAACGCAGACTGAAGCACAACCTTCTGTTCAATAAACGGAGGCACCACGGAGCCAGTCACTTTTGTAACCGATACCGTCTTCTGGCCATTCATGGTATAGCTGTGCCAATCATCATCGAAAGCAATCTTGTTGAATACGCTTGTCTTTTCGAAAAAATCAAACATCTTATTCCTGTAGTTCTGGTGTCCATTTCAATAGGTGGATATACCGGCAAGCCACTTTGTAACCCGGAGGAGCCACCGGGATTGCATTCTTGTACTTTGGGCCAAGTATATGATCCCAGCACTCTTCGAGCGCGTCCTTCAAGGTATCCTCAAGCGTACAGCTGATAACGGCAGCAGCAATTTCATCACTATCCATCTTGCGGCGTTTCTTCTTCGGCATACCCGGTATCGGCGGTGCGTCCTCGATAATGAAGTCCGGATATTCCGCCTTCAGCCAAGCTTTCCATGACGAAGCAACATTCTTCGGGAGGTTGTATGGGAACGGGCAGGTATCCTTCCCTTCTACGGCATCTTCAGCAACTGAAATATTCTTGATGAACGTAGGAATGTACGGGATGATAATCGATGGAACCAGTACACGAATGCGGGCAGAATAATGTTTCGTCGGTTGCGGCTGAGGCATGTCGTATTTCAAGTCCTTAAGGATGTACTGGACAGTGAAATCGGATATCTTTACGGCAAGCTCGGTTTCGTCAGTGTCTAGCTTCATGGCACAAGCTCCAGCAGCTGTTTCTTGGAAATATGCGACACCGTAAACAATGCATCAAACGTCTGGAGTACCCCATCAAGCCGTTCCATGTGCATCGGGTGGGAGCTAAACCGAAGTTCCTTTTCCGAAATTTCGTGTGCCCACATCAATCCAATAATGTTCATCACCGAGGCGACAGCACCCTGCGCACCTAGACAGCACGACTGAAGGACAGCGGATGCCCAGGAATCAGCCTGGCGCTCGTCATTGCGGGATATGCTGAGATTCATATCCTGTCCTTCATACGGTGCATGTCCGAGGCAGACATGGCCGCATTCATGGGCTATGACCGACATGAGAATCGTCTTCGCGTACATCCGAGAAACTTCTTCCTGCACACTGTCTTCATCCAGATGGAACTTGTCCCACAGTCTGAGCAAGAAATCCGTTCCGACACAGCCCATTATGGCTGACTTGCGCATCCATTTCAACATGACACGAGCTTTTCGCGTGCTTCCGGTGCGGTCAAGAATCGCAATAACCACCGCCAATGCGCTTATCCAGTCAAGCATGCCCTGGAATACCACCACCCGGTACTTTTGTGGAATGAAATTCTTTGCCTTTTCGGGATCGGCTGGAATCTGTTCCTTGATTTCTTCCTCGGTCATCCGGGATGCACAAGCATTTACCGAGAGGCTGTCCCTAAGTTCAACCCGCGTTTCCATAGCCAGACGGGCCAAGTGGTCCCGCCGAACCTGTACCAAATCGGAATTGCAAATCGCATTGAATGCAGTTGCAATATCTTGTTCACTTAAATGATAGGCCGTTCCATTCCAATTCGACATGCTGCAATCCCCTTGTCGCTAAGGTACTTGTAGATTTTAAGAGAAAGACCGGCCTTGCCGCTTTCCTTCACAAGCATTCGCTTGATATCACGCATGCGGGATACCCTTAACCAGGTATTCCATTCCTCGTCTGTCATGTCACCACGGATTACGGTCGTAATTCCAGGTATGGTTGACTTGAAATCTGGGACCACGACATAGCCGTCGCGGAAATCCTCAGGTAAACTCTCTTTAAGATCTGCCATAATAAAAACTCTTCCTTGGCTATATTGTAAATATAGCAATATTTTTATTAAAATTATTACAAACACTAAAAACTCGCACCATTGTCCGAGTTATTAAACCAGAAATTTGGCGCATCCATACCCTCGCTTCCAGAAATGTCACCCCTGGCGCCACTGGAAAACTGGGAATATCGAGGCCCATTGTTCGGAATGTCAAAGCCATCCGGGATAAATCCGTTGGCTATGTACCCACGCGTACCGTCCGCGTATAGAACGAGCCGTCCAGTTCCATCAGGAGTGTCGATGTAATCGACTATCTTGGCAATCCCGTACCGTTCTTCGGGCGGGCAGCATGGAAATGGAGGAGGTAATGGCGGTCTTTGCATGACTGAAGTTTATAATCATTCTCGCCAGCTTGGCGCCAAGCAAAACCAATTTGATGACATGTGCAATATTTTTGATACGATTCATGCACCTAATGTAGCATTTTGGCTTATGCATGGCAACTTTCGTTTCTCATCGCCTTTCCCAGCCGCCTGAGCTGTTCGGCACGGTCGGATGGACACCAGCGGTCGATGACCTTCGCACACAAACCCAACTTGAAATTGTTGTCCACCGGCAAGTCAATCAGCAGCTGACCGGCCTTAGGGGTAAATCCGGGAATAAGTCCGGACATCGGGATTGGGGTGGCATTCACAATGATATCCATCGTCTCGAACGCGAATGCCTCATATGTCGTACCCTCGACAGCGCAAGTGACCTTGCCAACCTGTTCGGCAATGGCATCTATCGCCAGCTCGATATCGATTGCAGTATCGGACTTTCCGCGACTCACCAGGTTCAGATATACGCAGACGGGATAAAGGGCCATTGCGGCTGCCTTTGCCATGCGCCCGGTGCCGAGGACGGCAGCCATCACATCAGACTTCCCGAACAGAAACGGCATGATTGTATCAACAAGCATGTCGTATGCAGAATCGTTGCCACACACGGTACCGACTTCATCGTTCCAGAAAATCGTGTCGGCAAATCCGGTTGGGGTCTTGGTGAAGCTTTGCCATCCAGCGGCATCGTCGGCCAATTTAGGTTCCGGAAGGTACAGACCCCCTACATACCTATGCTCAACCAAGGACAAGAAATCCCATATATGCGTATGTTCAGAAAGTCCAATGGATTGAATATTGTCACAGGATAGCTGTTTAAAGAAGGTGGTATCCGGTCCTTCCTTAGACAGATTGAGGATCATGTACAACGGTTCCTGCATGGCATCTCCTACGGATGTGGAATACGGACGATTTCGCGCTTGAACTGGTTACGACCGGCCATAGCAGTAATCTTGGCGGCAGCTTCCGGGTCAATTGGCTTGTTGGCGAGGTAATCTTCAATCTGGGCGTAGGTAATGCCAAGGGATTCTTCGTCAGTCTTGCCGCTAAGGCCATCGCTAGGAGCCTTGAACACAAGCCGTTCCGGAAGACCCATAAACTTGCCCAGTTCGCATACCTCGCGCTTCGTGAGGATAGACAATGGAGCAAAGTCACCTGCCAAGTCACCCCATAGGGTGCAATAGCCTACGAGCGCTTCACAGCGGTTCCCGGTGCAGCACACGCGACCGTTAATCGGCTGTCCATTTTCATCTACAGACTGGGCAATGGCATAAAGCGTAGCCATGCGCAGACGAGGGCGGAGATTCAGCTTAGCCTGTTCAGAACCACTGAAGCCAGGGATAATCTTGGCCATCTGGGCATTGACTTCGCCAATGTTCACTTCGTAAGTACGAGTGATTCCGGCAGCAGCCGCTGCATCATAGGCATCCTGGATATCCGGCTGGTAACCGCACGGCATGAAGACCCCGATGACGTTTTCCGGACCAACCGCTTCAACCGCGAAACGGCCAGCAACTGTAGAATCCGCACCACCAGACATGCCAAGAATGACAGTCTTGCCACCACTATTCTTGACATAATCCCTAGTCCAGCCAACAATGTGGTCATGGATCTTGATCAGTTCTTCTTTTTGCATATTCACCTCTTTAAGGTTTTTTCAAAATATAGTAAAAAATACTAGTTTTTATGTATGAAAATCAAATAAAGGGACACTTTATGGTAACATTCGAAGAATTAAAGAAAATTTCTGACATGCCGCTTATTGAACGCAGCTTTTACGCCAAACTTGAAGAAGCGAAGAAGATAGCACTCACTGCCAACAAGCGCAGCATGGAACTCAAGGTCATGAAGCTCAGTTTTTTCACGGATCAACTCGCGGTACTAATCAAGGAACCATTTGATGCAGATGAAATGTACAAGAGTCAGTATGAACAGGTGAAAATGTTCAAGGATGCCGGTTTTACCGTCACTGAGGAAGACCCGGCCCCCGCTATCATTACATCGATCAGCGAAAGTTCGAAAGACAAACTCCAGCGAGAATTTGAGAGCCAATACCTTGAAAAGAAAGTAACCGTTTCCTGGTAACTAAAAGAGGCCGGTCATCCGGCCCCTTTCGTTATTCTTCATCGCCATCCACACAGAAGTTCTTTCGGGCAACTTCCCTGGATTGTTTCAATGCATCGATCCCTACCTTGAACTCGTCATAGTTGTAGGTATCCTTCGCATCATGCTTTACACGCATCATTACGGTAAGGTTCTTGATATCGGCAACGGACGCGCTCAAATCAACCAATTCAGTTGCAACGTCTTCCAAGACATCGGCTTCAATATTATACCCATTCTTCTTTCCATAACGGCACAGAAGTTCCTTGGTCATATTGACATCAGGCGTATTGATAGGCACAACTTCATCGATTCGTTCCGGGCGACCCATAATCGTGCTATTCACGTTCTTCGGGTTGTTTACGGTAGAGAACAGGATTACCGGCACATCCGATTTATTGAGTGCAGAGAAGAAACCAAGAAACTCGCCCACATTGTCGCTGCCCTTACGCTTGATATCAAGCTGGTCAAGGTCATCGAACAAAATTGCGCACTTTGATGTCATTTTAGTGGTAAGGAGAACCTTTCCAAGCATAGTACCCATCATGCGCTTATCAAGCGAGCAACGCACAAGAGTGTACCCGTCATTGCACAATTCGGTCATCAAGTGTTCGCACATGCCGGTCTTTCCGGTACCCGGAGGACCCACAAGGGCATAGGAACGGGTCATATTCAACGCGGAGACTCGCTGGCATTCCTTGCGAAGGCGCGTCAATTCAGCTGACTGCACCCAGCAATCATTGTCACCACCGGTAAAGAAACTGTCGTTGTTGGCAACCATGATCTTGCTCTGGTCCACATAGAAATGATACTTGTGGTAATCAAGACGACGATAAATCGCCATAATCGCATGCTCAATGGTACGGTATTCCGACTCGACGTATCCCTTCACGTACGCGGCATGCTCAACAAGCGTCTTCGAAACAAACGACCCGCCTGTAGATGCCTGGGTACTGCCCATCGACACATGGTCCGGAATTGAATTGTCGCTATCGCGCTCGGTATCCAAGGAAATGGTGTAATACACATCCTCAACCAATTCGCCAGCCTTGTTATAGCTCTTGCAATGAAGCAACGTGATGATATTATCCTTCGTGATAATCGTACCATCACTGTTCATTATCGGGTCTTCGCCAATAAAGCCTACCCGTTCAATGGTCACCTTGGATACATAATCATCGCCAGATGGACGGTAGGTGATAGCGTCATGGTCCTTCACCTTTGACAACAGGTAGATAAGGATATCGGAAAGAGGGAGGTAGCCCGAAGCCGTAGTTGAATAATTGTCACAGAGGGGAATATCCACCTTGAACCGGTTGGCAATTTCCTTCCAGAACAGGATGTCGCCACGATTTTCCACGGACGTGCTCGGGATGATGTTCATGTAGATGTCATCAAGCACCGAATATAATGCGATTGCGTTTCGTGCGGCGGAAACAGCCTGCACCCCGAAAGATTCCTTTGGCTTGTTTTCCCAGAGGGTAAGCAGCAGTTCGGTACCCGTAGTCGCCAACGGTAGCAATTTCTTCGCGTTGATGTGGGTGACCTGGTTGAATAGTTTTTTGTAGTCTATGCCATCTGGGGTGATAAAATCAGTCGAAATTCTCGGAATATCCTTGGAAATCGACGTGAGGATATCCCAAAATTTTCCGCGTGGGGATACGTCGTTTGACATTTATTAGTCCGTTCTTGTTAGGTGTTAATAGTTTCGAGTTCCTTACCGGGGTTGCATTGCAGCACAGGCATGTCCTGGGGGTTAAGGGTATTCTTCGGCTGTTTTAATGCCGAGAATTTAGCCTTCATGCGAGGAATTTCATACCCCACTATAAGGCCGTACAGTACAAGTTGAATGCATTTTGAAGCTGTCATATTCGAAATATAGCAAAAAAACTGCTATTTGCGTGGTTGATGGGTTAAATTTTTGAAATAGTTTTTCGGCATGATAGTACGGATTCCAAATGAACCTTATGTTAACATCATCGAGCTTGCGTGGATTTTCATCAAGCGCGAATTCTTCACGACCATGGAATTCTTGGAATTCTACGATCAGGAAGACCGATCATGGAACGGCAGGGCAATATGGTGGTACATCATCGCGCTCACCATAATGTCGGTATTCCTGTGCGGATTCACCCATTACATACCGGCAATACTATTCTCGGCGTTGGCCACAGGGACATTCACCCGATTCTTGCAGGCATCAAAATGGAAATAAAGGACCCCCAGAAGCTAGCCGAGTACATCACTCTCATGCACCAAAATCCGAATATTCTGGTGCGAATACAGGATGATGGAACCATCGACTTGCTGTTCAGCGAGCTAAAACAGCTGGAACCGGCAATAGAGAGCGTCAAATGCCCCTATTGCGATATCCGCATTCGCGAACACCAGCCACAGTTGGAAGACACCATTCGCGGAATGTACTTGCGATGCCCCGAATGTAACCAGAGATTCTTCATCCACCTATTCGTCCCATTTGGCGGAACCCCGGCTTAGAGATACATGGGCAAGGTTCCGTTGATGAACCGACGGCACTTTCTCCAGAACTTGTACAGTTCCCTATCAACCTGTGGAACATCGCCGCGTTCGCATTTGCTTAACGCTTCCTCACGATACATCATTATAACTACCGCAAGGCGGGTATATTTAAGGAACCTGTTAAATCTACGGGTCCCTTTATCATATCGTCCAGGTATCCTAGATTTACGGACCTTGTCACGGTTGTCGCAATCCTTGCTCGAACAGAACAGACGGCGATACCCCATGTCGGTAAGGTCCATAAGCTGGGTAGACTGGATGTAAACCTTAGTTTCCAAGGACGAAGTCCATGTCGGGCGATATACATTAGTGCCAATAGACAGTCGCCAAAGGCTCGTCAGGTAATACAACGGACGGCCAGCTGCCTTGACATATTCAGCAACCTTGTATTTCTTGTAATTGGTCCTGAAATACACGGTATAGATACCATCGACGGCGCCATATCGATATGCACCCGGAGTTATCTTTCTTTCAATACAGATGTTTTCTTCATCAATATTGATGCCGATTGATTCCAGAAGCCTTTCTTCGGAACTGTAAGTCGGCATATGGTAGCAATCGGACTTCTTTCGCCAGTCCCATTTCTTGGTGAGTTCAGGCATGTTGATATCCGTCCTGATTTCACCACCATCATTGACGAACGAAATGAGCTTCGCACTATGATCCCAGAGTTCTGACGTTTCCATTATAGTTCTCTCGTTTCCATTATATTAGTGTTGTTGTGGTTAATTAAGTTAAGGTGCTTATAGTTCACCGAACCGGCAAGGACATGTCCGGAAATATCCGATAGAGAGAAGTATCCCGACTGCCTGCGGCCATTCACGAAGCAAGGTCGTTCGGCATAAACAACATAATCCATCAGTCTATATCCATGTACCTCCCGAGGTGCCTGGTTGTTCTTCCGAATGCATCCCTTGAGTATGGATGCCTTGTGCAGCTGCCTGTTGTTGGCACGCAACTTGCGGATAATCCAGTAATGCCCGTCGGACTCGGCACCCGTATTGCCACTGATGCAACGGGCGTCTATGGTATGGTCCTTCGGAAGGCCTGCCTTGGTGCGGGCATACTTGGTGATGTAGCCGTACGTCTCGTGGCAAGGAACTGCATCACCGAACAGTTTATCCAGTTGACCGAACACCGACTTCCGCATGATGCCCATTACGGCAGCATCCTTCAAGGAAGCCCCGCGGCTGACATTCTTAGGCAGCTTAATTTCGCCCCTATGATACTTAGCATGGCATTCCGAACACAACGTGATGAGGTTGTTAGGTGCATCTCCACCTGTCTTTCTGCTTTCGATATGGTGGACCCGCAGCTTCCTGTCCTTGGACTTGCCCTTACAGCACTGGCATTTATGCCCATCCCGGAACAACACGTATTCCCTTACGTTAGAAAATCCGAGCTGTTCACCCTTCTGGTAGTCGGTTCCATGCGGCAACGGAAGGCACTGTTCCTGGGCCTTCAACAGTTGAATATCAAACTGTGCCGTCTCCACCGTTATCTCCCCGATAGGTAAAATCTTACATATCTTCGAAATCCAGTATATATGGGAATCCACCTTCTGCCGTACGGAAGGCGCAATCCACCCTGGCTTCTTGGTCCTGTTCAGGAACCTGGACTTGCGGTAGCGAGTTTTCCTGTTCCTTCTGGTCCGACGGAACTCCCTTCGCGTGGATAGCTTCTCCACGATATCCGACCTCAGCAGTAATTCTGCTTCGAAAAGTACCTTCTTCTTGGTAGTGGCGGAGAAACCTACATGCTTCGTACCCGCGTCTACTCCTAGACTGACCTCCTGCACGCCGTTCGGCGTGTCGTAAGCAAGCTGAATGGTGAATGGACGGTAATCGACAACAACCGCGAGACCTTTCCTGAGCAGACGACGGACCTTGCCGTGCCTAGTGGTAGGCATCAGAGGGTTGCCGTATTTGTTCAGTACATAGACCATCTAGTCGTTATCCTTTCGTTGTTTTTTAACCTAACTTAATAGGTAATGCAGGGATTACTCCCTGTGGGTGGTCATCGACAATGTTAGGAAGGCTTGTCATGAACGCCACACTGTCCCTACCCATCAGGACTGTTTAATGACATTCAACAGAGCTACAGACTTGACCGTACATCCGTAGGTGTTATGACCTTCCTAACGTAGTTCAGCAGATTTCTCTGCTTCACTGAGTCTAATCAACTATGAGTCTGAGTTACCCCAAACTCACGGGTCTTTATACCCGTGGGTAGTTGATTATCGCCTCATGAAGTTATAGACAGCGTTATCACCGAGCTTCTTCCACATGTCATTCTTGAGGATGTTGTCTATGGTTTCCGGGAGGTACTTCAACGGACATTCGGTAATACAGCCGTCAAGGTAGTTACGGGCACTCTGCTCGGAAACGACACATGCCCCGTTGATTACCGGGTAGAACATGCGCACCTGTTCCTGACGGTTGTTGTTATCGTATGCGTGGATGTTCAGGATAATCTTGGAGCGTCCGATCCATTTGGCCAGGTTCTCGCCGGAAATGCCCATGGTGATTGTCGTTGCCCACTTGTTGCAGCCGGCATTGGCAAGCTGAGTAAGCAGCTTGGACCTACGCTCGGTCAGAAAGCCATAGAACAGGACATCGACATCCTTTTCCACGCTTGGTACGTCGCGCAAAGTGCTTGCGTAATGCATCGGATGGAATGAAGTACGGATGCCCTTCTTGGCAAGCCAGTCGATATTGTCCAAGTCATAGTCCCATACCTCGTCTGCACCACGAAGCCATTCGAATACATGCGGATTGGCATACTTGCATCCGTCATACATCTGTTCCAACTGGTATACAACGAGTTTCTTGTTAGGATACTTCTTGCGCATACCTGACAGGGTACAACGAGAATCTACATGACCGAGGATGAATACAGTGTCGGCAAATTCAGGCCGGCCACCGCACTCTTCCTTCAGCATGCGGGCAACTTCTGTAAAGACAAAACGGTTTGTAGCTTCAATAATCATTTCTTTGGCATGCAGGAGATGGTGAAACTGTTGCCGGCGCGGCTAATCTTCGAAATTACACCGTGAGTCAAAGTCGTATTCATTTCTTCCTTGGTACGCTCAATCACATCGTCGCAGTGAGAAACCTTACGTCCCGGGAATCGAATGCAGAAGTTTACCGGATGACCCTGTTCCATGAATTCATCACCCTGCTTCAAGATGCGTTCACGGTCAGCATCACCACCGTTGCTCGGGAAACGGAGATCCTTGACTTCGGTAGCCTTGGCTGCTGCACGGTTCTTCTTTTCCATTTCACGCTTCTTTTTCTTCTGCTCGTATTCATACTTGCCACGGTCGCCAAGGCGTGCAACCTGCGGGTCCTGGTTGACAGCTACAACGATGATGTCAAGGTCGCGTTCCTCGGCAATCTTGCGAGCTTCCGCACTTGTCACCACGCCAAGCTGTTCGCCGTTTTCACCCATCAAACGAACCGTTGCCGTAGTGATACCATCCTTCGGCGGGTTACCAAGACGGTACACAGGCGGATTTCCCGACGGATTGACACAAACCAATGGAAGGTCTCGGTCATTGGCAATCGCCTTAGCCTTGCCTGGGTTCATGGTGCCCATAGGTTTTCCATCTTCGCCAATCAGCATGATTGTCGATGCGGAGATGTAGAAATTGTTCTTGAATCCCATATTATTTCTTTACCTCGTAGAGTTTAAAGTTAGAACTGGCTACAATCCTGTCATAGCAGGAATTGAGCAAAATCTTTGCCCACCGTTGGGCGGTTTCTTTATCCGATGGGTGGATGAATGATAATAGCTTTTGGTATTCCATGGTGGAAATGTAGCATTTTATGATTCGGGTGGCAACAAAACCGCCGGAACCCTGAGGCCCCGGCGGTCCTTATGGCAACAAAATTGCTATGATATCATTACTTACTCTTCAAGAAAGTAGGCATGACATCGGCATCATGTTCACTGAAACGTGGCGCCTTGGTTCCGGACACATAGGCATTCCAGGAACGAATCACGTAAGCAACACGAAGCTTTTCCGATACACGTCTATCCTTGTTAGCAAGGTTCCAACGGCGCATCTTTTCAATGACCGGATTGCCCGCGGTATCAAAGGAGTTAATCTGGGTAAAGAACTGCTCGGCCTTTTCTTTGCTCACCCCATTGTCATGTACAAGAGCAAAATACAGAGTACCAACTGTTTTTGGGGTCATTGCATGAGATTCCGTAATACAACGCATTGCAACGCGGGCTGCATCGTCATAGTCTGCCGGGCGGGTATTATATTCTTCAAGCACGGCGGACGGAGTGAGACGGCGATCCTTGAGAGCAAGATGTCCACAATTGCGGAACTCATTCATGCCATTGATAATACCAGTGATGACAGTATGATACTGAACGCCGGACATCTGCAACACCTGCGTACCGGTACGGACACGACCGCAGTCAATGGTATCAAAAGTATCACGCGGCACATCGCTATTGACGAGAGTCTGGAACGGGCATCCAGCCTGAATACAAGCCAAGAGGCGATGTTGTCCATCAAGGACATAGCCATTTTCATCAAGCTTGATTGATTCGCTATTCAACTTCCAACGGTCACTACGCATCTCGTTTGCATAGATTTCAACGGTTCTGGAACTAGTCTTGCGGTTAAGAACACCGGCAGCCTTCGTGCGTTCGAGGAGTTCCTTTGCGTATTCCGGAGTGATGATTTTGATTTTGGATTTTAGTGTCATGATGTTTTTGTTCCTTTTTAGTTTTTGATAACCTAAATGTAGCACCTTTTTTAGCAATTTGCCAACTTATGCCTGTTCAGGCTGTTCCGGTTGATCCGTTTCTGTTTTCTTCTTACCCCTTGGCTTCTTTCCCTGAATTGTAGGGTCATCAAAGAATACCATGTAGTACGACTGGAAACCAGTTGCCGTATACGTAATCTGAACTTCGTTTGGCTTTAACCCAGCTTGGTTCAGAAATTTATCGACATCTTCAACCCGTTTGCATCTGACATGTGTTATCATGTTGTTTACCTCATTTTGTTGTTACTACGAATGTAGCAAATGCATAACAAGGTGGCAACTAGTCGAGAACGTGCAATTCCTTGGCTGCACGCGTAAATGCAGTGTATTTCAATTTGTTGCGCAAAATAACGTCAGAGCATACATTCATGTCACGTTCAACCACAAAGGCATTTTGTACAGTAGTACCTTGTGCCTTATATACTGTCATGGCATAGATATAGCCAACATACATAAAGTTATTTTTAAGCTTGTTGTATGGCTCCCAAGCTTCTTTCTTGGTGTACTTATGTCGCCCCATCTGGCCAAGTTCTTTGGCTCGTTCACGGCATTCGGCAGCAAGGTCAGCCTTCAACTTATTCAGTTTTTCCTGTTCGGATGGCTTAACTACGTAGGCCGTACATTGCTTGCGATGTCCAGGAAGTGCACGGAAATTGACCACAGTCAACTTGTAGCACCCAATATGATATGCCGGATCTCCATCAGGCATGTCTATCACATTGAGGACCTTTACACGTTCCTCCATGCTGTAAACCTGCTCTTCATCATATCGAACCCTCCCACGCCTGTCAGTCTTGTTCATCCTGCGGTAACCCCGGGAGATGCGCAATTCTTCACCTTCTACATATTCAGCTTCTACACCAGGATATCTATGACGGCGAATACATTTATTGAGCGCATCCACGGAAATATTGCGATACGCAATCGCAAGCGCGTAGTCGGTATCTTCCTTGTAAGCATCGGAAGTGAAGTATTCGTACACTTTCGACATAAACTCACTGCGTTCAGTGTAGAAGTAGATACCGCCAGATTCACCAACCTCAGTAACATGGTCAAAATAATCGCCTGGCTGGGTAATATGCTGGCGCATCATGGTGACAGTGCGCATAATCGGGTTGTCAAGTGCCGTACGCATCACCTTGCTAAGCATGAAGCCATATTTCAGATTGAAAACAGGAGACTGCAACAGTCCACGGTTGCTGTCTTCCACAGCAGGAATCTGACACGGATCACCCACATAGATAACCTTTATGTAACTAAATTCGACCAGGTTAGCTTCAATATTCCGCAACAGTTCAGTTCCAGCCATTGAAGCTTCGTCAATTATAATAATGTCATATTCACCAAGTGCGGATTCGCCATTCCGTTCCAGATACGGTTCCTTGTCATCAAGGTCAACAAGCTTCAATCCACAAAGAGAATAAATGGTACGGTCAAACTGACGATTAGTGCGCTTTGCAATGACTTCAACAGCCTTGTTGGTCGGTGCAGTACACACGTACGATATGTTTTTCTTGTCCAATTCATCAAGAAGAACATTCACCAAGGAGGTCTTACCAGTACCAGCCGGACCACAAAGCACCATCTGGCGGCAATCGCTCTCCATGAAGGAATTGATATATTCCAAAGCCGACTTCTGGTCCTCGGTCAAATCATCCTTGGTCAATAGTTTCTGCTTCGGTGCAGATTCTTTCGATGTTTCTTCCGGCTCCTTGATTTCTTTGGTTTCAGAATCAAACAAATTAAAAATATCAGGTGCCGGTTCAAATACCTTTTCGGCAAGCGGAGCTCCCTTAGGGGGAGGCGGAGGCGGATCTTCCGTCATGCATTCGTTAACAGTATCATCCTTAGGTTCAACTTCAATGGCGGAAATCGCATCAACAGCCGCGCCATTAGTATCAACACGCGAGTTCTCAGATGCGGCAGAGTCTTTATGCGATAATTCATCAAACAACTTTTGGAGATCCATGCGAGAAATATAGCAAAAATACCTAAAATGGCAACCGAAACTATAAACTATGACCGAGGTAATATCATGAACATGTCTAATCGCCTACATAATCTAGCTTCTGTTTCCACAGGCACCGCACGAGCGGTGTATGAATCCGCCTACGCAGCATATCACGCCATATTCGAAGGGGAAGAAGATGGTGAACTGGCAGAACTGAACGATCTGGGTAACGAAATCGGAGATGACCTTGGTGGTGAAGGTGGCGGTATGCCTCCGGACGATGGCAGTATGCCTCCTGAAGACGGTGGTGATGCACCTGAAGACGGCGGTATGCCCCCGGAAGACGGTGGTGATGCACCTGAATCTGAACAGCCGCCTGAGGATGAACCATCCGCTGACGAAGAAGCACCTAAAAACGTAAACGCCCAGCCACAGGCAGCTTCGATTAACGCGGATGCACTCATCGCTGAACTTACCAAACTGAAATATCCCGAGAAAATTCGAGAAGTTGGCCAGCAGATGAAACAGACAGCCGGTGGAAAGGCACCAACCGCACAGGATATGGTAAAGCCAGTTGCCGCAGCAATATCAAAGTACATGTCCAAGAAAGGATATGCGGCTATGCAAAAGGAAGATGCCCTCAGGGTCGTCAAGACCATCATCATGGCTGCGACGAATGTCGGCAAGAAAGCCGAAGAAGCCAAATCCAAGACTGCCGATGCTGAACAACCGCAGGGCGAACAATAGACTTATTCCGCATATATGGAAAATGCCGCCTGTTTGGCGGCATTTTTGTTAGCAGTAGTATTCCGCATAGAAATCCGTTTCAAGTTCTGCTGCGGGAAGTCGTTTCTCCCAGTCAACGATTGCTTCCTGTAGTTTACGGTATTCGGAAAGGTACCTGTCCCTACGGTCATAATCCTTCTGGGTCGGATTCGGTATGCGTCCAAGGTCGATGTTGTCTTCGAGGTCGCACACCTTCACCCTGGCTGCGAGGTAATTCTTTGCAACCGCTTCAATGTATTCTTCGCGAGGAGTAGTCTTTCCGCGAGTCAATACGTCAACAACCTTCCACACCACTTCCGGGAAGAACATTTTTAAGTCAGAAACAGTGAATCCACCATCCTCGACTGTATCATGGAGGTACGCAATCGCGGTAAGCTTGTCATCCTCGTATGCATCAGCCACTCTGGCAGCGACGCGTTCAGGATGTTCAAAATACGGAGCACCGCCTTTATCCTTCTGGCCATCATGTGCAAACCGTGCAAAGGTTATCGCCTGTTCAACAAGCGTACTTTTCTGAGGAATTCCTCTCAAAAATTCTTTAATTTCATCACGAGATCGCATTTGCATTATCTCCGGTTAAAATACTGGATGTTGCGTCATGTTTTACTAATGGTAAACTACTCCCTTCAATGATAAAAAGGACTAATTTTATGAAAAAAGTGGGCAAAGTCATGACCAAAGAACAACTCATTGCCGGAATCAGCTACAAATTAGCAGAAGCGTTATCCTTTATCGTCGAAACAACGCCAAACATCACCCTTGGGCAGCCGGTTCAAGGCTACAAAAGTGCCGATACTTCATATTTCAAAGTGCTTGGCGAGTATGCTGCCGGGGAACTGTATGGAAAAATTGAACTGGCCGTGTCCGAAGGACCGATGGGGGCCCGCCCAGTCAGCCTGAAAATGTCATTTGGCGATGAAGCACCCACTCCGATATCCATCGCCAGCCCAAACGACCTGCTTGACGCCATCACAGCCAAGCACCGGGTATTTGTCGAACGCTCTTATAACAAAAGCAGCGCTTTCGCATTGAACGATGCGCTGAAAGAGCTGGAAGAACTTCCATGTCCACCCGAGATTCATCAGAAAATCATGGACATTATCCAGAAACTTCGTTAGACACTCACAAGCCTCGTGCGGCAGGCATGCTGTCGAGAAGTTTCTGAATTTCCTCACGTGTCCAAATCCGCTGATTCGAACTACCCCTGAATTTCAGTGAAATATCCCTCTGTTCCAGGATGAACGGGCCGTCCACCAAGACATCCACCGTTTTGAGGATGTTCGACGTTACGAGATGGATATCCTGGCGCTGCCCAGTCAGCAGGTCATTATCCAACACATAGCCGGTAAACATCCACAGAGTCTTGTCAGGATACTTTTCCTTGAACTTGGAAAGGAACGGCAAGAGCCCCCACTGGTTCTCGGGCTCAAACGGTTCGCCACCAAGTACAGTCAGTCCGGCAATATAGGATGGCCGGCATGCTTCGAGCACCTCATTCTCGGCAATAGCGTCGAATTCCTTGCCATAGGAAAAGTCCCAGGTCTCTGGATTAAAGCAACCCTTGCAGTGGTTGCGGCAACCGGAGACGAAGAGTGAGACCCGAAGGCCTTCCCCATCGACTATTGACATCGGATCAATCTTGCTGTAATTCATTACAAACCTTATTACGCTTTTTATGTTTAATTGTTTTATTCCTAAAAGTAGAAATATAATCCTTTCCATAATGTTTGGCAACATATTTCTCGTATTCCGAACAATCTACTATAATGTCAACATCGTGAGCCAGCATACACTGATGTTTTGCTTCATATAATCCATCCTCATCATGATTATATGGGTTCACCATTACATTATCCGGATTTTTATCCTTGAAGAATTGCCGGCCCTTCAATTCAACTAATCTCGTTTCAACTCTAAAATCCGGGTTATAAACATGAGTCCTTCCATTATATGTATAAGAAAATTGCACATCCGGTCTATACTCAAAATCAATGTTATTATCAGATAGCCATATATAATATGATAAATCATACGAACTATCAAAGATTATATCATTATAAATGTACTTAAAATGCATTCGTTCATGAATCTTCTTACTCTGTGATGGAACGCGGACTCCGTATCGTTTAAGAGATGTTTTCGCAGCCTTCTCCCTATTATTATATGTCTTATCACCATATCGTATCAATTTCGTGCGCGTACTCTTAATTACATTTTGTTGATACCACACATCAGTTGATCCGAATTCGGCAACAATACTCTCCTTCGCTTTGGTACGATTGTTATATGTCGGGTCACCATACCGTTGCAACTTAGTTTCAGCGCATTTTCTACCATATCCATCAATTTTTGCCGGATGAGTAACCCCATATCTAGCTTTCATGGTAGCATTTCGTTTATCACTTGTTGCGATAAACATGCCAGAATAACTACCATAACGCTCCTTCACAACTTGATTCCGATGCTCATCTAATATCTCACGGTAATTTTCGCCATACTTTTCAACCATACTCTTATTATAGTTTGCATAGTATTCGTCCGTGGTATGTGTTTGTTTAGATACGCAATTACGACATCTAAATGGAAATACTATCGTCCGTAAGTTTCGTGATGAAATCTCTCCACATTCTGAACACTTAAAACTAAAATTTAACCGATTATATTTATTTACCGGTTTTAAAGATTTCATCTGCACTAAGTCAGCTTCATTAGACAGATGACCATAAATTGATTTCTTATTAAGCATAAAGTGACCCGCAGTCGGCTAAATTGGCGTTCATCCAACCACGGGTCACCTATAAAACCCATCTCACATCGAAGAACGCCAATTATCCGATGTGCCGGCAATGAGTTTATAACATGACCGTCAAATATTTTTGCGATCTGCCAATTCAGCAAGCTTGCCAGTATTCCAGGACTTCAAAATCGTCTTTCTAGGCGATCCCGTTAAATAACCCGTAATACGGCGAACACGAACAAACATATCTTCATCCCTACAGCCACACTTCGGACATTCGTTATCAATTATGCCATGATATCCACACTTCATGCAATCATCCGACGACATAGTACAACTAAAATAACCAAGGTCGCCTTCATACATTGCATCTATAGCAGCCTTTACCGCCGGCACATTTTTAGTTAAATCACCATTAAGCTTGTAGTAGAAGATGTGACCAGCGTTCGTAATCTTGTGGAACGGCGCCTCAGTCTTAATCTTGTTTTCAAGAGTCGTATCCAGAGAGAAATACATCATATGGCTATTGGTATAGTAACCCTTGCCGAAAATCTTCATGAGGTCAACATCTTCAAGACCCTTAACGCCGATCAGGCGAACCTTCTTCTTACGGGCATCCGGATAAGTGCATTCACATCCAGTAACAAAGTCATTATCGCTCATCTTCGGGTTCGAATGACCTTCACAACCGGTCATCATATCATCGTCATCCGTCGGTTCCTCGATGATTTCCTTGCAGAACTTGTTCTTGTCGATGGAAGCAAAACGACCAGCAACGGCTTCTGCCGGAGTTGCAAAGCACGACCAGTTGAGATGCGTTTCCTTCTGGGTCTTATCGCAGAACTCGCGGATATGTTCCACGATAGAGAGTGCAAAGTCATCGATGTCATGGTCAATACCGAAGGTCTTACCGGTAAGGAGGGTGATGACTTCGGCAATGCCGATATAACCGATGGACAGGGTAGACTGCTTCATCACTTCCGCAATGGAATCGGTGAGCGCGTGCTTCTTGTCATCGGAGGTCAGATACAGACCCTGCTGCATAGTGAACGGGAAGTTCTCGTAGGTCTTTGTATTACAGATAAAGTTGAAGCGGTCGAGGAGGCTATCCTTGGCGCATTCAAGCAACTCATCGAGCTTTTCGAAGAAGATCTGCTTACGGGTTTCCTCGTTCTTGCTCTTGATGTGAGCCTCGATAGCGATACGGGGCAGGTTGAGCGTATGGAACGCGAAGTTACCGCGGGCGGTAGTCTGTTCGGGTCCGTTGATGTTGCCGATGACCCTGGTACGGCAGCCCATCGTGGAAATGGTGGTGTTCGGGATAATCTTGCGAACTTTGAGCTTGTCGCCCGTCTTGGACACGACTTCCCAGTAGTCGCCATTGCCCACATCGTATTCAAACGCAGTGGTTTCGCCGGCCTTGTAATCGCCGAAGCCGAATTCAAAATCTTCGTTCCTACCCCGGTACTTGAACGTCGGGTTTGCATCCTCGACTTCCTTGTATTCGTACTTGACATACGGGAGGTTGAAGGAGGAGTCAACACGTACAAAGTTCGGGTAGAAGCGGCGGGCGAGACATTCGATTGCCTGGTTGTACAGGTCGTAGTTCGGGTCGCCCTCGTACTTGGTATAGCCCTTCATGAGCTTGAAAATCAAGATCGGGAAAATCGGGGTAAGGCCGTCACCCATGCCTTCGTACTGGGCACGCATCAAGTTGTGGCTGACCATTCGCCCGCAGTTGGACGTATCGAGGCCAAAGTTGATTGATGAGAATGGGACCTGGTTTCCGGACCGGCTCTGCAAGGAGTTCAGGTTGTGGACAAGAGCTTCCATAGCCTGATGGGTTTCAATGTTAGTGTACTTGATAGCCTTTTCAAGACATTTCTTGGGGAAACGGTCGGTGTAATGGCAAATCGGCTTGTTCATGGTGACATCGGAAAGAAGCTTGCGCCAGCGTTCCTTATCTTCGTCTTTTTCCGGATCACCAGCAAAGCCCTTGAACTTTTCATCACCAGTGTCTTCGTAATAATCGTTTAGCCTAACGCCGAGATGGGTACGGAAACTTTCATCCACTGACGGGGCAAGGTCAAAGTCAAAGTTATCACATGCAATGCCGCCATACTGCTGATTGGATTGAAGCTGGAAAATCACTGCGGTAAGCGCAGCAGCACTCTGGACAGAATGAGCACGGCGAATGAAGCCCGTGCCGGAATCGAAACCAGTGGACAGCAGCTTGCCAATAGGAGCGAAGAGGCAGTTGAAGGTCAAGTTGTACATGTTGAGGTCATGGATGTGCATGTAGCCATCCTTATGCATCTGGGAATACTTCTCGTTGATGTTATTCAACAGGTTGTACATCTTGTTCGTCTCAGACGCAATCTTGCCATACGCGCCAGCCGGCGTTGCGCCACATTCATTGGCGTTGTCACGGAGGATATTCGACGTGTTCAATGACGTGTACTTGTCATCTGTAATTTCACGCACCGTGTTCAGAAGAGGCATGTTCTTGATAATCGCCTTCTTGGTCGCAAGAACCTTGTCACGGTTGGCACGGTAAATCACATAGGCATCGTATGCCTTGGGCCACTTTTCGCGGAGAACATTCTTCACCGCATTGGCCACCTTGTCGGCAGAGACCGACGCGGTGTTGTAACTTTGGATTTCTTCAATAACCCGGTTGGTCGCCTCATCAAGTTCTTCGTCACTAACAGAAGTCTTGGTAGCATAGAACGCGGTCTTCATCGCGTGTTCAATCTTGCTTGGATTAAAAGTCTGTGGTCTTCCGTCACGCTTGTTCACTTTGGCAAGTTTCGGTGCGGCAATAGGTTCAGCAGATTCGCTTACATTACTCATACATTTTCCTCATTTTTACCTTACAACGGTGACCATTCCTCAGTCGCTTTGTAATAAGGCAAGTAGTGTTTATATCCTCCGCGAACCGACACATAGTGAACATAAATACAGCATATTGTACATTTTCTGGCGTTTTTACACTAGATATGGCGGTTCTGTAGGGTTTGGTGAAAATTGTAAAATCTTCTTTACCTTCCACCAATGACATCCAAAAATTGATGTATCGTCGTCGGCTCGAAGTCATTATCCCCTCTCCGGGTTATCAGACCGGAGCCACGGGATGCCGCCTTCACCGCCAATGCATGCAAGAAACCGCGCTTTCCCGACCCACAGTGAATCACCTGTCCTGCGGTGAGATAAAGCGCGGTAATCATTGAATATGACTGGCGTTTCTTCCACGACACCTTCTCAAAAGTTGTCAATGTCTCCCCATAAACTAGTCCAGAAATCATCCGTTCGGTCTTGTACGATTCCTTGTCATACAAGGCAATCGTAACCGACAGCGTATGGTCAAGACCATCCAGCACGGTATTCACGAAATCAAGAGTTTCATTGCCTGCGCATTGCCCGGCAATCAAGATATTGTTATCCGGATGCATGAGGTGCTCGGGCAAATCCGGAAGCGGGAAGCTGTCAAGTACGACAGCTCCGTCCGGGGCGCCATCCAGCTTGCCAAACGTAATGATCTTGGTAGCCCTGTTTACCATAGGAGCGTACTTTTCATCCCAGTCATGCAATATCAAAATGTGCGGTTTATGCTCAATTCCATCCGGTCCAAGTACTCTACCATCACCGCACTGTACTGCAACCGGTTCCCTACATTCCGCATTTGCCCAGCATGAACGGTGGTCATACATGGCGCACATTCTCGCCAAAACATTAAATTTACTGTGCCAGTCAGGTACTAGAAAATCACGACTGAACTGCATTGGCTAACTCCTCATAATGCTTCCGCAATCCCACAATCTCATCTATCTGCAACTGCGTCAAATCAGGCAGTTGCAACAAAATTTCATCAATGAAAGTGACGCAGTATTCTGCGCTGTCTTCTTCCTCAATAGCCTTCATCACCTTTTCGAAGGTCATTTTGCCGGTACGGTCCACATCGTATATAGTGGTGTCCATGTGTAGTGAAGTCCTTGGAGTGCATTGCCAATCCAGGCTAACCGCCAGCCGACCCATGTCATTGTACTTCTCCACCATCTCGGCCAAAGTGCGCCTGCCGGACACGTACAGTTTAAGGTCTTCGTCGCTCATGCGCCTTACGCATGCCTGCCTTACACGGTTAGCAAGGTACAGCGGACTGCTTTTCAGATATTCAGGTGTGTTAGCAGCCGGATGGAACAGATGGTACGCCACGCATCCCGGCTCTCTATTCCGCACAATCGGCCCGACCAGACGCTTGCATTTTGTAAGAAAAGCATCGTCCTCGGCACCCCAGTTTACAAATTCTTCATCATACTTGCCAACTTGTTTCCACGTATCCCGTGTAAACACATTGCACAGACCAGTCTGACGGTCGATATTTACCCCGTGGTCCTTTGGACCCGGAAGCAGCGGCATACCTTTAACCAGCATTCGGGTATCAGTTTCCTTCAAGTACACTGCCTCTGAATACGGGAACACCAGCGAACCATCATTCCAGTGGTTGCGTATATAGTCAACGACCTTTTCGTTAAGATACACATCGCCATCAACCATTGCGATAGCTTCTGTGTCCGGGACAGCTTCGATTGCCGCATTTAACAGCGCAGTCTTGCAAAAACCGCCGTCAATATTCAATGTAACATGGCGAACCCTGGACGGATCCAAATTAAGCGTATCGAACCACCCAGTCGGATTCTGCTCGGATACGCAAAAAATAGCTTCCGGGAACAATTTCATGTTGTTCTCAAGTGTCGCCTCCAGGTTCCTTCGACGATAGCGGTCACCCTTGTCACAAAATGCAGTAATCACAAGAAACTTCATGTCAAAAATATAGCAAAAAATTTCCCAATTTCTGTCCAAAATCCAAAAATCCCGATAATCGTCCACAAATCAATGCCTTATAAACTGCTTTGTACTATGCCATTCAACGGGATACATAATCTAAGGTCTGCAAGCGAGTCTGTGAAGCTCGAAATGTGGCAGCTGCAAGAAATCGAGCGCTGCACCAAGGACCCTATTTACTTCATCCGCCACTACGTCTACATCAACACAAAGGACGAGGGCACCCAGCTGATGAAGACGTACCCGTTCCAGGACGAGGCAATTCGGCGTTTCCTCAAATACAGGTTCAACATCAACCGATGGTCCCGGCAGGTGGGTAAATCCACCATTGTCCGCGCATTTATCCTTTGGTACGCAATGTTCCACGAAGACCAGCTCATCGCAATGCTGGCAAACAAGCTCATGCTTGCTAAGGAACAGTTGCAGCTCCTGCGAGAATCCTACCTGAACCTCCCCTACTGGCTACAGCCCGGCGTAAAACTGTGGAACAAGATGTCCATCCAGTTCGCCAACGGCTGCCGTATCATCATCGCGGCTTCATCATCGGACGGTATTCGTGGTTTCTCCCCGAATCTACTGTACCTTGACGAATTTGCGTTCTTGCGTCCGGGCATGGCCGATGAATTCATGGCTTCCGTGTTCCCGACTATCTCGTCAGGTAAGAAGACGCGAGTCATCATTACGTCAACGCCGGCGGGCATGAACCACTTCTATCGAATGTGGGAAGATGCGGTCGATGAATCTACGGCAACCGCACACGAATTGCAGGCGAAGTACGTCAGGTCCACGGTGCTCTGGAATGAAGTGCCCGGTCGTGACGAACAGTGGGGCATTGACGAAAAACTCCGCTGTGGCGAAGAAAGATTCCGCCAGGAATACGAATGCGAATTCATCGGTTCCGCAGTCACCCTTATCGACTACCACACCTTGCAGCATCTGCATCCGGACAAACCGATGGCCCATCCGAGAATCCCGGACGAATACCAGCTCCGCGTTTATCGGCGACCGCTCAATCCGCAACAGATGGAATTCGACAAGTCAGTCTACATTGCCGCACTGGATACCGGCTACGGTATGCGTCAGGACTACCACGTCCTCCAAATCCTCTATGCAAAGACCAGTACCAAGCTGGAACAGGTGCTCACACTGTCCTCGAACAGCGTGACCGTAGAAGACTTCTGTGCAGTGTCATTTGCCCTACTCCGGAAATACAATTTCCCCGCACTTACAATCGAATATAATGGCGGATCCGGCTCGCTTGCCTACCAGACGATGACTGCCGCAATGCAGTACCCGAATATCGTTGACTACGATAGCTACTTCCGTGGCATGTACTCCACTGGAACTACCAAGAACCAGGCCGTCATGCTGCTGAAGACTTACATCCAGAAGAACTACCTCATTCTCCATGACGAGAAGACAATCAACGAGCTCATGTCGTTCACTCGACCCACCAAGAGCACCTGGGGTGCTTCCGGCGGTAACCATGACGACCACGTTACGAGCTTGTACTGGGCCGTCTACCACGCCTACTCGCCGTACTTCCAGGGTGAAATGGAAGAAATCTCTTGGGACGACGTAATCAGGGCGGTGTTCGCACCGGCTGCTCAGATTGCCGACATGCGCAACGCGGCAGAGCAAATCCACAACCCGCAAATTTCGCAGGAACAGCGCGGCATGATGGAACTTGCCGGCAACCAGCGCATGTTGCCGCCTGTACAGCGCCCGTCGCAGCAGCAACAACAGCCGGTTCAGGCCACTGTCTATTCAGGCGTTCCACAGCAATACCAGTATGGCCCGCCGCAAGGCTACCGACAGGATATGCAGCATCAATATCAGGCATATCCGCCCGGTTATAATCACATGCAGCAACATCCGGCATATCAGCAACACTATAACTATCAATACCCAGGTTACTATCCACAGCAGCCACAGAACTACGCCTATCCACAGCCGCCCGTACCGGGTATACCAGTAGCTTCGAGAGTATAAACTGTAACTGTTAAAGAAAAGGAATTCCCGATGTGCGATGAACTTGACCAACTGCTTGCTATCACGAGACAAATTGAAGCCTCCCCAATCTCCCGTCCAATGATGGAAGCGGAAGAAGACATTGATGCGATATATGCCGATTACGGCGACAGTTCAACACCGTTCAATGCAAAGCCAACTGTTACCAAGGTAACTAGCAAGGTAACTGGCAAGGCTCCTGGCCAGAAACCTGAACCCGATGAATGCTCCGGCAACCCGACATACCCGGATAAGCAGAAGGGTCCTCTCTTTGAAGACCCGGGCACAGACGCAATGTCCAACATGAACAACGGCATCGAGAAGCTAAAGGAAGGCGTGCAGACATTCGTAGATTCGACAGAAAACGCGGAAACTCCGGTCCAGGAAAGCATGGGTCTCAAGCTGTCCCTCGACGAATGCGTTGAACGCGGCATGGGCCGCAACTTCATGCGAATGTACCAGCTCGAATGCGCTGGCCAGTGCTGCCCACAGCAGGGCGGCTTCCATCTTGGCGACGTGGTTCACTGTGGAAACACCCCGGCACTGTTTGTCGTAAAGAAAGCTGACGGCCAGATGGTTACTGCTGCAAAACCGACTTCCAATCCGAATGAACTTCTTACCTCCTGTGACGGCGAATGGCCTACTTTCACCTTCCGCGCAACCGACATCCAGCCGATGCTCAACGCATCCATTGACGATGTTCAAAATATTGTCGGCTTCAATGACCAGGCAATGCCATTTGACGGTAGCACCATTGATGACAACCCGATGAAGGTTGCCCAGAATGATGCCAAGTGCAACATGCTCGACCGGATTTCGGACAACCTTGATGAAATTCTCGGCATGCCATATCAGGACATCTGTTCCGGCAAGGATCCAAGCTGCAATGTAATGACCCAGCCTACCGAAGTGGTCATCATCAACCCGGATGGCTCGTTCGGCACAGCTCCCCAAATGGGCGGATACAAAGTAAAGATAGGTGACTAATGGCGCTTCCAAGAATTATATACGACTCTACCTGCTCCGTGTGCACGAACTTCATGCACATGATTAGAGCCAAGGTTAAGGACCGTGCGGAATACTACAAGGCCGACGAAAACGCACACGATTTCAAGTACGTCGACGCAAAGGGTGCAACGTATTCCGGCACAGCAGCGGTTGACAAGATGGCGACCGATTTTCCCGAAATCGGCGACTACCTGTTCATCCTCCCGGAAAAATTCAGAAAGGCTGGCTTGAAGGCTGTCTACAAGGTAGCCAAACCCATCAGAAAAGTTATTGGCGCAGTAAAGAAAGGATGCAACTGCGGGAAACATTAAAGGAGACAATCACGCATTAAAAAGGCGGCCATTCGGTCGCCTTTTATGCATTCTGAGTTTCTGTCGTTGAACCACGGTTCATATTACTGCTCTATGCTGTCAATGAATACACGGATACGATTGGTCAAGTGGCCATCATCATCCATAAGGTGAATGGCTTCTTTCTTCATGAAGTTGTGCTTTGCGAGCGTAAATATAATCGCGTCCACCCGGGCATCAGTCAAATTGGCACCACTCAGATTGGAAAGAACCTGATTCAGTTCCGGCTTGCACTCGGCATTGAACCGAGTGTATTGCCGGGATGAACCCGGAGTACTTTCAGCATCATCGATGGTATCGACATGGATCCGGCCATCAGTCAATACAAGGTCAAACTTTACCATACTTTACCCCAATCCAATTGAAATTCCAGTGTCCACACCAGCCACCCTCATCTCGATATGAAGGATGCCATCGACCAAGTTTGCCTTGAACGAATCCTGGGAAGTGTCTACAGGCTTCGGGAAGTAGAACGGGAAGCTGAAATCCCCGAGCAAGTGGCGCCCGACACCGATAAGTGCCTCGTACTGCGGCTTCTTGCCCTTGTTTCCCTTGCCCTTTCCCTTCGGGCGGTACTTCTCGCACATGAGTTCACGGTGCCCGCTGACATACAGGCTTCCACCGGAGAAGTTCATTTTAAGTTCACTCTTCTTCACACCCGGAAGGTCGATGTACAAGTGATACACGCCGTTCACCTCAATCATCTCGTATGCCGGGAAGTTCGGGGCGATTGCGATGCGTTCACCCTGCACCAGCTTGATTTCATCATCGCCCTGCGGCTGTGGTTGCTGCTGGGGCATCGGCTGCTGGTAATACTGTGGCTGTTGATAATATTGTGGCTGCTGGTAATACTGCTGTTGTGGATATACTGGTTGCTGATACATAGGCTGCTGATACACCGGTTGCTGGTAGACGGGTTGCGGTTGCGGCTGTGGGGCCTGCTGCACCGGCTGCTCCACGGGTGCCGCCTCTTGGACCGGCTGTGTCGGCTGGGCCTGCTGGACAGGCTGCTGCACCGGTTGCTGCACGGGGCGCTGCATCGGCCTTTGTGCCGGCCTGCGTTGCCTAACGACCTGCCCCGGGACAATCATTGACGCATTCGCCCTGGCGACCCTTTCCAAGTCCGCCCTTGCGCTAGTGGAAGCGTGGCCAACCATGCGACCGCTATTCGCATCGTACACGGCATCCGACAAGTTGGGCTCGTCACTATAAATAAGGGTAGGACCGTCATCTACATTATACATACTGCGCTCCTCGGAGCCGTCATCGTCCGGCTTCGACTTGAAAAAGTTGACAATTTTGGACCAGATGCCCACATTAAGTTATTCCATATAGCAGTCGCGGAGGACATTGAGGCGCTTGCTGTCCCTCAGCTTCTCTATTGCCTGGTTTTTGATCTTGCGAATCCAGTCCTTGCTCATGCCGGTATTCGCCGCCTCTTCCTCAAAACTACTCCCATCTCCGTCAAGTCCGTACAGGGAACGCAACAATTTGTTCTCTATCGGTGTAAGGACGCGTTTCATTTCGGCAACAAGGCCATCTCGCATGTCTTCCATGATAGCGTTCTTTTCCGGATTGGCATCAGTAGATTCATCGGGTATGACATCGTGTAACAGGAACGTGGAATTTTCACCATCCTCGCCCACTGGCATGTCGAGTGAATCCGGGCCCAGGATGGCATTCATGGCTTCCGTCCCGTAATTCATGTCCATCGGTAGGCCGTCCCGTATAGCCTTCAATACGCGCTTGCGCTGACGCACGGGGACATGGACCAAATCGCGCCCCTGGACAACCATAGACATATGGCGCCTGACTTCCCAGATGGCAAATGAGCCGAATTTTACGCCTTTACGATAATCGTATTTGTAAAACGACTCCATGAGTCCTAGTTTGCCCTCGGTATAAAAGTCGGTAATGGGCAATCCGGTGACATTGTGATAGTCCATTGCAAGCTTCAGCACCAGCCTGAGGTTCGATTTGATGATTTTGACCTTGGCGGCTTCCCTCACTCCCTCATTCTTGCTCGTATGATAGGTCTGGAAACAGGCGTTTTCCGCCCGTTGGCCTATAATTTCATAACCGGCAACCTCGGCGAAGAGCTCTTGCACTCCTGGTTCAATTGAAATTGCGGGCAAAACACACCCCTTTGTATATTGTTAACCTTAATATAACAACTTATCAACACTCTGTCAACACTTAATTGACGAAAATGTAAGAAAAGTTTATACAATCGCAAGCTAAAAAACCGTGGCCAACCGCTAAAGCTTTGGAAAACAGGAGATTTTCCAATGAAAAGACTAGCAATCAGCGTTTCCGGTGGCGGTGCCCTCGGTATCGGTCCACTTGCATTCATGACCAGGATGGAACAAGATTTCGGCAAGAAGCTCTGCGACATGAGTTTCGCCTACGGAGGCACCTCTACAGGCTCGATTATCGCAGCAGGCCTTGCACAAGGCCTGTCGGCGCACGAAATCTTCGACCTGTACAAGGGAAACTTGAAGAATATCTTCAAAAAGTACCCTGCATATAAGGTTTTTGACATCAAGTGCCCGACATATAACAATTCCAAGCTCAAGACGATCCTTCAAAAGACCTTTCCGGGCAAGATAGGCGACTGGAAAAAGTCTGTGTACATCCCGGCTACCTTCATGAACGGCAAGAGCGTCGAAAAGGTCTGGGACCTTGGGGATAAGGATACCGAAAAGTGGTTCGCGGTACTCACAAGCTGCTCCGCGCCGACCTATTTTGACGTAATTATGCAGGATGGCAAGAGCTACTGTGATGGTGGCATGTGGGCCAATGACCCTATCGAAACCCTTGAATCCGGCTTGACCAAGGCAGGACATAGAGATTTCAAGATTCTGTCGTTCAATACCGGCATGGACACCCCGCACACAGCCTGCGGCAACATGTCCAAGCTCGGATGGCTTGAATACATCCTAGACGAATGGGTTGCAAGAAGCGGCATGGCCAATTACTATGAAGCATGCGCCCATCTTGGCGAGGAAAACGTGTTCCGCGCATCGCCATCCCATAACAAGAAGATTAAGATGGACAAGACGGACGACAAGACCGTCAACGAGGTCATCGACATCTGGCAGAAATATTATGAAAGTGTCAAGGGCAAGCTGAAAAAGTTCATAGAGCGCTAAACTTGCGCTTCATGTGCTCCGTAACGAAATCGATTTCGTAATCGGCAGCGACAACCTTGCCATTAAGCATTGCAAATATGAGTGTACCGGTTCTGTTCCGGTACACTTCGCATGTACGGCGGTCCTGGGAGCATTTAACTGTAATGACAAAATCGGAATACATGTTGCCTGGGCCCGGCTTTAGCATCATACCGGTTTCCTGAACATGCTTGCATTCCTTTTTCATCATTTTAAGGAGTATGCCCATGAACTCCGCCTGTGAAGGCGTGAGTATAAGCGAACCCCTTATGTCTTTTGCCTGAGATGCCATAGATTAACCTTAAGTTATTTCTCCAACAGTTCCCATTACATCCTCTCCTTTGTTCCCATGATCATAAGGTTTACACTCTGCGTGGCCATCGGGTAGTTCGCCTGGTCAAACTCTATGAACATCGATCTGAAAATATCGCTATTGAAGTCAAGGTGCGGCTGTATGGCCTTGCCAGAGTCTTGGCGGATCCATCCGGTAAGGTACCTTATGTTACCCGAGCCGTAAACACCGAGTGCTACGCGATACTGGTACTTATCCGTGCTCTCCGCCTGGAGGCCGTTCGTATAAATGTCCATGTGGTAGACCGTATAACTGTCTAGCTTGTACGATATGTTATGATGAGTCGTGTTCGGGGTGGTGCTCAAGAATTCTTGTACATCGCCCCAGTTCGGCGCAATGTCTTGTACACGGTTCTCACCCAGCACGTTCACATGGGCTACATTGCCGTAGAAGTCGACCAAGTACTTGTGACCGATGTAGATCGGGATGTAGCGTACATAGTAGTTCGCTACCATTGCTTTTGGATCGCCATGGCCCACACTGAGAGTCAGATGGTCATGCGGTGATCTAATCATACTTGGATCGGAATCGTCTGTAATTTCTCCAGTAAGGTCGATTACGAAATGGACATTCGGAACAAAGCCGTCGGCATCCGGAGTCATCGCGTAGCCGATGTCAAAATATGACACATTTGTAATGTCGGTTACCTTGTATTCGTAGACTATGTTGTTTTTCTTGTCATTGTTCACAATCGTAGGCGGAGAAATGTGATAGACTCCGAGAATCAAATCGTCTTTCACCATGTCGCCATAGCCGCCGGTCGGCTGTGTACGGCTGTAAGACTTCAGGCCATGAAGGGAACTGATGGCGTTCTGGTTAGAAATCTTCACGTTGGTGCCAGCGGTATATTCAGTCCACGGCACATTAACATATGCCATATTATGATCAAGCTCCACAGCATAATTTTTCCCAGTTGACGTGTAACCTAGCATTATGCCGCCAACAGAACTATCTGTTGCGACTCCAACATTAGCCCATTTACCAGCTTGATTTAGAAATTTGGAAGTATCGTTTCCAAATGCCGGCCCACATGCAACGTCATTCTCATGTCCAGAGGATTCAGTACGAGTTACTAATATGCAGTTTGGAACCTCATTATTCCCAATTGCGACACTCACCTTGCCATCTTTGGCAATATTGCCATGGCCATGGTTACCCCGAGCAACGGCGTTAGCGGCGCTTCCAAATAAGCCGAGACCAATAGTGCCATCCTCAGCAACAAGCACCGGTTCCAATTCTCCATATCGATTCTCTAGCTTACCATCATTAGTAATAAATCCATGTGTATGGTTACCACTTGCAAATTGACCCGCAGCAGTACCAAATGCACCCGTAGTAACTAGACCATCGGTCGTTGTCACCAAAGGAAGCCCTGATGTGTTACCAATTTTACCATCATTAGTAATATTACCATGTGCATGTGAAGGTAAACATCTGGAAGGAATCTTACCTCCCGTATCAAGCGGAGCAATACCAGATTCGGATGCAGTCGCTGCATGTCCAACAACTTCATCCAAACCAATATTTTTTCGAGCCAGTTTCCGTTCATCTGCGGTAGTACCGTTAGTACCGGTAGTTTGGTCTACATTATAGAGAACCTTATTAATCTTGCTCATCAGAAGCTACCTTTTCCTTTGCTGGGGATACCCACAGCTCCATTTCGTTACCCGAGCCATCTATTTTCATGTGGCCCACTTTCTTGTATCCGCTTTCCTGCACATTCTTCACTGTCGGTGCATCCATCGGGTCAACCACGATGAAGCACGGCGAACCGTTGACATTCAGTTGCAGGAACAATTCCTTTGCTACGCCGGATGAGCGAAAATCTTCCTCAATGGAGAAGAAAGACTGTTGCAGACGGCCATCCAGGTTATACCCGGTTTTCAATGAATAGAACCTGATGGGCACATATCCATGATAGTCTTCCATTGACGGGTCCACTACATTCGTAACAGCCACGGGCGCATCGTCACATGTGATGTAGAGGACAAGTATGCTATTCATCAACTGGTCAATCGTCCTTGGTGTCGCCATCGGTTCACGCCCGGATGCCTGTTGCGCAGCAATCACGTTCTTTGCATCATGGGCGCGGTCAACCATGTCAGCAAGTTCAGCCAGCGTATTCTGGTCGAGTTCACTTGGATTCTTGGCATATGCCTTGTAGTGAGATGCATCCAATGTCCCAGCATTGCCTGTCATGTCCACTGACGCCATTTCGCACAGCGGAAGCATACTTTCAAGCGATTCAAACATATCCATCATAATAAACACACCAGTCGGTAAAAATCTTTCATGGTACAGTTTATAATGTAGCGGCGAGAAAACTCACCCATCTTTAGTGGGTGAGATGAAAGCCGCTTGACTATTTTCGGAATTTTTGCTACATATATAAACTGATATACGAAGGCAACTGGTCCTTGCCATCGCAGAAGAGTTTAAAATGTACTTAGGTACATTGTATCCTACCGGAAGGACCAGTTCCGGTAGGTTTTTTCGTATGATAGTTAAGAAAGGCATCGAAATCAAGCTATATCCGAACAAAGCGCAGAAGGTATTTTTCGCGAAGACCTTCGGTTGCTGTCGTTTCGTGTATAACCAGTGCCTTAGAATTAAGTCATATATCTACGAAGAGACCAAGATGTCCTTTCAGCCGAAATTGAAGTCTTTTAAGGAAGAATGGGAATGGTTGAAAGAAGCCGACTCGCAAGGACTGGCTAATGCCTATATGGATATGAACCAAGCCTATCAGAACTTCTTTGCAGGCAAATCCAAGTATCCAAGATACAAGTCCAAGAAGGACAAACAGAGTTACCGGAATGCTATGTGTCACAAGGATATTAAGAAACTAATAGTCGGCAATTCCATTGTACTGCCGAAAGTTGGTGCAATTAAGTGCCGTTTCGGCAAGACATTTGAACACGAAAATATTGTTAAAATCTATCATGTCACCGTAAAGAAGAGCAGAAAGGGCGACTATTATTGTTCTATTTGTTGTGATGTTGATGTGCCGGAAATGGAACATACTGGCGAATGTGTGGGTATCGACCTCGGTATCAAGTCGTCCATCGTGATGTCCAACGGAGAAGTGATTAAGAATCCACATTTCGATAAGAAGTCGGAACGAAAGATTAGGCATTTGCAGAGGAAACTCGCAAAGGCGAAGAAAGGCGGCAGTCGATACGAGAAAGTCCGTATTCAACTTGCTGCAGCCCATGAAAAACTGGGTAACAGAAGGAATAACTTCCTTCATCAAGTATCACACAGGTTAGTCCGAGATTATGACATAATCTGCATGGAGAACCTTAACATAAAGGGAATGCTGAAGAACCGCTGTCTTGCTGGTGCGTTGGCCAATCAGGCACTCGGTACACTAACTAAGATGATAGAGTACAAGGCTCAATGGCATAACCGTACTGTCGTTAAGGTAGGACGGTTCTTCCCCAGTTCGCAACTATGCAACAACTGTGGGCATAGATACCATACATTGAAACTTAGCGAACGCGAGTGGATATGTCTAGAATGTGGTAGCGTAATAGATAGGGACTGGAATGCCGCCAAGAACATACTTGATGAAGGTCTTAGAATACTAGATAATGAAGGTACCCCGCGAACCGGGGAAGCCGTGGTCTTGCGACCGCTATGCCTTG
>Ga0265301_10000039_pt1 | contig 206980 bp, 172 predicted proteins | sample AusTroGonzalo_MG_2_FD_193488 | JGI IMG/M metagenome (GOLD analysis project Ga0265301, IMG submission 193488) | Bovine rumen microbial communities from tropical cattle in Woodstock, Queensland, Australia - Gonzalo_04 | ecosystem: Host-associated > Mammals > Digestive system > Stomach > Rumen ... | reverse complement strand
GCCATTACGGACATCTTTGTCTGGATGACTGGACTTGAACCAGCGACCTCCTGGTCCCTAACCAGGTGCGCTACCAACTGCGCTACATCCAGAGGTGCTTTGAAAAGCGGATTGCAAAGGTAGCACTTTTTCGCGGAATGACAAAAAAATTTTAAAGAGATTCGACGGTCAAGCCGTGGAATGACGGGATCTATTTCACGCAGCTGGTGAGTAGTTTCATCGATCCGTCGGGAACGAAGCGTACGCTGCGGGAGGAGGCGGGGACAAGAACGGTCTCGCCCTGGTGGATGTCGAGGGTGATCTCTCCATCCGCTTCCGTGTCGATCAACTGGCCCTTTCCGCGAAGACACATCACCACGAGGAAGGAATCCAGCGAGGAGAGGTCCTTTTCCATCGGACGGGTCAGCTCGTCGACCGCCGTGGTGAAATAGGGACAGCTCACCACTTCAACTTCCTGATTCAGTGCCGGCGTATAATCCGTTTTATAAGAAGGATATACGTTGTAGTCAATCGCTTCTTTCGCGAGGTCGGTATGCAGCTGTCTCGGCTTGCCGTCCAGGCCGAGGCGCCCATAGTCCCAGATGCGGTAGGTAAGATCCGACGTCTGCTGGATTTCGGCGATCAGGCAGCCGCTGCAGATGGCATGGATACGGCCGGCGGGGAGGAAGAAGACATCGCCTTCCTTGACCTCATAACGGGCGAGGATATCCGTGATGGAGCCGTCGGCAACCTTGGCGGCATACTCTTCCGGCGAAACCTGCGTTTTGATGCCGGAATACAGGCAGGCTCCCGGAGCGGCATCGATGACATACCACATCTCGGTCTTGCCGCGGAAACCCTTGCCATGGTGCTTGACGGCCATCTCGTCATTGGGATGGACCTGGATGGAGAGATCGCCTGCGGCATCGATAAACTTGATCAGCAGCGGGAATTCGTCGCCATTCTCTGCATAGACTTTCTTGCCGACGAGGTCGGACTTCCACTCCCGTACGGCTTCGGTCAGTGTTTTTCCTTTCAGCGGACCGTTTGCGACCGTCGTCAGATGCTCGCCGTAGCCGGAAATCTCCCAGCTCTCGCCAATCTTCGGGATGTCGGTCTTGATCTGCTTGTAGGGAGCGATCCGTTCGCCGCCCCAGACCATGGTTCTGAGGAAGGGTTCAAATTTCAGAGGGTACATCATGCGTTTTTTTTTATTAATCTGACAAGAGCAACGCCGTGCGGGGCAACAAGAGTATCCCAGCTGCCTTCCGGCTCGACGGTAGCGACATCCTGCTGGCGCCACAAATCGCGAACCGTAACAGGGGAGTGGAGTCCCAGCTCCCGCATGAGGAATCCCACCCGGGTCGGAGCCTCGCCACGGTTGAAAAGGCCTACGGCGAGGGATCCGTCCTCGAGCGGCTTGACATAGACGATGGCGCCCGCGTCGTTCGAGCTCAGGCGCGTTGCCTGCAGTCCGAGCGGATCCTGGTTGACATCCAGCACTTCCACATTGGAGAGCAGCCCGATGGTGAAATCATCCAGCGAAGCCATGTCACAGCCTATTAGAAGGGGATTCGCGAGCAGGGCCCAGAGCGAGATATGCGTATACTGCTCGTCGGCACTGAGGCCGGAATCCTTCACCGAAGGGCCCCAGCCCACCTTTCCGACGACCAGCATGTCGGCATCCGGCCAGTGACCCGGGCCGCAGTACGGTGCCCAGCGGTCCTGGAGGTCAAAGCCGATGGTGCTGACACTGGCCCAGCTGTCGCGGATATCGTCCGTGGTACGCCAGGCCTGCGAACAGTCGGTCCAGACCGTCGCATCGGCAAAAGGCGCCCGGTTGGAAAGACTCAGCACGATGTCACGGCCGCAGGAGGAGATGGCATCAGCGACCTCGCGGGTATGCGCCTCGTCGTTGGGATACCAGTCGTATTTGAGGTAATCCACGCCCCAGTCGGCCCATTGACGGACGTCGGCATCGACGAAGGAATGGCTGCCGAAATAGCGCAGGGTCTTGCGGTCCAGCTTGTGGCGGTCGATCTTGTACACCTCGTCGCAAAGGCCCTGGGTAATGAAATCATAGCTGCCGTCGGAGTTGTCACATGAGGAGCCGATGTGGCCGGCATAAGTGGTTACCCACGGCCCGGAATAGATGCCGAATTTCAGCCCCATGCCATGGATCTCGTCGGAGAGGGCCTTCATGTCGGGGAATTTGCTGTTGGGCTGGATGGCATTGTACTTGCCGCCGCGGACGCCCTGCCAGCCGTCGTCGATATTGATATAGGTCCATCCGCAGTCGGACAGGCCGCTTTCGACCATGGCGCGGGCGGAGGCGAGAACCTGCTCCTGGGTGACGGAATTGCCCCATACGTTCCAGGAATTCCAGCCCAGCGGGGGAGTCAGCGCAATCTTGTCGCCGATAACTATGCGAACCTTGCGCTCCGCGATGCCGAGGCTGTTCTCAGCTTTCATCGTCACCACCCATTCGCCGGCCTTTTTGACCTTGCCGCTGATGATGCCGGTGTCGGGATCGAGCTTCAGGCCTTTCGGAAGGCCCTCAGCCGAGAAGCGCATAGGACGCTCGCCCGTTGCCGGAATGCGATAGAGGAAGGGCGCACCGGGATGGGCTCCAACCACTTTGGCTCCGTTTACCCGGGGCGTTTTCGGGGCCGGGGGCGTCAGGATGGGACGCTCGTCGGCAGTGGCGGGCACGTCCTCCATGCCCAGCACCTTCAGCAGCGCCTCTTCCATGACCTTATAGCCGGCCAGGTTGGGATGGACGGCATCCGTGACATAGTCGGGATGAAGGGCTCCCTCGGGCGTTTTCATGATGCTATGGTAGTCTACAAGCGGCAGGCTGTGGGACGCCGCATACTGGGTAATCAGCGTATTCAGGCTGTCGATGCTTGGACGCGGGTCGCCGATCCGTTTGCGCCAGCCGATCTCCTCGGCGGGCAGTACCGTACACATCACGGGCTTGATCCCGTGAGCCTGGGCCAGTTCGACCATGGAGACAAGGTTCTTCATGATGTTCTCGACCTTGATGAAGCCGTTGTTACGGGCGATGTCGTTGATACCGGCGAGAATCACCACATATTCCGGCTGAAGCTCGATGACATCGGGACGGAAGCGGGCCAGCATATGCATGGTGGTCTGCCCGCCGATGCCCCGGCCGAGGAAACGATGGGCGCGAAGCCAGGCATAGTCGTTTTTCTCCCAGTTCCGGGTGATGGAATCCCCGAACAGGACAGCTACAGGGCGGTCTTTAGAGAGTTTGTTATACTCTGCATAGTAGGAATACCGGGGCCAGTCCTTGTCTTCCTGATCCTGCGCGCGGAGTGCAGTGGCGGAAAAAAGAAGAGAAAGAGTGGCCGAGACTAACAGGATGATGTGATTTCGTTTCATGGCGTGGAGGATATCAGCGCAAAAGGTCTTCGAGGGTGATGCTGCCGGAGGTCTTGTCGTCGCGGTATTTGACGATGACGGGGCAGTAGAGATGGACGCCGCTCTCGAGCGGTTTGCCGTCCCGGAGGATGGGTTTGGAGCCGCTGACGACAACCGCTCCGCGGGGGACGACGATGCGCCCCTCCTCGTTCCGGCGGATGAATTCGCCCCGGGTGGCATCGAAAATGGCGGTCGACGAGGTAATGATGACCCCGGAAGCGATCACCGCCCCTTCTTCTACGATGGTGCCTTCATAGATGCCGCAGTTGCCGCCGACAAAGGCCCCGTCCTCAATGATGGTCGGGACGGCACCTGCCGGCTCCAGGACACCGCCGATCTGGGTCGATGCGGAAATATGGATATGTTTGCCGACCTGGGCGCAGGAGCCGATGGTGACGTGGGAGTCGACCATGGTCCCGGTGTCGACGTAGGCGCCTACATTGACATAGGCCGGGGGCATGATGATGGACCCCGGAGCCATGTATGCGCCGCGACGGACGCTCGTGCCGCCAGGGACAATCCGGACGCCGTCTTCCGCGCGGAACTGCCGCACCGGGAAGGTCGCCTTGTCGAAGAAGGAGAACTGTCCCTGCGACATATCCTCGATAGCCCCGAGACGGAAGCCGGCGAGGATGACCTCTTTGATCCATTTGTTGACGACCCATTTGTCGTCCCGCTTTTCGGCGACCCGGATTTCGCCCTTTTCCAGGGCCGTCAGCACCTCTTCGAAGCGCTGGAGGGTTATTTCTTCGGACATAGCTCGGAAAGGGTTTGGTCCATGATTTCCTGCGTACGGGACGTGGCAGGCACGAGCGGAAGACGGAGCACATTCTCCATCAGCCCCAGACGGGCCATAGCGGCCTTCGCCGGAATCGGATTGGACTCGATGAAACAGTTCTTGAAGAGCGGCATCAGCCGGTAATGGAGCTTTCGTGCAGCGGCCATATCGTCGCGGCGCAGTGCCTCGACGAGGGCGACCATCTCCCAGGGCGCCACATTGGAGGCCACGGAAATCACGCCGTCGGCACCGGTCGCCATCAGCGAGAGGGTCTCGTCGTCGTTACCGCTCAGAACGACAAAACGATCGGGGCGGTTCCGGATAATGGTCGAGATCTGCGAATAGTTGCCTGAGGCCTCCTTGACGGCAATGATGTTCGGGCAGCCGGCGGCGAGGCGGAGCGTCGTTTCCGCTGCGAGATTGGCGCCCGTCCGGCCCGGTACATTATAGAGGATGACAGGACGGTCGGCGGCCTCGGAGACTGCCTTGAAATACTGGTAGAGGCCCTCCTGGGTCGGTTTATTATAATAGGGGACCACCACCAGATAAGCGTCCGGCGCAACGCCTTCCAGACTGCGGATGTTCTCGAGCGTCCCCGTCAGGGAATTTGTCCCGACACCCGCGACGACCGGCATTCCGGCGGCATGCTTCCGGGTAAGGCGCAGAATTTCCCGGCGTTCTTCGACGCTCAGGCAGGGCGTCTCGCCCGTCGTTCCGAGCGGCACGAGGAAATGGATCCCCGCAGCGACCTGGCGGTCAACGCAGGCGGCAAAGGCTTCGTAGTCGACGCTCCCGTCGCTTTTGAACGGCGTCAACAGCGCCGTGCCGCAACCTGTAAATACTTTTGCGTTCATCATATCTTCGTCTTTTTGTCGTTTTCGATCAGTTCCAGCAGACGGTCCACCGCCTCGGTGTCGGGAATATGCCGCAGCACAGGCTCCTTTCCGCGGTAGAGCGTTACCCTGCCGCCCCCTTCGCCGACATAGCCGTAATCGGCGTCGGCCATCTCCCCGGGGCCGTTCACGATACAGCCCATCACGGCGATGACAATATCCTTGAGATGCCCCGTCCTGCGGCGGACCTGCTCGAAGGTCTCCTGGAGATTATACATCGTTCTCCCGCATCCCGGGCAGGCGATATATTCCGGTCGGTAGAACCGGCGACGGCAGGCCTGCAAGAGCTCGTCGCTGAGATAGGCGCCGAACTCCGGCGTAATCGGCGTCACCGTTCCGTCCTCCGCGACAAATGTGCCGCCAATGCTCACCTCGTCGATCTCCCTGTCGAGCAGTTTCTTTCCCCAGTCGCACGCCACGGCGCACAGCAGCTCCTCCCTCGACGCCGCGGCATATTCTCCTCGCGCGGCCTTTGTAGCGGAAGGCTGTCGTTGCAAAACCGCCTCCGCATTCGCTCCGGCCCCTACCGTCGACTCCGTCGCCGTACTCCCTCTTACGTGGCCGAGGGTGGCCACGGGTTTTGCAACGACACCTTCCTCCACTGCGGCTTCCCTGGCGCGCAGATCGCTGGAGCGGAGTGGCGCAGAGGGGTCCGGGGGCGTGTCCACCCCCGGACACGGGTAGGGGGAGGGGCCCGCAAGATGCAAGTTATTATCGAAGGAGGAAGACGGCAAGCTTGCTTGCAAGTCTTTCGACTGAGAGAATGACGAAGCAGATTGTGGGAGGGGCCGGAGCGAATGAAATGAGCGGAGTTCCCCGGACCCCTCTGCGCCAGGAGCGGAAGCGGCGGGAAGGGAATACCGCTCGCAGAGGTAGCGGGCGACGGGGAGTTCGGCGGCGGGGTCTTCGGTCAGGGAGACGCGGACCGTGTTGCCGAGGCCTTCGGAGAGGAGGGCCGAGATGCCGACGCAGGATTTGATGCGACCGCTGTCGCCGCCGCCGGCCTCGGTGACGCCGACGTGCATCGGAAACACTACGCCGCGCTCTTCCATCATCCGGGCGAGCTGGCGGTAGGCATCTACCATGACGACTGTATTGCTGGCCTTGAGGGACACCACGACGCGGTAGAAATCCTGCGCGATGCACATTTCCAGCCACTCCATCGCCGCTTTGGCCATGGCAAAGGACGTGTTCCCGTAGAGCTGCGTGATCCGCTCGCCGAGGGAACCGTGATTGAGGCCGATGCGAACCGCCGTTCCGTGTTCCTTGCAGACATCCAGGAAACGGGAGAACTGTCGGCAGGCTTCTGCATGATCGCGGTTGAAATTGCCGGGATTGATCCGAACCTTTTCAACAATGGCCGCGCAGGCAATCGCCGTTTCCGAGGAAAAATGGATGTCCGCCACCAGGGGCGTCTCAATCCCCATCGAGCGCAGACGGCGTTTGATTTCACCAAGGTGCTGCACATCCTGAAGCCCCGGAACCGTGATCCGGATAAGTCCCGCTCCCGCTTCAGCAAGACGGACGCACTGGGCTACCGTGGCTTCGACGTCGCGGGTGTGGGTGTTGCACATGGTCTGCGGGATGATGGGGGCGTCGCCGCCGATGACCAGTCTGGAACCTATGGGGACGGCTATCGTTTTCATTGGATCGTTTCGAGCGTGGGGTTATAGATGGCGTCGTAGGCTTCCCGGCGCAGCTGGGCGCGGGTCTTGCCCGAACGGCGGGTCAGCTGATAATGCACACCGGCCGTAAAAATGACGTCAAAGGGGTAACTGAAGCGATAGTAATAGGGACTGGCATAGTCGGGCTGATAGAGCGATGACCAGCCGTACTTGACGGATGCATTGAAATGGAACTCGAAAGGATCGAGCACATAGGCGATGCCGGCACCGCCTTTCAGACCATAATCCATACGCCGGTCGATGTCGCGCCAGGCGTCCTGATACTCTTTGACGCTGTATCCGACAAAACGGGCTCCGGAGTCGACATAGCGGTCATGGATGGTGCGGTGGATATCGTAGCGATAGCCGACGTAAATGCCCGCCTTGGCCATGATCTTGAAATGCGCCGCATCCACGTGGAAAACCATCAGGAAAGGCGCCTCGACCACTTTCCAGTGCGCCGCCTTGAACCCGTCCAGATGGGGAATGGTCTTCGTTCCGTCTTTTTCCTCGATTTCCTTGAAGCGGAATCCTCCGGTGGTATGGCTCAGCCCGATCTGATAACCGAAATAGGGCATATAGCCGAAGAGTTTCGAGTAATGGGTGTAAAGCAGGTCGAAATGAGTGCCGAAGTTCGTAAAGGTCGTGCTCTTCGGGGGATTGAAGAGCATGCTGTTGAAGGGGAGACCCGCTTCTACGCCGATGGAGGAATAATCATTGACCACAAAGGAGCGCTGGATGCGGACCGTATCCAGTTCGAGGCCCTGCGGGAAGAGTTCCTCCTGAGAGGCCTCCCGCACCTCCTGGGCCCGGGAAACGACCCCGGCGAGCAGGGCAAGCGCGGTCAGGATGGCACGGCCGCCAATATGATATGAGAGAATCTTCATGCTTTCTTATTTGAACAATTCTTTCAGGTCGACGGACTGCTCCCAATCCGTTCGGGCGGGGATGTCCAGGACAAAGGAATCGGAAATCTTGAAGAAGCGAACCTTCTCAGGCTGGAGATGTTCCAGCAGGATGCCGGTGTCGACGAGTCCGTTAGAATTGAGGTCTTCGGTGATGCGGATGGAATACTGGCCGGCCTTGACATAAGGGAAGACCAGCGTGCGGTCGCTCCGGATGAGGAAACTGCGCAGGACCTTGTCCCTCTTGTCGTTCAGCAGGTCGACGATATACGAACGTCCGGGAGCGCATCCGGAGACTTTCAGGGTAAGGGTGCTGAGATCCTCGTCCTTCGGGAGGGTCACCTTGAGCTCGGTGCTGTCGTTGTAGAAGCCGTTGATGTCGCGGAACTTCCGGTGCGGGAACTTGAGATAATAGTCGTAACCGGGCTGGAGCGTTTCCTCAGGGAAAATCGAATAGCAGCGGATATTCGTGCTGTCCTGGACGACACGATATTTCCCGATCGCCTCTTTCTGGCGGGGGTTGACGCTGCGGAACACAAGCGAATCGAAGCCGCTCTCCACGATCGGATAGGCGAACTCGACCGTAAACCCGTACTGCTCGACCGTCTCGGGAGAGACCGCGGTTTTCATCACGCAGAGCGTATCTTCGTGCTTGAGGTCGCGGCGGGGTTTCTTGCTGTCGGCCTTGAGCTTCTTGTCGATGACCAGTTTGACCTCCTCGACCGTAGGCTGGAGCACGCCCAGGGTATCCGTCTTGCGATATTTGACAAAGAGTTTCAGCGTATCCGGCATCCGGCGGGGATCGTTGACCCAGATCTCGAGACTGTCGCGGGTGGGATTGAACTGGGTAATGAGGCGGTCGTGCTTGATGCCTCGGATCCAGAGGGAATCGACCTCCGCATTCGGGGCCATGAAGGTAAGATAGGCCGTCCGCCATCCCACGCGCTCCTTCTTGACGATCATCTGCTTGGAAGGCTTCTCGCGGAAGAGGTTCAGCTCGAGCTCTGTCCGGCGGGCCAGGCACAGGGCCGTATCCTTCATGTCATATTTCATCAGCTCGGGCAGCGAATCGAGCACCCGCATCGTCGGACGGAAGCAGCTGTCGATAAAGGCGACCTTCTCGCTGTCCATCTCGTAGATGTTGTTGTCGTTGGCATCGAGGATGGCATAGACGCGATAGACGGTATCCTGGATATTCCGGATGCTGAAAAAGCCCCAGTCGTCGGTCTTTGCGGCCGCATTCGGGCGGCGGAGGAAAAGGGCCGAGTCAGCCTGGTCTTTATAGAGCATCACCGTCGCGCCCTTGATGGGCTTGAGGGTATTGCAGTCCTGCACGATGCCGGTAACCATCATCGAATCGATCTGGCTGCCGGTCGAGAAGACCAGCGTATAGCCGGGGAAGGGGTTCCCTTCGTTGTTGTCGACGACGGCCCCGGTCAGATCGAGCGTGTAGGTGGTAGCGCTGTCGAGCTGCTGATCCTCAAAATAGACGACCAGCGTCTTGCCGCGCATCCGGTAGCGCGGACTCTTCTCCAGCGGCGGTGAAAGATAGATGGCCTTCGGATCCTTTACCTTGACATACTCGTTGAAGGTAAACTCCAGGCGTGTCCTGCTGCGGGGTACCTCCACGGTCGAGGGCAGGGGAGACACTTTCACCATCACCGGAGGGATCGTATCCTTCGGTCCGCCGGATGGCGGGGTCGTCGTGTTGGCACAGCCCGTATGCAGCAGCGGAACGGCGAAAAGGCCCGTCAGGACGGCCAGAGGGACAAGGAGGGAAGAAATAGTAGTATATCTTGAACGTTTCATATCGCGCTACTGCTTATTGTCTGTCGAAGGAATTCTACGGCGCTTTTTGCTGCGCTGGACACTTTCGATGGTAATGATTTCTACGGTATCGCCGCTACGAAGCACATGATCCAGCGAGACGAGGCGCTGGTTGACCTTGGCGGCAATGGCCGTGTTCCCGATCTCGGAATGGATCTGGTAGGCAAAGTCCAGGGCCGTAGCGCCATGATGGAGAGGAATCTGCTTTCCCTTCGGGGTAAAGACGCAGATGTCGGAGCTGGAGATGTAGCCGGGAATGATATCGAGCATCTTGAGCGAATCCGCGCCGGGGCTGGCCAGGATCTCCTTGATGCGGGAGAGCCACTGCTCGATCTCGTTGTCTTTCGTGCCGGAATAGCCATCCTTCTTGTAGGCCCAGTGGGCGGCAATGCCCTTTTCGGCCACATCGTCCATGCGGCGGGTACGGATCTGGACTTCGACCCAGGTGCCGGACGGGGCCAGGAACGTGCCGTGAAGGGCCTCATAGCCGTTGGGCTTGGCCTTGTCGTCGATCCAGTCACGCATACGCTCTTTCTTGTCCGGATACAGGCCGGCGATGATGGAATAGATCAGGAAGCACTGTTCCCGCTCGCTCATCCCTTTGACCGGATCGGCCTGGAAGTCGAAGATGATGCGGATGGCATAGAGGTCAAATACCTCTTCGAAGGTGACATGCTTGATGCGCATCTTGCGCCATACCGAGTAGGGAGACTTGACCCGCCTCTTGATTGAGAAATGGAAGCCGGAACACTCCAGCGACCGCTCGATGGGCGAGAGGAAAGCATCCATGTCGCGGTCGTGCTCCAGGGCGTTGGCCTGGATCCGGGACTCGATCTCCTCATAGGCGGCCGGTTCCTTGTACTTGAGCCAGATATTCTCAAGCTCCGACTTGATGGCATACAGGCCCAGCTGGTGGGCAAGCGGAATGAAGATCAGCATCGTGTCGCTGAGTATCTTCTCCCGCTTGTGCTCGGACAGATACTGGATGGTCCGGCAGCTGTCGAGACGGTCTGCCAGCTTGATCAGCACGACGCGGACGTCGTCGCCGAGCGTAAGCAGAATCCGTTTGAACTGCTCGGTCTGGGTGCTTTCCGGGTCCTGCCCGTCCGGCGTCCCGGAATCAAGGATCGTCTTGATCTTGAGAAGCCCTTCCACCAGCGATGCGATCTTGTCGCCGAAAAGGTTGCGGATGTCGGATAAGGTATAATCCGAATAATTCACTACATCGTGGAGCAGGGCGGCTACGATCGACTTGCAGCCCAGCCCGATCTCATCCACGACGATGCGCGCCACGGCAATGGAGTGGACCATGTAGGGGTCCCCGCTGCGGCGGCGGAAATTCTTATGCGCCTCGCTGGCAAACTCGAAAGCCTTCCGGATCAGTTCGGGCTCACCCGGCTCCGTGCAGCGGCGGCGCGCCGACTCCTCGAGAGGCTTGAACGCATCCCGGACTGTCTGGAAATCCTTTTCTGTGAATGCAGAGCTTGTCATGGCCGTCATGATGGGGTTTCGATACGTTCGCGAACGCGTGCGGTAAACTCTTCCAGTTCCTTGACCGACACATCCTTGCGGCGGACCGCCTGGATGGCATAGGTAAGCCCGGCGCCGTAAAGGATGACATTCCATCCCAGGTTCAGCCACAGCATAAACAGCGGAATGGCGGCGAAATAGCCATACACGCCGCTAAGGCCGGTCAGGAAAACCTGCGTGCCGAAATAAAGGTACTGCAGCAGCGTAAACACCGTACCGGAGATAATGGCGGAGCGGAGCGCATAGCGATAGTGTACCTTGACGGAAGGGATGAACTTATAGAGCAGCGAAAGAATCAGGATGACCAGCAGTCCGAGGGTAAACCAGTTCAGGAAGGTATGAAGCGGAGCACTCGCGCCGACAAGGGTCTCCGTTACCTGACCGATCAGCAGGAAGCCGCCGATGAAAACGAGGATGAACATCGGGGCCATCAGAATCATCAGGAAGACCAGCAACATGTTGCGGCCCCAGCTGCGTTTGCGGACATTGCCCCAGACATTGTCGAAGACCCGGACGACCTGCATGAACGTCACGATGAGAATCCAGAAGAAGGAGAAGGTACTGATAAAGCCGAAAAGGCTTGTCGTCGACGTACGGACCAGGTTGTCGGCCGCCCTGACCAGCATGTGGGAAATACCCGTATCGCTGAGATGCGACGTGATAAAACCTTCGAGAATGCCGCCAAATCCCATCTGGCTGAGAATAAAAAGAATGACCGCGAGGAAAGGGACCATGGCGAGGATCGTCCGGAACGCCAGGGACGTGGCCTGATAGGCTATGCGCCGGCGGGAAAAGCTCAGCACCAGCACGAAGATGATGCGAAGGTCCACCAGGAGGCGTGTCTTCCATTTTGAGAGTGTCGCCCGGTCTTCGTTGATATCCCAGAGGTCCACCGCAAAGAAACGGACCAGCCGCCGGATGATGAGCCGAATCCGCTTGAACTGCAAGCGGAACCAGAAGCGGATATCTCGAAAAAACTCTCTCATGGCACATCAAAACAGGCTGAGCTGGCCATCCTCGCCCGGGAGCGGTTCCTCCGAAGCAGGAGCCGCCGGAGCGGCATCGGAAGGAAGCAGCTGATAGAAGGACGCCTCGTCAAGTACGGGAATACCGAGCTCTCCTGCCTTCCGGATCTTTTCGGGCCCCGGCTTGGTGCCGGCGAGAAGGAAACTCGTCTTGCTGCTCACCGAACCGCTGTTCTTGCCTCCATGGGCTTCGACGAGGGCTCTCATGTCATCCCGGGAGATAGAGAAATTGCCGCTGATGACGATGGTCTTTCCCGACAGGGCGTCGGAGTCAGGACCCTTGGAAACGGCAGGGGAGAGACTCATCTGAAGCCCTGCAGCCCGCAGCCGGGCGATTTCTTCTATATTTCTCGGATCGGCGAAGAAAGAGAAGATGCTGTCGGCAATCACTTCGCCGACCTCGGGAACGGACAGCAGATCCTCCCGGGATGCGGCGGCGATGGCATCGATGCTGCCGAAATGACGGGCCACATCCCGAGCGGTCGTCTCTCCGACAAAACGGATACCGATGGCGAAAAGGACGCGCTCGAAAGGCACCTTGCGCGAATCCCTCAGGCTCTGGAGGAATCGCTCCGCAGAACGCTCCTTCCAGCCTTCCAGTCGGAGGAGATCCTCTTCGCGCAGGGAATACAGGTCGGCCGGCGTCCGCACAAGGCCGAGCCGGTAGAACTGCTCGACGGTCGATTCGCCGGCCAGGATGTTCATGGCCTTGCGGGTCAGGAAATGGATCAGGCGGCCCTTGATCTGGGTCGGACAGCCGAGACTGTTGGGACAGAACCATTTGGCTTCGCCTTCCTCCCGGACAAGGGGCGTGCCGCAGTCCGGACAATGGGTCGGGAAAACCGGCTTTTTCGCCCCCGGAAGCCGCCGGGAAGGCTCCACCGCCGTAATTTTCGGGATGATCTCACCGCCTTTTTCGACATAGACGCTGTCGCCTTCGTGGAGGTCCAGGGCCTCCATCTGGTCGGCATTGACGAGCGTGGCGCGGCGGACCATCGTTCCGGAAAGGAACACCGGCTCGAGATTCGCGACCGGCGTGACGGCACCCGTTCGGCCCACCTGATAATCGATCGAAAGGACCGGCGTCAGGGCCTGCTCGGCCTTGAACTTATAGGCCACGGCCCAGCGGGGCGACTTGGCCGTATAGCCGAGCTGCGCCTGGAAGGCCATCTCGTTGATCTTGATAACAATGCCGTCTGTGGCAAAGGGAAGGTCCTTCCGGGCCTTGTCCCAATAGGAGATGTACGCTTCGACCTCGTCGATGCCGCGGCAGATGCGACGGTCCCCGGAGACCGGAAGGCCCCAGGAAGCCGCAGCACGCAGTGCCTCGTCGTGGGTCGGGAAGTCCACCTGGCCCGTCGGAATGTGGTAGAGCGTGCAGAAGAGGCCGCGGCGGGCCACTTCTTCCGGGTCCTGCAGCTTGAGGGATCCCGAAGCGGCATTGCGGGGATTGGCAAAAGGCGGATCCTCGCTGAGCTCACGCTCGTGATTGAGCCGGTCGAACGACTCGTAGGGCATCAGCACCTCGCCGCGGATCTCAAAATCGTCCGGCCAGCCGCTGCCCGACAGGACATGCGGGATGTTGGCGATACGCCTGGCATTCTCCGTGACATCGTCGCCGACCACGCCGTCACCGCGCGTGAGGGCGCGGAACAGGCGGCCGTGGCGATAGGTCAGGCAGATCGCAGTACCGTCGAATTTGAGCTCGCAGCACCAGCCGAACGGCTTGTCGAGGGCCCTTGCGGCACGCTCGGCAAAGGCTTCGACCTCTTCGATGGAATAGGTATTGCCGAGCGAGAGCATCGGATAGCGGTGCGGGAATTTCTGGAACTCGCCGCCCTCTCCTCCGGAAAGCCCGCCTTCCGAAGAAGCAGGGCTTTCCAGATCGGAGCCGACGCGCTGGGTGGGGGAGTCCGGGGTACGCAGGGAAGGATGCTCCGCTTCGAGCGCTTCCAGCTCATGCATCAGCTGGTCATACTCGTAGTCGGACATCGTCGGGGCGTTCTCGACATAGTATTTCCGGCTGTTCTCCCAGAGAACGGCCTTGAGCTGTTCGATCCGCTGTTTCGCCTGTGTAAAGTCCATACCCCCGGATCAGAGAATCTACCAGTTCAGGATCTTCTTGAAGTCGTATGCCTCGGGATCCGGGACATACTTGCTCGCAGCCTCATAGTCGGCCGGGGTGATGAAGTGGCAGATGTGGTTGTAGTAATTCTGCGCGATACCGCCTTCGATGGCGACCCGGCGCGGCGGAATCTTGCCTTCCTCGTTCTGGAGGTCCTTGAGGTAAAGCGGCTTGGCCTCGCCGAACGCGTCGACATAGACCATGCAGCCCGTTTCGCCCTTCTTGAAGAGCTCATAGGCACCCATTGCGAGTTCGGAGCAATAGGTCAGGTCGTAGGCGATCGGATCCTGGCAGCGGACGTCGTAGCCGATTTCGACCGGACGGGTCTTCACCTTGAGGCCGACAGCCTTGAACTTCTTCTCGAGGATGTCGTTGAAAAGGACGGCCTTCGAGATCTTGCCGAGCTCGGGATGCCCGTGCTCGTCGTAGGTCATGGATACGCCGGCGCCCTTGATCTCTTCGGGATCGAGGTCATGGAAGACGCCTTCTGCGACGACGACGGTGCCGTAGGGGATGCCGAGGATCTTGCGCTTGAGGATACAAGAGAGTGCAAGGTTCACGATCTTGTCGAGGCTGATCGCGGTCTTGTTGAACATCTCGGGGATGATCGTCATCGGGCAGTGGGTTGCTTCGCCGATACCGAGGGCGAGATGGCCGGCGCTGCGGCCCATGGCGCTGATGATGAGCCAGTTTCCGCTGGTGCGGGCGTCTTCGTAGACGGTCCTCGCGAGGTGGGCGCCCTCATCCTTGGCGCTGTTGAAGCCGAAGGTCGGGGTATTGCTGGGAAGCGGAAGGTCGTTGTCGATGGTCTTCGGAACGTGGATATTATGGATCGGATAGTGCTTGTTCTCGAGGAACTTCGCGATGCGGTTGGCCGTAGAAGCGGTGTCGTCGCCGCCGACGGTGACAAGGAGCTTGATATTGTTGTCCTGGAAGAGGGCGAGGTTGAAGTTTTCTTCGAAGTCCTTGTCGGTGGGTTTGAACCGGCTCATCTGGAGGTAGCTGCCGCCACGGTTGAAGTAGGCGTCCGCCTTGAAAAAGTCGATGTCCTCAGTGCGGGGGCTCTTGCTGAAAAGGCCGCTGTAGCCGCCGTGGAGGCCGATTACGCGATAACCGTTGGAGAGAAATGTCTTGGCGACAGACATTACGACGGTGTTCATGCCCGGAGCCGGGCCGCCGCCGCAGAGAATGATGATGGAATCTTTCATTTCGTATAGCGTTTTGTAGTTATATTCTATCCTACAAATATAGCCATTATTCATAGAATAATCAAATAAAGAAACCACTTTTGATTTCTTCTGGTTTATTAGTATTTTTGTGGGTAAATGTGAACTGATTATCCTTTATTATGAATTACGACAAGTATTCTTCTTACACTCATTCGGATGACGATAAGGCCGAACGTATTCTCGACACATTTAATTATGTCATTTTAGTCCTTTCGATTATTATTGCTATCTTCATTCTTTTTTTAGGTCTTTCCAGTGCAAATGGAGATTTTCAGTTAAGTTTGCTTAGCATTTTCACAGCTGTCGGGATTGTGATTGCGGGCATTTTAGCCTGGGCTTCATTGAAAATCTTTATAAATTTATCCGATAACATCCGGGAGATTAAAGGTATTCTTCACCGTATTGCCGTGAAGAATGATTTATTCAACACAGATTAATCTGATGAAAACGATTATCTACCAAGTACTGCCGCGGCTGTGGGGCAAGGGAAAATTCTCCGACTGGGACGAAAAGGCCCTGGGGTATGTCCATGATACGCTGGGTGCCGACGCCATCTGGTATACCGGCATGATCCGCCATGCGACGGGAAAGACCGAGAAGGTCGTCAAAGGGGAGGCCGGGTCGCCTTATGCCATCGTCGACTGGTATGATGTCAATCCCTATCTGGCCGACGATCCGCTGCAAAGAATGGTGGAATTCGAGGCGCTGCTGGGCCGAACGCATGCTGCCGGGCTCAGGGTCATTCTGGATTTCATTCCGAACCATGTCGCCCGCGAATACCACGGGGCGAAGACACCGAAAGGCTGCCGGCGGCTCGGAGCGGACGACGACAGGACGCTCCACTGGGCGCCGGAGAATGACTTCTATTATTATCCGGGACAGGATCTCTGCCTGCCGGTAGATGCCGATGGCTATGAGGAAAGCCCGGCCCGGGCATCCGGCAATGCCTTTACGCCCTATCCGGACGAGAACGACTGGTATGAGACCGTCAAACTGAATTATTGTGACTTCCGGACCGGCACCTGGAACAAAATGAGGGATGTGGTGCGCTTCTGGGCGGGGAAAGGTGTCGACGGTTTCCGCTGCGACATGGTGGAGCTCGTTCCGCCGCAGTTTATGAAATGGCTGATTGCGGAGATCAAGGCCGAATTCCCTCAGGTGCAGTTTATCGCCGAGGTCTATGAGACTGACAAATACAGACTCTATACGGAGGATGTGGGCTTTGATCTGCTTTACGACAAATCGGGCCTCTACGACCGCCTCCGTGCCGTCATGGCCTGGGAGCAGGGTGCGTATCAGATTACCCGCAACTGGCAGATGCTCGGGGATCTGCAGCCCCGGATGCTGAACTTTCTGGAGAATCACGACGAGCAGCGTCTGGCGTCCGATTTCTTTGCCGGCAGCCCCGAGGCGGGGTATGCGGCACTGGCCGTTTCGCTGCTGCTGAACAATGCCCCCTTTATGCTTTACTTCGGGCAGGAAATCGGCGAGCGGGGCATGGACGACGAGCCTTTCAGCGGCGTCAACGGCCGCACCTCGATCTTCGACTGGTGGACGGTTGAGTCTATCCAGCGGCTGATCAGATGGATCCGGAATCCCCGCTCAGGCTTGAGGGCCGAGGAGCGCGCGGTGCTGAAGCGCTACAGGGAACTGATCACACTGTCAAAGCGCCCGGCGTTCTCTTCGGGCAGGACCTATGATCTGTGCTACTGCCAGGGCGAAGGATTCGATCCCGAACGGGACTTTGCATTTCTTCGCAGCGACGGCCGGGAGGTCTGGCTCGTCGCCGCCCATTTCGCCCCGTATCCGGCAGATCTTGCGATTCGTATCCCGGAGGGCGTTGCTGAGTTTTTGGGCGTCAGGGCGCTGCCGGAGTGCCATTATCTTCATGTCGGTGCCAACGATGCCGGCATACTCCGTCTATTATAGAAATGACTACAGTAGCCTCCGGCGGAACTCCGCGACAGTGATGGCGGTAGCGACGGCTGCATTGAGCGACTCCGAGCCGGGATCGTCGGCGGGGTATGGCGGAATGAACAGGCGGTCGCTGACTTGAGCCTCCGTGGCGGCGGAAATGCCGTTCGCCTCATTGCCGATAACGATAACGGCAGGGGAGTCCGTGCCGCAGGAGAGGTCCTTCTGATAGAGGTTCTCCCCGTCGAGGAAGGTCCCGTAGACATGGCCGCCGGCACTCAGTACGGACGAGCAGAAGGAAGGAATCTCCACCGAATAGAACGGCACCCGGAAAATGGCCCCCATCGTCGCCTGGACCACTTTCGGATTGAATCGGTCGACCGTATCGGGGGAGGCATAGACCGCGCTGACACCGAACCAGTCGGCGATGCGGAGGATGGTCCCGAGATTGCCGGGGTCACGGATACCGTCGAGAGCAAGACTAAGGCCCCGGAGAATGGGAACTGAAGCCGGCTGGGAGGGCTGCCGGACCAGGGCCAGAACGGGCGAAGGGGAGCTCAAAAGCGAGATGCGCTCCATCGTTTTTTCGCCGATCTCCTCCTTCCGGAAAACATACTCTACCGGCCAGCCGGAATGCAGGGCCTCGGCGACCAGTTTTTCGCCTTCCACCACAAACAATCCCGCCTCGTCCCGGTCCTTTTTCCGGGCGAGGGAATGGATGAGTTTGATTTGTGCAGCGGTAATCATAGAAGTCATTTTCGGTTATACTGCAAATGTACATAAAATCTTGTGAATACCGACAAAAATGCATATCTTTGAAAAATCAATAGCACTCGTAAAACCCGCGATTATGAAAAAAGTATTACTTACCCTCGCTGCGATGGTCCTGTTTGTTCCCTCACAGCTCAATGCAGCCCCGGAAGCAGTTGCCGCCCCTGTCGACAGCAGCGTCAGTGTCGCGACTCCGGTCGATGACCTGATTCAGATCCTCACTCCGTTCATGAAACTGGCTTTAGAGCTGGAAGCGGCCGGCGACAATGTGAGTATGGAGCAGGTCGGAAAGGCCCTCGAGCTTTATGGAAAGTTACAGACTTTGCAGAAAGATCACGGAGAGTACCGCCTTACCGATTCCGACCGTGACAAACTGATGAACTGGGCCAAAAAGTTCTCAAATGAAATCCTCGGAGAGTCGATGTCGGCCGAAGACGTAGCCGAAGCTCGCGCAGAGCTGAACTCCTACAAGACCCTGAACGATTTCCTCGGCGACATGGACTTAAACGGCATGTTCAACTAAGCATTCATGTCCTTCCGATTCGGATACAGAATACCCGGCCACCTCATGGCTGCTCTCCTCGCGGGGGCAGCCATGCTCTCGTCGTGCTCGACCACTCGCGTTCTGCAGCAGGGTGAATACCGTCTCGAGAAGAACATCATTTCGATCGAGGGCGATCCGGATTTCCGCGACCCCGACCTCGAATCATATATCCGCCAACAGCCCAACAATGCCATCCTCTTCGGGTGGAACCCGCTGCTGAACATCTACAATCTCTCCGGCAGCGATCCCGACAAATGGATCAATAAAGTGATCCGTGGGATGGGGGAGGCGCCGGTCGTCTATGATCCGGACCTCGTCCAGGTCTCGGCCGACAATATCCGCAACCATCTCGAATACATCGGCTATTTCGGATCCACGGTGGACGCCTATCCCGAAGAGCCGAACGGTCGGCGGGTCAAGGTGCGCTACAACATCCGTCTGGGGAAACGCTATCCCATCCGCAGCATCCGTTACGAGCTGCCGTCGCGGGGCACGTTCGCGAGGGACTTTCACTTCGACTCGACCCGCATCTCCATCCATCCCGGGGATTTCCTTTCCGAATCCGCCCTGGCTGCCGAAAGCGAACGCTCTGCCCGCTATTTCCGCAACCGCGGCTATTTCGGCTTCAGCCAGGCCAATTACGTCTTTACGGCCGACACGCTGACTACGCCGGGCGTGGCGGACCTGACCTATCAGGTGCTGGAGCATTCCCGGAGCGACCTGGAGAGAGCCGGCAGCGCTTCCGAGCCCCTCCGGCGGCATTATTTCAAGTCTGTCACCATCCAGCATCCGGAAGAGATGCCTTTCCGGGAGAAGGTGCTCCGCAAGATCAACGGCATCATTCCCGGCCGGCCATACAGCGAGATCGTCGTATCGAACACCTACTCCCGCCTCTCGGCCATCCGCTACTTCAACAGCGTCAACATCCAGATGACTCCCGTCGACACGGCAGGTGTCGACTGCGTCATCCAGATCAAGCCCTCGAATCCGCGCGGTGTCCGTTTCAACATCGAGGCCTCGACCAACTCAAACGGTCTGGTGGGTATTTCCCCGCAGATCAGTTATTACCACAAGAATATCTTCCACGGCGGCGAATGGTTCAATCTCGGTCTGATGGGGAACTTCCAGATGCGGGTCGGCAAGCGCCTCAAGGTCGACCGCTCCGTCCGTTCGACCGAATTCGGTGTCTCGTCCAGCATCAGTTTCCCCAAGCTTCTCGGCGTGCCTCTGACGCGTTTCCGCGGTTCTTCCGTTCCGCGGACCGACGTTTCCCTTTCTTATAATTACCAGGACCGTCCGGAATACACCCGCAACATCCTCTCCACCGCGTTCAGCTATATCGGTATCTACCACGGCCGGCTGCGCTATCAGATCTCTCCGCTTCAGCTCAGCGTTATCCGCATCTTCAACCTCGACGCCGGATTCCGCGAATCGATGCGCAACAATCCCTTCCTCGCCAACGCCTATCAGGACCACTTCGATGCCGGCTCGAGCATGCTGCTTTACCGGACCACGAATTCCGATGCCAATCCGACGACTTCCTATCACTACTGGCGCCTCCAGCTGGATGCCTCCGGCAATGTCCTTTCGGCACTCAAAGGGGTGATGAAGAAGGATGAGAACGGCGCCGGGATGATCTGGGACACGCCTTTTGCCCAGTATGTCCGTGCGGAAGGGTCCATCGGCAGGACCTGGACCTTCGGCGAAGAAGACAAATATGCCATCGCGACCCGCCTTCTGGCCGGGCTTGGATATGCCTACGGCAATTCGGAGAGCCTGCCCTTCGAAAAACAGTTCTATGCCGGCGGCGCCAACAGCCTCCGCGGATGGCAGGCCCGGAGCGTCGGTCCCGGCAGCATGCCCCTGGACAAGACCTTTATCATCCCCAACCAGACGGGCGACATCCGCCTCGAAGCGAACCTGGAGTATCGTTTCCCGCTGTTCTGGCGCCTTCGTGGAGCCCTGTTCGGCGATCTGGGCAATGTCTGGAATACCGCCTGGGCCGCCCGCGATGACAAAGCCGTTCTCAAGCTCAGCACCCTCGGAGAGACCCTCGCTCTCGCCTGGGGCACAGGCGTCCGCGTCGATCTGTCATACATTCTTCTTCGCGTAGACCTGGGCTTCCGGCTCCATGATCCGGCCCGCGAAGCCGGCGCCCGCTGGTGCAAGCCGAACCAGTGGTTTGATGCCAACGGCTACGCCGTGCATTTCGGTGTCGGTTATCCGTTCTGAGGAACGGATAACATTATTATCCCCCTCGGCCCTTCGGGCCTCCAAACCATCGCACGGTATATAGGCGACCGCAAGAGCTATTTTTTGTAGTACTTGGGCCAGCAGCGGGTGAGGTAGTCACGGAGGACGTCTTCGTGACGGTTGGGCTGGGGCTCGTAGAAAACGTGGCCGCGGAGGGCGTCGGGCATGAATTCGAGATCGGTGAAATGGCCGGGGAAATCATGGGCATATTTGTAGCCGTCGCTGTAGCCGAGCTCCTCCATCAGCGAGGTGGGAGCATTGCGAAGATGCAGCGGAACGGGCTGGTTGCCGGACTGACGAACCTCGGCGAGAGCCGCATCTACGGCCAGGTAGGAGGCATTGCTCTTAGGAGATGAGGCGAGATAAACCGTCGCCTCGGCGAGGGGAATGCGCCCCTCGGGCATGCCGATCTTGCTGACGATGTCGAAGCAGGCGTTGGCAAGCAGCATGGCGTTCGGATTGGCCAGACCGATATCCTCGGAGGCAGAAATGCAGAGCCGCCGGGCGATAAAGAGCGGGTCCTCTCCGCCGTCGATCATACGCGCGAGATAATAGATGGCGGCATTGGGATCGGAGCCGCGGATGCTCTTGATGAAGGCCGAAATGATGTCGTAATGCATCTCTCCGTCCTTGTCGTAGACGGCGATGTTTTCCTGGATACAGGCCGTGACCGTGGCATTGTCGATGACAATCTCCTGCGAGCCGGCAAAGGAATCAACGACGATCTCGAGGACATTGAGAAGCTTTCGCGCGTCGCCGCCGCTGTAGCGAAGGAGCGCTTCGCTCTCCCGAAGCTCGATTTTCTTCTCTTTCAGCAGGACGTCTTCTGTCAGCGCCTTATTCAAGAGCCACTTTAGGTCATCAGCATCAAGTGATTTCAGCACAAACACCTGACAGCGGGAAAGAAGGGGAGTGATCACCTCGAAGGAAGGGTTCTCCGTGGTCGCACCGATCAGCACCACCGTGCCGGCTTCGACGGCCCCGAGAAGCGCATCCTGCTGTGCCTTGTTGAAGCGGTGGATCTCGTCGATGAAGAGGATGGGCGCGCCCTTCCGCTGGGCGAACAGACCGCCGGCTTTGGCCTTGTCGATCACTTCCCGGACATCCTTGACGCCGGCCGAGACCGCTGACAGGGTATAGACTTCGCGTTCGAGGGTCTGGGCGATGATATGGGCCAGCGTCGTTTTCCCGACGCCGGGAGGCCCCCACAGAATAAACGAAGAAAGGTTGCCGCTTTCTATCATATTCCGGAGGATGCATCCCGGGCCTACGAGGTGGCGCTGACCGGCATAACCGGCCAAGGTCCGAGGACGCATCCGTTCCGGAAGGGGAGGAAGAAGCCTAGAAGTCTTGTCCATAGCTCTGCAAATATACTGTTTTTTGAAAGAAATGTCTCGCAAGTTCCCGAATAATTGTGTATTTTTGTAGCGTGTACCAAACCGTTGAGCCCTTTGAAGAGCTTCTTTTCTAACCTGACCCATCGCCGGCATCTGTCCGCACTGGCACTTGCCCTGATGCTTTCTCCGCATCCGGGGATGCTGCTGTCGGCACAGTCGCAGTGGGGGATCGGCCACCAGCATTCCATCAAGGAAGCCGGCCTCGTCGTCGAATGGGGGAAAGGGGCTCACGAAGTAAGCCGGGCGTGCGTTACGCTCGATCTCGGCGGCATTCTGACCGGAGAGACCGGGAAACCCGGCTACCGGGTCAGTTATCAGCGCTGCTTCTTTTCTCCGGTGTCGCACTGGAACGACGGCAGCGAAGTATCCATCTTTTATGGCCCCGGGATTGGCGGCGGCGCCGTCCGTGACCATAATGGTGAGAGAGGCAGCATCGCATTCCTTTCCGGAACGGTCGGGCTTCACTTCCTGTTCCCGGATTCGCCGATTACTGTTTCCGCCGGCATCTGTGCCGAATTGGGGCTGCACCGGGAAAGGGTAAGCGGCGGCCACAGCATTCTCAGATTCTATCAAAACGGCCTCCGGCGTGTCTGGATGCCAGAACTCCATTTTATATATCATTTCCGATGAAATCTTCCCTCTTCCTCCGCATCGCCCTGACGGCCGGGGCACTGTTTCTTTTTCTGAGTCCGGACGGATCTGCCCAGGGCAAACTGAGCGTAGGTCTGGAATGGGGCTTGTCCTTCAATCCTCTCTACTACCATGCCGAGACCTACCGGGCCTCCGCCGGCTACCAGATCGACGACAGCGGGGTCGCTTCCGGGGCCCAGCTGAACGGCCTTGCCGCCCTTTCCCTGGAATGGGACTGGATGAAAAAGCACACCCTCGGGCTGAATCTCGGGATCCGCGGTGTCGGTGACGGTCATGGCAGCCTGGTGCTCCCGCTGATGCTCCGCGACACCTATTATTTCAAGGCTGACAGCCTCGGCACGCCCTTCCTTTTCGTGGAAGGCGGCGCCCTTTATAACATGGACGTATCCTACCACTTCGGCGGGCTCGGAGGCATCGGCGCCGGTTATCGCCATCGTCTCGGCAGCCATATGATGCTGGACTATGGCGCCAGATTGAGCGGCCTCTATTACCGCCCCGATGTGTTCGATCCCGACACTGACGAGCGCGTCCTGAGTATCCTGGTCGAGAAGAATCAGCGGATCGACCTGAACATAGAACTGGTCCTGGCGCTCCGCTTCAGATAAAAAAAAGAAAGGATGTCAAAAACGACATCCTTTCTTTTGAATCACAATCACTTAGCTCCTATCAACGGCGACTTCTTCGCCCTCCAGGGCAGGCTCCTCTGCAGGTTGGGGAACTGCTTCCGGAGCCTTCGTCTCGGAAACGGAGGGTTCTTCCAGCGGGAACGGATCTTCCGTGAGCTCCTCGCTCTTTGTCTCAGCCAGGATGAGGTTCCGGGTATGATCGATTCTCGTACGACCGATGGCAATGCTCAGGCCCATGTAGATATTGGCGTTGAGCTTTTCGACCGGCAGGCCGATGAAGGAGGGGAGTGCCGTATCACCGATCTTGGGGAGGGCCGCAATGGTCTTCGGAATGAAGTCGGCTCCCACGAAGAAGTTCAGCACGCGCGGATGGAAGTTCAGGGCGGCGCCGAAGGACTCGCCGAAGTTGCTCAGGCCCGTACTGCCGGACAGGCTGACAAACTTGACCGGCGTCCAGTTGAGCGAGAGACGCACCTCGTTCCACTTATAGATGTCGCTGGTTTTCATGGAATACAGGGCACCGAGGGAAAGGCGGTCGTAGAAGGGGAGTCTCACCTCGACACCGGCGTTCAGGCGGAGCGGAAGCTTGGACTTGACGCCATCTGCCTTGGCCGGCTTGAATTTCAGGATATTTTCCATCGCTTCCTTGAGATCGTCGATCTCGTCATCCACGAACCCGTCCATGCTGTCGGAATCCAGCAGGTCGATCTGCTTGTCTTTCGGGTCCCAGGTGTAGGAAGTAGGGGAGACGCCATATATCGTGTGATTCCAATTCATGACACCGAGATCCAGAATCGCAGCCGAAGCCGTAATCCAGGGGAGAATGTCATAGGTGACGCCAAGGTCGACGGCGAAACCCTTACCGGCAGGCTGGGACATGTCGGCCTCCTTCAGATTATCGCTCAGGCTCTCGTAGTCGAAATAGCCTTTCTCGTCGACATCCAGCCCGGCAGATGAGATGGCGGCATCCAGGACGCCCTGGGCTTCAAGGACCCATTTGTCCTGGTTGAGCTTGATCAGCGCCTTGTCCATGGTAATGCTGGCATGCGCGACACCCTCGAGGAATTTGAGCCGCCCGCCGACGCTCAGTTTGTCCCCGATGCGGCGGGAATAGCCCACGGCCATTTCCAGGATGGCATCGGCATTTGCATTCAGGCCGGCGAGGTCGAATTCGGTTTTCTTGCTGCTGCCGTCCTTGAGGAACTCAAAGAGCGACGTGGGGAAAACCATTTCGATGTCGCTGCGAAGCCGGGTATCGAAGGTGATGTAGGAACGATTGGCCCAGAAACCGAGGGTGAAGATATCTACATTGGCATAGGCACCCAACGGGTTCATCGCATCGGTAAAGCCTCCCAGGAACTCCTCGGAAGTGACCTTCGGGCTGAGGCCGGTAACCAGCTGACCGTCCCTCGGGAACAGGAAAGTACTGAGTCCCAAGTCGGAACGAGAACCGACACCGATGTCTCCGATAAGGAAGGACATCTGGGACCGCTCGCTCTGGAATGCCGGATTAAGACGGAAAGCGTGGTTGTAACCGCCCAGGAAGTAACCGGTCTGGAAATCCTGCGCCGCGGCGCCCATTGAGAAGGAGAGCGCGGCCAGGGAGAGGGTAAATATGTATTTGTATGCTTTTTTCATGGCGGTCGGGCTTTAGTCTTTGTCGTTCAGGTCAAGGGTGATACCCTGCGGGAGCGTGATGAACACGTTCTTGAGTTCGATGCCCTGGTTGCGGTTGATCTGGGCATTGTCGATAGCCTTGATCGTGAAACTCAGATCCAGCGACTCCATCTTGATGTCAGCCACGTCCATGTCAAGCGTCAGACATACCGGCGTCGAAGCGGACGCCGCAACCGGCTTGTCTGCACTCACGCGGACCGACTGGAGCGGATTTCCGTCCTGGCCGATGGCCTTGCCGCCAAGCGTCAGCTCGAAGGGCAGGGTATTGACGGCCGTCATATTGAGGGTGATCTGCGGCACGACAAGGTCATCCTTACGGATTTCGAGGGCGAGATCAACATTCTCCGACAGGGTCATGTTGGATCCGGGAACAAACGAGAGGGGAGCCTCCAGATAGCCGCTGAAGGATGCGCCGTATTCCACATCCGGATAGAGGGTGATGAATCCGTCATCCACCAGCGAGACGTGGATCTGGTCGATGCTGAAGAAGTCCAGATCCTGGCAGATGGCCACATTGATACCGGGAAGATCCTGTTCTGTCAGGGTCAGTTCGGTCGTCGTGGGACCTGCAGCCGTAGCGGCCTCGATCCGCTGCTTGGTGATTGCCGATGACCAGAGGACCAGGTCGCCCTTCTTCGTGAGGAACAGACCGTCCAGATCGAAGCGGCAGGGGGTCGTATTCTCGATGAAAAGATGGGCGTCGATGTTGGAAAGGGCAATGTCGGAACTGCCGTCGGTCAGGAAATCCGGGATGCCGGAAATCTTGTAGCCCTGCTCGCCGCCGAAAGAGGGGACCAGCTCGTTCTGGTCGATCTTGACAAGAGCGCTGGTAACGGCGAGGTCGGTCGCATCGTAACGATTGTTGAGCCGGATGGCGTCGAGGGTGTAGGCCTGGGTCGTCATACCGCCTGAAATATGCTCATATTCAGCGATATTCAGCGTCACATCCGCCAGCAGGTTGATCGATCCGACAAGCGAAGGATTCTCCGCCAGGACCAGGCCTTTCTCGTCCTGGATCATGAATTTGGAAACGACCATGCCGATTGTGAATCCGGCGGCAGGGAAGTTGACGTCGGTCTTTGCTTCGAGGGTATGGCCCTTGATGTCGAAATAGCCTGCATAGTCGCCCGTCAGGTGGTCGATGACCAGCCAATCGGGGAAAGTGATGAGGGCACCGCTGCAGAGAATCATGTGCTTGAAGGGCATCGAGGAAGAGAGCTGATAAGAAAGCTCACCCTGAAGAGCCGCTTCCTTGACGGAGGTTACCTCCTTGGGGAACGAAGACAGGTCGAAAGAAATCTCGAAGTCATCGTCTACGTGATAATAGGTGCTGAGCATCTCCTGAGCTACAGCTACCTGCACACCGGCCGGGATATAGACCGGAGGCGTCACATCCTCCTTAATTGCCTGTTCTTCAAAGGAATGCGGGACCATAAGCTCGCTGGATTTCAGCGAAACGCCATCGTAACCGGTCGCGGGATAACGGTCGAGATCGAATTCGAGGAAATAATTGCCCTCGGCATCCGTCTTGAGATTTGTCTGATTCTGGCCGTCGAGCTCGTCGTCGATGATTTTGCCGATGGTGATGGCTTTGAAATTCGGAAGGGGCAAGGTCAGGCCCTTGACCACCGAAATCTCTTTGTCGATGTTATCCAGGTCATAATCCGGGTCCTGCTTGCAGCCTTGAAGCAGCGTCAGCGACAGACCGAGAAGAAGACTGGCATCCAAAAAGTGTTTCAAATGCATATTGAATAATGTGTTTAGAATTATCGTTACGTGATCTGAGTAACAAATATAGTCGATTATTTCCAAAAGTCCAATTTAGTTTCTCGATTTAGACAAATCCTTCTATATGCCCGCTTGTTATACAATTTATATTATGTTAAGTTAAGGATTAATAAATAATCCCCTGCAAGCAGGGGCAAATGATTAATCACGGTAAACAATAGAAATGGTAACCTTATCCTTTCCTAAGATATTTCCGGTCGGAGTCTCGCGCACAGAGCCGGGAACCAATTCCCAACTACCGTCCTTATATTCATAATCACATTCATACAAGAATTCCTCCTGATTCACCAAATAGATGATGCTCGTCGGATAATCTGAATCAGGAGAGACGTACATCTCATTTACTTCTCCCCGTGCAGAATAGACGGTTGAGAAATGATAAGGCGACGGTGTGGAATGGTCGAGACCGTGAGGCACATTATACTCTTTCATATTCGAAACCGGGTACGGCGTTTCCAGCAGATAGTCGGCGACCCTGCCGCAAAGCCCCATCCAGACGACGGACAGAGGGCCGGAAGTCGCAGCGGAAATGATGAACCAATTGAGGTCCAGATTGATCCTTGGATGCTTGTAGTTATACTTGTATGAAAGATTGCTCTGATGGCCATCCTGGTCGATGTAAACTAATTTCCCCTCACTGTTTCTTTCTAACTTAACTGCGTCATATTCAACGGTTTCTCCATTGTCCTGCCTCACGTACTTATAATGTAAAGACTTCGCGTACTTCCCCTCATAAGAGAAGCCGAAGGATTCGCCTTCAGCACCGACTTCCACCACCATTCCATTCCCGTTCAAAGAGTAATCCAAATCCCCGGAATCCTGATATCCCGTGCTGTCCAGATAATCCCAATGCGCAGCGATCGTTCCTATTTTACTATAATCGAAAGAACCCTGATAAGGCGTGTTGGATTGTAACGATGTTATCCGGTTCGCCCCGTCATACTGAAGATCAAATGTGGTCGAATACGAATAACCGCCGGAATAGAACTCCTGCGTATAGGTTATTTGTTTGACATAGCGGATGTTTTCATCCCCAGCTTCCGGAGCATCATCGGAGTTATCCTTCTCGCAGGAAACAAAGGCCAACGCAATGGCAGTCATGGCAATAATGGCTCGTTTCATAGATAATAGCATTGTTTTCGGACGATAAAGATAGTATTTTTGAAGGAATTGCCGTACATTTGCGTCGGTTTTTTAATGGGAGACACCGTATGAGCAAACGCAAAAAAGTCGATCTGCTGCTGGAGAATATGACCATCGAGGCGGTCGCCGCTGAAGGGAAAGCGCTGACGCACGGCCCCGACGGGATTGTCGTCTTCGTGGATTTTGCCGTTCCGGGCGATATCGTTGACATACGCATATTCAAAAAGAAGAAAAATTATATGGAGGGCAGGATCGAGCGCATCGTACAGCCTTCCCCGGAGCGCCTGGAGCCGTTCTGCCCGCATTTCGGTGTCTGCGGCGGCTGTAGGTGGCAGCCGCTCCCCTATGCCCGCCAGCTCGAAGCCAAGCGTCAGCAGGTCGAGGACCAGCTGGTCCGGATCGGCCATCTGAGCGTCCCTGAAATCAGGCCTACACTCCCCTCCCTCCAGACTGAATACTATCGTAACAAACTGGAATTCAGTGCTTCATCCCAGCGCTGGTTCCTCGAAAAAGGCGTCGATCCAGACTCCGTCCCTCCCGCTGAGCGCGTCGGCCTGGGCTTCCATGTCGGCAAGTTCTTCGACAAGGTTCTGGATATCCGGGAATGCCATCTCCAGCCCGAGCCAAGCAACGCTATCCGCCTGTTTATCAAGCAGTTCTGTGTTGATAACGGATACGAATTCTACAATATCCGCGAAAACAACGGCTACTTCCGCAACATGTTTGTCCGGACGACGGAAAAGGGCGCCGTCATGCTCATCGTCTGCTTCGCTTATGAAGACAAGGCGCGCAGGGAAGCGCTCCTTGATGCCGTAGCGGCCCGATTCCCGGAGATCCGCTCGCTCTGGTATGTCATCAACGAGAAAAAGAACGACACCATCGGAGACCAGACTCCCCTCCTCTACAAAGGCGACGATGCGATCTATGAGGAGATGGAAGGCCTTCGCTTCAAGATAGGCCCCAAGTCATTCTATCAGACCAATTCCCGCCAGGCCGAGCGGCTATATGGCGTTGCGCGCGAATTTGCGGCCCTCACCGGCAGCGAGACTGTCTATGACCTCTATACCGGCACGGGCACCATCGCCCAGTTTGTCAGCAAAGGCGCCAAGAAAGTTATTGGTATCGAATATGTGCCCGAGGCTATCGCCGACGCGAAAATCAATGCCGCCGCCAATGGAATCACGAGCTGCGAATTCTTCGCCGGCGACATGAAAGACGTTCTGACAGAATCCTTTATCAAAAAGCACGGGAAGCCGGATGTCATTATCCTCGATCCTCCTCGGGCAGGCATCCATCCCGACGTGGCGAAGGTCATCCTCGCTGCGGCTCCTCAGCGGATGGTCTATGTCAGCTGCAATCCCGCCTCACAGGCCCGGGACCTTGCCATCTTCGCACCGTCTTACGAAATCACCGCCGTCCAGCCCGTCGACATGTTCCCCCACACGATGCATGTGGAGAATGTCGTCGCGCTTATTCGGCGACAAGCGTAATTTCCAGCGTCTCAGCCGATCCGTCAGAGAGGGTGAAGGAAGCCATGAGGATGTGCTCCCCTGCCGGCAGACTGACCGACTTGGCGCCGCTTGTCACTTTCTTTCCATCCAGCGTCCAGACAATGTCGGATTGCACCGTCTTTCCTTTAGCGGGAATCACATTGAGAGCGAAAGCATCGCCAGCGGAATAATGCCCCTTGCCCGGGTCAGAGATGGAGCTGAATCCCATATCGGCAAGAGTAACCTCCGGCTGCGGAGGCTCGTCTCCGGACGATTTCCCGACAATACTTGCAGAGAGCACCAGTTCGTACCCCTGGTAAAAAACGCTCCAGTCGCTGCGGTCAAGATTAAACGGAGAATAATAGGTATGACTGCCACCGCTCGCGATAATGAAGGGATATCCATAATAATCTGTCTGGGCATTCTCGACGGCATACCCGATGTAGAGATCCTTTCCGCCCGGGAATTCCGCTCCGTAGAGCGTAGCCGTATACAGGGAATACATGCCTCCCCTGCCGAGTTCGGTCAGCTCCTGGGTATAGATCCGCTCGCCGCCCGCATCGATGACTACGTAATAAGCATCAGCCGGGTAGAGCGGCATGAATGTAACGGTTCTGACGGTACCGCCCCCGCTGGAAAGCTCAGTCTTCGGGATCCGGATACTGGCCATCTGAGAGTTGCCCCAATCCGGAAAGCCGGAAACGTATTTCTCTGCTGAGTCGTCGTAATAATGATACTCTTTCTCCTCGCTCTCATCCATCTTCAGCATCGTGACGGAAACGCTCGTGGTCCTGCTTTTCAGGGTAACGTCCATTCCGATAGTCTGGAATCCATCCAGCGTAAAGGTCAGGTGGGCAACGCTCTTGTCATAACCCTCCAGGTTGATGGAAAAGTCCCCGTAGGCATCCGTAATTGTTTCATGCAAAAGCTTTTCCGGCGCCCGAAGAAGGCGTGGCACCGCGGACATAGCCGCCGCAGGCTCCGAAAGGACGACGCGGACCCCGGATAGGGACTGCCCGCTGACGTCCCGAACCGTACCGACCAGGAGCCGCTCAAAGGAGACGGATACGGAGAACGAGACCCTTCCCCCGCTATAGGCAATATCCTTCAGGTTCAATCCAGCCTGCTCGCCATCCCAGTCTTCGGGCGAATAGAGTGTGACCTTCCGCAAGCCCGGGAAAACCATTTCGTCCGCGTAGCCCGCGAAATCAAGCGATGACTGATCGGCCGACGGGATGACATAAAAACAGGGATGGGAACCAAAGCAGTTGATTTTGTTGAGATGGCCCATATACTCCCACAATTCCCAGGCCGTATATCCGCTGTTGCCGACATGGCGGGAGGACTTGTCCAGATGATAGACTACAAGCCCCTTGGGGAGCGGAGCATCCCACCCGCTGCCGTCCCTGCATTCGAAGAGGAAGTACTCCCCTTCCCGCTCGGCCGGACTCTTCCAGGCGATGTCGTCCTTGATCGATCCAAAGGAAACACTCCCTTCCGGCAGGACGGGAACGTCTTCCTCGCTCATCCAGCCGAGCAGGATCCGCTCTTCCGCATTGAAATAGGGCGGCGTACGGCCGTCATTGTTATAACAACCGCTGCACATGACAGAAAAGGCGTACAGCGCGCCACAATAGCCATTCTGCTCATAATCCGTGTCATAGAAATCGGGAAGCCCCAGCGAATGGCTGAATTCGTGGGTGGTCGTACCGATGCCGCACATCGTCGCACCACTGTTGCCCCGGAGCTCTGAAGAGCAGAAATAGGAACCAATTAGTTTCCCGTCGAAACGGGCGTTACGCGCCTCGGCGCTGGATGAATACTGGAGCGACCACTGGTGGGGCCAGATCGAATCCACGCTGCCGCCTTCCGCTTCGTTGTAACCGGCATAATAGAACAGGACCATATCCACCTTGCCATCGCTGTCGTAGTCATACTGCGAGAAATCGACAACTCCGTCCAGGAGCTTGGCCGCATCGTAGAGAGCCAGTTCCGGATGTGCGTCATTTGCTCCCGCAGCATGTTTGCCGTAATACGACATGGGCTGGCTCAGCGTAACCGGGCCATAGACATCGAAAACGGGCGTAAACGCACCATGCGAATTGTCTATAAAGTAATCCTGGACCGAACCGGTGCCGCCATTATCGGAATACCCGTTCTGATTGAGAAGATGGGTAAAATTCGTCTGCGGATCGGAGATCGTAAAACCGAGATCGGAGAATGCAACCAGCAGCACCGGAATATGGCGCTCGCCATGGGTCATCGGGTCGTCGTTGTGCGTGCCGCGGAGGCTACGCCGTGCCATGTTCATAGCGGAACGCCGCTCCGCACCCGCTTTCCGGAACGCGGGGTCGATCGACGAAGGTCGCCAGTATCCGTCAGCAGAGAGCGCCACGACCTGATCCGAGCCGGCGAGGGTCGTCCAGGAAAAGAATTCGTCACCATGCCGCACGAGCGAGACGACGCTGCCGTCGGGCTGGGTATACTTGAACGCGCCGGGCAAGGCCGGGACAGCCCGGGCCGAAAACCCGAGTAGAAGCAGAGCCGCCATCGCAGCCAGAACATGATATCTGATACGCATATAGACTTAATTCACAATCAATTCCAATTCAAGGATTTCGCAGCGGCCGTTGTCATGGCGGAGCGTCGCTTCCACCACGTGGCGGCCGGAGCGGAGCGTCAGCTCAGTGCCGCTCACCGGCTCTCCGTCATATCGCCAGGATACCGACGAGACCTTATCTCCTGATGGCAATAGTACCTGGAGCGGGAACGTGCTGCCGGCCGCATAGGGAGCACCTGTCCCCGGATCGATGGATGCAAAGCCCATCGAGGCCAGCGTCCCGTCAAACTCGACGCCCGTATCCATCAGGGAGAAATCCAGCACCAGATCGCAGGCCGGGACCTGTCTCCATGGCGTCCAGCTCGGACTGAAATCTGCAAACTCCAGGGAGCCGCTCCCAAGGGCAATGACCAGCGGACGGGGCTCGGCCGCTTCGACGAAGCCATAGCCGATATGCATATCCTTCCCCTCCGGAATCCGGATCCCTAACGGAGAGAGGTCGTATACATCATAATCATTGTACACCGGCTGGGGAATCTGGTAGGTCAGCGCCCTTTCTTCTCCGAAATCCACGACGATATACACCGCCTGGGCCGACGACGGATAGACGAAAAAGGCGGCTTCGACAAGCAGTTCTCCAACATAAGGGGCCAGTTCTTCGGCCGTAAAGCAGACACCGCCCATGCTGTTGACATCCCCGGCCGTCACAAGGGTCGCACTGGGATCATACTTCCGGAAATGGGTCACGCTGGACTCCCCTATCTTCTTCAGGAAAAAATCGAGGGTGATCCCACGTTCGCTGACCGTGACATCCTTGCTCTGGCTGACATAGCCGCTGCAGGATACGCTGACGTGGATTTGAGAGCAGGTGACGTCCGATAAATCGATCCGATAGCAGCCATCCGCGTCCGTCTCGGCCTGCAGGGTGAAGGGATCCTCCGGCGCCGGTGCAATCCTGCGCAGCATGGATCCGTCGCCCCGGCGATAGTCGCAGAACCGAAGGGCAGAGGCGTCATGCTCGGACACGGTGATGAGTGCCCCGGAAACAGGAGCGCCGCTGCGGTCGGTCACCCGCCCGGAAAGCACTTTGACTTCGGGATTCACCGATTCGAACCGGATTGAGCCGGTCGCTTCGGACCAGATAATTAAGGAGAGTTTCGTCCCCGTCGCATGATTATCCCAGTCGACGGGCTCGAAGGCGGTAATCTTCTTGCTGCCCGGGAACACATAACTGCCGAGATCGGACGAAACATAATTAAGGGAGGACTGGTTTGCGGCGGGAACAACGTAGAAACAGGGATGGGAGCCGGAAGCATTGATCCGATTGGTCGCCTCCCAGTCAGCCCAGAGCTCATACGGAGTGTACGGACCCACGGAACGGGTCTTGGACTGGTCTGCGTGATAGACCACCATCCCCTTGGGAAGCGGAGCATCCCAGCCGCAGCCGTTACGGCATTCGTAAATGAAAAACTCCCCATCTGTCGAGGTCAGGCTCTTGTATGCGATTCCGCTCTGGAGCGGAGCGATTTCGACGGGGCCAGTAGGAAGGTTGACGATCGCATCCTCCTCCATCCAGCCGAGCATCACCCGTTCCACAGCATTGAAATAAGGAGGCGTACGGCTATAGTTGTTATAACAGCCGCTGCACATCGTCGAGAACTCATAGAGGCCGCCTGCGGTCCCACCGGTCCACGAATCCGTATCATAGAAATCCGGCAGGCCCAGGGAATGGGAGAACTCGTGACAGGTGGTGCCGATCGCACACATCTTGCTGCCGGAAGAGCCCTGAAGCTCGGAAGTGCAGAAATAATTGTCGATCTGGGTCCCGTCAAGCGTCAGGGAATACCCGCCTTCGGACAAATACCACTGATGGGGCCAGATCGTAGAAGAAGAAGCGCCTTCGGCTTCGTTGTGGCCGGCGAAGTACATCAGCACCATGTCCACATAGCCGTCACCGTCCGAATCATAACGCGAGAAATCGATCTGCGCGTCCAGCAGCTGGCAGCCTTCCATGACGGCCAGCAAGGCATCTTCGTCCCTCCTGCCGTAATAGGACATCTTCTGGGACAGGGTGACGGGGCCGAAGACCTCGAATTTCGGTATAAACCGGCCGTCGGAATTGTCGTAAAAGAAATCCCGGACCGAGCCCGTAGCACCGTCGCTGTTATAGCCGGGGCTGTTGAGCATGGCGTCGAATCGCGCAGCGGGATCCTCAATCTTGAAAGGAAGGTCGCTGAACTGGACCAGGATGACGGGGATGCGACGCTCGCCCAGGTTGACGCGGGAAGGGGCTGTCCCCTTCTGGCGGCGGACCCGGTTCAGGGAACTGCGACGCTGAAAAGCACGGTTTCTTTGCGCCACGTCCAGACTGACAGGCTTCCAAAAGCCATCGGCGTCCAGCTCAACCACCTGATCGCTCCCGGCAAGGGTCGTCCAATGGAAGAATTCATCGCCGTGACGCTCCAGAAGAAGGGTCGTTCCGTCCGGCTGGACATAAGAGAAACTGCCGGGACGTGCCGGAATGCCGAAGGCCGGACTCCCCCAGCCTGACAGCAGAAGGAGCGAAAGGGCCATCGACAGAAGCCAGAAACGGATGCCCGGAAAATGCGTTCTCATAGCTTAATGATGAAAAAGGTCTCGGACCCCGCGCAGCGCAGCCACAGCTGGGACTCCTGACGGTCGACGACCAGTACATTATAATCAGATGAAGCGACCGGAGAGCCGTTTTCCATCAGCAACAGATGGAACGAATAGGCTCCACCCACCATCGGCTCGGCCGGAAGTCCCGAAAGGACGCAGGCGGAAGAGGAGGCGCTGTTCATCAGGCGGAAGGAAGCGCTACCGTCCGGATAGAATACCCGTCCGCGCTGGTTCCACCCCTCCTCGCCATAGACGATCCGGCGACCTTCGATGCCATAAAAACCACACTCTGTATAATCCAGAATCGGGTCGCGTCCGGCCTGGACCAGGGCAACGACGGCATTGACCGAGGGATCGCTGTCGCAGACAAGCCGGATTTCTCCGGAACGCTCGGAAGGGGAAGCGTTGGCCGACAGGGAGAAGGAAAGGGTCGACTGATTCAGGGCCTTTGTCGACGCATAATGGATCCAGGACTCGTCGGAAACGGAGACGCTGTAGGAAACATTCTCCCGCGTATTGAGCGTAAACTGCTGCTCGTGGAAATCAAACGCCAGGGCGTCGCCGTCATCAATGAAGATGACATCCTTCTGGCCCTGAACGACGGAAAGGTCCAGGCTCTGGGTACCCATCGTGATGCGGACCCGGGCCTCCCGGGAACCGACGTCGACCCATTCTTCGGATGCGACACAGCTGAGTGTGGAGTTACCGGCGCTGCCGCTTGCGGTCTTGAGTACGCACCAGTCGCCCCCTTCCACCACTTGCGCCGTCCATGCAGCATTGGCAAGGAAGGAGACCGATCCGGTGGAAATGCCGTTCAGCTGAAGTGTTCCGGGGCTAAAGTAATCCTCCAGGCCAGACTGTGTAAATACCTTCTTCTCTTCGAGATCGCCCGAACGGACAATCAGGGTATTCTCACGAGCGGCAGCGTTATTGTTGAAGCGCAGGGTAATCTTGGCGGAACCGTTCTTGCCATTGGTATAGACGATGTCGGCAACCTGCCCCCAGGACGGATCCGAGAGTTCAGCCGTCCAATCGCCGGTGCTGAAGACCGTGACCGAGATCTCATCCTGGTCGGCGCGAAGGATTTCGCGGTTGAGATAGACTTCGAGACGGGCTTCCTCTTTCTCGTTCTCCTGGAAAAAGTCACAAGAGAAGGCGGAGAAGGCCGCGAGGAAAAGGAGTGGCCATTTGATGCTTATCGGAAAATGATTCATATCATTATGGTATTTACATATAACTAACAAATATACTTACAATAATTTGAAAACCCAATTAATATTTGGGACTCTCCTCATTATTTCTTAATTTTACGATTCAAATCGCTGCCATGGCACTGATTCTTCTTAAACTGATTGCCGGTCTCGCCCTGATCATCGTCGGGGCTGACAAACTGGTCGACGGTGCTTCCAGCATCGCCAGACGCTATGGTATCAGCGAATTCATCATCGGCATGACCATCGTCGGATTCGGCACTTCAGCCCCGGAGATGGTCGTTTCCATGACCGGCGCCGTCGAAGGGAATGCCGACATCGCCATCGGAAATGTCGTCGGTTCGAACATCATCAACATGCTCTTCGGGCTTGGCGTCACCGCCCTGATCTTCCCGATGAGCATCACCCGGACGAACTTCCGGCGCGATCTTCCGCTCCATTTCGCCTGTACGGCGCTCGTGCTGCTGCTCGGCATGACGGGGGTTCTGTTCCCCTCGCTCGGGACCGGCGACATTCGCCTGAGCCGGATCGACGGAGCGCTGCTCCTTCTGGCCTTCGTGCTGTATATGTGGCTGAATTTCCGTAGCGGAAAGGCTCCCGCGGAGCAGCAGGAAGGAAGCGGGAAGGTATGGTCCATGCCGCTTTCCATCGTGATGATCCTTCTTGGGCTTGTGGCGCTTGTTTTCGGCGGACGTTTCTTTGTCAACGGGGCGACGGGGCTCGCCCGGGCCCTTGGCGCTTCGGACAAATTCATCGCCATTACGGTGCTCGCCGTCGGGACCTCGCTGCCCGAGCTCGCGACCTGCATCGTCGCCGCCGCCAAGCACCGCGGCCAGCTCGCCCTCGGCAACATTCTCGGCTCCAATATCTTCAATCTGCTGCTGATTCTCGGCATTTCCGCCGTCATCACCCCCCTCTCCTGCGAAAGGATGGACTTTGCCGATGCACTGGTGCTGCTGACGGGAGCCGTCCTTTTGATGCTAGCCTCCTGGACGGGGCACAACCGCAAGCTCGACCGCTTCGACGGAGCGCTGCTCCTGCTGACCTGGGCCGGCTATATGTCATGGTTAATATACAAGTTATAATATATGAAGAAGTTTACTCCCACTCAGTACGAACTCATGAACGTGGCTGACGGCCACCTCTTCAAGGATGCGGGATGGACACTGGCCGACCCGGACTCCCCCGGCCCGTCGCTCGTCCGGGCCGTCTACAAGGACAAACAGTTCTCGCCCAATGACGACTATGAAGGCATCTACCGCTATGCCTCCTGGCTCCCCATCAGCCGGATCCTGAAAAACGGACAGGGCCCCGTCACTTACCAGAGCAAGGGTCTCGCCCGCGAACTGGGGCTCAAGAATCTGTTCATCACTTTCACCGGATATGCCCCCGAAATCGGCGCCGAAGTGAGTACCTGCTCGTTCAAGGCGACGGAGGCCTATTCGGTCTGCGCCCGATTGCCGAGAAAAAACGACCGCGTCCTCGTGGTCCAGTCTGCCGGCAACACCGCCCGTGCGTTTGCCCAGGTCTGTTCCGACAACGGCATTCCGCTCGTGGTCTGCATTCCCCGCGACAACATTGACGCCCTGTGGTTCCACAAGCGGCTCCGTCCCTGCGTGAAGATTATCTCTTCGCCCCGCGGCTCGGATTATTTCGATGCCATCCGGCTCGGCGACAAGCTCTGCACCTCGGCCCGGTATATGGCGGAAGGCGGTGCCAAGAACATCGCCCGGCGCGACGGTATGGGCACGACGCTGCTCTCGGCGGTTGAAGCGATCGGCGAGATTCCGGACGCCTATTTCCAGGCCGTAGGCTCGGGAACGGGCACCATCGCCGTTTGGGAGAACAATCTCCGTCTCATCGAGGACGGCCGCTTCGGAAAGAAGAAGACCCGCCTCTACGCCTCGCAGAACGCTCCTTTTACCATCATGTATGACTCATGGAAGGCTGGTCAGCGCGAGCTCGTTCCGATGACGGCCGATGAAGGCCGCCTCAAGGCCGCCGAGATCGACGCAAAGGTCCTTTCCAACCGGAAGCCGCCGTACAGTCTCGCCGGCGGCCTGTTCGACGCCCTCTCCGACTCCAAGGGCGACATGTACAAGGTGACCAACGAGGAAATCAATTACTGGAAGCGCAAATTCGCGGCCCTCGAGCACATCGACATCTATTCCGCGGCCGCCTGCGCCGTCGCCTCCCTGGCGATGGCCGTCAAGGACGGATCGGTCAAAAAGAGCGAGACCGTGATGCTCAACTGCACCGGCGGCGGCGAGGAAATGGCCAAGGCCGGCGGCTATTTCATGGCCGTCCCCGACCTCGTGCTCAGCCCGGAACTCCCGGAAAAGCAAATCATCGAACAGGTTGATAAACTATTTGGTTTTTAATACATCAAGCATATGTTACCTCATTTGTTAGAAGAAATTCCGGCAGTATCCCCGGACAGTCTGGCCAACAAGGCCAACCAGATCAAGGAGATGGTGGCGACCAGCACCCCGCACGAGCTGGTTTCCCAGATTACTGACGAAGCCGTCCAGTTCGGCCTCAAGGTCCTGGCGGCCCTTGCCATCTATATCATCGGCGGCTGGGTCATCCGCAGGATCAAGAAGGTCATGCGCCGTGGCTTTGAGCGCAAAGGCACCGATCCGACCATCGCGACATTCACCCTCAGTGTCGTTTCCATCGGCCTCTGGGTCATCATCATCATCCTGACCGTCGGTTCGCTGGGTGTCAACACCAGCTCGCTGGCGGCCCTGCTCGCGGCCGGCGGCATGGCCATCGGCATGGCGCTCGGCGGCACGGTCCAGAACTTCGCCGGCGGCATCATGATCCTGGCGTTCAAGCCTTTCAAGGTTGGCGACTTCATTGAAGCACAAGGATTTATGGGTACGGTGACGGAAGTTTCGATGGTTTCGACCAAGCTCCTTACCATCGATAACCGGGTCATCATCCTGCCGAACGGCGCCCTGTCCAACGGTAACGTCAACAACATCTCCGGCAAGCCGCTCCGCCGTGTCGACCGCGTCATCTCCATTTCTTATGGCGTTGATTCCGAAAAGGTCAAGGCCGCCATCCTGGAGATTGCCAAAGCCCACCCGGCCGTGCTCAATTCTTCCACGCCCGATGCAGCGGATCCGTTCGTCGCCATTTTGGAGATGACACCTAACGGCGTCAATTACGTCGTCCGCGTCTGGACCAAGACCGAGAATTACTGGGATGTCTACTTCTATCTGAACGAAGCCCTATACCAGCAGCTTCCCTCGAAGGGCGTCACCTTCCCCTTCCAGCAGATCGACGTACACATCAAGCAGGCGTAGATCCGCCCTCCCGATTACTGTCAAAAAGTCGAATCCCGGCGCTTCAAAGGCACCGGGATTCTTAATTTTAGATATTCCTGATTCTGAATTATTTGTGAATATGTAACAAATATGTTAACCATATTAACAATTTTGTTGCATTTTCAATATTTCAGCTATTTAAGCTCATTTTCGAGTACTGTGCGCAAAAGGTCTAATGCGGAAGCGGCAAAACGCTGGATATTGTGCTTCCGGTCGTTTTTGTACTGATACCGGCGGGTGACGGTCCCCTTGGCGGAAGCGACCGCAACCCATACCGTACCGACCGGATTGACCCCGTCTCCCCCGGGGCCGGAGAGGCCGGTGGTAGCGACGGAGTAGTCGCTGCCGAGAAGGCGCCTTACGCCTTCGGCCATGGCGGCCGCGACTTCGCTGCTGACAACGCCGAAGGTATCAATGGTTTCGGCGGGGACCCCGAGGACACTCTCCTTGACGGCAACGGCGTAAGATGTGACAGAGCCAAGGAAATAGGCCGACGAACCGGCGACACTGGTAATCAGGTGGGCAATCTCTCCCCCGGTGCAGGATTCGGCGGCCGAGAGGGTTTTTCCGGCGGCGAGAAGCCTTCTTCCGATGACCTGTTCGAGGCGATCGTCCTGGTCCGAGTACACAAGAGCCCCGAGAAGGGCCTTTAAACGCCCGATTTCGGCCTCCAGCGCCTTTTCCGCATCAAGGGGCTTACCGCCGTAATAAGAGAGCCTCAGGCGGATTCCTGTTAGCGGATCCGGGAGATAGGCCAGATGCATCTGTGTAGGCAGCGCCGTCTCCCAGGCCTCGATCTTCTTGGAGAGGGCGGATTCGGCGATGCCGTAGACCATGATATTGCGGTGACGGATATTTCCGGCCTCATAATGGGCCCGGATATCCTCCATCACGTCGGGAAGGGCTCCTTCAGCCTCGAAAGGCACGCCCGGAAGGGCGTAGAGCGTCTTCCCCCCTTCCATCCGGAAAACCATGACGGGGGCCGTACCAAGCCGGTTTACAATGACTTCCGCCCGGTCCGGGACGAGCGCCTGGGCCCGGTTAATGTCCAGCACGTCGAGACCGCGGCTGCGAAGGATCTCATGGACCTTCGCGAGCTGCCCCTCGTGCATATAGTAGCCCTTGCTGCCGGAAAGCTCCCGCAAGGCGTCTTTCGTGATGTCGTCCTTCGTGGGACCAAGGCCACCGGTGACGATGACAATATCACTGAAAGACAATTCGTTGCGGAGATCGCTGAGAATCGCCCCCCGCTCGTCTCCGATAGAGAGCATCCGGGCCGGCCGGATCCCGCATTCGCCCAGGGCGCGGGCAATCCGGGAGGAATTGGTATCGACGACCTGGCCGATGAGGATTTCATCGCCGATCGTACAAATCGAAGCAGTAATCATTGGGATGCGGACGCAATGCGTTTGATGGTCTTTTTCGCTATTCTGGGGCCTTCGTAATAGATGGCCGTATACATCTCAATCAGGGATGCACCGGCCTCCAGGGCCATTTTCGCGTCATCCGGAGTCATGATGCCGCCGCAGGCGACAATAGGCAGGCGACCGGCGGTATGGGCCCGGATATGGCGCACCGTGTCGAGGGTCCGCTCCAGCAGGGGCCGGCCGCTGATGCCCCCCTGTCCGAGGGCAAGCCGGCCGTAGAAGTCGGTCTGAAGGGATGCGCTGCGGCCTGCAGGGCCTCCGGCGACGATACCGTCCACGCCCGAGAGCATCGCATAATCGAGGATGCAATCCAGCAGGTCGTCCGTCAGGTCGGAAGAGACCTTGATCAGGATCGGTTTATGGACATCGTAGTAGAGACGCATGTCGAGGATCTCGTCCATGACATCCGTAAACAATTCCGTATCAGCCTGGATGCCGCCTTCCGGATCGAGGCTGGAGGTCAGGTTGACAACGAAAAAGTCAGCGAAATCATAGCTCAGCGCGAAGGCCGTACGGTAATCACTGATAATCTGATCCTCCGCAATGCTGCCGCTTTGGGCGGCGATATTGACCCCGACACGGACGGGAGCGATACCGGAAGTAGAGCGGCCGGGCTCCCGACGGGAAAGCACCTCGATGGCATGCCTGACGCCCTTGTTGGGATGTCCGGTCCGGCTCAGCAGGGCCTTGTCCTTGGATAGGCGGAAAACACGCGGTTTGGGCTCTCCGGACTGAGCACGGGGGGTCAGGGAACCGATTTCAATGAAAGAGAAGCCGAAATCGGAGAACATGTCCACGAATTCGCCGGAGCGGTCAAGACCGGCTGCAACCCCAACAGGAGAGGAAAAACGGATGCCGAATACTTCCTTCTCAAGCTCAGGCACGTGCTTGCTGTGGCGGAGCCGGATCAGGGACTTGACCAGCGGAACCCGCCGGAAGGCCTTGATGGTCCGGAGCAGGAAGACAGTCGATCCTTCAGGCGTAAAGACGGAGAGGACGGTGCGAAGTACTTTGTACAGCATAGCGGTACAAAAATACGCAAAAAACGCTTGAAATCATACAGACGGCCCGGAAAAGCGCGAATCAGAGGCGAATCTCCTGGAAAGTGCCGTCGTCAAAAAAGATACAAATAGCGGATACTTTTCGTTGATTTACAGGAGCTTTAACATCCTTACCTGGAGCAGCGATTTCAAACGAGGGCTCGAAATCCGGGCTGGGAGTCTCCTGCTCTACGGGAATATCCTGGAAAAACGAGGGCTCAACAGGGTTATCGGCAACCGGGCACGGGGTATTTCCCTTATACATCTTGCCACGCCCGGTGACGAGCCACTCAATGTTCAAATCAGGGTAGTGGAGCATCAGGCTCTCGATAAAATCATATCCGGGACGGTTCCTTCCGGCCAGAATATTGGACACACTGGCCTTTGCCACGTTGAGAGTATCGGCCAGTTGGGACTGTGTAATGTTTTCCGCCCCTAAAAATTGCAGCAAACGCTTGTTCATTTCTGTCAAATGATTTTTACAAAGATAAAAACAAATCTGTAAACATCAAAAGAATTGTTTTCACAAGATTACCATGCCACACCCCGAACAACGGCTTTTCAACATTATATCATTAGTATAGGTAAAAAGGCATAACATGCAGAGTTTCCACCACTTAAATATCATTATTTGGCTATATTCTTAGGCTTATCCACACCGATTCGTTTCATATCCTCAAATATAATTATAGCAATTATTGAATAAAAAATCATTAAATAGCTGATTATGCGCGAATTATATTTGTAGAAATTTAAGCATAAAAATCTCTTATTATTTATATTTGAACGGTTTTGACTTTTGGGGTTGCTATTATTTAAAATTCATATTTCAATAATACAATTTGAAAGCGCTGTTTACAAATCCAAACGCACCAAAGAGCGTAAAAACAGTGTTTGGGAAAGTCCCGAAGATTGTGTAATTTCGCACCGTAAAAAAGAGAGTGCTTTTGATGATACCGGAAATCCACATGGCTGATTACAACTATCATCTCGATGAATCGAGGATAGCCAAGTATCCGCTTGCGGAACGGGATGCGTCCAAACTGCTACATTATGCCAAGGACGGTTCCCTCTCGGAGCATTGTTTCCGGGACCTCCCTTCCCTGCTCCCGGAAGGCTCTCTAATGATATTCAATGAGACAAAGGTAGTTCCTGCCCGGCTCCATTTTGAGCGGGAATCAGGCGCACGGATTGAGATCTTCTGCCTGGAACCTGTTGACCCGGTCGAATACAACACCAATTTCGCCGCTACAGCATCATGCAGCTGGAAATGTGTCATCGGAAACGTCAAGCGCTGGAAAGGCGGACGGCTTCGCCTGATCAACCCGGAATTGGATCCTGCCGTCTCCGCCATGAATCTGCAGGCGGAACTCCTCTCCCGCGAGGAAAGAACCGGCACAGTGCGTTTCACCTGGGACGGCGGAGAGCCCTTCTCCCGCGTCCTGGAGCGCTGCGGCACCATCCCGATTCCCCCTTATCTGGGTCGCGAAAGCGAGCCGCTCGACAGTGAGCGCTACCAGACGGTTTATGCGCAAATTCGCGGATCGGTGGCCGCACCTACGGCCGGACTCCATTTCACAGAACCTGTGCTGGAGGCCCTCCGGAGCCGGAATATCGCCCTTCGGGAGGTCTGCCTTCATGTCGGCGCCGGCACCTTCCTGCCGGTCAAATCCGATGCCATTTCCGGCCATACGATGCACCGTGAGCCTTTCTCCGTGAGCCTGGAACTCCTGAAAGAGATTCGCCATCGAAAAGGAGAACTCATAGCTGTCGGCACCACTTCGGTCCGTACGCTCGAATCGCTCTACTATGCCGGTCTCCGGATCCTCCGCGACGGCGTCCCCTCTGATGTCGGCCAGTGGGATCCCTACGATGATGAAATGCCGGACGGCAATTCCGTCATTCCACGGCTCGACCCAAGCGCCGCAGGCAGTTTCGTCATTCCACGGCTCGACCGTGGAATCTCCACCGACGCGGCTCTCGACGCCATCATCACCTACCTCGAAGCCCACGGGCTCAGCGAGCTCCGTCTCGGCACACGCATCATCATCGTCCCCGGTTTCCGCTTCCGCCTGGTAGACCGGATGGTGACGAACTTCCACCAACCCGAAAGTACACTGATCCTGCTGATTTCCGCATTCGTCGGCGGAAATTGGCGGCCGATATACGACTACGCGCTCAGGCACGATTTTCGCTTCCTCAGCTACGGCGACAGTTCCCTGCTTGAACGCCCCCTAAACCTGACCCTACATGACGACAGAATTTGACGACATCCGCCCCTTCAATGATTCCGAGACGGTAGCAGCGCTGTCCCGGGTAGCCCGGCATCCGGTCTGCCTGCCGATATCCCGCTATCTCTATCCCGGACAGCCCGAAACGACCCTCGGTGAGATTCTCTCCAGCGTCACGGGCGTCGAAGATTTCCAGCACAAGGTGATGGACCGGGCGATCCATTTCATTGTCGAAGATACGACCACGAGCTATACCTATAGCGGCGCCGAGACCCTCCAGACTCCTGAGCAGGCCGGCTGCCACCTTTTCCTTTCCAACCACCGCGACATCGTCCTCGACCCCGCCATCACCCAGATCGCCCTGGTCGAATGCGGGCTTCCGACGACCGAAATCTGCGTCGGCGACAACCTTCTTTCCGAGCCCATCGTCGTCGACATGATCCGCTCGAACCGCATGATCAAAGTGCGCCGGAGCATCTCCGGGCATGAGCTCTACGAATCCCTCCAGCTGCTTTCCCGCTATATCCATGAGAGCATTACGACCAGTCGCAGCTCGGTATGGCTCGCCCAGCGCCAGGGTCGCACCAAGGACGGCCGCGATATGACGGAGGAGGCCCTTGTCAAGATGCTCGGAATGAGCGCCGGAGACGGCGAAGATTTCGCCAGCTTCTACAAAGCTCTCCGGATCGTTCCGCTCAGCATTTCGTACGAATATGATCCCTGCGACATCCTCAAGGCCCGCGAAATCCTGATACGCGACAGTGGCGTCCCCTATGAGAAGAAACCCGGCGAAGACCTGAACAGCATCGTCACGGGCATCCGCCAGCCCAAGGGCCGTGTCCATCTCCAGTTCAACGCACCCCTCTCCGACGCAGAAATTGACGAGTGCGCCGCCGCTCCGAGGCCCCAGCGGGTCCATCAGCTCTGCCAGATTCTCGACCAGCGCATCCTCGGCGGCTACCGCCTCTGGGAGACGAACTATATCGCCTGGGATCTCCTGCACCCCGGTGAGGAACGTTTCTCCAGCCACTACTCCCCCGACGCCCGCGCCCGTTTCGAGGCCTACACGGATCGCCAGATAGCCCGCGTCGAACCCGAACTCGACCGCACCGCCCTCCGCACCCGCTTCCTCGACATCTACGCCAACCCGGTCGAGAACTGCCAGTAAAGATGCTTCCCTTCAGGGATAGCTGCTATTAATGAAAGACTTTGCAGCGATAGATTTTGAAACGGCCAATGAGTGCCGATGCAGCGTCTGCAGTGTGGGAGTGGTCATCGTCCGGAACGGGGAAATTGTGGATTCATTCTACAGCCTGATACATCCGGAACCGGAGTATTACCAGTGGTTCTGTATGCGCGTGCATGGGCTCTGTGCCGATGACACAGAGGACGCACCGGTGTTCCCGTTTGTATGGGAGAAGATTGCGCCGATGATCGAAGGGCTGCCGCTGGTAGCCCACAACAGCGCCTTCGACGAAGGCTGTCTAAAAGAGGTATTCCGGGTCTATCAAATGGATTACCCCGATTACGTGTTCTATGATACGCTAACGGCAGCAAGAAGGCATTTCGGATGCCGTCTTCCCAACCATCAGCTTCAGACTGTTGCTGCAGCCTGCGGCTACGACCTTACCCGGCACCACCATGCCCTGGCTGATGCCGAAGCCTGCGCCCACATCGCTCTCCGTATTCTATAGTATCAGCCGCAAATCCACCTACCGGATCGAGTAGTGCGAGACGGAGGAAGTTTTGATGCTGACGATGGAGATCTGCGGATCGTTGTCGAAGATCAGCGTGCTGCGGCCGGAGAGATCCATAGAGATGGCGTCGGTCGCGGCTTCGATGAGGGTGCCGCCCGTCATCACGATATTGGCGTATGCGACAGCGAACTGGAGGGCATCGACACTGCAGGAGCCTGCGCAGGCGGCCTCCAGCGGCATTGTGGCAGAGCCGGAAAGGGTGACCTTGGAAGAGCCGTCCGCAGTCAGGGAGATGGCGTCGGTGGCACCGCTGGCAACGACGATGGCGCTGTTCTTGGCGCCGAGGGTAAACCCGGCCGTATCAAAGACCAGGCGGAGCGACGAGGAACCGACGGCAGTAACGTTCATATGATCCGCCGCCAGCCGCAGATCGGCCATGCTGTTTTTGGCGAGACTGACGGTCGCGGAATTGCCGGCATCCACCTCGAGGTGCTTGATCTGGCTCTTGCCGAGCAAGCTGATATTGAGATCGGAGGCCTTAAAGGGCGTGGTCGACATCAGGACGACATTGTCGGTAAGAAAAATATCACCCAGGGAAGGGACCGTAATCGTCACATTGAACGAAGGCTTCGGCGTGTTGCGGCCCTTGAACTTCTTCTTGACGTCACGGGGCACCTTGTCGAGATAGACGGTCAGCGTGCGGTTCTTGACGACGCATTGGACATAAGGCAAATAAGCCTCGTCAACCGTCACGGTGGCGGAATACTCCTTCCCCTCGTCCAGCGTCACGACGAAATCCCCGCTGACGGAAATGCCGGTAAACGATTCGAAGCTCTGGCGCTTCTGCGTAGACTGGGCGCCGGCCGGGACGAATCCTGCCAGAAACAGGACAGCCGTCAAAAGGAAGATGGTGTTGCGTTTTGTGTTCATGGTGTATAGCGTTTTTAGTTATTGTCATTTTCCAGCATCGCCTGCTCCCACTCCCCTGTCCTGACCTCCAGCAGGTCCTTGACCTGGAGGTATTCTGAAGAGAGGGCCATGACCTTTTCGTGCTCGGTCACTTCGGCGAGCTCGCTTTCGATCCCGGAGAGACGCTGCTCCAGCGAAGAGATTTCCGTTTCGAGGCGTTCGATGCGTGTGCGGAGCCGGCGCTGCTCGCGGCTTTCCGATTTCTTCTGCAGGAAGGCGGCCTGCGACTGGACCTTCTGCTCCTGGCGCTGCTTTGCCTCTGGCTCCGTTCCGAAGCGGCGTTCCAGTTCCTGGAGCGTTTCCAGCTTCCGCTTTTCGAGGAATTCGCTGACGGAGCCGAGATGCTCGCGTACCTTTCCGTCCCGGAATTCGTACATCTTGTCGACGAGCCCGTCGAGGAAGTCGCGGTCATGGGAGACGACGATAAGGGTGCCGTCAAAAGCCTTCAGGGCCTGTTTGAGGATATCCTTCGAGCGGATGTCCATATGGTTGGTGGGCTCATCGAGCGCCAGCAGGTTATAGCTCTGCAGCATGAGTTTGGCCATCCCGAGGCGGGCCCTTTCGCCGCCGCTGAGGACACTCACCCGCTTGTCGACGTCATCCCCTTTGAAAAGGAAGGCGCCGAGGATGTCGCGCAGCTTGGTCCGGACATCCCCCACGGCGATACGGTCGAGCGTACTGAATACGGTCTCGGACTTGTCGAGGATATCCTCCTGGTTCTGGGCGAAATAGCCGATCGACACATTGTGGCCGACCTTCGACTCCCCATCCAGCGGGTCGAGTTCGCCGGTCACCACGCGAAGCAGCGTCGTCTTTCCCTCGCCGTTGCGGCCGATTAGGGCAACCTTCTCGCCGCGGCGCACTTCGATATCCGCATGGCGGAATACCACCTTCTGCGGATAGCCAGCCGTGAGGTCGCGGGCGCTGTAGGCGATGTCGCCGCTGCGCTGGGCCGGCGGGAATTTGACGGTCAGCGTAGCCCGGTCCTCGTCTTCCATCTCGATGCGGTCGAGCCGCTCGAGCGCCTTGATGCGGGACTGGACCTGATTCGACTTGGTGGGCTTATAGCGGAAACGGTTGATGAACTCTTCGGTCTTCTCGATCATCCGCTGCTGATTCTCAAAAGCCGCCATCTGCTGGGCCATGCGTTCCTTCCTGAGCTCGACATACTGGCTGTATGGGACCTTGTAGTCATGGACCTTGCCGAGCAGGATCTCGACCGTCCGTCCCGTCACCGTGTCGAGGAAACGCCGGTCGTGGGAAACCAGAAGAAGCGAGCCGCGGTACTGGCGGGTCAGGTAATCCTCGAACCACTCGATCGACTCGATGTCGAGGTGATTGGTCGGTTCGTCGAGAAGCAGCACATCCGGCCGGGCCAGCAGGATCTTAGCGAGCTCGATGCGCATGTTCCAGCCCTGGCTGAAAGTCTCCGTCGGACGGTCGAAGTCTTCGTCCTTGAAGCCAAGACCCATCAGCGTCCGCTGCGCTTGCACCCGGGGCGATTCGCCGGTTTCGAGGGCGAGAAGGTCATTGACCGTGTTCAAGCGTTCGATGAGACGGGCGTATGCATCCGACTCATAATCGGTGCGTTCCGCGAGCTGGACATTGATGCTTTCGAGCTCGGCCTCCAGCTCCTTGATCTCGTCGAAGACAGTCATCGTTTCGTCGATGACGCTGCGCCCCTTATGGTGCTCCATAAGCTGGGGCAGATAGCCGATCCGGACGTGGGACGGTTTGTCGATATGACCCGAGGTGGGACTCTCGAGACCGCAGATGAGACGCATGACAGTCGACTTGCCGGCGCCGTTCTTCCCAACGAGACCGATCCTTTCGTTCTCGCTGATGTGGAAGCTGATGTGGTCGAGCAGCGTAAAACTGCCGTAGGCCACCGTCAAGTCGTTAATCGATATCATCGGTCACCGAGCCTGCTTTGGATAAGTGCCGATAGGGGCTCCGGACAGCGGACCGGGCGGAAAGTGGCGCTGTCGATAAATCCGAGCACCACCTCCCCTTCCGCGCAGAGTTCTCCGTGCTGGTTCCAGACCTCCTGTCGGATGGTGAGCTTCGCCATCGGGACGCTGTCGATCATGGCAACCGCCCTGAGCGTATCCCCCATCCGGGCCGGATGCTTGAAGCGGCAGGAAACCGAGACGATCGGGATCATCACGTGGTAGTCCCGCTCGCATACCCAGATCGGAAATCCCCCCGCAGCCATCATCTGATTCCGGGCATATTCGAAGTATCGGATATAATTGGAGTGATGGACAACGCCCATCTGGTCGGTCTCATAGTACCGGACCGGAAACTCCTCTTCGTAGTACATCATCCCTTGAGGGCTTTAAGCTGTTTCTCCAGGCTCTCGATGCGGGAAAGGGCATCGGCCTCTTTCTTCCGCTCGTTGGCGATAACGGCTTCCGGGGCGTGTGCAACGAACTTTTCGTTGGCCAGTTTGGCGCGGACGCTGTCGAGGAATCGGTGCTGGTAAGCGAGGTCTTTCTCGGCCTTCTCAATCTCTTCGGCGGCGTTGACAAGGCCGGCGAGGGGCACGAACATCTGGGTCGTGCCGACGAGGAATCCAACTCCTTCGCCTTCGCCGAGGGTATCAACGAGCTCGACGTCGGAGACATTGGCAAGCTTCTTGACGATCGCGGCCATCTCGGGGACAAACTCGCCCTTGATCAGAAGAAGGAGCGGCTCCCTCGGGGAGAGATTCTTCTGCTGACGGATGCCGCGGATGTTCATGATGGCTCCAACGGCCATTTCAAATGCGTCCGTAAAGGCCTTGTCGGGGTCGCCTGCGGCCGGGAAGGAGGCATACATGATGGTCTCGCCGTCCTTGCGGGGTGCGAGGTTCTGCCAGAGCTCTTCGGTGATGAAAGGCATGATCGGATGGATCATCCGGAGCAGCGCGTCAAAGAATTCCAGCGTCGCCGCATGGGTTTCCGGATCCATCGGCTGCGGCTTGCCGTCGACATAGGGCGTCTTGATAGCCTCGAGATACCAGGCGCAATAGTCATCCCAGAAGAGGCGGTAAGTCGCCATCAGGGCGTCGGAAATGCGGAATTTCGCATAGAGGTCCCCGACCTCGGCGACGACCTGGCCCAGGCGCGCACGGAACCAGCGGATGGCGACCTTCTGGGCTTCGGACTGCTCAGCCTCCGGACTCACTTCGAAGCCCTGGATGAGGCGGTAGGAATTCCAGATCTTGTTGCAGAAATTGCGTCCCTGCTCGATCTGAGACTCGTCGAAAAGGATGTCGTTGCCGGCGCTCGAGCAAAGGAGCATGCCGATACGGACGGCATCGGCGCCATATTTCTCGATCAGGCCGATCGGGTCGGGCGAATTGCCGAGCTGCTTGCTCATCTTGCGGCCGAGCTTGTCGCGGACAAGGCCCGTGAAATAGACATTGCGGAACGGAACGTCGCCCATATACTCTTCGCCGGCCATGATCATGCGGGCTACCCAGAAGAAGATGATATCCGGGGCGGTCACGAGGTCGCTGGTCGGGTAGTAATACTGGATCTCAGGATTCTCCGGATTACGGATACCGTCGAAAAGGGATACCGGCCAGAGCCAGCTGGAGAACCAGGTGTCGAGGGCATCCTCGTCGTGGCGGAGTTCCTCCAGGGTGATATTCTCATAGCCTTTGATCTTTCGGGCCTTTTCAAGAGCCTCTTCAGCGGTCAACGCCACCACATAGACTTCCTTTTCCGGATCATCGGTCGGCAGGTAATATGCCGGGATACGGTGGCCCCACCAGAGCTGGCGGCTGATGCACCAGTCCTGGATGTTCTCCAGCCACTGGCGGTAGGAGGCGATATATTTCTCGGGATGGAACTTGATCTCGCCGTTGAGGACGGGCTTCAGGGCGATCTCGGAGAAGTGCTTCATATTGAGGAACCACTGCATACAGAGGCGCGGCTCCACGGCCGTCTCGGGGTTGCGCTCGCTGTAGCCCACCTTGTTGACATAGTCCTCGACCTTTTCCATCAGGGCGGCGGCCTCCAGGTCCTTCGCGATCTGTTTGCGGACCACCATGCGGTCGAGGCCCACATAGAGCGGAGACTGCTCGCTGATGGTGCCGTCAGGGTTGAAAATGTCGATGGTCTCGAGATCGTGCGTCTTGCCGAGGTTGTAGTCGTTGACATCATGGGCCGGAGTGACCTTGAGGCAGCCGGTACCGAACTCGATGTCGACATAGCGGTCCTCGATCACGGGGATGACGCGGCCGACCAGCGGCACGATTACCTTATGGCCCCGGAGCCACTGGTTCTTCGGGTCCTTGGGGTTGATACACATGGCGGTATCGCCCATGATGGTCTCGGGACGGGTCGTGGCGACGACGGCATAATAGCGGCCGTTTTCGTCCTGGTGGAGTACCTCACCCTCCTCGCCGGTCGGCTTGACGGGATTGACGTCGGCGTCGGCGACGTAATATTTCAGGTAGAAGAGGTGCGACTTTTCCTCGCGGTAGATCACTTCCTCGGTCGAGAGGACGGTCTGCGCCTTCGGGTCCCAGTTGACCATGCGGAGGCCCCTGTAGATATAACCCTTGTCATAGAGGTCGCAGAAGACGCGGAGGACGCTCTCGCTGCGGACATCGTCCATCGTGAAGGCGGTACGGTCCCAGTCGCAGCTGGCGCCGAGACGGCGGAGCTGTTTGAGGATGATGCCGCCGTGCTCATGGGTCCAGTTCCAGGCATGCCCCAGGAACTGCTCGCGGGTCAGGTCGCGCTTTTTGATGCCCTGCTCGGCGAGGCGACCGACGACCTTGGCCTCGGTGGCGATGGAGGCATGGTCGGTACCCGGCACCCAGAGTGCATTCTTTCCCAACATGCGCGCACGGCGTACGAGCACGTCCTGCAGCGTATTGTTCAGCATATGGCCCATATGAAGCACACCCGTCACATTCGGCGGCGGGATGACGATCGTATAGGGCTGTTTTTCGTTCGGTTCGCTGTGGAAATATTTCTTTTCAAGCCAGGTGGCGTACCACTTGTCCTCCACCTCTGCGGGATTGTACTTTGCGGATAGTTCGCTCATAGTATCGCTTTGTTTTCGTTTTCGGATTAATCCTACAAATTTACACAATCTCCGGAATTCCGCAAAATATTGAGGCAGCATTGCCCTCAGGGCCCGATACGACTCATCGCTTCCTCCAGCTCCTTCACCCTCGCTTCCAACGCTTCGACCCGCTGCCGCTCCCGCTCAAGGGCCTCCAGCGCGTTTTTCAAGTCCTTACGCACCGACGGCTTGCCTTTGGGGCCGACTCGCTTCGGGGCCGGCGGAGCCATCTCCTGGATCTTCTCACAAAGCTGTTTGAACTCCGGCACGATATCCCATCCCTCCACCGCATTGATCTCTTCCATCCGCCTGCAGAGTTTGGCAAAACCGTGGGCTACGCGGCTACGGATGGCCTGTACTGTCGTCACATTGTTCACCCTGAGGGGCATGGATGCCACCCGCATGTTATAACGCATGTATTCCACCAGATACTGTCCGTCCTTGTCATCCGGCCCCAGCACCTTCTCCACGAACTGGTACAGCCCCTCCCGGGCCTTACCCTGCACTCCGTCGGAATTCCGGAGGGTATTGATGATGTCAAGGTCAAAACCGACATTGTCAAGCACGTACTGCAACTCCGCCTTTTTGGCCTCGATCTTTTCCCGGATTTCCACGGCTTCCGGATAAGCGTCAGGCCCCAGGTGGCACGTGTGCTCCGGCCTTTTCCTGGGCTGGAACGCATCCCGGTACTCCTTCTCCCTCGCCTGTCGAATCTCCGGCGCAAGGAGCCCCTGATAGTAATCACGTACATCACGGACATCCTTCTGTCCCAGCTTCTTCGTCAAATCGCGGTAACTCATTCCGCCTTCCAGACAGCGCACGGCATAACAACGGTGCAAATCAGACACCCGGATCCACGGCAGCATCAGCTCGTCGACGACACGCAGCAGGCGGGTACGCATGCCCGAGGCGGCCAATTGCCGGGATTTCCCTGTCCAGACATAAGCGGAAGCCTCGGGGGTCTCCATCTTCCGCAGGTAAATCTTCTGCCTTTCTCCTATGGGTATCTCACGATATTCCGCGGGCCGCTTGGATATCATGCCGCGCCCGGTCTTTACGCGGATCCTGCCGGTCTTGAGCGAGACGTCCTCCCATTTTAGATTCCGGGCTTCGCCAACGGACATGCCCGTCGTGAGCATCAGGAAGAAACAGAGATGCTTCGGCCCCGGATTGTCCACCAGATACCGCTCCAGGCGCTGCTGCTCCTGAGGTGTGAGGATGGTCGCGCCCTGCTCCGGTGTGGGGGCGCCGAGCCCCAGGTCCCATTCGGGCGCGCCGCATTCACCGGTGGCCGATCCGTATTCCAGGACGCGGTACAGGATACGCTGCATCTTATACACCGTACTGTCGGCAAAGCCCTCTTCCTTTTTTTTGTCCATGAAGGAACGGATATCACCCTCGCTCACGCAGAGGGTGTCTCCAAAGTATGGGACAATATGGGCAGTGAGGAAACTGTCGTACAAGCGAAGCGTCTCCTGACTGAAGAGGTCGCCGTTTTCCTGCATCCAACGGAGTGCCAGTGCGTATATCGGACTTATCGGGTTCATATCAGTGCGCCTGGGCGTATTAAACGCCGGTGTTTAGGACGGTGCCCCAGCCCTCGCAAATGGTTAGTTATTAATTACTTTTAACCCATATTATTATGAACAAAAACAAATCGACGTATGAACGTCCCACATGTGATCTGCTCGTGATACGATTCGAGCAGAGTGTTATGAGTCCCCTATGGGGCGATAAAAATCAAGCTGCTACCATGGCAGACGAAGATGATGATCGTTCTTACTCTTTCTAATCCTTTCTGCTATGAAGACTTTCTACAAATCATTGTTCGCAGTTGCTGTAGCAGCCTCTGCGCTCGTCTCGTGCCAGCAAGAGATTGAGAGCCCCATTGAAAAGAATGATGTTAAGTTCGTTCTTAATGCAAAGATGCCAGAAACGAAGACTGGTATCTATTACGACAATGGCTCTTATGCGCCTTATTGGAACAATGGCGACGAATTGGGCGTTCTATTTGCAATTCCTACCGAAAGTGGTGACCTTAGCAATGACGCAGTATTTGCTAATATCGAAGAAGATGGGGAGGATGCTGCTTTTGAAGGAACAGTTTCAATAGCCGAAGGCTCTGGAATCACCTTCTATTCCTACTATCCTGCTGCAGCCGGCATGAAGGTTTACAAGGACAATAATACTGAAGATATTACATTTGGCCTTGATGTGCCTTCCGCACAGAGTCCCAAATATGATAGTACTTTTGGTTACACCTTTGACCCTGCAGCTGATATCCTTGTAGCAAAACCTGCGACATGTACAGTGATTAGTACTACGGGTGCCAATGAGGTTGATATGTATTTTACTCGTATCACCAGCGTCCTACGCCTTGCTCTTAATATGGAAAGCAGCGTGACTGGTTATGGTGATCTTGTTAGCAAGGTTACCATTGAGACCTCTGCCGGCGATATTGCCGGCCGTGTTGTCGTCGATCTTGCCACTGGTATTTATTCAAAGACAAACAACAAGACCAACAGTAAGACAATTGTTGCTACAATTGATCCGGTAGAAGTTCCTACCGTTGTTGGCGCTGGAAATAATAATATCTTTTTAAGCGTGGCGCCCGTTACCATTCCGGCAGGTTCCGCTCTCACTTTTACAATCGAAACTGTCGATGCCAGCACCAAAGCTGATGCTCACAAGATTGTAAAGACTATTGCTTCAACCACTAACGATATCGTCTTTGAGAGTGCAAAACCGACAGTCATCACTCTCAATATTACTGAAGGGGAAGTCGGCCTTGCCGATTCTTTGAGTCCTGTTGATTACAGCGGTTTTTATGCCATCACTAATGTTGGTAAGACTAGAATCATGGGTAAATATGGCTCTGGCAACAACATTTCTTCTGAAGCAATAGTGGCAAATGGTGATGATGTGCTCTATGAAAATGGCATTACTATCGCCGACTGCCAGTATACTATTACAAAGCAGGCAACTGGCACATATGCCGGTATGTATACTATTCAGGATGCTGACGATAAGTACATTTACGCCGCAAGTTCAAGTGCTAACCAACTTAAGTCTAAGGCGGAAGCTGATGCGAACTGTTATTGGACTATAACCAACACTGATGGACACTGGTCAATTGTTGCGACCAAGTCTTCAAATAGGAACGTACTTCAGAATAATGGAAATCTCTTTGCTTGCTACGCTTCCGCATCCCAGACAGCTGTTGCTCTTGTTCCTTGGGCAAATGTCAAGGTTGATGACCGACCGGTAATTACGGGTGCCACCACCTTGCCTCTCGATTCTGATGCTGTTACTGATGAGGCTCTTGCAGTTTCCTTCAACGCCTTTGTTACTTCTGTTTCCGCAGCCGCCTATGATGATGACGAGAAGAACACTACTTGTACTTGGCTAACTCCAGCTGCTTCTGGTACGGATGTCACGTATTCAGCGACAAAGAATAACACGGGTTCATCTCGTACGGCATATCTGTTTGTAACAGCAGAGAATGAAGCTGGCGTATCTACTGAATTAATGATTACCGTTACCCAGGCTGAGGAAGGCGGTACGGCCGCGACTACTGTTACCGACCACCTCACATACAATCTTATTGGCATTTCGGGAACCAATTATACAACCTGGAGTGATATTCAGAGCAATTCTTATGCTGTTTATGCCGGTAAAACCGCAGGCGGTAATAGTTCGATTCAATTAAATGCCACGACCACCAATGGTATATATTCTTCTACGTCTGGCGGTTACTTGAAATCCATTACGGTTACCTGGAACTCGAATACTGCATCAGCCCGAAAGCTCTTCGTATATGCTTCCGATGATGAGCATCCTTACACAGGTATATCCACTTCTGGAACTAAAGTTGTCGAATTGACTCCTAACAGTGCGTCTTACACATTCACGGCTAATTATACTTATATTAGCCTTGTTGGTAACGGCGGAGCACTTTATATGGATGATATTGCCATTGAATGGGGCTCAACTCCAATAGCAGAGAAAGTCGCTACTCCTGTTATCTCTTGCTCAAGTAATACCGTTACCATAACCTGCGCTACAGATGGTGCGGCTATTTACTACACCACAGACGGTAGCACGCCTTCTTCGTCTTCCAACTCCTATTCTGATCCGTTCGGTATTGATAGTACGGTAACGGTCAAGGCAATTGCGATCAAGGCCTCTTGTGATGATAGTGATGTGGCTTCTCAGGAATGCGTCTACGTTAAGCCTACTGTTGCGACGCCTACTTTCTCTCCCGTAGCTGGAGCAGTTGATGCAAATACAACTGTGACGATTTCATGTGCTACAGATGGAGCGACAATTTATTATACTACCGATGGATCTGATCCTACAAGTGGCTCTACTCAGGGAACGTCCGTAACGATTAATGCCGCTATGACAATCAAAGCTATTGCAATAGCTGACGGTTATAACAATTCAGCTATTGCCACGGCCGCTTATACCATCGTAGGTGCAGCCCAGAACCTGCCGTTCTCTGAGTCATTCGAATCTGACAAGGGTTTGTTCTCGATTGATAATGCGAGCAACCCGGATGATCTGGACAATATTTGGAGTCACTCAAGCACCTATATGAAGGCCACCAGTTATGTAAGTTCCTCCAATCATAATGCTGAGAGTTGGCTTATCTCTCCGTGGATTCAGCTGCCTACGCTTGAGACAGGAGAAAGTATCAAACTGAAGTTCGAGCAGTGCATTAACAAGTATTTTGGGACCATCGCTGACGAGGCTACTCTGTGGGTCAAGTCCTACGGCGGATCTTGGTCAAAAATTACGATCACTTATCCTTCGCTTAATGGTAACTGGTCTGCATTTGAAGAGCAGGTTGTTGACCTTTCAACCTATGCTAATTCGAAGATTCAGTTTGCTTTCAAGTATGTTGGGACATCCACGACTGCTGGCACTTGGGAAGTGAAAAACGTTAGCGTAAGGAAATATGATCCTATTGCTCTTAGCTCCATCAGCGTAAGTGGCCAGAAGACCAGTTTTACTGTAGGTGATACATTCAGTTTCGGTGGCACTGTAACTGCACATTATAACGATGAGTCAACGGCTGACGTAACGGCTTCTGCGACATTCACGGGCTATAATATGTCCACGGCCGGAGAGCAGACTGTTACGGTTTCTTATACAGATGGAACGACTAAAACGACAACTTACGGTATAACTGTTACTGAAAGTGGCGGAGATGATGTTATTGTCCTGAGTGAAGATTTCTCCGCCATTACAAGTGGTAATAGTACATCCACCAGCGGCTCGAGTACTGCTTGGAATGGTAACACTAATTTCCCCACCGTAACAAGAGCCTATCAGGCTGGTGGCGCCATAAAGATTGGCGCAAGTGGCAATCCTGGAAGTATTACTTCCAAGAGCTTGGATTTAAGCAATTCGTTCACGGTTTCTATTGATGTAAAGGGATGGACTTCAGTCGAAGGTAATATTACTGTGACTGTCGGGTCAACGTCCAAGACGATAACCTATACTGAGACGATGTCCAGTGGTTTTGGTACTTATACTGTTGACTTTAACGCAGCGACAGCCTCTTCTACAGTTATCATCGCAACATCCGCCAAACGAGCATTTATTGATAACGTCATAATTACGCGTCACGACTGAAGCTCATCCGGCGGCGGCGCCGGGGGGCAACAACCCACAGCTTCAGTAACAACCGCCAACTCCGTTTCGGGTAAGGGTTCGGCAGGGGCAACCCTGTCGGGCTCCTACTCCGAAGCGAGTGCGACCCCCACGGCGGTCGGTTTTAAGTATGGAACGTCTTCCGGCAACCTTTCCGAGACCGTTAATGGAACTGCTAACGGAAGCAGCTTTACCGCGAAACTTTCCGGACTGTCGGCGAACACTACCTATTATTATAAGGCATACGTGACGGTGAATGGGACGGAGAGCCACGCTTCCGAGAGTGAGACCTTCTACGGGGAGGTGTATTCCTTTACCACTGGCGCGACCAGTACGGTGACGACGGGAGCGGCCAGTAATAAGACGTCTTCCTCGGCGACGCTCTCGGCGAGCTATGCCAATGTGGTTACCGGGGATTACGCTCCTCCGGAAGTGGGTTTCAAGTACGGAACCAGCAGTGGGAGCTTGAACCAGACCGCCTATTACGACGGCAGCATCACTTCCGCTTCCGGCTCTTTCTCCGTGAATGTGGAGGGTCTGTCGGCCAATACCACTTACTACTACCAGCCCTATATGTCGGTTTGGAACGGTAGTTCCTATGTGGAGATCAGCGGCAGCATTCAGATTTTCAAGACGGAGGAACAGGCCCAGCTGAGCACGGACTATCTTAATGATTACGGTATGCCCGATGTGTCCGGCATCGTGACTAGTCTGCGGCAGGACGGGACCAATTCTAGTCGAGATGACCACTGGTACAGTTACAATACCAGTAACAACAAGCGTCAGATAGCGGTTCATACCTATTCCGCCGGTGCTCCGAACAATGCCGAGACTCTCAACTACGTGGTCCTTTACGACGAGACCAAGTACGCGCCTGTATGGACGTATCACGTGATGAACTCAACATACTGGGCGGACAACAATGTGGACAGGAATGAGGACTGGGGGGACGATCCGGCCATCTCTCTCACACAGCAGAGCGGACTGGACAATGCCGGTACTGAGGGCTACAGCAAGGGACACCTGGTGGCATCTGACTATCGCCAGACCACTGTTGCACAGAACAAACAGACTTTCTATCACAGCAATCAGGCTCCTCAATGGCAGAATAGCTTCAATAGTGGTGTCTGGTCCAGTCTGGAGAGCCGGGTGAAGACGATGACCCCCAGTGGGACGACAATGCTTTATGTGATTACCGGCGTGTTGTACGAGGGAACCATTACTACGCTTCCCAGCGGTACCAAGAATGTGCCCATCCCCAGCCACTTCTACAAGTGTATTATGAGGTGCACGTTCAACGGCACAACCGTCACCGGAGCTCAGGGAATTGCCTTTGTCTATACCAATCAGGCGCATATAACAAAGAACACCGGTTTGACTTACTACGGTACGGACGCCAATACGGGTAATGAGTATTTCGTCACCTCCATCGATGCCATCGAAGAGCGTGCAGGCTTTGACTTCTTTGCGAATGTCCCCACCAATTTGCAGAATTCAGCAGAGTCAAACACCAACCACTACTGGTTCACCGGAGTGAATTGATATCTTTCTTTGAATAATGAGACAGTGGCAGTCCCTTATCGGGGCTGCCACTTGTTTTTTAGTACAGGAACCCGAACATCCAGATGGGGATGGAATGTCCCGAGGCCGGGTTCCGGGATTCCAGCAGCTACTTCAAGCTATTGGCCATCCGGTCGATGCATTTCTTCTTCTCTGCGTAGCCAGGGTGGACATACAGGTCAAGGGTTGTCGCTATTGAGGCATGACCCAGGATGGCCGATACGGTCTTGTAATCACACTTGCTCTCGATACACCGGGTGGCAAAGCTGTGACGCAGGGCATGAAAGCGAATGGGTGGGATGTTAAGCCGGGTCAGGACCTTCAGGAAATAGTCCCGGTAATACCGCGGCTCCAGGGGTGAGGCATCATTGGAAACGACATAACAGTCCGGATGGACAACCTTCCTGAGGGACTTGATCATCATCGACAGGTCCCGGGTAATAGGGATGTCCCGGATCGATGATACGGTCTTGGGAGATCCAACTGACACCGAGTATTCCTGTTCTTCGCCATCCGAGAGCCATACCCGGGAGACCGTCTTCCGGATATGGATTTCCCCGGATGCGGTATCGATATCCTTCCACTGCAAGGCGCAGATTTCACCGATGCGTAGCCCGCTCTGCATACAGATCAGAAGGCCCAGATTCCGGAAGGAGAAGTGATCCTGCAGATACTTGGCCAGGCGTTGTTGATGAGGCTTCGAGAGGACAGAAAGCTCCTTGTGCTCTTCCTTGACGGTGGGATAGTGGATGCGAAAGTCCATGCGCGGCCATACTCCCATCCGTTCCCCAAAACGACAGACCATTTTAAGGATGAGAACGCAGCCCTTGGTCGTATTCAGGGACAGCCCCTGCTCAAGCAGGAGGTTGGCATACTGCTGGATGTCTTCGGTCGAAAAGCTGTCTCTTCTTCCGAAATACGGAAGGATGTGCCTGTTGAGATGCTGGACGTAGGTGGCATAGGAGGATTTCTTGACATACTGTCGTTTGTCGGCTTTCCACAGGTCCGCAACACGGGTAAAAGTAGAGGTAGGCATGGTGCTTGGTTTTTATGGTAATGCCTGGATAATAAGAAAAAAATGGCACCATGGTCCGATGCAAAGCACGCGGCGGGGCGGTATGCCCGTTTTTGGGTACCGCTACAGGTATGATTAGCGGAGGATTCGGGAGAATTGATTATATTTGCAGCACCGTCCTAAACACCGGCGTTCCGTGCGTGGCGCCGTCCTAAACTGGTGGTTTGTCTGCTGCTCCCGCTTTTCATCCGGCAAATTTAGGCATTCTTTCAATGGATTGCAAGTTTATTCCCAGCTTTTTCTTTGAAAAAGAGGGAAAGTTTTCAACACAATCCTGTTCATTCTTTTACCGACCCCGCGCCACTTTCCCTGTACACACGTGGTGTGTGCAGCGAGAGCCGACGGATTTCGGCAGTTTCACTGGGCAAAACAGCTGACCAATCCACGAAAACGGCCGAAATCATGGACGGCCCGGTCAAAACTGCCGACCAATCCATGAAAACGCCCCAAATCATGGACAGTCCGGGCGATTCCAAATCAAATAGCGGCGGAAGTGCTATAGAAACCGCTGCAGGGCGGTGTAGACGCGCTGGACGGGGAAACCGACGACATTGTAGTAGGTGCCGTCGATGCGGGTGATGCCGGCGTAGCCGATCCATTCCTGGATACCGTAGGCGCCGGCCTTGTCGAAAGGCTTGAACGTGTCGACGTAATAAGCGATTTCCTCGTCGGTGAGTTCCTTGAACCAGACGTCGGTGGAGACGGAGAAGGTCTCCTCCCTTTCGGTGCTGCGGATGGTGACGGCCGTGACGACCTGGTGTTCCCGGCCGGAGAGATCGCGAAGCATCCTGAAGGCATCGGAGCGGTCGCGGGGCTTCCCGAGGATCTCCCCGGGATGGCGCTCGTCGGAAGGGAGGATCACCATCGTGTCGGCGGTAATCAGGATCTCATCCTTTTCCAGCGGCCGGTGGAAGCCGTGGGACTTGCCTACCGCCATCAGTGCCGGGACTTCGGAGAAGGGAGTATCCGGGCTAAAGCATTCATCGAAATCATTTCGAGTATCGACTTCGAAATCAATATTTAAGCCAGCGAGCAGTTCCCGTCTTCTCGGGGAGCCGCTCGCGAGGATGATCCGCTTGCCGTGGAGGTCCATCTCTTAGAAGAGTTTCTTATAAACAGCCGTCTTGAAAACCCAGCGTCCCTGCTGCTTCAAGACCTTTTCGATGGCTTCGCGAAGGCAGAGCCGGCCGCCCGGATTCGGGGACACGTAGTCCGCAGCGGCACGGACCTCTTCGACGGCATCCGAGGGGCAGACTCCGACGCCCGCCGCCTCCATGACCTCGATGTCGGGAATGTCGTCGCCGAAGTACATCACCTCTTCCGGCCGCAGACTATGCTTGCGGCAGAACAGGAGGAACTCCTCCATCTTGTCCCGGCTGCCGAGATAGACATCGTCGGCCGGCACGCCGCTCGTCATGAAGCGCTTTCGGATGCTTTCGGACCGCCCGCCGGTAATCACGGCGACGGGATATCCGTTCATGACGGCCATACGGACGGCAAAACCGTCCTTCGCGTCGAACTGGCGCAGGAGGTCACCGTCCCCCGTGCAGAGAATCGCACCGGTAGTGGCCACGCCGTCGACGTCGAAGGCAAATGCTTTGATGTTATGAAGGTCGGTCATTAGGATTTGCTGCCGCCGCCAAGGGGACCGAAGTCCGCGAGGTTGAAGGTCGAGCCGGGACGGGGAGAACCGAGGTCGATGGGACCGAACTGGTTCTCGTACTTCATGATATTGTCATTGAGCGCATTGAGCAGGCGCTTGGCATGCTCCGGCGTCATCACGATGCGGCTCTCGACAAGAGCCTTCGGCATACCGGGCAGATTCGACGCGAAGTCGAGGACGAATTCGCTTTTCGAATGGGAAATGATGGCGAGGTTCGAATAGGCGACCTTGGTCATCTGGGGATTGATCTCAATGCTGAGCTGCTGCGGCTGGGGTTTGTTGTTATCCATAGTAAAGAGTCTTAATCAATAGAACGCACAAAGGTACGCAAGTTTTCGGAGATATGCTACAACATTTTCAGCGCCCGGGCGAGCTGATCGGGACAGCTGGTCCCCCGCCCTTTGCAGTCAATGCCTTCCAGGCGGGCGACGACATCCGGAATCTTCATCCCGGCGACAAGCGCCCCGAGGCCCTGGGTATTGCCGTGGCACCCCCGGGTATACTGCACCCGGAGGATGGTATCCTCTTTGGTTTCGATGTCGATGCGCTCGGAACAGACCGCTGCGCAAGTTGAGAAAGAGGTCCGGCGAATCCCGTCCTCCGTCGTGTCGGATAGTTTTGTCAGGTCAAACATGACTCAAAGATAGTGCATTCTTCCCAAAACTGCAAAATGGAAAGCGTTCCTGAGCATTAATTGAAAAAAAATGTGTATGTTTGTTCTGTTATGAAAAAAGCAGTTCTTCTCCTTGTTCTCTCGCTCGTGTCCATCGGGGCCTACGCGCAGGAAACACACGTGGACGAGATTTCGTTCGAGACCCGGACCACGTTCCATCAGCAGACGGTCGACGGCGAGTATGACACCCGGTTCCAGGGCGATTTCTTCAATCTCCAGGTCTGGGGGCACCTCACCGACCATCTTTCCTTCCGGGTGCGCCAGCGGCTCAACAAGAAGATAGACGATGCCAATCCATTCAACGCCACCGACTTCCTCTGGCTCAAGTGGCAGGCCACCCCGAAGTGGTCATTCACGGCCGGCAAGCACCCCATCAAGGTGGGCGGCTATGAGGTCGACTCCGCACCGATCGACGTCTACTACTACGGCGCCTTCACCAACCGGCTGTACCAATACTACGCTTTCGGCGTCAGCGCGACCTACGAGCCGGTCCCCGGGCAGGCGATCTCGGTCCAGTTCATTCCCTCGCCGATCTCGCCCGTCACGCAGAATTCCTATTCCTATAACTTATATTGGAACGGCTCCATTCTCCCCTGCTGGAAGACCATCTGGAGCTACAATCTCGTCGAGGACGAGCTCCACCGCAAGATGAACTGGGTCGTCTTCGGCAATCAGTTCCACCTCGGTCCTCTCAGCGTGGACGTCGATTTTATCGACCGTTTCGCCACCCGACAGAAGAGCCCCTTGACGGACTGGAGCTTCATCGTAAAGCCCATCCTGACGCTGGGGAAATGGAATCTCTGCTCCAAGGTCGGATACGAGCGCAACGACGGCGCCAACATCGATCCGGACTATCCGGACGAGAACGCGAAGGGCCATTCCTTCGACCTGGTCCTGCCCGCCGGCAATGACTACCTTTACGGCGGAGCCGGCGTCGAGTACTTCCCGCTGGGGAATGAGAAGTTGCGCCTTCATGCCGCCTATTTCCGCGACAATCACGACAAGATCGACAACTTCGACATCGGCATCACCTGGCGTTTCACCGCCTATAAGCGCAAATAGCGGGGGCCGGAGTGCAAGATTCCGCCCCGCGGAGGATTCTATCGAGCAGTATGAAAAGCCCATTCTCCCTTTTTATTGCCCTTATGGCGGCGCTGGTCTTTCTGCCGGAGAGCCTTAACGCCCAGCCGAAGCAGGTGACCGTCAGCGGATATGTCACCGATGCTGAGAGCGGCGAGACGCTCATCGGGGCGGCCGTCATCAGCGGTCCGCGAACCGGCGCCGTGACCAATCCCTATGGATACTATTCCCTCACCCTGCCCGCCGGCGAGGTCTCGCTCCAGTACAGCTACCTGGGATATGCCGGAGAGATCCGCGCCGTCGATCTCCGGGAGGACACCGTTCTCAATGTCAGTCTCTCCCCTTCCGCCACACTGGATGCGGCGACCGTCACGGCGCTTTCCCGCGCCGACGCCGGCATCGCTTCGACCTACCTCGGATCCGTCGAAGTGCCCCTCAAGCAGATCAAGAGCACGCCGCTCCTTTTCGGCGAGGCGGATGTGCTGAAGGCGCTCCAGAAGATTCCGGGCGTGCAGGGCGGCGGCGAAGGCTTTACGGGCCTGTATGTCCGCGGAGGCGGGCCGGATGAGAATCTCATCATGCTGGACGGCTCCCCCATTTATAATGTAGACCATCTGCTCGGGCTTTTCTCCGTCTTCCAGACCGAGGCCGTCAAGAAGGTCACTCTCTACAAAGGCTCCTTCCCGGCCCGTTACGGCGGCCGCATCTCCTCAATCGTGGACATCCGCACCAACGACGGCAACCTCAAGGGGCATAGCGGCAGCTTCACCCTCGGCCTTCTCAACAGCCGGCTCCATCTGGAGGGCCCCATCGTGAGCGACCGCCTCAGCTATTCGCTCAGCGCGCGCGGATTCAATACGGTCTATCTGATCCCGCTGATCCGCATGCTCTACGGCCCGGATTTCGGCGCCAGCTATTATTTCTACGACATCAACGGCAAGCTCTCCTGGCGCCTTTCAGACCGCGACCGCTTCTTCCTCGGGGCCTATTCCGGTGCCGACCGCATCAACTACACCGATGACGGATCGGCCTATTCCACAGACAATTTCACCCGCGACGAGGCCCGGGTCCGCTGGGGCAATGACGTAGTGCACCTTCGCTGGAGCCATGTCTTCTCGAGCCGCCTTTTCTCCAATACGACGGTTGCCTTCAACCGCTACCGGATGCTGCTCAATACCGAATCTACCGATCGCACGCGGCTGGACGACGGCACCTGGATCAGGGACCGTTACGATGTCTCCTACAACTCCGGCATCCGCGACTGGAGCGTCCGGACCGACCTGGACTGGCATCCTTCCCCCACCCGCATCCTTCGCTTTGGCGGCGAATATGTCTACCATACCTTCCGGCCGGAGACGCTGACCGCCATTGAGGAGACCATCGACGCGGACGGCGAAACAGATAAGCAGTACTACAAATTCTCCTCCAAGGATGCCTACAACGGCCATGAGCTGTCCGCCTACGGCGAATATGAATTCGCCCTCCCCTGGAATCTGACGCTGGATCCGGGCCTTCGGGCGACGCTTTTTGCCGTCGAGGGCCGGAGCTACTTCAGCCTCCAGCCGCGTGTCAACCTCAAATACGAGGTCCCGGGCATCGAGTCCCTGACGCTCAAGGGCGGTTATTCGCGGATGGCCCAGTATGTCCATCTGCTGAGTTCGCTGCAAATTTCGATGCCTACCGACCTCTGGGTGCCGATCACAAAGAAGATCCGCCCCGTCACCTCCGACCAGGTCAGCGCCGGCATCTATTATGACGGCCTTCCGGGCTGGGAACTCTCGCTCGAAGGATACCTCAAATGGATGAACCATATCCTCGAATACGCAGACGGCTCGGTGATTATCGGCGGTGGCTCGAACTGGGAGGACCGGGTCGAAATGGGCCGGGGACGCGCACGGGGGCTGGAACTGCTTGCCCAGAAAAACAGCGGGCGCCTGACCGGCTGGCTGGCCTATACACTCGCGAAAAGCGAACGCCGCTTCCCGGACGGGAGCATCAACCTCGGCCGCTGGTTCCCCTATAAATACGACCGCCGGCACTGTTTCAATGCCAACCTGAGCTACAAACTCACCGGGCGGACCGACCTGAACTTCGCCTGGAGCTACGCCTCGGGCACGGCCCTCACCGTTCCCGAGGGCAAGACGGCCGTCATCACCCCGGATTCGGGGAGCGTCATCTCCGCCGATTACGTCCCGTCACGCAACAACTTCCGCCTCCCGTCCAGCCATCATCTCGACATTTCGCTGGAGGTGCATAAGCAAAAGCGCCACGGCCAGCGCATCTGGACTTTCGGCATTTACAATGTCTACAATCACCGGAATCCCAACTTCACCTACATTTCCGATGAGACGGTCTATCCTCTGGACGAGACCGGCCATTACGACTACAGCAAGGGAAAGACCAAGTTGAAGCTGACCACCATTTCGGTTCTCCCCTTCATCCCTTCCATTTCTTATACCCGAGAGTTCTAAGCCATGCGTGCTTTTTCTGTCATAATTCCCAGCCTGACTGTGGCGGCCCTGCTTCTGAGCGTCGCCTGCGATTCGTTCGAAGACCTCGAGCGCACCTACGACATCACCCCGGACGAGAGCTTCCATCCGCTGATCATGAACGCCCAACTTGACGCAGGGCAGGAAATCCACACGGTATGGCTCCATCTCGGCGGTCCCGATAAAACCACCCCTGCAACGGTACCCGACCTGAGCGTGACGGTCAACGGCGCTCCTGTTTTCCAGGGGGAGACAGAGCTGGGCAGCCAGGTCTTCCAGACCGCATTCCACTCCGGCGACCGGGTCCGTTTCGAGGCTCGTGGAGGAAGCGTTTATTCGGAAGTGACGGTCCCTTCTCCGGCAAAGATCGTCGCTGCAGAAGCGGTCAACTCTGATGAGGAGAATTTGCTGAAGTGCCGTGTTACCCTCCGGGACGAAGGCGGGCAGAAGAACTGGTACCGCCTCGGTGCCGTCTTAGAAGTCCGCTATAAGAAGCATTATCCGGACGAAAGAGTCGAAGACTGCATCATACAAAGAGCCTTGGACGAGAGCGATATCGACACCTCGGACGATGCCGTCATTTCCAGCGGCTATTCTACATCCGACGTTGATTTCAATTCCCTGCTCGTGCCGGAAAACGCGTGGCACATTTTCGACGACAGCGCCTTCGACGGCCGCGAGGTGACGCTGAAGCCGTCCATCTCCTCGTTCTTTATCAACGCTGACTGGAAGTACTATCTGTACAATTATTATGGGCCCGGGGAGGAGTATGACGGAACTGAGATCTCAGACGTACAAAAGGCCCTGCTTCTTAAGGTCTACAGCCTGACCGAGCAGCAGTACCTCTACCTTCGGGCCGTCACCCAGCTGGATTACTACGGTTACGACTTCAACTTCCTGGTCGAGCCGGTGCCGCTGCCAACCAATGTGGAAGGGGGCCTGGGCCTTGTCGCCATCGACATGCCCGCCGTTGCCAGGATTGAGCTATGAGTATCGTCCGTCACGCCGGCAATCCTTCTGCTCCCGGAGTCATCGATGCCGATTCGATGGTCCGGACCGTGCGGGAGGCAGGGATCATTCCCTTCTTCGAGAACCTCGTCCGGGGCTATTCCATCGAGGAGCATACTCCGCCACAGTTCTGGTTCGACGGGGATGACGGCGCCTCGCTGGGGCCGTGGGACTGGAAGATCGAATGTGTCCGCAGCGGCGACATCGCCTACGGGAAATATCTCCTCGGCGGCAAGGCGGCCTTCGCGACCGTTCCCTGGTATGCCGAGCTCCGGAACTACCGCCACTCGCTGCCTAAATACCAACCCAACGAGTCCCAGCAGCGGATTCTGGGCTATATCGACGAGCACGGATCCATCACCATCCGAGAGGTTCGGGCGCTTCTTGGAGTCAAGAAATCCGCCGCCGATGCGGAGATCACCCGCCTCCAGATGCAGTGCCGCGTGGTAACCGGCGAGATCATCCGTGTCTACCGCGGCGCCGACCTCCACTACAGCGGCTGGCAGGTCGCTTCCTTCTGTCGCCCCGAAGCGCTTTTCGGAGGTGCGATCTCCGGAGACTCAAGCATTCTATCGCCCGCTCCGACAGATTCCTTCGTCGCTGCCGCTCCCAGGAATGACAGGGAGACAGGCACTGGGAACACCTCCGGGTCAGCCGTAGCTCGCCCCGCCGCCGGGCTGCCGTCCTTCGCCACGCAGGCGCTCGGTCTCACCGACGCCCCGGCGCACTCCCCGTTCGAAGTCGGCCACTCCCCCGAAGAATCCCTCCGCCGTCTCAAAGCCCACATCACTGCCCTCACCGGAGAATCCTCCGACAAGGCCCTCATGAAAATCCTGGGCTAATCCCGGCTCTAATCGAAGCGGTAGCGGATGCTCCAGCGGAAGGGGGCGGAAGGGGCTGCGCGGAAGGCATTGTAGGGCTCGAGGCAGGCGATGCGGTGGTTCGCCCAGAGGACGGTGCGGGTGACTGGGACGTCGCCGCTGATGCGGACAGTGAGCGGCGCATTGTCATCTCGACTAAGCGAAGCGCATGGAGAGATCTCTCGACTTCGCTCGAGATGACAATCGGGTAAGGAACGCTCGAGGTGACAGCCTGATGCGGCGGCGGTCTCACGGAGAGTCAGATCGTAGGGCATGCCGGCCGAGCCGGCCTCGTGGATGTCGCCGGAGTAGACCGATTCGCCTTCCTGAAGGGCGCGGGAAAAGCGAACGCCGCTGGGAGTGAATCCCACCGAATCATAGACCGAACGCCAGCTGCCATCCGGGCGGAAAGGGAAGTCAATCTCGCGGGAGGGACCGACGGCGAAACATCCGAATGTAAAGAAGTTATGGTTATACACTTCACCTTCCAGTAGAGGTCCTTCCGAGCGCAGTTTGTGACTGATTGTAAACCCGCCGTCATCAAGCAGACAGACACGTTTCTCATAGCAATAGGTCCCGCGCATCTCATGCCGGAACCAGGCCTCCCGCTCCCCTTCCGTCCCGAAGGTCCATACGCCCGGATCGACGATCTCATAGAGCCGGAACCGGTCATAAGGCTTCCCGTCATCCGGGCGGCGGAGAAGACCGACGCCGATCTTCAGGAAAGTCCCATCGTCCCCGTCAAACCCGATCGGCGAGAATTCCTCCGCAGGCCCCTTGACGGCGTCATGCATAAAAGGGTCATAACGGGAATACCAGGCCCCGGCCATCTCGACGCCTTGAAAAAGAAGCGAAGCGAAAACCCCGCTGCGGTCGAAACGGGTGCCGCAGTAAAAGCCGTCCCCGGGCTCGTGCAGGGACAGGGAGAGGCGGTCTGATCGAAGGTCCAACATAACACTCGCAAAATTATACATTTTTTTTGGCTTTGAACAATTATTTCCGTATCTTTGGACCACAGCAGACCACAGTTATGATGAAAACGAATTCCAAGTGGTATAAATGGGAAGTCCTCGGGCTCCTGTGGGTCGCCTTTCTCCTCAATCAGGGCGACCGTCAGGTCTTCAATTCCGTACTCCCCCTGATCCGCGACTCCCTCGCGCTGAGCGACACTTCCGTCAGCCTCATCGCAGTGTTCTTCAATTTCTTCTACGCCATCATGGTGCCCCTGGGCGGCTGGATGGGCGACCGCTTCAGCCGCAAATGGGTCACGACCCTGAGCATCCTCTTCTGGAGCGTTGCGACGATGTTTACGGGCCTTGCCAACGGCGTCTTCCTCCTGATTCTGACCCGTTCCATCGCGACGGGCGGCGGAGAGGCCTTCTTCGGCCCGGCGAACTATTCCCTCCTCGGCCAGTACCATACAGACACCCGCGCCCGCGCCATGTCGATCCACCAGACCTCCTACTATGTCGGCGTCATCATCGCCGGCTGGCTGGCCGGATGGATCGGCGATGCCCTCGGCTGGCAGTACGCCTTCTACATCTTCGGCGGCGCCGGCGTCCTCTGGGCCGGCGTCATGGCCCTGCGCCTCCGCGACCTGCCTCGTGAAGATTCCACGGTCAAGCCGTGGAATGAAGAAGGGGACGGAGTGAGCAAAGCGAACGGAGCCTCCCTGCGTCGACAGCCCTCCGAAGCGGAGGCCGAGGGAAAGCCGAGTATTTTGGACGGATTCAAGACCGTTTTTACGACACCGACGGCGCTGATGGTGACGCTCGGGTTCTGCGGATTCATCTTCGTCATCACGGGCTACATGACCTGGGCTCCGACATTCCTTCAGGAAAACTTCGGCCAGAGCGGAGCGAGCGCCGGCCTCCACTCGATGCTGTGGACCTATGTCGCAGCATTCGGAGGCGTCCTCCTGGCGGGAACGCTCTCCGACAAATGGGCCGCCAAGGACCCGAAAAAGCGCATGCTCATCCAGGGCGTCGGTCTCATCCTCGGTGCGGCATTCCTCCCGTTTATGGGCCTGACCGGCAACATCTGGATCCTGTATCTGTGCTTCGCCGGCTGGGGCTTCTTCCGCGCCTTCTTCGACGCGAACATCTACGCCGCGCTCTACGACGTCACGCCGGCGCGGCTGCATGCCTCCTGCTCCAGCGCCATGATCATGACGGGCTTTGCCGTCGGCGCGACAGCCCCCTATGTGCTGGCCGTCATCAAGAGCTCGACCGGCAGCCTCAATGCTACCTTCCCGATCCTCGGGGCCATCTGGCTCGTCTGCGGCATCGCATGCCTCTGGGTCAGCCACAAACACTACAACAAAGATTACAATAAGATATATGGAAGCAAAAGCTAAACTCCGTAAAGCGCGGGCAGGACTCCTCCTCGTCGCCTCGCCGCGTTTTAAAAACCTCTCCGGCCCGAAAAGGGGCACCTATGGCGAGCGCAAGGAAAAGGCCGTCAGGGAGATCAAAGCCACCATGGAAGGATTTCTCGATCTGGTCGACCCCGGCATCGTCTACGAAAGGGAAGACGCCGAGAGGGCCATGGACCTCTTTTATAATGAGAAAGTCGATTTCGTCTATGCCGAATTCCTCTCCTGGAGCGAAGACTTCGCCTGGATCCGTTTCCTTCGCGACTGCCCCGCTATTCCGATTCTTTTCTGTAATGTCGCCAAGCCGAAGATGAGCTTCGAGACCACCCTCGACGAGGATGATTTCGTCGACTATCTCTGCGCCGGCACCCTCGTCGGCTCGCTGGAAGGCAGCGGCGATGTCGTCCGCACTGGCCGGGAGGGCGTCAAGACCGTCATGGGCACGCGCGAGCAGATTACCGAGAAGGTCCGTCTCTTCGCTGAGGCTGCCAGGGCTCGGGCAATTCTTCGCCATTCGACCGTCGGCCTCATGGCCAACATGAACGAAGCCATGTGGTCGACCTATATCGACAACTACGACCTCTTTACGAAGATCGGCCCCGAGATCCGCTATCTCCCCTACTCCGACTACGGCGCCGAGATCGAGCGCCTCTCCGAGCGGGAGGTCCAGGAATACGCCCTTGAGCTCACGTCCAAGTACCGGATGATGCCGGATGTCGAGGACGAAAAGTTCCTCGGCTGTGTCCGGGCCACCCTCGCCATCAAAAAGCTCGCCGAGAAGAACGGCATCGACTGCTATGTCTACAACGACATCGACCAGGCGACCTTCCGGACGGCCGGCTGCCGGGCGGGATTCTACCCCAACTGGTTCAACGAGAACGTCTCCGTCCTCGTCCCGGAAGCCGACATCGGCGCGGGTCTTGTGACCTATATATTGAAACTTCTCTCCGGCAAGCACGTCAACTTTATCGAGCCCTTCCACATCGAGGACGAGTTCGGCACCTTCGCCGGCGGCCATGCTGGCCCGAACGACCACAACGACCCCGCCTGGCAGGACAATGTCGTCATCGCGCGGGACGTCCGCTTTGCAAAGACATCCTGGAAGTATGCCGGCGCCCCCTTCGCCTGGTACCGCATCAGCCCCGGAATGAAGACCGTCGCCGGACTCTACGAACAGGATGGCAAGTATAAGCTCATCACCTTCCTCGCCGAGAGCCTTTCCGAAAAAGACACGCCCCAGAGCGACAAGAAGCATCTTCTCGCCACCTACAGCCACACTATCTTCCGTCCGGTCGTGCCGGTCAAGCAGCTCTGGGAGCAGGTGCTCCGCATCGGCGCCACGCAGCACTACTCCATCGTCGACGGCGACTGGCGGCCGCAGCTCGAGGCTCTGGCGGAGATGATGGGACTGGAATACTACGCCCTATGAGTTTCATGTACAACCCCTACCCGTTTCACGACCCGAAACCCGTGAACCGGCCCCATTTGAAAGAAGAAACCATCGGTTCCATCGTAGCCGGAGGGACACCGAACGTGGCGAAGCAATTCGTCAAGGCCCTTTCCGACAAGGCACGAAGCGAAGGCGTCATCGTCGCCTTCGACGGCTATACGACGGCCAGGTGGGACCTTATGATCAGCCTTATCGCGCGCGAATGCGAGCTCGCAGGACTGCAGTTCGAGGATATCGACTGCAACGGCGAGACGCTCAAATCCAGCGCCGAGATTGACGCCATTATCGATCCCCTACTGATCTGGGACAAAAAGATCGACCCGACACTCCTTTACGGAAAGGTCTGGCACGGCGGATATGAAGGCCTGCTCGACCCGGAAAAGACCAAGGCCTTCCAGGCCGCCCTGCCGGCGAAGAAGGCTCCCGGGAAGATCGTCGCCGTCTATGGCTACGGCTGCCTCGCAAGGGCTTTCCGCGGCCTGTACGATGAGCGCTGCTGGTTCGACGTCACCCCGATGAATACGATGCTCCGCATCCGCGCCGGCGAATATGCCAACCTCGGCAAGAAGCACACCGGCATCATCAACCGCACGATCCGCCGCTGCTACTACTGCGACTTCGAAAATGCCGTCCAGCTGCGCAAAGATCTCTTCGCGACAGGCAGTCTCGACTGGTTCTTCCTTGACAACGACCGGGCCCATCTCCAGATGATGCCTTTCGGCGCCTTCTCCGACATCTGCGCGGAACTGGTGAAATATCCCTTCCGCGCGAAGCCCTGCTACCTCGAGGGCGTCTGGGGCGGCAGCTACATGAAAACGCAGCGCCATCTTCCCGAGGCGATGCGAAACGCCGCCTGGGTGTTCGACTTCATCCCGATGGAAGTCAGCGTCCTTGTCGAAGCCGGCGGGGAGAAACTCGACATCAACTACTGCTCCTTTGTCCACAAGGAGGGCATCAACCTGATGGGCGAAAAGTGCGTCCGCAAATACAAGGGCTACTTCCCTATCCGCTTCAACTGGGACGACAGCTACCACTCCACCGGCAACATGAGCATCCAGTGCCACAGCGGCGGAGCGTTCAACGTCGAGAACTACAACGAGTTCGGCCGCCAGGACGAGAGCTACTATGTCGTCATCACCGGCCATGAGGCCAAGACCTTCATCGGCTTCCGCGACGATGCCGACATTCCGGCCTTCTTCCGGGAGATCGAAGCCGCCGACACCGAGCACAAGGAGTGCGACTACATGAAATATGTCAGTTATGAGGAGTCGAAGCCGGGCCTGCAGGTGATGCTGCCCGCCGGCACCATCCATTCCTCCGGCCGCAACCAGGTCATCCTCGAAATCGGCTCGCTGACGATCGGCTCCTATACCTATAAAATGTATGACTACCTCCGGCTCGATTTCGACGGGAAGCAGCGGCCGATCCATACCCACCTCGGCGAGCTGAATGTCCGAGAGGATCGCCGCTACAGCGTCATCCATGACCCGGACAGCCCCGAATACATCGTCCAGCAGCCGCGGCTCGCGGAAGAAGGCGAAGGCTGGAAGGAATACATCCTCGGCGAGAATCCGCAGATGTACATTTCCCTCCGCCGCCTCGAATTCGAAAGGCAGTGCGAACAGGACACCCGGGGCGAAAAGTTCCATGTCCTCACTCTTGTCGACGGCGACCACATCCGCATCCGTAGCGCCGAACATCCGGAGCGCTACTTCGACCTCGATTTCATGGAAATCGCCTGCGTACCTGCCTCCATGGGCCGATATGTCATCAAGAACCTTGGCCGCGAGCCGATCCGGGTCCACAAGACCTGCCTCCGCGACGGCTATGAGTCCGATCCCGCCTAATAATTATTCCAGCTATATGTTTCATCCCAAGAACCTTCTCAGAAAGACCTTCGCCGCGACGCTGATGCTGATGCTCCTTGGTGCGGCGACCGCGCTCGCGCAAAGCCGCGAAGTGCGGGGAACGGTCCTCGACGAAACGGACCAGCCCCTGCCCGGGGCCGTGGTCACGGTGAAAGGAGAGACCCGGGGCGCCATGACCGACGCCGTGGGACGCTTCTCCATTTCGGTCAAGCCGACCGACGTTCTCGTCGTAAGCTTTATCGGATACACCGACGAAGAGGTCCCTGTCGGCACCCAGACCGACATCCTCATCAAGATGGTCCCCCAGGCCGACCAGCTCGAAGAAGTCGTCATGGTGGCCTACGGAACCCAGCGCAAGGCCTCCGTCATCGGTTCCATCGCGACGGTCGACATGGAGCAGCTCAAAATGCCCGTCGGTCAGCTGTCGACCTCCCTTGCCGGAAAGCTCGCCGGTATCGTCGTCATGCAGCACACGGGTGAGCCGGGCGCCGGCGCGGACTTCTGGATCCGCGGTATGAACACCTTCGGAGCCAACAGCAAGCCGCTGGTTCTGGTTGACGGCGTAGAACGCGACATGGACCTCGTGGACGCGGAGGACATCGCCTCCTTCTCCATCCTCAAGGATGCGACGGCGACGGCCCTCTACGGCGTCCGCGGCGCCAACGGTATCGTCCTGATCACGACCAAGCGGGGCTCCGAGTCCAAGCCCCACATCAACTTCAAGATGGAGACCGGCATCGTCTCGCCGACCAAGCTTCCCGAGCTCGCCAGCCCGGAGCAGTGGATCGACTACTATAACGGCCTCTACACCGACCGCGGCATCGATGCGCCGATCTCCGACTATCAGAAGGCGCGCTACCTGAGCGGTACCGACCCCGACTTCTACCCGACCGTCGACTGGATCCACAAGATCTTCAAGGAGCGCTCTACCTCCTCCCGCATGAACCTCTCGGTCTCCGGCGGTACCCGGACGGTGCGCTATTTCGTCGGCGGCAACTATTACAATGAAGACGGTATCTTCCATACGAGCCAGGACCGCTACGACGCGGGCATGAGCTTCGACAAGTTCTCCTTCCGAAGCAACGTCGACATCAACATCTCACCCTCGACGACCCTCGGCCTGAGCCTGTCGAACCAGTTTACCGACACCAACTCCCCGAGCTCCGACCGCAACGAGATCTATGCCCGGACCCTGGCGGCTTCCCCGATCGGCATCGTCCCCCAGTACTCCGACGGCACGCTGACGGTCCCCGAGCAGGGCTACAACCCCTGGAACCAGCTCAACAACATGGGTTACCGGACCATCAAGAACAATGTCGCCCAGGCCACGATGTCCCTCACCCAGGACTTCTCCGAGATCCTGACCGAAGGACTCACGGCCAACATCAAGTTCAGCTGGGACGCGCAGAACCAGACAGTCGTCTACCGCAACATCTCCCCCGCCTACTCCCGTGCCACCGGCCGGGACGCCGACGGGAACCTCATCTTCGAGCAGATCAGCGGCGGCAACAACTACATGACCCTGAGCTCCTCCAACAGCGGATGGAACACGATGAACCTCGAGGCTTCGGTCAACTACGAGCGAATCTTCGCCGGAGCCCACCGCGTCGGGGCCATGTTCCTTTATAACATGCGTACGCGCACGAACAACGTCCCGGGCAGCTCGTACATCGCCGCCTTCCCGTATAAGCATATGGGCGTCGCCGGCAGGGCCACCTACTCATTCAAGGACCGCTACTTCGCCGAGTTCAACTTCGGATACAACGGCTCTGAGAACTTCGCCCCGGGTCACCGTTTCGGCTTCTTCCCCTCCTACGCGCTCGGCTACATGATCAGCAACGAGCCCTTCTGGGACGGACTGCGGCCGTATATTTCAACGCTCAAGTTCAAAGCCTCCTTCGGTCATATCGGATCCGACCAGATCTCATCTGACAGCAGCCGACGATTCGCCTACAACACGACGATCAACACCAGCGCTGCCGGCACCCTCTTCGGCGACACGCCGTCTTCCAAGACCGGCATCACCACCGACCAGTACGGCAACCCGGAGGTATCCTGGGAGAAAGCCACCAAGGCCAATGCCGGCGTCGAGCTGTCGCTGCTGAAGGATCTCCGCTACGTGCTCGATTTCTTCTACGACCGGCGTGACGGCATCTTCATCCTCCGCCAGAGCACGCCTTCTGCCGTCGGTATCAACGTCAACCAGTATGTCAATATCGGCCAGATGAAGAACCAGGGCTTCGACATGACGCTCGAGTATGACCACACCTTCGGTAACGGCCTCTATGTCTCCGCCCGCGGCAACTATTCGTTCAATCGCAACAAGATCCTCTACAACGACCAGCCCGACCAGGTCTGGAAGTACCAGAATACGGCGGGCTTTGCCTACCAGCAGCAGTTCGGCCTCATCGCCGAAGGGCTGTTCAAGGACGAGGCGGACATCGCCCAGTGGCCCACCCAGCAGTTCGGCAGCACCCCGCAGCCCGGCGACATCAAGTACCGCGACATCAACGGCGACGGCGTCGTCAACGACTACGACAAGGTCGCCATCGGCTATACCGTCGTCCCGGAAATCAACTACGGTTTCGGCGTGAGCCTCGGCTGGAAGGGTTTCGACGCCAGCGTCTTCTTCAGCGGCGTCGCACATGTCACCCGCATCATCACGGGCAACAACCTCTTCGGCGCCACGGCCGACATCAAGTACGAAGGCCAGATCTTCGCCGATGTCGCCGAGAACCGCTGGACCCCGCAGAATCCCGATCCGGATGCGAAGTATCCCCGCCTTTCCCTAGAGAATCTCAAGAACAACCAGCAGGCTTCGACCTTCTGGCAGAAGGACATGAGCTTCCTGCGCCTCAAGAACGCGGAGCTCGGCTATACCTTCCCCAAGAAATGGACGCAGCGGGTGGGGCTCTCCACGACACGCATCTACCTCCAGGGAACGAACCTTCTGACCTTCTCCCCTTTCGAGCTGTGGGATCCCGAGCTCGCCACCGCGAACGGCAGCGCCTATCCCAACATGCGTTCGCTCAGCATCGGTCTCAACCTTAACTTCTAGCGCGCCATGAAAAAGACTATACTATACATTGCTGCATTTCTTCTAGTCAGCGCCGTCTCCTGCGACTCGTATTTCGACATCGACTTCCAGGACCAGGCCAATCTTGAGGAGATCTTCGCCAAGAAGAATACGACCGAGCGCTATCTCGTGCATCTGTACTCCTACCTCCCCCACGACGAGGACACCCACAACGGCGACGGATATGTCATTCCGCGCTCTGACGAGGGCCTCTTCGGATTTCTGGGCTACGGTCCCTTCAACAAACTGCGCAGCGGCGACTACAGCACGGCCGCCAACGGCGATGTCGTCCAATATAATAAATGGAAGACCTACTATGTCGCCATCCGCCAGTGTACGATCTTCATGGACCATGTCGACCTCGACACCGAAGACACGGCCGAAGTGAAGGCTGCGATGAAGGCGGAAGCGAGATTCCTTCGCGCATTCTACTACTTCTGCCTCTTCCGCCAGTACGGTCCCGTCATCATCTGGGGCGACCAGCTGGCTCCTGAGGATGCCGTCGGAGAGGATCTCGACCGCAACACCGTCGAGGAGAACGTCAAGTTTATGGTGGAAGAGCTCGACAAGGCTTATGCCGACCTCCCGCTGACCCTCACGGAAATCGGCGCCAACGACTCCTGGACCGGCCGTGCCACGAAGGGAGCCGCCCTTGCCCTGAAGAGCAGGATCCTCACCTATGCCGCCTCGCCGCTTTACAACGGTCAGGACGGCGGGCGCCTCGCCGGCATCTTCCAGGCCAAGGTCAACCGCGACGGCAAACAGATCTTCGCGGCCGCCGACGGCACGAAGTGGCAGCAGGCCGCCGACGCCGCCAAGGCCGTCATCGACATGAACCGATACAGCCTCTGCACCCCGTCCGGCGGCAACACCGACATCCAGAAGGCCGCCTCCGCCTACCAGAACGTCTTTTTCGAGCGCTGGAACAGCGAAACCATCTGGGGCTGGTGGCACCTCGGCATCGGTCACTCGGGCGGAGGATTCGCCACCTGGATCGGTGCGACCGGATCGTTTATGTACTGCACCATCCCGAATTTCCCGGAAGTCACGACCTCATACCGTCCGCTCCAGGCCTATACGCCGTCGCTCAAGATGGTCGACGCCTACCCGATGGAGGTGAGCGGCCGCTATCCGGTCCTCGGCTATGAAAAGAGCGGCCGCATGAACGACCTCTCCCGCCCGATCGTGGACCCGGCCTCCGGCTATAATCCCGGCAACAGCGGCACCGACGAGGACTGGGTCCCCAACTACACCCAGCCTGTCGACGCCGACTGGGCGCCGCAGTTCAAGGCCCATGTCAGCACGACCGGCCGCGACGCGCGCTTCTACTCCAGCATCGTTCCGAACGGCTTCTACTGGCCGAGCGACAAGATCCGCAAGCGCTGGACGAGCTACAAGGGCGCCGATGCGACCGTCCCCGTGGACAAGCTCGAATCCGCTGCGCTCAACTGGGTCGGCTACGCCTGCCGCCGCTGGTATAAGGCCAATACCGCCTTTGCGACCGGCCAGGACTTCACCGGTGCCACGCGCTATGTCTATCCGGCCTTCCGGCTCGCCGAGATCTATCTCAACTACGCCGAGGCCTGCAACGAAAAGCCGGACCGCAGGGTCGATGAGGCCATCCTCTATCTCGACAAGGTCCGCTCGCGCAGCGGCCTCTGCGGCATCCAGCAAGCTTACCCGGAAATCGACTTCAACAGCGCGGACGGCTCCTTCACCATCGCCGGTGTCACCAAAACCGGCAAGGAGTGGCTCCGCTGGCTGATCCTCCAGGAGAGGTGGTGCGAATTCGGCATGGAGGCGATGCGCCACTACGACATGTGCCGCTGGATGCGGGCAGAGGACGAGTATCCCGCCGCAGCCTGGACCCTCAAGATGGACTCCCCTACCTACGAAGGCGTCTACGAGCGGGTCAGCGACCTGATGCCGATGGATCCGGCCGACTTCCATTACAGGGACTACTTCTATCCGGTCATCTCGACACAGCTCTCCGAAATGGTCCACTTCACCCAGAACCCCGGTTGGGAATAATCGACTCCGACTATGAAAAAGACATTTATATTCAGCTGTTTACTGCTCCTCGCCGGAGTCATTTCCCTCACGACGGGCTGTATCGAAGACGCCCGCGAGAACTATATGGTCGACGACAGCCTTTCCCTGGTCTATGAGGAGCCGGTCATCGAGGTGTCGGCCTACTCAGGCTCCGCCACCATCACCGTCCAGAAGGCAGGAAAAGGCACGACGTCGGCCTACGCAACGATCGGCCAGGGCTCCGATGAGCTCAAGAAATGGAACGAGGAGAGTGATGTCCAGTATCAGGAGATTTCCGCCAATCTCGTCCACTTCTCCACGGCACGTGTCTCTTTCGAGGCCTCCGACGTGCGTCAGAGCTTCGAGGTGAACTGGGATCCGGCAGCCATGGTTGGTGCCCTGACAGGCGACACCCAGGTGATACCCGTCAGCCTGATCCGGAGCGACATCGACATCAATCCGGACCGGAACCTGATTCTCATCAATGTCGTCAATTCCACGGCATCCTTCGCATCGAACGGCTCGACCGTGACGGCAAAGGAATTGGCCACGGAGGATGGCGAACTCTCGCTCAAGCTCAAGATCGACCATGCCCTGCCGCAGGATCTGACCATCCGCTATGCCGTCGACAACAGCCTTGTAGAAGGCTACAACGCGGAAAGAGGTGCGGACTACACGACGGCGCCCGATGGCTATGTCCTCGCGGGCGAGGCCGTCATCCCTGCCGGAAAGACCGACATTTTCGCCAGTGTTCCCCTCCACACCGCCGTTCTTTTTGACGGCGGCGAGATGATGCCTTTCCGGACGCATGTGATTCCGCTTCGCCTTATGGGGACGTCGCTGGACGGCGTCATCGTGTCGGAGAAGGTATACTACCTGCTCGTCAATTCGCCGTATGCCGGCGCGACCGTCACCCGTATGTGGGGCCGCTATTCGTTAGAAAACCTCTGGATGACGGCCTATGGCCTCCCTTCCGGCGCCGACCGCAACCTGGCCCTCGACGGCACGTGGGTCTATCTGCCCTACGCTGTTGGCGGCTCCGTGGCCAAGATTACGGCCATCAGCGTCAATGATCCCGAGACGGTCCGGGAGGTCAATACCGAAGGCTTTGTAACGGCCACCATCACGACGGCCTGTGTCCGCGTCATCGACAAGGGCAACGGACAGCCGATGCTCATCGCAAGCGGCGCCGCGGAAGGCAACTTCCCCTTCTATGCCTGGGAGAACGGCATCGACAATCCGCCGACCGTATATAATCTCGAATGCACCTGGCGCCGCGGCGGCGACCGCTTCGAGTTCCACGGCACCTGGCAGGACGGCACCCTCTATGTCCATGCCTACCAGGGTGTCTTCACGACGAGCTACAAGGTCGAGGGCGGCCATTTCGTCAAGACGGAACGCACCCTCGTCGATGTGCCCTTCACCGGATTCGGCGGCTTCTATCCCTATCCGGGACAGGACCAGATGGTGTTCTCGTCCTCAGACGGCGCGGCCTTCGTGACCCTTACCGGCACGACGCATAAGGCGGGCGACGGACAGGATATCTGGGACACCGAGCTGGAAGACTTCCCCGGCGCCGACCTGTCCTGGGGCTATCGCGTCTTCACCTACCGGGGCGAGAAATATATCGCCTATACGACGGTCGATCACGATGACGACCTCAAGGAAAACGGCACGCCCTACACGACCAAGCAGCGGGCGCGCCTGGTGGTTGTCAAGGACAAGGGCGGATTCAAGGCATCGCTTCTCGGCGACAACAAGGACATCGTCTTCGAAGCCCCGATCCAGGGCGAGGAGTTCACCGACATCGCCATCGCTCCGCCGTTTTCGACCCAGGGTGACTGCGCAGTCGCCGTCTACAGCGACCGGGTCATCATAGCCGCCGGCGTCCAGGGCATAGGCCTCAGCGTATTCAAGATGGAATAGGCCGTGAAAAGGGCCACCCTCATACTGCTCTCAGTGCTTCTTCTTGTGGCCATCGGCTGCAGGGAGGAGCCTGAGCCGTATGTGGGGAAGCCCGCCATCGAACTGTCGGTAAAGGCTATTACCCATACCACCGCGAAGATCGGCATCAATAGCCTCTTTGCCGATGAGATCTGGCTGCTTTGCTGCAGGAACGACGGCTCTGCCCCATCAGCTGCCGAGGTGATCGGAAGGGGCGAAAAGGCCTTGGGAGGCAACTCACACACGTTCACCGGCCTTACCCCTGGCACACAATACACGGTTTACGGCGTTGGATGCAACTCATCCGGCGCTGTTTCCGCGGTAGAAAAGACCGAATTCATCACCACGGTGGAGGCCGGAGAACTGTATGAATGGGAAAAGGGCCGCGACGGCGCGCCCGCCTTTTCGGACATCACCCTTTGCACGGGCGGCGGCATCCCGAACAGCAACGCCTGGTTCGAGGTGCCCCTTTACTGGGACAGCGACCGCTTCGCCCCGCATGTCTCCTGGGTCGATGCGGACGGGACCGAGAGATGGCTGTTCGAAGCCTTCCTCGCCATCACCGGTATCGATATGGAGGGCAACAACTACGGTATCAATCCGAATGGCCGCACTTCCGCTGGAAAAGCCTCCTGGGAGGCGCTGGTTTCCTACTGGATAGACAAGGGAGGGGCGTTCGACGCGCTGGATAAGGCGATTTCAGCGGCTTCTGCCCGCATCGGCAGCGAGCCGCCGAAGAAACGGCTCGTGGTGATGGAAATGCCCGATCCCGTCATGTTCGAGCGCTTTACCGACAAGAGTTCCTCCACGACATACTGGGGCTCGCTGGACGGGAATCTTCTGGACTTTTCGAAGACCGACGACCAGATCCGGGCGCTCGAATGGTATATCGAGCTCGTGCGGGCCCGCTTCGCGACCCTCGCTCCGGAGCATCTCGAGCTAGCCGGTTTTTATATCCTCTCCGAGGAGCTTGTCGCGACGCCGGATGGATACAATTATCAGTATAAGCGCTGGGACCGCATCCTGCCCCCGGTGGCGGAGTATCTGGACGCCCGGAACGAGGGTCTCTACTGGATCCCCTACCTCGGCGCAGACGGGACGTCGATCTGGAAGGAGCTTGGCATCGATCAGGCCTGGCTCCAGCCCAACTACTACTGGGACTATAACGGCGAAAAACCCATCGGGAAGGCCTTCCAGCTGATGGCCGCCCTCGGGATGGGGATGGAAGTGGAGTTCGAGTATTCGATGGTGGAAGAGGTGATGAAGATCCCGGGAATTATGGGGCCGGACGGCGCCGGGCGCTATGTTTTCTCCTTGAATGATGTGCCATCGCTTCGCGCGCGTTTTACCGAGTATATGGACGGCTATAAGGCCGCCGGGCTCTACGGGAAGTACCCGGTCGCGCTGTATTCCGGCTCCAACGCACTCTGGCAGCTTGCAAATTCCAAGGAAAATGCCGATATTGCGATGTATCGGCAGTTCTGCCGCTTTATAAGCGACAATCCTTTGAGGAGATAACCCTTTTATTCTGAACGAAGTGAAGAATCTATACACAACCCTCATCGCCCTGACCCTCCTGGGCATCAGCGCCCTGGCCGGGCCCCGACAGTTCAGCGACATCTCGCTGGTCGGGTACTGGCACCGGGAGCCGCACCGCTGGGACGCGGCGCGCTTTGCCCCTCATGTGAGCTGGAAGGCCCCGGACGGCAGCGAACAGTGGCTCTTCGAGGGCTTCCTTTTCCTCGAAGGCAGCGACTGGATGCACCATAAGACCTTCGTCCTCGGTCCGGGCGAATCGGCCGACAAGGCTGTCTGGCAGTACCAGCTCGACCTCTGGCTCGGAAAGGACGGCTGCGTCGCCGGGCTCGACAAAGCCTGCGCCGAGGTCGCCGGGCGCATCGGAAAGCCATCGAAAAAGCGCGGGGTCATCATCGGCATCCCCGACGCCATCATGTTCGAGACCTTCTCCGACAAGTCTTCCTCCACGACCTACTGGGGCGACGGCCTGGACTTTTCGAGCGTCGAAGCCCGCCTCACGGCCCTATACTGGTATATCGACACGGCACGGGAGCTCTTCAAAGGGCTGGACTCCGAATACCTGGAGCTTTCCGGCTTCTATATCACCTCCGAGGAAATCTACCTCCCCTACGACATCGACGTCAACTGCCAGTACAAGAACTGGGACGTCATCGCACCGGCGCTGGCAAAGTATTGCCACGCCGCCGGAGAAGGCCTCTACTGGATCCCCTACCACATGGGCCCGGGCTATCAGTATTGGAAAGACCTTGGCATCGACCAGTCCTGGATGCAGCCGAACTGGTATTGGGACCTTGGGAGCGAAGGCCGCCATCCTTTCGACAAGACCATCGCTGCCATTAAGGCTGCCGACATGGGCGGCATGGAGCTCGAGATCGAGTATTCCTGCGTCGCAGCGGAGATGACGGGCGGAAAGAAAGGCCCCGACGGCGACGGCAAGCTCATTTTCGGCGAAGAGGATGTACCCGCCCTCCAGAACCGCGTGCGGCATTATATGCAGGAGTATCGCGACGCTGGCTTCATGGGCACGAAATCGATCGCCCTCTACAGCGGCTCGAACGCCTTCACCCAGCTCGCGGCGTCTTCCCTGCCGCAGGACCGCGCACTCTACGACGAGATCTGCCGTTTCGTGCTCGAAAATCGCGGCGAGCTCCAGAAGGCCGAGGTCGTCATCGACGGGAACGGCCACCTGCAGCGCCTCTGTATCGACGGCCGCAACTATGCCGGCGGCGCTCCCCTCTGGCGGCTCTACTACAACACCCCCGAGCAGAAGGAGATTCAGCTCAGCGGCGGCGACTATCGTCCCGAGCAGTCCCTTAGCGGCGACACCCTCGTCCTTCACTACCCCCGCCTTGGCGAACTCGCCTTCGAGCTGACCCTTCGCGTCTGGACCGAGGGCCGTACCGTCCATTTCGGGGCCACGATCGAGAATCACGAGCCCCATACCATTGTCCGCGAGCTGCAGTACCCCCTCGTCGGCAAGCTGCAGATTCCGGCTGACTATAAGCTCCTTACAACGCATACCGGCGGGCAGATCTTCGACGATCCCGTCCGCACCATCGCAAATGTCAACACCCGTGCCCTCTACATGACCCCGGCGCAGAAGTTCCGGCAGTACGATCTCCAGTACCCCCGCAACGCCGCTTCCAACTGCTTCGCCTTCGTCGGTCCGGATCACGGTATCTACTTCGGCTCCCACGACCCCTCCCTCCAGCAGACCTGGCACGGATTGCGGACATATCCGGACGATGCATCCGCTCCGAAGGCTACTCCATGCAGCGGAACTCCGCATCCTTCGGATGCTCCGGCCCCTCCCGTCATTCCACGGCTTGACCGTGGAATCTCCCCTATCGGCCATGTGACGGAGGACTTTACGGAGCTGGAGGCGGGATTCTACCGCTATCCGAACGCGATGTGCGGGGATCGGTGGAGCAACGACTCAAGCGTCATCGTGCCCTACGACGGAGACTGGACGGCGACGAGCCGGATCTATCGCCGCTGGGCCGACAGCTGGTGGAAGCACGACCCCATCCCGCAGTGGGTTCAGGATATGACTGGCTGGCAGCGGATCATCTTCAAACACCAGTACGGAGAGTATCTCCGGAAATACACCGACCTCCCGGGACGCATCGCGGCGGCGGGAGAAAGCGTCGGCTGTAACGCCGTGCTCGCCTTCGGCTGGTGGAAGGAAGGCATGGATGCCGGCTACCCGAACTATACCGTCGACGACAGCCAGGGTGGAGACGCCGCCTGGAAGAAGGCCATCGCCGACTACCGGGCAAAAGGCAACCGCCTGCTTCTTTATTATAATGGCCGCCTCATCGACGTCGAAAGCGACTTCTACCAAAGCGGCGAAGGCGCTAAGGTCTCCAACAGGGACAACACCGGCCGGGAATTCACTGAGCACTACAAATTTACCGGCGAAGGCACCACGCTCGGCTACTACGATTCCAGAACTTTCGTCATCGCCGACATGAGTCAGCGCCTCTGGAGAGACCAGCTCGTCGCCTGGGCCGACCGGGCGATGGCCTACGGGGCAGACGCCGTCTTCTACGACCAGCTCGGTGTCGCGGAAGAGTTCCCGAACTGGGACCTTTCGCGGGAATACCCCGTCCAGGACGTCTTCACGGGCCGTTATAAAGCCGACGCGCTGAAAGAAATCCGGGACCACGTCAAGGCGAAGAATCCCGAATTCGCCCTCGGCACCGAATGGCTCAGCGACTGCACCAGCCAGTTCTGCGACTTCGTCCATATCGTCGAGTTCACCGCCCTGCCGGAGAGTTTCCCGGAGTGGTTCCGCTATACCTTCCCGGAGGTCATCTGGAGCGACCGCTGTGTCCGGGACGACAACGATGTCCCGCGCCGTGTCAACAATACCCTCCTCAAGGGCCTTCGCAATGACATCGAGGTCTTCCGCTGCAGGGGCCTTATCGACGAAACGCCTGTCTATCAGGCCCATCTATCCAAGATCAACGCCATCCGCCATGTCTTCCCGGAGCTTCTTCTCGAAGGCCGCTATACGGCCACCGACGGCTTCAGCTGCAGCAATCCCGCCCTCACGGCCCGCAGCTACTGCGCCGGGCAGGACCGCATGGCCGTCGTCGTGACCAACACCGGAGCCAAGGCCCAGACCGGTAAGATCCTGGTCCCCGGCTATCGGCTGACCGAGGTCCGCACCATCGGCGGGAATGTAAGCAAAAACAAAGTAACCCTCAAAGAAAATGAACTTGCCGTCCTTGTATTCACTCGTTAGCGGCCTGCTGTCCCTGACACTCTCCTCCTGCATCGGCGAGAGTGGCGTCATCAAGCTGCTCTCCCTGGACAATCCTGACGCCCTTGTAGTGACGCAGACCGGGAGCAACTCGGCCCGTCTCAACTGGCGGGACAATTGCTCCGAGGAGAGCTGCTATTATGTCTTCCAGAGCAAGGGGACCATCGTCCTCCCCCTGGAGCCGCTCGCAACCCTTCCGGCCAACAGCCAGAGCTACGAGTTTAACGGACTCGAGCCCAACTCGGACTATTTCCTCGGCGTTCAGGCCGCCGTGGAAAAGGACAACCGCTTGTCCGACCTGATCTTCGCGGCGGTGTACCGGACGCCCCATCCCGAAGATCCGCCGACGGAGGAAGATCCCGATCCGAACCCCATTGATGCCATTTCCTTCAACTGGACGGAAGTCCCCTCTGACGGTCTTCCCGCCGCCATCAAGATCTATAAAACCGATGAGCCGCTCAGCGGTCGTCCTTTCAACGCCTGGTATGCCATCGCCGACCCGAAGGAAGTGAATGTCCGCGTGCTCTATCCCGGCGGCGGCAATAAGGCCACGATCGACCAGCAGGCGGAGGGCGAGGGCAACTGCCTCGTGCTCATCAACGGCGGCATTTTCGGCTCCGCGCCCATCGGTTTTGCCCTTCTCGACGGCGTGCAGACTCCCTGGCGCCTGGTCGAGGAAGACAACTGGGCTGTCGACAAGCAGTACTGGGGACCGGACGGCAAACTCCACACCGTCTCCCGCGGTCTTTTCGGCGTTGACCGCAGCGGTAAACCGGGTGTATTCTGGTCCTTCACTCCTTCCTCCGGGACGGTTCGCGTCTATGAAAAGCCTATCCCGACGGTAGCCGGCGGCGCTGTCCAGAAAGAGGCCGACGACACTTTCCCCTGCGCCCCGGCCAACTGGCAGCCCTACAACGCCCTGACCTGCGGGCCGGTGCTCCTTCAGAACGGCCGCTGCCCCATCACGGACAAAAAGACCTCCAAAGGTTATTGGGAGACCAATTATGAGCTCTGGGCCGACGACATCTATGGCGTCAAGCAGCTCGCAGACCGCACGGCCGTCGGATATACGCCAGAGGGCAAGGTGATCCTCTTTATCTGCGACGGCCGTATCGACGCCTCGAAGGGCGCGACGACCCTCGAAATGGCCGCCATCATGAAGGGCCTCGGCTGCGAAGGCGCCCTGAACCTCGACGGCGGCGGCTCCACCGGCATGTGGATTGCCGGGAAGGGCCATATCAACGACCTCACCGGCGGCGACCGACCCGTGATGACCACCGTCGGATTCTTCTCCAAATAACATCTCTCCCCCATGCGCCTGATTACCCTCCTTCTCGCCGCTTCCCTGCGGCTGATTCCCGCCCCGGTGGAGTTCACCCCGATGGAGGGTCCTTCCGTGCCCCTTTTCGAACAGGTGCGGCTGAATAAGAAGGCATTCCGGAAGGCTGTCGCCGATCTCGAACCCTGGCAGCAGCAGGAAGCCTACCGCATCACGATCGGAAAAGTCCTCCGGATCGAGGCGCTTACCGAGGAAGGGCTTTTCCGCGCCCGGACGACTCTGGAGCAGCTGAGTGAGATGGCCGGATGGCATATGCAGGGCGACGTCTACGTGCGCAATCCCCTGCCCTGCGGCGTCATTTTCGACTATCCGCGCTTCAGCCACCGGGGCCTGATGATAGACGAGTCGAGAAGCTTCAAGGGTCTTGACTTTCTGAAAAAGCAGATCGATGCGATGGCCCTTCTCAAGATGAACGTCCTCCACCTCCATCTTGACGACTCGGCCGGCTGGCGCATAGCGATCGACCGCTATCCGCGCCTGACCTCAGAGACCGCCTGGCGCATCGGCTACCGCTATATCGACTGGGAGCAGGCGAATTATGCCTTTGCCCGCGAGGGCGATCCGGATGCATACGGGGGCTACTATACGAAGGAAGATTTACGCGAAATCGTCGCCTATGCCGCCGAGCGCTATATCACCGTCATCCCCGAGATCGAGATGCCCGGCCACAGCATGGAGGTCGGCTACGCCTATCCGGAGGTCACTTGCCAGAATCCCGACGGTACGCCTTTCCGCGGCAGCTGGGACCTCTGCCCCGGATCTGAAGCGACCTTCAAGCTGATGGAGGGCGTCCTCAGCGAAGTGATGGAGATCTTCCCGGGGCCCTATATCCACATCGGCGGCGATGAGGCCACGATGAAAACCTGGGGCGGCTGCCCGAAATGCCGCGCCCGGATGGAGGCGGAAGGCTATACCGATGTCCACGAGCTCCAGGGCTATCTCGTCCGGCGGATCGAAGCCTTTGTCCAGAGCCATGGCCGTCGCATTATCGGCTGGGACGAGATCCTCGAGACCGGCGTCCCGGAAGGAGCCGTCGTCCAGTCCTGGCGGGGCACTTCCGGCGGCATCAAGGCCTCGTCGGCGGGCTACGACGTCATTATGTCGCCGAACTCGCACTGCTATTTCGACTATTATCAGGACCTGATCCGCAAAGAGCCCAAGGCTGTCGGGACGCTCACTTCGCTCCATCATTGCTATAAGTATGAGCCGGTTGCGGAAGGCATGGATCCGTCTCATGTGCTGGGCCTTCAGGCTAATCTCTGGTGCGAATGGGTCCCGACGCCCGAGCATGCCGAGTATATGCTCTACCCCCGCCTTTTCGCCATTGCTGAGCGGGGTTGGAGCCCCTCGGAGGTTCGGGATTACGACAGTTTCCGCGCCCGGGCGGAGCGGCTTCTCGCCCTTCTGAAATCCCGGGGCTATAATGGATTTGACATGGAAAGCGAATCGGAACTCGCCCGCAGCGGCTTCCAGCGCTTCGAACAATTAGAACAATACAAGAAAGAACATGGACTGGCAGATTGACCTGACCGGGGATGTCCCCATCTATAAACAAATCGTCAGCAGCATCGAGATCGGTGCCCTGAACGGTTCCCTCCAGCCGCGGACGCAGCTCCCGTCGATGAACGTGCTCGCCGCAGATCTGGGCATTTCCAAAGAGACCGTCAAAAAGGCCTATGGCGTTCTCGTCGGCAAGGGCATCATCGTCCCGATGCACGGAAAAGGCTTTTTCGTGGCAGACCCCATGTCCCGCACCCAGCGCCGGGTGCTTGTCCTTTTCGACAAGTTCTCCGTCTACAAGCAGGTCCTTTTCAACGCCTTCGCCGCCGAGCTCGGTCCCTCTTCCGAAATCGGCATCCTCTGCCACAACCAGAGCGTCGACCTGCTCGAGCACTATCTCGACGTCAATCTCGACCGCTTCGACTGGTATGTCGTCACCCCGCACTTCCCGCTCGACCCCGAGACACAGAAACGGGTCATCAAGCAGCTCAGGCGCATCCCGAACCGCAAGCTTATCCTCCTCGACCGGCTCCAGCCCGGGATGAGCGGCCATTTCGGCACGGTCTATCAGGATTTCGAAAACGACATCTACGACGGCCTTACGCAGATCTGGAGCGAGGAGTCCCCTTCCCGGATGCTGCGGGTCATCACCCTTCCGACCTCTCTATACGGAGCCACCATCCGGCGCGGCATCGAGCGCTTCTGCGCCGACCGACAGCGCCCGGTCGAGTTCCTGACCGCCGCTCCGGACGACATCCGCCAGCGCGACACCTTCCTTGTACTGAATTCCCAGCTCGACGCGGGCCTTGTCGATCTCGCCCGGAACATCCGGAAAAGCGGCCTCACCATCGGCCAGGATGTCAGGATCATCTCCTACAACGAATACGAGATGAACGAGCTGATTCTCGGCGGCCTCACGACCGTCTCCGCCGACTTCCCCGAAATGGGCCGCCTCGCCGCCGGGATGATCCTCTCCCGCCAGCCCGCCCAGATCCACTGTCCCTTCCGCCTCACCCGCCGCAGCACATTCTAGCCTTTTTATTATTGACATCTTGGTAAAAATTCATCGCGTATTCTTGGGGCAAATATAAAGGATGCTTTTCGGAGCATCCATTTTTCATTTCATATGTCATTTGTTTATTTTGTGAAGGGAGCCGCCTCCAGAACGGAGGACTTACCTTACTCCTGATTTCATTACCGGCCGATTCGACGACTACAATCGCGATAGTAGAATCTCCGGGTCTGTCTCCGACATAAGGGCAACGGCGAACCATTTCTTGCCGAGGTCTTTCAGTGATGAGCCGATGAAATATACCTGATCGTCCAGAATAAGGAATCGGTCATGGGACTTTGTGAACTCTTTCACGTCTATGGACGGGTACTGGGCATTGTGCTTAGTAATATCCAGCTGGAATTGTGCCGAAATCTTCTGCGTGTAGATGGTTGCCGAAACATCAGCCTCTCGTTTGTCCAGCATGGTCAGGACGGTTTCATCCACATAATTGTCGATAAGGATAATTCGCGTCTTTGCACTCTTGATGAGTCCGCAGACAAACTCATATGCGTCGTAAATCTGGCCGTCGAAAAATATGCCCTGCCTGGGCGAGATGGTCTTTTCTTCAAGTTTCTCAAATACCTGTTCAATCCTTTGGTCTGTTTCAAGTTGTTTTAATTCAATTCTATCCAAGCGTTGGAACACCTGAGCGTTAGATACAAGAAAGTGACGCATCGCTACGAAGGCCCGCATTATATCAATACAGACTGTTCTGGCCCTGGCACTTTTTAATACTGTTGCCAACATGGCTACACCGTGCTCAGTAAAGGCAAACATTTCTGCACCGCCAGTATTGTATCCGGAGGGTATCACAGATTGTGACACCCCTTTGATTATCAATTCGTTAGTTTCTTGATTCGTAAGTCTGAACATGAAATCATCAGGAAAACTGTCAATATTCCTTCTGACCGTCTGTCTTAAAGAACGATTTTCAACGCCATATAAGGTGGCCAGATCCAGGTCAATCATAACCTGGGTGTCGCGAACAACATAGATTCTTCTCTCAATTACAATTGGCACAATGCTTAACTGGTTGCAATTTGCAACCGGTTCCGACGTTTGAGTATTATTATTCTTTGCCATAACAAAAGGTATAAACGGTCATATTAATCAGTGGAAATAAACTTGAGGCCACAAAACGTGACCGCAAACTTGTACATAATATGTCTTGTGAAGGGAGCAGCCTCCAGAACGGAGGACTTACCTTACTCCTGATTTCATTACCGGCCGATTCGACGACCGTCTTGCTGATGGCAAAGATAATGAATGCTGTTGAAACGGGCAAGAAGATTCTCATCTCCCCCGACGTGGATGCCTACGACTACTGGAAGGAGAAGTACAAGGCACGGCCCAAGCTGGAAATCTACATCTCCGACTACCTGCAGAAGAGCGCCAGGCTGGACGTTACGCGATGCGATTGATACCTTCTGCGAATGGGTTAAAGCGGATAAGTGACAGGTTCTTTCGTAAGGAAATACAGGAACTCTATGTCTATGAAAAAGGAGCCGTCAGACGGTTATATCGGGTGAAGAAGTTGTAAAACAGTTGGCGAGTAGAGAGAAAAACAAGGCGGCCCGGGAGGGTCGCCTTGTTTTGCAATATGTGTAGTCTGGACTACTTCAGGTAGAGCTTGTCGAGGACGAAGCCACCGTCACGGGTGAGGGCTGCAATGTAGACCTCTTCACCGATGACGCGGACGCAGCAGTCGGCGAGGTTGCCGGTAGCCACTTCCTTGTCAAGATCGGTCGCATCGTGGATCGGGGATACCATCAGGCCTTCCTGAGCGGTGATGGAGGTGAGCAGGTCACCCTTGTCTTCGACGATCTCGATCTGAGCCTTGGTCTCGCCGATGATACGGGCATAGGCGATATACTTCTTGCCGTTGAACTCGAAGAAGTTGTAGCCCCATGTATTGAGACCCTTGGAGGCAGAGCTGACGAGGGTATACTCATCCCAGCCGTTGACCTTGCCACCGGTCGGGGAAACGAGGTTGGCAATCGAGCCGTTGGTGAGGAAGAGCTTGTTGTCGCCAGGATAGACGGTCAGATCCTTGATGCCGTCCGGGCTGTTGGCAGCACCGGCAGCGATCTGGATGACAGCCGTGCGGGCGCCGTTCTCGATCTGGAGACAAACGGTCTTGTTGGCGTTGAAGGACGGGAAGTAGACCTTGGCCTTGGACCAGTCGCCGTCGACGAAGAAGCGGTCGCCGTAGCGGCGCCAGTCGTTGGTGCTATTAGCGCTGTCCCAGCAGAAGGCTGCGATCTTGGTCGGAGCGGCATCGACGCCGTCCTTGTAAGCATAGAGCTTGAGCTGGTTCGCATCTGAATCGGTTGCCGTCAGGTTGCAGAGCAGGAGCACGTCCTTGCCGCCGTTGACGGCCGGATCCGTATTCTTGATCATGCGGACAAAGGAGGTGGCGAAGGTGGAACCGCCGGAGACGCCGCTCTTATTGAGCGCCTTCTGGACACTCTTGTCGGCGATGCTCACCGCGCAGACATTGGCATAAGCGGAGGCCTTCGGGAGATAGATGTACTCATCGTCCATCGCGAGGCCGCGGGCCATACCGTAGCCATCCGGGTTGGCGATCGAGACAGCCGTTATATTGGAGGTAGCATACCAGGGCGTAGTACCATCCTTATAGAAGCCCCATACGCGCTCGAGGACCATTTCCTTCGGAGTCGGGTCGGTCTCGGAGAAGAGGACCTTGTAGAAGCGGAGGCCGTTGACGGGAGCGGAGATGATGACATGACCAGCCTTGACCTCATAGATAAGGTTCTGCGGAGCATCGCAGGCAAAACCACCATTCTGCTCGACAGAAGTGCCGGCATTCTCCACTCTTACGGTGCGGCCCATGTCGGCAGAGCTGGCCGTGTTGGAGACATTCACAAGGACATAGCCGTCGGCCGGGGCGACAAAGTCGATGAAGCGGTCACGGTTGGAACCCTTTCCGCCCCACTGGAAGTTGGTACTGTTATATTTGGACTTGTTGTGGGAAACGAGCCAGAGACCGTCGTAGTTGATCTTCCAGGCATAGGCGTCGACACCGGCAGCGGCTTTTTCGGCAAATTTGGCCTGCCACTCGTCGGAAGCGAAGTCCCATTCATAGGAAGAAGCAATTATCGGATCCATCGGCGTACCTTCCTTATCCCAGGTGATCGTAATCTCATCGAGATAGAGAGCACTGTCGGCGGAACGGAGCATGATGTAGGCGAAGTTACCGTCGAGCTCGAGCTCTCCGGCGACATCCTGCGTCTTATCGAGCCGGTCGATGGAGCCGAGATAGTAGCCCCTCTTGTCGGGATCGTCCTGGTCGGCGATGGACTCATACGGGACATTCGAGCCGAAGACGTCGACGAAGCGGTTGTTAGAGGTCTTTTCGTTCCACTTGACGGCGACCTTTGTCACGGTACCGACCGTGGTGGTAGTGACGATACCGGCAGCGGGCTTGGTCGGATCGGAACGCATCTGGACGGTAGCGGCGTCACCGGCGGTCTGGCCGGAATAGACGACACCCGAAGTGCCCGTTGCGGTCCAGTTGGCATAGTCGGTACCTTCCACACCCGTGAAGGCATTGTTGATGACGTCCTTGACGATAGTTTGCTTCGCGGGAAGCTGGCCGATGATAAAAGACTGAACGATCTGACCGTTGCTCTTGCGAAGAATGTGGATCTCAGTCACACGAGCCTGATCCGTCGTATTCTCCTGAATCGTCAGGGTCAGTTTATAGTCAGCCTTGGTAACGACAGCCGTAACCCAATCGACGGAAGGCTGCTCAACCACGATGTCTACATTGGATGTGATATCCACGACAAATTCGCCACCCTCAGCGGGATAATTCTGGTAAGTATTTTCAGGCGTGACAATCACCACCTCAGGAGCAGCATCGAAAGCGAGCTTGACCATCGAAGTCAGCCCCTTGTCGTTGGTGGCCCATACGAGGACCTGGCCGGGAACGAAGGGATCCGGAACGGTCACGACGACCTCCTTGGCCTCGGCGTCGACCTCGGCGAGGTAGTTGCCACCCGCGAAGCAGTCGACGACCGTATCCTCGGTGCCGTTAGTAATGGTGTAAGGGACCTTCAGCGTCTCGCCGGCGTTGGCGTCAATGACAGCGGCCTCGAAGACGAGCTTGAACGCCTTGGCAAACGGGATCTCGAAGGAGGATCCGTCATGGAGCTTGAAGACGACGCTGTCCTCGCCCTTGACGATCTCGTCGATCAGGCTGTCGGCCGGTTCGCCGCCGCCTTCTCCGACGACCTTACCGAGGTCGATCGTTTCGCCGGAGAGGGTCATGATGAGGTGGCCGTCAGCATTGATCTCGAAGGACGGGATCACGTTCGCGGGGACCATCTTGCCGCCGACGAGAATCGGCTCGCCGTCAATGGCCCAGACTGCATTGCCGTCAACGATGACGATGCCGGGGGTCTTGCCGTCCGTACCATTGGTACCGTTGGTACCATTGGTGCCGTCCTTGCCATTGGTACCGTCCTTGCCGTCCTTTCCGTCTTTACCATCCGTACCATTGGTGCCATCCTTACCATTATTAATGGTGACGGTCTGGCCACCGACGAACTTGATGGTGTAGCCGACGACATTGCCGGCGTCGTCCTTGACATCCTGGATGCTTTCGACGAAACCGCCTTGCTTCCACTGGTTGATGACAGCCTGCATGCCGGTTACCTGCTCGTTCAAGCTGTTGACCAGCGCCTTGACGGCAGATACTTCCTGCTCGAGGGTGTCGACCCGGGCTGTGAGCTCGGAGTCGTCATACTCCTTGGCACAGCCGATAAAGAGGCCGGCCAGAGCAATTGTCCATAAGAATTTTTTCATACTTGTGTTTTATTAAAAGGTAATTATTTCAGTGTGGTATACTGTGGTACACTTTTCTGCAAATATAGCAATTTTTTTCAATAAATGCGTATCTTTGCAAAAGAATTTAGACCTTTTATTATGAAACAAAGGACCGTCAGCGGATACGTTATCTTCCTATCCCTGGTCGCCGCACTCGGCGGCATCCTCTTCGGCTACGACACGGCCGTCATTTCCGGCACGACGGAGATTGTCAAGAACCAGTTCGGACTATCCACCGGCCTCGAAGGCTGGTACGTCGGCTGCGCCCTGATCGGGTCGATTGTGGGCGTTCTCGTCGCCGGCATGCTTTCCGACTTTCTCGGCCGTAAGAAAACTATGCTCATTTCCGCCCTCCTTTTCTCGGTGTCGGCTATCGGATGTGCGGTCTGCTCCGGGTTTTCGGACCTTGTGGTCTACAGAATCATCGGCGGTCTCGGCATCGGTATCGTCTCCATCGTATCGCCGATCTATATTTCCGAAGTCTCCCCTGCCCGCGTTCGCGGAACCATGGTTTCTTTCTACCAGCTCTTCATCACCATCGGTTTCCTGCTGGCATACCTGGTCAACTACCTGATTCTCAAGGGTGCTGCGACGGATTCGACGGCCCCTGAGCTGGGCACGAGGATGTTTAACAGCGAGTACTGGCGCGGCATGCTCGGGAGCGAAACCCTGCCCGATCTGCTCTTCCTCGCTGTCATCTTCTTTATCCCCGAGAGCCCGCGCTGGCTGATTGTCAAAGGCCGCAGCGACAAGGCCCTGGGCATCATGGGGCGCATCTACGGCTCGACAGAGGAGGCCGCCCGGGGGCTCAGCGAGACGCAGGCATCCATTGCCGGAAGCGTAAAAACGCCTTGGAAGGCCCTGCTGGAAAAAGGCATCTTCAAGGCCGTCCTCGTCGGATCGGCCATCGCGATTCTCGGCCAGTTCATGGGCGTGAATGCCGTCCTCTATTATGGTCCGAAAATCTTCGCGGACGCCGGTTTCGAGGATCCGCTCTTCTCGACGGTCCTCGTGGGCGCAGTGAATATGCTGACGACGGTCATCGCCCTTCTCATCATCGACCGCGTCGGCCGGAAGAAGCTGATCTGGTGGGGCGTAGGCGGCATGATCGTCTGCCTTCTGATGATCGGCACCTGGTTCTCCGTCCCGGGCCTTCCGACCTGGTTTATGCTGACCTTCTTCCTGCTGTATGTCTTCTGCACCGCCATCTCGATCAGCGCCGTGGTCTTCGTCCTGCTGTCCGAGATCTACCCCAACCGCGTTCGCGGACTCGCGATGTCAGTCGCCGGCTTCGCCCTCTGGATCGGGACCTACCTGATCGGTCAGCTGACACCCTGGATGCTGGAGCACCTGACGCCCGCCGGCACCTTCTTCCTCTTCGCATTCATGTGTCTCCCCTACCTCTGGATCATGTACAAGTACATTCCCGACACGACCGGAAAGACGCTCGAGGAGATCGAAGCCTGGTGGAAGAAATCGAAATAATTGCTTAGTTCACATCATATCATGACAAAGGAAATCATTCCCGGGATCCGTTATATCGGGGTCGACGACCTCTCGCTGGATCTGTTCGAAGGCCAATATGCCGTTCCGGAAGGGATGGCCTACAACTCCTATCTGATCGAGGACGAGAAGATTGCCGTTCTCGACACCTCCGATGCCGCTGTCGGCGACGCCTGGAAAGCGAATCTGCTGGAGGCGCTCGGTGGCAGGACGCCCGACTATCTGGTGGCGCACCACGTGGAGCCGGACCACTCCGGCCTCATCGTATGGGCCCTGGAGCAGTGGCCCTCGCTGCAGCTGGTAACCTCCGCCAAGGCGGTCCAGTTCCTCGGGCAGTTCCACGAAGGCGTCGATTTCGCCGCCCGCTCGATCGTTGTCAAGGAAGGCGATGAGCTCCCTCTTGGCAGCCGCACGCTCCGCTTTGTGATGGCCCCGATGGTCCACTGGCCGGAAGCGATGGTTTCCTTCGAGACGGCCGGGAAGGTGCTTTTCAGCGCCGACGCCTTCGGTAAGTTCGGTGCGCTCTCAAGGTGCGGCTACTTCGGCGAGGATGACGACGACTGGGCCTGCGAAGCCCGGCGCTACTACTTTAATATATGCGGGAAATACGGCACTCCGGTGCAGACGCTGCTTTCGAAAGTGGCGGTGCTCTCCCCTGCTGTCATCTGCCCGCTCCACGGCCCGATTCTCCGCTCACGTCTTACGGATTATGTCGGCCTCTATGACACCTGGAGCCGCTATGGCGTTGAGACCGAAGGCGTTTTCGTAGCCTATGCCTCCATGCACGGCGGGACGGCTGCGGCCGCCCTGAAGCTCACGGAGATCCTGAAGGCGAAGGGCTGCCCTAAGGTCGCTACGGCCGATCTCTGCCGCGACGATATGGCCGAGGCCGTCGAGGACGCTTTCCGCTACGGGAAACTGGTCCTCGCCGCTCCGACCTATGACGGCGGGCTCTTCACCCCCGCGGCGAACTTCCTCCACCTGCTCCACGCCAAGGCCTGGCAGCAGCGCCGCGTCGGAGTGATCGAAAACGGCACCTGGGCCCCCGTCGCCGCCCGCGTGATGAAGGAGTCCTTCGCCGCGATGAAAGGCGTCACGGTGGTCGACCCCGTCGTTACCCTCCGGAGCACAATGAAGGCCTCCGATGCTGCCGCACTGGAGGCCCTTGCAGATGCTATGCTCTCTTAGTCTTCCAGCGCGTAAGTAATCGTGGCGACTCCTCTGATTTTCATCATCGAGGGGTCGTCATCTTTACTGTAGATGGAGAATGTCCCCTGGTCGGCGGTGATGATCTTGCCGAGCTTGCTGCCGTAGTCCGCGACAAACTGGTCGGCGGTCTTGCGGGCATTGGCGACGGCTTCCTTGATCATCTCCTGCTTGAGATTCTGGAATCCGGTGTAGTCGTAGTTGACATTGCTGTAATTGAGCGGAATTCCCTGGCTGATCAGCTCGCCCTGCCGGGTGATGAGTTCCTGGACTTTTTCGATCTCGGATGAGTTGACGTTGAACGTAGTCGTGATCTTGTAGTTATAAGGCGGGAGCTGGTTTGTCCAGCGATTGTTGATAAGGTCCTCGACATCCGGAGTAGAATAGTGGATCGCATCGGCGGGAAGGTTGTTCTGCTTGAGAAAGCGGACGACCTGGTCGCGGGTGCTCGACATCATCCGGTTGAGAGAGGGAAGGTCGTTTCCAGTCACGGAGACGGAGAAAGACCAGGTGATCAGGTTCGCGGGTTCTTCGCGTTCGGAAAGGCCCTTGACCGTAACCTGGCGGTCCTTGTTGATGTAGTTGTTGATAGCAGACTTCAGGATGAATCCGAAGGCGATGAGGCTGACGCCGAGGATGGCGGCCGCCCAGAGTTTTTTATCACATTTGCATTCCATAGCGGGAAAATATTTAACGTTGTTACTGAATGACACCGAGCTGCTTGCCGACCTTGACGAAGGCGGCGATGGCTTTGTCGAGATGCTCCTTCTTATGGGCGGCGGAGAGCTGGACACGGATGCGGGCCTGGCCCTTCGGCACGACCGGATAGTAGAAGCCGGTGACGAAAATGCCTTCCTTCGCCATCGCGGCTGCAAACTTCTGGGACAGCGGCGCATCATAGAGCATGACGGCGCAGATGGCGCTCTGCGTGGGCTTGATGTCGAAGCCGGCGGCGATCATCTTCTCGCGGAAGTAGACGACGTTCTCCTGCTGGCGGTCGTGGAGCTCGTTGGACTCCTCGAGCATCTTGAACATCTCGAGCCCGGCCCCGGCGATCATCGGCGGCAGCGAGTTGGAGAAGAGGTACGGACGGGAGCGTTGGCGAAGCAGATCGATGATTTCCTGACGGCCCGTAGTGAAGCCACCTACAGCGCCTCCGAAGGCCTTACCTAAAGTACCGGTGAAGATGTCGATACGGCCGTAGCAGTCGAACTGCTCGGCGACGCCGCGGCCGGTCTTTCCAACCACGCCGGCGCTATGACTCTCGTCGACCATGACGAGGGCGTCATACTTTTCGGCGAGATCGCATATCTTGTCCATCGGGGCGACATTGCCGTCCATCGAGAAGACGCCGTCGGTCGCGATGATGCGGAAGCGGCACGACTGGGCCTCCTGGAGCTTGGCTTCGAGATCGGCCATGTCGGCATTGGCATAGCGGAAGCGCTGGGCCTTGCAGAGACGGACGCCGTCGATGATGGAGGCATGGTTCAGGGAGTCGGAGATGATGGCATCCTCAGGGCCCAGCAACGGCTCGAAGACACCGCCGTTCGCGTCGAAGCAGGCGGCATAAAGGATGGCGTCGTCGGTATGGAAAAACTTCGCGATCGCCTTTTCCAGCTCGCGGTGGCGGTCCTGCGTGCCGCAGATGAAGCGGACCGATGACATGCCGTAGCCGCGCTCGTCCATGGCCTTTTTCGCCGCCTCGATCAGGCGGGGGCTGTCAGCCAGGCCCAGATAGTTGTTGGCGCAGAAATTCAGCGCCTTGCTGCCGTCCTGGAGGGTAATCTCGGCACCCTGGGCAGAGGCGATATTGCGTTCGCGTTTGTACAGGCCGGCCTCGTCGATCTCTTTGAGGGTGTCCTGAAGATACTTTTGGAATTTTCCGTACATGGGTTATCGTGTTTTACTTGTTTGTTTCAAATCAACCTTTCAAATTTACCGATTTTTTGAATAAAACCCACGTAATTGATGGAAAAAAAGAAGAAATCTTCTAATTTTGTATTCACAATCGATAGACCCGCTCTGCGCGTATGAAAAATGTACTTGTTATCGGCTCCACCGGCCAGATCGGCTCCGAGCTCACCATGAAGATCCGCCGCGAAATCGCCGGCAGCACCGTCGTCGCCGGGTATATTCCCGGCGCCGAACCGAAGGGCATCCTCCTCGAAAGCGGTCCCGCCGAAGTGGCCGACGTTCGCGACGCCAAGGCTCTGGCCGATATCGTCGAACGCTACAAAATCGATACGATCTACAACCTTGCGGCCCTTCTTTCAGCCGTCGCCGAGCGGAAGCCCCTCCTTGCGTGGGATATCCAGATGAACGGCCTGATCAACATTCTCGAAGTCTCCCGCGAAAAGGGCTGCGCCGTCTTTACGCCCTCGTCCATCGGGTCCTTCGGCCCTGAGACGCCCCGGGTCGGTACTCCCCAGGATACCATCCAGCGCCCGCGCTCGATGTATGGTGTCACGAAAGTGGCGACGGAGCTTCTCAGCGACTACTATTTCTATAAATATGGTGTAGACACCCGCTCGGTCCGCTTCCCGGGCCTGATCTCGAACGTCACGCTTCCCGGCGGCGGCACCACGGACTATGCCGTCGAGGTCTACTACAGCGCCGTCAAGGGCGAAGAGTTCGTCTGCCCGATCGGCCCCGGGACCTATATGGACATGATGTATATGCCCGATGCTCTCAAAGCGGCCGTCGACATCATGATTGCCGAGCCGTCGCGCCTGATTCACCGCAACTCCTTCAATATCGCCTCCATGAGTTTCGAGCCGGAGCAGCTCTTCGCCAAGATCCGCGAGTATATCCCGACGCTCAAGGTCCGCTATGAGGTCGACCCCGTCCGCCAGGCGATCGCGAACTCCTGGCCCGACAAGATGGACGACTCCTGCGCCCGCCGCGAATGGGACTGGAAACCGACCTTCGATATGGATTCCATGACCCGCGATATGATACAGGCCTTAAGAAGCAGACTGTAGATTCTTTCGGATTGTAATCTATTTGACGGTTTTTTCTTACAATTTATTATTAAGCTGGCTTTTCTCTCCGAAAAGCCGGCTTAATTTGCATCTTTTTACTTCGATTCTGCGATTCTTGAATATTTTAATAATATTTTTTGCAATTTTTCTAATTGATTATCAAGTAATTAGCATTTTTTGAAGAAAAAATCTCAAAAAATCTTTATAAAATATTTGCAGAATAAAAAAATATGTGTACCTTTGCATCGGGTTGAGCCAGATAAGGTTCTCTTACCTGTCCAGCCTATTGGTTATTAGTTTTAGTGTTATTAATTATGTGGTTAGTATGAGTGGTCCGCCTGTGAAGGCCGACACTCATTTTTTTTATGCCCCTATGAGCATAAAAAATAAGGTTATACGAAAACTCGGCCATAAAAACGGGATGGTTTTATGGCCGAGTTCGTGTTTTTAAGGTGTTCGGCCATAAAAAATGGCCTGATTGTATGCCCGAGATGGGCGGCCAAATTATTTCGCAGCTTTGCCCTGATTTGCGACGGCGTTCATCTTGGCGGCGATGGCCTCCTGGTCGCCGAGGAAGTAATCCTTGACCAGCTTGCCGGCGTCGTCGAATTCGAAGACATACGGAACGGCGGTCGGGAGGTTCAGGGAAACGATGTCCTCGTCGGAGATATTCTTGAGATACTTGATGATGCCGCGGAGGGAATTACCGTGGGCGACGACGATGATGTTGTCGTGGTTGGCGCGATCCGGGAAGATGACATCCTTCCAGTACGGCACGGCGCGGGCGATAGCGTCTTTCAGGCTCTCGGTGCGGGGAATGTCGCTGTCGGCGACACCGGCATAGCGCGGATCGAGCTTGGCGTTGCGCGGATCATCCTCTGCGAGCGGCAGCGGGGCCACATCGTAGCTGCGGCGCCAGATCTTGACCTGGGCGTCGCCGTACTTCTCGGCGGTCTCGGCCTTGTTGAGCCCCTGGAGGTTGCCGTAATGCTTTTCGTTGAGACGCCAGCTCTTCTCGACGGGAATCCAGTCGAGGTCCATGTTGTCGAGGATATTGTTGAGCGTCTTGACGGCTCTCTTCAGGTAAGAAGTATATGCCTTCGTGAAGGCAAAGCCCTCAGCTTTCAGGAGTTTGCCGGCTTCCTTGGCCTCATTCTCCCCCTTCGGAGTCAGGTCGACGTCGGTCCATCCGGTAAAACGGTTTTCAAGATTCCAGGCGCTTTCGCCATGGCGAACGAGAACGATTCTTTTCATAGGTATGTAGTAGAATTAAGATTTCAGCGGCACAAATTTACTAAAAAATATCGAAAACCGGTGCGCCCAGCAGCCGCCATATGGCGACAAACAGTACGGCTCCGATGACCAGGTCCCAGGGCATCCGGCGGGAGATGGCCGAAATGCAGAGGAGCACCACGCCCACGGCGACGGCGGCAAGCAGCAGCCCCGTCATCATCGGGACCGCCCCGATCCGCACATAGCGGACATACAGCACGGCTGCATAGATAATCACGAGGACAGCCTGGGCGATCGCATTGAAGCAGAAAAGGTAGAAAGGCACCCCATCCCTACGGGCCCGCTTCAGCGCATCTTCCCACAGTCCCAAAAGATGAGCCGCCCCCATGGCCGTCGGCAGCAGCAGGAGCGTCCCTGCATAAGCTCCACCGCGGGGCAGCAGGAGCGCCACAGCCAGCAGCGCCACCATGCAAATCCATATCCGCATGAAGACACGGCTCTTCCGGGCGAAGGAAAGAAGCAGCGGTGCGAGGAAAAGCGTCAGCGACATTCCGGCCCAGAGCCCGGCATCCGCCATCCCCTGATGGAGGGAAAACGCCCCCCAGCGGCCCAGGGAAAGCGGGACGGGAAGAAGCAAGGTAACACCGCCACAGGTAAGAAGGATCAGCGAGGCCGTCAGCCCGCGGGAAGACTTGTGAAGAATCCCTCGGGAGAGGAAATAGAAAAGTACGGCCAGCGCAACGCCGGAAGCGACCCTCACCCAGGGGATGAAAGAGACGCCGATCATCGGCCGGGCAAAGACCAGGGCGGCCAAAACGGCCACAATCAGCGAATCGAGGAGAGGGGACTTTCGAGGGGCGGCAGAGTGCTTTTTCGGCGCAGACTTTGTTTTCATAATCGGCGGGTTCTTTTTATGCAAAAATAACGATTATTCTCGAATTATGGCTCGATACTTGCTAAATTCGCCGCAGACAAAATGGGAAGATACCATGAATGCGACTAAAACCTGCCTGCTGCCGCTTCTGACGGCGGCTCTCATCCTCTCCTCTTGCACTAAAGACGAGATCGAGACGACGGAAAACTCCGGGGGCGGAGGCGTCAACAACGAAACCTCGCTTACCGACCCGGCCCTTGCCTGGAGCGTCACTTCCTTTGAGGCCGTCTATGGCGAGACGACCGACTTCCCTACCCTTGACAACCCCTACGGCGTAGCTGTCCGCTATGCTTCCAGTGACTCATCTGTCGCCGCCATCGACAGCGCTAGCGGGAGCATCACCCTCATCGGCGTCGGAGAAACAACCATTTCAGCCACCTCGGAGGCCACCTCCGTTTACTCTTTCGGGAAAGCGAGCTACACGCTGACGGTCACCGTCCCGGAAACGAGCCTCGAGAGCGCGGGCATCGCCTGGTCCGCCGGGGCTTACACAGCCACCCTCGAAGCCAGCGACAACGCTTTCCCCACCCTCTCCAATCCCCACGGCCTCGCCGTGAGTTATGCTTCGAGCGACACCTCCATTGCGACCATAGCCGCGGACGGAAGCATCACCTTATTAAAGATAGGCACCGCCACGATCATCGCCACTTCGGCTGCGACGGAGACCTATGCCGCGGGGAGCGCTTCCTACACGCTCTCGGTCATCAGCAGCACCGACACCGGCGCCGGGACCTATACCTTCCCGTCCTCCGGCGATCCGGCCTCCGAAGACGACATCGCGAATTCTTCCTTCCAGCGCCGGATCACCCTTACCTGGAACGGCAGCAGCGTCAGCGTCGAAGGCGACGCCCGGGGATTTGTTTCCGTCAGCGGCGCCCATGTCACCGTGAACAACACCTCCGACGAATGCATCGTCTACCGGCTCGGCGGCAGCGCAACTAACGGCTCGTTCAAGCTCTACAGCAGCAGGAAACAGGTTCTCCTGCTGGATGGTCTCCAGCTGACGAATCCTTCCGGGGCCGCCATCAACAATCAGAGCCGCAAGCGGACCTTCGTCATCGTGGAGGGCAGCAATTCGCTCGCCGACGGATCTTCCGCCGCCTACTCGACCAGCAGCAGCGAGGACTGCAAGGCCGTCTTTTTCTCCGAAGGCCAGCTGGTCTTCTCCGGCAGCGGATCGTTGAGCGTCAACGCCGGCAACGCCAAGGGCAAGGCCGGCATCACCTCCGACGACTATGTCCGCTTCATGGCGAGTCCGACAGTCAAGGTTGTCTCCGGCTCATCGGCCGGGCATGGCGTCCGCGGAAAAGATGCCATCAAGGTCTCTGACGGCAGGATCGACGTCAGCGTCGCCGCCGCCATGAAAAAGGGCTTCAGCACCGACTCGCTTGCCCGTTTCGACGGTGGCATAACGACCATTACGGTGACCGGAGGATCCGGCAAGGACGACGACGGCGACTACAGCTCCTCGGCCGGCATCAAGGCGGACCTTCTCTTCGAAATGACCGGCGGCACGGTCTCCATCACCAATTCCGGGGCCGGCGGAAAAGGCATCCGCGTCGGCTCCAGCTACGATTCCTCCAACCCGGTCTATCTCGGCACCAGCTATATGTCGGGCGGCACCCTCACCGTCAAGACGACCGGCAGCTACTATTCCGCCGGCGACAAAAACCCGAAGGGCATCAAGATCGGCTGGGCCGAAAAGAGCTCTTCCGGCGGCGGGGGCGGCTGGCCCGGAGGAGGCGGTGGCGGAGGAGGCCATACGACCTATACGGATATGACGGGCGATTTTGAAATGCGCGGCGGGGTCATGGTCGTCTCTTCCGCCAAAGCCGAGGCCATCGAAATCAAGAAGACACTGACCGTCAGCGGAGGCGAGATGTACGGCTACAGCACCGGCGACGACGCCATCAATACCGCCAGCACCTTTACCGTCACCGGAGGCCTTCTCTGCGGCATCTCCTCGGCCAACGACGGACTCGACGCCAACGGCAACTTTTACATCAAGGGCGGCGTGGTCTACGCGGTCGGAAAGAGTTCGCCGGAGCTCGCCATCGACGCCAACACCGAAGGCGGCTTCAAGCTCTATGTCAGCGGTGGCACGCTCTTCACCATCGGCGGCCTCGAAAGCGGCGCCAGCCTCACGCAGACCTGTTATCAGTCCTCCTCCTGGAGCAAGAACACCTGGTACTCCATTACCGTTGGCGATGCCACCTATGCCTTCAAGACGCCATCGAGCGGCGGCAGCAAGTTAGTTGTTTCCGGCGCCTCCAAGCCGGCCGTCAAATCGGGCGTCAGCGTCACCGGCGGCACGGCGATCTTCGACGGCATGGGCTACAGCGACGCAGTGGTCAGCGGCGGCAGCTCCGTCAACCTCAGCAGCTACTCCGGGGGCGGTGGCGGCGGTCCGGGCTGGTAGTCATTCCCCATCAGGCGGTCCCTTCCCAGGCCGCCTGCTTGTTTTTCACTGAATAATTGTTATTTTTGTATTCTTATGGAGATTACGCCCATCGCCCGCTTCGAAGGACCCCTGAAGAGCAAATTCGGCATTCCGCGCCAGAGCGGACTGGCCGAAAGCCTTTCCGGGCGCATCGTCTTCGAGCAGGAGTACCGTAATCCCGACGCCCTTCGGGGCCTCGCCGGGGCGGACGGATTCGACCGCATCTGGCTGATATGGGGATTCTCCGCTGTACCGGAGGACAAGGCCTGGCAACCGACGGTGCGTCCCCCGCGCCTCGGCGGGAATGTCCGCATGGGCGTATTTGCCACCCGATCCCCTTTCCGGCCGAACCATCTCGGGCTCTCCTGCGTCCGCATCCTGTCCGTCGCCCCTGACGGCAGCGAGATTCGCGTCAGCGGGGCCGACCTGATGGACGGAACGCCCATCTATGACATCAAGCCCTATCTCCCCTATGCCGACTGCTTCCCGGATGCCGCGGCCGGATTTGCCGCAGAGGCACCGGAGCCGGCGCTGGAGGTCGTGATGGCGGATGGAGTGGAGTCTCCCTTTTCCCCGCAGGAAGAGCTCGCCCTCCGGGAGGTACTCTCCCTCGATCCCCGGCCTGCCTTCCAGGATGAGCCCGGAAAACGCTATGGGATGGCCTTCGGCGGCTACGACATCGGCTTTTCCGTGTCGGGGACTTGTTTAACGATAGAATCGATAGTGAAGATATGAATCCGACGACGAAACTGACCTTCCTGCTGGTATTCTGCACCCTCCTCATGTTTGCCGCTCTTCCGGCCGGGGCGCAGGAGGCCGCGCAGCAGAAGATCGACAAGCGGAACCTCGTCATCAAGGAGTGGAACACCGATATCCGCAGCGGCGCCAAGGTCCTGGACCACGTGACGACCTACTCCCCTGACGGCAAGAAACTCGAAGAAATCGAGTACAGCGCCACGGGCCAGAAATGGCGCAAGCGCTTCTCCTACAACGATGCCGGCAAATGTATCCAGGAAGATATCTACGACGAGCGCAACCGGCTCAACTCGATCAAAAAATTCGAATACAACGAATTCGGCCGCAAGAAGACCCAGACGACCTACAACGCCAGGGGCAAGGTCGTAGCGGTCAAACACTTCGAATATATCATCTCCGGTGACGACTGATCCTTCGGTAAACAGTTGTGGCAGCGCCCTTCAGCAGAGGCTGGCCGCATTCCCGCCCGTTTCCCTCTCGGAGATGGACGAGGTCCGGCTCATGAACCGTATCGACACGAAGTACTGCACCGATGCTGCGACCCTTCTGGAGCTGCTCGATGACGCCGCCCGCCGGGGATACCGCGTGCTGGAAGTGGAGGGTCTCCGGCTGAGTCCGTATAATTCGATGTACTACGACACGGATGCGCTCCGGATGTTCCTGGACCACCACAACCGCCGCCTCGTAAGGCAGAAGGTCCGCACCCGGGTGTATGTCTCCTCCGGGCAGACCTTCCTCGAGATCAAGCGGAAAAACAACCACGGGCGCACCAGGAAAAAACGCATCGAGATTCCCTCTGACGAGTTCGCCGATTTCCGCCGGGATACCGCCGCCGACCGGTTCCTGACCGAGAAGTCCGGCTATCTGGCCGACGAGCTGAAGCCCCGGATGGAGACCCTTTTCGACCGCATTACGCTCGTGAATGCAGCCCGGACCGAACGGCTGACCATCGACACCGGCCTTCGTTTTGTCAACCACGACACCGGCCTTTCCGGCGGCCTCGGCCCCGCCGTCATCATCGAGCTCAAGCAGGACGGACGCGCCGAAAGCGAGATGAAACGCATCCTTCTGGATCATCGCATCAAGCCCATCCGCGTCAGCAAATACTGCATCGGAACGACGCTGACGAACCCTTCCGTCAAGTCGGGACGCTTCAAGCCCAAGCTCCGGCTCATCGAAAAAGTCATTCATCAGAAAATAGAAATCCACCCAGCAATATGAAACTGCTTCGCATCATCTCTTTAGGAGCCGCGCTTTTCCTGTTTGCAGGCTCCGCCTTCGCCGGAGACATCCTATACCGGTCCTCAGACGAGATGGACACGGACTCCGAGCTGCTTTCCAGCCAGGAAGGAGCGTTCGACGCTCTTCCTCCGGACGACGGCACTTCCCTCGAAGCCGCCGCTGCCATCAATGATCCGCAGATGACGACCTCTCAGAAGATCGGCGAAATCGCCGTCCGCTTCCTGATGAACCTCCTCGCCTGCTGGATCATCGTCGGCATCTTCTATTACAGGAAGGCCCGCCGCAGGGATTATTACTTTACCTTCATGGTCTTCTCGGTGGCCATGCTGATGCTGCTCTGCGTCATGGGGAGCGTCAGCGTCGGCATTGGCCTCACGCTGGGCCTGTTCGCCATTTTCGGAGTCATCCGCTACCGCACGGAGACGGTCCCTATCCGCGAAATGACCTATCTCTTCGTCATCATCGCCATGGCGGCCATGAACGGCCTGGCACCGCTCTACGGAGTCAAGGACTCGCTCGGCCCTCATCCGCATTACGCCCTGCTGACGGGCAATCTTGCCGTGATCGGGATCTCGAATCTTCTCGTCATCGCCGTGATCGCGATTCTCGAAAGCGGACGGATCATCCACCATACGACCTCGAAACTGGTCCTTTATGACCGCATCGAGCTGATCGTCCCCGAAAAGCGGGACGAGCTCGTCGCCGACCTCGAGAAACGGCTGGGCGTCAAGGTCCAGGGCGTCGAAATCGGCCATGTCGACTTCCTCAAGGACGCCGCCTTCATCAAGGTCTTCTACGAGCTCCAGAGAGGCGAGAGCAATACCATCAACGACCTTACCCGCGCGAAAGATTATGTCGGTTAGAAAACGCATACTCCTTCCGCTCCTATTGCTGGTTCCGGCGGCGGCGCTTGCCCAGACGAGCGTCGACGACGAGAATGATTTCCGGACACGGCTCACCGTGGAGCTTGACAAGAAGCTCGACAAGGGGCTGCATCTGACCGCGGCGGAAGAATTCCGCTTCAAGGATGCATCCACGGCCATTGACCAGTTTCGGACGAGCGTAGGCCTTAGCTACAAGTTCAACAGCTATCTCAAGGCATCGGCCGCCTATATCCTTATCAATTCCCATGGCAAGAACGGCTTCAAGGAGCCCCGCCACCGGCTCAGCGCCGACCTGACCGGCACCTGGAAGACGGGCCTTTGGAACTTCTCGATCCGGGAAAGGGTCCAGATGACCCACCGGACGGGCGAATTCAACATCTACCAGAATGCGGAGAATGCGTGGGTGCTGCGAAGCCGCATTTCAGCCCGGTACAAGGGGCTCGACAGACTGACGCCCTACGGCTTTGTCGAGGTGCGCAACACGCTCAACGCCCCGACCGTCAAAGCGGTCTACAACAGCACGACGGGCAAGTACAGCTCCTCCACCGGTGCGACCGAAGCCGGCTGGTTTATCGACAGCTGGGACGGGATGTATGTCAACCGGCTTCGTCTCGGGCTTGGCATGGAATACAAGATCTCCAAGCGGCATGGCCTCGATCTGTACCTTCTCGGCGATTATCTGACCGACAAGGAAATCGACGCCAGCAAGGACGGCACTGAGCTTCAGTCCTATACGCTCCAGCACGGCCTGAATGTTACCCTTGGCGTAGGCTATACTTTCTCCTTCTGACATGGAACTCTACGAACACGCACAGCCAGACCTCCTGCAGGGTAAGACGCTCCTGTATGTCCACGGATTCGCTTCGTCCGGGGCGAGCGGCACCGTGCGTGCGCTGCGGACGCTGCTTCCCGGGGCACGGGTCCTCGCGCCCGATATTCCGGTCGACCTGTCCGGAGCCCTGCCCATGCTGCGGGCGCTCTGTGAGGCCGAAAAACCGGATGTCATTGTCGGCACGTCGATGGGCGGAATGCTCACCGAGCAGCTCTACGGATACGACCGCATCGTCGTGAATCCGGCGCTGCATCTCTCCGACACGATTCTCAAGAACAACGGGCTCGGGCGGCAGGAATTCCACAATCCCCGCGCCGACGGCGAGACGGCCTTCATGGTCACGAAAGGCCTCCTGGAAGGCTTCCGGGCCGTGACGGATCGCTGTTTCAGCGGCGATGTCGAGGGCGATGCCGCCCGCGTGTTCGGGCTCTTCGGAATACATGACACGCTCGTTGACGGCTATGACGAATTTGCCGAGCATTACCCGCAGGCCATTCGCTTTGACGGGGAACATTCTCTGAACGAGCATACGATCCTGACGAGCGTTCTGCCGCTGCTCCGGCGGATCGACAACCGGCAACGGGGTGTTTCTCCCCGGGTGGTCCTCGTGGATCTCGAAGGGGTGCTCCGAAGCCGCAGCGTCGACCGCGGCGAGGTGGCGAAGGCATTCCGGCGGCTCGGATGTCTATATGACCTGTATATTATGACGGGACGGCGTCATGCCGATACGGCAGGCTTTGCGGAGGATGTCGCCTGGTGCGACGAGGTGCTGGGCGTTCCGGCCTGGGACCGGATCATCCAGACGCCCCGTCCGGAGTTGCTGGCAGCGGATTATTGGCTCACCTGCGGGCGCGATGCCGAGGGATTTCTCGGGACTGTGCTTCGCTTCGGCGAGGAGCCGCTCCGCAGCTGGAGTGATGTGATGACCTATTTTTCCCGCCTCGGCGGACAATGATACCTGCTATGACGATGGATTATCAGCGCTATTTCTCTGACGACGTACCTTCCTTCCTGCGGTCTCCGGTCCGCGATATTTTCGCGAAAGTGGACCTGTCGGCGATCTGCTCTTTTGCCGGCGGTTATCCGGCCGCGTCGACTTTCCCGGTCGAAGAGATCCGGGCGCTGAGTTCGCTGGTGCTCGACAAGTACGGCACCAAAGCCCTGCAGTATGGCGCCACTCAGGGCGTACCGGAGCTGCGTCAGGCCATTGCGGCGCGCTACGGCGTTCCCGTCTCGCAGGTCCAGATTACGACCTCCTCCCAGCAGGGCATCGACGTCTGCAGCCGCGTGCTGCTCAATCCCGGCGATGCCGTCCTCGCCCGCAACCCCGTCTACCTCGGCGCCCTGCAGTCCTTCCATGCCTACCGGGCTGAAGTGCTTGCGTTGCCTTTCCACGGCTTGTCCGGCGCCTGCGGCAATTCAACGTCATTCCACGGCTTGACCGTGGAATCTCCCCTACGCACCAAGTTCATCTACGTCATACCGGACTTCAACAATCCGTCCGGGGAGACGATGTCGCTCGCGGAGCGGGAGGCGCTGGTCGAGTTCGCACGGCGGGAGGATCTGCTGATCGTAGAGGACGCCCCGTACCGGGAGCTGCGCTACAGCGGCGATCCGGTGGTGTCGGTCCGCGAACTGGCGCCGGAACGGACGCTTCATCTCGGCAGTTTCTCGAAAGTCTTTGCGCCGGGGTTCCGGCTCGGATGGATCATCGGTCCGGAGGCGCTGCTCGAGAAGATCTACATCTGCAAGCAGGCGCTGGACCTGTGCCCGCCGGTTTTCGACCAGTATATGGCGGCGGAATTCCTTTCCTCCGGCGCGCTGGACCGGAATCTCCAGAAGACCATCGCTGAGTACCGGAGGCGGCGCGACCTGATGCTGGATCTGCTGGATCGCCATATGCCCGCCGGGACTCGCTGGACCCATCCCGAGGGCGGACTCTTCCTTTTCCTGACGCTGCCGGAAGGGATCGACACTGTCGCGCTCTACGACGAAGCGCTATCCCGCGGCGTTGCCTATGTCGCCGGATCGTTCTTCTATACCGACGGATCGCACCGCAATACGATGCGACTCAATTTCTCATTCATCGACGAGGCGAAGATGGAACCCGGTATCCGTCTTCTTTCCGATATTATCCGCGCAAAGCTATGACACTATACCATTTCTCCGGTGCCGGCAATCATTTTGTCGTGCTCGACGGCCGCGGCGCCGATATGAGCCCATACCGGCAGCTCGACCGCATCGTCGAACTCTGCCGCCTCCTCTCAACCGACGGCCTGATGATCCTGTCTCTGCCCGCCGCTTCCGCAGAACCGCCTGTCGACTTCGCTATGGAATTCTACAATCCCGACGGCAGCGGAGGCATGATGTGCGGGAACGGGGGACGGTGCATCGCGGCCTTTGCCGACATGCTGGGGATTCCGGCATCGCAGGGGCGGACCTATGTCTTCCGGGCGCCGGACGGAATCCATACGGCCGAGATTCTGGACCATAAGGGACCGGCGCAGTGGACCGTGAAGCTGCGGATGAAGGATGTCGACGGGATCGAGCCCGTCCTCGGCGGCTGGTTCCTCGACACCGGGACCCGGCATCACGTGCGTTTTGTCGAGAATGTCGACGCCGTCGATATCGATACGGAAGGGCCGCGCTTTCGGCACGATCCGGCGTTCGCGCCCATCGGGGCGAACGTCAATTTCGTAGAGCGGCGCGGGGAATGGCTCCACGTGCGGACGTTCGAAAAAGGCGTCGAAGGCGAGACGCTCGCCTGCGGGACCGGCATCACGGCCTCGGCCATCGCCGCCTGGCATGCCGCCGGAGCGAAGATGGCGCCCTGCATCCATACCCCCGTACAGGCACGCCAGGACGCTCTTTCGGTCGATTTCCGGCCGCTGTCCCCTACGTCTATGACCGATGTTTATCTGACGGGGCCCGTCACATTGCTGGAACAACGTGAATACTAAAAGCCTGTTCTCCCCCTTCCGGAAGCTCTTTCTTCTTCCGCTGCTGATGCTGGTTCCGCTGCTGTATGCCTGCAGCGGCGATGAGACGGAGCCCGTAGATACCGATCCTATTGAGCATCAGGAGGAGCCCGATCCGCAGAAGCCGGATGATCCCCAGGAGGAGGATCCGGGGTCCGAAGATCCCGGAGACCCTGGACAGGAAGAGCCCGGAGAAGACGATCCGGGCATCGAAGCGCCGGATCTCCCGACGCCCGGCACCGGACTTCGCACCATGCATATATTCACTCCGGGCGGGAAGGACATTGAGAGCAAAGACTACTGGACCGAAAACTGTACGGTCTGGCTCATCGACGACGAGGGGAAAGGGTATTACGGCAGCGAGGAGGTATCCATAAAGGGCCGCGGGAACAGTACCTGGTGGAGTTTTCCCAAGAAACCGTATGCGCTGAAACTCCCCGAAAAGGCCGATCTGATCGGGACCGGAGAGGACAAGCGATGGGTGCTCCTTGCCAACTGGATGGACAGGACGCTGCTCCGCAACGACGTCGCTTTCGAGGCGGCTCGCCGGACCAGCCTCGAATGGACCCCTTCCGGCGAATTCATCGAGCTCTATCTCAACGGTGTCCATCTCGGCAATTACTGGCTCGGCGAAAAGATCAAGACCGGAAAATCGCGTCTGACTGCCGACTATATCATCGAGATGGACACCTACTACGATGCAACCTGGCGATTCTACAGCAAATACGGCAAGCGGGTCAACGAGAACCGGACAGGCATGCCCATCGGCGTCAAGGAGCCCGACGACGACAAGATGACGCAGGAGAAGTTCGATCAGCTCAAAAAAATGGTGCAGGAGGCCGAGGAGGCGATTTATCTCGGAAACGCCGACTACCGGACCAAGATTGACCTCAATTCGTTCATCGACTGGTATCTCGTTCACGAACTGACCTACAACCTCGAACCGAATCATCCGAAAAGCTGCTACTTCCATTTCCGAGACGGGGTCATGTACGCCGGACCGGTCTGGGATTTCGACTGGTATACTTTCCAGCCCGACAAGCAGGGGCTCTCTCTCCGCCGCTGCATTTACTACGGGCAGCTGTTCACCGACGCCGGTTTCGTCCAGGCCCTGAAGGAGCGCTGGTATACCCTGAAGTTCGAATTCCTGACGCTGAACGACTATATCGATGAGAAAGCGGCGCAGATCCGTGCCTCAGAGTCCATCAACTGGTCGATGTGGCCCTGCACGTCGTTCGATACCAATGAAGATGTCTATCTGAGCTTCGACGAGGCCGTTGCCCGGATGAAGCGTGCCGTCACCCAGCGCATCTCATCCCTCGATAAAACCATCACCGCCCTTTAGCTGCGCTCGACGGAGATGTCGACATAGCCGTCAATGCCTTCGACAAGGCCGCGGTCGGTGAACTGCCAGAGGGACCAGTTCTGGAAATCGGGCGCGGAAGTATCATAATGGGCGATCCAGATCCGATAGGAAGCGATTATTTCCTGCGACAGCATGCGGCTGGCGAAATGATCCGAGGTATAGATGATGGGCTTTTTCCCGTAATGCGCTTCCACGGTCTCCAGCCAGATTCTGACCGCTTTGTTGAGCTGCTCGCGGGTACAGCCCTTATGGACTTTCTCGATATCCAGCACCGGAGCGAGGTCGCGTTCCCGGAGAAGACCGACTGTGCGGATATAATTCTCCGCCTGGGCTTTAGGATCCTTGTCGGTGAGGAAGAAATGGTAGGCGCCGACGCTGATGGAGCGCTTGCGGGCCTCCGTCCACTGAATCAGGAAATGACGGTCGTGCATCTTTTCGCCTTCCGTCGCTTTCATATAAATCATCGTCACGGGATAGCTGGCGGCGGCCTCTTCCTTCGAGGACGTGAAAGTACCGTCTTCCCTGACGTGGATCCTCAGGTGGTCCCAGTCCCGGACGACGCCGTTATGGTGCGAAATATCAATGCAGAAGGCATTGTATCCATCCGGAATGCGGGCCGGGGCTCGGTCCCTCAGATGGAGCAGATCACACTTGGCGACGAAAAACAGGGCGGCAAGGAGCAGCACTCCGGCAATGGCCAGAGCGGAATTCCGACGCTTTTTGCGCTGGTTTTTCGTTTTTCGCCGCCGGGAACGCGTCATAATTTGAAAGCCGCGAAGATGGCGTTAAGAAGGATATAGAATACGAAGGAGAGCAGCGGGAAGAGCGACCAGTGGGCCCCGAGCAGCAGGGTCAGCAGCAGCGACAGCGCGCAAAGCGTCAGGAAACTCGTCCGCTTCATATCGAGAATGGCGCTCCCCTTCTTGACCTTCATCGCGAACATCGGCATCTCGCACACAAGCAGCAGCGACAGCGCTACCGCTACGGCGGGAAGGGCCCAGCAGGTGCTGCGGATCCAGGCCGACAGGGCAAAATCCGGATCCGCCGTCACCAGGCAGCAGAGCGAGCCGGCAATGATGGCGGATGCAGGAGTCGGCAGCCCGAGGAAGGAACTCCCCTGCCGGTCGTCGACATTGAAGCGGGCCAGACGGATGGCCGAGAAGGCCGCCAGCACCAGCGGCACCCAGCTCAGCCAGCAGGTCATGCCGCTGAGAACCATCGTTTCCCGGAGCATCAGCGCGGGCAGGACGCCGAAAGAAACGACGTCGCTGAGCGAATCGAGCTCCTTGCCAACCTCGGAGCTGACATGCAGGAGCCGGGCCGCCAGGCCGTCGCAGAAATCGAAGAAGGCAGCCAGCAGCATCAGGCAGAAAGCCAGGTCCAACCGCCCTTCGGCCGTAAAAATCACAGCGACGACCCCCGAAAGGAGATTCATCGCCGTGATGGTATTCGGAATGTGCTTTTTAATCTGCATTACTTGATGCCGATTTTCTTCTTGATATCCTTCGGGATGGCGTTGCGGTTAACGACGATGTTCAGGGTCTTTTCGCGGAGGAAGGCCTCGGACATATACCAGATGCCTTTATACTTTCCGGCCTCGCCCCAGGAATTCTTGATCAGGTAGAACTTGCCTCCGAACTGGTCCTTGGCGATACCGTAGAGATGCATGCCGTGGTCGTCGGTGGAGGTTTTGTTGTCGAAGCTCTCCTGACGGGTCTCCTGCGTCACGACGGCCTCCTTGATGCTCTTCGGAGCATTCTCCTGACGGTTGCGCCCGGTCCAGCGCTCCTGGTCGGAGCCGCGGGTGTCGAGGGCTTCGTCGACGAGCAGCAGGGCCGTGCCGTTGTTGCGGCTGAAGCCTTTCTCGCTGACGTCGCCGCCCCAGAGGACCGTGTAACCGTTATCGACGGCATAGTCGATGATGGCGACAAATTCGTCGATCGGGACGTTCCAGCTCTGGGTCCAGCGCCAGTTGTCCTCGACCTCGATGGCGAACTGGGTATAGAAGGGGTGGTGCGTATAGGAGGTGAAACCGACATACTCGTCCGGATTGACCCCCATCTCGTCGCGATAGGAAGCCGGCGTATAGCTCTTGCCCTTGTACTGGAAGCTCTCCGGAATCTCGCCGAGATAGGCGTCGAGGATGCCGTCAAAACCCTTTACCCAGGTGGGGGTGAGCTTGCGGTTCGGATTCTTCAGAATGGCGTCGGCATAGCCGTGGAGGGCGGCGTCGAGCTCGGCCTGGACCGGCAGGTCATAGCCATAATTCATACCCGAATAGGCCTCCTGCGGCATCAGGCCGTAGTCGCGCACGACTTCCAGGACGTCGCCGAAGTCGCTGCCGGCGGCGAGGTTCATCTTGCCGTCGAGACGGACATACTTGATGACGCGGTCGTGATAGCCGTTATGGACGACGAACATCTCGGAGAAGTCGGGATAGTCGGCCTCCTTGAGATTCTTGGCCTTGATGACCTCGGACTCGAGGAAGGACAGGGCGGAGAAGCACCAGCAGGTGCCGCTCCGGTGCTGATTCTTGATGGAGGTAACGGGGGCTTCCTTGACCGTTGTGAACTGGAGATCGTCGGGGCCGACCTGCTGCGCAGCGGCCGGAAGGACGACGGCAAGAAGCGTCGCGGAGAGGAGGAGGGGTTTCAGATTCATATCGTTGTTTACTACTGTTTACTTTTCGCCTTCAGGCAAATACAAATGTAAGAATTATTTCTAAATTTGCAAAGCCAACCCTTGTCATGACGCAAACGATCCTATATATCCACGGCATGGGAGGCGGATCCTCCAGCCGCATTCCGAATCTGCTCGACACTTATTTCCGCGAGCAGGGCATTCCCCTTCATGTCGTGTGCCCGACATACGATTTCGATCCGGAAGTGGCGCATCATTTTTTGCTGGAACAGGTGCGTGATCTGAAGCCCTCGCTGATTATCGGCGAATCGCTCGGCGCCATCCACGCCCTCCGGATTCCGGAGATTCCAAAGCTCCTGGTCTCCCCTGCCCTCGGCGGTCCGAAAAGACTTTGCCGGCTGGCCCCCTGGACCCTCATCCCCGGCGTCAGCTGGATTTGTCGCCGGTTTATCTGGCATGTCAAATACCCCGACCGCCAGCAACTCCGCTTCCGCTACCGGATCCTCCGGCACTACGGTCCGCACTACGAGGCCCTGCTGGCCCAGGCAGCATTCGCTGCAGAGGGCTGTCTCGGCCCGGTGCACGCATTCATCGGGACACGGGACCATTATCTGCGCTCAGGGGTGGTGGACCCGGATTTGTGGGCACAGTTATATGGCGCGGATACCCTCACACGCTATGAGGGTACGCATTATATGGAAGAAGGACCTATTCGCGAGTATCTGATTCCCGCTATTCTACGTACAGCAGGAGGCCTTTGAGATACTCGCCTTCGGGGTGATAGATATTGACGGCATGATCGCCGGGCTGGGTCAGGCGGGCCATGATGCGGACGCTGCGGCCGGTCTGGGCGGCGGCGGAGAAAACGGCGAGGGCAAATGCCTCCTTGTCGACCACCTGAGAGCAACTGAAGGTGAATACGAGACCGCCGGGAGCGACTTTTCCAATGGCGGCGGCATTGAGGCGCTGATAGGCCCGGAGAGCGTTCTGCAGGGCGCCGCGATGCTTGGCGAATGCCGGCGGATCGACAATCATCAGGTCATATTTCCCTTCCGGAACTTCGCGCAGGAAATCCAGCGCATCGGTGCAGTAGCCCGTATGACGGTCCTCGCCAAAGCCATTGAGCGCAACGTTACGGGCCACCAGGTCCATCGCGCGGGCCGAACAGTCGACCGAATCGACATGGGCGGCGCCGGCGTTGAGGGCATAGACGGAGAAACCGCCGGTATAGCAGAAGAGGTTCAGAACGCTCTTTCCGGCGGCATAACGGCCCACCAGCGCACGGTTTTCGCGCTGATCGAGGAAAAAGCCGGTCTTCTGCCCTTCCTTCCAATTGACAAGGAAGCGGTTGCCGTTCTCCAGGACAGTCTGCTCGTCGGCGGAAAAGCCCTCGGCCTGATAGAGATAACCGTCCACGAGCTCGAGCCCGGCCTTGAAAGGTGCCGTCCCGGAGCTCTTGTCATAGACCGCCCGAAGAGAGGGCCCATAAATCGAGCGAAGCGCCTCGCAGATCTGCCGCTTGGCGCGGAACATACCGACGGAATGGGCCTGCAGGACCGCAACGCCGTCATACCAGTCGATGATCAGCCCCGGCAGAAGATCGCCTTCGCCGTGGACGAGACGGTAGCAGTTCGTAGCGGGATTGTCCGTCAGCCCCATCACCTTCCGGGCGGCATAGGCGGCGCCGATCCGGTCCTGCCAGAAGTCCGGCTTCAGGGCAGCGTCGTCATAGCTGAGGATACGGACGGCGATGGATCCGATCTGGTAATGGCCATAGGCGATAAAACGGCCGTCGGAGGTGAATACGCCGACGACATCGCCCTCGGCAGGCTGGCCCGAAAGCTGGGCGATGGCCCCGGAAAAGACCCAGGGATGGAAGCGAAGGAGCGACTCTTCGCGCCCCTTTTTCAGAATGACCTTTACCATGACAGGAAGACTTACAATTCTTTCTCTTGAGCGGCTTTCTGGGCTGCTGCAGCCGCTTTGCGGCGGCGTCGGGCCGCACGGCGTCGGGCGCTGCGGGAAGGTCCCTTACCGGCAGCCCGGCGTTCGGCCGCACGCCTGGCCTCCTCCTCTGCCCTTTTGGCCCGCTCGGCCGCCCGCTTGAGGGCCTCCGCCTTTTCGGGGTCGAACTCTTCAAGGGTCAGCGGATGCTTCTCGCTTTGCTGCAGTTTGAGATACATTTCCCGGCAGACCCAGGCATCCGTGGCGGCATACAGGCGCTGCGGCTGAGAGAGACGATCCGCCTCCCAGTTCGAAAGCTGTTGATTCTTCGAGATGCGTACGCCCAGGATGATGCCGGCCATCTTTTTGACCCCCTTCTCGCGGATGCCGTATTCCCAGCCAATTTTCTGGAGATCGACAAAGCCATTCGGATTGAAGCCGCGGAACTTCTGGAGGCCATGGATGTCGTCGGTAACGGCGGCACCGACCTTCACGATGTCCGGATGGGACAGGATAGCGCAGAGCTTTTCCGGCATTCCGATAAATTTTATCCGGAAGAGGAAGGCTTTCTCGGGCCCCGAGAGCTGTAGGAGCGAGGTGCCATAATGAGGCTGGTCGGGGCTGAAGGTGGGCCGGGACTCGGTGTCGAACCCGATCACCTTCTGCCGGCGGAGATAACGGATCGCGGCATCGAAACGCTCATCAAGCTTGTCGATGACCACGATCGTTCCGGTAAAAGCGGCCCGCGGGAGCTGCGCGATTTCCTCTGGAGAGATGGTGATGGGGTACATTGGGGTGCCTTGCAAAAAACCGAGCAAAATTACGAACTCTGGGGCAAATATGCAATACTATTCCAATCTGTCCATGTGGCAGAAGAGCAGGCGGCCGTCTTCGCCGCGAAGGTGCATGCCGCCGCCGCGGCAATAGCGCCAGAAACGGCAGGTGCCGCAGGCATCCTTTTGCATCCAGCTACGGTCGCGGTACGGCTGGAAGCGATGGTTCCAAACCTCCATGAAATCGTCGCCCCGGTAGATGTTTCCCTGGTGGTAGTCGCTGCGGATGGACGTACAGGCGGAGATGGAGCCGTCGCTGAGGACGCCGCCGACCGAGACGCCGGCCTGGCAGAAGAAGAAATGGTCCCGGACCTCGCCTTCATAGTTGCCGAGAAAACCTTCGCAGCCATAGCTGGCCTTGATGCGGCCCTTTTTCCGGGTCGCCTTGATGAATTCCATGAGCGAGCGGAACTGCTCGCGGGGCAGCTGCAGGTCCGCCTCATCCGCCGCGCGGCCGACCGGGAAAATGGTAAAGAGGCGCCAGGCCTTGACCCCGAGCGCGATGAGATGGTCCCGGATAGCGGGCAGCTGGTCGAAATTGCGGCGGTTGACGCAGGTCACGACATCGAAGGCAAGGCCCTCGCCGGAGGCGGCGAGGCCGATGGCGCGGCTGGCCCGGGAGAAACTGCCCGGAACGCCTCGCAGCCAGTCGTGGTTTTCCTCCAGGCCGTCAAGCGAGATGGTCATGGAGCCCAGCCCGGCATCGAGCAGCCCCTGCAGGCGCGCCGGCGTCAGCGCAAATCCGTTCGTCACCATGCCCCAGGCGAACTCCAGCTCATGAAAGGCACGGCCGCAGCGTTCGAGATCCGGCCGCATGAGCGGCTCTCCACCCGTCACGACGACCATGATCCGGTGCGAGTCGAGCCCGGCCGCCTTGACGCTCCGAAGCACGCCGAGGAAATCCTCCAGCGGCATGTCCTTGGCCGACGCAGTCACCTTGCAGTCGCTCCCGCAGTGGCGGCAATGGAGGTTGCAGCGCAGGGTGCATTCCCAGAAAATCTGCCGGAGCGGATGCGTTTCGATGAGCTCGCGGTGGACTTTCCTGGTCAGTTCCAGCGCCAGGCGGTGCCGAAGGTCGAGCCTTGCCATTATTCTTCCTTTTTCGCCGTCAGGATGACATCGGCCTCGACAGCGAAGGTACCGCTGTCCCAGCTGCCGCTCGGCGCCTTCTCCTGCTCGATCTTGAGGTCGTTATTATTCAGCACCAGCGTCTCATAGGCGCCGTTTTCCGTGCCGTCGATGTCCTCGAACTTGACCTGGATCCGCTTGAGATTGAAACCGGTAACCTCCCTCGGAGGGAGCGAGACATTGCCGCCGGAGTCGGTTATCAGCGTATCACGCTGGCCCCTCCACTCAGCATCCAGACCGTCCGACGCCACCACGACGCGCACCCCGGGAACAGGATTGCCGTCGGCATTGCACGCCCGCCCGACAAAGCGGTACGTCACGGTCGGCGAACCGTACTCGGCCGCCGGGGAGCCGTACATGTCGGGCTGGTCGAGGATGTTGGTCAGCACAGCACAAGAAGAGAAGCCCAGCAGCGAAAGCAGGGCACCGATGAATCTATGCTTTTTCAGTTTCATATGAATGTAGTAGTTTTATCATGGCGTTTGCGACGGCCTCCGATGCACCGCTGCCACCGAGCCGCCGGCGGATTTCGGCATAGTCGGCGAGCATGCGTTCGCGGCAGGCGCCGTCTTCGATGAGGCGGCGGACCTCGGTCATCAGCGAATCGGCCGTACAGTACTGCTGGAGCAGCTCGCGGAAGGCGCAGCGGTCGATGATCAGGTTGCCGAGGCTGATATACTTGACGCGGATGATCTGGCGGCCGATCAGGTAGGTGATATTGCTGCCCGAGCCGTATCCGACCACCTGCGGCGTACCGATCAGCACACCTTCGAGCGAAGCGGTGCCGGATTTGATGACGGCGGCTTCCGCGTGGCGAAGGACGGCGTAGGTTTCCCCGAAAACGAGCTTAATCCAGGGACGCTCATCCCCGATGTATCGCGCATAATCGGCCGCGGTACGCGAAGGCGCGCCGGCGAGGACAAAGAACCAGTCCCGGTACTGCGGCAGCGCGTGCATACGGTCCGCCATCTCCACGAGCCGCGGCATCATGAACGAGAGTTCATTGCCACGCGAACCGGCCAGCAGGGCCACATACCGGGCCCCGTCCGGAAGACCGGCGATCCGGAGGAATTCCTCCCGCGGCTGCCGCAGCGCCTCGGAGCCGTCGATGGCGTCGATCAGCGGATTGCCGCAGTAGGTATAGGGAACGCCTTTGCGCTTGAAGTACTCCTCCTCGAAGGGGAAGACGATAAAGAGGCGGTCGACCCAGGCCTTGAGCTTTTTGATGCGGCTCTCGCGGGAGGCCCAGACCTTCGGGGCAATGTAATAAAAGACCTTGAGGCCCTTCCCGTGGGCGAATTCAGCAATCTTGAAATTGAAGCCCGGATAATCGATCAGGATCACCGCATCCGGCCGCCAGGCGAGCAGGTCCGCCTTGCAGCGACGGATATTGTGCCGCAGCGTCCGAGCCTTCATCAGCACCTCCCAGAAGCCCATAACCGCCCCGTCTTTATAGTCTACCACGAGGCCGCCTTCCGTATCGCCGGGCTCATGCGCCTGCCAGACCGCCTTCATCTCGCCGCCGCCCCAGAAGCGCATCTTCGCGCCGGGGTCCCTGGCATAGAGGCCCTTCATCAGGTTCGATCCGTGGAGGTCGCCGCTGGCTTCGCCGGCTATCAGGTAGTACCGCATGCCGCTAGAGGGGGAGTCCGTCGGGCCGCAGGGCCTTGAGACGGGCGAGGTCGGCAAAGTCCGTGCGGTCGATGTTATTGGGGGTAATCGTGATCCAGCCCTCGCGGTTGAGCCGGTGGTCGGCATCGGCGGTCTCGGGCTCGTCGTCGATAAAGTCGCCGATCATCATAAAGGCCGTTTCTCCTTCTTCCAGAGGCGGATCGATCAGGGGGACGTCCAGGCCGTCGTGCACGAAATAATTCTTGAGCCGCTCGATGTTCCATCCCTGGAACTCCCGCACCCAGTGGCCGCGGCCCTGGCGCGTGAAGCGGATGCCGCGAATCTCGTCGGCGGGGACCTTCGGGAAATTGATATTGTAGATGAGCCCGTAATGGTCCTCGGGCCAGTTGTCCATCAGAAAGCGGAAGATGCCCGGGAACCAGCGCTCGATGGCGGAAAGGTCGGCATCCTGGTTGAAGCTCTCGATGCTCACGCCGATGGCGCGGACGCCGTTGAGCGCACCCTCGTCTGCCGAGCCCAGCGTCGCGGAATAATTGGCGGCCGTCGACGAGTTCGAGCCGTGGTTGATGCCCGTGACGACGACATCCGGATTGCGGGAGGGATACTTGTACTCGAGTCCGAACTTGACGCAGCTGGCGGGCGTCGCGTCGAGATAGGACCAGCTGCCGGGCCCTTCTTCGGGTAATTCCTTATAAGCGAGCTTCTTAAAGCCAAGAGAAACGGCCATCCCCATGGCGCTCTGGTGGTACTTCGGGGCGACGACGGTCACCTCGCCGAAGGGTTCCATGATACGGGCGAGAACATGGAGGCCGCGGGCCTTGTACCCGTCGTCGTTGGTAAGAAGTATTTTCAGCGGACGATTCATGCTGATTGTCGGATTATTTCTCACAAAGATAGGGATTTTAGAGAAAAATTCGTAAATTTGTGCCGCTTTTGAAAAGAAATACTTTTTACAACAACAAAAATACTTTTTTAGAACTATGATTAAACTTGGTATTAACGGATTTGGCCGCATCGGCCGTATGGTTTTCCGTGCCGCTGTCGAGAATTTTGCTGATGACATCCAGGTCGTCGGTATCAATGACCTCCTCGACGCCGATTATCTCGCTTACATGCTGAAGTATGACTCGGTCCACGGCATTTTCAACCATGACATCAAAGTCGACGGCAACTTCATGATCGTCGATGGCAACAAGATCCAGGTCTTCGCCGAGAAGGATCCCGCCAACATTACCTGGGGCGCCCTCGGTGTCGATGTCGTTGTCGAATCCACCGGTTTCTTCCTCACCGCCGAACTCGCAGAGGCTCACCTCAAAGCCGGTGCGAAGAAGGTTATCCTGAGCGCTCCTTCCAAGGACGCCACCCCGATGTTTGTCTACGGCGTCAACCACAAGACCTACGCCGGCCAGACCATCATCTCCAACGCTTCCTGCACCACGAACTGCCTTGCTCCTATCACGAAGGTGCTCAATGACAAATTCGGTGTCGTCCGCGGCCTGATGACCACGGTCCACGCTGCCACCGCCACCCAGAAGACTGTCGACGGTCCTTCCAAGAAGGATTGGCGCGGCGGCCGCGGTATCCTCGAGAACATCATCCCGTCCTCTACGGGTGCTGCCAAGGCTGTCGGTAAGGTTCTCCCTGAGCTCAACGGCAAGCTCACCGGTATGTCTCTCCGCGTCCCGACCAGCGACGTTTCCTTCGTCGACCTGACCTGCGAGCTGGCAAAGCCCGCTTCCTACGCTGAGATCTGCGCCGCCATGAAGGAAGCTTCCGAAGGCGAGCTCAAGGGTGTTCTCGGCTACACCGACGAGGCTGTCGTCTCCACCGACTTCCGCAACGATGCCCGCACTTCCATCTTCGACGAGAAGGCCGGTATCCAGCTCGATCCTACCTTCGTAAAGGTTTGCGCCTGGTACGACAACGAGTGGGGCTACTCCAACAAGGTCCTCGAGATGGCAAAAGTCATCATGAAGTAAGTCCTTCCGGACACTTCTTCCCAGAGCAGGTTGCTTCGGCAGCCTGCTTTTTTTTTGCCAGGCTCCGCTGCGGCGGCAGCTTGCCTCTTCGAGGACTCCGCTCGCAAAGCTCGCTCCGGCCCCTCCCATCGTCATCTACGTCATCGCTGCGCGATAACTTGCTGCCGACGGGCCCCTCCCCCTGCCCGTGTCCGGGGGTGGACACGCCTCTCAGAGGCAACTGCCGACCGCTACGCTACGCTCTGGCGCATAAAAAAACCGCCGCGAGGGCAGCGGGGGGATTATTCGGGGAGGACTGCGATGACTGATTCGACGGCGCGGACCCGCTCGCCAAGGCGGACTTTGATCTCCGCCTCCAGCGGAAGGAAGAGATCGATCCGGGAGCCGAATTTGATAACCCCGCACTGGGCGCCGCGACTGACCGGAAGACCGGGCTCGGAGTAGCAGACGATACGGCGGGCGAATGTGCCGGCAATCTGCTTGAAGAACACAGACTTGCCACCGGCGGTACGGATACAGCTGGAGGCGTGCTCGTTGAGGTCGGAGGACTTGGGCAGGAAGGCCAGTTTGTACTTGCCCGGATGATACTTATAGTACTCGACAGTCCCGTCGACCGGCCAGAAATTGCAATGGACGTCGAAGAAATCCATATAGGCCGACACCTGCCAGCACTCCTTCTTGAGAAACTCCTTTTCGAAGGTCTTCTCGACGATGACAACCTTGCCGTCACAGACGCTGGTGACGAGATTCCGGCCAGAGGGGACAGGACGCACCGGCACTCGGAAGAACCAGGTGACAAAGCACATGAAGATGCCGAGAAGGACGGTGATGGAAATGTTCAGCCACAAGATGTCGCACCAGATCCAGAGCGGGGTCAGAATCACCGCTCCCGCCAGCCAGGCCAGCAGGATGGTACCCCGGGAATTCTTGTCGATGCGAATCAGCATATCTCAGGTGGCCATCAAAGACGTCGCAAAGGTAGCAAATACCACAGAAAAAACCAAATCAAAGAACCCCTGCCAGAATCAGATAGATCGCCCCGACAGGCATGGCGAATATCGAACTGTCGAAACGGTCCATCATACCGCCATGACCGGGGATGATGGATCCGGAATCCTTGATCTCGCAGACCCGTTTCCACTGCGACTCGAACAGGTCGCCATATACGCCGGCGATGGTCATCAGGACGGCCAGGACCACGCAATGGATTATCTGATACGGCAGCAGCACGGTCCAGTGGAGCCCGACAGCGACACCGACCGCCGAAAGCATGCCGCCCCAGAACCCCGCCCATGACTTCTTGGGTGAGATGGACGGGAACAGCTTGCGGCCGTTGCGCCCCAGCAGAAGGCCGAAGGTATATGCGCCACAGTCGGATGCCCAGATCAGAATAAAGAACGCAAGCATCAGCTTGCCGTCAAAGCTTCCGTCCGCATGGAAAACGAGCATGTTGGAAAGAGCGACCGGAAGGGCGATATACAAAAGCCCCGTATAGAGGTTCGCAAACAGGACGAATTCTCCCTTGTCCTTGGTATAAAGCGACCCGCCCATTACCGCGAGAAGCGGAATGAGCGAGATGGCGACGATCTTGTCCGAGAACTGGTAGGGCCATGCGGAGACCATGAAGATCAGGCCGAAGAGGGTTACACCGGTGAGGATGGCGAACGAGCGGGAGTACAAATAATGGCTGCCCATTGTCATCTTGTAGAACTCCAGCATCATCGTCACGAGGACGAAGACCTCGAACGCCGCGAAAACCCAGCGGTTGATCAGCAGCGCAGCCAGGACGATCAGGGTGAAAACCAGGCCGGAGAAGGATCGGGTCCAGACGTTTTTCATGACTGTTTTTCTTCAACGGATTCTGCCGGCTCCTCTTCCACCTTTTCAGCGGGTTCCTCGGCCTGCGGCTTCACTTTCGGTCCCAGGATGGCTTCCAGGTCAGCGGCCATAATGACTTCCTTCTCCAGCAGCAGGTCGGCAACCTTACGGAAAGCGGCGTCGTTCTCCTGCAGGATGCGGAAGGTCCGCTGCTCGATCTCACGGATGATGTCACGGACCTCCTGGTCCATCAGCTCGGCCGTCTTTTCGCTGTAGGGCTTGACCAGTTCGTAGCCACGGGCACCGGTCGAGTCGTAGAAGGACATCGGGCCGATCTTGTCGCTCATACCATAATACTGGACCATCGAATAGGCCATGTTCGTCAGGCGCTCGAAATCGCTCAGTGCGCCGGTCGAAGGCTCGCCGTTAACGATCATCTCCGCCACGCGGCCGGCCATCAGGGTGCTCATCTCGTCCATCATGTAGGAGCGCGACCAGTTCTTCCTTTCGGCGGGCAGGTTCCAGGTCAGGCCGAGAGCCTTTCCGCGGGGAATGATACTGACTTTCAGCACGGGATCCGCCTCGGGAAGCAGCCAGCCGACGACGGCGTGGCCGGCCTCATGATAGGCCGTGGTGCGTTTTTCCTTGGCGGACATGATGGTATTCTCCTTCCGCTCGAGGCCGCCGATAATGCGGTCGACGGCGTCGAGGAAGTCCTGCGTTTCCACCTCCTTCTTATTGCGGCGGGCGGCCGTCAGGGCCGCCTCGTTGCAGACATTGGCAATGTCCGCACCGGAGAAACCGGGCGTATGCTTGGCCATCAGCGAGATGTCGAAATCCTTCGACACCTTGATGCCGCGCAGGTGGACCTTGAAAATCTCCTCGCGTTCGTTGACCTCCGGCAGCTCGACATAGATCTGGCGGTCGAAACGGCCGGCTCTCATCAGGGCCTTGTCGAGGATATCGGCACGGTTGGTCGCGGCGAGAATGATGACGCCGCTGTTGGAACCGAAGCCATCCATCTCGGTAAGCAGCTGATTGAGCGTATTTTCCCGCTCGTCATTGGAAGAGAAGCCTGCATTCTTGCCACGGGCACGGCCGACGGCGTCGATCTCGTCGATGAAAACGATGCAGGGCGCTTTCTCCTTGGCCTGGCGGAAGAGGTCGCGCACGCGGCTCGCGCCGACGCCGACGAACATCTCCACGAAATCGGAGCCGGAGATAGAGAAGAAGGGAACGTTGGCCTCCCCTGCCACCGCCTTGGCGAGCAGGGTCTTGCCCGTTCCGGGAGGACCGACGAGCAGGGCGCCTTTCGGAATCTTGCCGCCGAGGGTCGTATATTTGTCGGGATTCTTCAGGAAGTCGACGATTTCCATGACCTCCTCCTTGGCGCCGTAGAGGCCTGCCACATCCTTGAAAGTCACCTTCATCTGATTCTTGTCGGCAAGTTTGCCGGTCGAACGGCCGACGTTGAAGGGATTGCCGATGCCGCCTCCGCCACCGCCTCCGTTCTTACGGCCGATGCCACGGAACATCAGCACCCACATGCCGATCAGAAGCAGCGGAAACAGCAGCCACTCGAGGATGCTGCCCCAATAATTCTCTTCGGTGACGACACTGTATGTGAAGGCCTCTTTTCCCTGAGCTTCGAGATTCTCTTTCAGCGGTCCGAAACGGGCCTCGGCGTCGAATTTATCGGAGACCGTAAAGGTAAAATGAGGGGCTTTGCGGGGCGCTTTTCCGCCGGGGAACTCCGAGAGATAGCGAGACAGGCTGTCCGGACGGACGGTAACCTCGCCGCAGAACTTGTTGCGGACATACCGGATCTCCTTGACCGCGCCCCGTTCGGTCATCTGTTCCACCTTCAGCCACTCGATCTCCTTCGGCTCGACATCGCCCTGATTGCGATAGATCATCCAGCCGATCAGAAGGATCAGCAGGATGTAAAACCAGGAGAGATTGATCCGGACGATCCGGACCTTGCGATTATTCTTGTCTGCCATTATTCCTTGGGGGTCTTGACCGTTTTGCGGGACGGGATCCGTTCCTTGTATTCCTTATGCGGGGCGTCGGCCCAAAGGTCCTCCAGACGATAGAAATCGCGGTATTCCTTCATGAAGATATGGACGACGATATGGCCGTAGTCCAGGATAATCCAGTAGTTGTTCTCGGTGCCCTGGCTGCGGTAGAGCTTATGGCCCTCCTCTTTCATCTTCTCCATCACATTGTCGGCGATGGCGCCGACCTGGGTCGTATTGCTTCCGTCACAGATGACAAAAAAGTCGGTGATGGCGCCCTCGACTTCGCGAAGGTCAATCGAGGTTACACGCTCGGCTTTCTTATCGTACATCGCATCAGCGATCAGACGGAGATCGTGGGTAATCATTCTTTCGTTTTATTCTTTGGATGAAACTTCTTATTTTTGTAATCCCGTTATGCGGGAATCATGCAAATATACACAATTTCTGCACCATATCAAACCGATGGAAGGACCAATCGACGCCAGATTCTCATTTTTGCGTTTCCACACGCTCGAATCGACGAATGCATGGGCGCTGGAGCATCTCGGAGAGCTTGACAATTTGTCAGTTATCCGGGCTGACTGTCAGACGGCCGGGCGCGGACAGCGGGGCAACCGCTGGCTTTCCGCCCCCGGGGAGAACCTGACGTTCTCGGTGGTCCTGCGCCCGGAATCGCTGCCGGCCCGGGATCAGATGCAACTGACCGCGCTCTCATCTGTCGCCCTTCGCGAGAGTCTTCTCAAGGCCAACTATCCCGTGCAGATCAAATGGCCCAACGACATCTATTTCCGGAGTCGGAAGCTCGCCGGGATGCTGATCGAAAACCGCCTGGAGGGTGACCGGATCGCAGCCTCTGTCATCGGCATCGGGCTCAATGTCAACCAGACCGGATTCGACCCGACGATCCCGAATCCCACCTCGCTCCGGCTCATCTGCGGAGGGCCGGTCGGTTGCGACCATGCGCTGGAAGGCTTTCTGGGCTCTCTGGCTTCCTGGCTTCCCAAGCTCGGGACGGATGAGCTCTGGAATGCCTACACCTCCGAGCTGTGGGGCCTAGGCACGCGGCGGCAATGGTCCGACTGCGCCACCGGGAAGACTTTCTTCGGCACCATCACCGGCGTCCTCAAGGACGGGCGGCTCCGCGTCACCATGGACAACGGCACGGAACGTCTCTTTGCCTTCAAGGAGATCGGATATATTTTATAGGTTTATACGTTATGACGCTTTTCGGACTATTCAGGAACATACGCCCCTTCGTACGCCCATACCGGGCGCTGGTGGGCGTTACGCTGGTCCTCACCCTGGTGGGATCCCTTATGCAGCAGGTCAATGCCATCGTCCTCGACCGGACGGTGGACGCCATCAACGCCCTCATCGGGACGGACTTTACCTGGAACGAGGCCGCCCGGATCATGACCATCATATCGGCGGTGCTGTTGGGAAAGGAGCTGCTGTCGGTCCTCGTGACCTTTGCCCAGAACTATTTCGGCGAACGGATGCGTATCTTCGTGTCGCGGGACCTCTCGCAGGCGGTGATCGAGAAGGTGCTGACCTTCCGTATGGCCTTTTTCTCCTCGGACGACAATGCAACCGGCAAGATCCAGGCCCGTATCGACCAGGGCGTCAGCAGCCTCTCCCGTACGGTCCAGAACTTCTTTATCGACCTGCTGCCGCTCTTTACCAGTGCGGCGCTGGCGCTCATCCTGATGTTTATCGCCAACGTGTATGTCGGTCTGGTGGCTCTGGCCATCGTCCCGGTCTATTTCTGGATCACCTTCCGGCAGGCCAAACGGCTCAAGGGATGGCGCAGGGAAATGCGTTCGCACCTCGAGAGCAAGAGCCAGGGCATCAAGAACATCATCGATTCGATCAACGTCATCAAGTCCTTCAACCGCGAAGGCATCGAAGCCGGGAAGCAGCTGGACCTCCAGAACCAGGTCACGGCCAACCAGGTCAAGACCCGGCGCGTCAGTTTCTACTATAATGGTCTCAAGACCTTCGTCAAGCAGGTGGGAACGGTGCTGGTCATTATCCTGACGGCATACCTCGTGCTCATCCAATACCCCGGAATGAGCATCGGTAAGATCATGTACCACGTGATGCTCTTTTCCAACGTCATCGCCCCCATCACCCAGCTGCAGCGCATTTTCGACGATGTCAACGACGCCCTGATCTATGCGGAAGGCTTCTTCGACATCCTCGATTCCGAGACCGAAGTGGAGCCCAGCGGCAGCTACCGGCCCGAAAAGATCCACGGACGCTTCGAGCTGAAGGATGTCGATTTTACCTATCCCAACGGCAACCAGGCCCTCTTCGGGGTCAACATGGTCATCGAGCCCGGCCGGATCACCGCGCTGGTGGGCCTCTCCGGAGCCGGCAAGAGCACCATCGTCAATCTCCTCGACAAGTTCTACGAGCCGCAGAAGGGCACCATCACCCTGGACGGGGTCGACCTGCGGGAATACGACACCCGCTTCCTGCGGGACAACATAGGCCTCGTGCTCCAGAAGAACCATATTTTCGACGGGACCATCGAGGAGAACATCCTCTACGGGAAGCCGAGTGCCACCCACGAGGAGGTCGTGGAGGCCGCAAAGAAGTCCTACATCTACGACCAGATCATGGCTCTTCCCAAACAGTTTGAGAACAAGGCCTCAGACCTTTCCGGCGGTCAGCAGCAGCGCATCGCCATCGCCCGGATGTTCCTCAAGAACCCGCCCATCATCTTCCTCGACGAGCCGACGGCGTCGCTGGACGCCATCGCGACCGAGCAGATCAAAAACTCCATCGATGCCATCAAATCCGGGCGCACGGTCATCATCATATCCCACAGCATCTCGCAGATCATCGACTCCGAGATGATCTATGCGCTGCAGAAGGGACGCGTGGAAGAATCCGGCGACCCGGACGAAATCTACCGCAAGGGTGGTATCTATAAGGATATCATCGACGCCTCGGCCCGCAGTCTCAATATCGAAAAGATCGCAAGGACCATAGAAGGCTGACACCCCCTCCCCGTCACTTCCGCGGAAGGCCCAGCACTTCCCGCATACACGGCTCGTCCGGCATCTCCCCGCCTGTCAATTTCCGGAAGCCGGTCAGCGCCTGGTGCAGCAGCCAGAGTTTTCCGCTGATATATTTGCGGCATGGCGAATCGGCAAGCCGGGGATTCTTGTATTCGGCTTCCAGGACGACGGCGTCTTCCAAAGGCAAACCTTCGGGAACCGGTGCGCTTCCCGGGAGCGTATAGACGATGAGCTCGATCTGGGGAAGCAGTGTCCGGTCGAGTTCTACGGGATAGAGCCCGGTATAGGTCTGGCCGAGGACTGATTCCCCAAATTTCGGATCCGTAATAAAGAAAGAGGACAGCAGCCGGGCCTTTTCCAGATCGCGGCCAGCTATCGTGGTGAAGCGTTCCAGGTGTCTCACGAGCGCCACATGGGCCGCAGCAGCCGCTCCGCCGGTGCCCACAATCAGCGCCGTGCAGTCATCCGGAGCGCGTAGCGGCACGCCGCCTTCCATCAAGGCGCACAGCACCCCGTCTACATCCGTATTATAAGATATGTAGCGCTTTTCCCCTAAGACCTGAAAAGGCATCATGATATTGCAGGCCCCCGCGCCCATGGAGTTGCGGTCATGACTAAAAGCCATGCCGGAGGCCTTGCTTTTAAAGGGAGCCGTGACCTGGAAAGCATCGTATTCCTTCGCGCGGGAAAAGGCCGTCTCGAAACTCTCCTCATCGACGAGGTCGTATGAGAAGCGTCCGTGATAGGCGGCCTCCATCAACGCGGGACTCAGCGAGCCCTCCAGGTGATGGCCGATGAGGCAGAATCGTTTTTCAGGAGTCATGACTCGACAAAGAAAGAGTTTTTTACCGACAATTGCAAAGCCCTTGTGGGAAAAGAGGCGAAAAAAACGTATTTTTGCACTATGGCAAATACTATTATCAGATTGGAGCGGCCCGAAGACTGGCGCGAGGTGGAGAGCCTCACGCGGGACGCATTCTGGAACGTATACCGGCCCGGGTGCCAGGAGCACTTTGTGCTGAATCAGTTCCGCAGCAATCCGGCGTTCATCCCGGATCTTGACCTGGTGATGGAGGAAGACGGCCGCATCATCGGTCATGTGATGTTTTCCAAGGCCGAAATCATCCTCTCCGACGGCACTGCGTTCCCTTCCTGGACCTTCGGCCCCATCAGCATCCATCCGGACTACAAACGAAAAGGCTACGGACTCAAGCTGCTGCAGTATGCCCTGGCAAAGGCCCGGACAATGGGCATCGGCCTGCTCCAGATGGAAGGTAATATCGAGTTTTATAAGCACGCAGGCTTTGACCTGGCGAGCAAGCTCCGGATCCATTATCACAGCGAACCCGCCGAAAGCGAGGTCCCCTATTTTCTGGCGCTGGAACTGATTCCCGGCTACTGGGGCGAACGCGAAGGGACCTATTGCCCGCCGGCAGGATACTTCGTCGCAGAGACGGCCCCTTCCGCTTTCGAGGCCTATGAGGCCAGCTTCCCGCCCAGAGAGAAACACCTGGTACCCGGTCAGTTACCCCAGTTCTGCCAGAGCTGCGGCATGCCGCTTACCCGGGATGAAGACTGTGGCCGGAATGCAGACGGAAGTATCGACTTCGACTACTGCCAGAACTGCTTCCAGGACGGCAAGTAGTCGAAAAACGGGCATAAAGAAAGTCAACCTATGCCAGTAATAACGTTAAACCGGAGTCAACGTCTCTAAGGGATAGACTCCAATCGGAGTCAACCAAAATCCGGAAATGACAATGGGAAAAAGCCCGTTCTGAGGCTATGCGTGAAGGCGCAGGGGCAGAAACCTACACGGATGCCGAAAAAGCAACAGTGGAGGCCGCGTCCCGGAAATTGAAGAATGCTGAGTATCAGCAGTGGTTGCTCTGGTGTGAATTTTACGAGAAGTACATCCCCTTGTGGCGCAATGCAATTGTTCAGCAAATGGATATGGTCCGTTCCCAGGAAATGCCGCTTATGACAAAAATGAAGACTGTCACAAATGAACTATATCAATTGACAAAAGACGAGAAATATGCCATTGGCGACAGCTATCCTTACAGTACGGCACTCAATTATCTTGAAATTCCTGAGGGGATCGGTGATTATCACGGTCCTATAGGCCTCTAAGGAACGAGGTAAATGCAAATTTCATATAAGCCATCCGGGAGGGTGGCTTATTTCTTAGGCTCAGCAGAAAAGCCATCATTATTGTGAGAAAGCCAAGTAGGCGCAGATGCCATCAACATGAAGGTCAACAAGCGATTGTTGGCCTTCTTCGCTGAGGAGGAAGGCGCAGTCGGGTGGGAGTCCATGAAGAAGTTTTCGGTGAGGACAGCGGGGGCCGTGGCCGGCGGCGTTGGCATGGATGGAGATGAGGATGACGTTGTCCTTGCCGAGCCGGCGGCACCAGGTGTTCACGCGACGGCAGCGCTCGGGCAGGGAGATGTCCCTTTCCTCCGGGACAAGGAGTTCGGCGTCGAGGCCGAGGGAGAGGAGGCGCTCCACGATGCGGGAGGCGATGAGGCGGTTCCAGGCGTATTCCCGGAGCACCCCGTCGGGAGAGCGCTTGCCCGGCGTCTCGATGCCGTGGCCGTTGTCGATGAGGATTTTCATAGCTGGTTTTTCGTTTAGGTTTCTGACTGTAAGTTACGAAAAATCAGCGAGAAAAGCAAGGTGAACGAGGTTTATTTCCAGATGCGAAGACTTTTTGTTAACTTTGCATTTGTATGAAAGGATTTGTGTCATATATTCTGGAGTTATGCCGGAAAAAAGAAGGAACCGAGGTAGAATTCAAGTCAGCACTTGGTGGTTTTCCGGGCAGTTTCTGGGAGACTTATTCGGCTTTTGCGAATACAAAGGGCGGTGTGATTGTTCTTGGCGTGAAGGAGAAGAATCATCACTTCACCCCCGACGGATTCACGGATGAGCAGGTTGACAAGTATAAGAAGACGTTCTGGGACTGTGCTAATAATAAGGGCAAGGTGAGTCATTGCCTTCTGATGGATAAGGATGTAATTGAGGGGGAACTTGACGGGAAGAAGGTTTTGGTGTTTGTCATTCCGCGTGCTCCTTTCGATGTGAAGCCGGTCTATATCAACGGGAATCCGAATCAGGCCTTCAAGCGCAATCACGAGGGAGACTATCTTTGTACAAAGGATGAGATCAGCCGGATGTTTGCCGATGCGATGGTTCTTACCAATCCGCAGGACAGCCGGATTCTGAAGAATTTCTCACTGGAGCGGGATTTCGACCAGACCACCATCCGTCAGTATCGGCAGTTATTCCAGATGAGGCACGAAGGGCATGCTTGGAATGATTTGGGCGATTTGGAATTCCTGCAGCGACTTGGTGGCTATCGTGTGGATCAAGAGTCGGGAGAGAAGGGCTTTACGCTGGCTGGCATACTGATGTTCGGTACTGAACTGGCCATTATGGGTGTGATGCCGCGCTACTTCGTGGATTTCCGGGAGAAGCTGAGCAGCGATCCGAACATCCGTTGGACAGACCGTGTCTATCCGGATGGAATGTGGGAACCTAATCTATATCAGTTCTATCGTCGTGTCCTGCCCAAGCTTTTCCTTGCATTGCCTACTCCGTTCCAGATGGAGGGCGTGTATCGCCAGGATGAAACCACTGCTCACAAGGCCGTCAGAGAGGCGTTGGTGAACTGTATTGTCCATGCATCGACACGTCTCTACGAAGGTCCTGTCATTGAACGTTATCCTGACCGGCTGTATTTTTCAAACCCGGGAACGATGCTGGTGAGCGTGGAGGATTTCTTCGAAGGCGGCCACAGCATCTGCCGTAACTCGGCCCTCCACAAGATGTTTGAAATGATTGGTGGAGGCGAACGTGCCGGCAGTGGCGCTGATACTATCAAGAAAGGATGGGCCGATAACAAATGGCCGGCGCCTGAAATCAAGGAACACTTCGGTCAGAATGATGACCGGGTGGAGCTGACGCTACGGCTTGTTCAGTCCACCAGTTCACCCGGGAAGGGTACTGAAAACGAAGAAATCAGGGTAAAAACCAGGGTAAAAACCAGGGTAAAAATCAGGGAGATAATGAGGAAGAATCCAAGAGTTACAATCCCCGAAATGGCCTCAGAAATAGGGGTCTCAGTCAAAACCATAGAGTGGCATTTGGCCAAGATGAAAGGAATTGAAATTGAACGTGAAGGGCCTGCTAACGGAGGCCATTGGATAATCCTCGAATAAGTTTTTACCGCCAAACCAATAACAGTTTGGCGGTAGTTATATAGTAGGGGCGAATTGTTTTACTTGTCTAACTGTTTCCGATAGACTTCATCCAACGTCTGGCCATCCTTGTCTTTCCAGACAATCCATCCGTTGTTGCTGCTGCCGATGCAAAAGTCAGCCGCAGTGCTGGGGCTTGAAAAAGTTTTGTCAGATTCCAATTCCAGAAGGTCTCCGCTATTATTTGTATATTCAGCAAGCAATTTTGCACGTTTCTCCTTCCAATTAAACGAAGGAACAGATGTGGGGACAATTATGCTACCCCTTAAGACGGTGAACCCATTAGCACTATAGAAACCGCGAGCATTACAGCCTCGGCCTTTTGTGTAGAAAAGATGCTCTTCCTTCGGTTTAACGACATCAAAGATACCACAGCCGATAAAAGATGTTAAGAACTTGACATCCTCAAAGAAACCGTCCATGTCGTCCTTTCTATACTCAGGAAGATTAGGAGCCTTTGGCGTCTGTTTGTTCTCATTCAGTACGAATGCCTTGCAGTTTTTCGCTTCAGCGATGGCCCGATGTTCAAGATACTGAACATCGGCCTTAGTCATGGCCGCATCCTTCGAGATGAAGAGCAACGCTTTTTGCCAGAATGCTTTCTTGCTATCGTGATCTTTTACCCGTTCCCGGAAGTTCTCCGTTTCACCGATATAAGCTTTAGGTTTTGTTGCTTCGTCTTCTCCCAAAAGAATATAGAATGCCGGAGTCTGCAACTCGGGCCGTTCATTCAAAATGCCCAGGTTTGACCGAGGAATTACATACATCTGGCAGATCTTGTTGCTGATAAACACGTACTGGGTTCCTTTGGGATCTCCATCAATGAGGTATGTAGTTACAGTTTTGCCCATAAACTATTATAGTGCATTGATTTCTAGTATAGTGTTAAAAATCCTCTTAAACCCCTCAAAATCACCTTCACTAAACGATTTGCAATTTTCTGCCAATATTGTTTTAGATTTTTTTTTGATGTTATCTGCTATTGAGTCAATTGACAAACCATCAAAATGACCTTTCTTTTCTGCCACAGCTTGGTTATATGCTTCTTCATATTTTTTTGCGTCATAGCAATTTTCTATCGTAAAACTCTCTTTGAAACCTTTTGATTTGGGCAATAAAAAAGCATAAAATGATTTTGACGGAACCCCATCCTTATACTTTACGTGTTTTATGGCGTTGTTAGACTCTTCTTTTTCAAAGCCATTTGTTATGTCTTTCTGACCAGCAGTGTCGTTATCAAAAATACCAATGAATTTCTTTTGCCATTGAATCTCCGAACACGACAACCCGATTAGAACTTCCCGAATATGTTCAGAACTATTCATTGCAAAAACGTCAAAATCTAAATCTTGATAATCTGCTTTTAATCGTTTGAATGCTTCTTCTATGTGTATTTTGTCAGTTTTTCCTTCAACCAAGAGTGTGATGGGTTTGTTTGAAGACAAGAATATGTTTTGTTCTTGGACATTCCACATTCCATTAGTCAATTCAGCCACAAGTTTTGCTTTATCTCCATCAATTTTTGAAGTATAACCATTATTGTCCAAACACAATCCTTCTATATGTTTGCCATCAAATTTCACAGCCAACGTCGGCGAATGGGTAGTGATTACATTCTCCCTATTATTGAATTTATCAAACAAATCCTTCAACTCGGCCTTTCTGCACAAATGAATGTGAGCGTCAGGCTCATCAAAAAGCAAGAGCGAATTTTCATCGGAAAGAGTTTCAAGAATCACTTCCATTAATAGATGTTTTTTTTCTCCTTCGCTCAAATCAGAGCTGCTGATAACATCGCCATTGTTAAGTTCCAACTTTAATACTATAGATGTTATCACTTTGTCATCTTTAGGCATAGTTGCCGCATAAAGGACTTTGAACAATTCTCGTTCTCCCATATATGACAACTTGCTCTTGAGCTCGACTAAAGACAGATCTATTTTGTCCGCAGATAGAATAGAAATACCATCTGCATCATTCAGTACTTTCACCATCTGTAGAACAGCATTATTGCTCCATTCTTTTATTTTTTTTGCATCATAATACAACGTGATATTTTGAACGCTCTTTATTTTCAATTTTTTGTTGCAAAAATCCTGAACGTCCTTGAAATCTTCGAAATTGTGAAAAAACAAAGTCAATAAAGCAATTTCAATATTGTACCGATTGATATATATCATCGGCAACTCTGGAATTGTTGCAGATTTCTTTATTGAAGATATGTAATTGCTATAATACGGCCAGTAATATTTTTCCCAAAGACGTTGGCTTTCGCCACTATAACAAGCGATAACATTCTTCGGTAAAAAATCTTTATGTTTGCTGAAATCCGTTTTGTTGAATGGTTTATCATTCACGCTAATTGTGTAAGTCGCCCCTGACAATGATATTTCGACAGCGTTATCGTTAATTCTGTATCGGATAACATAGTCAAAATCAGGTTTATGCAGTCTGTTCTGATACAATCCTGCGAAAATGGATGATAAAGCCTCCAAAACATTGCTTTTACCACAACCATTATTGCCAATCAAGACGGTAATGCCATCTTTATTTGAGAAATCGAACTCAATGCATTTAATGTTCTTATAATTCTCTATCTTAAGATATTGTAATCTAAAATAACTGTTTGCCATATCTATTCAAATATCTCTTTTTCAAAATCTTCCAATGCTTCTTTTCTTAGGCTCTCCGCTTGTTGCTTCAATTGCTTGATTTGCTCTTTTTTCTTGTTGATATGTTCAACGATGGAATTTTGAATGTCAATTGGTGGAAGTGGAATTTCTATTGACTTAAAAGTGTCTTCATTAATCCTTGGCATTCTTGCTCCTCTAAAAGCATTCGTGATTTGTTGTTGTACAGCACTTGATGCCAAATAATACTTGAAATAGTATGGATTAATGTTGTTTTTTATTGAAAACACGAAAAACTCAGAAGAACACACAATGTCCTCTCTATCAGATTCATTGTACCAATACTTATTCAAATATGGACGTAATTTCCCATACAAAAAGAAACTTTTCGGCACACGAACAGTCTGGCTTTTGATATCCGAGCCCTTTACGATTCTTTCTTCTAATAGTTCACCTGTCTCTTTTTCTATATTTTCCATTCCAATATATTGGTAGGTGGTTTCGGGATACTTAGATGTTTCTATTCGCAATGTGTTTCCTTGTTGGTCTTGCATAAAACTATCTAAACATTGACTCATAGAAATGGTATCATAATTACCGATAATGGTATTCTTTTGAGAAAAAAAAGAAACATCCCATCTTTCAACATCCTTGAATCTCACAAACTTCAGAAACCTGTATTCTTTTTTTATCTCATCTCCCCAATGGTATGTATCTGCCCTGTCATCCAATTGTCGATTGCTTACGACATATTCAACTTGCGGCTCGCTTGCTATGGTTGCAGCTGACTCCGCTTGCGTGTATCCTTTTTTCTTAATGCCCAACTCTGACAACAAATAGTCTTCTATATCTTGTTCCACTTGCGCGGCTTGCATTTCAAGTGCTTCCGAATGACTAATCTTATCATTGTAAGCCGAAACCAATGCATCTTGTTCTGCAAGTGAGGGCAAAGGAAACGTTAAATTCATAAGCGTATCAAAATTGAAATGTCTTCCATCCGCACCAATTGCATTTTTATCCCAATGCGAAGTGAGTCTATTTGATTTCAATAGATTCATAAGGTATTGTGGCATAATCATATCGTATGCAACATCTAAATATTGCATATTGCTTGAGCCATATGAGTTTGAATACTCTGGATATACAATGCCCCATTGACCTTTTACTGTTCTTACTTTACAATAAAACAAACTCATTTCTTTTGATTTCTGATAACGTTTCATTGTAAGCGACTTCCCTTTTGACACATTGTTGATATAAACGCCTTCTCCTTGAGCGTGTACGCCTAATAATGGATATTCAAGTTCGTCTTCAATATCAACCCACTCAATTACCGTTTTTGACAATATCTTCTTGAACTTGCATTCTTGATATTTAAAATGCAGAGAATTATCTAACAGCGATTTCATATCCCATCGCTCAATATCTTTGAACCTTACGAACTTCAAATATGTATAAACATTTTCTGGCATAAGGAATTACTATTTAAGTCCGTAAAACACTTCGGGTTCTGAAACAATGTTGTCTGCAATCCGAATACGATACAATCCTCCGTCACGTCAACGAGTTCAGGGGACTGATATACGGATATAACTTTGCAACTTATGGACGCACAGTGGGCGTACTGCTGCGAGAGCAGATGGTCGCCCGGTTGCTGCTGGTAGAGGAGGGATATACCAGTTATTCGTACGGCGCGGCGCTATCTATCTCCAACAAATACACGGTCCGGCTCTACTGGCTTATCTGTTCCTGGCGGAACCGGGGAGGATTCGTCCTCAGCGTAGAAGAGTTCCGCAGGCTGATGAGTCTTGGTCACGCCTATGATCGCTTCGACAACATCGTTACGCACATTCTGAAGCCTTCATCGGCCGAGCTGAAGGCCCATTATCCCATCTGGTTTATCTTCCGGCTGGTGGAGAGGGCGGAACGCCGGTACATCTGTTTCAAAATCGGTTATCAGATTGATGAAGCCCAGCGAGTCAAGTTCGTCCAGCAAAGCTGGGAGTTTTGTCGGGGGCTGATGAATGCTGCCGGCGGCCACGTACAATCCCTGGCCGATATCTGGGCCGAAGTCGATTTCGAGGACTTGCATTCCTTCATGGACAAACTCTCCAGCGTTACGGCCGAGGTCAGGATCCGACGCAACATCTCCAACGTGGATGCCTATGTCCATGCCGCCATGGCGGTCTGGCAGTCAGACTGGCTGCTGCGCTACTCGGACATCTGATTTTTTCTTCTCATCTCCTCGCGCGCGTTGTTGAGATATTTATTTATTCTTGTATTGATTCAATTTGTACGGCTGAATTGCGCCCTTGCGAGTGCTTGATTATTAGGCAATTGCAGCAGCTTATTCGCTAATATCTCCTAAGAATTGAGTAGATTTCATGCCACCTCTCCTAAGAAATGAGTAACTTCTTCCTAAGTTTTGAGTAGATTTCTCCTAAGGATTGAATACTTTTCAGAACCCATCCTAAGTTTTGAGTAACTTTCTGCCCGGAGACAAGAAAGGCAGGTCATCGCTCGTGATGCCTGCCTTCTTCAAGCGCTTGCGGTCATAGACCTTCTTGGATTTGTGGAGCGCCGACCTCATTGAAACCGGCCTCCCATGCTCGGCAATCTCTTCGAGTCTTGCCGCCCTGCGGTTCGCAAGCATAAAGTCTGCTTCCGTAATCCGCAGTTTCTTCTGTTTCTTCTTCGGTTTCATGATTGTATGGATTTACGCACCTATAGATGCAAAAACCGGTCCGCTCGTTGCCTGACTACATGTCGTGGGTCGCTCCAGTCGTGTCGCCGGCGAGGCCGACAACACCACTTCCGCTCCGCGGCGCTTGAGACCTCTACGCCGGCGGAGCCGTCGCAGAAGTCTCACTGGCTCCACAGACTCTGGAAGTTGGCCTGCCCGACCTTTGGCCGTTCAGTCCAACTCCCAGAGACTGTTCCGCCGCCGCGCCTCACACCGCCCGGCAGTCGAACAAGTTCGCCTGCCCGGCTATCTATACGAAACCGGAGCCCCGCGTGAAAGAGGACTCCGGTCATACCACGAGCGGTATCACAAACGAGACGATGCCAAACTGGCCATATTAGCAAAAGAAAGCCCCGCTGTGTCGATAATCTATACTCCTTTGCCTAATTCAAAAGCATCCTGCAGTTTAGGGTTGCCTTCAATCTCGCGGGGAGCATTCACGCCGCCGCAGAAGAGTGAACCTGCCAGACGACTCTCCGGGAAACAGTCAATCCAACCTGTAAGGCCGGCTTCGGCACGTTTGGGAGTCTCCACCTCATCCTCGTGTGCCGTGCTGAGCAGATATACGTCGCGGAACTTATAATCAAGCGGATACATCGCGTTCATACGGTCGATGAGCGTCTTCATCTGTCCGCTCATTTCGTAGTAGTAGATGGGCGTTGCCCAGCATACCACATCGGCCTCCAGGACCTTGGCCATGATGTCGTTCACATCATCCTTGATGACGCATCGGCCCAGCTTCTGGCAGCCGAAACAGCCCTTGCAGAACTGGATTTCCTTGCCGATGAGGGATATCTTTTCAACATCGTTTCCAGCGGCCTTAGCCCCTTCAACGAACTTGTCAGCGAGCATGTCGCTGTTTGAGCCACGACGAAGGCTCGTGGATATGACGATGACTCGTTTCATTCTTATGTCTAATTTGGTGAATTGCTATGTATGCAAAGATAGTCATTTTACGCTACAACATCAACTGAGGTCGCTCCAGTCGTGTTGCCGGCGGGGCCGTCAACACCACTTCCGCTCCACGGCGCTTGAGACATCGACGTCGGTAAACCGCCGCCGAAGTCTCACCCGGGGACAGACTGGCACCGGCAAGCCGTCACCAGACTGTCCCTTCGGGCCGCGCCTCTTACCGCCCTCCGACCCGGGCAAGCCGGGCCGGAAGGCTACAATCCGAATATCGATTGAAGTTTACCTGCCTCTGCGGCAAGCTTTTGAGAATTCTGTTTCTTCAGTTTCAGAAGGTTCTTGAGCTTCCATTGCACAGAAGGGTAATCTTTGAAGTAGGGAAATTCAAAGATGCTCCAGTCCGGTTCGCCAAGTTCGAAACTCACGAGGAACGCTTTGTCTTCTGCCGTCAACAACGCATTAACATCGGCAATCAGTTTTGCCCGGGCCTCATCATACTCCTCGTAAGAGAAGGGGACGTCTGTCATCCCTTCAAACTGATTGGCAAGTGCATCCTTTTGGTCAATAAGGTTGGGTGCAAAAGACTCATGCAAAGGCCGGTCGCTGCCCAGAAGGCAGAACAACAAGCCCTCCCGTGTCTTTTCAAAGGGGTACTCCATGTACTTGACATCGAAGAGGTCTCGTGGGTGTTGTCTTGAAAGCGCCGCTGCAATCTTCCCGCCGTAAAGCAGAGTCATGGGCACGATATCGGCTTCACAATACAGGCCGAACTCATCCTGCGCTTTCTTGCACAGAGGCAACGTCAGCACATTGCCGCCGACTATCCCGCGCTTTGTCTGGTTCACTTCCACCTTTATCTGCTTCCGCTGATACTCGCACAGGAGTTTGCATGTATTGAGCTTTGGGACAATGTGCATCCCGGGAAATGCGCGTTTCGCCTTAGCTGCAATGCTCATAAGATGAGCGTTGATATGCTCCAGGCTTTCTTCACGGCTCTCCAAAGGGATGTAAGTCAGGTCAATATCAACCGAATAACGAGGTAAGTTTCTGACAAAGAGGTTGATAGCCGAGCCGCCATGGACGGCGAAAACCTTTTCTTCCATCACGATGGGGAGTAGCCTCAGGAGGACCTCCACTTTCTCTGCATATTCTCTATTCATAGTCTGCCAAGTCTGAAGGTATTATCATCTGATACTTGCTTATGAATCGTCCAGTAGCGGAGATATTCCTCACTCCGCTGCCAAGATTGATCTTTGAAGGATTCAGGGCTCTGAACCAGCTGTGCCCGGCCTTTTCTGCCATATACAGGAACAGGCGCTTGACCTTGACGGAAGAACACTCTTCTAAAAGCTGCTGGATGAGTAAAGGACGAAGCGTTGTCATCATCTCCATCACATAGTAGCTGTCCATAAGTGAAAACTGTTCAGGAGATAAGAGCAGGCACTCCATAAAAGCCCGTTCCGGTGAGGATATGAGCAGCTGTGCTCCGTTGTAGTCATATAGTTCCAGCCCCGTTTCGGCGCCAAAGACGGAGGATGTGAAGTATTTCACCGTCATGTCCCATTCGGTTTTAGGAAGCCATCCGGGCAGACGGGATTCTTTGGCCGTGAACAGGTAAGCCTGGGGCTTTCCCATGGAAACAAAGTGGGAGAAGCCGCGCAGATCCAGTGCGGACGAAGCTCCGACATGGCAACTCTTGCCCAGCTGGTTGTTATATGAAGCGACAGCGCCATAGAGTGTTGGCGTACTGCCGGCTATCTTATACACCCCTTGAGCCACCCGTTCAAGCCATCCGCTACGGACATACAGCGTCTGTTCCTTTCGGTCCAAACCCTGATTGGCCATCCAGGATGAAAACAGCAGGGAATCCCTGGGAACCAAATCGAGTATTTTCTTTATCTTTGTTGCCATTGTGGTAATATTTACCGCAAATATAAATCAAAATACGAAGAAAAACAAGTGCTACTTCATCTCGACATATTTCTTCGCCTTGGGGTATTTACTCTCGATCAGTACATCCAAGGCTTCCTCAAGCAAATCGCCGATGGAACCGGGACGTTCCATCCCTTCGGCATCCATCCATAGGGTGAGCAGCTTTGCCTTCCGCTGGGCATCCCTGGACAGCCAGACCGATGAGTGTCCGGCCTTCGACTCCTTTTTTCTTCTCACCTTCTTCGGGGCAGGGGGCGTCCGGACCTCCGCTTTCGGTTGTCCTTTCTCTTCTTCTTCGGGGCGGGAGTTCCTGAGCTGCTCCCTGAAATCATCCAACTGACTCATACTCGTATTCTCTAGTTTAATAATTCTCGTAATCTCTGGACCTCGGATTCTCGTGTTCTGGAGATTGCTAGTTCTCGTGTTCTCGTAATTACGAGTTCTGGTAATCTACAGTCCTCATAATCTGGGGTTCTCGTGATCTATAGAGAAAACTCCGGCACAAATGTATAAGTTTTGCCTTACTTTGTCAAATTTGATTTGTCAATTTGCTGCAAAAACCCTATGTTTGCAGCGCGACTTTCAGAGGCGTGAGGAATTTGGGCCTTAGTCCAAATTGCGAGATGTGCGTTCGTGTCACGAACGCTGCCCCTGCGGGACATCTCGTACGCCTGACGGCGGGCATGGCAGGCTCCGAACTCGCCTGCTGCGGGCCTTTGGCCCGGGTTGAGACAGCAACAGTGTTTATAGAGGAGATTGATATTGTGAGAGAGATTAGGAAACACTACATCAACGTGCGTTTCTCGGAGAAAGAGTTCGAGAAACTGAATACCCAGATGCATCTTTCGGGGTATAACAATCGGTCAAGATATATCCGTGATTCGCTCCTTTCCGCGCGCGTGAGGCGCAGGAATCTGAGCTTGAATGAGGCCAATGTGGCGAAGCAGATCGAGCTGCTCCGCCTGGACCTCAAGCGTATCGGCGTGAACTATAACCAGCGTGTGAAGACGCTAAACCGGCTGGCCAACGTGAAGGACCGGCGGGGAAATGCCATTGTTAATGCCCGGGACATCGAGCATGATATGTCGGAGATGAAACGGATGATGGACGGGATGGTGAAGACCTTCACCGAGATTCGGGCGGCAGTGCTGGATTCGGACGAAGAGGAGGAAGGAGATGAGAAGGAAAATGATGATGCCGATGGCCCGTGAGACGGGCATCGGCCTTCTGTATACCAAAGTTCAACATTTTTAACCCAATCGCATTATGCAAACCATTTTGATTTCGGGAAACCTCGCCAGGGATTGCGAGGTGATCCAGGGCAAGGAAGGAGCTGAGATGCTCCGCTTCGACGTAGCGGTCAAAGACGGCCGCGACAAGGACGAAAAGCCCACGTACTACACCTGCCGGATGAAGAAGACCGGCATCGCCGAGTATCTCAAGAAGGGCCGGTTCGTATCGGTCATCGGCAATCTGAAGGTGAATGTCGTGGAGAAAGACGACAAGACCTTTGTGAATCTGGATGTCTGGGTGAACAATCTGGACCTGGCGCCGCTCCCGAAGGAGAGCTGACTGGTCAAGATTTACTCGGTGAACCTGGACCTTATATGATATGGTAGTGAAAATCAACGCACCCACGCCGCACTGCTCGACCACTCTCCAGTACAATGAGAGGAAGGTGGAGGAGGGCAAGGCTGCCGTGGTCTATTCGCAAGGCCTCGACAATCCGGATAAACCGCTGGAAACGTTCGAGCGCTATGAGCGCGGCAGCCGCCGGTGCGAAAAGATGTCCTTCCATATGTCGGTCAATCCGTCCATGACGGACGGGATGACGGAAGACCAGGTGGTCGCTTTTACGAAAGAGTTGATGGAGGGCCTGGGCTATGAAGACCAGCCCTTCATCATCTACCGTCACAACGACATAAATCGCGAGCACTACCATATAGTATCCGTGCGCGTAGATAAGGATGGCCGGAAGATCTCCGACAAGTACGAGCACAGGCACTGCCAGGAATTGATGAAAGAGTTGGCACAGAAGTATGGTTTCAGCGTCGGTAAAGGAGAAAAGCAGGAAAAAGAAGAGAAGAAGAACTCGGAGAAGGTAAACTATCAGCGCTTTGACCCGGAAAAGGGCGACTATATGAAACAGATTGAAGAGCTGGTGGAGCAAGCTATGAAGTATCATTTCACTACCGGCGAGCAGTTCAAAATGCTGATGAGGCAGTTTGGGGTGGATGTGGATTACCAGATGGTGAAGCGGCAGGCGATGATGACCTTTGCCGGTATCAATCCAAAGAATGGCCACAGATGCACTGCTCCCATTCCCGCCAAAGACTTGAAGGTTCCGTCCGTTGACGAAATCAGGCAACACATTGAGGACGCAAAGAAAGAAAAGCGCAACAAAGAGAAGCAGCGCACGGCGAATCTGGTGAGGATTGCGCTGAAATACGGCAAATCAGAGCTGCACACCCGACGGATTCTCCGGAAGAAAAACATCGGAATGGTATTCTCCAGGACCAAGGAAGGCAAAATCTTCGGCGTTACATTCATCGACCACCAGACCCGGTGCGTGTTCAAGTCCAGTGAGCTGAAGGGCATCTCTGCCGGTCAGTTCGAGGAAGCGCGTATGACCAAATGGCCGCCGGAGGACAGGGAGTGGAAAGTGTGTGAAGAACCTAAGGAGAAATCGACTGCTGAAGAGGCGGCAGACACCCTCGTTGCCGCAATGGCCGCTGAACGCAGCCGTCGCAATGAAGACGAGGAAATCATGAGAAGAGGAAGACACAGATAAAGATTGAGGCGTATGGATTCAAGAACAAAACCCATGTTCACGGCGTTCCTGATTATGTCGGGAGCCCTGACAATGTTTATGATTTACTATGAGGCCTATCCCTTCTGGGCGGGCCTGCATCTGAGCGGGAAGATAACGGATTCGATGATGCTGGGCGTATATCAGTCGGGCCTTATGAGGGACTGGTGGTATGTGAGGGCGGTCATCCTGTTTTTCTGTACGTTTTCCGTCATTGTGCGCAGCGGCAGCTCAAAGGAGGCGCAGTGGCAGGAAATAGCCCTGCCCGTCGGTCTGGGGCTGGCGCTGTTTTTCGGAGGGAAATCAGCCGGGAACGGTCTCCTGTATGTGATTATGACAGTGGTGGGATTCGGCCTGTACCTGCTGGGGAATATTGCCCTGGGGCGCGCCATCAATGCGCTCAAGGCCGCCAATATGGCCGAGGAGAATGATACCTTTCCGCAGTGCGAGAAGCTCATCAAGAACCGCTTCAGCATCAACATCCCGACGACCTATCAGGACAAGGGACGCTTGCGAAAGGGCTATATCAATGTGGTGAATCCATTCAGGGGAACGATGGTCATCGGCACGCCCGGCTCGGGCAAGTCGTACTCCGTTTATGGCCCCTACATCCGTCAGATGATCCAGAAGGGCTATTCGCTGTTTGTCTATGACTACAAGTTCCCGGACCTCACAAACCGCGTGATGAATGAACTGCTGGATAATTACGAATGCTACGGAGACACCTTGCCACAGATGTATGTGGTCAATTTCGATGACCCGCTGTACTCGCACCGCTTCAATCCCATCCACCCGCGCTATCTGCAGGACCCAATCGATGCAACTGAAATCGCCGAGGTCATCATGAAGAACGCCAACCGCGAGAATGCGAAAGGGGACGACTTTTTCTCCCTGTCGGCCCGGTGCTACGTGGATATGCTCATCTGGTTCCTGCGAATCTATGAGGGCGGCCGCTACTGTACCTTCCCGCATCTGATTGAGCTGATGGGGCAGAACTACAAGCACGTCCTCCTGCTAATGGAGAAATACCAGGAACTGGACATCAAGCGGAATACCTTCCAGGACGCCATTACCGACAAGGCTTTCGAGCAGCTACAGGGACAGATTGCATCGGCCCGCGTCCCGCTCAACCGCTTTGCATCCGAGACGCTGTACTGGACGCTATCAGGGGACGATTTCGACCTTCAGATTAACGACCCCGAGCATCCGAAAATAGTCTGCGTGGGGAACAATCCCACCCGCCAGCAGGTCTATGGAACTACGCTGGCCATGCTGATGTCCCAGCTTTTCAAGATTATCAACCGTCCCGGGATGCGGCGCTGCGGCGTGCTTATCGACGAGTTGCCGACCATATACCTGAAGGGGCTTGACCACTTGATTAACACGGCCAGAAGCAACCATGTGGCCGTTGTTATCGGCGCCCAGGACAAGAGCCAGCTGGTGAAGGACTACGACAAGAAAGAGTCAGACGTTATCTTCAATACGGTAGGAAATGTCTTTGCCGGTGCCGTCAAAGGGGACACGGCCGAGAGTCTCTCCAAGTCTTTTGGTAAAACGGAGCGGGAGACGCGTTCCTACCAGGAAAGCGACACATCGGAGCACATCACTGTCTCTTTCCAGCAGCGGGATGTCCTTCCGGCCAGCCGTATCGAGGCGCTGTCCCAGGGTTCGTTCTGCGGCTATGTGGCCGACGAATTCCGGCAAAAGATAAACCCGAAGGTGTTTTGCGGGGAGATACAGGCAGGAAAAGAAACGACCCACAAGGAGGAAGTCCCGCAGGTCGTTGATTCTACGAAAGAGATAATCCAGGAACAGGTCCGGCTGAATTATGAGCGCATCCGTACAGAGGTCTACAACATGCTGTACACAGAATTGAACGCTCCGAAGGAGGGTACTAGTCCTGCTCCTTCTTCTTAAAGGACCAGACGAACTCGTAGCCAAGGGCTTCGGCCATCTTCTCCATGTCGGACATTTTGCAGTCATCCACGGCGAAGCGGGTGCTCATGCTCTGGCGGGAGATACCGACGCGGCGGCCAAGCTCTGAGAGGGAAACGTTTTCGTCCATCAGGTAGTCAAAAACGGGGCGCAGGCGGTAGCCTTTCTTCGCTCCGGGAGAAAAAGGCAATCTGGACCTTGAATTCTGGGGTTCAGCAGCCTCGGCGGCACTTTTTACCGCTCCATTTTTCACTTGGTTTTCCATCACTTTTCCTTTTCAAATTTGCGAATCTGACGTGTATCCTTTTCCTTTGCATTGTCAGTCAAAGCGAGAAGTTGTCAGATTTGACTTGACAAAGGTAGGCAGAATCTTTGGTTTTGCAAGCAAAAAAGTAAAAAAAATACAGGCATGTTTGAAAACCCGCTATACAACATTCCGCTGGACAGGGTACTGGAAGCGCTCGGCTCACGGCCGGGGAAGGAGAAGAATATGTGGACCTCTCCGATGAGGGAGGAGCACAAGGCCTCGCTTCATATCGATCCGGCGAAGAACGTCTGGTACGACTTCGGCATTACCCGCGGCGGGACCAACGTGGACCTCGTGATGATGGTCCGGCGCTGCACACAGCAGGAGGCCTACCGTTTTCTGGCAAAACTAGCCCCGGAACTCCTCAAGGCAGGGGCAACCATACAGAAGCCGGAAGAGCAGAAGCCATCCACCTATATCAAGGCCGCCAGGGAAATCCAGAACAAATATCTCCTGCAGTACCTGGAGAGCCGGAAGATCCCTGTGGAATTGGCCCGGCGATATCTCAAAGAGATCGTCATCTTTGACCCGTCTAAGAATGTCCATTATACGCTGCTTGGAATTTCCAACAATGCCGGCGCCTATGCCCTGCGCGGGCCGAACGGATTCAAGGGAACCAACAAGGCGGGCATCACTACTATTAATAAGGAAGGGAAGTTTTCCGCCAAGCCGTCCACAAACAAGGTGGCTGTATTTGAGGGAATGTTCGATTTCCTTAGCTGGCGGGTGATGCAATCCAGTGAACTGCCGTCTTGCGACGTGGTTATCCTGAACTCTGTGAACAATCTCCAACGTGCAGCGGATTACATCAAGCAGCATGACAGCGCCACCTGTTTCCTGGACAACGATGCGGCCGGAGAGCGATGCTATCAGGGTATCCGGGATATGATGGAAGGAAAGGACGTGACGGATATGTCCGACCTCTATGGCGACTTCAAAGACATCAGTGAAATGCTGGAAGCCTCCCGGGGCTATTCAGCAAATATGACATTAAGCCCAAGTATGTGAAGGTATGGAGAGCGTGAAAACAATCATGAATGAACTGGAGCTATGCTCCAATCTGATTGCGGTTGCCATCATCCGCAAAACATCCCCGCACGAAGATGATATCTCAGAGCGTCAGGCGAAAGACGCGTATGGAGACAAATGGATCCGGAAGATGAAAAGCCTCGGGCTTGCCAAGTATACAAAGATAGGCGGCCGTAATGTCTACAGCCGCCATCAACTGGATTGCCTCCGTCAGGCCGAACGCGAGAACGCCAAACTGATATTCAGAAAGATAGAAAAACCGTAAGCGCCGCCAATTGTGGTGTCTTGCGTCCTAAACAAGTGTTAAGCAGTGCCCTGTAAACGCCGTGAGGCGGAGAAGGCAGGGCGGGAGAGGATGATTTGCTTAGAGGTCATCCTCTTTTTCTTTTGCTTAGCCACAGGCGCTGTATTCTCTTCCGTGCCCCACTTGAAGGATTTGAGTACTTTGGAATTTGCTTCCCATAGAAGTGACCAGTCCTTATTGATATAGATGTCCGTTACCTTCATGTCCCTGTCTACATGGCAAAGGCCGTCGTTAATCAAACTTTTTTCTACGCCCACTTCATAAGCAATGCTCGCCCAACTGTGCCTGGCCCAGTACAAAGTGATCTTGTCGGGGTATTTCACCCGCTTGCAGAATTTGTCAAGGCCCTTATTCACATTGGTTCCGAAGACCAGATACGAAGAATAATGGCTTTGGAACTTGAAAGCATGAACCCCGTCAGTCCCTTTGTATTCCTCGAACAGCTCCATTACCAGCGGATCCATCTTGACGAACATCTCTGCATTGTCGTCACGACGGTCCCGGGTTTTGGTCCTGCAGTAGTGCAAGATGCCATTCTGCGGGGCAGCGCAGTCGAAAATGTCCGGGCTGTTCATGCCCATCAGGGCAAAACTGATGAGGAACACATCAACGCCCATCCGCTCACGCCCGGTCAGTGACTTGCGCATATCAATCATCTTCTGGATGATGGCTGTGTCCACATCGCGATGCCGTGAGGGTTTCTGACGCGGTGGTTTGTAGAACTGGAAGGGATTGCGGATGCGTATGTTGCCGAACTCTTCGTCATTGTATTTCAGCCGGGCCTGTCCGTGAATGAATGCGATGCAGGCGGTATATGCACTGATGGCTCTTGCGCCCTTACCATGCTTGGATACCAAAGCGGCCTCCCATGAACGCATTAGGGAGGATGTAAGTTCGGATATGTCCATCGTATCCTTGCCGACAAAGGCTTTGAAGGCATTGAGAGCGGTTCTGTAAGTCTTTTGTGACTGGCCGGTCTTAGAGCCTATAACTTCCTCGGCGAAAGAGAAGAAGTCCAGCATGAATTGACCATCCTCATCGGAACTTGCACTTCTCTGGAGGAAGGCTACAATCTGGTCGATAGTCAGGTTCTGCAGAGAATAGGTATCCAGTTTGGCAAGTGTCTTCTCAGTGGCCCTGACCAGATCTTCCGACTTGCAACGTATGTCCTGGTTCTTGATTTTGCCGGTTTTGCCGATATCTTCCCGGTGCAGGAGGATATTCGTCTTGATGAAGCGGCTATCCCGTTTGAAAGTGATTCTCAAGCGGCCAAAAGTGGTCCCATTTTGCTTCCACCAGCTCTCCCGAATCACGAAGGAGACGGTAACATTATCCAATGCATTCATAATCAGCGCATTTACGGTTAAACATTTTGTACAACATTTGTACAACACTGGCCGTAAAGCGCCCTCAGAAAGCGATGACTTTTGCCCTAAACAAACGAAAAAGTCTCTAAGTTTTGTTGCTTAGAGACCTTGTAAAGTGTTGATAATCAAGCGATTAACCTTGTGGAGCATAGGAGAATCGAACTCCTGACCTTTTGAATGCCATTCAAACGCTCTACCAACTGAGCTAATACCCCATGCATTCCCGTTTTGGGATTGCAAAGGTAACGACATTTTTCAGAATTGCAAAATTTTTTTGAAAAATCTGCATTTCCGGGGCAGGTCGAGGCGATTTACTGAAGTAGATAGCGCTGCCAGAAGGTCCAGTCGGTCTGGGTGGAATGGACGCCCTGGAAGCCTCGATAGCCGTGCATGCCGTCGGGATAGATCATCAGCTCGAAGGCTTTTCCCTGGCGCTGCATTTCGTCGACAAGCTGGAGGGTATTCTGGAAATGGACATTGTCGTCGCCGGTGCCATGAGTCAGTTTCAGCATCACGCGGCCGTCGGAGCCGGAAGCCGAGACAGGATATGAACGGACATGACCGATGACACGCGATGAGCGATAGCCCTCCGGGTTGTCTTCCGGAGTCGACATGAAGCGTTCCGTGTAATGCGAATCGTATAGCTTCCAGTCGTAGACTCCCCCGCCGGCGATGCCGCAGCAGAAATGGTCGGAGGCGGTCAGCAGCAGCATTGTCGTCATCGTTCCGCCGAAAGAGAATCCTTCGACACCGATCCGGTCCGGACGCACATACGGAAGGCTCCCCAGATACTCCGCCCATTCGACGAAGTCACTCACCTCCACCGTATTGAGATGCTTGTAGATCTGATCCAGACCGGCACGTCCGTGATGTCCGGCGGCCCTGCAGTCGGCTATCACCTCGATAATATCGTTCGAGGTAAACAGCCTGTAGCGGTTGGGGCTGACCCAGCGGTCATATACCATCGGCGTGTCGGGACCGCCGTAAATGTCGAGGTGAACGGGATACTGTTTTGACGGGTCGAAGCCGTCAGGATAGAAGATGATTCCGGGAAGAGTCAGCCCGTCCCGCGTCGTCATCGTGATCAGCTTTCCGACATGTTCTTCCGAGGTCCGATAATCCGACAAGGAACCGGCGGCCACATCGATCGTCCGCTTCCCCGGCCGGGCCGTCTCATCGAGAATCAACTTCGAAGGCGTATCCAGTGCAGACAGCCACGCCACGAAATGCTTCGCGTCAGGAGCCAGGCTGGCCTGATGGACATAATAGCGGGGATCCGTCAGCGCCGTGATCTTCCCCTTCGGACTTATCCGATACAGCGCCCGGCTCACCCGGGAATCGCGTTCTGCGGTAAAGTAAACGCTGCCGTCGGGGCCCAGGCGAAGCAGTTCGATCCTCCAGTTGGGACCGTCCGTCAGACGGCGAAGCGTCTTGCCGTCATAAGAAAGGAAATATATCTGCTGCCATCCCGTCTCGAAACTGCGCACCATATAAAGACCGTCCCTGGAAAAGAGCATCCCTTCCGGCCAGTCCAGCCAGGTGTCGACTTCCTCGTGGTAAACAGCCCGTTTCGAGCCACTTACGGGGCTTACAGCATACAGCTCGAGCGTCCGCTGGATGCGGGGCTCCCACGGAACGAAGAAGGTCGCTGAATCATCACTCCAGAAAGGCGTGCCGAAATACTGGTCGAGCGACGGATCGAAATCCGCCCAGGTCAACTCCCCGGAAGCGACGTCGGCAAAACCGATACGCACCTCGGGGTTCCGCTCCCCTGCCTTGGGATAATGGGTCTTTCGCAGCGTCCCGTCCTGGCCGAAAGGCGAATAGATCGGGAACATCGGCACCTCCGTATCGTCGAAGCGGTAAAAGGCCAGTTTCCGGCCATCCGGCGACCACCAGAAGGCCCTGTAACGCGACGGACGGCCGAAGATCTCTTCGTAATAGACCCAGGAAGCATAGCCGTTATAGACCGTCTCCGAGCCGTCGAAGGTCAGCCGCGTCTCCTTCCGGTCGGAAAGGCGCACCACCCAGAGATCGTTGTCGCGGGTAAAGGCCAGAAGGGTCGAATCCGGAGAATAAGTCAGGTTGACCGCCCCTTCCGGTTCGACGGGGAATGCGGCGTAACGCTCGGGGAACTTGACTCCTTCGGTACGCTTGCCGCTTCGGACTTCCATCTTGAAACACGCCGGATCGACGAAACTGCCATCTTCCGAGAAGGCGACTTCCTGGGAGGAAAGCCACTTGCAGTCGGAAGGGATCTGGGCAAAGGCCGGGAATGAGAGAATGCCAGCGAGAGCGCTGACCAATACTATTCTAATCGTTTTCATACTGCTTCGAACACTTCATCCTTGAAATTGACGAGATATACTTTTTCGACACCGCGGGTAACGGCCGTATAGAGCCACTTCAAATCGTCCTCCGTGAGCTCATCCTGCCAGAACGGATTGTCGATAAAGACACAGGCCCACTGTCCGCCCTGGGACTTGTGGCCTGTAATGGCAGCGGCATATTTGAGCTGAAGGGCATTGTAGTAGGGATCCTCGCGCACGGCGTCATAGCGCTTTTTGCGCGAAGTGATATGGGAATAGTCGGCATCCACGCCCTGGTAGAGCTGATTCGACTGTTCGTAGGAGAGCGACGCGCTCTCGGACTCGAGCGTATCGAGAAGAACCTTCGCCCGCAGCTCCTGGTCCCCGTAATCGGGCAGCCGCAGCGTCGCATCGGCAAAATGGAGGCCGTAACGGTCCTCGTAGTTCTTGATCCGGACCAGCTTGACAATATCTCCGTTGGCCAGGAAATCAATCCCTTCCAGTCCGTCGAGGAACTGATAGCAGTTCTTGACGATCATCAGCTTGTCGTCGCGCACGAGCCTCTCTTCTCGAAACAGGACCTGCGCCCGGATGCCGGCATTATAGCGGACGGCCCGCTTGTTGGAGCGGCAGAGGACGACGGTCTCATCTTCTCCCCACTTCCCGTATGCATCCGAAAGCGCATCCAGAAGCTCTCCCCCGCCGATGCGCTCAAGATCCGGACCTCCCGGGGGCAGCGCCAGCTCCTTTAGCGGCATCGGGCATGACGGCCGGGTGATCAGTTCCCGGATATGGGTCGCGACCTTCAGGATGCCGCTCTCCCTTTCCTGCCGGACCACCTCGGTCAGGGTCGAAAACCGCACGCCCCCGAAGCCCTTCATCGCCTCGGGCGACAGGGCCGGCGAAGCGTCAAGCCCAATCGGAGGCAGCTGGGCACCGTCACCGAGGAGAATCAGACGGCAGTCAACCCCGGCGCGGACAAAGGCGACCAGGTCCTCGAGCAGGTTGCCGGAACCGAAGACAGCCCCCCGCTCTCCCCCGTCACCCATACCGATGAGCGACACCTCGTCGACGACAAAGAGCGTCCCGCGGGCCTTGTTCGGCGAGAGCGAAAACTGCCCGAAACCATCGTCGCCGTGGGATTTCTGGCGATAGATATGCTTGTGGATCGTATAGGCAGGGAGACCGGTATAGGAAGCCAGCACCTTGGCGGCGCGTCCGGTCGGAGCCAGCAGCACGCAGGGCACCCGGTAAGCCCCCAGCGTGCCGACGACCGCAGCAATGGCCGTCGTCTTGCCGGTACCGGCATATCCGTTGACGACAAGGATGTCGCCGTCATCGCCGGTCAGAAAGCCCGCAAGATCACGATAGAGCGCATCCTGGTCGGCCGTAGGCGTGAAAGGAGTCCGGGAGAGGAATTCCCGGTACAAGGCTCCGCTGCGCCCGCCGCCCGTCATCGGCCGGAACGTTTGAAAATCAGGGAGACGGCCGCCAGCAGCGGATAGATTTCCACCCGGCCGAGGAACATGTCGAGGGTAAACATCACCTTCGTCGTACCGTTCAGCGCATTGAAATTCCCCATCGAGCCGATATCGCCGAGCGCCGGACCCACGTTGCCGAGGCAGGACAGCGTCCCGGTCAGGGCATCGGAAGAATTGTCGCCGACAATCAGACAGACCACCACCGACACGATCATCAGCAGGAAATACATCGCCACATACAGAATCGAAGGGAAAAGGTCCTCGTCGCGGATGACGGAACTGCCAATGCGGATTTCCCGGACAGCGGAAGGATGCAGCGCCTGGTGGATATGGCGGCCTATCGACTTCCAGAGCATCAGGAAGCGGTCGCATTTGATGCCGCCCGTAGTCGATCCGGCGCAGCCGCACTGGATGCTCATAATCACCAGAAGGAAGCACGGCAGCATCGGCCATGTGGCGTTATCAGCCGTTGCAAATCCCGTCGTAGAGGCATAACTGACAATCTGGAAGGAGCCATCCATGATCGCCTGTCCCCAGCTCTCGGAGGCTCCCTGGAGCTTGAGCGAAAGCACCGTCATCACGATCATCAGAAGCAGCGTGACGAGGTAGTACTTGAGCACCGGATTCTTGAGCGGACGGAGGGTCCGGCCCATGAAGATCATGAAGATGATGCCGAAATGGATCGAGCCAAGCAGCATGAATACGATGGTGACCACATTGATGGCCGTCGAGCCGAAGGCCCCGATCGATGCCGTCCGGGTACTGAATCCGCCGGTCGCCGAGACGCTGAAGGCATGACAGAGCGCATCGAAGGCCGACATGCCGCAGAGAAGATAACTGACGAAGGAGCAGACCAGCAGCGCCAGGTACACCGACACGAAGATATAGACCGTCTTGTTGGTCCGGGACTGATAGCCTTCCCGCGAAAGGGAGGACAGCTCCATATTGGTCAGTCGCAGCCGCACGGGCGAAGAATTCGGAATCACCAGCAGCAGGAAGACGACAACTCCGAGGCCGCCGATAAAATGGGTGGAAGCCCGCCAGAAAAGAAGGCTCTTCGGCAGGGATTCGACATGCTCAAGAATGGTAGCGCCCGTGGTTGTAAATCCGGAAACACTTTCAAACCAAGCGTTTACAATCGAGAACGGGCCACCCCACAGCGCATAGGGAAGCATCCCGAACACAAAGGAAAGCAGCCACGACAGGAAGATGATCATATACCCGTCCTTCATCGTGATGCTCCGCGTCTTGCGAACAAAGATAAAGGGGAAGGCGCCGAAGATCGCCGTAATCAGAAAACTGATCATGAGAGCCGTCAGCGCGCTGTCCCGGCCGTTGAGGAGGGATACCACCACCGACAGGAACATAAACAGTGCACTGACCAGCAGCGCATAACCTACATTGCGGGATATGACCTTGAGATTCATGACCGCGGCTTATGCGTTATTTCCGCTCCCCTGCTGCTGGGCAGCCTCCTTCAGGGAGGCAACGCGCTTGCGGAGCTGGAGGTTCTCGTTGACGATTTCGGTGATGCCCTCGTTGAGACGGGAGAGCTCGTCGTCCCCCTCGAAGACGTTGGAATACTTCTTATTCTCGTTGAGATAGGCATCCAGGCCGCGCAGCATCTTCCGGAGCGGATTGATGTAATAGATCGACGCGAAAAGCAGGAGCATCAGCACCAGAAGCAGCCCTACCGCAATCGCGACGGCACCGGGAATGACACTCCGGTAAAAGCCACGGTCGAAGGTCGCCGAGTTGGCCTGGAGGGCATTGTATACGAGCGTATTGAGCTCGAAGACGTCACGGCGGAAGGCGTCATAAGGCCCCTGGAGATGCATGCTATACCATTCCTGCGTATTGAGGGAGGGTGTCTTGATGGCCTGCGGAAGCAGTTTTGAGGTCTCGGAGAATACGCCGAAACTCCGTTTGAGGGATTCGGCCCTTTCACGGATTTCGGGCGTATGGGAAAGCAGCAGGAGGGAATCGCAGTATGCGAGATCCGACTGGATGTCCAGCTCGGGGATGTCAATGTTCTGGAGGTCGCCGTGGGCTTCGCTCCAAAGGACGGACATCACCTGGGCGTTGTAGGCGTGCGTATCGTCCGCCAGACGCTCCATATAATTGATATTCCGGATATTATCGGCAATCAGCGTCGAGACATAGTTGCTCATGCTGCGATACTGGAGAATCGTAATGACACTCGAAATCAGCAGAATCGCCGCAATCGAAAGAAGACTCAGGCTGAGCTTCGTCCGAATCGACAGGGTCCTGCCCTTACACTTCTTGGACAAACGCTTGAACATACACAGTTCCGTTAAAACTTTCAAAGATACAACATTTTTTACATTCCCGCGACCTCAAGACCGATAAAATGGCCTTATTCTACAAAGTTTTTATTAATAAGTGACACTTTATTAAAATTTTTTGTATATTTGTGCCCGCATAAAAAAACACAGCCATGAGAGGGTCCTTTCTTACCAGAAAAGATGGGAAAAATACCCAGCTGAAAAAACGCATCCTCTGCCTTTGCGTCGAAAAAGGCAGCTACAGCATCGCCGAACTGAGCAAACAGACCGGCACGAGCGTCCCGACGGTGACGAAACTGGTCGTCGAACTGATCGATGAGGGCTTCCTCGTGGACCTCGGCAAGCAGGGTACCTCCGGCGGACGCCGCCCCTGTATTTACGGACTCAACCCATCGGCCGGATATTTCATCGGCGTGGACGTCGGCAACAAGCACGCCAACATGGTCATCACCGACTTCAAAGGTGAGATTCTCGTCCAGCAGCACGACATACCCTTTACGATGGAAGCGCGCGAAGAGTGCTGCCACCGTATCGCCGACTCCATCCGCAAGTATTTCCTGCAGAGCAGTCTGGACTGGTCCAAAGCCCTCGGCTGCGGCATCAGTTTCACCGGCAGGGTCAATCCTTCCACCGGTTTCAGCACCTCTTATTCTTTCGACGAATCGGTACCGATCGACAAACTGATCGAAGCCGATCTAGGCATTCCCGTTTTCATCGAGAACGACTCCAGGGCGATGACCTACGGCGAGTATCTTCACTCCCGGAAAAACGAGCAGGACATGCTCTTCATCAATATCAGCTGGGGTCTCGGCATGGGAATGGTCCTTGACAAGAAGCTCTATTACGGCAAATCCGGCTATTCCGGCGAAGTCGGCCACTTCCCCTTCATGGAGAACGACACTATCTGCCGCTGCGGCAAGGTCGGCTGTCTCGAGACCGGAGCTTCCGGCTCGGCGCTCTACCGGATGGTGGGCGAAAGACTCAAGGAAGGCCGCGCCTCCTCGCTGACGGCCAAGTATCAGCGCGAAGGCAAAATCACCCTGGAAGACATCCTGTCCGCCATCCAGGAGGAGGATGTTCTCGCCATCGAAGTAGTCGAAGAGATTGGCCATACCCTCGGACGGGCGCTGGCAGGACTGATCAATATCTTCAATCCGGAAGTGGTCGTCATCGGCGGCCGGCTTGCTGTCGGCGGCGAATACCTGATGCTGCCGATCAAGTCGACGGTCCGACGCCTGGCCCAGACCTTCGTCGTCAAGGACACGACCATCGTTTTCTCCAAACTCGGGAACAACGCCGCTCCGGTCGGCGACTGCATGATCTGCCGCAGCAAGCTGCTCGGCATCTTATAAGTGAAGGAGGCGCTCGACGTCTCTTTTTTCTCCCACCACCCAGAGGATGTCTCCCGGCTCGATCATGAGTTCGGGATTGGGAGCCTGCAAGTCACCACCGGACTTTTCCACGCCCGCGATCAGGCAATGATAGACGCTGCGGATGCCGCTGTTGCGGATAATACGGCCGCAGAGCGGGGACTGATCCGTGATTTTCACCAGGGAAAGGATCATCTCACCGGCCTCTTCGGCACTGACGCCCACGCCATCGTGTCCGGAGGAAAGACTCGCGGCAAAGGCCTCCAGATCGACATCCGAGCCGATTACCTGGAGCCGGTCCTGCGGGAAAATGCGGTCATGGGCGCTCGGGATATTGATCCGGATATCGCCCCGGAGGATAGAGGCGACATGCACGCCGAACTGCCGGCCGAAGCCGAGTTCCATCAGCGTTTTCCCGGCCAGCGGGCTGTCGGCGGGGACATCGAAATCCGCCAGGTGCATATCCTTCGACATCAGGTGTTCCGCATAGGCAGGCTGCTTCTGCCCCCGATTCTCGGCTTCGATCTCACGTGAGCGCAGATTGGTATTGAAGGTATCCGTAATCCGCTGGGACTGACGCTTGAGGAAGCGGCTCATCAGGATGACGGCGATCAGCCCGAGACCGAGCGTGAAGGCGAGGAAAGCCGAGAAATGGAAGAAATGGGCCAGGATGGAAAGGACCAAGCCGAGGGCAATCGCAACCCGGATGACGACAGAGGCCACCAGCGGGGCCCGGTTCGCCCGGTTTTCGCTCCATAGGGTCATGAAAGCCTTGCTGCGCAGTCCCCGCGTCATGATGGGACGAAGGAACGGTGACGTCAGCAGGACCAGCAGCGTGGCGCAGGCAATCCGGCCCCAGACACCTCCCAGACCCGGCAGTCCCTGCAGCCAGGGCACCAGATAGCGGTACGAAAGCCCCAGGATCGCCAGAATCAGGATGGTGTTGATCAGCGTCGTCCGGATGATGTCCCCGAGATAACTCTTCCAATGGCTCTCATCGTTGCCGAGCGGAGCTGCGCCGGTGTTGTAGCGATTGAGAAATGCCATCCATTTCTCGGGCAGATGGCGCTCCAGGAACTTGTAGACCGGACCGGCCAGCCGGATCATATACGGCGTCAGGAAAATGGTGATGACCGACACGGCCACGACAATCGGGTAGAGGTCCTTGCGGGTAACGCCGAGGCTTTCGCCGAGGGCGGCGATGATGAAGGCGAATTCACCGATCTGCGTCAGTGAGAAACCGCACTGGACGGCGGTCCTCAGCGACTGGCCGCTAAGGAGAACGCCCAGGGTCGCGAAGGTCGCCTGGCCGATGATGACCGTCAGGGTGATGATCAGGATCGGCAGCCAGCTGGCGGCGATGATCGAGGGATCCACCATCATGCCCACCGACACGAAGAAGATGGCGCCGAAAAGGTCTTTCACCGGCTTGACGAGATGGTCGATGTGCTCAGCTTCAACCGTTTCCGCCAGGATGGAACCCATGATGAAAGCGCCGAATGCAGCCGAGAAACCGGTCCTTGCGGCCACTACTACCATACCGAAACAAAGCCCCAGCGCCACGACGAGAAGGGTCTCGTCGTTCATCAGCTTCTTGGTCTTTTTCAGGATCAGCGGAATCAGGAAGAGGCCGACGACGAACCACAGGACGAGGAAGAAAGCGAGCTTCAGGATGCTCCGAAGCATCTCGCCGCCTTCGATGGTATTGCTGATCGCCATCGTGGAGAGGAGGACCATCAGGACGACAGCCAGGATATCCTCCAGGATGAGGATACTCATCACAAGGCCCGTAAACTTCTTTTTCCGCAGCCCGAGATCATCGAACGCCTTGTAGATGATGGTCGTCGACGACATCGCAATCATGCCGCCGAGGAAAATCGCATTCATCCGCGACCACCCCAGAAAGGTACCGACGATGATGCCGAGAAAAATCATCCCGATGATGATCGTCAGCGCGGCGATGATGGCCGGGCCGCCGACCTTCAGGATCTTTTTGATACTGAATTCCAGACCGAGGGCGAACAGAAGGAAGATCACACCGATCTCCGACCAGACATGGACGAAATCACCGTTGGCGACCGAAGGCAGGAAGGAGAGCACCGGGCTTGCGAGGAAACCGGCCACGATATAGCCCAGTACGAGCGGCTGCTTGAGTTTCTTGAAAACAAGGGTCATCACTCCGGCACTGACGAGGATCAGTGCGAGGTCGGAAATGACGATCATAGGTTCGATATGTCCCATATCAGAGTGTCTGTCGGGTTTCCGCACGCGCGGCCCGGATGTCCTTCCGTGCCGGAAGGAGGTTCTTGAAATAGTATCGCAGCGGCTTCAGGGAGCCGTATTTGACGGTTTTGACAAGGGTGAAAAGACTGACGAAGAGCCAGCGTTCCCAGAGGGGCCTGTTCGGATCGAGCAGGCGCACCAGCGAGCCCATATAGTAATTCCGGTAAATGATCCGCTCTTTCGGCTCCTTTCTCTTCGCCCGGTCGTGGACGGCTTCGGCGGAGGGCACGATGCCGATCTTAAGGCCATGGTATCTCGCCCGGTCGCACCAGTTGTCATCCTGGCCGTAAAGAGGCAGCATTTCTTCGAACAGGCCGACCGTCTCGATGGCTTTCCGGCTGACGAGCCAATGCGCCGCCATGACCCGCCGTACCTCCCGGATCCCATCGCGCTCCTCCCCCGCCTTCCGCCACACATTCTTCTCAAACTGAGGATCCATGCGCTGCGGCAAATCAGACGGAGGGGGTGTGTCCCCAAAAGGCGTGTCCACCCCCGGACACGGGCAGGGGTCGGGGCCCGACGGAGACAAGTTCTCGCAAGGCGAGGACGCAGGAAACGTTGGGAGGGGCCGAACGAGCGACGCGAGAGAGTCCTTTTGGGGACATACCCCCTCCGCCTTGCCGCAGCGCTGGAGCTGAAGTGGGCTGAGGAGGGCAAACTCGGGGTGGCGGGCATGGGCATCGGCGAGGGCGGACATCGCGCCGGGAAGGGGCCAGGCATCCTGGTTCAGCAGGTAGACGGCATCGTAGCCATGCTCGAGGGCATAGCGGAAGCCGGCATTGTTGGCCGCAGCGAAGCCGACATTCTCCTTGCCGCGAACAAGCACCGCCTCTGGCCAGAGCGCGGCCACGGCATCGGCGCTCCCGTCTGAAGACGCGTTGTCATAGACATACAAATCAAGCGGCATCCCGCACAAGCGCAACGCCCGAAGGCCCGTTTCCAGCCACCGCACGCCATTGTATGTCACCATGACAACGAGAATCCTCATCATGAGCAAATATACTAATAATTGCTTACTTTCGCGCCAGGCTGGTCCCGATAATTGACGAAAAAGGCCATTTTTGCAAACTTTCGGGACGCGGCAGTCCCGATACTTGACAAAATCGCCGGTTTTTGCTCACTATCGCGCCCGGCCGATCCCGATCTCGGCCTAGTTGATCCCGATCTCCGTCAGGGCCCCGGTAGCGGAATCGATGATGAATCCTCTGACGGTTACATCCGCAGGCATCAACGGATGGGAAACGATGGCAGAAACGGTCTTGCGGACAGATGCTTCCGTGTCATGAAAGCCTTCGAGCCACTCATCCAGACCGACCTCATCGCGCTTCAGCGTGGACTCCGGGATGCCGCGACGGAGCATCTCCTCGCGGAAATGGCTGAAATGCATGTGGCATGCGCCGCAGGTTGTATGGGCTACAACCATAATCTCCTCAACGCCAAGTTCATATACGGCCACGATGAGACTGCGCATCGCCGAATCCCAGGGGGATGGAATCACAGCACCAGCGTTCTTGATAATCTTGGCATCGCCGTTGCGAAGACCGAGTGCCTCCTGTAGCAGCACGGACAGCCGGGTATCCATACAACTGAGCACGGCCAGCTTCTTGTTGGGGAATTTGTCTGTCAGATGGGCCTCGTAGCCTTTGGATTCGACGAAGGCGCGGTTGAACGCGAGGACTTGATCGATCTGTCCCATATCACTATCCCTCCAGAATCTGCCCGGCGGCGTTTTTGGTATCAACCTTTTCGATGATGCGCTCGAGAATGCCGTTCTCGTCGAAGATGAAAGTGCGCCTGAGCGTACCGAGCGTCGTTTTCCCATACATCTTCTTCTCGCCCCAGGCGCCGAAATCCTGCAGCATCTGAGTTGTCGTGTCGGCAAGCAGACGGAACGGGAGCTCGTATTTGGCCCGGAATCCGGTATGGGATTTGGCGCTGTCCTTGCTCACACCGACGACGTTATACCCGGCGGCGGTCAGTGCGGCATAATTGTCCCGGAAAGAGCAGGCTTCCGCCGTACATCCGGATGTATTGTCCTTGGGATAGAAATAGATGATGGTTTTGCGGCCATTACCGATGAAGTCCTCGGATTTTACGACGTTCCCGTCCTGATCCACGACCTCAAAGGACGGCATACGGTCTCCTACTTTTAGCATGGTTGAAATAGTTTTGTCGATTTTTACAAAAATAAGCAAAAAATAAACGTTTCCGCTTTTTTACGCGGATAATTCTTCTCATATTTGCAGCAAGGTTCTGTGCCGGTCAAGTGGGCGTAGAATGGATGTGGAACAGTCTGCAACGTGTATTATGAACCAACGAAGGCATTGTTATCAGGAGTATCATGCGCTTCCGCATGGTTACTACCATTTATGTACGGACGGATGGAGCGGAGGCAAACTGTTCCCTTCGGATAAACACTATGCAAGGGGGATGTCATCCATAGCCGTTGCGAGTCTCAAGTACTCCATTCGTTTCTACGGCTGTGAATTGATGCCCAACCACTTGCACATGGTCGTCAGTGCTACGGGCTCTGTCTGCAACGAGGTCTTTTCATTTCTCAGACGTCGGATCAACCTCTTTCTCAAGGAAGACGGCTTTCCGTTGCTTCCGGAGAACTATGGTTTCAAGCTGATCTCTATCGACAGCCGGGAATCTATGCAGGCGCATCTTGTGTATCTGGCGAGGAATGCCTACGAAAAAGGTCTCTGTACCCCATGCGGACACAAGTGGGGAAGCGGCTATCTCCTTTATAATGAATTATCCTGGCTCATCAGAGGGACAAAAGTGAAAGACCTTTCGCAGCGGGCTATCTTCCGCGAATGGGGAATCAGGGATGCCCTTCCGCCAGAATGGGAGATACATCCCGAATTGGGAATCCTGCCCTCCAACTTCATTGACACGGATAAGGTTCGGTCTTTTTTCCCTTCTGTCAAAGACTACATGACACGTCTGGTCAAGGATTATGAATCCTATGTAAGAATCTCTGCGGGGTTGGGTGAAACGATTGAGTGGTCTTATCCCGAAGTTCGGGATATCGTGAAGACAGCATTCCATCAGGAGGACCCGGGTGGACGGTTGGAGGATTGGGACAATGAAAAGAAATGCCGGCTCGCGGTCAAACTGAACGATGAGTATGGAATATCGGCTTCATTTCTTGCGAAAGCGATGGGGGTGCCGGAGAGGATTGTTCTCCAGAGTCTGCGTTCAAAGGATTATGGTATACGGAAACGATAAAGAAACGATAAGGATTATGGTATACGGAAACGAGGATTATGGTATACGGAAACGATAGGATTATGGTATACGGAAACGATAAAGGGCGCGATAGTGAGCAAAAACCGGCGTTTTTGTCAATTATCGGGACGGCCGCGTCGCGATAGTTTGCAAAAAGGGCCGTTTTTGTCAATTATCGGGATCGGCTTTGCGCAAAAGTTAGCAATTTACGGCAGAAATGACATGTATCGCGCCCTTGTCCTTCAGAGTTCGCCGTAGAGGCGGAGGAAGAGCTCCTTCGCGGAGCGGCGGGTGAAGATGGCGTGGCGGCGGATGGTGCGGGCGGTGCGGAGGCGGATGGTGCGGACATCCGGGAGCGTCGCAGGTGCCCGAGTGCCGGACGGGGCAGGAGCTGCGGACCGGCAGCGGGGACGAGTGAAGAGATATTTCAGCCCGCGGAGCAGTTCGACGATCCAGATGAAAACGCCCATCAGGAAATAGCGCAGGCTACTCCCCCGGCTGTAATAAACAAGTGCGCCGCGGACGCGGACCGGCTTGATGACGGTCTCCATCGGGGAGAGGCGACGGCCGGAGCCGACCGTGCCGCCGGCAAGATGGGTAATCTCCACATCGGCGTCGGTCCATACCGTATACCCCATCTCATTGAGTTTCTGCCCGAGAGCGATATCCTCCGGGGTAAAGACGAAACGCTCGTCGAACCAGCCGGCCTCGCGGAACACATCCGTACGGATTAAAAAACAGGCGCCGTTGAGCGTCCAGGTCTGGAAGAGACCCTCTTTCATCGACCACTTCGACGGCTTTGTCTCGTCGACCATGTGGAGATAATGACGCAGATAGCGGCAGGCCGTCCACGGAGCGCGGCCGCAGGTCTGCACCCTGCCGTCGGGGAATATGATCTTTGGTGAGATGGCAGCCGCCGAGGCCGGAAGGCTGGAATAATCCGCCACCAGGCGGTCTATCAGCGGCATCCGGATGAGCGTATCGTCATTGACGATGAGGCAATAGCGCCCCCGGGCCTCCCGCAGCGCCAGATTGTTGTTCTCCGAAAAACCTGCGAGATTGTTCTGCTCGATAAAACGGACGGAAGGATAGCGCGAACGCACCGCGGCGAGATTCTCCGGAGCGTAGCGATACGCTACGACGAGCACCTCCATCGGGACGCAGGTCTGCCCATAGAGCCCGTCGAGGCAGGGCCCGAGCAGATCCGGCCGGTCCATCGAAACGATTATGACACTCACGTCAATCACAATTACAAATATAATTATTATTTTTGTAGTTCAGTATGGCAGAGGGAGGAAACATCCGTATCGCGCGCAACACGGTCATCGTCTATATCCGGATGATCGTGACGATACTTGTCGGCCTTATCACCAGCAGCCTCGTCCTCCGGGCCCTCGGGGCCACCGATGTCGGCATCTACAGCGCCGTCGGCAGCACGGTCGCCATCGTCGCCACCATCACGGGGGCGCTGACCGTCACGACCGTCCGCTTCATGAACATCGAGCTTGGAAAGCCTGGCGGCGACCCGGGACGCATGTTCAACATCTGCCGGAACATCCACCTCGGCGGTGCGCTGCTGCTGTTTCTGATCCTCGAGTCCGTCGGCCTGTGGTATATCCTCTGCTATCTCAACGTCCCCGCAGGACGGGAAGCCGATGCGATGTTCGTCTTCCAGGTGTCGACCCTCGTCGCATGCCTCAACATCTCGAATGTCCCCTGGCAGGGCCTCTTTACGGTGCATGAGCGATTCGGGACGACCGCCCTCGTGGAGATCATTGGTGCCGGCGTCAAGCTGCTCCTTGTCATTACCCTCTTCCTGCTCAAGGACCGCCCGGACGGCCTCCGGATCTATGCCGTCATGATGAGCGGAACTACGCTCATCTGCTTTGTCGTCTACCGGATACTGGGCCGCCGCGCCTGGCCGGATATCGTCCGCCGCCTGCGTGTCCGCGACCGGAAAGCCTACCGCGAAGTACTCGTTTTCGGTAACTGGAACCTCCTCTCGTCGGCGGCCCTCGTCGGCCGTTCACAGGGCACCAACATGCTCATCAACTGGTTCTTCGGCACCACCGTCAACGCCGCCTACTATTTCGCCGGCACAGTCCAGAACTACGTCAACCAGTTTATCGCCAATTTCGACACCGCCGCCGCGCCGCAGATCACCCAGGGCATCGCCTCCGGGGATATCCGCCGCGCCCACAGCCTCACCGAACGGGTCTGCCGGGGCTGCATCCTGCTGTTCCTGCTGCTCTTTGTCCCGCTGTGGAGCGAACTGGATTGGATCCTTCGCGCCTGGCTCGGGGCGGGCATTCCGGAGGGGACAGTGACGCTCTGCCGCTGGACGCTGCTGGTGGCCGCCGTGAGTGCGACGTCCGCCGGCCTGTCGCAGTTGATCAATGCCTACGGGCGCATCAAATGGTATAAGATCGAGTTCTCGGTCCTGTATCTTAGCTGCCTCCTGGCCGGATGGATCCTCTTCCGCTGCGGCTTCCCGCCTTATACGATCATCCTGAGTTTTGTCGTCGCCGACATCCTGAGCCGCACGATCCAGTTCCTGCTGCTGCGGGCGCATTTCCGTTTCCCCGTGGGCCGTTTCCTTCGCGAAGCCTACCTCCGGCCGCTCGCGTGCGCACTGCTTCTGACAGGCTATCTGCTCCTCTATGCGCAGTGGGATCGTCCGGATGCTGCCTGGGTCAGGGTCCTATGCCTCCTGGCAACGCTTCTTATTACTGCCTTGATTGTCTTTTTCATCGGGCTCAAGGCTCATGAGCGAAGAAGCATCCTTTCCATCCTCGTCCTGAAGACGGACAATCCCCGTCTCCCCCGCCTCTTCAGTGACCGCACTATTCTGAAAGCCAAGTATTTCCAGACCTTCAAACGCAAGCTGGACCTGCGTCATCCGCAAAGCTTCAACGAAAAGATCCAATGGATGAAGATCTACGACCGGGATCCCCGTTATACGACCTTGTCCGACAAATATGCGGTCAAGGACATTGTCGCGGAAAAGATCGGAAAGGAACATATCATCCCGACGCTCGGCGTCTGGAACGCCTTCGACGAAATAGACTTCGACGCTCTGCCGGAGCAGTTTGTCCTCAAATGTACCCACGATTCGGGCGGCCTTGTCATCTGCCGCGACCGGAAGGATCTGGACATGGAGACAGCCCGCAAAAAGATCACGGCTTCGCTGAAAACCAATTTCTACTACCACAGCCGCGAGTGGCAGTATAAGGACATTCCTCCGCGCATCATAGCCGAGGCGTATATGCAGGATGGCGACAGCCGCGAGCTCAAGGACTACAAATTCTACTGTTTCGACGGCGAGCCGGCATTCCTGTATATCTCAGAAGGGCTGGAAGACCATCGCACAGCACATATCAGTTTCGTCACGATGGACTGGGAGCGGGCGCCGTACCTTCGCAGCGATTACCCCGGATTCGAGACGCTGCCGCCTAAGCCCTCGACCTTCGACGAGATGGTCCGTTTCGCCAGGAAACTCTCCGCCGGCTTCCGCTTCGTGCGCGTCGACCTGTATGAAATCAATGGTGTGGTCTATTTCGGCGAACTGACCTTCACCCCCACCGGAGGCTTCGTACCCTTCAGCCCCGACAGCGCCGACTATGAGATGGGTAAACGCTTCCGCCTATGAAAAAAGTGATCTACACCGTCCTCACCGGCGGATATGACCGCCTCGCCCAGCCCGGAGTCATCCATCCGGACTACGACTACATCTGCTTTACAGATGCCGGCGAAGGTCGCGACGGGGCGTGGGAACTGCAGCGGATTCCCTTCGAGACGCCGGATCCCGTGACCCGGGCCCGCTACTGCAAGCTCCAGCCCCATGTCGTGCTGCCGGAGTATGATATCAGCGTATTCATGGATGCCAATCTCTGCATCACAGGGGATGGATTCTATGAGGCGGTCGAAAAGGCCCTGGCGGCGGGGACTCCCATTGCCGGCCTCCCCCATCCGGAGCGCGACTGCGTCTTCGACGAGCTCCGCTACTGCTATCTCAAGGATAAGCTTTCCACCTGCGCCGCCTTCCGCCATCGTCGCCATCTCATATCGCTCGGAATGCCCCGGCACGCCGGCCTGCTGGAGACCAATATCCTGCTGCGGGCCCATAATACACCGGAGCTGATTGCACTCGACGATGCCTGGTGGGAGGAATTCCAGCGCTGCTGCACGCGCGACCAGCTCAGTCTGCCTCCTGTGCTTCAGCGGCTCGGGATGCAGCCCGCGCTGCTATTTGGCCCCGGACGCTGTGCCCGCAACGTTCCCTTTGTCCATTATAGCCTCCATCCCCGGAGCGGCAAAGAAAAAACCCCGGGCCGTCTGACCTGGGGTAATGTCCGTTACCGGCTTCGCCTCGGATGGCGGCGGTGGTGCCTTTTGTTTCTAAAGTAACTATTCCGGCTTATAGCTGTCCTTCAGCGCCGTGGTCTTGTTGAAGACAGGGTGCTCCGGCGTCGAGTCCTTGTCGGCGACGTAGTAGCCGGTGCGCTCGAACTGGACGGCGATACCACTCGCATCCTCCAGCAGGGCGGGCTCTGCCCAGCCTTTCGCGACGATGAGCGACTCCGGATTGAGGAAGTCCTTATAGTCCTTATCCTCGGGCACCTGCGACATGTCGGCCAGGGTGAAGAGACGGTCGTAGTTGCGAAGCTCGAGCTCCCTGGCATGGGCGGCGCTGACCCAGTGGATCGTGCCCTTTACGGAGCGCCACTCGCCCGAGGTCGGATGCGTCGAAGGATCGTAGGTGCATTTGAACTCCACGATTTCGCCGTTATCGTCCTTCACCACTTCGTTACACTTGATGATATAGGTGTATTTGAGACGCACCTCGCCGTCCGGGCGCAGGCGGAAGAACTTCTTCGGGGCATCCTCCATGAAGTCGGCCCGGTCGATCAGCAGCTCGCCCGTGAAGGGAACGCGGCGCTTGGCGCCTTCAGGGTCGGCCGGGTTGAGCGGGCAGTCGAAGTATTCGACCTTGCCCTCGGGCCAGTTCGTAATGGTGAGACGGACCGGATCCTGGACCACCATATAGCGGTTGGAGCGCTCGTTGAGGTCCTGGCGGACACACCATTCCAGGAGCTGGATATCCATAAGCTGATCGCGCTTGCTGACGCCGATCTTGTCGCAGAACATCCTTAAAGCCTTTGCCGTATAGCCGCGACGGCGGACACCGCAGAGGGTCGGCATCCGGGGATCGTCCCAGCCGCTCACGAGGCCCTTCTGGACGAGTTCGAGGAGCTTGCGCTTACTCATCAGCGTATAGGTCAGGTTCAGCCGGGCAAACTCGTACTGATGGCTCGGGAAGATGCCGAGCGTCTCGATGAACCAGTCGTAAAGCGGACGGTGGACGTCGAACTCGAGGGTACAGATCGAATGGGTGATATGCTCGATGGAGTCGCACTGGCCGTGGGTGAAGTCGTACATCGGATAGATGCACCACTTGTCGCCGGTGCGGTGGTGATGGGCGAATTTGATGCGGTAAAGCAGCGGATCGCGGAACATCATGTTCGGATGTGCCATGTCGATCTTCGCGCGCAGAACCTTCTCTCCCTCAGCATATTTGCCTGCCTTCATCTCGCGGAAGAGCCGGAGGTTCTCCTCCACGGAACGGTCGCGCCAGGGGCTCGGCGTACCGGGACGGTCGACCGTGCCGCGGCCTTCGCGAATCTGCTCCTGGGTCTGGTCGTCTACGTAGGCAAGGCCCCTCTCGATAAGCTCCTCGGCCCAGGCATAGAGCTGGTCGAAATAGTCGGAGGCATAGAGCTCCTTGTCCCACTGGAAGCCCAGCCACTTGATGTCCTCCTTGATGGAGTCGACATACTCGGTGTCTTCCTTGGTCGGGTTCGTATCGTCGTAGCGGAGATTGGTCTTGCCGCCATATTTCTGCGCGAGGCCGAAGTTGAGGCAGATGCTCTTGGCATGCCCGAGGTGCAAGTAACCGTTCGGCTCCGGCGGGAAACGGGTCATAATGGACTTGTACTTCCCTTCCGCGAGATCCTTCTCAATGATCTCCTCCAGGAAATTGAGCCTGCGCGGCTCTTCGGCGACAGTTTTATTCTCTTCCATAAAAATACCATTCAAACTTTCAAAGGTACAAAAAAAAGCGCAGGAAGCAATAGAAGACGTCTGGTTGTTATTCTAAACTACTGAAGAGAACCGGTGCGCTCTATGATATCATAATCGAGGGGATGATACTGCAGGTCTCCGTTTGTGGTGATACCCAACTCGCCCTTGATGCGAATTTTGACGGTACCCACACGATGACCCATTCCAAGAGAACCTTCCATATGAACGCGGAAGACACCTTCGGTTTTCTTCCCGCTCTTGCCATCCAATTCCTGCGGATTAGAAATGCTGATAACCTCTGTCGAGCGGGTGCGAGAGAGCATGTAACCAATCCCGAGCGGACCGTTGGACTCATAATTCTCCAGACAACGTTTCTCAGCATCCTTGATCATATAACTACGGAAAGAATCCGCATCAATATCATCCATGGCCTCTCTAAGCAATGCATCATACTTGGAGTTATACTCTTTGTTCCACACCGTCCTGACAATACTCCATTCGCTGTTTTTGAATTGAGAGGCAACTTCCTGTGCCGCATCCACATACTGCCGGCAGGAGTAAAAGGACCGGTTGAAAAACCGATTCATATCCTTCAACTCTTTCCGTATTTCCTTCATGTTCTCCACATATTCCCAGGCTTCATCATCATTATTAAACGATGTTATATACGAATCAACCGCACTGAGAGCAGAGTCGACGTCATAATACGTCCTTTCGGAGACGCTGCGGTATTCTTTACCGGCATCGCGCTTTACTACGGGTTGAGAAGAAGCGCTGCTCTGCGACATGGAAGAAGAGGAAGACGGGAAGGAGGGTCCTTTCTGGGTAAAATTACAAGATACGGCTGAGAGAAGGACAACGAAAACGATTAGCAGGAATAAAGGCTTAGTATTTTTCATGGAAACAAAAATGTTTGGTTATTAATCTTTTAGGCTAGAACAAGAGTAGATTCTTTTGATGAATAGTATCCACTTCGATCCTCGAGGAAATCACAAGTATTCGTGCGAAAGGAAGGTCTCATCGAAAAGGATTCTTCCGGAATCTGCATTCCTGACAAGAAACCGGAAATCCGGGCGCACGTGATCGAATACCTTATACATCTCACTCCCTCTCTCTCCGACAAAAGATACTTTCATCATGTCTCTCAACTCCTTCCGGAGATAATCCTTCTCACGGTCCGAAATGGAATAGAGTCCTTCTGCCTGACTCTCAAAGATAATCACATTGGCGCCCTTGCTGAAATCGACACGAACGAGGGTCATACCGTCTCCCAAGGTATATGGGAGACTGGCCTGGTAATCTTTGATCGCGTCATCGAGTTTGTCCACATCACTCTTAAAGAACGAGCAGGAAGAAAGAAGCAGAACGGCAGGAAGAATAATGGATAGAAATCTCTTCATAATATCTGTTATTAATTTTGGAAATCGCTTTCAAAGCTTAGAGGACGTTCAGCGACTGCTCGCGGATTTTTTCGAGCTCGTCTTTCATGCGGACGACCCGCTGCTGGATGCCGGCGTGGTTGGCTTTCGAGCCGGTGGTGTTGATCTCTCGGCCCATTTCCTGGATGATGAATCCGAGTTTTTTCCCGGGATAGGGTTCGCTTTCCAGGGTGTCGATGAAATACTTGCAATGCTGGCGAAGGCGAACCTTCTCCTCGTTGATGTCGTATTTTTCGAGATAGAAGATCAGTTCCTGCTCGAAGCGGCTGGGGTCGGGCTTCTGCTGTAATTCTTCGAGGTTTTTAAGCATACGGGCCTTGACCGTTTCGATGCGCTCCGCCTCCAGGCCTTCGATTTCATCATAGAGACAGAGAATCAATCCGATACGGCCCCTGATATCCTTTTCCAGAGCCGCACCTTCCGTCACGCGGTATGCATCCAGACGCTCGATGCATTCGACAAAAGCCTTCTCGACCAGCGGCCAGTTCTCTTCGGTAATGACATCCACCTTTTTCGTGTCGGTCACATCGGGGAAACGCAGGATCGCTGACAGGAGGGCCGCATCGACCGCCTCGCTGCGGACGCCGGCAATCGGGCGGAGCTGTTCGAGATAGTTCTGGACAAGGCCGACAGGAATCTGCCGGGCGACTCCGTCCGAGGAGGCCTCGAAGTTGACGAAAACGTCAATGGTGCCCCGCTGGAGACGGTCGGAGATCATCTTCCTAACGAGGAGATCTTTATCTTTGGGGAGCAGGGAGGATTTGACGGTAATGTCGGCACTCTTGCCGTTGAGGGTACGGATTTCGACGGTCAGGCGACCGCCTTCTAACTGGGCTTCGGCCTTGCCGTAGCCGGTCATGGATCGGATCATGGTTTCAGTTCAAGCTATTCCGGACACAAAGATAAGAAAAAATTGAAAAAAATTTTTGGAGAATCGAAAAATGTACTTACCTTTGCAGTCCCAATTCACGAGGGCTTAGCTCAGTTGGTTTAGAGCGCCTGCTTGACAGGCAGGAGGTCAGCAGTTCAAGTCTGCTAGTCCTCACTCCAGAAGGGGTGACGAAGTTGATTCGCCACCCTTTCTTAATATAGATACGGACATGTTCAACGTCAGCGACATTTTCACTTCGGCGCCGGGCTTCTTCTCATCGCCCCTTCAGCAGCAGGTTTACGAGCGCTTTGCCTCGCTCGGCATCCCTTTCGAGCGCGTGGATACCGACCCCGGCATCACGATGGAAGACTGCCAACACATCGACGCAAAGATCGGCGTCCATATCGTCAAGACCATTTTCCTCTGCAACCGCCAGCAGACAGAGTTCTATCTCTATGTAACAACGGATGACAAGCCCTTCATTACGCGGGACTTCTGCGGCACTCTCGGGATTCCGCGGGTCTCCTTTGCCTCGGCCGATCTGCTGATGGAAAAAACCGGCGTCCTCGTCGGCGCCACGACCATCCTCAGCGCCGTGCTCCCCGCTGCCGCCGAAGTACACCTTGTCATGGACCGCCGCGTCGCCGAAGCGGAGTGGTTCGCCTGCACCGACGGCACCGCCACCTGCTTCGTCAAAATCCGCACCTCCGACCTCCTGGAGAAATACCTCCCCTCAACCGGGCACTCGCTCTCGATCATTTAGATTCATTGCCGCAGGCGATGGACGGGGCCGTGGAAACGGTACAATGCGCGGAAACACGCGCGGCAAATTAGCGGGGGACCACTAGTGGAAGGAAACAATAAAAGCCGCCAGGTAGCGACTTTTCAATGAGGCTCGGATCAAGTTGCCTTTAGAGCTAGGAGCTATAGCGCCCCGTCCAGTTTGAGGCGTTCGACCCAGCGGTCGATGCGGTGGAGCTCGTCGGGGATGGCGATGGTCTGGGGACAGTGGGGCTGGCAGGCGCCGCAGCCGATGCAGTGGTCGGCCTGGCGCGCGGCGGGGATGGCCCGGTCGTAGCTCACCAGATACGCCCGGCGGGCGCGTTTGTATTCGCTCTCAGAAGGATCGGTCACAAGAAGGCCCTCGGATACACATTTATTATAATGCGCGAAGATCGCCGGAATGTTGATCCCATACGGGCAGGGCATACAGTACTGGCAGTTCGTGCAGGGTACGAGCGGGTACTCCAGCAGCAGGGTCGCGATTTCCTCCAGCAAGAGAGTCTCGGACTCCGTACAAGGCTCCAGCGGAGAGAAGGTCGCGAGATTCTCCTGAAGATGCTCCATGACCGTCATACCACTGAGGATAGTCATCACACCGGGATGGGTACCGATATAACGGAATGACCACCGGGCGGCCGAATCTTCGGGGCGCAGGGACCGCAGCCGGGCCGACAGATGCTCGGGGAGCGAAGCCAGCGAGCCGCCTCGAAGTGGCTCCATCACCACGACCGGAATCCCCCGCTTCTCAAGCTCCGCGTAGAGGTATTCCGCATTGACATTCCATCTTGCGGCATGACGCCAGTCGGCATAGTTCATCTGGATCTGGACCATGTCCCAATGGACCTTGTCGTGGAGAGACATCAGGTAGTCGAACACCTCCACCTCGCCGTGGAAGGAAAAGCCAAGGTGGCGGATATTCCCCTTCTCTCGCTCCTCCATGAAATAATCCAGCAGACCGGGCTCCAGGCAGCGTTTGCGAAGCCGGTCCATGCCGCCGATGCCGACGCCATGGAGCAGGAAATAGTCGAGATAATCCACCTGCAGCAGGCGCATCGACTCGTGATACTGGCGGATGGTCTCCTCCCGCTGGCGGTCGCCGAGATCGTCCATGAAGGCCGACATCTTCGTCGCGATGAGCCATTTCTCACGGGGATGGCGCGACAGGGCGATACCGGTCGCATGTTCGGACAGACCCCGGCAATAGCGGGACGAGGTGTCGAAATAATTGACGCCACCCTCGATGGCGGCATCCACCAGGGCGTTGACCTTCTCCTGGTCAATGACTTCATTTCCGGACTCATCGGTGGTAAACGGCCATCGCATGCAGCCATAGCCAAGAAGCGAGACATTCTCGCCCCCGAAGGAGCGGCAAGTCATCTCCCCGAGGGGCTGACGGGCCGCCGAACGCGTCTTCGGGTTACCGTCACCGCAGGCGGAAAGGGCCGCAAAACCGGCGGCAGCGGCAGCACTCTGCTGGAGGAATTCCCTTCTGTTGATCGCTTTCATAACGGTATTATATTTTGCGGTGAGCGGTATTTCCTTCGACATAAATGGCACTCAGCGGGCGCACCGGGCAAAGGTGCTCACAGGCGCCGCAGCCGATGCAGCGTTCAGGGTCAATGGACGGAATCTGGACGGAGCCGGGATCGGACGGATCCAGCGGCACCATCAGGATGGCGCCGGAGGGGCAATGACGGGCGCAGTTGCCGCAGGCGATGCCTTCGGCCGCCGGCAGGCAGTTCTCGCGAACCCAGACGGCATGGCCGGTCTGGATGGCGGTCTTTTCCTCGCGGGAGATGCGGCAGATGGCCCCGCTCGGGCAAATCTCCGAGCAGCGGGTACACTCGGGACGGCACCAGCCCCTCTCAAACGAAGAAGTGGGCTGCATAAAGGTCCCGGCTTCCGTCGACGGACGAAGGACGCCGTTCGGGCAGGCCGAGACGCATAGCTGGCAGGCCGTGCAGTGAGAGGCCATATTCCGGGCGCTCAAGGAGCCAGGAGGGGTGATGGGGGTCACGCGCTTTGGCGCCTTCTTGCCCTCGATGACGGCCAGTCCGCCGTCGATGCCCTCGCGGCCCTGGGCCCGAAGCGCAGCCGTACCAACGGCGATGGCGGCCCCGCCGAGGAAGGCGCGGCGGCCGGCGTCGGGGACTCCCGATCGGGTCGGGAGTGACGACCCGTCATTCCACGGCTGGACAAGCGCCTGCGGCAATTTTCCGTCATTCCACGGCTTGACAAGCGCCTGCGGCAATTTTCCGTCATTCCACGGCTTGACCGTGGAATCTCCGCGGCCCCTCCACGCGAAGCGATAACGCAGCGCATCGAACTTGCAGGTCCCGATGCAATTGAAACAATCCACGCAGCGGCTGTAGTCAATCCCCTTCCCTCCGGCGATATCGATGCAGGAGGCCTTGCAGGCATGCTCACAGGCCTTGCAGTGTTTACATTTGTCGGCGTCTATGACCGGCCGGAAAGCCGCGAAACGGGACAGCAGTCCAAGCGTCGTCCCGACGGGACAAATCGTATTGCAATAGGTCCTGCCGCCCCGCCAGGCAAGCACGACAACAACGACCAGGGAAACCAGCGCCACGATCAGCACCGGCAGGCTCCTGACCCAGACCACCCGCTCATAGAAGGCATAGCTTCCCGCCCGTTCGGCCCAGCCGGCAAGGAGATTATTGACCCAGATGGCAACCGGGCGAAGGAATTCTGTCACCATCCGTCCGTATGCGCTATAAGGAGCCAGTATGACGACGAAGGCATGGACTCCGGCGATTATGGCCACGACAAAGAGCACCCACACTCCATAGCGGAGCCACTTCCGCTCCGGGCGATAGCTGAATGCGGGACGGGATTTCTTCCGCCGCAGCGTCAGATGGAGCCGGGAAACCCCGTCCTGGAACACGCCGAGCGGACAGATGACCGAGCAGTAGATACGGCCGAACAGCAGGGTCAGCACCACCAGCAGGGCAATGACGCCGGCGTTCAGGGCCAGCACGGCCGGCAGCATCTGGACCTTTGCCATCCAGCCGAGCCAGAGATGGAGAGCACCGGTCAGGTCGAGGAAAAGAGCGGTAATGCCTGTCCAGAAAAGGACGGCCAGAGCGACGCGGAGTTTTTTAGCAAACATGACGCTGCAACAAATTGATAAGCATACAAATATAAGCAAAAATCTGCATATCTTGCAAAGGCGCCCGATTTTTTGTAAATTTGTAGGCTTAAACTCATTGAAGGCATGATTGCAGTCATCATGGCAGCCGGACTCGGCACCCGTTTCGGAGCGATGACCGAACTCCGTCCCAAAGGATTCATCCCGTACAAGGGAGTCCCCATGGTGGAGCGTTCCGTCCGGACGCTCCTCGGGTGCGGAATCGAGCGCATCGTCATCGGGACCGGATACCACAAAGAGTATTACGAACAGCTATCGACCCGCTACAGCGGCATCGAATGCGTCTTCAGTCCCCGCTTCGCCGAAACGAACAGCATGTATACGCTCTGGAATTGCCGCGAGGCCATCGGCGGAGAGGACTTCCTCCTGCTCGAGTCTGACCTCGTGTTCGAGCAGCGCGCCATCTCGGGCCTTCTCGAATGCCCCTACGACAGCGCCATGCTCATCACCCCGGTCACCAAGTTCCAGGACCAGTATTATGTCAAAATGAACGAGGCCGCCGAACTGATTGACTGCTCGGTCGACCGCAATGCCTTCGAGCCCTCCGGCGAACTGGTCGGCATCCACAAGATCGGGAATGACTTCTACAGACTTCTCTGCAGCGAATACGAAAAGATTGTGGACCAGAAGCCGAAACTCGGTTATGAGTTTGAGCTGCTCGACGTCTCGCAGCGACTGACCCCGATGCACGTGCTGAAACTCGAGGGCCTGCAGTGGTACGAAATCGACGACGAGCTGGACCTCCGTTACGCAGAAGAACATATCGACATCGCCTGACCCATGATAGCCCCTTCCTTTTTCATCGAAAAGCTCCGCAGCCACGGCATCGACTGCTTTGCCGGTGTGCCGGACAGCCTGCTCAAGAATGTCTGCGCCTACATCACTGACCATTTCGACCCGCAGCACAACATCATCGCCGCGAACGAAGGCGCCGCCGTCGGCATCGCCGCAGGGCATTACCTCGCGACGGGCCGTCCTGCCTGCGTATATATGCAAAACAGCGGTGAAGGCAATGCCATCAATCCCCTGGCTTCGCTGACGGATCCGGATGTCTACGAGATTCCCGTCCTTCTTGTGATCGGCTGGCGCGGCCGTCCGGGCGTCCACGACGAGCCCCAGCATGTCAAGCAGGGCAAGGTGACGACCGCCCTCCTGGACACGATGGGAATCGGCTACACCGTCCTCAGCAAGGACACCTCCGAAGCCGCCGCCCAGATTGACAAGGCCGCAGAGGCGCTTTCCCGCAAGGAAGTCTTTGCCCTGGTCATCGAGAAAGACACTTTTGAGGAATATAAGCTGCAAAATGCAGAGCCAAGCGACCTGCCGCTGAGCCGCGAAGAGGCCATCCAGGCCGTAGCGGCGGCAATCGGACCGAGGGATGTCATCGTCTCCACGACCGGCATGATCAGCCGCGAGCTCTTCGAGTACCGCGCTGCCATGGGACAAGGTCATGAGCGCGATTTCCTGACCGTCGGCTCGATGGGCCATGCCAGCCAGATTGCCCTCGGTGTCGCCCTTGAAAAGCCGGACCGCAGGGTCTGGTGCTTTGACGGGGACGGCGCCGTCATCATGCACATGGGTTCGATGGCCATCGTCGCGAGTAAAGCCCCCGCCAATTATGTCCACGTCGTTTTCAATAACGGGGCGCATGATTCCGTCGGCGGTCAGCCCACGGTCGGCCTGAAGATCGACCTTCCCGCCGTCGCCCGTGCCGTCGGCTATCCGCTCGCTCTCAGCGTTAAGGATATCGCGGGGCTGAGAGATGCCCTGCATATGATGCAAGGCGGCAGGTCTGTCATTTCGAGCGAAGTCGAGAAATCTATCGGCGCAGAGATCTCTCCACTCGCTTCGCTCGGTCGAGATGACAATCCCGGCCCCGTGCTTCTCGAAATCCAGGTGCGAAAAGGCAACCGCAAGGACCTGGGACGCCCCACCACAACCCCCATCCAGAACAAAGAGGCCCTGATGGCCTTCCTCCAAAAAGACTAGTCCCATGGACATCAAAATCAAACGCAACGTCCTCCTGAATCCCGGCCCCGCGACGACGACCGATACCGTCAAAATGGCCCAGGTCGTCCCCGACATCTGTCCCCGCGAAAAGGAATTCGCAGGCCTGATGGACGGCCTTCGCGGCGACCTTCTGAAGATCGTCCACGCCGACCCGGCCGAATACACCTCGGTCCTTTTCACCGGCTCCGGCACCATCAACATCGACATCTGCCTCAACTCCCTCCTTCCGGCGGGAAAGCGGATTCTCATCGTCAATAATGGCGCCTATTCCTCCCGGGCCGTCGAGGTCTGCCAGTACTACGGCATGCCGCACATAGACCTCAAAAGTTCGGTCTTCGAGCGCCCGGACCTCGCTCTTGTTGAAAAGACGCTCCGGGAGAATCCGGACATCGCCGTCGTCTATACCACCCACCATGAGACCGGCACGGGCGTTCTGAACCCGATCCGGGAGATCGGCGCCCTCGCCCACCGCTACGGCGCCATCTTCGTCGTCGACACGACCTCCTCGCTAGCGATGATCCCGATCAACGTCCACGAGGACAATATCGACTTCTGCATGGCATCGGCCCAGAAGGGCATCATGGCCATGTCGGGCCTCTCGTTCGTCATCGGCCGCAAGGCGGAGATCATCCGCTCGAAGGACTATCCCAAGCGCTCGTACTACTGCAATCTTTACCTCCAGTACGAGTATTTCGAGAAGACCGGCGAGATGCACTTCACCCCGCCCGTGCAGACCATCTACGCGGCCATCCAGGGCCTGAAGGAATACTTCGCCGAGGGCGAGCAGGCCAAATGGGCCCGCCACCTGCGGGTCAACCGGGCCATCCACGAAGGCATCGCCCGTCTCGGCCTCAAGGAAGCCATCGACCCGGCCATCCAGTCCGGACTCGTCGTATCGGTTCTCTACCCGGAAAATCCGAAATGGGATTTCGAGAAGGTGCACGACTACTGCTATGAGCGCGGCTTCACCATCTACCCCGGCAAAATTTCGACCACCAATACCTTCCGTCTCTGCTCGCTCGGAGCCATCGACGAGGCGGATATCCATGCCTTCATTCCCGTCCTCGAGGCGGCCATCGCATCCTTATAACATATGGCAAAGAAAGTAGTATATCTCGGCATGATCGCCGACATCATGCACCCGGGCCTGATCAATATCATCAACGAAGGGGCCAAGTACGGCAACGTCGTCATCGGCCTTTTCACCGACAAAGCCATCGCAACGCACAAGCGCCTCCCCTACCTGACCTACGAGCAGCGGGAAACGGTCGTCCGCTCGATCCAGGGCGTCGCCGACGTCGTGCCGCAGGACGACTGGAGCTATGTCCCGAATCTCCGGAAGTATAAGCCGGACTACATCATCCACGGCGACGACTGGGTGGAAGGCCCGGACAAATATATCCGCGACGAGGTATTCAAGGTAATGGCGGCCCAGGGCGGAGAGGTCATCGAAATCCCCTACACCAAGGGAATCACCTCGAGCGGACTCGCCGCCGAGCTCGCCTCCCTCGGCACAACCCCGGAAGCCCGCATGAAGTCGCTCCGCAGGCTCATTTCCGCCAAACCCGTCGTCCGTATCATGGAAAGCCACTGCGGTCTCACGGGGCTGATCATCGAGCACACGAAGGTTGCGGTCGGCGACGAGATCCGCGAATTCGACGGCATGTGGGCCAGTTCCCTGACCGACTCCACCTCCAAGGGCAAGCCCGACATCGAAGCGGTCGACCTGACGACCCGGCTCCACGACCTGAGCGACTCGCTCGAAGTCACCACCAAACCCGTCATCTACGACGGCGACACGGGCGGCAAGACCGAGCATTTCGTCTTTACGGTCCGCACCCTCGAGCGCCTCGGCGTCTCGGCCGTCATCATCGAAGACAAGGTGGGCCTGAAGCAGAATTCCCTCTTCGGCACCGACGCCATTCAGACGCAGGACACCATCGAAGGCTTCTGCGCCAAGATCCGCGCCGGGAAGGAGGCCCAGGTGACGCGCGACTTCATGATCATCGCCCGCATCGAATCGCTGATCGCCGGAAAGCCCGTCGAGGACGCCCTTGAGCGCGCCGAGGCCTATGTCGCTGCCGGAGCCGACGGCATCATGATCCATTCCAAGAATAAGGATGGCCAGGACATTAAAGAGTTCTGCGAGCGCTTCCGCGAGAAAGACAGCCATACGCCCATCGTTGCCGTTCCGACGACCTACGGCCAGTTCACCGAAGCCGAGCTGGCCTCCTGGGGCATCAACATCGTCATCTACGCCAACCATATGCTCCGGAGCGCCTATCCGGCCATGGTCAAATGTGCCGAGCGCATCCTCGAGACCACCCGCTGCAAGGAGGCCTCCGAGGAGTATTGCATGCCGATCAAGGAAATCCTGAACCTGATTCCCGGCACGAAAAAGAGCTAAATAAAAGGAGCCGCAGACGCGGAAATATCCTTCCCTGAGAGAGTTCCATCCTTCCGGAGGAACTCTTTTCCCATCTTTGCCTGGGCCCAGAACAGGATCTCGTCTATCATAGGAGTCGGAATCCCCTTCCGGAGCGCATAGGCCTTGATCATCAGCATGCCGTAAGGGATATCCTCGGAGAAATAGCGGTTGCTGTAGTCGGGCACAAATCGCCCGGGCGCGACCTCCAGCATCGGCGCTAGGATGCCCTTCAGCGACGGGATGTGACTGATCTTTTCAGTGAGCGAGCGAGCATCGTGGCTTTCGTAATGCTCCAACAGGGTCGGGATGGCCGAGGCCGGAATACCGAGTGCCTCGCGAAGGCGCTGGAATTCCCCGTCGCAGCGGATCAGCACCTCGCTGCTGCGCTCGTCCCATTCTTCATAAAAGAGGATATGATGGTCCTTTTCCTCCTGCTGGCCGAACATGCCATAGAGGCGGCTGGGATGGAGCAGCGGATTGCTGTTGGTGAGCGTCACCTCCAGGTAGCTGTCGAGCCGGTCCGCCTTTTCGCCGAACAGCTCGCCGATGCCGCGCACGAAAGCTTCTCCGTCGGGGATGTTTTCCGTTGCCAGAAAAATATGGTCTCGATAGCCCATCAGGAAAGCCTCATGGCCATAGCGAATCGTCCGCGCGATGAAAGGAACCCGCTGAAAACCAAAGAGGCGGGTGCCTCGGGGCAGGATCTTCGCCGCCATCGGGAAAAAGCCCGAACTGCAGAAGACCGATCCGACCGTCACCTCCGGACGAAGCTGCGGAGCCAGCTGCTCCAGCACTGGAGCGATAGCAAATCCGGGCAGGCACAGAAGGACCATCGAGGCCCCATCGAGCGCGGCCGCCGCATCGCCCGTAACGAGGCGGAGGCGTCCACGGAGCGGCTCCTCCCCTTCCGGCATCCGGATCAGGAGCTCGCCGCCAAAACGCTCGGGATGACGCGTCAGCAGATGAACCTCATGCCCATGGGCCGCCAGATAACCGGCGATGACGTGGCCGAGGTTGCCTCCGCCACAGATACAGATGCTACTCATCGCCAGAACATTTTTCCAATCCGGTCAAGATCCGGCTTCTGCTGATCCTTCGGCGGAAGTTGCATATAGTCGCCATAGACCGTGCGAAGGACGAGGTCATACCGGGCAGGAGCCTGGAAAAGACCGTCTTCGAAGGGAAGATCGACATATTCTTCAAAAACCGAGCGTTCGAAATAATAGGTCGGTGCGTTGGCCGAGCAGAGCAGCCCGAGATGGCCGGTGGGCTCCCGCGTCGCCAGATCGAGGGTCACCATGTAATCCCTGGCCAGAGCGGAAGGATCCAACGATTTCGTATGCGGATGCCCCATCTTCTTGAACGCGGACTTCATCTGCTGCATCCAGGGAAGCTGGGGAGCACGGGGAGCCACCATACGCCGGGTCTTTCGCATCATTTTGAGCAGACGGTTCAGCGAGCGGTAGAGGGAACCATATTCCTCCGGATCATCCGGCACGGCGTCCATCGGGAAAATGTCCACCCAGGCGCCCGTGGAAAGGGCCGGAGAATGCCAGGGCTGCGACGAAGCATAGAGCGTACGCCGGGTATCGGTCACGCGGCCGAAGGAGATATAGCACTCCGGAGAATTGTCCCTGTCGATAAAGGAATAGCGCTCTGAGACATATTCCGCCTGGAAGCGGCGATAGTCCTCACGGGGCATCACCAGGTCGATATCATCGTCCCAGGGAATGAATCCCTTGTGGCGCGCGGCGCCGAGCAGGGTCCCGAAAGCGAGCGAATAACGGATGCCGCGCGGGCGGCAGAAGGCATCGATGTCCTTGAGAATATCCAGTTCGGCAGCATGCAGCTCCGGCAGGGTAAGTGCTTTCATCATGTAGCGTTACAAAAAGTTCCGAAAGGTACGAATTATTATCGGTTTTTCATAATTCCTAAAAAATCGCTATTTTTGTCAGCACGAAACGCCCCTTCCTGTCAAGAATGACCGATTTCCAGCATCTCCGCCTCCTCTTTCTGAAATGGACCGACCCCCGCGTCGAGCCTGCCTGGAAGGCCATGGAAACGGGCGTTACGAATCCTTTCCTCCACTACGACTACCTGCGCTATACCTTCCGCTTTACGCGCCGCAGCAAGCCCCTTTACCGGATCCGGGTCGCGTGCGTCCTCTCGGGCGAAGAGATCGTCATGCTCCTGCCGCTCAAGGGCAGCGCCGACCACCGGTACTGGAAAATGCTCGGAGACATCCAGGGATGCGACCGCACCGATGCCCTGTGGAAGCCCTCCCTTTCCGCCGCTGAGCGGGAAGAGCTGGCCCGCTTCCTTTACAGCAAGATTCCGCAAAGAATGAGTCTCCACCGCATCCAGTGCGATTCTCCCCTGCTCTCTGCCCTGCCGCAGGAGCGCCTCGTCAAGCAGGAGCGCAAGACCTATGTCCGGATTTCCGTGCCGGAGAGGGATCCGGATACGCTCCTGAAAAGCCTGAGCTCTTCCGTCCGCCAGAATATCCGCACGGCCTATAACCGGATGCGGCGCGACGGCGTGGACTACCGCTTCGAAGTCTTCGACGCCACCCATCCCGTCACCGATGAGGCATGGGGGAAAATCATGGATCTTTATTTCGACCGGATTTTCACCAAATACAAAAGCGAGAAAGTGCATTCCTGGCTGGGCCGTTGGAAGATGCGGCGGCTGTACTACCGCACCAAGCACGACACCCTGTCGCTGCACTACCTGCCCAACAGCTGGCACGCCGTGCTCTGGAATGGCGATCGCGTCATGGCCTTTATGAACGGGCTCACCACCCGTGACGGCACGAGCGTATCGGTCCCCCGGCTGGCCATCGACGCGGCATATAGTTTCTACTCCCCCGGTTACGTGCTCATTACGGATGCCATCCGACATATCGCCGCCGACCCGACGATGAGGGAACTCGACCTCAGCCGGGGCGACGAAAAGTATAAATTCGACATGGGCGGGCAGGTCTATACGACCTCCGACATCGACCTCTCGAAATCTATCCGTTAAGCCAATACACTTCCAGATGATGGGTGCGGCGCTTGTCCTCGGGCGGGAGCTGCATATAGTCGCCGAACTGCTGGCGGAGGAATTCGTCCCACCTTGTGAAAGCTTTGAATTTCAGGCCCTCGAAAGGAAGCTCCGTATACTCTTCGAAAAGACTCCTCGGATAGACCTCCACCAGACCGTTATAGATGACGGAAACGGCCCCGCAAAGGGCGGAATCCTCGAAGGGATAGCGCTTCAGCAGATCTTCGCAGTGGCGGAACCACCACTGGTGGCTATGCAGATGGGCCGACAGGACGGCCAGCGGCGGGGCGCTGAGCAGCGGCTTGTAGCGGAGCCGCATCCGGTGCGTCTCGCGGCTCAGGTACTTCTCCCAGCGGGCACGCACCTCGGGATCGTCCGGCTTGCCGTCGACCGGGAAGATGTCGATATTCAGTCCGAAGCGGTAGTACTTCCCGCCCTCACGGGAGAGCGTCGCGGGATCATGGACCTTCGCAAAGAAATTTACGAAATCTGCATCCTTCTCCTGTGTCCCGTAGAGGCAGCGATAGGCTCCCCCGTCGCGGCCATATCCGGCGACGAATCGCTCGAAATCAGGCCGCGGCATCAGAAGGTCCACGTCGTCGTCCCAGGGAATGAAGCCCTTGTGGCGGACGGCTCCGAGAAGCGTCCCGTATGCCAGTGAATAACGGATATCGTGAGCCCGGCAATATGCGTCGACATCGATGAGGATCTCGAGCAGATGGGCCTGTATCTCTTTATGGCTGAGTTGAATCATAGTTGCAACAGATCATCGGTCCAGGACTTGACAAGCGCAAAATCCTCCGCTCCCGCCTTATCCAGGGAATTGAAACAGCAGAACTTATAATGGCCGCTGCGGAGCTTCTCCATTTTGCGGGGAATGTAGTCCGGCTTGTCCTTGGGCTCCATATAGAATAGATTCCCCTTGACCGGACGAAGTACCAGGCGCCCCTCCTTCTGGAGACGGATATAGTGGAGCTCCTCGCAGGAGAACTGGGAAGGCGCACGGAAGCGGAAGGAGATATTGTGTTCCAACTGCCGGGGATGGGCCTCGAACCACTCCTCGAAGAAAGAGCGAAGCAGCGCACGGGGCGTATGGTTCAGCTTGAAAAAGCGCCAGCGGGCTCCGCCCAGAAGGGCTCCGTTTAGCATCATCCCCTTGAAAGTCACCTTGCGGTGGCCGTTTTCCTTTCGCTTGATCGCCCGCGTCAGACGGGTGAACGGCAAGTTGAGAAAGGAGGCGTAACACACGGCGCGGCCGTCCGGAGTAAAGAAATCCTCCGGAGTCACCGGCGCACAGAGCAGGAAATCATCGTTCAGCTCGATGTAATGCTCGCTCAGACCGGGAATCCGCCAGGTCATCGTCTCGATGGCAATGGAATTGAAAACGGGAAGCCGGTCCTCATAGCCCCGGAAAATCCGGCTGTGGTCCACGATCTCCACCGGGACTCCTCCCTCCGGAATGCGCGGATCCTGACAGTCCGTCACGATGAAGATCTTTCTGAGGAAAGGCGCGAACTTCCGGAGCGACGCCACACACCAGTAGATCTCGCCGACGGAGGCAAAGCGCGTCCTGCCGGCGACATCTTCCTCCGTAAACGAGCACGGAGCGCCATAAGCGGCCATTTTCGCCGCATGGGCGGGATCGCTCCCGTCAACCCAGGTGATGACCGCATCGATATCCATGTTCAGATCTCAAATACGTTATAACCCTCGATGTAGCGTTCCTGGACCGTGCTCATCCGGATGATCTCCTCGCGGGAGAGCTTCCAGTAACCCGTGCCGAGGATTGCGGAGACGAAGTCCTTGATCTCGTAGCGCAGACCTTCCCCGTCGAAAGGATAGAAATACTTTTTATTCTGAAGAGGGTCCTCGAAGCGGAGCTCGAAATAATTGGTCTTCCACCAGGGCGCCGGCACGTAGGCATAGCCCTTCGTCCCTGAGACGACGAGATTGCCCTCGGTCTTGGCCCCGAGCCCCACCTGGAAGGAAGCGATGGCGTGGGGATAGCGCAGGATGGCCTTCGTGTACATATCCACCCCGCGGGCCATCCGGGGGTAGAACTGGATGTCGCTCCACTGCGTCCCGAGGAGCTTGAAGATCGGCAGCAGCGGGAAACAGGCGTTTTCGCTCATCGAGCCGCCGAGACGGGTGCTGTCCAGTTTCTCGGAGCGCTCGTCGGTGAGGGTCGTCACGGAGGCGCTGACCTCGACGATGTCGCCGATGGGGCCGGAACGCAGCAGCGAAATCAGGTGGATGAACGCCGGGCAGCAGGCGGTCTTGTGGGCAGGCATGAGGACGAGTCCCCTGTCGCGGGCCAGATCCAGCAGCTCGACGGCCTCGGCCTCGCGGAAAACAAAGGGTATTTCGCAGAGGACGTGCTTTCCGGCCTGGAGGGCGCGCTTGACATAGTCGTAGTGGGTATAGTGCGGCGACGCCACATAGACGGCATCGCAGGCCTCGTAGAGTGCCTCCTCGCTTTCGGCGGCCTTTTCGATGCCGAAGCGGCGGCAGAAGGCCTCCGCCTGAGAGAGGTCCGGATTCCAGGCCGCGACAATGCGGTTGCTGGAGACAAAGCCGGCCTCGGGGACAAAGCGCGAAGCGATGGATCCGGTGCCGATGATGCCGATTCTCACCGTCGGACGGTCTTCGCGGAGCTGCGTCGAGGAGATGCCTTCCGTCCGGGGCAGATAGACCACTTCACAATAGGGCTTGAGATAGTCGAAATAGCCCTCCCAGTCGCTTCCAATGGCAAAAATATCGACCCCGTACTTCTGGATATCCTCGATTTTCTGGCCGCGGTATTCCTCGATGATGACCTGGTCGGCATAGCCTGAGCGCCTCACGGCCTCGACCCGCTCCATGACATTGTTGCAGGTATTCATCTTGCCTCGCTGGAGATCGAAACTATCGGTCGTGACGCCGACAATCAGATAGTCGCCCAGTTCGCGGGCCCGGCGCAGGAGGTTGGCGTGACCTTCGTGGAAGAGGTCAAAGGTGCCGTAGGTGATGACTTTTTTCATACGCAGGCGGATTCGAGTTGGTGGATACGCGCGGCGAGCTGCGCAAGATGCTCGTCGCTCTGGAGTCCCATGTGGGAGACGCGGTAGAAGCCGGGGACGGAGCCGGGCATGATGAAGGTGTCATACTGCTCGATCAGGCCGCGGAAAACCTTGCGCCCGAGGTCCCGGGTCTGGAAGCCCGTAACGGCGCTGGAAGGCACTTCGGCGGGGATATCCCAGCCATACTGACGGCAATGGCCGCGAAAAACGTCGCAGCGGTGACGCACGGCTGCAATATTTATTGCCGGGCCGCCTTCTGCCTCGAGCTGCTTGAGCCGGGCGTGGAGCTGGAGATAGAGCGTCGTCGCCGGAGAATAGGGCGTCTGGCCGCGGAGAAGATTCGAGAAGTTCTCCTCGAAGTCCCAGTAATACCCTTTGTGGGCAAAGGGATAATCCTTGAGGCGCTCGCTGAAAAAGAGAACGGAGAGTCCCGGAGGTATGTTCAGGCCCTTTTGCGTGGAGGTCACGGCGATATCGATTCCGAGCGCATCCATGTCGAGCTCTTCGGCCAGGAAGGAAGAAATGACGTCGACAACGAGCGAGACGCCATAGCGCTTGCAGATGGCCGAAATCTTATGAAGGTCAAAGAGTTCGCCGGTCGATGTCTCGTGATGCTGACAGAGGAACACGTCGGGACGGCCTTCCGCAACGGTCTTTTCCAGGTCGGCATAATCAATGTCCCGGGCGAAAGGCACTTCGTAGTGGATCTGGTCGACGCCGTAGTAGCGGCAGAGGTCCCACCAGCGGTGGCCGAACGAGCCGCCATCGACGACGAGGGCTTTGCGTTTCGTACTGACATAATTCTCCACGACGGCACTCATCGCCCCCGTGCCGGAGCCCGTATAGATGATGGTCCGACCGCCCTTGCAGCCGATCAGCCCGAGAAGAATCCGCTCCGACTCTTTGTTGATGTCGGAGAACTCCTGGGTACGCATATAGGGAATCGGCTCTGCGCCAATCGCCATGATGGCGGGATCGATGTCCCCGGGAAAAACATAGGATCTCATAAACAGGTCTTTTCAAATCGGGAAGGCGCGGGCAGCAGGCGGCCAAAAGCCTTCAGCATTCGCTCCCGCAGGAGCCGGTACTGCTCATTAGGCATTTCCACATCATTGATACAACATAGCTTACGGGTCGGCGCCGAAAGGAAAGCTTCAATCTTTTCGGCCGAATTGACGGCCAGGGAAAGATGCTTGTTTGACAGGCGCCGGTTCAAGGCTCTGCCGCTATAAAAACAGTAGTCCATGAAGAAATACTGGTTCGTATTCGAAGGCGTGCGAAGACGGGACAGTCTGGAGAGAATCTCGGTCTCAACAGCCTCGCAGGCCTTTTCGCAGGCGCTTTTCAGCATCGGTGACGGGCAGTGCTGCGGACGGCGGAAGGAAAGGCCGGGCCTTAGCCCCAGCGCCTTACGCGCCAGGCGGTCGGAACTTCGCGTCTGCTTGCGGTAAAGCGTATTCGCCCCGAAGCAGCGGGCAAACCCCGTTGCACATCTTCCGTCGACGAAGAAATCCCCCGCACTGCAGGGAGCCACCGGGAACATGTCGTCATTGAAATACAGATACTCCTCCGAAAGGCCCGGAATCCGGTGCAGAAACATTTCTATCGAGCAGCTGTTGAAACAGGGCAGGCATCCTTCCGGCATGATCTCCTCGTGAAGGACGACATGGACGGTCTCCCGGTTGACCCAGGATGGCACCTGGCTCTCGCGGGCAACGACCAGATGGACCTTTTCGATGAAAGGCATATTGCACTCGATGCCCCGGAGAAGGAACGGAAGCGTCCCCCAGTCGCGGAAACGCTTCGCAAGCGGAGCCTTTCCGTCATGCCAGGCGGCGTAATCGGCCTGCCAGAGCGGATCTAATCCGTCGACATAGGTAATGACTGCATCCATAAACAGCGTGTTTGCGGGGTCGGCGTCACCCGCCGGCTGCGCTCGTTGAGATAATCGATCAGAAGGGCGGGACGGTCGGTCTGGATCGCGCCCGCTTCCATCGTATCGATCAGATATCCATAGCCGGCATCGGGGCCGTCATAAAAAGACCGTTCGTCGCTGTGGCCTCCGCACATGGAGTCCCACAGGGTATTGATCCAGATGCGGCTGCGGCCGCGGAGGCGATCCTTCATCCAGGAGAGCCGGGAATCCTTGTCTTCGGGGTAAATCACTTCGAACATCGGAGCATGGAGCAGCTCCAGATACTCTTCGATATCTTTTTCAAAATGCTTCTGGGACAGGTAGACGATCGGCATGATGAGGACCTTGTCCTTATAGGAGCCCAGCGCTTTTTCGATCTTTCCAGGGCTTTGGCGGCTCTTGAAAATGATCTGGTCAAGGGTCCCCGTCTTCTCGGCGAGGGCAACGATTTCGTCGAAATAGCCGAATGCCTTGTCGAGATTGAGCATTACGCGGTCCTTGGCCAGCAGCAGCACCTCTTCGAGGGTCGGGATCCGGGAAGCCGTTGTCAGGCGACATCCGCTAAGAAGCGATTTCCGGCTCAAACGCCGATAGGTAGAAAGGCTGACGAGTCCCCTGCCGTTTGTCGTGGCTCCGATGGAGGGATTGTGCATCAGGACCAGAACGCCGTCCAGCGTGCGCCGGACATCGAGTTCCACGATATCCGCCCCCATCCGGATGGCGGCTTCGACCGCCTCGAGCGAATTCTCCGGGGCCGTGCGCCAGTCGCCCCGATGGGCCACCACGAGGACGGTCCCGTCGCCGGGATGGAGCAGGTGCTGCCGGATGGTCTCTACCCGGGTAGGCGGCGCTGACGGCTCCCTCTGGGCATTGGCGACAGGGGGAAGAATCAGCAGGAAGATCGCGAGAAGGACGGATATTCGGCGGTTGATCATCATTTCACAAAGGTAGCAATTTTCCTGAGATAATCGGCGGTATGGGTCTTCGCCGTCCGGGCCATCTGCTCGGGAGTGCCCTCGAAGACCACCCGGCCGCCATCGTCTCCGGCTTCGGGGCCGAGATCGATGATCCAGTCGGCGCTTCGGATGACATCCATGTTGTGTTCGACGACGATGATGGAATGGCCTTTTTCCAAAAGCGCATCGAAGGAGGTCAGGAGTTTTTCCACATCGTGGAAATGGAGACCGGTCGTCGGCTCGTCGAAGATGAAAAGAATCTTGCCTTTCCGGCTGCGACCGTCGCCCGCTTCACCCGTCATCGACAGGAAATAAGCGAGCTTGATGCGCTGGCTCTCGCCGCCGGAGAGGGTACTCGAACTCTGGCCGAGCTGGATGTAGCCGAGACCGACGTCCTGAAGGGGCCGGAGGCGCGCCGCAACAGTTTTGGCGAGATCTTCGCTCTGGGCGGAGAAGAATTCGATGGCCTCGTCGACGCTCATCGACAGGATGTCATCGACATTTTTGCCTTGATAGCGGACCTCGAGGATGTCCGGTTTGAAGCGCTTGCCGCCGCAGCTCTCGCAGACCATCGTGACGTCGGCCATGAACTGCATGCCGATACGGACATAGCCGTCGCCCTGGCATTCGGGACAGCGGCCGCCTTCCTGGTTGAAGGAGAAGTATGATGGCGTGAAGCCGTTGAGCTTGGCGAATGGCTGCTCGGCGAGGAGCTTCCGGATGTCGTCCCAGACCTTGAGGTAGGTCACGGCATTCGAACACGAGCTCCTGCCGATGGGATTCTGGTCGACATATTCCACCCGGCCGATGCGGTCGATGTTGCCGGCAAGGCCACGGAACACGCCCGGCAGCTCGCCGCTGTCGTTGAGATGGCGATAGAGGGCTGGATAGAGGATGTCGCCGACGAGCGAACTCTTGCCCGAGCCGCTGACGCCCGTGACGACGGTCAGAACGCCCAGCGGGAAGCGCACGTCGATGTCCTTGAGATTGTGCTCCATCGCCCCCTTCACCTCAATAGCGTATTGCCAACTGCGCTTCTCCCGCACATACCGCGGCACCAGTCCGCAGAGGTATTGCAAGGTAAGGCTTCGGTCGATCGCTGCTCCTTCCGCTTCGTCAATCGAGCCCTGGAAGACGACTTCGCCGCCGTGGATGCCGGCGAAGGGGCCCATGTCGATGAGCATGTCGGCGGCGCGGATGATCTCCTCGTCGTGCTCAACGACGACGACCGTATTGCCGATGTCGCGAAGGCGCCGGAGGACACCGATGAGGCGATCCGTGTCGCGGGGATGAAGACCGATGGAAGGTTCGTCGAGAATGTAGAGCGAGCCGACCAGGGAGCTGCCGAGGGCCGTTACGAGGCCGATACGCTGGCACTCGCCGCCGGAGAGGGTGTTGCAGGCACGGCTGAGGGTAAGATAGGAAAGGCCGACATCGCTGATGTAGCGAAGGCGGCTCGTGATCTCTTCGAGAGCCTTGCCGGCGATGCCCCGCTCGGACGGGGTCAGATCGAGCGCGTCGATAAAGGCGAGCAGCTCGTCGACATTCATCTCCATCCACTCGTGGATGGTCTTGCCGCCGACCTTGACATAGAGCGCCTCGGGGCGAAGACGGCTTCCGCCGCATGAGTGGCAGACGGTCCGTCCGCTGTAGCGGCTCAACATATATTTATATTGTACCTTGTAGCGGTTCGACTCGACCCAGTCGAAGAATTCCTTGATGCCGATGATCGAAGAGTCGTCGCCCTCGACACTGTGGGCATTCCAGATGAGGTCCCTCGTGGCCTGCGGCAACTGGCACCAGGGCTCGAAGACCGGGATGCCGTATTTCGGAGCGACCTCGACGAGGTGGTCCTTGAACCAGCCCATCTTCTCCCCTCTCCAGCAGGCGATGGCCCCGTCGTAGATACTCTTGGTCTTGTCCGGGATGACGAGGTCCTCGCTGACGCCGATGATCTTCCCGAGGCCCCCGCAGACCGGGCAGGCCCCGAGCGGGCTGTTGAAGCTGAACAGGTACTCGTCCGGCTCCAGGAACAGCAGCCCGTCCTTCTCCATGCGTTCGCTGAACGCCCGCAGGCCGGTGCTGCTTTCCGTTGCGGCAGCACCTCCGCCGGTATCGTACCGGACCCAGAGGCAGCCGTCGCCTTTGCTGAAGGCCGTGGCAATGGAGTCGCGGAGCCGTGTCTCCAGGTCGGAGGAGAGATGATGCCCTGCATCCGCCGGGCATGACGATTCCCCCGTCATTCCACGGCTTGACCGCGGAATCTCTGAGGAAGGCAGTTTGGCGCGGTCGACCAGAAGGGCGAGGCGCGGGGGAAAGTCTCCGGCCTCGGAGCGCTGCATGACCTCTTCGATGCGGAGCATCCTGTCGGCCTCGAGGTCCCAAAGGCGGGAAAAGCCTTCCTCCTTGAGTGCGAGCAGGCATTCCACTTTGTCAGGACGTGTCTCCCAGCCGATGTCGGCAAGAAGGTATACGGCCGAGAATCCGCCTCTGAAGATAAAGTCCAGTACATCGTTTGCCGTCGACTTTCGGACCTCCTCGCCGCTGAGGGGGGAATAGGTCCGGCCGATGCGGGCGAAGATGAGCTTGAGGAAGTCGTAGATCTCGGTCGTCGTGGCTACCGTAGAACGGGGATTCTTGACATTGACCTTCTGCTGGATGGCGATGGCGGGCGGAATGCCCTCGATGGATTCGACATCGGGCTTGGACATGCGACCGAGGAACTGACGGGCGTAAGAGGAAAGGCTCTCGGCGAACCGACGCTGTCCTTCGGCGAAGAGGGTATCAAAAGCCAGCGATGACTTGCCGCTGCCGGAGATGCCGGTAATGACGACAAACTTCCCGCGCGGGATCGCGAGCGTGACGTTCCTCAGGTTATTGACCCGGGCGCCGCGGATGACGATATTTCCTTCCTCTTGCACTGGCATGGCTGATTTCAGTCGGACTACAAAGTTACAATTTTTATCGCGATGCGACAAATACGACATTTTGACAATGATTTATGACGTTTTGGCAGAGAATTCTGTCAATATGTCAACCTTTTGCGAATTTTTGGGCCATTTTGGCATTGGTCCGCCGTTTGCGTATGTGGAGTCGTTCCCGATGATCGGGAGCAGGAAAATGAAAGTAAAACATTAAAATAGGAGATGTCAATCATGTTACCTGTCAGACACAACACCACCAACACCTGGCTGCCCGAATTCTTCAATGATTTCTTCGACAACCGTTATCTCGAACAGACCCGTGCTACCGCTCCGGCCATCAATGTCCTGGAGAATGACAAGGGCTACGAACTCGAAGTCGCCGCGGCCGGTATGACCAAGGAAGACTTCCAGGTCAACCTCGACAAGGACGGCGACCTGGTGATCAAGATGGAGAAGAAGAGCCAGACCAAGGAAGACAAGCCCGAAGCCCGGGGTCACTACCTCCGCCGCGAGTTCTCCTACACCAAGTTCCAGCAGACGATGCTCCTCCCGGACGACGCCCAGCGCGAAGACATCACAGCGACCGTTGAGAACGGCGTCCTGAAGGTCAACATCCCGAAGATCGCCAAAGTCGCCCCCGAGAACACCAACAAAGTCATCGAGGTGAAATAATGCAAAAAAATTCTTTTGAATTATTTGCAGATTGAAAAAAAGTTCTTACCTTTGCAATCCCAACGCGAAAGCAAGGGTAAGTTCTTTAAGTTTTGGTGCGGTAGTTCAGTTTGGTTAGAATACCGGCCTGTCACGCCGGGGGTCGCGAGTTCGAGCCTCGTCCGCACCGCAAAAGAGGGTTCAGCCATTGGCTGGGCCCTCTTTTGATGTAGTGGCAGTGCTCGAACTCGCGACCCGCCCCCCGAGGGGGCAGCTGGCGGAGCCAGCGGGGGGGTAACGTAGAAGGCCGCGACTGCCCGCGTCAGCGGGCTCGAGCCTCGTCCGCACCGCTCAATAACGCCTTTCACGCAAGTGAGAGGCGTTATTGTTTATGCGTCGACGAAAAAAATGTACTGAAATAGTACTAAACTAATCGTCTATTGAATTGTGTACCCGGCGAAGAGGTCGGGGTTAGGGCTCAGGGCGACGGGCTTGGTGCTGGAGGTGCGGACGTTGTCCAGAAGGATGGTGCCCGCGGCGGGATAGGGCTGCAGTCCGGAGGCGTGGGCATCGCGGGAGAAGGTGCCGAAGAGGTAGACCGGGTCCGTGGCTTCGCAGCCGATGTCATCAATCAGGAGATTGTGGATCTCGACCGAGCGCGGCAGCGTGCAGGTGTAGCCGAAGTCGTGGTCGCCGTTGTTGGCACCGTCAATGAGCGGTATCTCCGGCGTGCCGAAATACGGCTTGTGGACACAGTCCTTGATGACGATGTCGCCGTCCCAGGATGAGCCGTAGTCTTCGCGAAGAAGGATGAAAGAATTGTAGTGGACCTCGCAGTTTTCCATGAGCAGGCGTCCGAAACCGACGCATCGCATGCCCATATGCCCGAAGGTGCAATCCTTCAGCGTGACGTTCTCAACGCCCATATGCGCGTCGAAGCGGGATATCCGGCAGCGCTCCATCGAGAGGTTCTTGCAATGGTTGGAGGTAAAAAGTCCCCAGTATGAGAGGTCGTCGATGTCGATAGTCTGCTGGATATTCTCCCAGCGGATATTGACGCAGGAGTTGGCGCCGAGATCGTAGGAGCCCATCCGCGCCGGAATGCCGGCCGAACCGATGGTCCAGTAGATGCGGTGGGGCGTCAGCAGGCAATCCTTGATTGTAACATCGGCCGCCTCGATGGGCCAGATGAAGGCATAATACGGAGCGCCGTGATCCTCTCTCTCGCCCTCGACATAGTGGGTCAGCCCCTCGACAAGGACATTGGAGCGGTTGATGACGATGCCTCTCACATAATAATAGTATTCGGGAATGGCCTGGTTCGCAATGGTTGTGAAAACGCCGCCGCGGAGGGTGAGCCGGGTCGTGTCGATGGGCCAGGCGGTCGCCTTGGTGATGCGGTCGTAGTCCCAGATGATGGCCGAGGTTTCCTCGATATTGCCATCAGCATCAGCGACGAGCATTTCCTGCTGCGGCACGCCGTTATTCTGGTTTTCGCCCTTTCGGATATAGACCCGGTGGGTGTCGTTCTCAACCCGGACGAGGCTGCGGCACGGGAGCGACACGCCAAGCGACGACTGCCCCTTGCGGAGCCCTCCCTCAAGACCTTCAACCGCATAAGGCTCCAGATTCGATTCCACCCGGAAGACCGGATCGCGGAAACAGCGGGGATACAGGGCCGTATCCAGCGGAATGGCCGCATCGTCGATGATGAAGCGCGCCGTCCCCCAGTCGGTATCGGTACGGATGCTGGCGGTCTGGTTGCCGGCTACGATGTAATAGGTGGCACCGTCCTTCGCCCGTACGGGAAGGCCCTGGGCGTTGGCTGCCTCATGCGCCGCGGCGATGGCCGGCATGTCGTCATGCACGCCGTCGCCCTTGGCGCCAAACTGTTCGTAGGTAATATAGCCCGAATCCTGGGAGCTATGGCATGAGAACGCAGAAAAGAGCACAGTCAATGCCGCGCAGATACGATAAATCTTATTCATAAGGTAAAAAACGATGAGGCCTTTGTGCGGGTGAGGAGACTCGAACTCCTACGCCTTGCGGCACCAGATCCTAAGTCTGGGTTGTCTACCAATTCCAACACACCCGCAAAACCTTTCGGAAGGCAGTAACAGGTGCCCGTCACCGGGAGCGGCCTTGGGAAGCTGCCGGCCCCCTGTATCCGAAAGGGAAGGCAAAGATACAACTTTTTCGGTCAATCACAAAACCGCCGCCATCAGGAATCCTGCCGGAACCACTTCCAGAGATCCTTAAAGGTCGATTTCTTGCCGAACATCAGCACGCCGACCTTGTAGATTTTCGCCGAGAACCAGGCCATCAGGATAAAGGTCGCGACAAGCAGGGCCAGCGACAGAACAATCTGCCACACCGGCGGGTCGAAAGGGATGCGGGAGAGCATAACAACCGGGCTGGTGAAGGGAATCATGGAACCCCAGAAGACCAGGCTGCTGTCCGGCGCCTTCATCGTATAGATCGAGATGAACATACCGATCATCAGCGGGATGGTCAGCGGGATCTGCAGCTGCTGGGTGTCCGCCTCCGTTTCGACGGCCGATCCGATCGCGGCATAAAGCGAAGCGTAGAGCAGATAGCCGAAGACGAAGAAGAGGAAGAAGCAGACAAGGAGGCTTCCGTAGTTGAGCGTCCCGAGAGTCGAGAAGATGACCGACATGCCGGACAGATCTGCCCCTGTGGCCATACCGGTGGGGTCCATCGCGGCGCCGAAGAGGTTGCCGAAGCCCATGAAGGCGCCGACAACGGCCAGGATGCCTACCGTCAGCAGGATCCACAGCAGGAACTGGGTCATGGCGACAAGGGCCACGCCGATAATCTTGCCGAACATCAGCTCGGTCGCCTTGACCGAGGAAATCAGTACCTCGACGACGCGGCTGGACTTTTCCTCGATGACGCTCGACATCACCATGCCGCAGAACATCATGATAAACATATACAGCCCCAGACCGAGAATCATCGACAGGATAGACAGAACGCCCGATTCGGAAACGGCCACGGAACCGTCTTCATTGACCCGCATCGGGACCAGGTTGACGTCGGAATGGACCGATTCCATCGCTTCGACCAGGTTCAGGCCGGTTTCGCGCTCATAATCGGCCATCCGGCGGTTCTCGATGGCCTCATTGATGTCGCGGCGGATCAGCTGGCTCGTCTCCATGCCAAGATCCTTGCGGGAATAGGCCGTCGCAGCGATGCTGCCCCCGAGCGAATCCAGCGGAATGATGGCGATGACGGCATCGGCTCCGGACCCGTCGAGAACGGCGGTCAGCTTCTCCGAATCAGGCTTGAGCTCGGGCGTGATGCCGAGATCCGTATCGCCGAGATTCGTATACAGGACCGTTTCGCTGCTGCGGAGACTGTCGGCGACATAGCCGGTATAATCCGCGACAGCGACCTTCTTGGCCTCCTCCTTGGCGCCCGCAAGGATAACGGACGGAAGGATGCAGAGGCCGGCAAAAAGGACCGGGGCGACGAAGGTGATGATGAGGAAGCTCTTCTTCTTGACCTTGTTGAGATACTCCCGCGAAATGATAATCCAGAGTTTAGATATATTCATTTTACACGCCCTCCGTTACCAGTTTGATAAAGATGTCGTTCATACGGGGAATCACTTCCTTGAAGCCGTGGAAGGTAACGCCCTGGGCTATCAGCTCGGCAAGACGCGCGTTGGCACCCGCCCGGGGCACGACTTCCGTGCGACGCTCGAGCAAGGCGTCGGTATACTCGATCTCGACATTGTCCTCGCCATACCGGCGGCGGATCTCTTCGGTACCGCCCGTAACCACGAGGCGGGACTTGTTGATGAGGGCGATTTCGTCGCAGAGCTCCTCGACCGATTCCATATTGTGCGTCGACAGGATGATGGTCGCTCCCTCGGCCTTCAGCCGGAGAATCTCCTGGCGGATCAGCTCGGCATTGACGGGGTCGAAGCCGGAAAAAGGCTCGTCCAGGATCATCAGCGAGGGTTTGTGGACCACTGTCGTTATGAACTGGAACTTCTGGGCCATGCCCTTGGAGAGCTCCTCAACCTTCTTGTTCCACCAGTCCTGGGCGCCGAAACGCTCGAACCAGGCCTTGAGCTCACGCTGGGCATCGGAGCGGGACATCCCTTTGAGCTGGGCCAGGTACATCGCCTGGTCGCCGACCTTCATCTTGCGGTAGAGGCCGCGCTCCTCGGGCAGGTAGCCGATCCGGGCGACATCCTCGTCCGTGATCGGACGGCCCTCGAAAAGGACCATGCCGGAGGTCGGAATCGTAATGCGGTTGATGATGCGGATCAGGGTCGTCTTGCCGGCGCCGTTGGGACCGAGCAGACCGAAGATCCGGCCTTCGGGAATATCGAGACTGACGCTCTGAAGCGCCGTTTTCTCTCCGAAGGTCTTGGTAACTTGTTTGATTTGGATGATAGCCATTCTTAACTGTTAAGAATCTTAGCGACCAGCTCGACAAGGAGCTCTTTCGGCGTCGTCTCGCTGGAGACGTCACCTCCCTTGCCTTTGTAGTCATAATCGCTGAGAAGCGAGATCACGGACATCGCCCGGGGCAGCGGATAGTTCCGGACGGCCATGTCGTATTCCTTGAAAAAGAAAGGATTGACCCCGAGAATGCGGGCCTTGTCTTCAGTGGCGGGCCGGGGGTTCTGCCGGAGCAGTGCGCCGTATTTGAGGATACGGTAGAAATGGGTAAAGAGCGCGCTGACGGCGGCCGGCATCGCAAAGCGCGGGGCATCGGCGATGCGGGCGGCAATGGTGAGGGCTTTCCGGGCATTGCGGGCGGAGAGCTCCCGGGTCAGCTCGAAGATGCTGAAGGAGCGGCTGATGCCGACATTGCGCTCGATGTCGGCGGAGGTGATGACGGTCGTGCCTTCGGGGAGGTTCTTGCGGAGCTTGTCGGTCTCGACGGCGATTTTGCCGAGGTCCGTACCGGCCGATTCGGCCAAAAGCGCCGCGGCTTCCGGATCGATCGAAAGGCCGTTTTCGCTGTAGTAATCGGCGATCCACCTAGCGACCTCATAGTCCCGAAGCGGCTGGCTGTCGACGACAACGCCCATCTTTAGGATCGCCTTGTAGAGCGATTTGCGCTTATCCAGGGTCGCCCCGCGAAGCAGGAGGACGAGGACCGTCGAATCGAGCGGACGCTCGCAGTAGAGGGAGAGCTGCTCGATGTCCTTCATCGCCTGGGCCTCTTTGACGACCACCAGCTGGCGATCAGCCATCATCGGGAAGCGGCGTGCCGCCGTGATGACCGAGTCGGCATTGACGTCGGCCCCGTAGCAGATCGTCTCGTTGAAATCTTTCTCCCAGTCCTGGAGACAGTTGTCGATGATGGCGCCACAGAGCAGGTCCGGATAGTAGGGCTCCTCCCCCATCAGCAGATAGACCGGCTTGAAGTCGCCCCTGCGGACGTCTTCGATCAGGCCCTTGACCTGACGGTCAGTCTCTATGTAGCTCTTTCCGGCCATAAAAAAGGAGGTCTTTCGGACCTCCTGCAAAGATACGATTATTTGTCGAATTTCTTTTCCTTGAAGCGGACTATTTTCTCCTTCATCGCGTCAGCGGCGTCGGTGACGGCCTCCTCGAATGTGTTGGCGTTCCGCTCGATGATCAGATCCTCGCCGGGGAGGTGGGTCTTGATCTGGACGGCCTTGTTCTCGGGCTCGGGGAGCAGCGAGAGGGTCACGTCGATGTCTCCCATGTTGTCGAAGAATTTTTCGAGCTTCACGACTTTCTTTTCCACGTAGGCGAGCAGCTTCTCGTCTGCGTTGAACTTCAGGGATTTGATGTTAATCGCCATGATGTTTACCTCCATCATTTTTTGCCCTGGGGTGGGCTTGGTTATACACTCGTTTCAGTTTCTCGATGGAATTATGGGTGTAGACCTGCGTCGCGGCGAGCGAAGCGTGTCCGAGCATCTCCTTGATGGCGCCGAGATCGGCCCCTTCGTCGAGGAGCTCGGTCGCGAGCGTATGGCGCAGGACGTGGGGCGAACGCCGCCCCGTGATGCCCTTAACGCCCTCCAGCTCTGCCTTGACCACCCTGTCGACCAGCACGGGGTAGAGTCTCTCCCCTCTTGCCGTCCGAAGGAGCGGCTCCGCCGCCCGGTCGCGCTCCGGAGGTCTCTCCCCTCCTTCCATCGAATCAACCGATTGTAAATATAGCAAAATTTCTTGACAAAGCGAAAAAACAAGGGGAATTTCGCGGTTTTTGTCTCCTTTCCCCCGAACCCGCAGCACCTGACGGCGGGGATCGAAACTGCCCCGGTCGAGACCGATCAGCTCGGCCCGGCGGATACCGGTACAATATAATAGATTAATAATGAGGCGTCCGAGACGCTTCTCGAAATACTTTTCGTCCGCGAAGGCCTCATATTCATCGACGAGATAGCGGGTCTTCTCGAGATACTCTTCCATCGAGTCGGCGCGGTAGAACTCCGGCAGGCGCCGCTCCATCTTCGGCCGGGTCAGCAGTTTGACCGGATTCGAGCGGAGCTCCCCTTCTTTCATCAGAAAGCGGCAGAATCCGCTCAGCACCGACAGGTGGAGATTCACCGTCCGGGGGCTCTCCTTCTTCGTATCCATCAGATAGACCTCGTAGGAGCGGAGCTGCTGGACGCCGATCTCCTTCGGCTCGATGCCGGCAAAGGAGAAAAACTCCTCCAGCACGGAGCGGTAGATCTGCTGCGTGCGGGGAGAATAGCGGCGGATGTCGGCTATGTATTGGAGGTAGCGGTCGATCATGGCTCTTTCAGCCCCATCGCGGCGGCGGTTTCCCTCATCAGGGCGTCCGCAGCCTCGAAGCTGTTTTCGATCCGGCCGTCGAGGATGGCTTCCTTGATGACCTCCTTGATCTGGCCGATCTGATTGCACGGCGGGATGCCGTAGACCTGCATGATGTAATCGCCGGTGATGGGATTCTTCCAGTTGCGGATGGCGTCCTTGGCCTCGACCTCGGCGAGCTTCTGCTTGACCAGCTCGAAGTTCGCCTTGATGCGGGCGACCTTGGCGGGATTCTTCGAAGTGATGTCTCCGCTGCACAGGAGCATCAGGTCGTTGATATCGTTGCCGGCGTCGAAAAGCAGTCGCCGGATGGCGCTGTCGGTGACTTCCTCGTCGACGAGCGCGATGGGGCGCAGATGGAGCTGGACCAGCTTCCGGACATATTTCATCTTCCAGTCGAGCGGCAGGCGCAGCTCGGTAAAGATCTTCTGGACCATGCGGGCGCCGATGACTTCGTGTCCATAGAAGGTCCAGCCGGCGCCGGGGATGAAGCGCTTCGAAGCGGGCTTGCCGACATCGTGGAGAAGGGCAGCCCAGCGGAGCCAGAGATTCGGTTCCGTCCGCGGCCGCTCCAGCCATCCGTCGCCGTCAAGCTCGGGCTCATAGTCCTTGAGACGGCCTTCAGCGATGCCGGCGAGCTCTCCTGCGCTCACGTTATCCAGCACCTGGAGCGTATGGGAGAAGTTCTCCTTATGGCCCAGACCTTCGACCGTTTCAACGCCCTTCAGGGCGGCAATCTGCGGCAGAATGATCTCCAGCAGTCCCGTCTCGTCCATCAGGCGGAATGCCTGGGAGGGCTTCGGCGTGACGAGCATCTTGTTGAGCTCTTCGGTGATGCGTTCCTTCGACAGGATGGCGAGCCGCTCGCGGTTGCGCCGCATCGACGCAAGTGATTCGGGGACAATATGGAAAGGATGCTCGGGCGTAGAGAGTTTCGTCGCGAAGCGGATGCCGCGAAGCATCCGGAGCGGGTCGTCGCTATAGGTCGTATCCGGGTCGAGGGGCGTCCGGATGATGCCTTCCGCGAGGTCTCGGATGCCGCCGAAAGGGTCGACAAGGGCGCCGTAGTCCTCTCTTTGGAGGCTGAATGCCATGGCGTTGATGGTGAAATCCCGCCGAGCCTGGTCCTCTTCGAGCGTTCCGTCCTCGACGAAGGGCTTGCGCGAGCCGCGGTCATAGGATTCGCGCCGGGCGCCGACAAATTCGACCTCGATGCCCTTGTAATGCAGCATCGCAGTGCCGAAGTTCTTAAAGACGGAGACTTTCGCACCGATGCGCTCCCCCACCGCCTCAGCCAGGGCGATGCCGCTGCCTTCGACGACGATGTCGATGTCGCTATTCGGCCGCCCGAGGAAACAGTCCCGGACATAGCCGCCGATGACAAAGGCCCGGACGCCTTTTGCCGCAGCGACCTCCGACACGATGCCGAAGACGGGATTATCGAGATATCCTTGAATGATCGTATTCATTGCATTTCCTCCCATTTGGGCGCTACCGGCAGAAAGCTGAACTGCTCGCCGTCGCGCCCGAAGAAAAAGCTCTTGGGGCCATTGGTGACGACGATCCAGCGGACGCCTCCAAGGACCCGATGGTAGCGGATCGCCTGGTCGACGACGCTCTGGTCGATGGTGACATCCGGCCGCTTGCATTCGACTACCATCCTCGGCGCCCCGTCTCCCCGGCCGTAGACGACGATGTCGGCGCGGAGCCGCTTGCCTCCGGGCGCATCCAGCGCCACTTCCGAGCCCATCATATGGAGCGGAACGCCCATCCCCCGGTGCAGCACATCGGTGATGAACCACTGGCGCACATCCTCTTCCGGGGTCAGCGCCACCTCTTTCTTCCGCAGCGGATCGTAGATCGTTTCCATTCTCTTGCAGCAGCGGGCACTGTCGTTCGGGAAGGCTGCCGGCATCAAACTGCCTCCGCTTCGCTACAGCCCCTTTCGTCGACTGCGTCGCCGTTCTCCCTCTTACGCGGCCGAGGGTGGCCACGGGTTTGAGCCGGCACCTTACTCCACTTTTCCAGTGCGCACTGCTACTGCAAAGATAGCGAAAAATCCCGGAAAGCGCTTGCTATTGACAGAAAAAAGCCATACCTTTGCAATCCCAACAGCAGGGGCGGTTAGCTCAGTCGGTTCAGAGCACCTGCCTTACAAGCAGGGGGTCACTGGTTCGAATCCAGTACCGCCCACCGATCCAGAAGGCAAGCTCGAGAGAGTTTGCCTTTTATTTTTTAAGATATGGAAGAAATTCTGCAAGTCAACGGGCTCAGCAAAACCTTCACGCTGAGCCGCAAGCAACAAAAGATCGAGGGCGCGTCCGTCCGTCGCAAGGTGGCGGTCGACCATCTCTCGTTTAACGCCTGCCGCGGCGAGATCTTCGGTCTGCTGGGCCCCAACGGCGCCGGCAAGACCACCACTCTCCGCATGCTCTCTACGCTCATCCATCCCGACAGCGGCGACGCTATGCTCGACGGCTGCAGCGTCGTTCGCCAGCCCGAGCAGGTGCGCGCCAAGATCGGATTCCTCACTTCGGAGCTGAAGCTCGAGGACTTCTTCACCCCCAACTACCTGTTCGACTTCTTCAGCGAGCTGCACAGCGTGCCCGCCGACGTTCGCGATGCGCGCAAAGCCGCGATGTTCAGCCGTTTCGGGATCGACCAGTACGCCGAGGTGAAGGTCGCCAACCTCTCCACCGGCATGAAGCAGAAGCTCTCGCTCGTGATCTCGCTGGTGCATGACCCCGAAGTCATCATCTTCGACGAGCCGACCAACGGGCTCGACGTGCTGACGGCCCGCACGGTGACCGACTACCTCCAGGAACTTCGCTCCGCCGGGAAGACCATCATCCTCAGCACCCATATTTTCAGCCTCGTGGAGCGTCTCTGCGACCGGGTGGGCATCATCATCGACGGCCGTCTGGTCTCCTGCGGCACTCTCCAGGAGGTCTGCGACGGCCTCTCCATCGAGGACCGCTTCTTCGAACTCTACAAGCAAGTCAAAGGAGGTGAGCAATGAAAGGAAGTAATACCCTGACCATTATCAAGAAAGAGTTCGCCCGCTTTTTCGGCGACCGCCAGCTGCTCTTCACGACCGTGATCATGCCCGGTCTACTCATCTATTTCGTCTACAGCCTCATGGGCGACGGTATCCAGAAAATGGTTACCGAAGGCGCCGACGAAAAGGTCACCCTCCAGGTGGAAAACATGCCGGAGAGCCTCTCCCCCGTGTTTGACAGCCTTGACAACAATCTCAACATCATCCTCCAGTCTTTCTCGGACGAGGATATAAAGACCCTCGAAGACAAGGAAATCAACACCGTGATGGTGCGATTCCCCGAAGAGTTCGACGCCTGGATGGCTTCCGCCCATCTGCTTCTTCAAGAGGAGTCGGCCACGGCATCGTTGCCGAACGTGGAGATTTACTACAATTCCACGAACAATGCCTCATCGCGCGTATATATGGTCGTCAGCACGATGCTCGGCAACTACGGGCGCCCCTTCACGGTCAATGTGCCGCAGTTTGAGGAGCAGCGCTTCGACCAGGCCACCGACGAGAGCATCGGCGCCAAGGTATGGAGCAAGATGCTGCCCATGATCATCATCATGATGCTCTTCAGCGGCGTCATGGCCATCGCCCCCAGCGCCATTGCCGGCGAAAAGGAGCGCGGCACCATCGCCACCCTGCTCGTCACCCCGATGCGCCGCAACGAACTGGCGCTAGGAAAGATCGTCTCCATCAGCGGCATCGCCCTGCTGAGCGGTGTCTCAAGCTTTATCGGCATAGCCCTGGCGCTGCCCAAAATGGTCCCGATGGGCGAAGGCGGCCTCGCATTCCACTATGCAGCGAGCGACTATCTGGTCATTCTGCTCATCATCTTTGCCTCTGTGCTGATCATGGCCGCGGCCATCAGCCTTCTCTCCGCCCTGGCAAAGGACGTCAAGAACGCCGGCACGATGGTAGTTCCCTTCATGATCGTCGTGATGATGGCCGGCCTGCTGCCGATGTTCCAGAACAGCGCTCCGACGAGCCTCGTCGTTTACCTCATCCCCTTCTACAACAGTATCGAGGTGCTGACGGCCGTCTTCGGCCACGAGCTGAGCTGGATGCCCGTCATTGTTACGGTCGCCTCCAACCTGGCTTACACCGGCATCTCCGTCTGGGCCCTGACCCGCATGTTCAACAGCGAGAAAATCATGTTCTCCCGATAGAGAAGGTTTTTGCGTGAAATTCTTGCAAGTCAGCAGAATAATTATTAAATTTGGGGTCGGTTGTATGTGATAATACTTAACACTTTTTAATAAACACTGCTATGATTTACAAGATTATTGACATCCAGGGCATTGGCGAGGCTTATGCCGTGAAGATGATTGCCGCTGGCATCAACACCGTTGACGAGCTCCTCGAGAAGGGAAAGACCCCTAAGGGCCGCAAGGAACTGGAAGATGCGACCGGCATCTCCGGCAAGCTGATCCTCACCTGGGTCAACCACGCTGACCTTTTCCGCGTCAAGGGTATCGGCCCGCAGTTCTCCGAGCTGCTTGAGGCCGCCGGCGTAGACACCGTAAAGGAACTCGCCACCCGCCGCGCCGACAACCTCTGCGCCAAGATGAACGAGGTCAACGAGGCAAAGCACCTCACCAAGGTTGTCCCGACCGTCGCTCAGCTCCAGAAGATGATCGACCAGGCCAAGGCTCTCCCGGGCGTCGTGACCTACTAAAAGAGACCCTCTCTCTTAAAGATTCCATCAGATGCCGTCCGCACAGTCGGACGGCATCTTTATTTGTAAGAATTTCGTATCTTTGCGGCCATGAAAGCCATCCTCATCTATTCCGGGGGTCTTGATTCAACGACCCTGCTGTATGAATACCGGGACTCGATCGCCCTTGCCGTCACCTTCGACTACGGCGCCAAGCATAACGCCCGGGAAATCGCCTGCGCGGAGGAGAACTGCCGGGCGCTGGGCATCCGCCATATGATCATTCCGCTGGGGTTTATCGGTGAATACTTCAGGAGCGACCTGCTCCTTTCCGGCGGCGAGATCCCCTCCGGCAATTATGACGAAGAGAATATGAAAAGCACGGTAGTCCCCTTCCGCAACGGCATCATGCTGGCGGTGGCGACGGGCCTGGCAGAGAGCAACGGGCTCGACACGGTGCTGATTGCGAACCACGCGGGCGACCATGCCATCTATCCCGACTGCCGGCCAGGGTTCATCGAAGCGTTCGATCACGCGGCGCAGGCGGGCACCTACGAGGGCGTCCGCATCATCTCGCCCTACTGCAACATCACCAAGACCGACATCGCCCGCCGCGGCCGCGCTGCCGGAGTGGACTTCTCCAGGACCTATTCCTGCTACAGGGGCGGCAAAAAGCACTGCGGCACCTGCGGCACCTGCCGCGAGCGGAAAGAGGCGCTGGAGGGCTTTGACCCGACGGAGTACGAGCAGTAGCGCCCCCCCTTGTACACATCTCGTGTGTACAGCAAGTGGAAACAGCAGCAGCAATTCCAAATTATTTCTTATCTTTGTAGATTATTAGACGACACCCTTCTCCTACATGGGTCTTTTGCTGTTATATCTTCTCGGAGCCATGGGAATTTCCTTCCTGTGCTCTTTGCTGGAATCGGTCCTGATGTCCGCCCAGGTTTCCTTCATCCAGATGCGTGAGGACGAGGGCGACCGCAATGCGACCCTTTTCATGCGCTACAAGCAGGACCCGGACCGTCCCCTCGCCGCCATCCTGTCGCTCAACACCATCGCCAACACGATCGGCGCCGCGGGCGTCGGCTACCAGACCAACGTCGTCTTCGGCAATGAATGGTTCGGCCTGGTCTCCGCGATGATGACGCTGCTGATCCTGTTCTTCTCGGAGATCTTCCCGAAAACGATCGGCACCTCCCAGTGGCGGAAGCTCCTCTGGCTCTCGCGGATCATGAAGGCGCTGGTGTATCTGATGTACCCGCTGGTACTGCTGGTGCAGTTCTTCCGCCGCCGGATCGATATCGACGAGGTCGACACGTCGATCTCCCGCGAAGAAGTTTCGGCCATCGCCAACATGGGCGAAGAGGAAGGCATCATCGACAAGAGCGAGAACAAGGTCATCCAGAACATCATCAAGCTCGACGACATCAAGGCCTATGACGTCATGACCCCGCGCGTGGTCGCCGCCATCGCCAAGGAGTCAATGACCCTCAAGCAGTTCTACCGCGACGACTCCCTGTCCCACAACAGCCGCATTCCCGTCTATAAGGACAGTCCCGAATTCATCACCGGGTATGTGATGCGCTACGATGTACTCGAAAATCTCGCTGAGGACAAGTTCGACACCCGCCTCGGATCCATCCGCCGCGACATCGCCTCCTTCAATGAGGAGACCTCCGTCAGCGACATCTGGGAATCGCTCCTCAAGACGAAGGACCAGATCGCCCTGATCATCGACGAATACGGAGCCTTCCAGGGCCTGATTACGCTCGAAGACATCATCGAGACCATCCTCGGCATGGAAATCATCGACGAGAACGACACCGTCACTGACATGCAGCAGTACGCCCGCGAGCGCTGGCAGCAGCGCCAGAAGCAGTTCAAGCCGCTGAATATCCCCGACTAATCTTCTTCCGGAAAGAAACGCGTCAGAACATCGGACCATCTGTAGTACGGCCCGGAAACAGGCGTCAGGTCCCGCAACTTGCGCTCACGTCCGTTGTAGACGAATTTCACGAGCACATCGCCCTTTCTGTTGCGGTAGAAAACCATCTGCATATTCGTGGCGAAGGGGATGTTCATGGGATCGTCCCAGGCGTCCGGAAGATCTTTCCAGCTCAGGCGGTCGCCAATCCCTTCCATGCCGAAATAACCTGCCGTCGCTATAAGGGGGTAGTCGTGGCCGAACTTAAGGTCTGCGGCAACGGAACCGGTTGACAGGGCTTCCTGCGCCTGGGTAATCATCACCTTTATCAGCGGCCGGGCCAGGACCATCCGCTCGTCGCCATACTCCAGGGAGTTCCCGTGGCACATATACAGATTCATGATCTCATCCGCCCACCATTTGCGGACGACCTCATCCGGAAGATGGCGGAACATGTCAACCACTACCCCGGAGGCCTTTCCTTCCCGGGCGCAGGTCCAGACGAGCTCCTGGAACGCGTCGGGATCACCGATGAGCGCCAGCCCCCTTGCCGGATCATTGAACACCCGGCGGCAGAACTGCTGCCCGTCAGAAATGCAGCGGGCATTCAGGGAATCCCGGAGCGCACGGATGCTCCGTTTCATGGACTTCGAGGCCGAATTGTTGATATAGGCAAAATACTTGTCGCCGGAATCGAAGGTAAAGCTGAGATCGGGCTGCAGGGAGGTCAGCGTCTGGACGAAGCAGGTCCCGCTCAGGATGCTGCGAGGGACAATGCTGAGCTCGACCCGGATCATCTTGGATCCTTTACTGAAGACCGGGCGGTACCGCTTGTAGATCCGCCGGGCGAGCTCATGCTGCTCGGCCTCGCCTACCCGGGTCAGGCGGCCCTCCATCCCGTCATGGCAGGCGATCACCTGACGGACTTCCGAGAGGAGGGAATCGCCCTCAGGAGTAAGAAGCCGCCGAGATTCAGCCTGTTCCAGGGTTGAGAGCAGCTGCTTGTAGCTATCTTTTACGTTCATCCCCGTACGGGCCCCGTGGCGGCCGTAATGGCTCAGGTAGACGGGCTTATACCCTGTCGGCGGAGGCGTATCCTTCTCCGGGTGGAACTCATAACAGTGGGTATTCACGCCCCAGCGGTCGGGATCCAGCGCCTCCTGGGCGGAAAGCGCCGCACTGCAGGAAAGCAGCAAGGCACCGAGGTATACAAACGACAACAGTCTTTTCATACGGGGATAGCTTGAATCGTGTCAAGCAAATTTACAAAACACCGGCCACTTCTCCAAACGAAAAGGGAGCGGCCCGACGTATCGGACCGCTCCCCTATGATAAAAGACTGAAAGTACTCGCGACTTGCCTTGCACCCGCTTTTCCGACTATCGCAGCTCGCATCCAGGGTCAGCTCCAAAAAGGAGGTGTTCCAGCCACACCTTCCGGTACGGCTACCTTGTTACGA